>Ga0247776_10000001_pt1 | contig 213554 bp, 183 predicted proteins | sample UWRJL199509C5_FD_179912 | JGI IMG/M metagenome (GOLD analysis project Ga0247776, IMG submission 179912) | Plant litter microbial communities from Arlington Agricultural Research Station in Wisconsin, United States - UWRJ-L199-509C-5 | ecosystem: Environmental > Terrestrial > Plant litter >...
GCTCGCGGGCATCGTCCGCGTGGGCATCTATCTGACCGATCTGGCTGATTTCGTCGCCGTCAATGCGGTCATGGCCGAGTACTGCAAGGAACCGTTCCCCGCACGTTCGACGATCGGCGTATCGGCGCTGCCTCGCGGCGCGCGCGTCGAGGTCGACGCCATCCTCGTAATCGGCGAATAAGCGCTCGGACCGGGCGCGAACGATGCCGCGCTCCGCGAGAATTCCGGTGCCCGCTGAAACCGATCCCGGCCTCGCGCCGGTGACGTTGCTGGCCGGTGTCGGGCCGGCACTCGCGCAGACATTGCAGCGGCTCGGCCTCGTGCGCGTGCAGGATCTGTGGTTCCACCTGCCGTTGCGCTACGAAGATCGCACACGCATCACGGCGATCCGCGACTTGCGCATCGGCGAAAGTGCGCAGGTCGAGGGCGTCGTCGAAGCGGTCGAGCGCGGCTTCCGCTACCGGCCGCAATTGCGCGTCGCGCTCGGTGACGATTCGCAATCGACGCTGACCTTGCGCTTCTTTCATTTCAATCGCGCACAGGCCGAGCAGTTCGCGCCGGGTACGCGTTTTCTGTGCTACGGCGAAGTCCGCCATGGCGCCTACGGTCCCGAGATCGTGCATCCGGAATACCGGCGACTGTACGGCGAAGTGCGTGCATCGACGGAAGATCGCCTGACGCCGATTTATCCGACCACCGAAGGCCTCGGCCAGAAGCGTCTCGCCGGCGTGATTGCGCGCGCGCTCGATCGTCTTCCCGAGGCAGCATCGCTCGAGCTCGTTCCGGCCGAACTCGGCGCATCCTTGCAGCTGACGTCGCTGCGCGATGCCTTGTTGACGGTACATCGCCCCGCGCTGGATGTGGATGTCGCGCAGCTTGCACGCGGCCACCACCCGGCGCAGCAGCGCCTCGCCTTCGAAGAACTGCTGACCCACCACCTCAGTCTCAAGCGCCTGCGTGCGCAAGTGCGACGCCATGCCGCCGCGGCGTTGAACGGTGATGGCCGGCTGCGCGCGGCGCTGCTCGGGCAGTTGCCGTTTGCACTGACAGCCGCGCAACAACGCGTCGTTGCCGAAATCGGCAGCGATCTGCAGAAGGCGACGCCGATGTTGCGACTGGTCCAGGGCGACGTCGGTTCCGGCAAGACCGTCGTCGCTGCGCTGGCGGCGCTGAGCGCGATCGAAGCCGGTTGCCAGGCAGCACTGGTCGCGCCGACCGAGTTGCTCGCCGAGCAGCATTGGAAGAGTTTCCAGGCGTGGCTGCAGCCGCTCGGCATCGAACCGGTATGGTTGTCGGGCAAGGTCCAGGGCAGGGCGCGCGAGGCGGCACGGCAGGCGGTCGCAAGCGGCGCACCGATCGTGATCGGCACGCACGCGCTGATGCAGGAGGGCGTGGCGTTCCAGCGGCTCGCGCTCGCGATCATCGACGAACAGCATCGTTTCGGCGTGCATCAGCGGCTGGCCCTGCGCGACAAGGGACGCAGCGGCGAGTCGGTGCCGCATCAACTCGTGCTGACGGCGACGCCGATCCCGCGCACGCTGGCGATGACGGCGTACGCCGATCTCGACGTATCGGTGATCGACGAGCTGCCGCCCGGACGCATGCCGATTCAGACCGTGGCGATCTCGAATATGCGCCGTGCCGAGGTCATCGAACGCATTCGTGCGGCGTGCGCGGAAGGCCGCCAGGCGTATTGGGTCTGCACACTGATCGAGGAGTCCGAGCAGCTCGAGGCGCAGGCCGCTGAGGTCGCCCACGCCGAGCTTGCGACGGCTTTGCCGCAGCTGCGCATCGGACTCGTGCACGGGCGCCTTAAACCGAAAGAAAAACAGGCCGTGATGGACGCCTTCAAGGCGGGCGCGACGCGCGTGCTGGTCGCGACGACCGTCATCGAAGTGGGCGTCGACGTGCCGAATGCGAGCCTGATGATCATCGAGAATGCGGAGCGGCTCGGCCTCGCGCAACTGCATCAGCTGCGCGGCCGAGTCGGGCGCGGCAGCACCGCGTCGAGTTGCGTGCTGATGTATCAGAATCCGCTGTCGCAGATGGCGCGCGCGCGCCTGGAAGTCATGCGCGAAACGGGCGATGGTTTCCGCATCGCCGAGAAGGATCTGGAGTTGCGCGGCCCCGGTGAGTTGCTCGGTACGCGGCAAACCGGCCAGCTTGCATTTCGCATCGCCGATCTTGCGCGGGATGCGGCGTTGCTGCCGGCGGTGCAAAAAACAGGTGAAGCGCTCATGCGCGATCATCCTGAGCTCGCCGAGCGGTTGATCGCACGTTGGCTCGGCGGCGCTGTGCGCTACGCAGGCGCTTGAGCGGTCGTTGATCGATGGCTCAACGAACCGGTTCGCCGGAAGCGCGATCGAACGGAGCGAATCCGAGATCGCGCAGCGCCTTCAATCGTTGCAGCGCGACATCCGGCTGGTCGAAGTAGATTTCACCGAGCAGGCCGCGGTCGACCTCAGGGTAGCTGTCGCGCACCGCTCGCGCGATCGTCTGGGTTCTGGCCGAAACTTCGCGCGCTTTGTGAATCAGATGCAGCGCATTCGCGACGACCAGGATGGCCAGCAGCGCGAACGCGATCCGGAGGGCTGCGCCGGAGCGTTTGATGTCCGCGCATGCGCAAGCGGCGAGTCCTATCCAGCCGATCCAGAACAACGACGAAAAGCTCACGTAGCGGGTGACGAACGCCTGATCGCTGCCATACGCTGCGCTGCGTCCCAGCGCCGTCAGCAGCGCGGCGAACAGCGCGAAGAGCAGCACGCCGAGCCAACTCGAAACGCCGGCCTGCATGCGTCCGCGCACGAACAGCCAAGGTGCGCAGACCAGGGCGAAAGCGGCCGCCCACGGCGCCAGGTCGTTCGCGAAACGCGCGATGCCGGCGCCCAAAAAATTCAGCACGTAAACGGCGAGATCGAAGACACGCGGCGACGTGCCCGCTGACGGCGGGCGGGCGAACCAACTGGCGGCGAGTAGTCCCGCGGCTATCCATGGCAACGCATTCACCGCGCGCCGGCGTGGCGTCAGGTCTTCGCGCAGCGCAATCAGGATCAATGCCGTCGGAATGAGCGCGATCGCCGTAGCGAAGCTCAGAAGTGCGACGGCTGCCGCCGCGACGGCGCCGGCGGCATCAAGCCAGCCGAGCGCCGGTCGCGTGAGGCAGAAGATCGCTGCCGCGACTCCGGCAAGACACAGGAATACCGCGACTTGCCAACCCCACTGCAGATTCGCCAAGTGGCCCGGATACAGCGCCAGCAGGACGATCAGCAGCGATACCGTGCGGTTGCTTGGCGTGTCGGAGTCGAAGCTTCGCCGTGTGAAGCGATAGATGAAGCCGGCGTATCCAAGCAGCAGCAGCCAGCTTGTGCAGACATCGAGCCAGGTCTGGCCGGACGTCACTCGGGTCGTCAGCAGCAGGATGGCGTAGGCGGCGGCGTGCAGGTGGCCACCGTGGATGTTCAAGAGCGTCGAAGGCGCGAGCCGGCCCTGTTGCCAGGCCTCGTACATCGGCACCAGGTCCAGATGATCCCAAAGCATCATCGGGATGCGCCAAGTCAACGCTGCCGCCAGGAGAATAGCTGCCAGCGCGACGAACGCGACGGGTAGCTCGAGCCGGGCTCGCGCATATCGTGATGGCATCGGGCGCGCAGTTCGAGATCAGGAGGATGGCAACGCTATCATTGGCGGCCGCTACGGAGAAAGGTGCGCCGCATGCCTCTCGTCATCGATACCGATCCGGGCGTCGACGATGCGCTGGCGATCCTGATCGCGCATCGCCATGCCGAGGTGGCTGCCCTCACGGTCGCGGCCGGCAACGTCGGGTTGGCGCACACGGTCGCGAATGCGATGAAGCTCGTCGAAGTGATCGGTGCGCAGACATCGGTCCATCCCGGCTGTCCGGTCCCGCTCGTCTGGCCGGCGCTGGATGCCGCTTTCGTGCATGGCGCCGACGGTTTCGGAGATACCGCGTATCTGCCCGCGGCGCAGCGTGCGTCGGAGGAGCACGCCGTCACGGCGCTCCTGCGCCTGTCGCGTCAACACGCGGGACAGCTGACCGTGGTTGCGCTGGCACCGCTGACGAACCTGGCGCTGGCCTTGCGGCTCGATCCGCAGCTGCCCTCGCGCATCGCACGCCTGGTCGTCATGGGAGGGGCGGTGAACGGACGCGGCAATACGCACTTGGTGCCGGCGGAGTTCAATATCGGTTTCGATCCCGAGGCGGCGCACATCGTGTTCTCCGCCTGGCCGCAATTGGAGCTGATCGACTGGGAAGCCTGCCTACGGCACGCGATGGATTTCGCATGGTTCGATCGCACCGTCGCGGCCGGTGATGCCGCGGCACAGTTTTACGCGGCAATCTCGCGCAAGGTGCGTCGCTTCAGCGAAGCGCACGGCCGCCGCGGTATGATCGTGGCGGATGCATTGGCGATGGCGGTCGCAGTGGAACCGGATATCGTGCGCCGCGCGGAGTCGCATCATGTCGGCATCGAGCTTGCGGGCGCGTTGACCCGCGGGGCCACGGTGGTGGACTGGGAAGACCGCCGTGGCCGGCGCGCGAACGCGCGGATCGTGATCGAGGTCGATCAGGAGCGCTTCCAGTCGATCGTTGCCCGGGCACTCGGCGCAGGCTGAGTCCAGCGATTCGCCGCCCACCTTGTCGACCAGGACTTGCAGGGGCAGCCCGTCGCCAGCTATAGTGCCGCTCTTGTATTCATCGCCAAGCCGCTGAGAAGACTCATGAAAGCCGACATCCATCCGAAGTACCAGCCGGTCGTGTTCCAGGACATTTCCAGCGATTTCTCGTTCTTGACCCAGTCCACGATGACCAGCAAGGACAAGATCAAGTGGGAGGATGGCGAGGAATATCCGCTGATCAAGGTCGAAATCTCCAGCCACTCGCACCCGTTCTTCACCGGCAAGCAGAAGATCGTCGACACCGCCGGTCGCGTCGACAAGTTCCGCCGTCGCTACGCCAAGTAAGATCTGCTCGCTCCCGCTCCTTGAGCGGAGTCGAAACCGATTCTGGCACCGATTTCCGCAACGCCGGCCGCAGGGCCGGCGTTTTGCGTTTGCCGTTTCGGCGCGCGGATGAAGATCTTTTCATGCGCCGGTTCGCTGCATCGTGGCTGGCTTGATTCGATCGCTCGCCGCACGCACATGCTGCCATGCAATAATTATGTGTTGACCGCGACGTAGCATTGCGGCCACTTATCGCATCCCGCTGCCGCTTCGCCGCCGTGCGCGCGCAGCGGTGGCACGCAGCCAGGAGTCCGTCGTGTCCGACAAAACCGTCCAGCTCACCGATCCCGCCACGAACAAGAGTGCGACCCTTCCGATTGTGAGCGGAACGCTCGGCGATCCGGCCATCGACATCGGCAAGCTCAACAAGGAAACCGGTTACTTCACTTTCGATCCGGGCTTCATGGCGACTGCGGCCACACGCAGCGCGGTGACCTTCATCGACGGCGACGCCGGCGTGCTGCTGTATCGCGGCTACCCGATCGAGCAGCTCGCCAAGCAGTCGAGTTTTCTCGAAGTCGCCTACTTGCTGATCAACGGCGAATTGCCGGACAAGACCAAGTTCTCGGCATTCGAGGACGAGGTCACGCATCACACGATGATGCACGAGGCGCTGAAGAACTTCCTGCACGGCTTTCACTACGACGCGCATCCGATGGCGATGTTGTGCGCCTCGATCGCCTCGCTGTCGGCGTTCTACCACGACACGCTCGACATGAACGACCCCGAGCAGCGGCGTCTGGCCGCAATCCGCCTGATCGCGAAGGTGCCGACGATTGCCGCGGCCGCCTACCGCTACTCGATCGGCTGGCCGATCCGCTATCCGCGCAACAATCTCGAGTACGTGACGCGCTTCCTGCACATGATGTTCGAAGTGCCGAGCGAGCCGTTGCAGCTGAGCCCGGTGGCGGCGAAGGCGCTCGACCTGCTGTTCATCCTGCACGCCGATCACGAGCAGAACGCGAGCACCTCGACGGTGCGGCTGGTCGGTTCGACCGGCGCGAATCCGTACGCTTGCGTCGCCGCCGGCATTGCCGCGCTGTGGGGGCCGGCGCACGGCGGTGCCAACGAAGCCGTGCTGAAGATGCTCGGCGAGATCGGCGATGCGAAGAACGTTGGCAAGGCCGTCGAGAAGGCGAAGGACAAGAACTCCGGCTTCCGCCTTATGGGTTTCGGCCATCGCGTCTACAAGAATTTCGACCCGCGCGCGACGATCATCCGCGAGATGTGCCACAAGGTGCTGGCCGATCTCGACGTCAACGATCCGCTGCTCGATGTGGCATTGGCGCTCGAAGAAGTCGCGCTGAAGGATTCCTACTTCGTCGAGCGCAAGCTGTATCCGAACGTCGACTTCTATTCGGGCCTGATCTACAAGGCGCTGAAGCTGCCGACCGAGATGTTCACCGTGATGTTCGCGATCGCGCGCACCGCCGGCTGGGTTGCGCACTGGCTGGAACAGCATCTCGACCCGGAAACCAAGATCGGCCGTCCGCGCCAGATCTACACGGGTTCGCCGAAGCGCGACTACGTCGGCATCGACAAGCGCTGATCCTGCCGGCGCTGTGGCGTACGTGCCGCAGCGCTCAGCTTGCCGCGATGAGGGCGTCCAGCGCGCTCGATGAAGCGCGCTGCATCGGCTTTTCGCTGATGCGATCCAGTGGCGCCTGGCGCAGCAGGTCGTAGGGCAGCAGGGTCAGGTCGACCGGAGTGTCGTCGGCACCGAACAGGAGCACCGGGAAATCCTGCGCTGTCTCACGGTCGAGGCGAAGCCGGCGCGTCCGCTGCTCGAACGGAATACCTCGCTCGAGGAGAAAAGCTTCCACCTCGCGTGGTTGGTCCGAATACAAGTGCAGACAGACTGCCGAGTGCTCATCCGCCGTGCCTTCCAGTACCGCGCCGACAAGACGCGACTCGAAGCGCGCGAAGAAACGCATCGCCTCGCGCGCGACCTCACGCAGTCGGCGTAACGTCTGGGTCTGATCCGCGCCGCGAAAAAGACGCTGATGCTCGCGCAGGGCGTCCTCGATCTCGCTGTTCTTCGGCAGGCTGACTTCGTCGAAGATACCGAGGCGTTCGGCTGCTTTGAGCTTGGCCTGGCGAAAGTCGCGCAAACCGCTTTCGCTGATCAGGCGCGCTGCTTCGACCGCGATGCGGCGACGCACCTCTTGCGCACGGATCTGCGCGTGACTGGCGTGGTCGTGCCGGCTCGGCATCAGAAGACGTCGTAAGCCTTGGTTTGCTCGCCGTTCTCGTCATCGTTTTGTGCCGGCAGCGAGGCCAGGCGCGTGGCGTCTTCGGTCTTCATGACTTCGAGGATGGCGCCCGGGTCGCCAGCGGCGGCAAGCAGGCCGCTGGAGGGATCGATGCGCACCTTGGTGATGCCGGAGGGCATGTCGAACGGCTGCTCGGGGAGATCCTTGGTCGCGACGCGCATGAAGTCGATCCAGATCGGCAGCGCTGCCTTGGCACCGAATTCGCCGTGGCCGAGCGAGCTGAAATCGTCGAAGCCGACCCAGCAACTGGCGACGAGCTTGGCGTTGAAGCCGGTGAACCAGGCATCGCGATGATCGTTGGTCGAGCCGGTCTTGCCGGCCAGATCATTGCGCTTCAGCACCATCGCCGCAGCCCCAGTACCGCGGCGGACCACGTCGCGCATCATCGAGGTGAGCAGATAGGCATTGCGTGCGTCGATCGCGCGCGGTGCCAGGCGCGACTGACCCGCAGCGGCCGGGGTTGTGACCGCGCTCGCGTGCGCGCTGCCGATCGGGTTGAGTGCGCTTGCGCCGCTCGGCGACGTTGCCGACGGAGGTACGGTCTTGTCGGCGACTTGGCGATCGGAGCAGTTCATGCAGGCGACGGCGGGGTCGGCTTTATAGACGACCTTGCCGTCGCGATCGACGATTTCGCCGACCATGTAGGGATCGATCAGATAGCCGCCATTGGCAAAGACCGCGTATCCGCGGGCCATCGAAAGCGGGGCCACCGAGGCGGTGCCGAGCGCCATCGAGAGGTTTTCCGGGATCTGATCCAGCGGCAGGCCGAAACGCGAGACGTACTCGCGTGCGTAGCGGATACCGATCGCGTCGAGCAGACGCACCGACACCAGATTGATCGACTTGACCAGCGCTTCACGCAGGCGCACCGGGCCCTGGAACGTATCGTCGTCGTTCTTTGGCGTCCACACGCCGTCCGGCTTGGACGGGTCCGGGAACGAGACGGGCGCATCGTTGAGCACCGATGCCGGCGTGAAACCGTGCTCGAACGCGGCTGAATACAGAAACGGCTTGAAGCCCGAGCCGGGCTGGCGCGCGCTCTGGGTGGCGCGATTGAACTTACTGCGCAGGAAACTGAAGCCGCCGACCAGGCTTTCGATCGCGCCATCTTCCGGATTCAAAGCGGCCAGGGCTGCTTCCGCGGCGGGGATCTGCGCCAGCTTCCATTTGCCGTCGGCATCGCGCGACAGGCGCACGATGTCGCCGCGCTTGAGCACGTCGGCGACACTCTTCGGCGTGGCACCGCGGCGGTCCTCGTCGATGCGCGGACGCGCCCAGGCAATCGACGGCAGATCGAGCGAAAGCTCCTGGCCGTCGTCGAAATGAACCGTCGCATGGTCCTTGCCGGTCTCGGTGACGAGTCCCGGCACGAGTCCGGCGAGCGGGCGATAGTCCGCCAGCGCGCCGTCCCATTCGCTGCGTCCGGCGCCGGCCGCGAGATCGACGTGCGCTTCCGCGCCGCGCCAGCCGTGCCGCTGGTCATAACTCATCAAGGCATCGCGCAAGGCGCGATTGGCGGCTTCCTGGCGAGTCGCGTTCAACGTGGTTTTGACCACGTAGCCGTCGGTCAGCGCGTTGTTGCCGAGGCGTTCGATCGCCTCCAGGCGGACCAGCTCGGCAAAATAGGGGGCGTCGACCTCGACCGGTGCCTCGTGCGCCTGCGCGAGGTCAGGTTCCTTGCTCGCCGCGTCGTACTCCGCCTGCGTGATGAAGCGGTTTTCCAGCATGCGTCCGAGCACGTAGGCGCGCCGTTCAAGCGCACGCTGCGGGCGGCTGAGGGGGTTGCCCGTCGACGGGAATTTGGGAATCGAGGCGAGCATTGCGCATTCAGGCAAGTTGAGCTGGTTCAATGACTTGCCGTAGTAGAACTCGGCCGCCGCCGCGATGCCGTAAGAACGATGGCCGAAGAAGCTCTTGTTGAGATACAGCTCCAGGATCTCGTCCTTGGTCAGCGCGTTTTCGATGCGGAAGGCCAGGAAAATCTCCGACAACTTGCGCGTGTAGCTGACTTCCGAACTCAGGAAGAACATGCGCGCAACCTGCTGGGTGATCGTGCTGCCGCCCGCGACATGCTTGCTACCGGTTGTGATCGTCAGCCAGACTGCGCGCGAGATGCCGCCGAGATCAATGCCCCGATGGGAGTAGAAATCGGCGTCTTCGGCAGCCAAAAAGGCGTGTTTGAGCTGGTCCGGTACGTCCTGGATGCGCACGGGGGTGCGCTTGGTCTCGCCGAAGCTGGCAATCAGTTTGTCGTCGGCGCTCAGGATTCTCAGGGGAACCTGAAGGCGCACGTCTTTCAGGGTGTCGACCGACGGCAGCCGCGGCGCGATCAGCCAATAGGCCGTTCCGATCGCGATTCCGCCGAGGAGGACGCCCGCCAGCGCGAGGTACAGCGCATAACGCAGCAGACGGAGAAGTATGGCCATGCGGGCGGGGGACTTGTGATGCCAGTCAAGGTAAGCGCGGTAAGCATCGGAGTATAGAGCCTATGCGTCCGCGGGGTGGGTTCCGGGGGGCGGCGCAGCCGAAATTGCCCTGATTCTGCCAACGTCTACGCAGATTTTTGTCATGGCCACTAGACCCCTGTTGAAAAAGCGTTAATGTTTAGTATCTAATGTTCAGGCGCATCTTTCGCTCGTAAGGGCGCGTGGGAAGGGGAAAAAGCGTGGGACTGTTCGCACCCAAGGCGCCGCCATTGATCGGCGTCGATATCAGCTCGACGGCCGTCAAACTGCTCCAGCTCGGACAGGTGGGGGGGCGCTATCGCGTCGAACACTACGCGGTCGAACCTCTGCCGCCGAACGCGGTTGTCGAAAAGAACATCGTCGAGGTGGAGGCGGTCGGCGACGCGATCCGGCGCGCGCTGAACCGATCCGGCTCCAAGACGAAGTTCGCCGCCGCCGCGGTGGCGGGGTCGGCCGTGATCACCAAGATCATCCCGATGCCGGCCGACCTGTCCGAAGAGGACATGGAGGCGCAGATTCAGGTCGAGGCGAATCAATACATTCCGTACCCGATCGAGGAAGTCAGCCTCGACTTCGAGGTGCTCGGTCCGATCAAAGACAATCCGGACATGGTCAACGTGCTGCTGGCGGCATCGCGCACGGAGAACGTGGACCTGCGCGTCGCGGCACTCGACCTAGGCGGCCTCGGAACCAAGGTCATCGATGTCGAGGCGTTCGCGATGGAGAACGCGTTTCGCCTGATCGCCGATCAGCTCGCGGTGCCGAAGGACGCGGTGGTCGCCGTCGTCGACGTCGGCGCCACCATGACGACGCTGATCGTGTTGAAGAGCCAGCGCACGATCTATTCGCGCGAACAGGTCTTCGGCGGCAAACAGCTGACCGACGAGGTCATGCGCCGCTACGGCCTGAGCTATGAAGAGGCTGGCCTCGCCAAGCGCCAGGGCGGTCTGCCCGAGTCCTACGAAGTCGAGGTGCTGGAGCCCTTCAAGGAAGCGATGGTCCAGCAGATCAGCCGCCTGCTGCAGTTTTTCTTCGCCGGCAGCGAATACAGCCGCGTCGATCAGGTCGTGCTGGCGGGTGGCTGCGCGTCGATCGCGGGCGTCACCGATATGGTCGAGGAACACCTCGGCGTGCCCTGCGTCGTCGCCAATCCGCTCGCCGACATGTCGCTGGCCAGCCGGGTTCAGGCGCAAACGCTGGCGCAGGACGCGCCCGCGCTGATGATCGCTTGCGGACTGGCGATGAGGAGCCACGACTGATGGCAAAGATCAATCTATTGCCGTGGCGGACCGAGCGTCGCAAGCAGCGCGAACGCGAGTTCTACATGATGCTGGCGATGACGGGCGTGGCGGCGCTCGCGGTGCTCATCGGCGCGATTCTCTGGATGGGACATCTGATCGACGATCAGAACGGACGCAATACGTATATCCAGGGCGAAATCAAAGCACTCGACAAGCAGATTGCCGAAATCGCGGACCTCGACAAGACACGCTCGCAGCTGCTGACGCGCAAGGAAATCATCGAACAGCTGCAGTCGAACCGCTCGCAGATGGTCCATCTGTTCGACGAGATGGTGAAGACGATTCCCGATGGTGTGCGCCTGACCTCGATGAAGCAGGCCGGCGACACGCTGACACTGGAGGGCGTCGCCGAGTCGAATGCGCGAGTGGCGACCTACATGCGCACGATCGACGTGTCGCCCTGGATGGGGCGGACCGATCTGCGCAAGATCGAAAACAAGTCGGGCGGCAAGGATGCCGACAAGAAGATGCCGTACGTCTTCTCCCTCGACGTAAAGCTGCGCAAGCCGGAAGACGCCCAGGGCGATGGCGGCAAATCCGATGCGAAGGTCGCTGGCGGTGCAGCGCCGGGTGGGGCGGACGCGGGCGACAAGAAGCCGCCTGCCGATCTCGGCGCGCAACTCGACAGCGCCGCAACCAAGCTGATGAACAAGCCGGCGCCCGCCGACGACAAGGCGGCTGCGGCGAAGCCGGCAGCGACTCCGGCCACGGGGGAGAAGAAATGAGCTTCCTCGACGATCTACGCAATCTCGACCGCAACAATGTCGGCGGCTGGCCGAAGTCGGTCAAGGTCTTCTTCGCCACGGTCATCGTCGTGGTCATTCTTTTCCTCGGCTGGTGGTTCTACATCCGCGACCAGCAGGACGCGCTCGACCGCGCGCGCCAGAAGGAAACCACGCTGAAGAAGGAATTCGCCGACAAGCAGGCGAAGGCGGTCAATCTGGAACCGTATCGCAAGCAGCTCGAAGACATGAAGGAAATGCTGCAGACGATGCTGCGTCAGCTGCCGAGCAAGACCGAAATGCCGGATTTGCTGAACGACATTTCCGATGCGGCACTGGGCGCGGGAATCGAGACCCAGCTGTTTCAGCCGGGCGCCGAGACGATGAAGGACTTCTACGCCGAAAAGCCGATCCAGCTGAAGATGCTCGGCAGCTACCACCAGTTCGGCTCGTTCATCAGCAGCGTGGCGGCGTTGCCGCGTGTCGTCATCCTGACCATGCACGACGTATCCCTGCGCCCGATCAAAGCCGTAGCGGCGCCGAGTGGGCAGGCCGCTGCGTCGGCCGCAGGCGGACAACTCTCGCTCGAAGGCACCGTGAAAACCTATCGCTACCTCGACGATGCGGAAGCAGCCGCGGTGCAGCAGGCGGCCAATGCAGCCAAGCCGGGCGCGAAGCCCGCGCCGAAACCTGCGCCGAAGCCGGCCACGGAGGGGAAGTGACATGAATTCCGCCTTGCGTATTCCTTTGAGGCTGGTGGCGCCGATGCTCGTGCTGTTGTTCGTGAGCGGATGCACGCCCAGCGACGATCCCCGCCAGTGGGTGGCACGCGAGAAGGCGAAGAAGGGTGCGCCGCTGCAGCCGCTGCCGGTCATCAAGACCTTCGAAACCTTCGCCTACAAGGATCAGGATCGCCGCGATCCATTCGATCTGAGTGCCGAGGAGCAGGACGAGACCGCGAATACCGGCCCGCATCCCGACCAGAACCGGCCACGCGAGCCGCTCGAATCGTTCCCGTTGGATGGCCTCAAGATGTCCGGGACGATGGGGCTGGCAAAGGCGATGGAAGGACTCGTGCGCGATCCGGACGGCGTCGTCCATCGCGTGCATGTCGGCAACTACATCGGCCAGAACTACGGCCACATCTCCTCCATCAGCGAAGACAAGATCGACCTTGTCGAGCTGGTTCCGAACGGCGCCGGTGGCTGGATGGAACGGCCCGCAGCGATTTCCCTCGGCGACACCAAGAAATGACCGATCCATTGGGGACACCTCTCATGACCACGACATCCGCTGCCACCTCCGCGCGCAGGTTCGCACTCCCGGCGGTGCGGCCGTGTTTCCTCTGGATACTGGCCCTGCTCGGCTTTGCCTTGGGTAGTGCCGCCCATGCAGAGAACGTCCTGGAGGACGTCGCCTATACGTCTTTGCCAGGCGGCAAGGTCGAAATCACGCTGAAGTTCGCCAATCCAGTGACGGCACCTCAAGTGTTCTCGACCGAAACGCCGCCGAGCATCGCAATGGACTTTTCCGACACGCGCAACGCGTTCGCCAAGCGCCGCGTCGACGTCGGCGCCGGCGCCACGTCGAGCGTATCGGCGATCGAGGCGGCCGGGCGCACGCGCGTCGTAGTCGATCTGTTCCGGGTAACTGGCTACGACACGCGCATCAATGGCAACAGCCTCGTCGTGAGCATCAACAACAGCATTTCCGGCGCCGCAAGCATCGTCTCTGCCGTCGGCAAAACCGATCCGACCAAGACGATTACTTCTTCCGCCGAACTCGAGGTGTCCAATGTCGATTTCCGTCGCGGCAAGAATGGCGAAGGCCGCGTCGTGGTCAGCTTCAGCGCTCCTGGCGCTTCGGTCAATCTGAAACGCGAAGGCAATGCGATTTCGCTCGACCTGGCCAATGTGAAGCTGCCGCCGGCTCAGGCGCAGCGGCTGGACGTGCTCGATTTCGCGACGCCGGTGCAATCGATCGATACGCGCCCGCGCGGCGGCGGCGTGCGTATGGAAATCGTCGCCAAGCCGCCGTTCGACCAGCTTGCGTACCAGACCGGCAACGAATACGTCGTCGAAATCGCGCAGAAGAAGGACGACCCGAAGCTCAAGGGCAAGAACGCCGAACCGGAGTATTCCGGCAGCCGCGTGACCTTCAACTTCCAGGATATTCCAGCGCGCTCGGTGCTGCAGCTGATCGCCGACGTGTCCGACATCAACATCGTCGTCGCCGACAGCGTGCAGGGCAACGTGACCCTGCGCCTGATCAATGTACCGTGGGACCAGGCGCTCGACATCGTGCTGCAGGCGAAGGGGCTCGACAAGCGCCGCCGCGGCAATGTGATCTGGGTCGCGCCGCAGAAGGAGATCGCGGATCGCGAGCAGGCGATAGCCGATGCGAGCCAGAAGAAGGAAGACACCGAAGCCTTGGTCTCCGACTACATTCCGATCAGCTATGGCAAGGCGAAGGACATCGCTGCGCTGCTGACCAAGGAAGCGCAGACGAACCAGAACAGCGGTGCCGGCCAGCAACAGGGTCAACAGCAGCAACGCGGCTTTCTTTCTGCGCGCGGCAGCGTCACCTACGACGATCGCACGAATACGCTGCTCGTCAGCGACATTCCGGCGAAGATTCAGGAAATCAGACAGCTGATTGCCGTTCTGGACCGTCCGGTCCGGCAGGTGCTGATCGAGTCTCGCATCGTCATCGCAAACGACAGCTTCGCGCGCAGCCTCGGCGTCAAGTTTGGCGTCAGCGGCTCGCGCACGGACAGCAATGGCAACGTGGTGACCACGGCAGGCACGTTGACGGGCGTCGATCAGATGAACAACGTCATCTTGCGCAATCGACTGGGCATCCCAGGTGCAGTCGGTGGCGCATCCGCGCCCGGGCAGCTTGGCCAGGGACTTCTGGTGCCGAGCGGAAACAACCAGCTCAATGTGAACCTCCCGGCCACCAACCCGGCGGGCAGTTTCGGTCTTGCCATCCTCGGGGCCGATTATCTGCTCGACCTGGAATTGTCGGCGGCACAGACGGAAGGCAAGAGCGAAGTCATCTCGAGCCCGCGCGTGATCACGGCGAATCAGAAGGAAGCCGACATCAAGCAAGGTCAGGAAGTCGGCTATCTGCAGTACTCTGGTGGCGCAGGCGGAAATGGCGTATCAACCATACCCACGGTCGCATTCAAGGACGTCAATCTCGAACTCAAAGTGACGCCGACCATCACCGCCGACGACCGCATCAATCTCGATTTGAACGTCAAGAAGGATGACGTCGCGGGCTTCGTCAACGTACCGGGCGGTGGCCAGGTGCCGACGATCAACCGGCGCGAAGTCGGCACGACCGTATTGGTCGACAACGGCCAGACTGTGGTTCTGGGCGGTGTCTACGAGGTGAACAAATCCGACACCATCAACAAGGTACCGATGCTCGGCGACCTGCCGATCCTCGGCAACCTGTTCAAGAACAGCGACCGCAACGACACCAAGGCGGAACTGCTGATTTTCGTGACGCCGCGCATCATCAGCGACGCGGTGCAATAAGACGAGATACGGTGAGCGGCCGCTGAGAGGCGCGCCGCGCGAACGCAAGCATTGCAAAAAAGCAGTCCTGGAGAATCATCATGAAATTTTTTGGCAAGACCCTTGGGCTGCTGCTCGCAAGCCTGACACTCGCCAGCTGCGGCGGCGGCGGCAGCAGCGGAGGCAACTCGGCACCGCAAAGCGGCTCGATCACGCTGACCGCCGATCGCACGACGCTGCCTCTCAACCCGAGCGGCACTCTGCCCTTCCTCGGCTCCCCGTATCTGGCGTCGGTCAGCGTCACCTTCCGCAGCGCGAACGGCACCATCGAAGCGCCGAACGGCGACGGCACGTTTACGATCGACCAGCCGACGATCGCGACGCTGTCGCAGGCGGACGATCCGACCACCGATGATGTCAACGAATTCACGCAACGGTACGCCTCGTTTCACCAGATCATGAACAACGGGTCGTTTACCGTGTTCGTCAACTCGCTGACGACGGCGGGGACTGCGGTACTCACGGTTTCGGCCGTCGATCCGCAGACCGGCGTCACGGTCAGCAAGACGCTGGCCTTCACGGTCAGCAGTGGCGTGGGTACGCAACCGGCGACCATTTCCTTGTCGACGAATCCCACGAATGTTTATCTCGCAGGGGCTGGCGGCTCGTCGAGTTCTCAGATATCCGTGCAAGTGCTCGATGGCGCCGGCTTGCCGGTCCCGAATCCGAGCAGCGGCAACGCCGGTTTCGACAACGTGCAGTTCGAGATCGTCGGCGACAGCGGCGGTGCGACGCTCAGCACTGTTTCGGCGTCTGGCAACGTGTCGGGTCCGTCGGTGCAGACGCATACGTTGAACGGTATCGCGACCGCGACGTTTACGGCTGGAACGCTGCAAGGGCCGATTCACATCAAAGTGACCGCCGATCGCGCGGACAACAACGTGACCAACGGAATCGCCGATCCTGTGACCAGCGATGGCAGCGTCATCGTTTCCGACGGCAAGCTCGCCAACATCATCATCACGTCGCCGAGCATCGATTCCTTGCAGGTCAATCCACCCGTTGCCAGCGGCGTCACATCGTCCAGCGACGCGACCCCGCCGCCGCCGGATGGCACGTACAGCCTCACCGTGTCCGCGCTCGCGGTCGATAGCCAGGGCGCGCCGGTCACGGTCGGCACGCCCATCGCCTTCGGTACGGTCGACGCGCCTCTGATCGGGTTCCCCGACGAGGGCACGGGCCAGTTTGCGATTCAGGGCAACGACGGAAATCCGCAGGAAAGCGGGACGCTCTTCACTGCGCCGACGGGCCAGTTCACCACGGCAGGGGGTGGTGCGGGGCCGGGCGATACCTTGCTGGTGTTTGGAAAGGCGGTCACCGGCAACGACGACCTCGAAAGCGCTCGCGTTATTGCGCGCGTGAACAGTGCAACCAGCCTGAACGTCACGCGTCCGTTCAATCCGAATGACCACAGCAGCACGATCGACTACGGTCCGGTACTGCCTTACGTCATCGGGCGTGCCACCGAATCCAATATCACCGCGAGTGCCGCCACCGACGTGCGCGGCGTCGCCACCGTCCAGCTCACCTATCCGGTGTCGCGACTTGGCAAGGCGGTATATATCTGGGCGCAGGCCGACGGTGGTACAACGGCTGCAGGTGGAACCCGTCTGGTCTCCGATATCTCCGGCTACAACTTCGCCGGTGAAGCGCCGGCGACATTATCGGCGTCCCCCTCGCCGATCGCCGGCAACACGACGACGACCGTGACCGTCTGTCTTCAGGACGCCAGAACGGAGGCGCTGCAGGGCGTGGCGGTCGGTTTCGCGTTCCAAGGTGTGGCGGGCCAGGCCACCCTCGATGGTCAGCCGGGATCCGGATTCTTCAGCCATCCGACCGGCAGCAATGGCTGCGTGACGGGCGAAATCACCACCACCGGCATCGCGGCAGCAGGCGCGGCGACGATCCAGTTCACCGCTGGCACACTGACGCCGATCACGGTGCCGATCTCTCCAGTAGGCAACGGTCTGCTGCTGCAGGTTTCTCCGTCGGGCCTGCCGCCGACTGGTGGCTCGGTCGCCATTCTGCTGACTGGTTCGGATGGTTCGCCGCAGGCTGGCGTCGGCATTAGCGTCGTCTGCACGGGCGGCGTCAGCTCAAGCATCCCGAGTGCGACCGACGCGAATGGACGTTCTGGGGCGACGATCACCAACGCGGGTACCGCGGGCGGCACCTGCGTCTACTCGGCAGGTGGCACCGGCGGGCCCACCGCGACGGTGACAGTCACCGCGCCGCCGACCGACACCAATCCGACGGCGCCGGACCAGGTTGCGTTGACCTTGGTGGTCGTGCCGCCGACGGGTGGGCCGGGTCCTTATTCGGTGAGTGCGTCTGGTGGCGGTAGCTGCAGTGCGACGACGGCGACGCAAACCTGTCCCGGAGGATCGTTCGATGTCGGCACAAGCGTCACGATCACTGCGAATGTCGCACCGACGGCGTGGACCGGATCGTGCGTGGTTAGTGCCGCTGACCCTAAGAAGGCCACAGTGACCATGGCCGCTGCAGCGTCATGCACAGCGCACTTCTGATTCCGGATTGAAACGTTCGATCCAGTCGAACGGATAAACAGAGGGCCGCAGCAATGCGGCCCTTTTTTTGTGTACGATCGGGGGATATCCGCACCGATTCTGGCGCGTAAGCGAGTTCTCAGGGGAATCGCGCTTTGCAGCCGTACAGTGAGCTTTACAGAACCGGCGACATCATCTTCGCCGAGGGGGATGCGCCGCTCGGCGCCTATCTCATCGAAACCGGTCGCATCGAGATCAGCACGATGCAGTTCGGCGAGCGCCGCGTGCTCGGCGAGCTCGGTCCCGGCATGCTGCTCGGCGAAATGGCGGTCATCGACGATTCGCCGCGGACGGCCACCGCGCGCGCCCTGAGCGATTGCCAGCTCACGCCGATCGACAGCGATCAGTTTGCCGAACGCCTCGCCGCCGCCGACCCGGTCGTGCGCGCGCTGCTGATGAGCCAGCTGACCCGCTACCGTTCGGCCCTGGCGACCTTGACCGGCGACGTCTCCGCGCGCAGCAACGCATCGTTGACGTCGGGCGATGCGCACGCGTTCGACAAGATCCGCCTGGAAAGCGAACTGCGCGCGGCTCTGGAGCGCAAGGAACTCGAAGTGCGCCTGCAGCCCATCGAGGAAATCGTCAGCGGCTACATCGCCGGCTACGAGGCACTCGTGCGCTGGACGCATCCCGAACGCGGCGCGGTGTCGCCGGTCGAATTCATCCGTCTGGCCGAAGAGACCTCGTTGATCGTTCCGATCGGCGAGTACGTACTCGAACGCGTCTGCGACATGCTGGTGGAATTGCGCCGGCGCGGACGCAAGCCATTGCCGTTCATCGCGATGAACCTGTCCGCGCGCCAGCTGGAAGTCCCGGATCTGGTCGAACGCATCCTTGCGCACCTGCGCCGGCGCGACCTGCCGCCCGATCGCCTCAAGCTCGAAATCACCGAAAGCCTGGTGCTGGACCACGTGCGCGTGGCCGATCTGCTCGCACGCTGCCACGCCGCCGGCATGCATGTGGCGCTCGACGACTTCGGTACGGGTTATTCGAACCTCGGGCCGCTGCTGACCTTGAATTTCGACCAGATCAAGCTCGACGGCAGTTTCGTCAAGGCGCTCGGCCGGCCGCGCGGCGTCGCGGTCGTGGGCGTGGTCGTCGCGATGGCGCAGGCGCTCGATTGCAACCTGATCGCCGAAGGCGTCGAAACGCCGGAGCAGCGCGAGATCCTGCACAAGCTCGGCTGCCGCTATGCGCAGGGCTGGCTGGTCGGCCGGCCGATGGCGCTGGCGGACGTGCTCGGCAGCTGAGGACCGAAGAGTTTCCGTCGGACGGAAAACTATTTGTGCGCGGCGTTGTCAGAGGCGGCGCACGCCAGCCGTGCGATGATTACCCGATTCCCAGGCCAAAACCCATGGATATGCCCGAACCCATCACGGCAGCCGCCGCATTCGCTGCGCTGCGCAGCGAGCTTGGTCAATGCATCATCGGTCAGGAAGCTCTGATCGACCGCTTGCTGATCGCCTTGCTCGCCGACGGCCACCTGCTGGTGGAAGGTGCTCCCGGTCTCGCCAAGACGACCGCGATCAAGGAACTGGCGGCGCGCATCGAGGCGGATTTCCACCGCGTGCAGTTCACCCCGGACCTGTTGCCGGCGGACCTGACCGGCACCGAGATCTACCGGCCGCAGACGACGAATTTCGAATTCCAGCGCGGTCCGATCTTCCACAATCTCATCCTCGCCGACGAGGTCAACCGCGCGCCGGCGAAAGTGCAGTCGGCGCTGCTCGAGGCGATGGGCGAGCGGCAGGTTACGGTCGGCCGCGACACCTATGCGTTGCCGGCGCTGTTCCTCGTCATGGCGACGCAGAACCCGATCGAGCAGGAAGGCACTTATCCATTGCCGGAGGCGCAGCTCGACCGCTTCCTGCTGCATGTGCGCGTCGACTATCCCAAGGCCGCCGCCGAAGCGGCGATTCTCAAGCTCGCACGCGAGCGTGCGCGCGAAGCGCTCGGCAAGCAGCCGGTGCCGGCGCGCATGCTCACGCAGCAACAGGTCTTTGCGGCGCGCAGCGCCGTGCTCGATCTACATCTGGCGCCGCAGCTGGAGGAGTACATCGTCCAATTCGTCTTGGCGACGCGCGATCCTTCCGCCTACGGTACCGAAATCGCGCGCTACGTCGCCTATGGAGCAAGCCCGCGCGGCACGATCGCGCTCGACCGTTGCGCGCGCGCGCATGCGTGGCTGGCCGGGCGCGACTACGTGACTCCCGAAGACGTGCACGCGATCGCTGCCGACGTGCTGCGTCACCGCGTACTGCTCAGCTACGAAGCCGAGGCCGAGGGCGTCAGCGCGGACAAGGTCATCGCGATGCTGCTCGAACGCGTGCCCTTGCCCTGATGAGCAGTGTCGACGGTTGACTGTCAGCCATCGACCCCGTCACTCGATCATGCCCCTGCCGACCAACAATTCGGTCCATGTCGCCCTCGACGAACTGCTCGCGCTGAGCGCGCTTGCGCACGGAGCGAGCCTGGCGCGCAGCCGGCGCAGTCCCGCATTGCGCGCCGGCGGCAACAGCTCGCGCTGGCGCGGCCGCGGTGTCGATTTTCGCGAGTCGCGCATCTATCAGGCCGGCGACGAGATCCGCCACATGGACTGGCGTGTGACGGCGCGCAGCGGCAAGCCGCATACGAAACTGTTCGAAGAAGAGCGCGAACAGGGCTTGCTGCTCGCGATGGATCTCAATCCAGGCATGCGTTTCGGTACGCGTGTGCGCTTCAAGAGCGTGCAGGCCGCGCGCGCAGCAGCACTGCTCGCCTGGATGGCCTCGGCGGCGGGCGATCGCGTCGGCGCGCTCGGCTTCGGCGGCGGCATCAATGGCGAAGTGAAACCCGCCGGCGGGCGTCGCGGCGTCCTGCACGTGCTGCGTGCATTGCGCGACTGGGACGCGGGCGCGGACAACGCGATGCAGGAACCGCTCTCGCGCGGACTGGCGCGCGTGCGCCGCCTGCTGCGCCCGGGCATGCGCATGGTCCTGCTCAGCGACGGCTTCAGCACCGATGCCGAGGCGGCGCAGCGGTTGCCGCAACTGGCCGGCCGGCACGAGATCGCGGTGGTGCTGCTGCGCGACGCGCTTGAATTGGATGCGCCGCCGCCGGGCCGTTATGCGCTGCACCTCGGCTCTGCCAGACGCGTCCTGGATTTCTCCGACCGCGCCGTGCGCAGCGCGTGGGTGGAACGCTTCGCAAACTCGCGCGAGCAGTTGCGCGGCCTGTGCAAGAAACTCGGCATCCGCGTCCTCGATCTCGATGGTCATGCCGATCTGCGTCGTGCGCTCGCGCCGCTGCTCGCGCGCAGCCGCCACTCGACGGTGGTCACATGAGTGCCGCTGCAGCGCCCGGGCCCGAATTGCGCGACATCCATCTGCCACCCGATCCATCATGGTGGCCACCGGCGCCTGGCTGGTGGCTGCTGGCCGCGCTCGCGCTCGCCGTGATCTTCTGCGCAGCGCGCTGGTTGTTGCGTCGACGTCGCCAACAGCAATGGCGGCGAAGCATCCACGCCGAACTCGATCGCATCGCGACGACGCAGGCCGCACAGCCGGATTCAGTACGTCTGGCGACCGACATTTCACACCTGCTTCGGCGCGCATCGCTGCTGATCGAGCCGCACGCGGCGGGACTACGCGATGAAGCCTGGTTGAAATTCCTCGACGAACGTCTCGCCGGCGGCGATGGCGCGTTCCAGAGCGGTGCCGGCCGCCTGCTCATCGATGCGCCGTATCGGCGCGCGAGCGATCCGGCAGTGCAGGCGCTGGACGCGCGTGCGCTGCTCGACCTTGCGCGCGCCTGGCTGCGCGCCGCGCTGCCGCGGAGGCGCGATCATGCTTGAGCTTGCATGGCCCTGGCTGTTTCTCCTGCTGCCGCTGCCATTGATTGCAGCACGCCTGCTGCCGCGCGCGCGCGGATTGATCAGTACCGCCTTGCACCTGCCGCATCTCGGTGTCGCCTTGCCGCAGCAAGCCGACGTGTCGGCGGTACCGTGGCTGCGTCGAGCGTTCGCGTTGCTTGCATGGGTGCTGCTGGTGCTCGCTGCGGCACGGCCGCAATGGCTCGGCGCGCCGGAAGACGTTCCTCGTTCGGGCCGCGACCTGCTGCTCGCTGTCGATACCTCCGGCTCGATGAGCATCGAGGACATGCAGCTCGGCGGTCAGCCGGCGCCGCGTTTCGCTGCCATCCAGGCGATCGCGACGGATTTCGTGCATCGCCGCGAGGGTGATCGCGTCGGCCTGATCCTGTTCGGCACGCGTGCGTATCTGCTGGTACCGCTGACGTTCGACCTGAAAACCGTCGGCAAGCAGCTGACCGATTCGACGATCGGCCTCGCCGGTCGCGAGACGGCGATCGGCGACGCGGTCGGTCTTGCAGTCAAGCGGCTGCGCGATCGCCCGGAAAACCAGCGCGTGATGGTGCTGCTGACCGATGGCGTCAACACATCGGGCGAACTCGATCCGAACAAGGCGATCGATCTCGCCGCTGCGAACAAGGTGCGCATCTACACGATCGGCATCGGCGCCGACGCGATGCGCGTGAGCAGCATGTTCGGCAGCCGTGTCGTCAATCCATCCGCGGACCTCGACGAAAAAATGCTCAGCGCGATGGCGGACAAGACCGGCGGGCGCTATTTCCGTGCGCGCAACAGCGAAGAGCTGGCCGATATCTACCGCTCGATCGACAAGCTCGAGCCCGCGGCCGACACCAAACAGAGTCTGCGGCCGGTCGATGAGCTGTATTGGCTGCCGTTGGCCGGCGCGCTGGCTGCGGCGGCATTGGCGTTCCTGCTGCCGACCTGGCGCGTGCGTGCGCTGCGCCGCGTGCTGGCGGTCTGAGTCGGTCGATGCACGCGCTCGCCGACTTTCATTTTCTGCGTCCGCTGGCTCTGCTGCTGGTGCTCGCGGTGCCTTTGTTCTGGCTGCTCTGGCGCAACGCGCGCACGCACGCCGGCGCATGGCGCAGTGCGGTCGATGCGCATCTGTTGCCGCATCTGCTCGAGCGCATCGATGGTGCCGCCGGGCGCGGCGGACTATGGCTTGCCGCCGTGTTGTGGACACTCGCCAGCATCGCCCTGGCGGGACCTGCGTGGGAACGCGAGCCGATGCCGCTTTATCGCAACCAGGCCGCCCGCGTACTTGCGCTCGAACTCGCACCAACCATGCTCGCGCAGGATGAGAAGCCGAATCGACTCGCGCGCGCGCGCTACAAGCTCGAAGACATTCTCACGCGCAGCCGCGACTACCAGACCGCGTTGATCGGCTACGCCGGCGATGCCTTCGTCGCCGCGCCGCTGACCGACGACGCCGACACCGTGCGCAATCTCGTCGATGCGCTCGATCCGGCCACGATGCCGGTCAGCGGCAACAACACGGCGCGCGCGATCAGCGCCGGCGTCGATCTGATCGAACAAGCCGGGCTGCACCGCGGCGAGATCATCCTGCTGGCCGACAGCAGCGGCAGCGGTGCGGCCGCTGCCGCACGCAGAGCGCACGACAAGGGCATCACGGTCTCGGTACTCGGCATCGGCAATACGAACGGTGCGCCGGTACCGCTCGCGCAAGGCGATTTTCTCAAGGACGACGGCGGCAATGTCGTCGTCGCGCGTCTGGACGAAGCGGGCTTGCGCGCGGTCGCGGAAGCCGGCGGTGGGCGTTTCGCGACGTTGACCGCCGACGCGCATGACCTCGACGGCGTACTCGCCGATCGCGTCGATGCATCGGCACGCGCAGACGAGGCAGGCGGCGACGGGTCTGTCGTGCAAACGGCCGAAAGCGCGCGCTGGCGCGATCGCGGTCCATGGCTACTACTGCTGCTCGCGCCGCTCGCGGTATTTGGCTTCCGCCGTGGTTGGCTGGTGGTGTTCGCCGTCGCGCTGTGCGCACCATCGCCGCGAGTTGCAGCCGCGTCGCTCGCCGATCTGTGGCAGCGTCCCGATCAGCAGGCTGCCGCGGCGCTCGCCCGCGGCGATGCGAAGCAGGCCGCGAGTGTCGCGCGCTCGCCGGACTGGCGTGGCGGCGCCGCCTACCGGGATGGCGACTACGATTCGGCAGCGGCCGACTATGCGAAAGCCGACGGTGCGGACGGCGCCTACAACAAAGGCAATGCGCTGGCCAAGCTAGGGCGCTACGACGATGCCCTCGCAGCCTATGACGAGGCCTTGAAGCTGGCTCCGGACATGGCCGACGCGAAGGCGAACAAGCAGGCGATCGAGGAGTTCCAGAAGCAGAAGCAGAGCGAAGATACGCAATCCAAGAACGGCGACAAGAATTCGCAGAAGCAGGATTCGAAAGACAAGGATCAACAGCAGAAATCCGATCAGGATTCGCAGAAGCAGGAAGCCAAGGACGAGGACAAGCAGCAGAACTCGTCCGGCGAACAAAACAATCAGCAGCAGGACCAGCAAGGCCAGCCGCAGGGCCAGCAGAATTCCACGCAGTCCGGCGAGCAGAAAGATCAGCAGGGCCAGCAGGATGAGCAGCAGCGCGACGATGGCAAGCAACAGTCCGCGACCGGCGCCGCAGGCGAAAAGCAGGACAAGGCGCAGGATGCGCAGCAGGCACTGGATGCGCAGCAGCAGAAGGCGCTCTCGAAGGAGATCGACAAGGCGCTCGCAGGACAGCCGCAGCCGGCCGACAAGAACGCGAAGCCGCAGGCGGGCGTCGCCGAGGAAGACGACGCGACGCGCGAGAAGAAGCAGGCACTAGAACACTGGCTGCAGCGTGTGCCGGACGACCCCGGCGGACTGCTGCGGCGCAAGTTCCAGCTCGAATATCAGCGCAGACAGCAGCACGCAGGAGAGCAACCATGAGAACGATCGCGTGGGCACCCGGCGCGCTGTTCGCGCTCGTCGTCGCTGCGACCTCGGCCGTGGCCGCCGGCGCGTCGGTGCGTGCCTGGCTCGATCGCGATTCGATGCAGCTCGGCGAAACCGTCACGCTGAATGTCGAAGCACAGGATGGCAGCAATGTGCAGCCGGATTTTTCCGCGCTGAAACAGGACTTCAATCTGCTCGGCACGCAGTCGAGCCAGCAGATCAGCATCGTCAACGGCGCCAGCGCGTCGAAGACCCTGTGGGCGGTCGGTCTGGAACCGAAGCACGAGGGCCGCATCACGATCGCGCCGTTGACCGTCGGCAAGGCGACGACCGCGGCGATCACGCTGACGGTGCTGGCGCAGGCGAGCCCGGCGCAGGCGAAGGCGAGCGGCGATGTCTTCCTCGAAGTCACTGCCGAACCGCTGACGCCTTACGTGCAGCAGCAGGTGCGCTACACCGCCAAGCTCTACTACGCGTTCGATCTCACCGATGGCAATCTCAACGAGCCGCAGGCCGAGGGCCTCGGCGTGCAGCGGCTCGGGCAGGACAAATCCTACGTCGCGACCGTGGGCGCGCGCCGCTATCACGTAATCGAGCGCCATTACGCGTTGACTCCCGAACGCAGCGGAACAATCGATATTCCGGGGCTGGCGTTTCGCGGCAATGCACTCGACGTCTCCGATCCAACCGGCTTCTTCAGTCGTGGCCGCGGCGTCAGTGCGCGCTCTGATGGGGTGCATCTCGAGGTCAAGCCGAAGCCGGTCGCGTGGTCCGGCAGCACCTGGCTGCCCGCAGCTTCGCTGCTGCTGAAAGACGAAAGCGAGTTGCCCGGCGAAGTGCACGTCGGCGATCCGATCACGCGCACCATCCGTCTGCAGGCGCAAGGCCTCGGTTTCGAGCAGCTGCCGGAATTGAATCTCGTCGCTCCGGAGGGCGCGGAGATCTACCCGGACAAGACCGACACGCGTACGCGCGACGATGGCGAATGGCTGTACGGCGAGCGTGTGCGCAAGTTCGCCTTCGTGCCCAATCGTGCAGGCGCACTGACGATTCCCGGCCTCCAGGTGCGTTGGTGGGACAGCGAACACGATCGCATGGAGACGGCCGAGCTGCCGGCGCATACGGTCAAGGTCTTGCCGGCGGCGGGGGCGTCGTCGAATGTCCCGGCACTGCCGGGCGCGATCCTGACGCCGGGAACAAACGCGCCGGCATCGAGTGCGGCGACGGCCGCCGCCGCGCCGACTCCACCGTCGGCAATGTCCACCGCGACGCGCCGCTGGCAAATCCTTGCGGCCATCGGTTTTGCGCTCTGGCTGGTCACGCTGGCGCTCTGGTGGCGTTCGCGCGGCACGCAGGCTCCCACGGTTGCGAACGCGCCGCCCGCTACCGATTCTTCGGCACAGCGGGCCGCGTTCCTGCGCGCCTGTTCGCTCGGCGAGTTTGCCGCAGCGGAACGCACGCTGGTCGCCTGGGCACGCAGCGAGCGTGCGGACGTGCGCAATCTCGGCGAACTGTCGGCGCGCCTCGCCGATCTGCTGCAGCGCGATGCGCTCGCCGAGTTGCAGCGCGTGCGCTACGCCGGTGCTGGGTCGCAAGGGCTCGGCACGCGTTTGCAGCAAGCCTTTAAAAATGGCTTGGCCTGGGTCGACCGCGGCGCGTTGCGAACGCCGACGCCAGCGTTGCCTGCACTGTATCCGCGACGCGACTGATACGGCGTGATGCGGCCGCGGCGTTCGGCTGCTGATATACCATCGGGGCGGCTGCAAGGCAGGGAGAGGCCATGTCTGTCAGCGCGTTCACCTCATGCGACACGAGTGTGAGTCGCGCATGCGGCGCCGAGCGGGTCGCCTTCTTCGTCAAGGCTTGTCGACGATGTGTACTGACGCCGATCGGTGAAACGTGACGTTTATGGCGCGCTGGATTGGCTTTGCCGCGCTGGCGCTGGCGGTAGCCCCGTCGAGCGCGCAAGATTTTCCGTGGGAAATATGGAAGTCTCCGGCGCTGCTGGCAAAGCTCGACGCAGGCGACAGCGTTCTCGAACGCTCGAGTCACTGCCTCGACGGCTGTCGCTATGACCGCAGTAACAGCGGTGGCGAAGACGGCAACGTCTATCCCGAACGCTGGCTCTACCGCAGCGGCGACGAAGTCGTCGTCTTCGACGAACGCGGGCCCGGTGCACTGACGCGGATCTGGCTGACGACCGGCTACGGTACCTCGACCTGCATCGATCCGCAGACGCGCCTTCGCTTCTACTTGGACGATGCCGGCGTCCCCACACTCGATCTTGCCCTCTCCGCGTTGTTCGACGGATCAACGCTACCTTTCACAGCGCCGCTGGTCGCTGATCATTCCGCATCCAGCGGCGGCTACGTCAGCCGTGTACCGATCACCTATGGCTCGTCGCTGCGTGTCGCATTGTCGAACGCCGAGAATGGCGGCGTGAATCCGTGCAATCCAAACGATCCCAGCCGTCGCCTGCTCTGGTTTCAGTTCCAGTACCACACGGTGGCTCACGCCACGCCGGTTCCCGATTTCATCGCCGGCCGCGATGAGCAGGCCTGGCGCGCCTTCCTCGGCAACGCGGGCGGCGATCCATGGAACGGCATGCTCGCGCCCGAGACCGCGGCATCGACACTGGCGCCGGCAGCGACGCTGATACTTGCCACGCACGCGGGCCCCGGCTGGCTGCGCGGAATCCGTCTGCAGCTGCCGGACGATGCGCGCTCGAAGGTGAGCCTGCGCGTCGCCATCGATGGCGGGATCGCAAGCGACATGCCGCTTGCGGACTTCTTCGCGAGCGCGATCGGGACGACTTCGCCCGCGCACGCCGTGCTCGTCGGAATCGATGCAGACGGCTGGTTGTACGCGTGGTTTCCGATGCCGTTCGAGCGGCATATACAAGTGTATCTCGTCGCAGATTCCACATTGCCAGCCAGCGTCGTCATCCACAGCGCGCTGAGTTTCGATGATTCGGCGGTTCCCGAAGAGTCCGGGCGCTTCCATGCGGCGTTGACCGATACGTGCGTGGACAGCGGCGACGTTTCCCTCTACGCCGATCGCGGCGCGGGAAAGCTGATCGGTGTCGCGGCAAGGTATCAAGCCGGTTCCTATGTCGAAGCGTCGCCACGTGGATTTCTGGAAGGCGACGAACGCGCCTACATCGATGACGCAACCGCACCGGCCTGGTACGGCACCGGCGTCGAGGACTTCTTCGATGGCGGGTTCTATTTCGACAAGGGCTCGTACGCGGCGGCGTTGTCCGCTGCGACGCAGGTCGAAGCAGCCGCGATGCCGTATTCGACATCGGTCTATCGTTTGTTGCTGACCGACCCGATCGTCTATGCGAGCGCATTGCGACTGACGCAGGAGGCCGGATCCGCGGCCGACGATGCGCGTCCGATGTGCGTGCGCAGCGTCGCTTATGCGTACCGCCGCACGCAGCCATTGGCCGTCGGCTACGCGCGCTTCGAAATTGGCGATACCGCTGCGGCTGTCGCACACGGCTACGTTGCGCCTGCAGGCGCGCAATGCGCGACGCTGCTGGCGGATTTCGAGGATGCACTGCCGACGTCACGTGCAGCGCAGGTTTGCAGCTACGCTGCTGGCGGGAGTCATTTCAGATTCCATCTGGACGCCGACGCAGCGCCGCCATTGCGCCTGCGTCGGACCTTCGACGCGGGCTGCGACGCGCCGGCCGCAGCCTGCAACCTGGGCGCGACGGCCGGGTCCGCCGCCGCCGATGTCCTTGTCAACGGGAAAAACGCCGGAGCATTCTCGGTCGCCGGCGCGAACCCCGCACGACGCTGGCAGATGCAGGAGATCATTCTCGATACGCCCGTCAGCGCCGGCGACATCGACATCGACATCGTGCCGCGCTATGCGGCATTCGCACCCCGCTTCAGCGAGTCGGACTGGGAGCTGCGCGGCGGCTGGAAGGACACGATCTTCGCCGACGGCTTCGACTCGATGCGGTCAATCGCGGCAGAATGAGCGCGTGACAGGGGCAGGGAATATGCACGGCGAGGATCCATACGAGGGTGGCGACGCGACGGCGAGCGCATCGCCGACGGCGGCGCTGACGCGTTCGCCCGCGGCCGGCACGACGGACGCGGCGGGGACCGAACTCGGTTCCGGCGATCTGCTCGGCGTGTGGCGATTGCAACGCCGCCTTGGCCAGGGCGGCATGGGCGCGGTCTATCTCGCCGAACGCGCCGATGGACATTTCGAACAGCTCGCCGCGATCAAGCTGATCCGCGGCACGCCCGATGCGCAGGCACTCATTCAGTTCGCGCGCGAACGGCAGATCCTGGCGGCGCTGCAGCACCCGCACATCGCGCGCCTGCTGGACGGTGGCGCGACACCGGGCGGTCAGCCCTACCTCGTGATGGAATACGTCGAAGGTGAGCCGATCGACGCGTACTGCCGGCGCCGCGGGCTCGGCCTGCCGGCGCGGCTCGTCTTGTTCCAGCAGGTCTGCCGCGCGGTGCAGTTCGCGCATCAGCGTCTGATCGTGCATTGCGATCTGAAGCCGTCCAATGTGCTGGTGCGCAAAGACGGCACTCCGGTACTGCTCGATTTCGGCATCGCGCGTGCACTCGATCGCCAACGTGTGCAGGAGATCGTCGGCAGCAGCTACATGACGCCGGGGTATGCGAGTCCGGAGCAACTGCGCGGCGAGGCCGTCAGCACGGCGAGCGACGTCTTCGCACTCGGTTTGATCCTGTTCGAGCTGATCACCGGCCGTCGTGCACGCATGGATCACGACGATCGCACCGTCACCCAACTGCGTACTGCCGTGGTGCGACCGAGCCAGCTCGCCGACGCGGTGCCGTGGAAGGCGCGGTTGAGTGGCGACCTCGATGCAACCGTGCTGCGTGCGAGTGCGGACTTGCCGGCGGATCGTTACGCCTCGGCGGAAGATCTCGCACGCGATATCGATCGCTACGTCGCGCACCAGCCGGTGCGCGCGCGGGCGCCGACGATGCGGTACCGCTTCGCCAAACTGCTGCGGCGGCGCTGGCCCGTGGTGACGGCCGCAGCGCTGTTCGCGCTGTTGATCGCCGGATTCACCTGGCGCCTCGTCGTTGCACGCGATCACGCGCGCGCGGCCGAACGTGCTGCACGCGTGCACGCGGTGACCGCACAGAAGGTCAGCGATTTTCTCGTCTCGGTCTTCGACGTATCCAACCCGCAGCTCAATCAGGATCGCGAGATCAGTGCGCGCGCGGTGCTCGACGAGGGCGCCAAGCGGATCGAGAGCGAACTCGTCGACGAGCCGCAGACGAAGGCGAAGCTGCTGCGCACGCTGGCCACGGCGTATCGCCATATCGGCGCGCCTGCGCGTTCGGTCGAACTGTTCCGCGAAGCCATCGGACTCTATCTGGATCCGCGCGTGAACGATCCGCTGGCGGCCGCCGAAGCGTCGAGCGAACTTGCCGTCGTCGAGTCGAACGACATTCCCGGCTCCGATGCGCTCTCCGACGCGCGTCGTTCGCTGGCGTTGCGCGAACGCTATGCGCCGAATGATCCACTCGCGATGGGCGATGCCTACAACACGCTCGGCATCGTGCTGGAGGCCAAGGACCAGTTCGACGAAGCCGAGAAGGCATTGCGCAAGAGCCTGGAACTGCGCCGCGCCGGCCATGCGGATCCGTCGACGATCGCGTCGTGCCTGAACAACCTCGGCCTCGTCGTCGCCAGTCGCAGCGATGCGAAAAGTGCGCTGCCGTACTTCGCAGAAGCCTTGAAATTGCGCGAATCGTCGACGGGGACGCATTCCACGGGATATCAGAATGCGCTTGAACATTATGGTACGCACCTGGTGCGCGCCGGCAACTATGCCGAGGGTGTACCGATCCTCGAACGCAATCTCGCGCTGTGCATCGATCTGTACGGCAACGACAGTACGCACACCGGCAGTGCGCACAACGAGCTCGGTTCGGCCGTGCACGATCTCGGGCGTTTTCGCGAGGCGGCGGCGCACTATCGCGAAGCGATGCGCATCGACACGGAAAAGATTGGTGCGGACGCCGCGATGCTTCCATTGAACAATCTGGCTTCCGCCTACGAAGACATGGGCGACTACGCCCAGGCGCTGCCGCTGTTCGAACGCTCGCTGGCGTCGCGCCAGAAGGCACTCGCCGCCGACGACGCGCGCGTGTCGCGCGCGAAGCAGAACCTCGCGCGCGTTCTGCTCGAAATGCACGATACCGCGCGCGCGCAGCCGCTGATCGAAGAGGCGCTCGCCGCGTTCCGCAAGCGCTTCGGCGAAAACAATGTGAATACGGTGAAGGCGGAGTTTGCCCTAGGCACCTTGTACGGCTTGACCGGACAACACGCGGAACTGACCGCGCTGCTCGACACATTGCACGCCGGGACGATCGAGTTAACGCCGTTGATGACCGCGCGCCTGCACGCGCTCGAAGCGCAAGCCGCCGAGGCATCGCGCGACACCGATGCGGCATTGGCGGCACTCAGGCAGGCATGGGAAGCAATGCGCACGGCCTTCGGCGATGCGCATCCGCAGACAGCCGAATTCGCCGTCGCCTACGCGAGCGCGCTGGCCGAACACGCACATGCCGACGAGGCGAAGGCGCTCGTCGCTCCCTACGTCGCCGTCATCGATGCCGCCCTGGTCGCCGATGCGCCTGCACGCCGTGCGCTGGCGCGCTGGCGGTCGTCGCCGCCGGCCGACGGCGCGTCCGGCAGGCCATAAAAAGCCCGGCCTGCTTGCGCAGACCGGGCCGGTCCCGGCATCCGTGCCCTGTGGCTCCCGTTGGAGTCGTTTCCTACGCGCACAAGGCGTGTCGATGCAGCAGAGTCGCTTATCAGACGTCGCTTATCAGAACCGGTATTCGGCGCTGACCGAAACCAGATCCGGATCGAGCTTCAGATTGCGCTTGTCGGTCTTGTAGTAGTCGTAATTCAGGCCGACGCTGAAGTTGTTGCTGAAGTCGTAGCCGAAACCTGCGCCGGCGTACCAGCTGTTGCTTTTATCGTCGACGAAGCCGGTCGCACCGTCAGCCAGGTAGGCGCCCTTGACGTCGGCGCGAAAGAAGCCGGCGCGGCCACTGAGGTACCAGTTGTCGGTGACGTTGTAATGGGCATTGACGCCGGCGTTCCAGCCCTTCACTTCGGCCTTGCCGAAACCATCGGTAGTGAACGAATTCTTCGTGGAGAACTTGCCGAGATCGGCGTAGCCGCCTTCGATACCGAGCAGCAGGTTCGGCGCGACCGCCCAGCGGTAACCGCCATTGACGCTGTAGCCGGTGTCGTCGTCGTCGTAGACACCTTTGCTCAGGTTCGACTGGCCGACATTGCCGTTGATGAAGAAGCCGCTGTTGTCGGCGGCATGACTTGCGATCGGAAGCGCGGCAAGGCCGGTGGTAGCCAGGGCAATGGCCAGAATTGTGCTTTTCATGATTTTCTACTCCAACTCTCTATGGATAAAGGGAATGCTGTGACGATGCGTCCTGCATCGCCGAACTTCGACTGTCGCCTTCGCGTTCGGTTCGGTTTCCCTGGCGGCGGGCTTAAAGTGGGATTCAGGTGGGCAATTTCAATACTGAAGAGTTTACTAAAGGTTCAGATTGCTGAACTCGCTAGTCCCAGAGGCTCGCAGACAGGTTTTTCGCGATCGCTTGACATGTGCGATTACATGCGTAATCGTCTATCAACGATTACGTCGGTAAACGCTCATGCGCATCAGCGAAGCGGAAAGCCAGGTGATGGAAGTGCTGTGGCGACGGCACACGCCGCAGAGCGCTGAAGATGTCTGCGCTGCACTCGCCGGCCAGCAGGACTGGCAGGAGGCGACCGTGAAGACGCTGCTGAATCGCCTGTTGAAGAAACGCGCGATCGCCGCCGAGCGCGACGGCCGTCGCTATCTGTATCGGCCGCTGATCAAACGCGCCGACTACGTGCACACCGAAAGCAAGAGCTTGCTCGATCGTCTTTACGGTGGCCGCGTGTCGGCCTTGGTCGTGCATTTCTCGATGCGCATGAAATTGACCGAGAAGGATGTGGATGAACTGCGTGCCTTGATCGAGGAGCTCGACCGTGAGCGTTGAGGGATTTGCCGTGCTGGCGACGATGACGCTGAGCGGTTCGCTCGCGATACTCGGCGTACTCGCCTTGCGTATATCGATCCGGCACGGTTTCGGTGCGCAGATCGCCTATGCGATGTGGATCGCTGTGCCGCTGGTCGTCTGCACGGTGTTGTTGCCGGCGCCGACGCAGCCGGTCGCGACTTTCATGCGGATCGCGCACGTCGGCGCACCGGCGCTGGTCGTTGTCGATGGCACGGACGCGGCGTTCGATCCGCGAGCGCTGCTGTTGGGTTTGTGGTTGGCCGGCGTCGGTTTTTCCGCGCTCTGGTTCGTCGCGCAGCAGCGCCGCTATCTGCGCAGCCTCGGCCGCTTGAGCGTCGTCGGTGAAGGCCGCGACCGGCGTGTCGTGCAATCGGAGTTCGACGTCGACGGTCCCGCCCTCGTCGGAGCCTGGCGCCCGCGCATCGTGCTGCCAGGGGATTTCGATCAGCGCTATGCCGCCGGCGAACGCGAACTGATCCTCGCGCACGAGCACGTCCACATGACTCGCGGCGATGCGCGCATCAACGCCTTCGTCGTCGCGCTGCGCTGCCTCAATTGGTTCAACCCACTGGTGCACCTTGCCGCGGCGAAGTTCCGGCTCGACCAGGAGTTCGCCTGCGACGCAGTGGTGATCGCCCGCTTTCCGGAAGCGCGCCGGCTGTACGCCGACGCGATGCTGAAGGTGCAGTTGGCCGGTCAGCCGCGGCAGGAGCTGCGGTTGCCGGCCGGCTGTCGCTGGCCATCCGGCCATCCGCTCAAGGAGAGAATCGCGATGTTGAAACAACCTTTGCCCACGCGCGCACGGCGCGCATATGGAAAAGCACTGGTTGGCGCATTCGGCGCCTGCATGGCCTACGCCAGCTGGGCTGCACAGTCGCCGTCGGCCGCAGCGGTCCGGCCCGGTTCGACCGGGCAAGTCGATGTACGGCTGTCCATCGGTATCGGCGACTCGATGGCAAAAGTCGTTCACCTGGTCAGCCTAGCCGAGGTGCCGTTTTCCGTCGGCAGTGACGATCCGTCGCACCCGTGGTCGATCGAGTTCACCGCGCAGCCCGTCGACGACGGTTTGATCGCGCTGTCCGGCGTGGTCACTGATCGCGGCACGCTGATCGGCCGTCCGAGCATGATGGTCAAACCCGCGCAGACAGGCACGATCGAAGTCGGTGCGGCCAACGGCAGCCGATTGTTTCGTATCGAAGCAACGCTGCAACTCCGCGAGGCCGATTGGAAGCCTGATGTCGCCGCGTCCGTACCGCTGCATTTGGCTGCGTCTCGCGACGATCGCCTCGTCGGCGAGGCACCGCCGCCGCCTCCGCCGCCGCCGCCACCCGTTCCAACGCCACCTTTGCCGCCTCCGCCGGCGGCGCCGGGTTCGCCCTCCCGCTAGCGGGTGTTGCAGGCGAATTCGCTCGATTGGCCCTTCGCAACCGGCCCTGTGCGCGCAGCGCACAGGGCCGCTAGAATGCGCGCCCCGCATTCCATCGGTGTCGAAGGAGCTGTTTCATGGCAGTGAAAGTCGCGATCAATGGCTATGGCCGCATCGGCCGCAACGTGCTGCGCGCTCTCTATGAGGGCAAGCGCAATGGCGAAATCCAGATCGTCGCGGTCAACGACCTCGGCGACGCCGAGACCAACGCCCATCTGACCCAGTACGACACCGCGCACGGGAAATTCCCAGGTGAAGTCGGCGTCGAAGGCGGCGATCTCGTCGTGGATGGCGACCGCATCAAGGTCTGCGCGGAGCGTGATCCGGCCAAACTGCCGTGGCGCGATCTCGGCGTCGACATCGTGCTGGAGTCGACCGGCTTCTTCACCAGCAAGGCGAAGGCGAGCGCACATATTTCCGCCGGCGCGAAGAAGGTCATCATCTCGGCGCCCGGCGACAAGGACGTCGACGGTACGTTCGTGTTCGGCGTCAACGAAGACAAGATCAAGAGCAGCGACCAGGTCATTTCGAATGCGTCGTGCACGACGAACTGTCTCGCGCCGCTGGCCAAGGTGCTGCACGAAGCGATCGGCATCCAGCATGGCCTGATGACGACGATTCATGCCTACACGAACGACCAGGTGCTGACCGACGTCTTCCATTCGGACTTGCGCCGCGCTCGTTCTGCCACGCACAGCCAGATTCCGACCAAGACCGGCGCCGCCGCCGCGGTTGGCCTGGTGCTGCCGGAACTCAACGGCAAGCTCGACGGTTTCGCGATGCGCGTACCGACGATCAACGTCTCGGTGGTCGATCTGGTGTTCGTCGCCAAACGCGCGACCACGAAAGATGAAATCGACGCCGCCGTGAAAGCCGCCAGCGAAGGCGCGTTGAAGGGCATTCTCGGCATCAACAAGAAGCCGCTGGTGTCGATCGATTTCAACCACAACCCGCTGTCCTCGATTTACGATGCGACGCAGACGCGCGTGATGGACGGCACCTTGGTCAAAGTGCTGTCGTGGTACGACAACGAATGGGGTTTCTCCAACCGAATGCTCGACATGACCCTGGCATTCGCCAAGGCGTAAGCACAGCATCTCGGGAAGTGCGGCGATGGATGGCCGCGTTGCATTCCGTCATCGCGTTGGCCGATCCAAATGGTCGGTATCGCCGACTGCAGCAATCACGGATTGCGGATGAAGAAGTCCGGCCATGGATGGCTGCGCTGGTTCGCGACTCGGCCGGTCGACCCGAACCGTCGGCTTTGCCAAACTGCAGGCATCAGTGACGCGTGCACCGGAATCCCATGCTGCAGACCTTCGCCGTCGCCAACTACCGCTCGCTGCGCGACCTCAAGCTTGCGCTGAGCCCGTTGACCGTCGTCACCGGCGCGAATGGCAGCGGCAAGTCGAATCTGTATCGTGCGCTTCGCCTGCTCGCACGGGCGGCCGACGGTCGTCTCGCCGAAGCGCTGGCGCTCGAAGGCGGCATTCCTTCGGTGCAGTGGGCCGGTCCGGCCAATATCCGCCAGCAGGTCAAGCGGGGCGGTCCGATCCAGGGCACGGCAAAAGGACCGCCGCTGCGCGTCTGTTTCGGTTTTGCGGCCGACGACGTCGCCTACGAGATTGCGCTCGGCTTGCCGAAGCCTTCGTTGTCGCGTTTCGCCTTCGATCCCGAGATCAAGACCGAAACGGTGTGGCAAAAGCCGCCACGGCGTCCTTCCAACACCTGGCTCGAACGCGAGGCGGCGCATGTGCGTGCGCGCGAGGCGGGCGGCGCATGGAGCGAGCTGCGGTTCGCGCCGGCAGCGAACCGTTCCGTGCTGGCCGAACTCGGCGAGCCCGAGCGCTTTCCCGAACTGTTCGCGCTGCGTGAACGCCTGCGCGGCTGGCGTTTCTACGATGGCTTCCGCACCGATGCGGACAGTCCGCTGCGGCAGCCGCGCATCAGCGTGCAGACCGGCGTGCTGGCGCACGATGGACGCGATCTCGCAGCGGCCTTGCAGACGATTCTGGAAATCGGCGACGTGCCGGCGTTGCAGGCGGCAGTCGAGGATGCATTCCCTGGTTCGAGCTTGGAGATACTGGATGCGGGCGACGTGCGCTTGCAGGTCGGGCTTGCGGTCGACGGCCTGCTGCGTCCGTTAAGCGCGGCCGAATTGTCGGACGGTACGCTGCGCTATCTGTGTTTGCTGGCGGCACTGATGAGTCCACGACCGCCGGAACTGCTGGTGTTGAACGAGCCGGAGCAAAGCCTGCATCCGGATCTTTTGCACCCGCTGGCACGCCAGATCGCGAGCGCGGTGACGCGCAGCCAGGTGTGGGTGATCAGCCATGCGCGCGTGCTGGTCGATGCGCTCGAGGAGATCAGCGGCTCACCCGCAGTCGAACTCGTTCGCGAACGCGGCGAAACGCGCATCCAGGGACAGCGCATGCTCGACGAGCCGGTGTGGCCGTGATGCGCATCAGACCGGCGGGTAGTCCTTGCGCAGCAGGCCATACAGCGCCGTGTCCTGTACGCCGCCGCCGACGCGCCAGCGTTCGCGCAGGGTGCCTTCGCGCTTGAAGCCGGCGCGCTCGACCAGTTTGCAGGACGCAACATTCATCGGATCGATATCGGCCTCGATGCGATTGAGTGCCAGCGTGCCGAACGCGAAGTCGATCGCGAGGCGCAGCATCTCGCCGGCGTAGCCACGTCCCCAAAGTTCAGGCGACAACGAATAGCCGATCACGCAGCGCGCGTGATCGCGCCGTACGCCGAACAACGAGCAGGTACCGATCGCGACGTCCTTGCCCGGCAGCGTCGCCACCCACGGGTAGAACTCGAGCACCTCGCGCTCGTGTGCCAGACGCGCGATGTGGTCGACCGCCTGCTGGCGTTGGGTCCATGGCGCAAAGCTCCAGTAGCGCATCAGACGCTGGTCCGAATACAGCGCGAACAACGCATCGACGTCGCGCCCGGCGAGCGCACGCAAGCGGATGCGTGTCCCGCTCAACTCGGGAATCGGCGGAAACGAAGCGTCTTTGACCAGCCTCAATGGGCGACCAGCAAGGGCAGGTCGCTGTGCTGGAACAGATGCCGCGTGGTGCCGCCGAGCACGAACTCGGTGATGCGCGAATGGCCCCAGGCGCCCATCACGATCAGATCGCCGCCGAGCGCATGCGTCGTGTCGAGCAACATCGCGCCGCGTTCCTTGCCGCCGTTGAACGCGCGGAACTCGGCGTCAACGCCGTGACGCGCACACCAGGAGCGCAGGTCGAATTTCGGCAGGTAGCGCAGGCCGAACGGATTCTCCACTGTATCGCCCTCGAGCACGCTGACGCGTTCGGCGCGCACCAGCAACGGCAAGGCGCCGCGGATCGCCAGCATCGCCTCGCGGCTCTGATTCCAGGCGATTACGATGTGCCGGCCGATCGCCGTCGAGGTGGCTTTTTCCGGTACCACCACGACCGGCGCCGCCGCGCCGAACACGGTGCGCGAGACGACGCCCCAGCCGGTCGGTGCATCCGGATTCAACTGCGGCCGCTCGACGACCAGCACATCGCACCAGCGCGAGGCATGACAAAGCGACTCGACAATGTCGCCCTGCGACACCTGCCAGTCCCCTTCGATGCCTTGTGCGTCGAGCAGGGTCTGCCATTGCGGTGCGTACTGCAGCGCCGCCTGGTACATGTGATCGACCTCGTTGACGTACAGCGCGACCGCCTCCGGCGAGGCGAACGCGACCGGCGCGAGCGGCACCACGTGCAGGCCGGTCGCCCACGCGCCGAGCCGCCGTGCAAGTGCGAGGCCCACTTCGGAGGCCGGCGTCGCGATGTCGGTACGGCGCAGATGGATCACGAGGTCCGGCGCGGATCGAACGGAGTTCATCAAGGGACTCTCCGAAGTACGGTGGTCGCAAGCTTACGGCGATGTGAACGCCGAGTCGCGCGCGCCCGCATCGTCGCTGCGATGCGCTTCGGCGCGCCCTACAATCGCAGCGGACAACCGGGTCTGAAAGGGAGGAGGGCAACGCGATGCGAACGCTCGTATGCGCCGTAGCAGTGACCGCACTGCTCGCGTTGACTTCGCCTGTGCTGGTGTCGGCCGCGAAGGAACTCGACTGCAAGATGACATTCTCGCTGGCCGGATGGTCGGCGTTCTACAAGACCGCGTCAGGAACGGGCACCGTCAGCTGCTGCAATGGCCAGATGCTCGATGTAGCGATCGATGCCAAAGGCGGCGGCATCACCTTCGGCAGATCCGAGATCAGCGACGGGCTCGGCAAGTTTTCCGCGGTAACCGACATCGAACAAGTGCTCGGCTCTTACGCGAGTGCGGGTGCCCACGCCGGTGCGGTGAACTCGGCCGACGCGCAGGCGCTGACCAAGGGGCCGGTTTCGCTGGCGCTGTCCGGCAAAGGGCAGGGTTGGGATCTTGGCGTCGCCTTCGGCAAGTTCACCCTCAGTCGTCGGGACGAAACGAAGGAAGCGTCCGATGATGACGGGTGAAGCCGGCCGAAAACGCGCTGCGCCGAGAAGGTTGCAAGCGTCAGTGGCGTCGCCGTACACCGCACAATAGACAGGATTGTGGAAACGACACCTGCGCGCGCTCCGCATGCTGCGTACGAATACGAACTGCGCGAAGAGGATGCCTCCAGCCTGATCCATGGCATCGGCGTCGTGCTCAGCGTTGCCGGACTGGCGATCCTCGCTGCGGCCGCGGCACGCGGCGGCGATACGCGGCATCTCGTCAGTGTATGCATCTACGGCACGACGCTGATCGTGCTGTACACCGCATCGACCTTGTATCACGCCATTCCGCGCGAAGGATCGAAACCACTGCTGCGCCTGCTCGATCACTCGGCGATCTTCCTGCTGATCGCCGGCACCTATACGCCGTTCACGCTGATCAGCCTGCATGGGCCTTGGGGCTGGAGTTTGTTTGCGGTCGTGTGGGTGCTCGCTCTGTCGGGCATCGCACTGGAGATGGCGCGTGTGCGCCGTCGTGGCGTGCTCGTCGCGTTGTATCTCGGCATGGGCTGGGTCGGACTCATCGCAATTGAGCCGCTGATGGCGAATCTGCCGGCCGGTGGTCTGTGGTTGCTGTTCGGCGGCGGCGTGGCCTATACGCTCGGGGTACCGTTTTATCTGTGGAAGCGTCTGCCGTTCAATCACGCGCTGTGGCACGCATTCGTCCTGCTCGGCAGCGTGCTGCAGTTCTTTTCGGTGTTCTGCTACGTGCTGCCGACGCATGAGCGCGCTGGTCATACACCGGGGCGGCTGTCATTGCGGCCGCGTGCGTTTCGAGGTGGACGCGCCGGCGCTGATCGCGGCGCTCGAATGCAACTGCTCGATCTGCCGCAGGAGCGGTCTCCTGCACTTGATCGTGCCGGCCGCGCGCTTCCGGTTGCTGCAAGGCCGTGAACATCTGCGCGAGTACACCTTCAACACCGGCGTGGAAACATCGATTCTGCGCGCATTGCGGGATCAAGGCGTTCTACGTCCCGCGCTCGCACCCGGACGGCGTCGACGTCAACGTGCGCTGCCTCGATGCGGCGACGATCGCGCGTATCGAGATCGCCGTGTTCGACGATACGCGCCGCGCAGAAAGCGAAGCGGTGTTCACACATCTCTCCCGCGACGCGTAGGGCTCAGAGCAAGAATGCGACGGCGAAGATGCCGAGCATCGCGAAGCAGACGCCGAGTTTGAGCACCGCTCCGACGACGAAGCCGAGCCAGGCACCGACGCCGACTCCTGTCGCCTTGCGCAATGTGCCGCCGGCAGCGAGCTCGCCGACGAGCGCGCCGGCGAACGGTCCGAGCAGCAGACCCGGCAGCCCGAAGAAGAGACCCACGAACGTCCCCAGCGCCGCGCCGATGATCGCGTAGCGGCTCGCACCGACGCGCTTGGCGCCGAACACGCCGGCGACGAAATCGACCGCAAGCGCAAGCACCGTCAGCACGCCCAGCACGATCAGCGTGAACGTACCGACGTGCTGGAAGCCATCCGTCCACGCCGCCAGCAACATGCCCACGAATATCAGAGGAACGCCCGGCAATGCCGGCAGGATCGTGCCGACGAAGCCGACGACGATCAGTACGGCGGCGAGCGTGTACCAGACGATCTGCAAGGACATGGCAACCCGGCTGTTCGTTCGAACGCGCGGCACACAGCGCGCGCCCGTTCACTCTACCTCACTCGGGTGGGACAGCAGTGGCCCTCGGCTCACCCGGGTACGGTGATATCCGAAGACGGTCTTGTCATGCACGATCGCGACGACAGCGGTCGCAGTCAGCCGGATGGCCATCGTGCGGCGAGATCGGGTCCAACGAGCAAGGGTCAAGTCATGAGTATTTCGGCATACGCAATCGCAGCGGCAGTGCATTCGACTTCGACTATGCGAAAAGCCATCGTCCGAGGAATCGCATTGCGCCGTCGTCATCGAAGTAGGCGTCGACTATCGCGGTCGCTACCCGCGCACGATCGGAGGCAACGAAAGCGATTCGGTCGGACTCAAGGAGTTGCGTTTGACCGCGCGCCGTTTCGTCAGCAACGCCGCAGGGATCACTATTTCGATCATCGAAACCTTGAAACAACCCGGCAAGACCGCGACGGCCCGCGCGTCGTCACAGCCGATCGAGGCGAAACTCGATCGGCACCAGCCCCCATGCCGCCATCGCCTTGCCGTCCCGCATGACCGGACGAAAGCGGCCTTTGAGCACCGTTTCGCGCGCGGCTGCATCGAGTCTGGCGTGGCCCGAGCTGCGCTCGATCTCGACCTGCTGCACGCCTCCGTCGGTGCCGACCAGCACACGCAGTACGACGACGCCTTGCTCGTGCGCACGCACCGACGCGGTCGGATACGGCGGGCGCAGCACGCCATCGTAGGCGAGTTTCTGCGCAATGCCGGGCGGCGCCGAGACGGCGGTTTCCACCAGCGCATCGATGCCATAGGTCTGCGGTGGCGCTGGCGCTATCGGCACACTTGCCGGCGTCGGCGCACTGATCGGCGCAGGCGTCGCCTCGGCGGTGCGCATTGGAGTCGCTGGTTTCGGGCGCCGCGTCAAGGGTGGTGGCACCGGCGGGGGTGGTTCGGGCAACGCGAGCGGCGGCGGTTCGCGCAGCGTAACGACGGTGGGTTCGGGCGGCGCAAGCCGCTCGGTCCGCGAAACGGCCCATGGCGCCGCGAGCAGCGCGAGACCGACCAGATGCACCGCGAAACTGCTGCTCCAGGCGCCGACGCGGCGCCATTCCCAATTGCGTGCGCGGTGCAGAACCAAAGCGGCCATGGCGTTTCTCCGGAGGAAAAGGCGATGGCTGCAACGCGTGATCGAGGAGGACGGGGTCAAGCGTCGACGGATGTGCAGAATCGCACCCTGCACGCGGCGCGCGGCTCGCTCGCACGGAAGTAACGGCCCAGGGGGCGCCGAGGCGCAGGCGACGACCTTGTCCGTTGCGCTGAACAAATCGCCTGCATTACGGATCCGCCGAACGGCGGATGCTCCCTGTGATTCGCCCGCTCAGAAGCTGGCACCGCGGCGACTGCGGCGGATCTTTCGGCGATGAGGGCGCTCTCTTTGCCGCGACAAAGCCACCGAAGCAATGCCCCGACGGGCATTCGCGGTTGTGCAAACGCAGCATGTAAACCTCGTCTGCAAAGTTGGGAGAAAATCCCGAACCCTCGGTTATGATCGTGGGTCACACGGCTTTCCTGCGGCGGGGTCGGATGCGCGAGCGCGCGATGTTGCGAAGACGTCCTGCCGTCGAGGCGGATGGCAGTCGACCCTCGCTGCGTCTCGTCGCCGCGTGTCCTGCGCGAACGCTCGCTTGTGCGGTATTTTCCGCGGCCACGCTTGCCGCCTGTGTCCCCTACGAGCCGCGTCCGCTGCCCCCGCAGGAATCCGCGCAGGCGTTCGCGGTGCGCCGGCTCGATGCTCCCCAACTGCGCGAGCGCGTGCAGGGCGTGCTGCCTGAAGCCGCGGCCACTTGGCCGCCATCGAGCTGGAACCGCGCCGACCTGCTCGCGGTCGCCTTGTTGCAGAACCCGCAGCTCGCCGTTGCTCGTTCCGAAGTGCAGCAGGCTCTCGCCAAGGAGACCAGCGCCGGCGAAATGCCGAATCCAAATCTGACCCTGCAATCGGAATACGCGCGCGACGAGGCGCGTTCCTGGCTGTACGGCCTCGCATTCGATTTCGTCCTGCGCACGCCCTATCGCCGCCGCCTCGATGTGGACATCGCTCAACTGGCAACCGCGAACGCGCGCTGGCAGCTTGTCGAGCAAATCTGGAGCGTCAGGCACGCGCTGACGAATGCACTCAGCGATGCGGAGTACGCGCGCCGCCGCGGCGAACTGCTCGACCGTCTGGTCGGCGCGCAGCAGCATCTGCTGTCGCTGCAGGAACAGCGCATCAAGGCCGGCGAGGATGCGCCCGGCGAACGCATCGTCGGGCGCGCGACGCTGCTCGAGATCGAACAGCAGCGCGCACAGGCGCGTGCCGATCAGGCGACGGCGCAGGCTGCCGTCGCGGCAGCGCTCGGCTTGCCGCCGGAGGCGCTCGACGGCATTCGCATCGAGTGGCCCGACTGGGGTGCCGCTGCAGCGGTGGACGTGGCGATGCTGCAGCACGAGCGCGAGCAGGCGCTGCTCTCGCGCGCCGACCTCGTGGCCGCCATCGCCGACTATGCGAGTGCGGAGAAGCAGCTCGAACGTGCGATCGCGCGCCAATATCCGGAATTTCATCTGGACCCGGGCTACTACTGGGACCACGGCGTCGCCAAATGGCCGTTCGATGTCGCCTTCAATCCGTCGATCTTCAACCGCAACCAGGGTGAGATCGCGGAGGCGCGCGCCGCGCGCGAAGTCGCCGGCCAGCGCATGCTCGCCGTGCAGGCGGAAATCTATGGTGCGATCGCTGCGGCGACGCGGGCCGAGACGATCGCCGCGCAGAATCTCGACGCCGCGCGACATCGTGTCGACGCCGCCGACGAACAGATGCGCCGCGCGCAACTCGGCCTCGAGCTCGGCGCGATCGATCGCAGCGAGCGTCTCGGCAGCGATACGCTGGCGCTGCGCGCCGAACTCGACGCGCTGCAGGCGCGTGCGCAATCGCAGAGTACGCGCAACGCGCTCGAAGACGCGTTACACGCGCCCCTGTCGGGTCCCGAGCTTGCCCTGCGTGCCGCGCTGAACACTGCGCTGGCCCCTTCGATTTCAGACCAAGGCCATCCGCCATGAAACGACTCCACAGCGCTGGCCTGGCGCTGGCGTTTGCCGCGCTCGCGTTCGCCGCGTTCGCGCAGGACGACGATGACGACGATAAGCCCGCGGCCAAGCCCGGCGCGCCGACGCAGGCCGTCGCGCAGCCGGCATTGGACAAGGAGCAGCAAGACGCGGTCGGCGTCGTCGTCGCGCATCCGCAGAACGCCAAGCCGGCGCAGACGGTCGTCGCGTACGGACAAGTGCTCGATCCGGCCGCGCTGGTCGCCGACGCCGGCCAGCTCGATGCCGCACGCGCAGCCGAACGCGCGACGAACGCCGATGTTGCGCGTCTGCAGGCGCTGTATCGCGGCGATGCGGGCGCCTCATTGAAAGTCCTGCAGGCGGCGCAGGCCGAACAAGTGCACGCGCATACCCAGGCCGATGCGGCGGCGGCGACGTTCGGCACGCGCTGGAGCGCGCTGGCGAAATTGCCACCCGCGCAGCGGCAGAACCTGGTCGATGATGTCGCCGCGGGCAAACGTCTCTTGGTGCGCGCGGACTTGCTCGGCCGCAGCAGCCTCGGCGAATTGCCGACCGCGGCGCGCCTGGACGTCGACGGCATGACGGTGCCGGCGCGTGTGCTAGGCGCATTGCCACAGGCGTCGCCGGAACTGCAGAGCGCCGCCGTGCTGTTGCAGGTCGATGCGGTGCCCGTCGGCTTCGGCGCCGGTGCGCGCGTACCGGTCACCTTGGAAGGCACTGCGCGTGTCGGGGTGCTGATACCTGCGAGCGCCGTGATCTATGCCGAGGATGGCAGCCATGTCTACAAGCAACTGGCGGAGAAGTCCGCCGACGGCAAACTGCAGTACGCGGCAGCGAAGGTATTCCTGCTGCAGCCGCAGGGCGATGCCTGGCTGGTCGGTGGCATCGATGACGACGACCTGATCGTCGTACATGGCGCCGGCGTGCTGTGGTCGCTGCAAGGCGTCGGCGCCGGTGTGGCGGACGACGACGATGACTGACGGGATTCGTTGATGCTCGCCGCCATCGTCCGCGCCTCGCTGGCCAATCCGCGCATTCTGACCGCGTTGTCGCTGCTGATCGCCGTGCTCGGCGCGGCGGCACTGTTCACCGTGCGCTTCGACGTGTTTCCGGACTTCGCGCCGCCGCATGTGCTAGTGCAGACCGAAGCGCCGGGTCTCGACGCCGCGCAGGTCGAAGCATTGGTCACGCGGCCGCTGGAAGGACTGCTGGCCGGCACCGAGGACGTCAAGACCGTGCGTTCGACGTCGAGCCAGGGCCTCTCCGCGATCCAGGTCGTGTTCGACCGCGGCGGCGATCCGTACCGTCGTCGCCAGGTCGTCACCGAACGCCTCGCCGAGGCCGCCGGGTTGCTGCCCGAAGGCGTGCGTCCGCCGCAGCTGTCGCCGTTGTCGTCGTCGATGGAATACCTGGTCCACTTCGGCTTCACCAGCAAGACGCTGTCGCCGCTGGAACTGCGCGACGTCGTGCAATGGACCGTGAAGCCGCAGATTCTCGCGGTGGCGGGCGTCGCCCAGGCGCAGCTGTTCGGTGGCGAATCGCGCGAACGGCAGATCGTGGTCGATCCGCTCAAGCTCGCCGCTGCGGGCGTCTCGCTAGACGATGTGGCCAACGCAGCGCGCCGCGCGACCCAGCTGATCGGCGGCGGCTATCTGGAAACCGCGACACAGCGCATCGTGCTGCAGGCGCAAGCCTCCGGTGCCACGCCCGAAGCGATGGCGGCCGCGGTGGTGACGACGCACAACGGCGTGTCGGTCCGCCTCGGCGATGTTGCGACGATCCGCGATGGCGCCGAGCCTCGCTTCGGCGGCGCGATGATCGGCAGCGACCCCGGCATCCTGGTCGAGACCTCGACGCAGTACGGCGCCAATACGCTCGACGTCAGCCGTGCGCTCGAAGCGCGCCTCGAAGCGCTGGTGCCGGCCCTGCGTAAACAAGGCGTCGAATACCACCCGGCCTTGCTGCGGCCGGCCAGCTTCATCGAGAGCGCGATCGAAAAGCTGCGCAACTCGCTGCTGATCGGCGCCGTGCTGGTGGTCGCGTTGCTGCTGGTCACGTTGCGCGACTGGCGCGGCGCGCTGGTATCGTTCTCGGCGATTCCGCTGTCACTGTTGACCACGGTCTGGATCCTCGAAAACTTCGGACTCAGCCTCAACACGATGACGCTCGGCGGTCTCGTCGTGGCGCTCGGCGTGGTCGTCGACGATGCGGTCATCGACGTCGAGAACATCCTGCGCCGGCGCCGCCTCGCCGGCCCCGACGCCGATATCGGCGCACTGTTCACCGCCGCATCGCTGGAAGTGCGCCGGCCGGTGTTCTACGCGACGATGGCGGTCGCGGTCGCGTTCCTGCCGATCCTGATGATGACCGGCATCCAGGGCGCGTTTTTCCGGCCGCTGTCGATCGCGTTCCTGCTCGCGGTCGGCATCTCGCTGCTGGTCGCGATGAGCGCGACGCCGGCGCTGTGCGCGATTGTGATGCGCAACCACCAGCCGCACGAGGAAGCGCACTTCCTGCAGCGCTTCAAGCGCTTTCAGCAGCGCTCGATCGAACGCCTGTATCGTTCGCCGCGGCTGGTCTGGGGCGCATTGATCGCGACCGGCATCGCCGGCATCGTGCTGCTGCCGCTGCTCGGTGCGCGCTTGTTGCCGGATTTTCGCGAGAACTATCTGATCGCCCACGCTTCGCTGCGTCCCGGCATTTCGATTGAGGAAACACTGCGCATCGGCGAAAGCATTTCCGAGCGGCTGGTGAAGATTCCAGGCGTGAAGAGCGTTGCGGAACAAATTGGCCGCGCGGAGAACGGCCAGGATCCGGACACGCCGAACAAGAGCGAGTTCGAAGTGCAGATCGATCCGCAGCACGGCCGCACCGCCGCGCAGATCGACGCCGACATCCGCGACGTCTTCGATGATTTCCCGAATCAGTTGGTGGAGATCTACTCGGTACTGGCCGAACGCATCGGCGAGACCTTGTCGGGCGAGAGCGCGCCGTTCTTCGTCAGCGTGTTCGGCGCCGATCTCGAAGCCGACGACAAGGCGGCTGCGGCGATCGCCGAAGTGCTGGAGAAGCTGCCGCATGCGAGTGGCGTGCGGCTGGTCGTGCCGCCGCGTCAGCCCGAACTCAGCGTGAAGCTGCTGCCCGAGCAGCTCGCATTCCACGGCTTGCAGGCGGCCGACGTTCTGCAGACCATCAACGCGGCATTCCACGGCAGCGCGATTGCCGAGATCAGCCAGGCCGATCGCAGCGTGCCGGTGTCGTTGCGCATCGCCGGCGTCGGCGCGTCGCCACCCGCGGTCGGCGAGTTGCTGCTGCGCAGCCGCGACGGCGCATTGGTCAAGCTTTCCGCCGTCGCCGACCTCGACATCGTTTCAGGGCGCAGCCAGATAAATCACCAGGATGGACTGCGCCGGCAGGTCGTCGTGGCGACGCCGACGACCGCGGATCAGGCAGGCTTCGCCGCCGCGGCAAAGAAAGCGATTGCGGAGAAGGTCGAACTGCCGGTCGGCGTCTATCTCGACTACGGGGGCGCGGCGGCCGAACAGGCCGCCGCGACGCGCGAACTGCTGCTGCACTCGGCAGCGGCCTTCGTCCTGGTCGTGCTGCTGCTGGCGATGGCGTTCGGCAGCGCGCGCCACGTGCTGCTGATCCTGCTCGCGCTGCCGAGCACGCTGATCGGCGGCGGCATTGCGGTCTGGCTGACCGGCGGCACGTTGACGATCGGCGCGATGGTCGGTTTCGTTGCGCTGTTCGGCATGGCCGCGCGCAACACCATCCTGCTCGTGTCGCACTATGATCATCTCGTGCGCGACGAGGGACAATCCTGGAGTCTGGCGACCGCCTTGCGCGGCGCCGAGGAGCGCCTGACGCCGGTGCTGCTGACCGCGTTGCTGACCGCGCTCGCGCTGCTGCCGGTCGCTCTGCAATTGCATCAGCCCGGCCACGAAATCGAGGGGCCGATGGCGGTGGTGATCCTCGGCGGTCTGGTTTCCTCGACCCTGGTCAGCCTGCTGCTGATCCCGCCGCTGGCGGCGCGCTGGCTCCAGCCCGCGCGCCAGTTGTGAAAAAAGAGGTAATTCACCCTAGGGTTTCCCCCGATGCCCGCGGCATTCGATCGGACTAGAATCGTCACAACTCCGAAATCTTTGGTTGCCGCCATGACTGTCAGAGTCCCGGATTCGCCGGGCCTTTCAACGCTGAATCTGCCGCAGGACGGATCGATCGATTCCTCCTTTTCGCAAGGCGGCGTCGCGCGGATCGGGCGGGATAGCGGGCATGGGTCTGCATCGGTCGCATTCGACGGCGAGTCGGTACTGGCTGCGGATGTGTGGGGCGGTGGCGCATCTCGCACCCTGCCCATGGCCGCACCTGCCGCCTACGCGAACGGTCCCGATTTGGCCGCGAATATCGAGCGCGATGTAGACTACATTCTGTCACCGCTGCTCTAGCTGCCGGCGCTGCTTGCGATTCCTCCGAATTCGCGGCGGGCCGGACGCTCGCCAGCGATAGGTCGGAGTCCGGCGTCGTGCCGGCAGGTGCCCATGTCGACGGACGACTACACGCCCACCCATCTGCGCGAAGTTGCCGCGCGTCTCGCTGGCGCGCTGCACGGCGGACGCAGCGTCGAATATCGCCTCGGTCTATTGAAGCGCCTGGCGCGACGCCTCGGCGAAGAGGCTTATCCGGTATTTCTGAAACTGCTGTCGATCATTGCCGAGAGCGATGACGATGTCGCCAAGACCGCGATCGCGGAGGCCCTGGTCGTGGCGTTGAACCGGATGGACCTGCCGAGCGGCCAGCTGACGTCGTGGGGCGGCTCCAACCTGCGCAGCGGCAGCGAGGAAGCGTCCGATGGATCGTCCCTGTCGGCGTCGTCGACGCCACGCCGGCAGCTCGGCCCGATCGAATTCCTGACTGCGTGGTATGCGCAGCGCACGCAGCTTCCGCAGCTCGACGAGAAGCACTACACGCAGACGCTTTCGCTGCTGATCGAGTTGTGCAATCACAGCCCCGAACTGCGCCGGCTGTATCCGGCCAAGCTGGTCGCCGACAGCCGCAACGAGCTCGAGGGCGCGTATACGCGTGTCACGCGCGATGCCCTGGCGACGATCGCACAGGCATGGAGCAGCGATGCCACGCCGGCCGAGATCGCGAAGAAAGTCGCCGCGCATGAGAGCGGCGCGCAAACCATCCCGCGTGGCTGGATCCTGCGCGATCTGTAGAGGCTCGGCGCGTCCGGCATCGATGTGCATTCTCGGTATCGCCTGCACCGGCGTCGGTTTCGTGTCGCAATCAAAATTGCACGCGGGTCCGTCTGCACATCGCCGAACGCGCATCATTCAGCTTGGGGTAAACCCTAAGCTAGGGTTCGACCTAGTTACGCCTCACCGCCGCTGCCGGCAAAGTCTGCCCCGCACAACAGCGGTTTGGCGGGACGAGATGCAGTGGTGCGCATCTTCGACGAATCGCAAGGGTCATTTCGCAGGCGACCCTTCGCAGATCGGACTTAACTAGACGCGAGGAGAGGATCATGAGTATTGGTGGCGGTGGTGGTGGCGGTTTCCTGGGCGCGATCGGCAGCATCGTCGGTGGCGTGTTCGGTGGTCCGATCGGCGCGATGATCGGTCAGATGGTCGGCCAGCTCGTGCAGAGCGTCGCCGGCCAAGTGCTGCAGGAAGTCGGTCAGCAGCTCGGCAACGTCAGCCAGCAGGGACTGCAGGCGGGCCAGGATGCATTCAACGAGGCGTTCGGCGCCGGCCAGGGCGGCGCGGGGCTCGACCCGGCCAATCTGACCAACAGCCTGATCGCTGGTCTCGGCGGCGGTACGCCGCAGCAGACGGCCGACGTGCACAACGCCGTCGACGGGCTGAAGAAGGCGATCTCCGATTTCGTCAACCAGTTCCTGCAGGACACGGTGCAAACCGATCGCAAGGGTCATCATGGTGCGGCGGCCGCAGCAGGCGGTGGTGGTTCGGCCGGCGGCGCGGCCGGTGCCGACGGTTCGGCCGCTGCAGGCGGCGCGGGTGATGCCGGCAGCGTGTCGGGCGCGGGCGATTCGAGCGACTCGAGCGGCGACGACTTCTTCATCGCGATGGCCAAGGGCCTCGGCAAAGCAATGCAGAAGCAGGCCGACAAGGTCAAGGCGTTGTCCGACAAGATCGGCACCGGCGACGACAAGCAGGAATCGCAGACGCAGACCCAGTTGATGGGCGAGTCGTCCAAGATGCAGTTCCTCGGCCAAGCGGTGCAGACCGCGCTGTCGGCAGTCGGCCAGGCTCTCGGTACGCTGGCACGCAAGGACTAAGACGCCAGTTTACGGCGGATTTACGTTACCGATGCCAAGATCGCTTCGCGCGGTCTTGGCATTTTCGTTTGAGGGAGTTGCGATGCGCTGTGGTCGATGTTCCGCTCGAACTGCACTGTGGATGGCCGCTCTGGTCGCGACGCCGGCCTTTGCGGGAAGCGTCGCTGCGCCGTGGACGACGATTTCACAGGTGCGCATGAGCACCACGATGGGCATCGTGACGACGCTCAATATGAAGCAGCGACTGGAGAAGCGCACGATGAAGCAGCGACTGGAGAAGCGCACGGCCAACGGCGGCACGTCGCCATCGGCAGGGGCTGCCTCACCGATACCGTCGCAGACATCCGTTTCGGCACCTGAGCAAGGCCACGCATCGGTGTTGACCATCGCGCACGACCCCGCTGTTTCTGCGCAGGCGCGCCGCACCTTCATCGGCGGTCTCGCCAGCAGCAGCGGGCAGGCGGTCGCGACCGAAGCGGACCGCTTGTTCGGCGACGTGACGACCACGTTCACGCGCATGCTGACGCCGTACGGCCTGCGCTCGGATGATTTCGCCGATGTGATGACGGCCTACATGATCGTCATGTGGATGTCGGTGAACCAGCAGACGACCTTGCCGCAGCGCAGCCAGGTGCAGGCGGTGCGCAGCCAGATGCGTGATTCGTTCGCGTCGGCGGCCGGCAACATCGGCGACGCGCGGCAGCGGCAATTGATGGCGGAAGCGGTGATGTATCAGACCTGCATGGCCGTCGCGATCCGCGAGCAGGCGCAGGCGCAAGGCAAGCCCGAACTGCTGGGTTCCTTGGCCAGCGCGATCAACCAGAACATGTCGGCCAGTGGCGTCGCGTTGAACAGCATGGCGCTGACCGATCAGGGCTTGGTGCGTCGCTAGATGCCGATGGCCGGCGCGCCGGGGCGGGACGGGAGGCAGCCGCCGATGGGCATCGATTCGCGCGAAACCGCTGCGATACCCGCTGCGGGACAAGACGATCGCCCGGCTGTGGCACCGAGCGATTTTCCGGCACACCGATTCCTGTCGACACGGCGTTTGCACCTGCGCGAGCTCTGTCTCGCCGACATTCCCGCTCTGACTGCGATGAATGCCGATGCCGACGTCGCGCGCAGTCTCGTCGAGCCGTGTCCGACCGATTATCTCGGCGTCGCCAAAATCATCTTCCATGCGAACGCGTGCTATCAGACGCGCCCCGGTCTCGGCGTCTGGCACGCGAGCGATCATGACGGCCGCTTCGTCGGCGTCTTCTCGCTGATGCCGATCGAAGGCAGCGACGAGGTCGAGATCGGCACGCGGCTGAGCCCGCGCACCTGGGGCCGGCTGTATCCGATCGAAGGCGGTCGCGCGCTGTGCGCGCATGCATTCGAAACCGTGGGACTTGCTCGCCTGCTTGGCTTGTGTCATCCGGACAACCGCGCGGTGCCTGCGATCCTGCGCCGGCTCGGCTTCACCGCCGCGGGCGAGACGCTACACTTCGGTCACCGCGCGTTGCGTTTCGTCTTGCGGCGCGACGAGTGGCGTCTGCAGCGGGATTCGCGCCGCGATGAACACAGCATGGATCCATCCACCAACGGAGCGACATGATGGGCATGGGCGAGAATGGAACGAGCCGGAATGGAACGGGCAACGGTGCGGCACCGCATCGCTATGCGATCGGCGTCGATCCGGCATTGTCGGCGCAGGTGCGCCGCGAATTGCTCGATACGCTGCGCGCACGCACGCAGTTCGATCCGGAGCAGGCCGAACGCGAACTCGCCGCGCGGGACATGCATGCCGAATTCATTCGTCGATTCGCTCCGCTCGGACTGGTTCCGGACAATCTGCCGGACTTGCTCGCCGGTCATTTCATAGCGATGTGGACGGTCGTGCACGATGCGCCGATGCCGGACCGCGACATCGCGGCGGCGCTCGTGCGGCAGTTCACCGACCTGATCGCACCGAGTCCGCTCGCGGCCGATGCGGGCAAGCGCCAGTTGATGGGCGAGGCGCTGCTGTACGAGGCCGTGCTGACGCTCGAAGCGCTCGAGGCCGCGCGCGACGCCGGCAACAAGACGGCACTGAAGGACATGGCCGACTCGGCGCAGAGCAGTTTCCTCAAGCAACGCTCGATCAACCTGCGCAAGACGCGCCTCAGCAGAGCCGGGATGGTGCGCGCCTGAGCGCCGGCCTCGTTCGAGGCTCGCGCAGCGCGTCGTTCGCATGGCCGACGAAGACAGCGGCAACCGCACCGAGAAGCCGACCCCCCAGCGCCTGAAGAAGGCGCGCAAGGAAGGCGACATCAGCAAGAGCAAGGAGCTCACCAGCACCGTGCTCGTGCTGGTCTGGCTGGTGATGATCTGGGTGATGCTGCCGGCGATGCGCGACCGCATCGGCGCCCTGGTGGATGCCTCGATCGAGGCGATGACGCAGCCGTTCGCGGTCGCCGCGCCAGCGCTCGGGACGCAGGCCGTCACGACGGGCCTGTGGATACTGCTGCCGCTGCTGTTCGGTTCGGTCTTCCTCGGCCTGCTGATCGAATTCCTGCAGGCCGGGCCCGTGCTCGCCGCGAAGAAAGCCAAGCCCGATCTCAAGCACATCAATCCGATGTCGGGATTGAAGAAGGTCTTTTCGAAGGACAACCTGGTCGAGGTCGCGAAGGCGCTGATCAAGAGCGGCGCACTGATCGGCATCTTCGTCGTCGTGCTGTTCGACTACGTTCCGCAGTTCGCTGCGCTGCCGCTCGGACGCCCGGCGTCGGTTGGCGAGCTGCTGTGGGCGAGCGGCATACGCATCGGCGTGTGGGTGATCTTCGTGTTCTTCTTCATCTCGGCGCTCGACGTGTTCTACCAGCGCTTGTCGTTCATGAAGAAGATGCGCATGAGCATCCGCGATATCCGACAGGAGACCAAGGAGAACGAAGGCGACCCCTACATCAAGGGACGGCGGCGCCAGTTGCATCACGAGTGGGCGCAGCAGAACATGCTGTCTTCCGTCAGGCGTTCGAGCGTGGTCGTGACCAATCCCACTCATCTGGCCATCGCCCTCTACTACGAGCCGGGCGAGACCGAGTTGCCGATGGTCGTCGCCAAGGGCGAGGACTACGAGGCGAAGCTGATCCGCGAGGCGGCCGAGGAAGCCGGTGTGCCGATCATGCGCAACGTCGAACTCGCGCGCGGTCTGTACGAGCGCGCCGAACTCGACGATTATCTGCCGGCCGAATTCTTCGAGGCAGTGGCCGAGCTTCTGCGCTGGGCGGAAGGCGTGCGCGAACATCGCGACGGCAAGTGAGGCGAGTGAGGACGCGCCTGCGGCGCTGCGAGGGGGAAAAGCACATGCGCGCAAGTCCGCACTCGACAGCTGTTCCTCGCCGCTCATAGCCCCGCAACGCGGGCGTCGTTACGGGCGCGCAGCCACCGACATCCAGCTACAGAATCTTCGTCAGCACATCCAGCAGATGCGCATTGCCGGCGACCGCGCGCACCAAGGTCTCCACCATCGCGCCGAGCGCCAGCAGCAACATCCACGTCGCCAGCCAGGCCTTCATCGGCATCGCCAGCGAGAAGACATTCAGTTGCTGCGCATAGCGGTTGATCAGGCCCAGTGCGATGTCGAGCAGACTGGTCACGATCAGCGCAGGCGCCGATAGCATCAGCACGGCGGTCATCAGAAAGTTGAACTGATTGGCGAAGTAGGTCACGCCGCCCGCATGCAGGGGTGGCAGCACATTGCCGACCGGCCACAACTTGTAGCTGCCGAGCAGGATGTCGAGGAACATCATGAACGCGCCGGTCGCCATGAACAGCCAGGCGCCGAACTGCGACAGGAACATGCCGGTCAGCGACGTCTGATGGCCGGAGATCGGATCCATCACGCTGGCCATCGACGAGCCGACCTTGACGTCGATGACGTTGCCGGCCGCGCCGAGCGCCCAGAACATCAGGCCGAAGCAGAAACCAATCACGGTGCCGATAAAGATTTCCTTCAGCACGATCAGCGCCCAGGTGCTCTGCATCATCGCGGCGCCCGGTGCGGCGGCGGCCGCGATCGGATAGGCGACGATCGCGAGGCTGACGAAGAAGCTGTTGCGCACCAGCGCGGGCACCGTGTCCGACGTCATCAGGGGAACGATCAGGAACGCGGCGGCAATGCGCGGAAGGGTCAGCGCGATCGCCAGCGCCTGGCCCTGCAGGTGCTCAAACGGCATGGCGTTCCGGCGTATCGAGGCGGCGCGCGCGCATCAGTGGATCAGCGTCGGAAAATTGCTGAACAAGCGGTCGGAGAAGTTGTACAGCGTGCCGCCGAGCACCGTCGCCGTGGCGAACAGCGCGAGCACGACGGCGACGAACTTCACCGCATACGGAAACGTCTGTTCCTGCAGCTGCGTGACGGCCTGCAGGAACGCAATCAAGAGGCCGATGATCGCGGCCGCCAGGATCGGCGGCGCCGACAGCAGCAGCACCAGCCACAAGGCCTCGCGCGCAAGCTGGATTTCGTTCTCGTACATGCGCTTCGGCCGCTACTGGTAGGTCGCGACGAGGCCGTGGATCAGCTTGGCCCAACCATTGAGGATCACGAACAGCAGCAGCTTGAACGGCAGCGAGACCATCGTCGGCGACAGCATCATCATGCCGAGTGCGAGCAGGATGTTCGACACGATCAGATCGACCACGACGAACGGCAGGAACAACAGGAAGCCGATCTGGAACGCCTCGGTCAGCTCGCTGACGGTGAACGCCGGCATCACCACGATGAAGTCGTCGGCGCCGAGGCCGAGCTGCTGCTGCGGCGTCAGCAGGCGCTTTGCGCTCTCTAGGAAGAACACGCGCTCGCGCTCGTGCGAGTGCTTGATCAGGAAACGGCGCAGCGGCTCCTTGCCGACATTGATCATCTGGCCGAGCCGATCGACCGTCATCTTCTCCGACGCGGGCGGCGTCCCGCTCTGCCCTTGCACCTGCGCCGTGTTCGGCGAGCCGGCCTGGATGTCGGCCATGGTGTCGAGGATGACCGGATACATCACGTAGATCGACAGGATGATCGCAAGCCCGTTGATGACTACGTTCGGCGGCGTCTGCTGCAATCCGAGCGCATTGCGCAGCAGGCTGATGACGACGACGATCTTGGTGAACGAGGTCACCATGACCGCGACGAACGGTGCCAGCGCCAGGCCGACGACCGTCGCGATGACGAGGGCGGGTGAAAAACTACTGAAGTCCAAGATCGTCCCCGATGCGAGCGATCTTGACGCCGAGCAGCTCGCCGAGCGCGACGAGCTCGCCGCTGGCGAAGGTCTTGCCGTTCGCGCGCAGGCTGACGCGGGCACCTTCGACCGGCTGGCGCAGGCCGAGGATCTGTCCGGCGCTGAAGCGATCGAGTTCGGCGAGTGTTAGCTGCAGGGTATCGAGCACCAGTTCGACGCGCACCGGGATCGCATCGCGGACGTCGGTCGCGGCGATCTCGCCGGATGGATCGGAATGCAGCGGGGTGTCCGGGGTGGTCATCGGTTCGTTCCTGAGTTCGGCAGGGAGGAGGCCACGCGTGATCGCAATGCCTGCCGGCGTGCTCGCGGCGAGCCAGGCGAAGCGCGAATCGATCGCCGCGACGCCGCTGTCGACGCGAACGCGCAAGGCCGAAGCGATCGACGAGCGCGCGCCCAGCAGGACCACGTCGGCGCGATTCAATGCACGCAGCGTGGCTGCCGGCAAGATCAGCGGTGGCAGTTCGAGATGGCAGGCGAGCGGCAGTTCATCGCGCTCGACCCCCACCTTGCCGCCGCCGCGCGTCCAGCCCGACGCGGCACTCAGCGTCGCCATCGTGGTGCGGTCGAGACCGAGCAAGCCGCGGCATTCGTGCTGATCGCTGCGCGTATATCTGAACTCGATCCAGTGCCAGATCGCGGCGGACGGTTGTGGCGAGGGCAGCAGCGCGACCGGCAGCAGCGGCAGGCCGAGCAGGTCGGACAGGCGTGCGAGCAGCGCGTCGTAGGCGAGCGTCCATGCCAACAGGCGTGCGTCGCCGTCGAAATCGTGCCAGGTGCGATCGCCGATCCCGGCACTGCCGCGCTCGGCGGTCAACACCAGGCTGGTGCGGCCGTAAGCGTGCGAGAGTTCGATCGTCGACGCCGCCGGCGGCTCCTGTGCGACATCGGCGCGCAGTTCCAGTCGGCTGAGCTCGTCGCTGCGCACGAGCACGTCCCCGGCGGCGAGCAGATGCGTCGTCGCGGCGGCCCGTTCCGGCGAAATAGCCGGGATGCGCCCGGCGAGCGTCGTCGGCAGGGCGGCGTGCGCGATATCCGTGGCGAGTGCAGCAGTCATCGTGGAGTCGCTCCATGAGGTTGTTCATGACCGAGCGCGATGCGGATCACTTCGGCGACGTTGCGCGCGCCGAGCTTGGCCATCAGGTTCGAACGATGCAGCTCGACGGTCTTGATACTGATTCCGAGCACGTCGGCGATCGTTTTGTTGAGTTTGCCGGCGACGACGAGTTCGAGCACCTGGCGTTCGCGCGGCGTCAGTTTTTCCATCACGGCCGGGTTCGAGCCGGCCTCGGCGATACGGTCGGTCGCGGCGCGCAGCGCGTGCACCAGGGTGATCGGATCGAATGGCTTTTCGATGAAGTTGACCGCGCCGTTGCGCATCGCCTCGACCGCGAGCGGAATGTCGGCGTGCGCGGTGACGAATACGAGCGGCAGTTCGACCGCGCGCCGCTTAAGCTCCTGCTGCAGTTCGATGCCACTCATGCGCGGCATGCGGATGTCGCTGACGATGCAGGTAGGCGCAGTGCCGTAGGGGCTCCCTTCGAGCGCTTCGAGCAGGGCCATCGCACTGGCGAACGGGCTCACCTCGAAGCCGGCGTCCTCGAGCAGCCAGCAGGTCGATTCGCGGAATTCGTCGTTGTCGTCGACGAGCAGGATGTGCGCGGTCGTTGCATCGGACATCATGCGCTCTCCGCAGGCAGGGTGAAGACGAAACTGCTGCCGCCGTCCGCATTCGGTTCGGCGAACAAGCGGCCTTCGTGGAATTCCATGATCGAGCGGCAGATCGCCAGACCCATGCCGAGGCCATCGGATTTCGTGCTGAACAGCGGCGCGAACATCTTTTCGGCAAAGTCCGGACCGATGCCGGGGCCGTGGTCGCGCACGCGGATCTCGATCATGCCGTCGAGGTCGCGGCGTGCAGCGATGACGATCTCGCGCTGGGCGGCGGCGGTTTCGCGCATCGCGTCGATCGCGTTCTTGACCAAGTTGAGCAGCACCTGCTCGATCATCACGCGGTCGGCGATCACGCGCGGCAGCGACTTCGGCAGTTTGGTCAGGATGCGTACCTGATCCTGCTCCGCTTCCAGGCGCAGCAGTTCGACGACGGTCTGCGCAATGACATCGAGCGGATGCGCTTCGCGCTTTGGATTGCGCGTGCGCACGAACTCGCGCAGGCGCGCGATGACCGCGCTCGCATGTTCGGCCTGCTTGCGCGCGAGACCGACGCCCTGGCGCAGGCGCGGATTGGCCGTGTCACCGCGCTCGATCATGCTGTCGCAGGTACTGAGGTAGTTGATGATCGCGCCGAGCGGCTGGTTCAGCTCGTGCGCCAGCGTCGTCGCCATTTCGCCGACGCTGAGCATGCGCGAGGTGAACAGCAGTTGCTCCTGCTGCGCCTTGTGCTGGCGCAGCGCTTCGATTTCGTCGCTGATGCTGTTGGCGAACACCGCGTTGCAGCGCGTGCCGCCGATCCACGGCAGTTCGCGCCAGACCAGGCGGTACCAGCGCCGCGTATGCGGTGCGTAGCATTCGATGCCATCATCGCCCTCGCCGAGCGAATCGAACGCGGCGATGAAATGCTCCCGATCGGGCGCGTCGCCCAGATGCCTGAATTCGCCGGCGAAGGCTCCATTCGACGCCAGCATCGCGCCGTCGTTCTGATCGAACAAGGCGCAGGGCAGCGGCAAGCCGTCGATCAAGGCGTGCGAGAGCTCGAAGAATCCCTCCATGGCGGAGGGTCCTGCGGCGGTGGCGGTGCGGACGGGCTTGCAACTGGTCATCGACACGTCGTTATCCTATCCCGGCATCACGCTCCTTTGCGTGACACGCTGTGGCCGCAGCCTTCGGAGAAAACCGATTCCATGAAGCGAACGTCTTGTTACCTGGTGCCTCTCGTTCTGTTGTCGTGCAGTTGGGGCGTCGCTGCCACCGATGCCGATACGCCGCTCCTCGGTGCCTCGCTCGTTTCCCTCATCGTGCCGTTGCTGGCGGTGGTCTTCGCCCTCGCTGCATTGTGGTGGATGTGGCACCGATACAGCGGAAAAAGCGCGACCTCCGGACCCCTGCGCATCGTTCAGGTTGTTGCCGTGGGACCGCGTGAACGCGTCTTCGTCGTCGACCACGACACGCAGCGATTCATGCTTGGCGTGACGCAGACCTCGATCACCCTGATCGCCGATCTCGGCTCGAAGAATGCCGGAAAGCTTTCACCGAATACCAGCGCTTCACCGAATGAAAACGTGCCTCAAACGCTTGGTTAACGACAGATCGACAATCCACCCAAGGGTTTTCCCTAGGTTCGACCGAAAGGTTCATTTTGTTCTGTTAGGCTCGAAGCCGAAGTGGGTGGTTCGACACACAAGCAGCACTACTCGTCGTCCGGCTGCGTAAGCCTGGATGGATGCCAAACTTCTTGTGACCGGGTGAGGATATGTCGAAGGAGGAGCGTCGCCACAGCTGGCTGCAAGCCTTCCCCGGCGGAGCGGCTCGCAACGGGTGCCTGAAGCGCGGCACGCGTTCATCCGGTCGACGCGCATGAACGCCGTCGCTTCCCTGTTTAAATCCAGCGGCGGGCGCTCGCGCAGCTACAGCGACATCGTGCTGGTGTTCGGGGTCGTCGCGATCGTCGCCTTGATGATCCTGCCGCTGCCGATGGCGGTCATCGACACCCTCGTCGCGATCAACATACTGGTGGGTATTGGCCTGCTGCTGATCGCGATCTATATCCCGACGCCGGTTGCATTCTCCAGCTTCCCCAGCGTGCTGATGCTGACCACGCTGTTCCGCCTGGCCCTGTCGATCGCGATCACGCGCTCGATCCTGCTGCATGCCGATGCCGGACACATTATTGATACGTTCGGCAATGTCGTCGTATCGGGCAACCTCGTCGTCGGCCTCGTCGTCTTCCTGATCATCACGGTCGTTCAGTTCATCGTCGTCGCCAAGGGCGCCGAGCGCGTCGCCGAAGTCGCCGCGCGCTTCTCGCTCGATGCGATGCCGGGCAAGCAGCTGTCGATCGACTCCGATCTTCGTTCAGGCATCGTCGACAAGGACGAAGCGAAGCGCAAGCGGCGCATGCTCGAGATCGAAAGCCAGCTGCACGGCAGCCTCGATGGCGCGATGAAGTTCGTCAAGGGCGATGCGATCGCCGGCATCGTCATCATCATCATCAACCTGCTCGGCGGTCTCGCCGTCGGCATGATGCAGGGGGGCCTCAGCCTCGGCGATGCGGTGCACACCTACAGCATCTTGACCATCGGCGACGGCCTCGTCTCGCAGATCCCGGCATTGCTCGCCTCCATGTCGGCCGGTCTGATCGTCACGCGGACCGCCAACGATGGCGAGGCGAAGCACCTCGGCGCGGCGATCGCCTCGCAGATCTCGAGCGAGCCGCGCGTGATCCTGGTGACCGGCCTGATCGCGCTGATGATGATGACCGTGCCGGGCTTCCCGGTGATCGTCTTCCTGTTGCTCGGCGCGCTCTTCGTCGGCATGGGCCTGTGGCGCTTCCGTCACAGCGTCGGCTTCCTGCGCAAGCTGTTCCGCGTGTCCGACAGCAAGGATCTGCTGCCGCTCGATGTCGTCGCCAGCGACGAGCTGAGCACGCCGCCGGCGCTGCTGCTGGAGATGGACATGCAGGCGCTGCGCCTGCTCGGACCCGCCACGGTGCGCACCGCGCTGCGCGAAACGGTGGGCCAGCTGCGCGAAGAGTACGGCGTGCCGTTGCCGGCGCCGGCGTTGCGTGCGGGGCATGGTTTGCCGGCCAACACCTATCGGGTTTTCGCGCACGGCGTGCGTATCGGCAGCGGCCGCCTGCAGCCGGGCGCGCATTTCCTGCCGGCCTCGCGCGCGGATCGCATCGCGCTGCCGTCGCCGGCCGGCCACGCCGACGAACAGACGTATCTGCCGGCGTTCCCCGGCGAATGGCGCGAGGCGCATGAAGGCGGCTCGAACGGCGCGCTCGGTTCGCTGGATGTGCTGCGCCGACACCTGCGCGATGCGCTGGAGCAGCATCTGAACCTGTTCGTCGGCATCCAGGAAACCTCGAATCTGTTCAACGGCCTCAGCCGCGACTATCCGGATCTGGTGCGCGAGATGCTGCGCGTCGTCTCGCCGCAGCGCGTCGCCGACATCCTCAAGCGCCTCGTCGAAGAGCGCATTCCGGTGCGCCACCTGCGCGACGTGTTCGAGGCAGTCACCGACGCGGCGAGCCGCGAGAAGGACATCGTGCTGGTCAGCGAATACGTGCGCGTCGCGTTGCGCCGGCACATCAGCGATCGCTATGCCGGCGCCAGCCGCACCTTGCACGTGCTGGTCGCCCACCCGGAACTGGAAGACCGTCTGCGCCGCTCAGTCCACGTCAGCGGCGGCAGCGCGCAGCTCGCGGTGGAACCGCAGCTCGCCGAAAACCTTTTGGAGCAGATCCGCGGACGCGTGCGTTCGAGCCTGGACGCGAACATCGCGCTGCTGTGCTCGATGGACGTGCGCCGACATCTGCGCAAGCTGACCGAGATCGAGTTCTCCGAGTTGCCGGTGCTCTCGTATCAGGAATTGGTTCCCGATGTGAAACTCGTGCCGCTGGGGCAGTTGGCGGCCTGACATCGGGATAAGAAAATCGTTGCGGAGACTTCAGGGGTAACGGATGCGAATTGCGGGTTCGGGGTGGAACAGGGTACGGATCGGGTTCTGGCTGATGACATTGCTGCTGACATCGCCACTGTTGCTTTGCGCGGGCGCGCATGCCGCGCCGATTCCGTTCAAGCGCGGCGAGAAGACCTACGAGCCGAAGGAGCAGCCGCTGGCGGACTTTCTGCTGGAATTCTTCGCCGACCAGGGGTTGTCCGCGAACGTCAGCCAGCAGGTGCGCGCGCGCGGCGGCACCATCAGCGGCGTGCGCGCCGGCAGCCCGCAGAAGATTTTCGCGTCGATCGCCGGCTCCAACGACCTGATCAGCTATTACGACGGCGCCGCGGTCTACGTCTATCTGTCATCCGAGCGCACGACGCGCTATGCGAACCTGCCGCCGGCGCGTGTCGAAGACTTCGTCGGCGCGTTCCAGAAGATGAAGCTGGGTGACGACGCCAATTCGTTCAGCGCGACCAGCGGCAACGGCCTGGTCATGATCACCGGCACGCCGCGCTTCGTCGAGCAGGTGCTGCAGCTTGCCGATGCGGTCAACGGCCAGGGTCCGAACAACGCGACCGTGTTCAAGTACTACAAGCTGCGCTATGCATGGGCGGCGGATATGACGATGACGATCGGCAACCGCCAGCAGAGCGTGCCCGGCGTCGCCACGTTGCTGCGCGAACTGGTCGGCACGACAGCGCCGCCGGCGATGTCGGGACCGACGGAGCGCCTGTTGCGCCCGACCTCGACCAAGCTGCGCGGCACCGGTCTCGCCAGCGTCGGCCAGCCTCCGATCGATGCCGACACGCACCGCGATGCCGGCGAGATCGCGCCGGCGCAGCCGATGACGCAGGCGATCGATGCCGGCCCCAGCGCACGCATCGTCGCCGACACCTTCCGCAACGCGATCATCGTGCGTGACGCACCGGACCGCATCGGCATGTACGACCGCCTGATCCAGTCGCTCGATGTCGAACCGCAGATGGTCGAGATCGAAGCGACCATCATCGACGTCGACAAGGGGAAGGTGAAGAATCTCGGCATCGACTGGCGCTATCGCAACAATGGCGGCCGCGGCGAAGTCGACTTCCTGCCCGGCGAAACGCAACCGAACTCGGTCAAGCCGAACTTCGTCGGCTCGATCAACGGTCGCGGCTTGAACGGACAAACCACGCGCAACGACAGCATCGATACGCTGAACCAGCTGGCCGGCTTCCAGCTCGGCGCGATCATCGGCGATTCGTCGCGCTTCCTGCTGCGCATCAATGCGCTGTCCAGCGACAACGTGACCAATGTCGTCGCGCGCCCGCAGGTGGTCACGCTGAACGACACCGAGGCGGTCATCGAAAACAGTCAGACGATCTACGTGCCGGTCGCCGGGGCCTACGATGTCGACCTGTTCAACGTGGTGGCCGGCACCGTCCTGCAGGTGACCCCGCACATGGTCTACGAGAACGGCCTGCGCCGCATCCGCATGATGGTGCAGATCGAGGACGGCAGCGTCATCGTGCAGCAGACCGCATCGAACGGGCAGAACGTCAACATCCCGCTGGTCACGCGCAAGGCAGTCAATACTCAGGCGCTGATCGACGAGGGCCAGAGCCTGCTGCTCGGCGGCCTGATATCGGACACGGACACCAACAACACCGACAAGATTCCGGTGCTCGGCGACATCCCGCTGCTCGGCAACCTGTTCAAGCGCGCGCAGAAGAATCGCGAGCGCATCGAGCGGCTGTTCCTGATCACGCCGCGTCTGCTCGCTGCGAACCGGATCACCAGCCAGGACGTGCCGAGTACACCGGGCGTCAACATCGACCAGATCCGCATCGACCAGGAAGCGCGCGATCACGCCCAGCTGCCGTGGGCGTCGGATGAGGAGAAGGCACGCCAGGGCATTCAGACCAACCCATCGACCTCGACGCGGCCGGCTGCTGTGCCGCCGCCTCCCGCGCCATCGACGGCCGCTCCGGTGCCGCCGTCTTCATCGAAACCAGCGGCTGCCGGAGCGGCCGGAGGAGTTCACTGATGCATGTCTGGGCGCAACGCAAGCGCGCCGACGCAGCCGACGCGGCCGCTTCGGCAAAGCGCGCAGCAGGCCCCGATGTCTGGGCACTGCGCGTCCTCGGCGGCCTGCACGCAGGCGCCGAGCGCAAGCTGCAGCAGAGCGGTCTGCTGATGATCGGCAGCAGCGACGACTGCGACCTCATCTTCGGCGACGCCGGCGTCACTGCGCATCACTGCATCGTCAGCCATACCGATGGCGAGCTGTCGGTGCGCGCGGTCGATGCGGATGTGCGCATCGATGACCGCGTGCTGCATCCGGGCGATCCGCAAGGTATTTCACCGTTCGCACTGGTGCAGATCGGCGGCGCCAGTTTCGCGATGGGCCCGCATTGGAGCGACCGCTGGCAGAGCGTGCTCGCGAAAGTCGGGCCCGCGGCGGCGGCGGTCGGCGCCGAGCCGACGGTGCGGCCGCGCGGCGGCGGCAAGATCGCGACCCTCAGCGTGGCGCTGGTGCTCCTGCTCGCCAGCACCGGTGCGCTGGTGCTGGCGCAGCACAATGCCAAACCGCCGGCACCGGTGGCGCCGGCACCCGTGCGAGACACCGAACTCAGGGAGTTGATCGCCTCGCTCGGCTACGAAGGGCTCGGCGTCAGCGTGCGCGGCGAGGGCAATCTGTTCGTCACCGGCTATGTCGAAAGCGAAAAGGACTTGGAGAACCTGCGCGCCGTGCTGCTGCAGCACGGGCTCAACGCGACGATCGACGCGAAGAGCGGACCGCACGTCGCCGACGACCTCAAGGAAATCATGCGCCTCAGCGGTTTGCGCGCGACCACGAAATGGGACGGCAAGGGTCACGTGCTGGTGAGCGCGCATCTCGGCGACGAGAAGGAGTGGAACGCATTTCTTTATTCCCGGTCGATGACTGACTTCAACAAGAATCTGCATCTGCTGGTCGACAAGCAGAACCTCGACCCGGCCACGCCGGAACCGAAGAAGGTGCCCGACGGCAAGCGCATCGCGCGCGTCGTCGACGGCATCGATCCGTACCTGATCAGTGCCGACCAATCGCGCTATTACCCCGGTGCTCAGCTGCCGCGTGGTAGCACGTTCATTGGCCTCGACAACGGCGAAGTTCTTGTCCGCGACGACGCGGGCAACATCCAGCGCTTGTCCCGCGAAAGCGTGGTCGGCGCTTCATCACCACCCTGAAGGAGACGAAGATGAGCAACAGTGTGAATCTGATGTTGGGCGGCAGCGCGCCGGTGGCGACGGCTCCGACGACGCCGACGACGAACGGCTCGTTCAATCCGGTCGGTTCGACGCTGCCGGGTCCGGTCAACGACGCGACCTCGAAGAGCTGGTTCGAAGCGATGGCGAAGGCGTGGGGACAGATCCTCGACAAGCAGGCGCAGGAAATCACCGACCTGTCCTCGCAGATCGGCGACAGCGGCCAGGATCAGCCGTCCACGCTGACCATGCTGACGGCCGCATCGCTGAAGATGCAGTTCATGTCGACGAACTCGGCGACCTCGATCAACGCGACGGGGCAGGCGCAGGATACGTTGGCGCGCAAGCAGTAATCGTCGACGCCGGGGCGGTGGGCGCGCAGGTAGGCGCGCCACGCAGCGGAGAGGCGACGCCGATCAGCGGGCGGCCCGACTGGGTCTCTGCGGTCGTCGTCGTAAGGTGCAGGCACGGCAGATGCCGCCGCCGCGCATCGCTATCCGCGCCCCGGCGCAGCAGCTACAGGAGAGGAGGCGCTTCATGACACCGATCCAGTCGATCGACGTCGCGGCACTGACCGCGACGCCGCAAGTGGCAGGGCCGCAGACGCAGGTTCAGGTCTACGACGTTGCGCGTTTCCAGGAAGCCTATGCGAATGCGGGCAAGCCCGCGGCCGCCGCGCCGACCACGGCGGTCGAGCCGATGTCACCGGGTTTCAAGGTGGTACTGCAGAACTTCGAATCGCTCAACGGCAAGGTCGGCAATCTTGGCGATCTGGCCAACAGCATCGAGGCCGGCCGGGAACCGACGCCCAGCGAAATGCTGAACCTGACCGTCAAGTGCCACGAATTCATGTTCCACGCGGAGCTGACATCGAACGTCGCCAACCGCACGTCGGACGGCGTGCAGCAGTTGTTCCGCCAGCAATCCTGAAGGTGAACCCCATGCACCCGCCATTCCAAAACCCGGCCGCCCGACCCAGCCCGCGGAGGGCGCGCGCAGTGCGTCCGCTCGTCGTGCTGCTGCTCACGGCAGGACTCGCGGGCTGCATGGGCGATACGCAGACGCTGTTTTCGCATCTGGACGAAGAACAGGCCAACGAAGTGTCGGCGGCGCTGCTGCGCGCGAACATCAATGCCGACAAGCGCCAGGCCGACCGCGCGACGGATTGGAGCGTGGCGGTCTCCAAGCGGGATCTTCCGGCGGCGGTCGCGCTGCTCGATGCGAGCGGCTTGCCGCACTCGGTGCATCATTCGATGGGCGAAGTCTTCAAGAAGGAAGGTTTCGTCGCCTCGCCGACCGAAGACAAGGCACGCTATCAGTACGCGCTCAGCGAGGAGCTTTCGAGCACGCTGCAGAAGATCGACGGCGTCGTCAGTGCACGCGTGCACGTCGCACTGCCGGATCACGATCTGATCGGCGGCAAGAACGATTCCGCGTCGGCATCGGTGGTGATCGTGACCGAGCCCGGTGCCAACGTGCAGGATCGTGAGACCGACATCAAGGCGATCGTCAAGGACGCGGTCGAGGGACTCGACAACCCGGATCGGGTCACGGTGAAATTCTTCACGCGCGCGACGCTGCCGGACCTGCCGGCCGCGTCGAGCGCGACGAATACCGATGCACAGAACGACGTGATCCGCTTTGCCGCGCGCTCCGACGTCACGCGCGGTTTGCTGGTCGCATTTGCCGGCCTAACCCTGCTCGCCGCGATCCTGCTGTTATGGCGCAGCCGCGCGACGCTGGCTGCGATGCTCGGCGTGCGCCGCGCGCCGCCGGGCGGGGAGGATCGCCGCCATGGCGGCTGACGCGCACTGGGTCGCGTTGCTGAAGTCGACCGTCGACGGCGCCCACGCAGCGCGCTTCAGCGGTGCCACGCCGGCCTTGGTCGAGCACGCACGCAGCTCCGCGCTCGGCCGCCGCATGTTGGCGCTGCGTCTCGAACACGAAGCACCGGCATTGTTCAGTCTGCCGGCCGCCAACGATTCGGCCTGGATCGAACAGTATCCGGCCGCGCTGTTCTCCGGCGAGCGCCTGCGTGGCGCCGCGCTCGATCTCGGTGCGCTGGCTTTTTCGCCGGCGTTGCGCGCGCGCGTCGAGCGCAGCGAAGTGTTGCGCCTGCGCGAAGCCGTCGGCGCGGCGCGCCTGTCGTTCGCGCTGTCGAACGATCCCTGGCGCGGCAGCATGCCCGATGCGGTTCGGCACTGCGCACTCGCCGGCCTCGCCCGCGTACTGCACGATGCCGAAGCGATCGCCGAACTCGTGCGTCAACGCGGCCGCATCGAACTCTTTACCTACGCGTCGGCGCAGCATCCGTTGTTCGGCGAACGCGTCGCTCTGGCGTTTCCACCCGCGGCAGCGGGCGAACGGCGCGATGTCTGGCTGCCTGCGGCGACCGTCGCGCACTATCTCGAAGCGGCCGGCGAAAGCGCTGCGGGAGCGCATCTGTGAGCGTCGCCGTGATCGACCTCAAGCAGCGCTACGCGCTCGGCGTCACCACCCCGGTGATTCCGGCCGCTGCGTGGCTGCCGCTGAGTCGTGCGCAGGAGCTGGTCGATCAGGCCAATCACGCGCTTCAGCAGCTCGATGTCGAACTCGCCGCCGAGCACGCGCGCGCCTACGAACGCGGACACGACGAAGGCCGCCGTACGGCGCTCGATCAATTCGCCGCCGCAACCGCCGCACTGCACGCGGCACGCGAGCAGCTCGCAACGCAGATGCGCGCGCAGCTGACCGAGCTTGCGGTCGCCGTGGTCGAGCGCATCGCGCCGTCGCTCGGCGCCGACAAGCTGGTGCCTTTTCTGGCCGGCGAGGCGGTGCGCCAGCTCGCGTTCGAACCGAATCTGATCGTACGCGTGCATTCCGATGTCGCCGAGCCGACGCGCCAGCAATTGCTCGTCGAGGGACTCAGCCTCGCCGGCGCGCCGACCTTCGAAGTGATCGCGACGCCGGAGTTCGGGCCGTTCGACTGCGTGATCGAAACCGAAGGCGGCGTCGTGCGCGCCGGATTGCGCGAACAGCTCGAACAAGTACGCACGATCCTCGCCGTCGCACAGCAGGAAAGCACGCCGGACGCGAATGCCGTCGTGCCGACGCAGGAGCCGGTTCCCGATGCCGCTGCTTGACGACATTCCGGCAGCCGATACGGCTGCTGCCGGCGCGACCCAGCCGCTGCTGCGCGCACTGGCGAATCATGAAACCTTGCAGCGCGTCGGTCGCGTCGCCGAAGCCTATGGCACGCTGGTGCGCGTGACCGGCATCAATGCGGCGATCGGCGAGCTGTGCGTGCTGGAACAAGCCGACAGCGGCTTCAGCTTGCCGGCTGAAGTGGTCGGCATTTCGCGCGCGCACACCTTGCTGACACCCTTGGGTCCGCTCGAAGGCATCTCCGCAGCGACCACGGTCACCGCGACCGGCCGCCAGGCGAGCGTGCCGGTCGGCCCCGGTCTGCTCGGCCGTATCCTCGATGCGCATGGCGAGCCGCTCGATGGGCTTGGTCCGCTCGACGTGCGCCAGCGCGCCTCGGTGTATGCGGCATCGCCGAATCCGTTGACGCGCCGCCTGATCGAGCAGCCGCTGGCCACCGGCATACGCGCGATCGACGGTGTGCTCAGCGTCGGCGAAGGTCAGCGCCTGGGCATTTTCGCAACCGCCGGCGGCGGTAAGAGCACCCTGCTCGGCATGCTCGCGCGCGGTGCGCAGAGCGACGTCAACGTAATCGTGCTGGTCGGCGAACGCGGCCGCGAGGTACGCGAGTTCATTCACGACAGCCTCGGTCCGGAAGGTTTGCGACGCAGCGTCGTCGTCGTGGCAACGTCGGATCGTCCCGCGCTCGAACGCAGCCGCGTCGCCTATGTCGGCACCGCGATCGCCGAATATTTCCGCGACCAGGGCTCGCGCGTGCTGCTGATGATGGACTCGGTCACGCGATTCGCGCGTGCGCTGCGCGATGTCGGCCTGGCGATGGGCGAGCCGCCGACGCGCCGCGGCTTCACGCCTTCGGTGTTCTCCGCACTGCCGCGTTTGTTCGAGCGCGCCGGCAACAACGATCGCGGCACGATCACCGCGTTCTATACGGTGCTGATCGAAGAGGAGGAAGGCGGCGATCCGATCGGCGAGGAAGTGCGCTCGATTCTGGACGGCCATATCTATCTTTCGAAGAAGCTCGCCGCGGCGAACCACTATCCGGCGATCGACGTGCTGGCGAGCGCCAGCCGCGTGATGCCGCGCGTGACCACGCCGGAACATCAGCATGCGGCCGGCCTGCTGCGTCGCTACCTCGCCAAGTATCGCGACATCGAACTGCTGCTGCAGCTCGGCGAATACCGTGCCGGCAACGACCCCGAAGGCGACACCGCGGTGGCCAAGATCGGGCAGATCAACGATTTCCTGCGCCAGCCGGCCGAGACGCTGGACGACTATGTCGCTGCCGTCGCGCGACTCGGCGGGATGTTCCAATGAAAAACTTTCCGCTCGAACCCTTGAGCCGCGTGCGCGCGCTGCGTCTGGAAGCGGCTCAGCGCCTCGTCGCCGAGCGGCGCAACGAACTCGCGTTGGCGGAGCAGCGGCGCGAGCAGGCACGGCAGGCACGTTCCGATGTCGTCGACCGCCGCCGGCATCATCAGCAAGCCTGCGAGGCCGCCATGAACGCGCCGGATCAGCTCGTCGCGGACTGGTTCGAGCGCGCCGAACGGCATCGCGCGTGGCTCGACAACGAAATCGTCAAGAACGATGCGTTCGTCGCCACGGCCGAGCTCGAAGTCGTCAAGGCGCAGCAACGTCTCGACGAGGAAATCGTCGCGCTGCGCCGCCTGCAGGCGAAGTTCGATGCCCTACAGACGTTTCGCGGCGAGTGGCAGCGCGGTCAGGAGCGCGAACAGGAACAACGCGAGGAGCGCGACGGCGAGGAGCTCTACCGCGCCCCGGTCGCGATGACGAGGTGAGTCATGTGGGTCAGTGATTCGACATCGAGCCAGGCCGTTGAGCGTCAACGTCGCCATGCGGCCGACGAGAAGCAGCGCGTCGATCGCGTCGCGACCGACACGGCAGTGCGTGAAGACGGCGCGGTGCGCCAAGCGGGCGCTGCGCCCACGCGCGAGGACGTGCAGCGCTTTCGCATGCTGATGCAGACGCGCGTTACTGCGCCGCAGACGCCGACCCGAACACCAACGCCCAGCGGGGCGCCCGCTTCTTCTGCAAACAGCTCTACTGCAAACAACGAAACACCGTCGACTCCGCCGACGATGGCGGATCGCTTTCGCGCGCTGTTCCAGCGCACGGCAGATGCGCAATCGCCGTCGCGGTCGTCGACGCAAAGCGGGCATGCTGCGGACGATTCCTCTGCGGCAGCATCCACGCACTCGTCGAGTGCCAAGCCGGAGGGCGTCGCAGACGGAAAGCACGGCACCGCGGCCGACCCTGGTTCGCGCCCGACCGAGCCGAGTACCGCTGTAGCGGACGTCGACAGCGATGCTGCGAAGCCGGCGTCGACGGCCGCCTCCAAACTCGCCGACGGCGACGGCCGCCGCGCACAGGATGCGCGCACGTCGGTGGCGCAGAGCAAGCACGATGACGGCGCCGCCGACAGCGCGCAGCATGCGCAACAGGTCGCGCGCGGCGAAGTGCAGACGCCGCCCGTAGTGCGCAAGGCACACGATGACGACGCGACCGAAGACGGGGGAGGTGCGCAGTCTCGGCCGACGAATGCGCTCGCGCCGCCTGGGATGACGTCGTCGGATATGGCCGCGCCGCTGCAGCGCATGCCCGACGCGCCGCAGCAGATGGCGGCTACGGCCGGACTGGTCGCGCCCGCGCTGGCCGAGCTGATCCAGAAACACGTCAAGCAGATGCTGGTCAGCGAAACGCGCGGCGGCGGTGCACGTTCGCGCGAACTGCTGCTGCGCATGCAGAGCGATGTGCTGCCCGGTACCGATCTCTGGCTGACGCGGACCGAGAGCGGCTGGCGCATGCGGGCCGATGTGCGTTCGCGCGATGCCTACGACACGCTGCTGGCCAATCAGGACGACCTGATCCAGCGCTTCGCCGACGGTGCGCTCGGCGAACTGTCGATCGAGCCGGTCTTTCACGGCTGAGGCGCTGCCGCGACTGTTCCGCTGCGCGGCGCATTTCGTATTCTCGACAAGGGTATTCCCTAGCTAGGGATAGTCCCGACTGTCCGCGCGCCGCACGAAAACGCAGACTTGCCCCGTCTTCAAACCACACTTCGGGGGGCGTCATGTCCATGCTTGGAAACGTTGTCGAAAACAGCCAATTTCGTGCCGGCATCGACGGCTCGCTGAGCCGCACCGATCCGAGCCTCGGCGCAACGCGCGTGCGCGCGACGCTGGACTCGGTCGATCCAAGCCGCCTGTCGACGCAGGAGAAGAACGTCCTGCTCTCGGTCACCAACAATCTGTCCGCCGATGGCTACATCAGCAATTCCGACGCGGATACGATCACCGGCTTGATCCATAACTTCGAGTCGTCCGGCCGCTTCGTCGATACCCTGTTCGGCGGCAACAGCGGCCGTCTGCAGGTGCCGTCCAGCCAGAGCTACATGCCGTCGCCGATCGCCGCGCAGGCGCAGCAGTATCCGGGCAACCCGATGTTCGGCGGGCTGCTCGGTTTCGTCGTGGACAAGGTGGTGCAGACGTTCAAGGATGCGCTGTTCACCGGCGCGGCCAAAGGCATGCTCGGCACCTGTGACGGCTGCGCGAACCAGCAGGCGGTCGGCAATGCGCTCGACGGCGCCAACCTCGCCAAGCTCAGCCCGTCCGAGCGCGGCAAGGTGTTGTCGATGATCGGCTTCGCCTCGATGGACGGCCATATCAGCAAGCTCGAATCGAATGCGATCACCGATTATCTGAACCGCGCGCAGGGCATCCGGCCGCAGGCGCAACCGGACTGGAATGTTCAGCAGAACGGCGGCAGCGCGCACATCGATCTCGGCAACTACACGCTCGACCTCGATGAGAGCAACTCGCAGTTCATCCTGACCAACAAGCAGACCGGCGAGACGACGAAGGTGTGGGGCGACCCGCACATGGTCGTTGACGGCAAGGCGGTCGGCGATTTCTACGGCACCACCACGTTGAATCTCGACGACGGCACCAAGATCACGATCAACACGACGCCGTACAACGCCGGCAACGGCATGACGCTGTCGAGCGAGCTGGTGATCACCCAGGGCAGCAAGGCGATGGTGGTGCAGGGCCTCGACCAGAACACGCTCGGCGACCTCAAGATCGGCCAGGTCGCGAACGGCGGCCAGTTCGTCGATGCGATCAACAACGATGGCGTCGACATCTACGAAAACCCGCAGGGCGGCGGCTGGCTGCAGATGAACAGCGGCGGCTATCTGCAGACGGTCGACGCGAATTTCCTCAGCAGCATCCGCTGAGTCGAGAACCCGGGGCTGGACCCGCGGCGCCGCCCGGCGCTGCGGGTCACCGATGACGCGGCGCTGCATGCGCTAAGCTCGGCGGCCGCATGCCCGCCGCCATCTACCGCGCCGTCACCTATCGCTTCCGTGATTTTCGCCTGTTGCCCGCCGCGCGTGAACTGTGGCGAGGCGATGCGCGTATCGCGTTGCCGCCGCGCGTGCTCGCTTGCCTGTGCCATCTGATCGAGCATCGCGATCGCGCCGTGGGGCGCGAAGAACTCATCCGCGCCGTCTGGTGCCACGACAATGTTTCCGACATCCAACTCGGTCAGCTGATTCTGCGCACGCGCCGAGCGGTCAGCGACGAAGGCAATGCGCAGCACAGCATCCGCACGGTCGTCGGTTTCGGCTACCGCTGGATCGCTCCGACCGAGGTCGATGCAGTATCGACGAGTACGACCGCTGCGACAGAGGATGCCGCGATAGCGCCCGCAGAGCCGCTCGCTGCGACCACGCGGCCGCCGCGTCCGGTATTCCCGCGCGTCGCGCCGTTTGGCGCGTCGATCGCCGTCGGCCTGCTGCTGCTGCTCGCGGCCGCGTTCGTGTGGCACGAACGCAGCGCGCCATCACCGCGGCCGTCGGCAAGCGTCGCCATCGGCGCACGCGTGGCCGTGTTGCCGATCGACGTCGATGCTGCCGACGATGCGGCCTGGCTGCGCCTCGGCGGGATGGATCTCATCGCCGACCGCCTGCGTCGCAGCGGTATGGTGGTCGCACGCAGCGAGGCGATCCTTGCGCTGCTCGGCACGCAAGCGCCGGCGGATCCCGCGCAGAGCCTGCAGCGCTTGCAACGCGGCGCCGGTACCACCTTGCTGATCGAGGGGCGCCTCGTCCGCGCGGGAGACACATGGACGATGCGCCTGCATGCGCGCATGGCCGGCGGCGTCGCGGCGGTTGCGGCCGCGAGCGGCAGCGATGCCGTTGCCACGCTGCGCGAGGCCGGCGATCGATTGCTCGCAGCGCTCGGCCGCGCGCCGATGTCTGGCGACACATCGCCGGCAACCGAGTACGTGCAGCGCGCACGGGCTGCCCTGCTGTCGGACGAACCAGCGCGTGCGCGCGAAATCCTGAGCGGCGCACCCGTGTCGTTGCGCGGCGATCCGGAGCTGCGCTTCTATCTTGCGCAAAGCGACGTGCGCGCCGGCCGTTTCGCCGACGCCGATGCAGCGCTCGGTGCGCTGCTCGGCGAGGTCAGCGCAGCCGACAACCCGCGGCTGCGGCTGCGCATTCTCAATGCGCGCGGCCTCGCGCGCATCCGCATCGGCCGGCTGCAGGAAGCGCGCCAGGACTTCGCGGCGGCGTCGGCTCTGCCGCATGCGGAAGAGTTCGTGGGCGAACTCGGCGAGGCCTACAACGGTCGCGCGATCGCGGACATCGCGCTGCATGATTTCGATGCCGGCAATGGCGATCTCGGGCGCGCGCGCGTGCAGCTCGAGCGGGCCGATGATGCGCTCGGTGTCGCGCGCGTCGACGCCAATCTCGGCCTGCTCGACTACGAACGCGGCGCGCTCGCTCAAGCCGAGGCGCATCTGCGCGGCGCGATCCTGCGTTTCGAGGCCTTCGCCAGTACGCGCGAGCTGGCCAGCGCCTCGAGCGGTCTGCTGCTGGTGCGGTTGGCACAGCTGCAGAACAGCGCCGCGCTCGCCACCAGTGCACGGCTGTGGGACGGCGTCGAGCACACCGGCGATCCGATCCAGAAGCGCGCCCTGGTGCTGCGGCGTGCCGGCGCGCTGCTCGCGACCGGCGCGCTCGGGGCGGCGCGCGCACTGCTGGACGACATCAGCGCCAACCCGGGACCGAATCTCGTCGAGACGCGCGATGACGAGCGCCTGCATCTGCTGCGCACCGAGCTCGCGCTGCGCGAGGGACGCGCCGCCGACGCTGCGCGCGAGGCGGCGGCACTGCCCGAGGCGCCGCCGACGATGGGCGACGACGATCTGCGTGCCTACTCCGCGCTGTTGCGTGGCCGCGCGCTCCCGCAGGCGGTCCCGCCCGCATCTGCGCCGCAGGCCCTCGCACTCGGGGACGCGACACCGGCGGCCGCACCGCTGCGCGCGCTGCTGGACGCCGAACGTGCGTTGCGCGCAGGAGCGCGCGATGTCGCCGAGCAGCGCTTCCGCAAGGCTTTGTCGCTGGCCGAGAGCGGCGGCGTGCCACGCGTCATCGCGAGCGTGGCGGCGGCGTACGTTCCATTCCTGCTTTCCGAACATCGTCTCGATGAGGCAGCCGCCCTGACCGGGCGGGTGGCGGTCTGGGCCGACGACGATTTCGACTGCGCGCTGTTGCAGCTGCAGCTGGCGTCCGCCAGAGGTGACGCCGGGGCATGGGCGCGCGCGCGCGCACGGCTGATCGAGGTCGCCGGCGAGCGCGCCGTTCCGCCCGAACTGAATATGCCTCCTGCAGCCGTTCTCCGCTAACGTGCTGATGCAAAAGGCGGTAACGTCAATGTAATGCGATCGGCATGGACCGCCTTCGGCGTAGCGGTTAAACGAGGAATGCGCCGGCATCGGGCCGGCGCCCCGTTCCTCGCCTGTCTTCCGGAAGACCATGAATCGACTCAACACCGCGTGTGCGCTCGTCCTTTCCGTTGCCGTCCAGCTCGCTGTCGCGGCAGACCCGCCGGCCGCTCCGCTCGGTGACTTGCCGATCGGCAGCGAAGGCTTCACGGCCGATGTCGGCTTCGCGGCGGCTGGTTCGGCCATCGTGGACTACCACGATGCCGACGCGGTCTGGAGCGAACCGGTGCGAACCCTCGCCGACGCGGCCGGCGGCTATTGGGTGCTCGGCTTCGTGCGGCCGAACACCGGCAACGATCAGTTCGCGATCACGCATCTGCTCGCCGACGGCACGCCGGATGCCGCCTACGGCGTGAACGGCCAGCGCATCGTGACGATCGCCGCCGTGCAGATCCAGGATGCGACGATGGATGCGGCCGGCAATTTCTACGTCGCAGCAGTCACCAATGGCGATGGCGCGGACTATTCGGTCGAATGCTTCGGCAACGACGGAACCGCGTGCGCGGGCTTCGGTCTCGGCGGCCAGACCCAGGTGCCTTTCGACCAGGGCGGCCCGAACGACGACGTCGCGCGGCGCATCCTGATCCGCGACGGCTCGATCTACCTGCTCGGCGACGTCGATACGCCATCGAACAGCGGCCCGTGGAACGTGGCGGTCGGTATCGCCAAGCTCGATCTCGCCAGCGGCGCGCTCGACGCCAGTTTCGGCAATGTCGATGGCTTGCCGGGCCGCGCGGTCTACAACATCGACCTGGTGGCCGACGGCGACGACTACAGCGGCGACTTCGCGTTCAGTCCGGACGGCCGCCGCCTGATCGCCGCGGGCTCGTCGGTGGCCAGTGATGCCACGAGTGGCATCTCGCTGGAATACGCCTACGTGCTCGGCATTGATCCCGCCTCGGGCCAGCTCGACGCGGACTTCGGCGATGCCGGCCAGCGCATCGTTCCGTTCGACGTCGGCGAAAGCATCGGCCAGTTCCTCGGCAAGGACGTGATCGTGCGGCAGAACGGCCGCATCGTCGTGCTCGGCGATTATTGGCACGACATCGACGGCACGGTCAATCCCGAAGTCGCCCTGATCCAGCTCACGGCAGCGGGCGACCTCGACGCGGGTTTCGGCAACGCCGGTGTCGCGACGAATCTGCCGGGGTACATGGTCGAAACGCTGGCGGTCGCCGAGCGCCCCGGCGCCGGCGATCTCGTCGTCACGCTGGAGGTCGACGGCCTCTTTCCGGGCGACTCGACCGATCATCAGCAGGCCCTGCTCGATGTCAGTGCGAACGGCCGTACCGTACGTTCCGAAATCGAGCAGACCTTTCCCTCCAACGGCATCAACACCGGACCTCGTGCGCGTCCGGTGGGTGTGCTGGTCGATGCGCAGAACCGCACGCTGATGTGGGGCTGGCGCAACAGGGAGTTCCAGACGCAGCCGCAGCTGATCCTCGATCGGGATATCACCGTGTCGAGGTTCATCGATACCGACACAGTGTTCGGCAACGGATTCGGCGGCGTATACGCGGACTGATCGGAAACGCCGGCTAGGGCGCCCAGCGATAGGTGATGCCGAGCAGCCATTGCTTCGCCACCGCGGCGGCGTTGAGGCCGGCGCGGTAGCCGATGTCGACATCGAGGCCGGGACGCACCGTGTAGATCGCGCCGGCCAGCGCGACGACGGGCCATTCGCGCCGATGCGGATCGGAGTTCGAGTCGGCGCCTGCGTCGAGCACGAAAGCGAGACGTTCGCTCGCCGCGAACAGCGCGGCGGCGGACGCGTGGTAGACCTCGGTGCGCAGGCCGGAATCGGCGGGATTGCGCAGAATGCCGAGATTCGCATCGAGCGTGAATGGCTGCGCATCGACGGTGGCGACCAGCAGCGCATGGGCGGATGATTCGCCGTGCGGCAGACCGAGCGCACGTTCGCCGGTCGCCACGTCGAGCCCGGCACGCAGCGCGAGCGACAGCGGTGCCGCGCCATAGAAGCGCCATTTGACGTCGAGGTTGCTGTCGCCGAATCCGTGTGCGCGGCCTGCAACCGGATCGTCATTGGCCAGCCACGACGGTTGCACGATCACGTCGAACGACGGCGTGACGCCGCAGGAAAGCTGCGGCTGGAACAGGAACGAGCGCGTACCGTCGTCCTGGCTCCAGGCGTAGCCGAGTTCGAGTTCGGCATTGCCGGTGCCTTGCGTGCCGGTGTCTTCGCTGAGCATGGGATGGCCCGCGCGAGCGCGTGGCGGCAGGCCGGCAAGTGCCATGCCCAGCGCTAATGCGGCGGCCGCGGTCGACGTCGCAAATCGGCGGCGGGTGGTCCGCATATCGTTCCGGCACTCTGCACGCATGCGCTGCGCAGCGACACTAGTCGCGCAAGAAGACAGCGCAATGACGACCGACGCCGGACTGTCACGAGGCGATGCCACGATCACGCGCTTGCGGCTTCGTTCCGAGCGGTGGCGTCATGGCTGTGAGGCTCTTCATGCATGCGCTGCTTGCGACGGTGTTGCAGCTCGCCTTTGCGCGGACGATATGCGCCGCGGCCGCCGAAACGTACGCCGACGTTCGCGGCGCCGGCGCGACATTTCCGGCCCCGGTGTATGCCGCGTGGGCCGCTGCGTACCTGCGCGAGAGCGGCGTCGGTGTCGCCTACGATGCGGTCGGTTCCGGCACCGGCATCGAACGTATCGAACGCGGCGAGGTCGACTTCGGCGCGACCGACGCGCCGCTGCCGCACGAGGAACTCGCGCGTCGCGGTCTGCTGCAGTTTCCGCTCGTCATCGGCGGCGTCGTGCCGGTCATCAACATCGGCGGCATCAAGCCCGGCCAATTGAAACTGACCGGCGCGGCGATCGCCGACATCTATCTCGGCACGATCCGTCGGTGGGACGACGCGCGCATCGCCGCGCTGAATCCCACGCTGAGGTTGCCGCATGCAAACATCACGGTCGTACATCGCAGCGACGCCTCCGGCAGTTCGCTGCTGTGGACCGACTACCTGTCACGCAGCAGTGCAGCGTGGCGCACGCAGGTCGGCAGCGCATTGCAACCAGCATGGCCTACCGGCGTCGGCGACGATGGCAACGAAGGCGTTGCCGCGACCGTGCAGCGCACGCGCTTCGCGATCGGCTATGTCGAGTTCGCGTTCGCGCGTGCGCACCGGCTCAGCGACGCGGCACTGCTGAATCGCGACGGCAACGTCGTGCAGGCGCGGCGCCCGGCTTTTCGCGCGGCCGCAATCGCCGCCGACTGGGACGACATCGGCGTGTCTCGGCAGCTGCCGACCGATCTGCCGGGCGCGGCAAGCTGGCCGATCACCGGCGCCAGCTTCATCCTGCTGCCGGTTGCGGTCGCGCAGTCGGGAAAGTCGCGCGCAACGCGGCAGTTCTTCGTTTGGGCTCTGCAGCATGGCGAGCCGATCGCGGCGAACCTCGACTACGATGTGCTGCCACCCGCGGCGAACGAAAAGGTCTGGCAGATCTGGCACAGCGCGCCCGCGGCTTCGCAGCGCTGATGCCGCTCAGCGGATGCCCATGCGCCGCAGGACGCCGTACACGATCGCGCTCGACGCGATGCAGATGAGCATCGCGATCGAGAAACCGCCCGCATCGTCGGTCAATGGCAGGCCCTTGGTGTTCATGCCGAACACGCCGACGACCAGGCTGGGCGGCAGGAACAGCGCAGTCAGGATCGACAGGAAATACAGCTGCCGATTGGTCTGATCGGTCAGCTTGGCCGAGACTTCGTCGTGCAGCAGCTTGGCGCGGTCCTGGATCACGACGATGTCGTTGTCGAGTTCGTCGAAACGCTGCAGCAGACGTGCGGCGACCGCGACCATCGCATGCGAACGCTGCGCATGGCGCTGCTCGAACTGGCCGATCACGCGGCGCAACGCCTTCAAGGGCCGATGCATGCGCACCGCGCGCCGGCGCAGCCGGCCGAGGTCGCGGCGTTCGTCGCCGCTGCGGTCGGACAGTACACGGTCCTCGATGCCGTCGAGCGCCTCGCCGAGTTCGTGCGTGACCTCGGCGACCGACAGCGCGAATTGTTCAATGATCGATTCGAGCACGCGCGGCGCCGATTCCAGCTTGGCGCCCTGGTCGAGGCGGCTGCGCAGCTGATGCACCGAATGCAACGCGCGCCGCCGCGTGCTGACGACGATGCCATCGCCGAGCGCAAAGTGCAGTCGCCCGATCTCGCGCTCCTCGTTTGGCGCGCGCGCTCCGGCATCGCCGAACTCGTCTTCGAGCGCGTGCTGCCAGTCGGCCAGCACGCCGAACGCGACGTCGTCCTCGAGGTGCAGGCTGAGATGCTCGTCGTGCGAGAGCAAGGTGTGCTTCGCGCGTTGCGGCAGATCGAGCTGACTGATGAAGGCGGCCGCGCGTGCGTCGCTTTGCGCAAAGTGCAGCCACAGCCAGTCGCCCTGACGGCCGGCATCCTCGACGATCGCCGAATCGACTGGAAAGTCGAGCACCACCGCGCTGCCGTCGGCGTCGAATCGATAGGCCCAGACCAGGCCTGGAATGCCGCCGAACAGCGGCGGGGCGAGGGCGGCGGGAAGCTCGCGCGCCGGCGTGTTCATCGAAGCTCCGTTGTCGAGGCGCAAAACGTGGTTGCGTGGACCACGTCCAAGGCAGGTCGAGCGATGCCGATCAGTGCCCGGGGAAACGGAAACCCGTTTGCCCAGGCAGGTCGTCTTTGCTACGCAGATCAAAATGGATCCCCGCTTGCGCGGGGATCACGAAGCTGGCGGCTCGGTGTCGGCGCCGGAGGCGTAGCAGGATACTTCGAGCGCCTTTTGCATCGCAGTCGCCCGGCAATGACGTGCCGGGCGTTGCGATCGCCTAGAACAAATGCGTGAACAGCCAGTACAACGTGCCCGACAGCAGCACCGCGACCGGCAAGGTCAGCACCCAGGCCATCGCGAGATTGCGCACGGTGCTCATCTGCAGGCCGGATTGGTTCGCCACCATCGTGCCGGCGACACCGGAGGAAAGCACGTGCGTGGTCGATACCGGCAGGCCGTACATATCGGCCGCGCCGATCGTCAGCATCGCGACGACTTCGGCCGATGCGCCCTGCGCATAGGTCAGATGCGTCTTGCCGATCTTCTCGCCGACGGTGACGACGATACGCTTCCAGCCGACCATCGTGCCGAGGCCGAGCGCGATCGCGACCGCGACCTTGACCCACAACGGAATGAACTTGGTCGCGTTGTCGATCTGCGTCTTGAACGCGCCGAGATTGGCCTTGGCCTCGGTGGTGAGGCCTGCATTTGCGTCCTTGCCGATGAAGCGGATCGCTTCGGAGGCGAGATACATGTCGTTACGCACGTTCTTCACGTCCGTCGCCGGCACCTGCGCCAGCGTGGTGTGACCCTTGACCTGATCGCCGATGCTGCCGGCGACCGCGGCGAGCGACGGCACCACGTCGGCCTTCAGCTCGTGCGTGCGCACGTAGTCGGACAGTGCCTTGCGCGGATCGGCCGCGGGCGCCGCCTTCGAGGCGTCGACCAGCGAATGCTGGGTCGCCGTCGCCATCGCGACGAACGGCACCATCTGGTCGGCCGGCATCGCACGGTTCAGTGCATAGGCCATCGGCACCGTACCGACCAGGATCAGCATGATCAGGCCCATGCCCTTCTGGCCGTCATTGGAGCCGTGCGCGAACGACACGCCGGTGCAGGTCAGCACGAGCAGGCCGCGAATCCACCACGGCGGCGGCGTATTGCCCTTCGGCTCCTGATAGAGCGCCTTGTTCTTGACGAACAGCTTGAGCGCGTACAGCAGCAGGGCGGCGAAGATGAAACCGACCAGCGGCGACAGCAGCAGCGAATAGCCGACCTTGGCCGCCTGCGACCAGTCGACGCCGCTGGTGCCGTCGCGGCCGTGCATCAGCGCGTTGGCGACGCCGACGCCGATGATCGAGCCGATCAGCGTATGCGAGGAGGATGCCGGCAGGCCGAAGTACCAGGTGCCGAGGTTCCAGATGATCGCTGCGATCAGCAGCGCGAACACCATCGCGAAGCCGGCCGAGGAGCCGACCTGCAGGATCAGTTCCACCGGCAGTAGCGAAATGATGCCGAACGCGACCGCGCCGCTCGATACCAGAACACCGAGGAAGTTGAAGAAGCCGGACCACACTACCGCGACGTTCGCCGGCAGGGAGTGCGTGTAGATGACCGTCGCCACCGCGTTGGCGGTGTCGTGGAAACCGTTGACGAATTCGAAACCGAGCGCGATCAGCAGCGCGATGCCGAGCAGGAAGTACGGCAGCCAGGTCGTCGCGTGCCCGGCGGATCCGGTGATGTCGCCGAACAGGCTCCAGGCGCTGAAGCCGAGGCCGATGACGAGCAGGGCGATGAAGAGCAGACCGGTCAACGGATTCGGTTTGCCATCGAGGTTTGGACGCGAAGAGGCTTTTTCTATCGCTGCGGCAGGCGCTGACATGAGGAGTCTCTCGGAGTGGCGCGGAGGGGACGGAAATGATGAGTCCGTCACATGCCAGCCATGTGACAGCGCCATCAGGCTGTCATCAGCCGCTGCCAGCCTGCGCCGCCGAGCTTCGCCGCCCTTGTTTCATCGACCTGGGTTTTCATCGAACTGGAGCAGCCCTTGAACCTGTCCGAGATCCGCCAGCGCGGCTTTGCGATGCCGCTGACGAACCCGTCCTACCCGCCGGCGCCGTATCGTTTCCGCGACCGCGAATACGTGATCATCACCTACCGCACCGATCCGGATGCACTGGCGGCCGTGGTGCCCGAGCCGCTCGAAATCATCGAGCCGGTGGTCAAGTACGAATTCATCCGCATGCCCGATTCGACCGGCTTCGGCGACTACACCGAGTCCGGCCAGGTGATTCCGGTGCGCTACCAGGGCCAGGACGGCGTCTATGTGCACTCGATGTATCTCGACGACGATGCGCCGATTGCCGGCGGCCGCGAGATCTGGGGATTTCCGAAGAAACTCGCCAGCCCGAAGATGTCGCACGAGGGCGAAGTGATCGTCGGCACCCTGCACTACGGCAGCCAGCTGTGCGCGTCCGGCACGATGGGCTACAAGCATCGGGAAGTCGACGTCGCCGTCGTGCGGGAGGCGCTCGAAGCGCCGAACTTCCTGGTCAAGATCATTCCGCACGTCGACGGCAGCGCGCGCATTCTCGAACTGGTGCGCTATCACCTCACCGACATCAGCGTGAAGGGCGCGTGGACCAGCCCGGCCGCGTTGCAGTTGAATGCGCATGTGATCGCCGACGTCGCACGTCTGCCGGTGCTCGAGGTCAAGTCTGCGCTGCACTTCATCGCCGACCTCACCCTCGGGCCGGGCGAAGTGGTGCTCGACTATCTCGCCGAAGCTTGAGGAGCAGGTCATGGACCAGCGCGTCAGCGAAACGAAACGCGAAAAGAAATCCACCTCGCGCAAACCGTCGATCGGCGAAATCAGCGCAAGCTACGAGCGCGTCGCGCTGGTCCTGCAAGGCGGTGGCGCGCTTGGTGCGTATCAGGTCGGCGTCTACGAGGCGCTCGCCGAAGCCGGCTGCGAGCCGAACTGGATCTCCGGCGTGTCGATCGGCGCGATCAACGCGGCGATCATCGCCGGCAATCCGCCCGAGCGCCGCGTCGAGCGATTGAGCGAATTCTGGGAGCTGATTTCCGGCCGGAAGGTCTGGCATCACACGCCGGAAGGCGACTTTTTCCGCGAGCTGCGCAATCAGACCAGCGCGTGGATGACGCTGACGATGGGCCAGCCCGGTTTTTTCAAGCCGCAGACATTGAGCCCGTGGATGCAATTGCCGGGTTCGAAAGGCGCGACCAGCTACTACGACAGTTCGGACCTGCGCGACACGCTCGAGCGCCTGATCGACTTCGACCTGCTCAACGACGGCGAGAAGCGTCTCAGCGTCGGTGCGGTCAACGTGCGCACCGGCAACTTCGCTTTCTTCGATACGCGCGAGCAGCGCATCGGACCCGAACACATCATGGCCAGCGGCGCATTGCCGCCGGCGCTGCCGATGGTGCGCATCGACGGCGAGGAATACTGGGACGGCGGCATCGTCTCCAACACGCCGCTGCAATACCTGCTCGAACAGGACGAAGACTTGAGTTCGCTGGTGTTCCAGGTCGATCTGTTCAGCGCGCGCGGCACCATTCCGCGTGCGATGCCGGAAGTGATGGCGCGGCACAAGGACATCATGTATTCGAGCCGCACGCGCCAGAACACCGATTCGTTTCGCCGCGTGCACACCCTGAAGATGAAGCTGCTCGATGCGCTGCAGCGCGTACCGGACGATCAGCTGCGGCCGGGCGAGAAGGAGCTGATCGCCGACTACTCCGATGCCGGCGTGATCAACATCGTGCACCTGATCTACCAGCACAAGACTTACGAAAGCGACGCGAAGGACTACGAATTCTCCGGCACCTCGATGCGCGAACATCGCCTGGCCGGCTATGAAGACACGATGCGCACGCTGCGCCATCGCGAATGGCTGAAGGCGCCGACGACGATCGCCGGCATCGCGGTCCACGATCTGCATCACGACGATCCGACTTGAACGAAGCCGAAGCGGAGTCAAAGCCAAAGCCAAGATCGAAACACGCAGGACATGAAGAAAACGCATCGGAAAGAGCAAGGCTGACGTTGCCGCCTCACTCGCTCAACGCTTTCATGCTTTCCGTGCCTTTTCTCCTTCGTATTCTTCGTGCTCCTCGCGTTTTTCAGGCTTTCGCTTCTGGCTTGGCTTGGGGTTTGCCTCGAATGGATCCAGCGCGCGGACTGGCAAGATGCTGGCACGCGGCGGGTGCTGCCGTATATCCTGAACGACGCGTGCGCCGCGGACTTCCGCGGCGCTTGGTCGAGCGGATCCCATGCAGCCAGTCGCGGTCTTCAATCCCCGCCCGCAGATCGAGCGGATCACGCTCGACAACGGCGCGCCCGTGTACGTCGTCGACGATGCGCTGCTCGAGCCGGAACGCTATGTCGAATGGGCGGCGATCAATGCCGACGCGTTCCGTGCGGTCGATTTCAATGCCTACCCCGGCAACTACCTGCTGCTGCCCGACCCGATCGATGAAGCGCTGCGGCAGTACTTCATCCAGCATATGCGCGGGCTGTTCGACGCGCGCCGTCTCGAGCAGATGCATTGCCGTCTGTCGATGGTGACCTTGCCGCCACAGGCGCTGCGGCCGTACCAGTGGCTGTGTCATTCCGACCGCTACGATCTGGACGCCGCACGCAGCATCCAGGCCTCGGTGTTGTATCTGTTCAAGGATGCAGGCCTCGGCGGCACCAGTTTCTACGTGCCGGCACGCACGGCCGAAGAAACCGCGCAATTGTTCCGCGATTCGGCCGCGCTCCGCAGCGAGGCGTTCGCGCAGCGCTACGGCATCGAGCCCGGCTACCTGCACGCGTCGAACGCCTGGTTCACGCAGATCGGCAATGTGCCCGCGCGCTGGAACCGCATGATCTTCTACGACGGCAGCCTGCTTCACTCCGGCAGCATCGCCGCGCCGGAAAAACTCTCCGGCGATCCGCGCAGCGGGCGCCTGACCTTCAATGGTTTCTTCATCTGCCGGCGCAACGCTGCGTAATGGCGTTGCGCGGATCCCGATGGATTCCCGCGAGCGCAGGATTGACGTCACTCGGCATCGCGCGAGAGCCGGCGTTTCGCCGCAACATCGGGCTGCTACGCTGGCCGTCACCGAGTCAGCGGCGGCATTCGTACTGGAGTGAACATGCAGAACGCCAATGACGTCATCGTGAAGTCCGGCTCCATCGTCGTGCTGCGCCATTTCGATGTCGCGTATTCGATCGATCTGGCGCGCGTGGAAAGTCTGTGGGCCACGCATTCGAACACCGCGAGCAATCGCGGGCGCCTGTTGTCGGTGCCCGAGAAGGCCGTCGCGTTCGGCGTGCCGCCGGTGCTGCTGTCGCTGCCGCCGTTCGTGCTCGAGATCGGTGGTCGCAGCGTCCACGTCAATGCGACCGCGCGGTTCTACGATTTCGGCGTCGTCGTACTCGCCGTACGCGTGCCCGTCACGGGCCTGGCGTGGATCGATTTCGCCGCGACCGTCGAGGCGGTCGAACGCGCGATCGGTTCGGTCGCGCGCAGCGGCGTGTGGGATCGCCTGCTGGCCGAGGTGCGCGCGATCGTCGAGGCGGCCTTGCTGCGCCCGTCCAGTGCGACGCTGGAGGAAGACTATCTGCTCGCCATCGTGCACGAGCTCGGCGAGCCGCTCAGCGCCGCCGCGTTGCAGGAGCGCGTCGACCTGGTGCCGCTGCTGTCCGGCGAGCAGCGCCCGCTTTCGGATGGCGCGCGTCGCGACCTGCTGCGGCAGAATTTTTCCTACTACGCGGACGACCTCGTCGTACTGACCTGGGATCGCGCCTTCATCTACGAGCCGCGCGACGATTCCGATGTCGCCGACGTGCTCGAGGTCGCGAACGCACAGCTGCTGGAACTGCGCTACTACGACGAGCTGCTGGATGCCGAGCTACCGCACATGTACGACCTGGTCGAAGAAGCGCGCGGAACGGCCTCGCTGCTCGCCGCGCGACGCTTCGCGCTGCTGGCGCGGCGGCTGTACACCCTGGTCGCCGAAGTCACCGAATTGACCGAGAAGGTCGACAACGCGCTGCAGGTCACCGAGGACGTTTATCTCGCGCGCATCTACGCGTCCGCACTCGACTTGTTCCGCGTGCCCAAGCTCGGCGCGGCGGTCGATCGCAAGCTGGCGATCGTGCGCGATACCTACGCGGCGCTCTACGACGAAGCGTCGAGCAGCCGTGCGGAACTGCTCGAACTCGCGATCATCTTTCTGATCGTCATCGAGATCGTACTGGCGCTGCTGCGCGTGTAAGGCTACTGCGCGTATAAGACGCGTATAAGAAAAAGACAACTTTGCCGTTGCCGCGTGAATTGCCGATGAAGCGGCAGCCGCGCCGCTCATCAGGCGTGCAGGCGGTGGCCCTAGGATGGTCGGGTGTGCCTTGTTCGAGGCGCCGTCTTCAGCCACCAATCAGAGGCAGCCATGGCCGCGAAACCATTCCTTTCGGATATCCAGACCTTGCGTCAGCGCGCGCGCGAGCATATTGCCCAGGGCGCGGTCACCGACAGCTACAAGGCCGATCGGGCCACCGTCCTAAAGCTGCTCAACGAGGCGCTGGCCACCGAAATCGTCTGTGTACTGCGCTACAAGGCGCACCACTACCTGGCCTCGGGCATCAACGCGAAAAGCGTCGCGGCGGAATTCCTCGAGCACGCCAACGAGGAGCAGGAACATGCAGACCTTCTTGCCGAGCGCATCACGCAACTCGACGGCCAGCCGAATTTTTCGCCGGAAGGTTTGTCTACGCGCAGCCATTCCGAATTCGTCGTCGGCGACGATCTCGCTTCAATGATCGAGGAAAATCTGGTCGCCGAGCGCATCGCGATCGACAGCTACCGCGAGATGATCGACTACATCGGCAATGACGACTCGACAACTCGGCGCGTACTGGAAGGAATTCTGGCCGTCGAGGAAGAGCATGCCGAGGACATGAAGACGCTGATGGAAGACTTCGGCAAGAAGGGCGAGCCGGCGAAGCCGTCTACGACGCAACGTAAGTAGGGCGTGTGCCGGCGCAACCCGCTCGGCTACGACTTCCAGCGCGTGATCTTCCCCCGCCAGACGCCGCTACGGCGCGCGTCTTGTTTTGTGCAGTTGCGGTGGGCATCGCCCGATTGATGAAAGGAAAGGTTGCTCGTTCGGGTCGGCCTTCACGACGTACCGACATTTCTGCGTTCACTGATTTGCATGCATGCTGGCCTTCGCTCCTAGAGAGGGCCCGTCGTGGATGTCTTTCCGCCGTACCCCGGCACGATCGTGCGATTCGACTCCGACCCAGGCCTGCAATCGTTGCGCGCTTACTATCGCGTACTATTGCGACGGTTCGATCGCGACCTGCGAGGCGGTGCCCTCGTCGCTGGTGCGGCGTCTGCCGACCACCCTGACGCCTGAAGAGTTCTTCAGTCTGCACATCGCCAGCCAGTACGACTGCGAAGTGGTGACCGCACGCGGACGCAATGCGCCGACGAGGGCGAGGGCGACTAACTGATGGGTCCTTCGCGTTGGGCGACGGAAATGGGAGCATGACGCCCCGTTAAGTGCGCTTGAGCGCGGGTTTCGGCGCCGTTCACTGCCGTCTTTCTAAGTTCGCTGGAGCGGGTCGCCGATGGCCTGCGCTCCGACTCGAAGGAGACTTACGATGAAACGATATCGCTACTGGTTGTTGGTTTCCGTGCTGGCTGCGGGTTCCGCCTCGGCGCTCGATCGCGGCGATGCCCAGCTCGAACTTGCACAAGCGATCAATGCGGTGCAATCCGCTGAGCGAGACGACGCCGCGCGCTACGCGCCGGCCGATCTGGACGAAGCCCATGCGATGCTGGGTTCGGCGCAGCGAGCGGCCGACGACCGTTCGTGGACCGAGACCGCGACGTTCTCCGAACGCGCCAAGGTTGCCGGCGACCTCGCTTCCGCGCGTTCGCGCCAACAGCGCGCGGAAGCTGCGACCACGGAAATCGAGCGCAGCCTGGATACGTTGAAGGCGCAGATCTCGACCGGGGGTGTGCGATGAACGCGCGTCCTCATCGCTTCGCAACGGTGTTCGCGCTGACCGCGCTATGCGCCGCTTGCGTGACCGTGCCGGCAGCGCCGCCACCGGACATCGTGCGACTGCAGGCTGATCTGGATCGGCTGCACAGCGATCCACGCATCGCGGTGAATGCGGGCGACGAACTTTCCAATGCGGATGCCGCCGTATCGACCCTTTCGCGCAACGCACGCACGCTGGATTCGCATGCTTATCAGCAAGGCGTCTACATCGCCGGCAAGCTCATCGACATCGCGCAGGCAAGCGCCCTGGCACGCTACGCCGAACAGCGCGGCGTGCAGCTTGGCGCCGAACGCGAGCGCCTGCTGGCCCGCGCAGGCGCCGTCGGCGCACCACGCGTGGTGCAGAATTCGGCACCGCTGGTGCGCAATAGCAACGGCGAGGCGGTCGTGCCTGCGCGTGCCGAACTGGAAACGATGCAAGGTGAACTCGGTGGGCTCGAATCGCGCGTCGACGAACGCGGCCTCGTCGTGCGGCTCGGCGATTTCATGTTCGAACCCGGCCAGCCGGAACTGACGCCGACCGCCGAGCGCTCGCTCGATTCGCTGGCGCGTGCGATGCAGATCAAGCCGAATACGCAGGCGAGCATCGCCGGGTATGGTCTCGGCAGCGACCGCATGGCGCGCGCGGCAACGGTGAGGGACTATCTCAACGCGCGCGGTGTCGATCTTGCCCGGCTGGATTTGCGCGCAGCCGCACACGGTTCGGCAGCCGGCGCGGATGCGCGCGTCGAGATCGTGGTCTGGCCGGACTATCGCTAGACGAATCGATCGTCGTCGCGACGGTCGCTGTCCGGCGTATCGCCGGACAGCGCGCCATCCGTATGGGCGGCATACCAACGAGCGACGGCGGCCGGAAGCAGCGGGCGCGGATCGATGCCGACCGATCGATACGCGTCCAGCGCGGCACACAGTTCGCGCATGTGCAGGCCTGCGCCGACGCCGCCCTGGTTGTGCTCGGCATATTCGATCGCTTCGAGCATGCGCGCGGACCAGTCGAACAGGCGATCCTTGCGGTCGATCAGCACGGCTGAAAGCCAGCTCTTGGGCTGCTGATGCGCGTAGGCCTGTCGCAGCGCCTGCGCACGCGCCGCATCGATCGCCTCGTCGATGACGCCGCGAAACCATTCGGTGTGGCCGGCCGCTTGCAGCGGTACGATCGCCGGCGACGGCGCCTCGTGAAAACGGAATGCGGCGTGCAGCTCGCGCTCGATCCGGCGCGCCTGCGCGACGCGTTCGGTTCTGACCAGGATGCCTTGTTCGAGGTCGAAGAACTCGAAGAAGCGCGGGTGCAAGCTGCGCCAGCGCTGCAGCGGATCACGCGAAAAGCCGATCTTGAAGAGCGTATCGTCGCGGCAACCGACGATGTAGAGATAAGCCTGTCCACGGGCGAGCGTGCGCGGGGGACCCGCATCGTCCGCCTGTATGTCCGATGCGTCCGCATCGGCCGGCCGGCTCTTGTATGAGTCGATGCGCGTCGGCGCAAGGGACATCATCGACTCCTGGTTGAAAAAGTGGCGGCTTTCGAGGGGCCGCCGGTACCCGCACCGACCTTTTGAATCCTGCTGTGTCGATGGTAGCGGCGATCGCCGACGGGCGCCGCAGACGGCGCGGCTTCCGTTCATGCAGACCCCCGCACAGTGCCGCGATGCGAACTTCCTCCCACTCCGCGATGCCGGCGGCCAGCGGCGCAGAGCCTGCTGTGGCGTTCGTCGCGAGCGAACGCAGCTGGCCTGCGCGCCCGATCGCGCTGGTCGCTGCGGGCATCCTGTTGCTCGGCGGTCTCGCTCTGCTTTGGCTGGCGACGCCGTTGCGCGAATGGGTCGATGTCGCGCATCTGGTCGCCGTGTTGAATCGTTTCGGTGACTCGGCCTGGGCGCCGCTGTTCTTGCTTGCCGCCTATCTCGTCGGCGGCCTCGTGCTGTTCCCGGTCAACGTGCTGATCGCGGTTACGGTATTGGTGTTTGGTCCGCTGCTCGGCGGCATCTACGCCGTGCTCGGTTCGCTCGCGAGCGCGCTGCTGCTCTATGAAATCGGCCGCAGCCTGCGCCGCGGCGTGCTGCGGCGGCAGCTGACGCCGCGCCTGCGCCTGCTCGGCGCACGTCTGGCGCGGCGTGGGCTGCCGGCGATCGTGTTCGTGCGCATCGTCCCGCTGGCACCCTACAGCGTGGTCAATCTCGTGGCCGGTGCCGCGCGCATTCGTCGGCGCGATTACGCGCTCGGCACCGTGCTCGGCATGTTGCCCGGCATCGTCGTCAATGCGGTGTTCGTCGACCGTATCGTCGCGTTGATCCAGCGGCCGCAATGGTCGACCTTGGGCGCATTCGTGCTGGTGCTCGCGCTTGCCCTTGCCTTGTTGTACGGACTTCGGCAGCGCGTCGCCCGACGCATGCGGAGCGGTGAAATCGCATGAGCGCGACCACCGTCATCGCTTCCTACAACACGCACGCCGGCGTCGGCGTCGATCGCCGCTATGCGCCGCAACGCATCGCCGGCGTACTCGCCGAACTGGGGGCCGATATCATCGCGCTGCAGGAACTTAGAACGCGCGATGCCGGCCTCGACATGCTCGCGTTGCTGGCGGATGCCACCGGGTATCACGCGATCGCGGGTCCGACGATGCGCCTGGCCGATGGTCACTTCGGTAACGGCCTGCTGAGCCGCCATCCCATCATGTCTACGCAGCGCATCGCGCTCGCGGTCGGACGGCGCGAGCCGCGCGGTGCAATCGACGCAGTCATCGATTGCGACGGCAACGAACTGCGCGTCATCGCGACGCACCTGGGACTCGCACGCGGCGAGCGCTGCGAACAGATCGAGCGGCTGCTCGGTGCGATTCGCAGCGGTCCTGCGCTGCCGACGGTCCTGCTCGGCGATCTCAACGAATGGCTGCTGCGCGGCCGCGCGCTGCACGGCCTGCGCGCCCATTTCGACGATGCCCGGGCGTGCGCGACGTTTCCTTCCATGTTGCCGATCCTGGCGCTGGATCGCATCTGGATGGCGCCGGCGCATCGGCTGCGTCGGGTGCGTGCGCACCGCAGCCCGCTCGCCCGCATCGCTTCCGATCACCTGCCGTTGCTGGCCGAAATCCATTGGGAGGCGATCGATGCCGACATCGCGGCTTGACGCACGCGCGCCACGGGCATCGCGACTGCGCCGCTCGCTAAACGTCGTCGCGTACGGCGTATTGCTGCTGCTCGGCGCCTGCTCGTCGCTGCGTACCGACTACGTCAAGCGGCCTTCGGTCGCGCTGACGCCGCCGGCCGCGGCGCCGAATGTGCGCTACGCCGAATCGCGCGTGGCCTCGCATGGCGACCAGTCCGGCTTCCGCCTGCTGGCGGACAACAACGACGCGCTGATGAGCCGGGTGACCCTGGCCGATCATGCGACGCATTCGATCGATCTGCAGTACTACATCTTCGACAACGATGCGACCGGTCGCTTGATGATGCAGCGCCTGCTCGCGGCGGCGGATCGCGGCGTGCGCGTACGCCTGCTCGTCGACGATCTCGATGTCGACGACGCCGCGCCGCTGTTCGACGCGCTCGACGCGCATGCGAATATCGAAGTGAGATTGTTCAATCCGTTCAGCACGCGCAATCCCTCGTTGTTGTCGAAGGCCGGACAGTTCCTGCTCGACTTCCGCCGCCTCAACCGGCGCATGCACAACAAGGCTTTCATCGTCGACAACGCCGTCGCGATCGTCGGCGGACGCAATATCGGCGACGCCTACTTCAGCAACGGCGACAACACGCATTTCCGCGATCTCGACGTGATCGCGATCGGCCCGGTGGTCACCGAAGCCTCGCGCGCGTTCGACGCGTACTGGAACGACGAAGCGGCCTTTCCGGTGACCGCGTTCGCGACGACGCAGGCGACGCCGGAAGCGTTGGCGCAGCTGCGCGTGCGTCTGGACACGTCGGCGCGTGCCCTGGCGCGTTCCGATTACGCCGCCGCGCTGACCGGTTCGCTGCCGGGCGGCGAGGGTGTCGAACGGCCTGGCCAGTGGCTGTGGGGCGATGCGCAGACGGTCGCGGACCAGCCGGAAAAGATCGAACTCGAACGCCACGATCCACGCCTGCGCATCGGCCCGCAGGTGAAGGCGACGATCGACAAGGCCGCCGATGAAGTGCTGCTGATCTCGCCGTACTTCGTGCCGACCGACGACGGCGTGCGCTATCTCGCCACGCTGACGCAGCGCGGCGTCAAAGTGAAGGTGCTCACCAACTCGCTTGCCGCGACCGACGAGCCGATGGTGCACGCAGGCTATGCGCGCCGCCGCCGCGACCTGCTGCGCGCCGGCGTCGAGCTGCACGAATTGCAGCCGCTGGTGCCGCAGCAGCCGTCCGCGCACGGGCGCTCTTCCGGTGTCAGCCTGCATGCGAAGGCGATCGTCGTCGATCGCCGCTACGTGTTCGTCGGTTCGATGAACATGGATCTGCGCTCGAAGCTGCTGAACACCGAAATGGGCGTGATCGTCGACAGCCCGCCACTCGCCGAAGCGACCGCGGGATTTTTCGACGAGGCGATCAAGCCGGATAATGCGTTCCAGGTCGTGCTGCGCAAGTCCGCCGGCGGCCGCGTGACCGGCCTGCAATGGCAGTCGGTCGGCAACGACGGCAAGCTGCAGGTCGGCGATCACGAGCCGGGCGTGTCCGCGCTGCGCCGGTTCGAAGTCGACCTGCTGCGCGTGCTGCCGCTCGACGGAATGCTCTAGGCATGCGAAGTCCGCGCGAGCGTATCGACAAGAAGCGCGGCGCGGCGGCGCCGGCTTCGCGCAGACGCAAGTCCGCCCGGCTGGTCCACGCCAACGAGACCGATTTGTGCATCGTGCGCCGCCATGTCGGCCGCGGTTTCGTCTATCTCGACGGCGCCGGCAGGCGTGTGCGCGACGACAAGACGCTGGCGCGCATCCGCTCGCTGGCGATACCGCCGGCGTATGTCGACGTGCGCATCTGCCGTCTCGCCAATGGTCATCTGCAGGCGATCGGCCGCGATGCGCGCCGGCGCAAGCAGTATCGTTATCACCCGGCCTGGCGCCAGCTGCGCGAGCGCGGCAAGTTCGCGCGCCTGCGCGAATTCGGCGCGTGTCTGCCGGCGCTGCGCCGCTGCCTGCGACGCGATCTGGCGTTGCCCGGCCTGCCGCGCGAACGCGTGCTCGCAGTCGTCGTCAGCCTGCTCGGTCAGACGCTGGCGCGCATCGGCAACGAGGAATACCAGCGCCAGAACGGCTCTTTCGGCTTGACGACGCTGCGCGACCATCATCTGGCGTTCCTGCGTGGCGGCCGCGCGCAGCTGCGTTTTCGCGGCAAGAGCGCGAAGAACCATGAGCTCGTCATCGACGACGCGCAGCTGACGCGGCTGCTGCGACGCTGCCGCGAGCTACCCGGCCGACGCCTGTTCCAGTACCGCGACGACGACGGCCGCGTGCAGTCCGTCGACTCGGGCTTGGTCAACGATTATCTGCGCGAGGCGATGGGCGAAGCATTTACCTCGAAGGATTTCCGCACCTGGGGTGCCAGCGTGCTGGCGTTGCGCGCGCTTGCCTCGACTCCGCTGCCGGATGGACGCAGCGAAGCCGACCTCGCACGCGCGATGGCGCCGGCCGTGCGCGATGTCGCCGCCGTGCTCGGCAATACGCCGGCGGTGTGCCGCAACTCGTACATACATCCGGCGGTCTTCGAAGCCTGGCGCCACGGCCGGCTGCCGCAGGCCGCCGAGTTCGGCGGCTGGCGACGCGGCGAGAAACTTCTGCTGCGCTTGTTGGGCGCGCGCAAGGCCTGACCGCTGCGGTATTCGCTGTGGCGTTGCTTCGGCGTCGCGCCGGAAGAATTCGCCGCGGCCGCTTCCGATCACGCGATCGTGCGTGCGAGCGCGCCGCGCACGAGACGTGCGAGCAGACGCTCGCGCAGGCCGCGCGCGTCGGCCAATTGCAACCGCTGCAAACCCACGTCGGCTCCTCGGCTGGCGCCGGGTGCGAGCAGGGCGCCGAGCAGGCGTGGCCAACGGCGTGGATCGGCGCTGTTTTTCTTCAGCCACAGCAACGCGGGCAGCAGGCCTCGTTCGGTCGCATCGAAATCGCTGCCGAAGGGAAACGTCGGCAGCAGACCGCGCGCCGCGAATGGCGCCAGGGACTCGGCCAGCACTGCGGGCGTATTCTTTCGACACGTCTCCGGCGCGCGGAAGTCGCGCGGCAGCTTGCCGTTGCGCACTGCGGTCGCCGCCAGTTCGTCGACGAAGCGCGCGTCGCTGATCGCGAGCATCGCGCGCACGCAGTCTTCATCGGACTTGCCGCGCAGGTCGGCGATGCCGTACTCGGTGATGTACAGATCGCGCAGATGACGCGGGATCGTCGTGTGGCCGTAGCTCCAGCGGATGTTCGATTCGATGCGCCGACCGCTGCGCCGCGTCGCGCGCAGCAGCAAGGCGGAGCGGCCGCCGTCCAGCGCGTGTGCCATCGCGACGAAGTTGTACTGGCCGCCGACGCCGCTGACGACGCGGCCGTCCTCGAGCGCATCGGATGTGGCTGCACCGAGCAACGTGGCCATCATGCAGGTGTTGAAGAAGCGCGCATCGCGGCGCTGCACCGCGTCGAGTTGCTCGTGGCGGCCGTAGAGCTGGTTGACGTCGGAGACGCGACTCATCGCGAGACCCGTGTAGTCCTCGCCGTCGAGACCGCGCAGCCAGGCGTAGAACGCCTTCGAGCCGAGTAGGAACGCGCCTTTCAGATAGTGCCCGCCGCGCAATTGCCGGCCCTCGAGCGCGCGATCGAGCAGGGCAAGATTCGTCGCATCGCCGAGGTCGCGGCCGATCGTGCCGCCGTCGGCCAGGCGCAGCGCGACGTCGCGCCATTGCGCATCGCCTGGCAGCACACCGAGCCGGCGCAGGCGTTCGACGCTGCCGGCCTCGAGTCGCGCCGGCAGCACGCCGGCAGCAAGCAGCCGTGCGGCGTCGCCGCTCTGCAGCGTGGTGCCGAGAATGCCGGCGTCGAGCGCACGCTGCAGGGCGATATCGTCGAACACGCGCCGCGTCAGGATGCCGGCACGGCGCAGGTGCATGAAGCCGTCCATGATCATTTCGCTGGCGCCGTAGAGGCCGCGCGTGAACGGCTCGAGGCCGCCATGGCGCGCGATCAGCGGATCCTCGTGCGGCGCCGCGCCGCGCAGCGCATGCAGCGCGGCGACGTAGTCCGCGTTGCTGCGCTGGCGCAGCAGCAGCGCGTGCACGATCGCATCCGACAGGGCGCCGATGCCGATCTGCAGCGTGCCGCCGTCGCGGACCAGGGTGCTCGCGTGCAAACCGATCGCGTATTCGGCCAGATCGACCGAGCCGAGCGGCAACGCGAACAACGGCTGTGCCGATGCCGTCTCGTCGACCACGGCGTCGAACAGACTGGCATCGACCTCGGCATCGCCGCCGAGGAACGCCAGCTCTGGATGCACCACGCCGATCACCAGCGGCCTCCGCCGCCCGCGCGCGGCGAACGCATCGAGCACGTCGAGCGTCACGTCCGGATTGCACGACAGGCTGTAGCGCGCGTCGTCGCCGTCGCCGCGGCGCGCGACCAGTTGCACGATCGCATGCAGTTCGCCGTCGGCGAGATCGCGTGCGACCTGGGTGTAGTTGATGCTGGCGTAGTCGCGCTGCGCCTGCATCGAACCGAGCATTGCGCCGGATTGGAAATAGAATTCCTGCACATGCACGTTCGCCGGCAGGCGGCCCGCCTTCAGATCGACGACGTAGTCCAGGCGCGGATAGTCGGCGCCGAACTGGCGCGCCAGGAACGGTTCGAGGAAACGCCGTTCGAGTTCGCTGCCGGCGGATGGCGGATCGAGCGACAACGCGGTGTACAACAGCAGCGAGCGCGCCGGATCCGCCTTGACGCGTGCATACAGCGCATTCAACAGCCGGTTCGGCTTGCCCAGACCCAGCGGCGCGGCGATGGCGAGCGGCGCGCCTTCTTGTGCGAGCAGGAGATCGACGGCTTCGGCCTGCGTCAGTCGTCGCGTCGCTGATGCCATCGCTTGTCCTGCGGCTGCGCAAATGCGCGCAGGTTTCAGGGTAGCAGCATCGCCGGCTGGCCGGCTGCGGGTTAGCAGCGACAGATGCTCCCTTCGGTACGGGCAGCGCGCGCCGCTGCAGCGTCTAGGCGCCGAACCTCACGTCAACGTGTCCATGCGCACGCCGAACGGCATGGCCGCCAGCGTCGTCGAGTCGATCGCGCGCCTGCCGCGACGCCACCACAGCGCGCGCAGCGGCAGTGCGATGCAGACGATCGCCAGGAACGCGCCGTAGGCGAGCAGGGTCGCCACGATCTGCTTCCACAGTGCACCGGCGACGCCGGCGGCTGCGTGAAAGCCCCAGCGCATCGCGAACACGCTGAGCGCGGCAGCCAGCAGCAACACGGCGAGATCGCCGAGCAGGCGCGCCGCGCCGCGTGGGGTGCGCGGAAACAGGCAATACAACGCGCCGATGATCGCGAACACCGGCAGGAACAGGATGAAGGCGAGGGCGGTTTCGATAGCGGGATTCATACGATCGTCCAAAGCGCAGGTCAGGCCGTCAATCGATCACCAGGCCGTGCATCGTCTCGATGTCGGCCGCGGTCAGGCGCGAGGGCTGCGCACCGAAGGTGTCGCGGATGTGATTGACCACGGCGGCGAGTTCGGCCGAACTCAGCTGCTGCACGAACGGCGGCATCGAGTGTGGCTGCGGGTTGGCGCTGCTGGTGATCGGCAAACCGCCGTAGAGCACCATGCGCACGGCGTTGATCGGATCGGGCGCGGTCACCGCTACCGCGTCGCGCAGTGGCGGATACGCGCCGTCCTTGCCCTCGCCGTTCGCACCATGGCAGTCCGCGCAGTTGCGCTGGTATACCGCGGCGCCGTCGATCGCGGAAAGATTGCGTCGCGGCGCGGCCTCGGGCGCAGTCAGTACGGCTGCCTGCGTGACGTGCGGCGGCACGCTCTTGAGATAACGCGCGATCGCCAGTGCATCGTCGTCGCTGAGCGCACGCAGACTGGCGTAGATGACTTCGGCCATCGGCCCGTACGCCGTGCCAAACGGCGAGTTGCCCGAGCGCAGGTAGGCGGCGAGTTGGTCGACCGAGTAGCGCTGCAGCTGCCGGCTGTCGAGCGGCGGCGCGTACCAGCCGCTGCCGGGAATGCGCCCGCCGGCAAGATAGCCTTGCGGCGGCAGCGAACCCTCGGCGCCGCGCGTGCTGTGGCACATCGCGCAATGACCGAGGCCGTCGACGAGATAGCGCCCGCGATCGACCGAGCCTGATGTCGCTGGCGTCGACGCGACGGGACGGTAGTACAGCATGCGCCAGCCGATCAGCGCCGGACGCCAGCTGGCCGGAAATTCGAGCCGGTTTTCCGGTTGCTTCACCGGCCTCGGCGCAAGGCCGCGCAGGTACGCATACAGCGCATCGATGTCCGCGTCCCCGAGCAGGGCGAAGTGCGCGTACGGAAACGCCGGATAAAGCACCCCGTGGCGACTGACGCCGTTGCGCAGTGTGTGCGCGAATTCGTCGGCCGACCAGTCGCCGAGGCCACTGTGCGCGTCCGGCGTGAGGTTGGTGCTGTAGATCGTGCCGATATCGGTGGTGAACGCGCGCCCGCCGGTGAACGGCGTACCGCCGCGCATCGTGTGGCAGGCCGAGCAGTTGCCGATGCGCGCGAGGTAGGCGCCGCGCGCCAGCGTGGCCGCGTCGCTGGCGACACTGCGCTGCGAAGTCGGAATGCGATACGGCGCCAATCCGCCCTGGCGCAGGAACAGCACGCCGCCGACCGCGAGCAGCGCGAGCACGAACGGCAGCAGCACGAGGGCAGCGATATGCCGGCGTTTCATCGCGCCGTCTCCACATGCGGCAGCGAACCGCAGGCTCGCGGCGGCACGAAGCTGCCGGCCGCCGCGGGACGTTGCCCGTCCAGATTCGATTGCTGCGACAGCCATGTCGCGATCGCCCGGATGTCTTCGGGTGCAATGTGCGTGGCGACATCGTGCATGCAATCGGGCGGCGCGCCACGGCGGATGCCGTCGCGCCAGTTGCCGAATTGCGCGACGACGTATTCCGCCGGCAGCCCGACCAGGGCCGGCACGCCGGGCTCGAGGCCGGTCAGCGCGCTGCCGTGGCATTCGCTGCAGGCCGGCACGCCGCGCGCGCGATCGCCGTGGCGCACGAGGCTCTCGGCCGTCGCGCGGCGCTCGGCGGTGAGGTCGGCCGCGCCGGTGTCGGCGGCGCGCGTGCGCGGCGGCAGCGCGGCGTAGTAGTCGGCGATGTCCTGCAGATAGGCGTCGTCGGCGAATTGCACCAGCCAGGTCATCTGCGTGTTGATGCGCCGGCCCTCGCGAAATCCTTTCAGCTGCTCGAACAGATAACCGGCCGGTTTGCCGGCCAGATGCGGGTAGTACTCGGCACCCTGCACGCCTTCGCCATGCGCACCGTGACAGGCCGCGCAGGCGGCCAGGCGCTCGTCCAGATCGCTCGCGCCGAACGCCGGCACGGCGCTCAGAGCGAGCGTCGCGACGAGCCAGTGGAGAAAACGCGGCAACATGCCGGGGACTCTGAGGGCAGAGTGAGGCGACGGCCCTTACTGCCCGATCCCGTGCGGCTGAATCCAGCCCATCCAGATGCTGAAGATCACCGCGAGGATCAAGCCGACCGAGAGGCCGATGCGCCAGGTCAGCGCGTTGACGGTGCGCCCGGTCGACCCGTTGTCGACCATCATGTAGTACAGCCCGGCGCCGAGGTTGTAGAGGATCGCGGCCATCGTCGCGACGATGAGGATCTTGCCGGCCATCAGAGGCTCCTGCGCTGGCGTGACACGCTGTCACTGCGCGCATCTTACGAGCGAAACGGTCAGAGCACACCGATCAGTCGCCGTTGGAAAGACCACATCAGTCTGCTGGGGCTGGTGCGTATTGTCGCAGGCTCGCCGCTTCGAGGCGGACAGGTTCGTTCCCACGAGTGCCTCTCGCTCGGGAGACGGATACGCGAGGAGCGTCGCGTGCATGCGAGGCCAGGAGAGTCCAGACATCGGCAATGTGAAGTTAAGTGGCGAAGCCTTCGATGCGGCCGTAAGTGCGCAGGCATTCCAGTACATTGCCCGCATCGAGCTTCCGCGGACTTCCGCCATGGAATGGCTTTCATCGCTGCGTGCCGCGGCGGCGCCTTTTTGGAGTTCCCGATTGCTCATCCTGCTGCTGTGGGCAGCCAGTGCCGGAACGATACGAGCGCCGTCGGCTCCTATCTCGGCCGTCCAGGACGTCCACGTGATCGTCGATGCGGCGAAGACCGCGGAGCGGTTGCGGACGCTGTCGACGGCGAATGACGCGGGCTGGTATCTCCGCATCGCGCAGGAGGGCTACGAGCAACGCCCGTTCTCGGCGGACACTCAAGCGGCGTGGGCGTTTTTTCCGCTGCACCCGTTCCTGTGGGGGCTCGTGCTGCCCCTCACGGGCGACGACCCCTTGTCCGGCCTGTTGCTGGCCCACCTTACGTTTCTGCTGGCGCTGATCGTCGTCCACCGCTTGCTGCTCGACCTTCGCCTCGACGACGATGCGGCCCGGCGCGCACTATGGTTTCTCTGCTTCTGCCCAACCACCTACTTTTTTTCGCTGCCGTGGACCGAGTCGCTCTTTCTGCTGCTCACGGCGGCGACCTGGCTGGCTTTCGAGCGGCGGGCGTGGCCCGCCATGGCGGCCTTGGGGATCGCGGCGACGGCGTGTCGCTTCGCGTCCCTCTTCCTCGTTGTCGCAGTCGCCGTCGAACTGTGGCGCCGGCGCCCGTTGGTGTCGTGGCGCAGCGTCGCTGCCTGCATGAGTATGCCTGCGGGTCTGCTCTTGTTCATGGTGTTGCTTTGGACAAAAACCGGCGACGCGCTGGCGTTCGCGCACATCCAAAGCGCCTGGGCCGAGGACTGGCCATTCCAGTCAAGTCATTCGGCGTGGTTCTGGCCAAGCCGTACTTCCTGGCGTCCGATTGGAGCCTTCGTCCACTGAATTTCGTGGCGTTCCTCGCGGCCGGCGCGGCGGCGGTATGGCTGGCCCGGCGTGGACAATGGGGTCTCGCGATCTTCACCGGTCTCAGTGTGTTGGCGCCAGCGATGACGGGACCGCTCACCTCGATGGCTCGCTATGCGTTTGCACTCTTTCCGTTGTCGATGGCCTATGCGCTCTGGGCCAATCGAGGAAGCCGCGAGAGGACGACACTCGCGGTCATGGCGATGGTGCTGGCGACACTCGTCATCGCGTTCGAACGCGACCTTGCTTTCGCGGGCGCTTGACGGAAATGCCCAGTGCCTTTCCTCAGCTCAATACCGCTTCACGCGGACACTGCCCTCAGCAGCCGTCCCAGCGTCGCCAGCGCATCCTCCATGCGCGCATCCCATGGATGGCCGTAGTTCAAGCGCAGACAGTTTCCGAATTGAGCGCGCGAGGAGAAGATCGGTCCGGGTGCGACGCTGATGTTCAACGCGAGTGCCTTGCGGTGCACCTCGAGCGCGTCGATGTGCGGTGCCAGTTCGACCCAGAGGAAATAGCCGCCGGCCGGCCTGGTCGCGCGCGTGTGCTGTGGGAAGTGGCGCGCGATCGCGCCGATCAGCGCGTCCTGCTGTACCGACAGCGCGTGGCGCAGCTGGCGCAGATGACGGTCGTAGCCGCCTTTCTCCAGATAGGCGGCGAGCGTGGCTTCGGCAGGCACCGAGGCGGTCAGGGTCGTACTGAGTTTCAGGCGCGCGACCTTCTTCACGAAACGTCCGGGCGCGGCCCAGCCGATGCGATAGCCCGGCGCGAGGCATTTGGAGAACGAGGAGCAGTGCATCACCAGCCCCTGTTCGTCATACGCCTTGGCCGGCGTCGGCCGGCGCGTGCCGAAATACAGTTCGCCGTACACGTCATCTTCGATCAGCGGCGTGCAATGGCGCGCCAGCAACGCGACCAGCTCGCGCTTTTTCTCGTCCGGCATCAGGCTGCCGAGCGGATTCTGGAAATTCGTCATCAGCCAGCAGGCGCGCGGACGATCGCGTTCCAGCACTTCGGCGAGCGCGCCGAGATCGATGCCTTCGCGTGGATGCGTCGGCACCTCGATCGCCTTCAGGCCGAGGCGCTCGAGCGCGTGCAGTGCGGCGTAGAACGTCGGCGATTCGATCACGACCGCATCGCCCGGTCGCGCCACGGCCGCAAGACACAGATTCAACGCTTCCATCGCGCCATTGGTGATGACGATGTCGTCGGCCGGCACGTGCAAGCCGTCGATCAGGTAGCGCAATGCGATCTGTCGCCGCAGGGACGCATTGCCGCGATCGAGATAGTCGACGCTGATCCGCGGATCGAGTTTCTGCACGGTCGACGCCATCGTCTTGGCCAGACGCTGCAACGGAAACAGCTGCGGACTCGGAAACGCCGATCCGAGCGGAACGACGTCGCGCTGCATCGTCGCCTGCAGGATCGCGAACACGCGCTCGCCGATGTCGACGGCGATCGATGCGGTATCCGGCTGTGACGCCGCGTCGAGCGCGTGCGGCTGCGCCGACGGATCCGGCGCCACGTAGTAGCCGGAGCGGTCGCGCGCACGCACCAGACCGCGTGCTTCCAGCTTGTAATAGGCCTGGAAGACCGTCGATGCGTTGACGTTGCGGCTGGCCGCCGCCTGCCGCACGGAGGGCAGCCGATCGCCCGCGCGCAGCGTGCCGGCGTGGATCGACGCGGCGATTTCATCGGCCAGTGCTTCGTAGCGTTTCAAGGAAACTTTGCTCCACGACGCGGCGCCCGCGTGGTCCGCCCTGCGGAGTCTGCGGCAACGGCCGGGATTGCGCGATGGCTCGCGCTGATGCGCAGCCGGCCGGCGGCCACTACAGCTTGCCGAGACGCTCGATCAAGGCCGTAGCGCGTTCGAGCAAGGTCGAGAACGCCGCGCGCTGCGTCGTGGCGACATCGAGCGAGCGGTCGCGCCACTCTGGTTCATCGCGCATGCCGAGCTCGTGCAGTTCGTGCGCACGTTCCAGGCAGACCGCAAGCCCGGTGTACCAGGAGACCAGCTCATGCGGCAACGGCCTCGGCAGGAAGCCGATCGTTGCGCCGAGCGAACGGAACACCGGCATGTAGTCGCGTTCGCCGCGGAAATGGTAGTAGCGGCTGGCAGACGGCAGCTGCGTCGGCGGCAAGGCCAGTTGTACGTCCAGAGCGGCGAGGTAACCGCTTTCGATGTGCTGGCACAACGCGCCGATCTCGGCGCTGAGCGCGCAGGCGGCATTGCGCACGTGCGTGCGGGTGTCGTAGCGGCGCAGCACGCTGTTGGCGATGAAGCCGGAGAATCCGCCGAAAACACCGCCCGCGATCGCGCCGTAGATGTGCGGCCATGGCAAACCCGATAACACGTCCTGCAGTCGCATAGCCGTCGCCGGAAGGGGGCTTGATCTTATCGCAGGGCCGTGCGAGGGCGTCGGTTTGCGCTCGATCGCCGGCAAGATTCAATGCGCGGTGATGCGCATCTCGCGGATCTGCGCGCCGTCCGCCACCACGACGAAGCGGCTCGGGCCGGTGAAGCCGTTGCCGCCGACCTCGGCGTCGATGCGGGTTTCAGCGCCGGACTGCTCCACGCCGGTGACGGTCAACCGCACCTGCACGCCGATGAACTCGCGCTCGCTCCAGGCCTTGATGCGCGCATGGCCGACGTAGCGAGTGCCCCAGTCGTCGACGACGCCGTCGTACGGGAAGTAAGCGAGAAACGCCGCGGTGTCGTTGCGGTTGATCGCGTCGAGGAAGCCGCTGACCGGCGGCGGCAAGGTCGTAGGGATCATGCGGGTCGGCTCCTTCGCTGGCGCTGGCGGCGGTGCCGCGCTCCACTCGGTCGGATCGTACCAAGCCGCGCATTCCGCGCTAGACCCCGACCGCCGCGCCTGCTAGTTTTTCCAGCGGGGAACGGCAGCGGTTTCGCGCGCATCGGCGGGGATATATGAAGCTCTGGCTGCGGGTAATCGGTATCGTCCTGCTCGTCGCCGTCGGCGCCGCCGTGATCGCGTGGTTCTGGAGCGACGGCGAGTCGACCAACGATGCCTACGTGGTCGGCCACGTGCATCCGCTCGCACCGCGCGTCGGCGGGTCGGTCGCGAGCGTCGCGGCGCAGGACAACCAGCATGTCCATGCGGGCGACGTGCTGGTGACGCTGGACCCGGCTGATTTTCGCGTGCGCGAACAGCTGGCACGCGCACAGATCGCGCAGGCGCAGGCGCAGATCGCGGCATCGGTGGCGCAGAAGGCGCAGGCTCGCGCGTCGATCGCCAGCACTGCGGCCACCCTGCATCGCAGCCGCCTCGACCTGACGCGCGCCGAGGAACTCATCGGCGAGTCGCCGCGCGGCATTTCGCGGCAGGAATACGATGCGGCGAAAGCCGCGCGCGATTCGGCCGATGCGGCGGCGCAGGCGGCGCAGGCGCAACTTGCAGCGGCCGAAGCGGCCGAATCCGCGGCGTACGCCCAAGTCGCCACCGGCCAGGCGAACCTCGAGGATGCGCTGCTGGCGATCGGCTACACGCAGATCGTCGCGCCGGTGGACGGCTACGTCGGGCGCAAGACGGTCGAGGTCGGTGCGCGCGTGAACGTCGGTCAGACCCTGCTCGCGATCGTCGCCGACGATGTCTGGGTCGTCGCCAACTACAAGGAAACGCAGCTGCGCGGTATTCGCGGCGGCGCCGACGCCGACATCCGCGTCGATGCCTTGCCGGGTGTCCACTTCAAGGCGAAGGTGGACAGCTTCTCGCCGGCGAGCGGCGCGCAGTTCTCGCTGCTGCCGCCGGACAACGCGACCGGCAATTTCACCAAGGTCGTGCAGCGCATCCCGGTCAAGCTATTGTTTGATCCGGCGCAACTGGCGCAGTACCGCGCGCAATTGATGCCGGGTCTTTCGGTCATTGCGCGCGTCGAACCGGCAGCCGCCAAGAAGTCGCCGTGAAGCCACGCTCGCTGCCGCGCACCGCCGCCGCTGCCGCGCTGCTGCTCGGCCTTGCCGCCTGCAGCACCGGACCGGTCTACCATGCCCCGCAGGACGAGGCTCCGACGGCCTACCGCTATGCCGCCGAAGGCACAGCGGAGTTCCCGGCTGCAGGCTGGTGGACGCTGTTCGGCGACGCCGAACTCGATCGCCAGATCGAGGCGGTGCTGCAGGCGAACCAGAACCTCGTGCTGGCGCTGGCCCGCTTCGACGAAAGCCGCGCGCTGCTCGGCGTGACGCGTGCCGACGAGCTGCCGTCGGCGGCGTTCGATCCGCTCGCAGCGCGCGCACGCACCTCGGGCAGCGTCTCGAACCGCTTGCCCGCGCTCGATACCACGCTGTACCGCGTGCCGTTCGACGCCGCGTACGAGATCGACCTGTGGGGCCGCGTACGCCATTCGGTCGCCGCAGCCGAGGCGCAGCTCGAAGGCTCGGCCGATGCCGTCGCGGTGATCCGGCTCGTCTTGAGCGCCGACGCCGCATCGACGTATTTCTCGATCCGCTCGTCCGACCGCGAGATCGACGTGCTCGAACGCACGCTGGCGCTTCGCCGCGAAGCCCTGCAGTTGGCCGAGCGCCGCGCGCATGCTGGCAGCGTCGGCGATCTCGACGTCGTGCGCGCGCGCGCCGATCTCGCGCTGACCGCAGCGGACCTGCAGGACAGCCGTCGCCGGCGCGAGCTGGCCGAGCACGCGCTCGCCGTGCTGGAAGACCGCAATGCGATCAGCTTCGAACTGCCGGCGCGTCCGCGAGAGAGTGCGATACCGGCGATTCCGGCCGGCCTGCCGGCCGATCTGCTGCGGCGGCGTCCCGATGTCGCGCAGAACGAGCGAGCGCTGAAGGCGGCCAACGAGCGCATCGGCGTCGCCGAGGCGGCCTTCTTTCCGTCCATACGGCTGACCGCGTTCGCCGGCGTCGCCAGCAACGATCTGTCGAACCTGCTCGACAAGCCGAGCGAGATCTGGTCGATCGGTCCGAGCCTCGGCCTGCCGGTGTTCGACGGCGGCCGCAATCGCGGCAACCTGGAAGCGGCGCAGGCGCGTTATCGGCAGGCCGCTGCGTCGTATCGGCTGAGCGTGCTCGGCGCGTTTCGCGAAACGCAGGACAGCCTGTCGGACGTCGCCTATCTGCGTGAGCGTTCCGAGTCCCTGCACGACGCGGTCGTGGCTGCGTTGCAGGCGGCGAAGATTTCGCGCTCGCGCTACGATCGCGGCCTGGTCGGCTACTTCGAAGTGGTCGAATCCGAACGCAGCGCATTGCTGACGCAGCGTGCGGAAATCCAGAACGACCAGCAGCGCCTGGTCGCGGCGGTATCGCTGATCAAGGCGCTCGGCGGCGGCTGGCACGTTGCCGACGCAGCGGCGGACGGCGCCGGCAGCGCCGTGCCGTCGCCGTGAATGTCAGCAGCGCCGCCGCCGCACCGCCACCGACGGCCTCCGTGCCGGCGCCGCCATGGCTTGGCATCGTCGCGCTGCTGTTCGGCGCGATCGCGAGCACGCTGACATCGCGCCTGACCTCGGCGGGCCTCGCCGATATCCGTGGCGCGATCGGCGCCGGCGTCGACGAAGGCGCCTGGATCACCACCGCGTTCATCACCGCGCAGATGCTGATCGGACCGGCCTCGGTCTGGTTCGGACGCACGCTCGGCATGCGCCGCGTGCTGCTGGTCGGCTGCGCGCTGTACGGCGTCGCCGAACTGCTGATCCCGTTCGCGCCCGGCCTGCCCTGGGTGATCGCGCTGCAGGCGATCGCCGGCATCGGCTCGGGTACGTTCATTCCGCTCACGCTCGGCTTCATCTTCGTCGGCCTGCCGCGGCGGCTGTGGCCGTACGGCATCGCCGCCTATATCTTGAATATCGTGCTGGGTCTCAACGTGGCCGCGGCGCTCGAAGGCTGGTACAGCGAATACGCGACCTGGCACTGGATCTTCTGGCAGAACGCGGTGATCGCAATCCCGCTGTTCTGGCTGTTGTGGAACGGCATGCCGCGCGCGAAGCCGGATTACGAACTGCTGCGCAGCGGCGACCACAGCGGCATCGCAATGGCGTCGATCGGACTTGCCCTGGTCTTTGCCGCGCTCGATCAAGGTGACCGACTGGACTGGACGAATTCGGGCCTGATCGTCGGGTTGGCGCTCGGCGGTATCGCTCTGATCGCGGTCTTTCTTCTGCACCTGTCGATGCTGGACAACTCGCCGCTCGACTTCAGTGTTCTGCTCGTTCGAGACGTCGTGCTGGCGGTCTCGCTGATCGCCGTGGTGCGCTTCCTCGTCACCAGCAGCAACATCCTGGTGCCGGGCTTCCTGGCCCAGGTGCGCGGCCTGCGCACGCTCGAAGCCGGCCACACGCTGCTGTGGGTCGGCTTGCCGCAGTTGCTGATCGCGCCTGCGGTGGCGTGGTTGCTGACGCGTGTCGATCCGCGTGTCGCGCTGTTCGCCGGCATGGGCATCGTCGCCGGCGCCTGCCTGCTCGCCGCGCAGCTCGATCCGAGCTGGGCGGAATCCGACTTCGCACTGCCGTTGCTGATCCAGGCCGTCGGCCAGACACTGGCGGTGACCGCGCTGATTTATTTCGTCGCGCACTACATCACGCCGGCGAACGCGCTCAGCATCGGCGCGATCATCCAGACCTGCCGGTTGTTCGGCGGCGAAGTCGGTACGTCGACGCTTGGAACGGTCGTGCGCAAGTCGGAACAGATCCATTCGCAACTGATCAACCTGCATGTCGCCGCGGGCGATCCGGCCGTGCTCGAGCGGCTCGCCGGCTACGCCGCGGCCGTCGACGCGGCGCGCCAGGGCGCGGGACTGGCGAACGAGCGCGCGCTCGCGCTGCTCGCCAATGCAGTGCGCGCGCAGGCCTATACGATGGCCTACGCGGACGGATTCGCGCTGGCGACGGCGGTTGCTCTGTTCGGTGCATTCGTCGCGCTGATCCTGCGCAAGGCGCCCGCGATGCCGGCGTAAACCTGCGTGGCGGAAATCCGCCGCTCGAACGTTCGAACGCCGCGGTGAATTCGACGTCGGCTGCGACCGTCATCGCCTCGGCGATCAAAGGAGTATGGTTGGTGACGCAGTCGCTGGTCGGGGTCGCAGTCGTCGACACGTTGTGCGCCCTTCTTCCGGCGGTTCGCCCCAATGCAGTTCCATCGAGTGATGCCGGCACGGTGGCAACGAAACCGCCGGTTTTCCTGGCGCCACATCCATTCATTGACGGAGGTCGTATGGTCACGCTTGAAGATGCACGTCGAGTCATCGCCGCAGCGGAAGCCAAGGCGAAGGAAATCGGGCAGCCGATGAACATTGCCGTCGCGGACGAGGGCGCCAATCAAGTCGCGCACGTGCGCATGGACGGCGCCTGGCTCGGCAGCATCGATATCTCGATCAACAAGGCGTTCACCGCGCGCGCCTTCGATATTTCGACGAAGGATCTCGCCCATCCGAGTCAGCCGGGCCAGCAGTTCTACGGCATCCAGCTGGCGGATCATGGCCGCGTGATGATCTTCGCCGGCGGCGTTCCGCTGAAGCGCAACGGCAAGGTCGTCGGTGCAATCGGCGTCAGCGGCGGCTCCGGCGATCAGGATCAAGCCGTTGCCGAGGCGGGGGCGGCGGCGTTCTGAGCCACGCGTCGCGCGCGGCGGCACCTGCTTCGGTTCCGGGCCTTCGCGCCGCGGGGGTGCTGCATTGTGGAGGAGTGGATTTCTTAGGTTCAATGCTCCTCGACGCGCAGCACACACAGACCGGCCACGATCAAACTGAGGCCGCCGATCAGCAGCGCGTTGATCGGCTGGTTGGCGAAGAACGTCTTCAGCAGGAAGCCGAGCGCGCTCGCGGCGAGCAGCTGCGGGATCACGATGAACAGATTGAAGATGCCCATGTAGACGCCCATTTTCTGCGCCGGCACGCTGTCCGAGAGCAGGGCGTAGGGCAGCGAAAGGATCGACGCCCAGGCGAAACCGACCCCGGCCATCGACAGCAGCAGCCAGCGCGGATCGCGGATCAGCAGGAACGAGATCAGGCCGAGACCGCCGAGCGTCAGATTGACGAGATGGCTGAGGCGCAGGCCGAGGCGTCGCGTCATCCACGGGATCAGGATCGCCGCGACGATCGCGAAGCCGTTGTAGGCGGCGAACAGGACGCCGACCCAGTTGGCGCCGTCGTTGTACGCCGTCGACTGTGCATCTTTCGTCGCAAAATGTACCTGCGTCACCGCGGCGGTGGTGTAGATCCACATTGCGAACAAGGCGAACCACGAGAAAAACTGCACCGGCGCGAGCCGGCGCATCGTGGTCGGAATCGCAATCAGATCGCCGACGATGTCGACGAACGCGTTGCGCGACCGGCTGATGCCGGCGGCCAGCTGCACGCCGCCGTAGACGAGCATGCCAGCGCCGAGCAGGTAAAGCTGGCGATCGACCCGAGCCAGGTAAACCGCGAGCAGCGTCGCCGCTCCCGCCGCGAGCCAGGCGCTGCCGGCCTTGCGCACGTGCGCCGGCAGCGTCGGCGTGCTTTGCGTCGGGGTCGCGTCGTCGAATGCGGCGAGGGCGTCGGGTGGATACTCGCGCGTCGACAGCACGGTCCATCCGATCGCGCAGAACAGTGCCACGGCGCCGGCGTAGAACGCGAACTTGACCGTGTCGGGGATCGCGCCGGCGGCGGCCACGTTGCTGATCCCGCACTGCGCGAGCAGCCACGGCAGCAGGCTCGCAATCACCGAGCCTGCAGCGATGAACAGTGTCTGCATCGCATAGCCGGCAGCGCGCTGCGCAGTCGGCAACTGGTCGCCGACGAAGGAGCGGAACGGTCCCATCGAGATATTGATCGACGCGTCGAGCACCCACAGCAGGCTCGCGGCGATCCACAAACTCGGTGAATTCGGCATCGCGGCGAGCGCCAGCGTGGCGAGCACCGCGCCGCCGAGGAAGTAGGGCCGGCGCCGGCCGAGCGCGCCCCAGGTGTGATCGGAAAAGTAGCCGACGACCGGTTGCACGAGCAGGCCGGTCAGCGGCGCGGCGATCCACAGCACCGGAATGTCGTCGACGCTCGCGCCGAGCGTCTGGAAGATGCGGCTGACGTTCGAATTCTGCAGGGCGAAACCGAACTGGATGCCCATGAAGCCGAAGCACATGTTCCAGATCTGCCAGAAGCCGAGGCGTGGACGGATCGTCATGGCGCGCCTGCCTTCACAACGGGCGCTGGCATTGGCTGGCGTGCGCGAGTGTGCACGCGGATCAGCGCGGCGTCGCGCGCGATCTGGCCGGCGCCGGACCGCTCGACTGGCGCACCTGCAATGCGTAGGGCACGCGCACGAGCTGGCCGGCGCCCGCGTCGCGGATCGAGGCGAGCAGCTGTTCGGCGGCGATGCGGCCCATGTCGCGGCACGGCTGGCGCACGGTGGTCAGGCTCGGCCACACATGGCGCGACGTCGGCGTGTCGTCGAAGCCGAACACGGACAGGTCGCGCGGAATGCTCATGCCGCGATCGAGCGCCTCGTGCATGGCGCCGCAGGCGCTGTCGTCGTTGGCCGCGAAGATCGCCGTCGGCGGGCGTTTGAGCGCGAGCAGCTGGCGCGCGCCGGCGATGCCCGCTTCGAACGAGAAGCCGCCATTGACGACCAGGGTTTCGTCGTACTCGATGCCGGCGCGGCGCAAACCGTCGCGGTAGCCGGCGAGTCGCCACGCGCTGCCGCCGTGCGGCAGCGGGCCCCCGATGTGCGCGATGCGCTGGTGACCGAGCGCCACCGCGTGCGCGATCATCTCGGCCGCGGCCTTGCGCTCGTCCAGAATGGTGCCGATGCGTTCGTGGCCGATTTTTGCTTTTGCCGAGATCGTCGCATAGCGCACGCCGAGTTCGTCGAGGCGCTGCAACAGGCGTACGTCGTCGGCAAACGGCGGCACCAGGATCAAGCCGTCGGGGCGGTACTGCGCGATGGATTCTTCCACCGCGCTGATGTGATCGTCGTTGGAATATTCGAGCGGACGCAGCATCGCGCTGTAGTGCGAGTTCTCGCACGCGGCGAGCATGCCGACGATGATCTCCATGATGTAGCTCGATGCCGCCGCCGGATCGTCGTAGACCAGCGAGATCAGGTACGAGCGATTGCCGGCAAGGCTGCGCGCCGAAGGATTGGGACGGTAGTTCAGCGCCTTCGCGGCGGCTTCGACGCGCGCGCGCGTCTTCTCGCGCACGTTGGGTTCATTGTTGAACACGCGCGACACGGTTTTCATGGAGACGCCGGCAGTGGCGGCGACGTCTTCGATTCTGGCTGGCATCGACACGCTCTCCGGAGAATGCGCATCGCGACGGCGACGAGGCCTGCCGCGGCACACGCTTTTGATAGCGCTGTCATGCTACCCCACTTCCTACGAATCGGCAGCGCGCGCCGCACCACGAAGGGCGTGGCGCGGGGTGGTGCGATTCGATGACGGAAGTCGCGGAAGAGACTCGGGAGCGAGTCGAATCTGCGCTGATTCGCGGCGACATGGCTCGTCAGCCGTTGAAGCCATCATACGATGGACGGTGAATGGCCGTCCATCGTGCACGTCGTCGAGCGGTCCGTGCCTGCTAACGTTTGCGACCGCGAATTGGCGCGCTTCGAGCGCCTTGCGCCATGCCGAAGGAGAGCCTGCTTGAATCCACTCGAACAACCCGCCCGAGCCGATGCGCGCAGCGCCAGCGCAATCGATGGCAGCTGGCATGGAACCGTCGAGTTCGATGTGCCGGTCCCGATCGTGCTGCACATCGAACAGCGCGACGGCGCGCTGTCGATCGTGGCGGACTATCCGCAGTTGCGCAGCGTCGGCGTTCCGGTCCGCGAAGTCTCCTTCGTTGAAGGCATGCTGCGCTTCGCCACACGCTCGCTCGGCGATTACAGCGGCAGCTTGTCCGCCGATGGATCGGGCATCGCAGGCGTCTTCTCGAAGGAAGACCGGCGCTATCCGCTGCTACTTCGATGTGGCGCGAGCGAGCCTGCTGCGCCGAAGAGACCGCAGACACCGCAGCCTCCGTTCGGTTACGCCATCGAACAGGTCCACGTAAACAACGCGGCCGCGGGTTGCCGTCTCGCGGGAACGTTGACGATTCCGCAGGCCGCTGCGCTGCGCGCCGTCGTTTTGCTGATCACCGGCAGCGGCGCCATGGATCGGGACGAAACGGTGTTCGGCCACAAGCCGTTTCTGGTGCTGGCCGATCACCTCAGTCGTCGCGGCTACGCGGTGCTGCGGCTCGACGACCGCGGCGTCGGCGAATCGAGCGGCGAGCGTGCGGCGATCCTGCCGCAGGACGAAGCGGACGACATGTCGGCCGCGCTCGACGTCCTGCACGCGCGCGATGATCTTCAGGGCCTTCCGATCGGACTGATCGGGCACAGCATGGGCGGCGTGATCGGCATGACGCTGGCGACGCGACGTCGCGATATCGCTTTCCTCGTCACCATGGGAAGCCCGGGCGGCACGCTCGGCGTTGCGTTTGCCGAGCGCGAGTGCGATGCGATGCGCGTGTCGGGCGTCGCTGTCGAGGCGGTCGCACGCCATGCGGAATTTACGCGCGCGCTGTATCGCGAGCTGGCGGATCGGCCGGTCGATGTGCCGATCGACGCGCAGCAGATTGCCATCCTCGCCGCACGATCCGGTGCAGGCCGGCAGGGGCCGACGCACAGCGAGGAATGGATTGCGCGATTCAACCAGCCGTGGTTTCGTGGCGCGTGCCGGCTCGATCCGGCCGGGCTGCTCGGCCAGATCGCCGCGCCGCTGCTGGCGATCAATGGCAGTCTCGACGTGCAGGCGCTCGCCGCGCCGAATCTCGCCGCGATCGGCGCCGCGCTCGCCGCCGCCGGACACGCCGATTTTCAGACCGTCGAATTGCCTGGCCTCAATCACTTGTTGCAGACCTGCAGGACCGGCGCGGTCTACGAGTATCCCGCGATCGAGGAGACCTTCGCGCCGCTTGCGCTGGAGACGCTGTCTGCCTGGCTGGACGTGCGCTTCCAGCCACGTTGACGAATCGCTAGCGCCCGGACTGTGCCGCGGCAGGGTGCGAGAATCCACGCGCACACAGTTCCTCGACCAATGCGCGATGATCGGGGAGGTCGTTCACTGCGTGGGCAGCGACCGTGCGCAGCGTTTCGAACTCGCGTCGCGCGGCATCGGCGTGCGGATACATCGCGCGCATCGGCGTCAGGTCCGTTTCGAACTCCATGCCGTAGAGGATGTATTGCCAGCTTGCCGGCAGGAACATCTCCACGTCGGTGAGGAAGTCGAGGCGGTGCGGCGGGCGCGAACGCCACATCGCCAACTGGTCCTTGAGCGTGTCGGGTACGCTCGCCGGGTCGGTGTTGTCGATCCAGAACGAGGAGTCGCGCCGACGGCTGAGCGCGTAGTGCATCTTGATGAAATCGAAGATGCGCTCGTAGCGCGTCGTCATCAACGCGTTGAAGTGTTTCGCCACGCGCGTCATGTCGCCGTCGGCCGGCAACAGGTGCGCGATCATGTACGCGGCGATCTCGATCAGGCCGATTCCGGTCGATTCCAGCGGCTCGACGAAGCCGGCCGAGAGGCCGACCGCGACGCAGTTCTTGTGCCATTGTTCGGGACGAAAGCCGGCCTCGAATTTCAGCACCCGCGCATTCAAGCCGTCTGCGGCCGGGCCGATGTAGTCGCGCAATATCTGCGCGGCACGCGTGTCGTCGGTGTGTCGCGTCGAGTAGACGTAGCCGACGCCGCGGCGCGTGTGCAGGCCGATGTCCCAGGTCCAGCCAGCCTCGTGGGCGGTGGAGATCGTGCAGGAGGGGATCGGCGTGTCGCTGCGCGCGTAGGGCACCTGGATCGCGACCGCGCGATCGACGAAGAGCACGTCTGCGGCGCTGCGAAACGCCGAGCCGAGCGCCCTGCCGATCAGCGCCGCGCGAAAGCCGCTGCAGTCGACGTACAGATCCGCGCTGAGGGCGCCGGCCTCTCGCGTGAGCACACGCGCGATTGCGCCCTGGTCGTCGAGTTCGACGTCATCGACGGTGGCAATCAGGTGCTGCACGCCGATCTCGCGCCCATGCTCCGCGAGCAGCTTGGCGAAATGCGCGGCGTCGAAGTGATACGCGTAGTTGAGCCGTCCCTGGTACTCGCGGTCGCTGCTGCGCTTGGGCGCGCGAGACGCATCGACGACATGCTTCTGCAAGGTCGCCGCCTCGGCGAACGCGGTACCGGGCGCCGCGCCGAGCAGCCAGTACGGCAGCAGTTCAAGATTTTCGGCGCGCTGGCTCGGCAGGCTGAACGGGTGGAAATAGTGGTCCGCGCCGGGCGTTCCCGGCGCGCGCACCCAATGGTCGAAACGGATGCCTTGCTTGAACGTTGCCGTGGCGCCGCGCAGGAAGCGCGCTTCATCGATGCCGATCGCCGAGAGCGTGCCGCGGATCGACGGGAACGTACCTTCACCGACGCCGAGGATGCCGATGTCCGCCGATTCGACCAGCTGTATCTGGATCTCCTTTTGCGCAGCCGCGTTCAAGCTGCGTGCCAGATAGTTTGCGGTGAGCCAGCCGGCCGTACCGCCTCCGACGATCAGGATCTTCTGCAGTCTGCGCATGATGTCCTCCCGGTGCCGGCGGCACGTCTCGTCGCAGCACCTGGTGGCTGCGTTCCTGCCGCGCCCACGTGATCGGCGAGCCTAATGTAGCCAGAATTGGCAGCGCTGTCATTTCGTAATTGACAGCGCTGCCAATTCGCGCTATTTCTCGCCGCGCAACCGCTACAGCCAGGTCGAAGAACCGGCGGGCGGCACTATCGCACTGGAGGAGGGGAGTCATGATCTACCGTTCACGCGCGCTCTACAGCGCGATCATTGCCGTGCTCGCGACAGGCAGCGCGGTCGCCGCGGACAATCCGCCGGCGCAGCCGGACAAGCCCGACGGCGCGCAGGCGCTCGATACGATCCAGGTCACCGCGACCAAGCGCGAGACGCCGCTGCAGAAGACGCCGATCGCGATCAGTGCGCTCAGCGCCGATCTGCTCGAGAAGGAACGCGTCAACAACATCGCCGACATCACCAAGCTGGTGCCGGGCTTCGCGGCGACGACCGAAGGCGATCACGGCGTGATCACGCTGACCTTGCGCGGCGTCGGCAACGACAGCGCGAAGACCGAGTACGCAGATCCCGAAGTCGCGTTGTTCGTCGACGGCGTCTATACGCCGCGTGCGGAAGCTGCCGCCGGCTTGCTGCTCGACCTCGATTCGGTCGAAGTGCTGCGCGGCCCGCAAGGCACGCTGTGGGGGCGCAACTCGACCGTCGGCGCGGTGAATTTCCAGACGGCCAAGGCCGAACTCGGCAGCGATATCCACGGCTATGCGCAGCTGGAGGCCGGCAGCTACAACCACGTCGGCGAGCGCGCCGCGGTCAACGTGCCGGTGTCGGACACGTTCGCATTCCGCGTTGCGGTCGCGCACGAGGAACACGACGGCTATGTGGACTTCCAGAGTCCGAACGGACAACTGCCTTCGCTGGCGAACCAGCAGGCGGCGTTCGCGGCCGCCGGCGGCGATCCGGCGAACTTCAAGCCGATCGATCCGAACATCTACGTCACCGGCGGGCAGAAATACAACGCGCAGGATCAGACCGCAGCGCGCGTCAGCACGCTGTGGACACCGAGCGACCGCATCAGCTGGAACCTTTCGCTTGAATATTTCCGCGACCGCGGCACATTGAACGCGAACCTGATGCAGGATCCGCGTCCCGATCAGCACTTCTGGTCGATTCTCGCCGACACCGCACCGCAGCTCGATCGCACTTCGTATGCGCTGCGCAGCCGCGTCGATTTCGATCTCACCGACGCGATGACGCTGTCGTATATCGCCGGCTTCTCCAAGTACAGCGGCTCCAGCGATTTCGACCAGGACGGCGGCGTCGTGTTGCCGACGAGCTTCGCCTCGGGCGGTTCGTTCCAGGACGACCGCACGAACGATTCCCACTATCGTTCGAGCAGCCACGAGCTCGATCTGAAATCGAGCGGCGACAATACCCTCGACTGGATCCTCGGCCTCTACTACGCCGCCGAAGACAATTCGATCCGCTTCGACATTCCGATCTTCAACGGCACGCCGCAAGGCACGGTCGGCTGGCAAGGCTCGTTCATCCAGCCAAGCGAGATGGTCAAATCCTATGCCGGCTTCGGCCAGGCGACCTGGCACGTCAGCGACGACCTGCGCCTCACCGGCGGCGCGCGCTACACGCACGACGAGAAAGAGAACGACGGCGGCCGCAACTGGGGCTGGGCGTACGATCCGACGGTACCGCAGATCCCGATCACGCCAGGCACGATCCCGAGCCCCGCCAACGGCTTCAACATCTCGGCGCGCAACGACGGCCACTACGACGCCAACAAGCCGACCTGGCTACTGCGTATCGACAAGGATCTGAGCAGCGACGCGTTCGTCTATGCGAGCGTGTCGACCGGCTACAAATCCGGCGGCCTGCAGGACGGCGGCGTACCGTACAGGGGCGAGACGCTGACCAACTACGAGGCCGGCATCAAGCTCAGCTTCTTCGACCATCGCCTGACCTGGAACAGCTCGGTCTATTACGAAGAGTTCAAGAATTTCCAGCTGTCCGCTCCGATCACCTTCATCGACGGCAGCCACGGACTCGGCTTCTCCAACGTGCAGGGCACCACCAAGGTGCTCGGCATCGAGTCGGAACTCGCCGCGTTGATCGGCGATGCGGACAAGGTGAACCTGGTGCTCTCGGCGATTCCGAAGAAAAAGCTCGGCAGTCTGCCCTATGCGGGCAGCAACGACTACGCCGGCCTGCCCGCATGCGCACCCGCGTCGGGCATCGGCAACTGCCTCGACATCAGCGGCAACGATCTCGCGCATGCGCCGGATTTCTCCGGCACGCTGATCTACGAGCACATCTTCACGCTCGCCGACGGCGCCACGCTGGTGCCGCGTTTCAGCGGCCACACGGAAACCTCGAGCTGGCTGTCGCCGTTCAATCTCGGCGACGGCGACAAGCAGAAGGCGTACTTCCGCGGCGATCTCGCGTTGCGCTACACCAGCGCCTCGCAGAAATGGTGGACCGGCGCCTACGTCAGCAACTTCACCGACGAGAAGGTGCGCACCAATGCAGGTCGCGCCGGATTGCCGGACGGCAGTTTCCTGTACAGCTCGCAGTACATGCCGCCGCTGACCTTCGGCGTGAATTTCGGCGTCAATTTCTGACGCGACGGTGGCGTCGCGTTTGTTCGGGTGTCGGGCCCGGTTCCTCCCTCGGGGGGCCCGGCACTCATTTTCTCGATGTCGACGACGCGAACTTGAACAACAGGACGCTGCCGCCTGCAGCGCCTGCGAACGATTGGAAGCGATAAGGAAAAGCTCATCATGCAGCGTCGTGAACTACTGCGCCTCGCCGTCGGTATCGGTGGCGCTTCGATCCTGGCGCAAAGCCGACCGGGCCTGGCCGAAACGCTGCTCGGTAGGGCGGCGGCGAAGGCGCTGCCGGCGGGCGCGTTCCCGAAGGGTTTCCTGTGGGGCTCGGCGACCGCCGCCTATCAGGTGGAAGGCGCCTGGAATATCGATGGGCGCGGCGAATCGATCTGGGATCGTTTCGCGCATACGCCGGGCAAGGTGAAGAACGACGCCAACGGCAACGTCGCCTGCGACAGCTATTACCGCTATCGCGAGGACATCGCACTGATGCGCCGCCTCGGCATGAAGACCTATCGCTTTTCGATCGCCTGGTCGCGCGTACAGCCGGAAGGCCGCGGCGCGCCGAACGCGAAAGGGCTCGACTACTACAAGCGCGTCACCGATGCCCTGCTCGAAGCCGGTATCCGCCCGTTTCCGACGCTCTACCACTGGGACTTGCCGCAGACGCTCGAAGACGCTGGCGGCTGGCCGAATCGCGACACCGCCGACCGATTCGCCGATTACGCGAAGATCGTCGTCGCCGCGCTCGGCGATCGCATCGGTCAATGGAGCCTCTTCAACGAACCGAAGACGTTCACGCACGTGGGCTACTGGCAGGGCACGCACGCGCCCGGACGCACCGATCCGCTGGCGATGCTGCGCGCGACGCACACGGTGAATCTGGCGCAAGGCATGGCGTTCCGCGTGGTCAAGGCGGCCGCGGCGAAACCGCAGGTCGGCAGCGCGTTCGACGTGGCGCCGATGAATCCGGCCAGCGACTCCGCGGCTGACAAGGCCGCGGCGCAGCGCTGGTTCAAGTTCCTCAACCTGTGGTTCATCGATCCGGCATTGAAAGGCAGCTACCCCGACGGCGTGCTGCCGGAGGCACGCCAGGCCGAGCTGCTCGGCCTGCGCGACGGCGACGCCGCGATCATGCGCGCGCCGCTGGACTTCATCGGGCTCAACTACTACTCGCCGTGGATCGTACGGGCTGCGCCCGAAGGCAACGGCATTCCCGGCCTCGATACCAGGGCCGACTGGGCCGCAGGGCCCGACGAAAAAACCGACAACGGTTGGGACATCTATCCGCAAGGCTTCTACGACATCCTGAAGGACATCGCCGCGCATACCGGCCACCTGCCGATCGAGATCACCGAGAACGGCGCGGCGTACAACATCGCGCCGGACGAGCAGGGTCACATCCACGACGCCAAGCGCATCGTCTGGCTGCAGAAACACCTGCGCGAGTTGTCGCGCGCGATCGCCGACGGCGTGCCGGTGCGCGCGTATCACTGCTGGAGCCTGCTCGACAATTTCGAATGGGCCGAGGGCTACACGCAGCGCTTCGGTCTCGTGCACGTCGACTTCGAGCACGCTCAGAAGCGCACGGTGAAGGATTCAGGCGCATGGTATGCCAAGATGATCGCAGCGAACCGGGTCATCTGACCGCAGCCGGCGGAGGCGCAGCGATGCACAGTACGATCAACACGACGGAGATCTTTCTCGTCGCGATGGGCATCATCCTGAGCGTGCCGTTCCTGCTCTGGCGATTGTTCGGCATCGAACGCTTCGCGCCGCTGGTGGTGGTGCAGATCGTGATGGGCATCGTGCTTGGGCCGGGCATTCTCGGGCGTGCGTTTCCGGAGTACTACGGCTTCGTCTTCAGCCCGCCCGTGATCAGCTCGCTCAACGGTATCGCGTGGTGGGCGGTGATGGTCTTCGTCTGCGTCGCCGGCATCGAGCTGGATCTGAAGCTGGCGTGGCAGCACCGGCGCGAAAGCGCGATCACCGCAGGTCTCGCGCTGGGCGTGCCGCTGCTGCTCGGTTCGCTCGTCGCCATCGGCATGCTGTTCGTCGACGGCTGGATCGGTCCGAACGCGATGCGCTGGCAGTTCGTGCTCGGTGTCGGCATGGCCTGCGCGGTGACGGCGCTGCCGATCCTGGTTCTGCTGCTCGAAAAACTCGGCATCCTGCGCCAGCCGCTCGGCCAGCGCATCCTGCGCTATGCAAGCCTCGACGACATTGCGATCTGGGGGGTGCTGGCGGCGATCCTGGTCGATTGGGAACGCCTCGGGCGGCAGTTTGGATTTCTGCTGGCGTTTGGTCTCCTCGGCTACGGCTTTCGCGCGCTGATGCGCCGGCTGCAGGCGCGCGACCGCTGGTACGTCGCGCTGATCTGGCTCGTCGTGTGCGCCTGGGGCGCCGACTGGTCCGGCCTGCATTTCATGGTCGGCGCCTTCCTCGCCGGCGCCGTCATCGATGCCGACTGGTTCGATCGCGACGAGGTCGACGCGCTGCGCCACAACGTGCTGCTGGTCTTCATGCCGGTGTTCTTCCTGTCGACCGGACTGCGCACCAACTGGGCGATGGGCGGCAGTGCGGTGCTGATCGCGGCCGCGGCGCTGCTGCTGGCTGCGGTCGTCGGCAAACTGATCGGCACGCATCTGGCCGGTGCGGCGCTCGGCTGGTCGCGCACCGATCGCTCGATCGTCGGCTGGCTGCTGCAGACCAAGGCCTTGATCATGATCATTTTCGCCAACGTGCTGCTCGACAAGGGCGTGATCACGGCCGACACCTTCACGGCACTGCTGCTGATGGCTGTCGCGAGCACCGTCCTGACCACGCCGATCGTGTCGCGGCTGTTGCTGCGGCGCGCTGCCGAGCCGGCCTCCGATGCGCCATCGCTGCAGACGGCTTTCTTGCAACCAGGCCGTTCGACGACGGGAGATATCGCATGAGCGCTGTTGCCGCCGCACGCCCGAAGACGAGCGAAATGCTGACCTGCGTGCTTGCCGCGCTGGCCGGCTTGATGTTCGGTCTCGATGTCGGCGTCATTTCCGGCGCGACGCAGTTCATCCAGGCGGAATTCCGCGTCAGCGACCACACGATCGAATGGATCGTCAGTTCGATGATGTTCGGCGCAGCCATCGGCGCAGCCGGTGCCGGCTGGCTTTCGGTATCGCTCGGACGCAAGCGTTCGCTGGTCCTCGGCGCGATCCTGTTCATCGTCGGATCGCTGCTGTGCGGCGCGGCGTGGTCGGCGCAGAGTCTGATCGCCGCGCGCTTCGTGCTCGGCCTGGCGATCGGTATCGCGGCATTCACCGCCCCGTTGTATCTTGCCGAAGTCGCTTCGAAGAATATCCGCGGCGCGATGATTTCGCTGTACCAGCTGATGATCACGATCGGCATCCTGTGCGCGTTCCTGTCCGATACCGCCTTCAGTTACTCGGGCAACTGGCGCTGGATGCTCGGCGTCATCGCGATTCCGGGCGTGCTGTTCCTGTTCGGCTTGCTGCTGCTGCCGGACAGCCCGCGCTGGCTGCTGATGCGCGACCGCAAAGGCGAAGCGGTCGACGTGCTGCAGAAGCTGCGCGGCGACGCGGGCGCCGTCGCCGGCGAGGTCGCCGATATCGAAGAGCAGCTGCGCACGCCGCAGCGCGGCTGGCATTTGTTCCTGGAGAACCGCAATTTCCGCCGTTCGGTCGCACTCGGCGTGTCGCTGCAGATCGTGCAGCAGTTCACCGGCATGAACGTGGTGATGTACTACGCGCCGCGCATCTTCCGCGACATGGGCTACGACACCGCCTCGCAGATGTGGTTCACCGCGATCGTCGGCCTGACCAACGTGCTCGCCACCTTCATCGCGATCGGCCTGGTCGACCGCTGGGGACGCAAGCCGATTCTCTACACCGGCTTCACCGTCATGGCGATCGGTCTCGGCGTGGTCGGCGCGATGATGCGCCTGGGCATCGCCACGCAAGGCGAGCAGATTGTCTCCGTCGCGATGCTGCTGCTCTTCATCGTCGGCTTCGCGATGTCGGCCGGTCCCCTGGTCTGGGTGCTGTGCTCCGAGGTGCAGCCGCTGAAGGGCCGCGATTTCGGCATCGGCTGTTCAACTTTTGCCAACTGGATCGCCAACATGATCGTCGGCGCCACCTTCCTGACCCTGCTCAACGGCATCGGCCACGCGGCGACGTTCTGGCTGTATGCCGGCCTCAATCTGCTGTTCCTGCTCTTCACCTGGGCGCTGGTGCCGGAGACGAAGGGCGTGACGCTGGAGCAGATCGAGCGCAAGCTGATGGCGGGCGTACGCTTGCGCCAGATCGGGCAATAGCGGGGCCGCGCGTCGCGCACGACAAGCGGGCTCAGGACTCGCGCGCGCAAAATTGCCGGCTATGTATTCCGAGCCGCGGTCTACCGTGCCGCTCGTCGGCTGGCGAGCGTAACAGCGGTTTGCCAGCCGCTGAGGTTCGCCCAGGACGCGCATTTGCTTCGATCCACTGCGTCGATCCACGATACAAGCCGGCGCAAACATCCGCCGCCACCGACGCCGGCGCTGGATCTTCGGCCATGACGTGCGACAGTCTTCGCCGATTTTAATACAATATATCATAGCGTCGGGATTTCCCCTGCAAGACGCGTTCGCATGAAGAAGCCGTGGGCCGATGGGTTCGCCAAGATCGAGGGGATCGCGCATGCGACGAGACGAAACGTCGCGTCCATCGCGTGTTCATCGGCGCCGCGCGTTCGGCTTGTTTTCGCAGCGCTGGCCGCGCTGCTGAGTGCCAGTTGTGTCGTCGGCCCCGATTTCCAGCGACCGCTCGCACCGGAAGTCGATCGCTACACGGCGCATCCGCCCACGGCGACCGACACGACGGCAAATGTCGCCGGCGGCGAAGCGCAGCATTTCGCGGAAGGCATCGACGTTCAGGCCGACTGGTGGACGCTGTTCCATTCCAGGCCGCTGAACGATCTGATCGAGCAGTCGCTGGCGCACAACCCGGATCTCAAGGCGGCGCAGGCGGCCCTGGCCGTGGCGCGCGAGAACACGCTGGCCGGACGCGGCGCCTATTACCCGAGCGTCGCGGCGGGCATTTCCGCCAGCCGCCAGCAGGATCCGCCCGGCGCGCTCGCGCCGGTGCCGAGCACGAATGCGTTTCTCTACAACCTGTTCACGCCGAACGTCAGCGTGTCGTACGCGCCCGATCTGTTTGGCTTGAACCGGCGCAGCGTCGAGTCGCTACAGGCGCAGGAACAGGCCGTTCGTTTCCAGATGGCCGCGACGCACGTCACCTTGAGCACGAATGTCGTCGTCGCCGTGGTGCAGCTGGCAGCGTTGCAGGCGCAGGTCGACGCAACGCGCGAACTGATCGGCACCACGACGCGCATGCTGGAGATTCTGCGCGAACAGCTGGCGAAGGGTTATATCGGCCGCCTCGATGTCGCTGCACAGGAGTCGCAGTTGGCGCAGACGACGGCAGCGCTGCCGCCGCTGCTCAAGCAACTGGATCAGCAGCGTGATCTGCTGGCTGTGCTGGTCGGCCGCTTTCCGGGCCGGGCGCCGCTGCAGACGTTCGCACTGTCGAGCCTGCAGTTGCCCGAGACCTTGCCGTTGAGCTTGCCCTCCGAACTGGTCGCGCAGCGCCCGGACGTGCTGCAGGCCGAAGCCAACCTGCACGCCGCGAGCGCGCAGATCGGCATCGCGACGGCAAGCCGGCTACCGGCGATCACGCTGACCGCGGATGCCGGCAGCACCGCGCTGAAGATCGGCCAGTTGTTCGAATCTGGCACGGGTTTCTGGTCGCTCGGCGCGGATATCACTGCGCCGATTTTCCAGGGTGGAACGCTGCTGCATCGCGAGCGCGCTGCCAAGGCCGCCTACGTGCAGGCGGCCGAGCAATATCGCAGCACGGTGTTGAGCGCGTTGCAGAACGTCGCCGATAGCTTGGCGGCGATCGAGCACGACGCCGAGGGTCTGAAGGCTGCAGCGCAGGCGGCCGAATCGGCCAAGATCACGCTGGATTTGTCGCAACGCCAGTGGAAGGCCGGTTATGCAGGCTATCTGTCGCTGCTCAGTGCCGAGCAAGGCTATCAGCAGGCCGTGATCGCGCTGGTGCAGGCGCAAGCCAGTCGCTATGCCGATACGGCCGCGTTGTTCCAGGCGCTCGGCGGCGGCTGGTGGCATCGCGCGGAGTTGGCGCGAGGCGATCCGACGACGCCGGCCTCAATCCCTGTCGATCCCGTCGACGGCAAGTCCGTCACAGCCGGCCCGATCAACGCCGGCTCCGCACCAGCCGATCCGAGCAAGCCCGATTCAAGCAGGGATAACAATGGAAAGTAGGTTTTGCGTCTCGCAGCCGTCCGTTGCGGGTCGCCGCGTTCTCGCGCGCATGACGGTGGTCGCTCTTGTGGCAACGACGATCCTCTTGTCAACCGGTTGCAGCTCCAAGTCCGCGAACGAAGCCCCGGCGCCCACGGCGACTGCCCGTGATGTGAAGCTGACGCCCGCGCAATTGCAAAACATCCACCTGTATACCGTCGCCGCGTCGCGCTTTCGCAAGACGATCGAGACCAGCGGCGCGGTCGATTTCGACAACGATCGCGCGACCAGCGTGCTGGCGCCGTTTTCCGGTCCGGTCTCGAAGCTGCTCGTCGCGCAAGGCGATCGCGTTGCGAAAGGGCAACCGCTCGCGCTGGTCGACTCGCCGGATTTTGCGACGGCGATCGGGGCCTATCGAAAGGCGCTCGCCACGGCGCACACGGCGCGTCGGCTGGCCGATCTGGAAAAGGATCTGGTGCAGCACCAGGGTGTTGCCGAGCGCGATGCGGACCAGGCGGAAACCGACGCCGCCAATGCCGATGCCGACCGCGCCGCGGCGCTGCAGGCGCTGCTCGCGCTGAATGTCGACGCGCAGACGATCCGCAGCATCGAGCAAGGCAAGCCGGTGGTGCGCGCCGATGGCGTGATCCGCGCGCCGATCGCCGGCATCGTGGTCGAGCGGCTGGTCAACGCCGGACAGCTTCTGCAGGCGGGGACGACGCCGTGTTTCACGCTTGCCGATCTCGCGCGCGTATGGGTGATGGCGCAAGTTTCGGGCGCTGAACTCGCTGCCGTGCATGTGGGCGATCCGGCCGATATCGCGATCGGCAGTGACTCGAAGACGCTCGCCGGAACCGTCACCAACATCGCCGATCAGGTCAATCCGGACACGCGCCTCGTCGCGGCACGCGTTGTCGTCGAGAATCCCGACGGCCTGCTGAAGAAGCAGATGTACGTCGGCGTGTCGATCCACGCGCGCGAGGAAAGCAGCGGGCTGCTGGTGCCGGTGTCGGCGATCCTGCGCGACGATGAAAACCTGCCCTTCGTCTATGTCGCCGAGCACGACGGCAGCTTTGCGCGGCGGCCGGTGACGCTCGGCTATCGCAGCGCGGACCAGGTGGATCTGACGTCCGGCATCCAGATCGGCGATCCGATCGTCGTCGACGGCGGCATCTTCGTCCAGTTCATGCAGAACCAATGAGCGACGCGCAGCACCCGGTCGAGGCCATATCGCGCACGGCGTCGGTGATGAACCGCATCGTCGGCGCTTCGCTCGGGCAGCCGCTGCTGATCATCCTGCTGACGCTGCTGCTCGGCGGTGCCGGCGCGCGTTCGCTGCAACGCCTGCCGGTGGACGCGTATCCGGATCTGTCGCCGCCGCTCGTCGAGATCGTCACGCAATGGCCCGGCCATGCTGCCGAGGAGGTGGAACGGCTGATCACGATTCCGGTCGAGCTCGGCATGAACGGCGTTCCGAAGACGACCACCGCGCGTTCGGTGTCGCTGTACGGATTGTCGGTCGTCACGCTGACGTTTTTCGACGGCACCGAGCACAGCTTCGCGCGCCAGGAAGTGTTCAACCGCATGGGCGACCTGAGCTTGCCGAGCGGCGTCGCGCCCTCGGTGTCGCCGCTGTCCTCGCCGTCGGGTCTGATCTATCGCTACGTGCTGCAAAGCTCGGATCGCTCGCCGATGGAATTGAAGACCTTCGAAGACTGGATCGTCGAACCGCAGTACCGCTCCGTGCCCGGCGTCGCCGACGACTCCGGTTTCGGCGGCGGCACGATGCAGTACCAGGTGCTGCTCGACCAGAACAAGATCGCCGCCGTCGGCCTGTCGGCCACGCAAGTGCAGGCGGCGCTCGCGGCGAACAATGGCAACGCCGGCGGCGGCTTCTATTCGCAAGGCGGCCAGTTCTACTACGTGCGCGGCGTGGGACGCATGGAAACGGTGGAAGACATCGGCAATGTCGTGCTCGCCGTGCACGACGGCGCGCCGATCCTGGTCAAGGACGTCGGCCGTGTCGTCATCGGCATCGCGCCGCGCCTGGGCGAGTTCGGCTACGAGAAACAGGACGACGCCGTTGAAGGCGTGATCCTGCTGCGCACGGGCGAAAAAACCCAGGATGTGCTCGAACGCGTCGAGGCGAAAACGAAGGAACTCAACGAGCACGTGCTGCCGAAGGATGTCAAAGTCCTGCCGTTCTACGACCGCTCGGACTTGATCGAGCTGACCACGCAGATCGTGCAGCAGAACCTGTTGCGCGGCATGTTGCTGGTCGTCGTGATCCTGATCTTCTTCCTCTACGATTTTCGCGCGGGACTGATCGTCGCGACGACGATCCCGCTGGCCTTGCTGTTCGCCTTCGTCTGCCTCGACCTGCAAGGCGCCTCGGCGAATCTGCTCTCGATCGGCGCCGTCGATTTCGGCATCCTGGTCGATGCCGCGGTGGTGATGGTGGAGAATATCCACCGCCAGATCGCGCAGCGCGAAAGCAAGCCGCTGGATGTGCGCGCGATCGTCCGCGACGCCGCGGCCGAGGTGGATCGCCCGCTGTTCTACGCGGTCGCGGTGATCGTCGTGAGCTTCCTGCCGATCTATGTGCTGTCCGGTCCATCGGGAACCTTGTTCAAGCCGATGGCCGATACGATGATCTTCGCGCTGATCGGCTCGTTGATCGTCACGCTGACCCTGCTGCCGGTGCTGTGCGCGTGGTTCATGCGCAAGGGTGTGCGCGAGCGGCGCAACGTCGTCTTCGAAGCGATCAAAGCGCTGTACATCCGCGGGCTCGATGTCTGTCTCGCGTCCCCATGGACGACGACGCTCGCTTCGGCCGCGCTGTTGCTCGGTTCGCTGCTGCTGGTGCCGGGCATCGGAGCGGAATTCATGCCGCAGCTGGACGAAGGCGCGCTGTGGGTGCGTGCGACGATGCCCTACACGATTTCGTTCGACGAATCGGCCAAGGTGACGCCGAAGGTGCGCGAGATATTGCGCTCGTTCCCCGAGGTGACCACGGTGACCTCGGAACTCGGCCGGCCGGACGACGGCACCGATTCGACTGGCTTCTTCAACGTGGAGTTCTATGTCGGCTTGAAACCCTATCCGCAATGGACCGGCGCCTATCGCAACAAGGCCGCATTGATCGAGGAGATCGGCAAGAAGCTCGAAGCGTTCCCCGGCATCATCTTCAATTACACGCAGCCGGCCGAAGATGCAATGGACGAGGCGGAAACGGGTCTCAAGAGCGCGCTCGCCGTGAAGGTCTTCGGCGCCAGCCTCGACACGCTCGAGCAGAAGGGCAAGGCGATCAAGAAAGTGCTGGAGCAGGTGCGCGGCATCCGCGACGTGACCCTGGTGCAGGAACTCGGCCAGCCGAGCCTCTCGATCAAGATCAAGCGCGAGCAGATCGCGCGCTACGGCGTCAACGTCGCCGACATCAACGGCCTGATCCAGACCGCCATCGGCGGCGATGTCGCCACCCAGGTGGTGCAGGGCGAAAAGCAGTTCGACCTGGTCGTGCGGCTGGAGCGCGAGTATCGCGACAACCCCGAGGAAATCGGCAACATCCGCGTGGCGACGCCGGGCGGGCAGCAGATTCCGCTGCGCGAATTCGCCGATATCGAGGTGACCAACGGTGCCTCCTTCATCTACCGGCAGGACAACTCGCGCTACATCGGCGTGCAGTTTTCCGTCGCCGGGCGCGACCTCGCCGGCGCGGTGGAAGACGCGATCCGACAGGTCGGCGAAAAAGTGACGGTGCCGCAGGGTTATCGTCTGGACTGGGGCGGCGAGTACACCGAATACACCGCGTCGCGCGCACAGTTGAACGTGATCCTGCCGCTGACCCTGGCCTTGATCTTCCTGCTGCTGTTCACGCTCTACAGCAATTTCAAATTCCCGTTCATCACCGTGCTCGGCGTGCTCCTGTCGGCGCCGGTCGGCGGCATCGTCGCGCTGTGGCTCAGCGGAACGCCGTTTTCGGTGTCGTCCGGCATCGGCTTCCTGGCCTTGTTCGGCGTCTCCGTGCAGACGGCGGTCGTCTACATCTCCTACGTCAACGAACTGCGCCGCGCCGGCATGCCGGTCGCTGAAGCCATTCGCGAAGGCGCGATCCTGCGCCTGCGTCCGATCATGATGACCGCGCTGGTCGCCGCACTCGGCTTGCTGCCCGCGGCGCTCGCGACCGGCGTCGGCACCGATACGCAAAAACCCTTCGCCCTGGTCATCGTCAGCGGATTGTTCACGCGCCTGTTGATCAGCGTATTCCTGATGCCGGCGTTGTATGCGCTGGTGGCGCGCGGGAACGATCGGCTGGAAGTGTGAGGCAACGAGGACGCATCGCGATCGCGATTCGGCGGGCATGCGCAGTGCGGTCGAGCTCGACGTGTTCCCCGAGCCGTTGCGCTGCACGGATCGCCAAGCAGACGCAGCAGGCGAACGCACGCACAGGTGCACGCTCGCGCCAGCTCGGCCACGCATTAAAAAGGGCGCCGGATGCCTGCAGGGGAGGGTGCAGGCATCCGGCGGACGACGGCCAACGCGAGGCGCCTCGTCGAATCAAGCGATCAATGGCGTATCCGCGTCGAATGGCACCCGGCAACGAACCGGGTCGATGGCGGGCGGTGTGTGATGCACATCACCGTGCCGTCCCCACGGTCAGGTTGTCGAGGCCGGGCCATGCGTTGACCGGATCGTCGGGCGCTTCAATCGTCACACGTGCGATCGAGCCTGCGGTCGTGAAGCCGAAGAAGAAAGGACCCTGATCGGTATCCGTGACAGTGAACGTGCGGATCGTGCCATCGCTCAATGTCACCGTGACCTGGGAGCCGACCGTTGCCGACGGCGAGCCGTCGAAATCGAGCGTGAATGCGTCTGCGCCGATGGCGGTGACGGGCGCTCCGGTAAACGTGACGACGAGCTGCAGCGTCGTCGTGTTCGTCGAGAGGTAGCCGTCGTAGTTGAACAGGAGGTTCGGTGTCGGTCTGGAGTCGACCGTGTAGGCGATGCCCGAGACCGGATCGCTGTAGCTGAGCGCGGCGCTGGGGCCGAGCACGACGTCGTCGAAGGCATTGGTGAAGCTGCCCGGTGCGACCGCCGCGAGGAAGGCATCGCGCGTGTCGAAGGAGTGTGCGCCGCCGGCAGCGCCGTCGAATCCATCGCAGAAGATGTCGTCCGTCGCGGAACAGGCGCTGCGGTCCGCAGCGACGACGAGCGTCACCGGCACGGTAGTCAGTGCATTCGTGGCGTCGTTGGTGATGCAGACGTCTGCAGCATAGGTCCCTTCGTCCAGGCCGCCAGCCAGCGGGTCGGCGGTGACGATGACGTCGGCGCTTTCGCCGCTGTTGACGTAGCCGCTGACCGGAGCGACCGTCAGCCAGTCGGCGGCGCTGCCGGTGCACGGCCCGTCCGTACCGGCTGCACGGCTTTCGATCGAAAAATGCAACGGATCGCTGCCGACGGCATTCATTACATTCACCAGTGCGGTCGCCTTGGCGGTCGTCGTGGCCGTCATTGCGAGCGAGGCTGGGGATGCGCTTGCCGAAGGCGCGTTGCCGCCGCCGCCGATCGCGATGGTGATCGGGTCGCCGTCGCCGTTGAATCCGGTGTCGATGACCCTCGCCGGAAAAGCCCGCGGCGGTTGCGTGGTCAGATGCACGTAGCCGTAGCACACCGGCGCGGCGGGCGGAAACGTCAGGCGCCCTGCGCAGGCGAAACGGACGCCGACGTAGGCATCGGTGCCCGCCAGCCACTCGGCCGCGTACGGCACGGTGAAACTGCTGCTCGCATCGGCGAACTGCAGGTCCGGCCCGACGATGTCGCCCGGGCGCATCACCCGTACATTGCCGTCATCGCCGATCGCATAGGCGCCCGCATTGTCCGCGATCGCATAGCTCTCGAGCGGGCTGCCGTGGAAGTTGAAATCCCAGTTGCCGGAAATGGGACCGCTGTCGTCGAATGTGCTCTGCACGATGTTCATCGAGGTCCCCTGGCCGCCTTGGCGGATGAAGCGACCGAGCGGAGGCGACAGGATGATGCCGTTGCGGCCGTCCACCGACGCCGTCAGTGACGCGCTCGCAGCTCCCGTGTTGCTGCCGAGATCGGTTTGCAATGCTCCGGCCGCAATCGTATTGACATAGGTTCCCGTCGCGACGGTGACGTCGGCCACGATCGTGCAGGAGGCGCTGGCTGGAATCGTGGCGCCCGCAGCCAGCGTGATCGCAGTGGCCGTCGTATCGAGGTTGGCGCCACAGGTCGTCGCTGCATTGGCCGGGGTCGCGAGCGTCATGCCGCTGGGGAAGGGATCGGTCAGTGCCGAGGTCAACGTCGCCGGACTCGCTTGCGAATTGGTCAAGGTGATCGTCAGCGTGCTTGGCGTGCCGGCCTGAATCGCGGCGGGCGCGAACGCTTTCGACACCGACGGCGCCGCCGCGCCGGCCGCGCCGAAGCGCAGATCGTCGATGAGCTCGCCGCTGCCGCTTTCCGCCGCCAGCGTGATGCGCGAGACCGGCATCGAACTGACCACGCCGAAGAACGCCGGCACGTCGGTGGCCGCGGGTGTGACGCTGCTCGCGCCAAGCAAGGAGCCGTCCGCGGCGAACGCCTCCAGCTCGACAGTCCTTACCGGCGCGGTATAGACATGAAAGGATGTGGCGGTGACGGAAGGGTTGAGCGTGACCACGGTGGTGTCGGCGAACGCATTCGCTCCGACGATAGGGCTGGACTGAGCGGGGCCGAGCAGGCCGGCCGGAAGCAGGATGGCGCCGCCGCCCGACGACGAGGTCAGCGCGAAGCCGCCGATGAGATCGCCCGGAACGAAGCAGCTGTCGCTCGACGCTGAATCGAGCGGTTCGCTGCAGACGGTAGGCGCGCTGATCGGCAGGCCGCCGTCGAATCCCTCCTGGGCCAGGGATGCCGGCGACTCGATGGCGGCATCGAAGGATGGCTGGTCAGTGAAGAACCGTATCCCCGCCGTCCCTTCGATGCGGTCAACCTTTGTCGGCTTTGCGGTCGTCGGGGGTGTTGCCGCAGAGGACGCGAGCGCGCTCCAACGGGCTTCATCGAAGCCGATCGTCGTAGCAGTCGCTAGGACGGGTACAGCCAGCAGCAACGTCAAGATTCGTTTCATCGAGGCAGGCACCTGTGAATGGCTTGTTGAGCGAAGCTCGGGGTTGTGCAGCTTGAAGCCGCACACCGATGTCGACGCGGGGTCACGCAACCGGTCCGCGAGGCGCGCGTCGGCGTGCCTGCAGAAGGTCGACTATCTGCAGCGGGCTCGGGCAGTGCATGACAATTCAAGGACTGCGGCTGACAAAACGTGGACAGGCAGCCCTGACCAGTGCAGTTTCGGCGCTACCGGCGTGACGTTGCGGAGCGAAAGCCGACTGAATGCGGCGCTACCACGGTGGCATTTGGGCGCTTCGCTCCCCGGCCACTTGCGCCGCCTGAGCGAGCATTTCGTCAGCGAGGCGGTCGGCGCCGATGCGCCGGTAAGCCGCCGCTGCGGCTATCGCCGTGCGAAAGTCCTGCCGCGCATACGGTGCCAGACGCCCGAGCAGGGCAGGCACCTTGTCGAGATTGTTCGTGCGTTGCAGGTAAAGCAGGAAAGCGGTTCCTGTGCGTGCGATGGCCCAAGGGGACCCGCGCCGCTCGGCGGCTTCCATCGCGGCGGCGAATTGTGCCGGTGCATAGCCATCCCCCCGCGCCGCCCGAATCTCCGCTTCGGCCAGTGCGGCAACCCACGGCCAGTCGCCGTCATTGGCGGCCTCCGCGGAGGCCAGAGCCGGCCAGCCTTGATCGAAGGCTTTCATCGCCGGCGTATTGCGCGATGCATCGAGCAGCAGCAATCCCATCTCGGCGGGCCGTTGTTCGCGCGATGCGGGCAGCTGCCCGGTTGCGGTCAGCGCGCCGCGCACGCGTGTCGCAGCGTCCGGCAGGCTTCCGCGTTGTTCCAATAGCGCGCCCTGCAGCAGGTCGGCGACGAATCGCGCATCTTCCGGCAGCCTCGTTGCCATGCGGTCCAGTTCCGCTTCGGCTTTGGCAAGACGTCCCGTCAGCAGCAAGGCCTTGATATGCACCGTCTGCACGTGTTCGACCAGCAGTTCATATGTCAGCTTCGGCACCAGTTCGCTGGCGCGCGAACTCGAGGCCAACGCATCTTCGTATTGCAGCAGTGCAAGCTGTGCCTCCGCTTTCGCGACCAGCACGACGGCGAGATTGTCGCTGATGCCGAATCGCGAAAAGATGTCGATCGCCCGATCGAGCGTTTTCGTCGCCTCGTTGTAGCGGCCAAGGTCGGCCTGGGTCAGGCCGAGATTCCAATCGACCTCTGCGATCCCAATCTCGTCTCCGATCCGCTCCATCGCGACGCGCGCGCGACCGAGGTCATCGAGCCCCTCGTCGAATCGACCGAGGGCGGACCGTGCACCGCCCCGCGCTAGATACGTTCGAGCGACGAGCGCCGGATCGGCCGCGTCGCCCGGCTCGGCGAGCAGGGCAAGGGCCGACGAAAAATGGGTTTCCGCTTCGGCATAAGCCGACGCAGCGATGGCCACCGAGCCCAACCCGGCCTGCACGCGCGCGTTGACCTCGGGCGCGAGACCCGAGCGACTGGCCAACGCTTCGAACAGTGCGCGCGCGCGCGGCATGTCGCCGCTTTTCAGTGCGAGCGATCCTGCGCGCACGCTGATCTCCGGCAGATTGCGGAGTTCGTCGGAGGCCGCGGCAAGAAGGCGCTCGGCTGCGGCGACTTCGTCGGGTGATCGTGCCGTATCGAGCCGCAGCGCCAGTTCCGTACTTGGTAGTACACTGGAGTGTTCGAGAGGGGAAAGTCCTTGGCTGCCGAGATACGCATTCATCGCAAGACGTAATGCGTCGAGCGAGTGGCCGGCGTCTCCTTCGAAGCTGGCCACCCGCTTGCCGTCGAACACGTCGACGACGAAGTGCCAGGTGTCGCCGGTCTGGCGCGCGCGCGGCGCGATAATCCGCGTGGCCGGCGAAATCGCCATCAGTTCTCCGAGCGCAGCCGCCGAATACGTTTCTGCCTTGTCGCCTCCCTCCTTGACGAGAAGTAGCGTCTGCGCAGTGGACAGGACCCCCAGGTGCGCGCGCCGCAATTCCTCGGCCGCCAGTTGCATGCCGCCCAATGGCAGCCAGACCGTCTCCGGCAATTGATCGTCGTCGACGACGACGGGAAGCACCATGGTCAACCCGCCGTTGCGTAGCAGTCCTGCATCGGCGACGACGGAATGGCTCGGCCAGAGCCGCATCGCCAAGACAGCGGCAACGAGCGCGATCAGGGGGACGACGATCGAGGCGACGCTTCGCCGGTTCCACCTCGCAGAGGCGAAACGCATTTTCGCGGAAACGCCCGGCGTGTGGCCGTTTGCCGAATCTCGCTCGCTCGGCGGGGCCGTCGCGCCTGCGGGCTCCAGAGCAGCGTTTTCTTCTGGAATCGTCGCCGGCGGGGCAGACGCATCCGGATCGAGCGCACGCACCCATCGGTAGCCGAATCGCGACACGGTACGAATCGAATGCTGTTGCTCGCCGCTGTCGCCGACGGCACGCCGGGCGCGCGCAATCGTTTGGGCGAGCAAAGCCTCGTTGACATCGACGCGACCCCAGACGGCGCTGATCAGTTCGTCGCGGCCGACGGCGCGATCTTCATGCTCGATGAGATAGGCAATACAGTCGAAACTCTTGGGCGAGAATTTCGTACGTCGCCCTGCCTTGCACAATTCGCGTGTTTGGGGATCGATAAGGTAGTCGCCAAATCGATAGATGACACGTGCCATCGATCGAGCGTAGCAACTGATTCCCGCCGTCGCCAGCCCGCCGAGTCCTTTGAATCGTGAATGAAACTATCTGTAAAAAGATCTCGCAACCCTGGTCCGCGCTGCGTTGGGTGCGTGCCGGCATGCGCGGGAGCCGCGCCGCTCCTGTCCGCCGATTTGCGCATCGAAGTGCCGCGGCAGGCGATCAGTGGCTCGCATCGTTACCCGAATTGATGCGCATACCGTTGATCAAGCGGCGGCGGTCTCCGCGTCCAACCCGTCATCAGAGCATTGGTCTGCCAGATCGGGCAGCTGCTCGAACGTCGTGGCGTCGCCTTTCGCTCGCTTGACCTGCGCCGCGTCCACAGACGATCCGCCACCGGTTCCTCGCGCCCGCTGACGCGCTCGCCATGGCGCAGGAACGTCTCGCTCGCATACGATGGCTGCATTGCATCCGGACTCGCCGCGCGCCGACGCAATCGCGTGAACGTCGCCATGGTTCGTGTGCGTGGCGCGTGCACCGTTGGGCCCGGGAGGGGCCACCAGGGTGGAGTGCACGCCACGGGCGGGGAGCGGCCTCGGCGGCTTTAATTTTAACTGGACAATACATTGAATTACAAAGAAAAAATGCTCGCCGTGGCGCCCATGATGGACTGGACCGACCGTCACTGCCGCTATTTCCACCGTTTGCTTTCTCCGCATGTGCGCTTGTATACCGAAATGGTGACCGCGCCCGCGGTGGTGCATGGCGACCGCGAGCGTCTGCTCGGCTTCGATGTGGCCGAGCACGCGGTTGCTCTGCAGCTCGGGGGTTCCGAGCCGAACGAGCTCGCGCAGGCGGCGCGGATCGCGGCGGAGTTCGGCTACGACGAGATCAATCTCAATGTCGGCTGTCCGTCCGATCGCGTGCAGTCGGGTGCGTTCGGCGCGTGCCTGATGCGTGAGCCGGCGCTGGTTGCCGATTGTGTCGCCGCGATGCGCGCAGCGGTGGCCGGCTTCGACAAGTCCGTGCCGGTGACGGTCAAATGCCGCATCGGCGTCGACGAGCAGGATGAATACGCGGCCCTGCAGCACTTCGTCGAAACCGTGCGCACGGCGGGCTGCACGGTGTTCATCGTGCATGCGCGCAAGGCCTGGCTCAAGGGGCTGTCGCCGAAAGAGAATCGCGAAGTACCGCCGCTCAACTACGAGCGCGTGTACCAGCTGAAAAGCGAATTCCCGGAGCTCACGATCGTGATCAACGGCGGCATCGCCGCGGTCGACGAGGTGCGCACGCATCTGGCGCAGGTCGATGGGGCGATGCTCGGCCGTACGGCGTATCACGAGCCGTATCGCCTGGCGGAACTCGAAACCGCGCTGTACGGCACGCCGCTGGCGGACCGCGACGAGGTGCTGCTGCGCCTGCGGCCTTATGTCGAGGCGCATCTGGCGCGCGGCGACCGCTTGCAGCACATCAGCCGGCATATTCTGGGGCTGTATCAAGGGTTGCCCGGAGCGCGCGCGTTCCGCCGGACGCTCAGCGAGCAGGCGCATCGTGCGAATGCCGGCTGGGACGTCGTCGAGCGTGCGATGGCGATGCGTCGCGGCGAGCTGCGCGATCGCGCGGCCTGACCGTTCGGCGTCAGCGCTTCGCGTTCGCACCGCGACGCCGTGGTCGCGCCATGGGTGAAACATGCGCCGCGTCGACAGGCGGCGGCGCCAGGCCGCGCAGGCGCGCATCGAGGAAGTCGACGAACGCGCGCACCTTGGTCGGAATGAAGCGGTTGCCCGGATAGATCGCGAAGATGCCTTGCTCTGCCGCGGCCCACGCCGGCAGCAGATGCGTGAGCCGCCGCGCGGCCAGCTCTGCGGTGACGACGAAGTGCGGCAACAAGGCAATGCCGGCGCCGGCGCGGCAGGCGTCGAGCAGGGCCAGCGCGTTGTTCGAACGCAGCACGGTGTTTGCGCGCACGCTCGCGCGGCCGTCGCGACGCTGCAGCATCCAGCGCTCGGGTAGCGCACCGACGTCGAGCACCAGGCAGGCGCGGCTGGCCAGCTCGGCGGGTCGCTTCGGTGTGCCGTGGCGTTCGATATACGCAGGACTCGCGACAAGAACGCGCCGGCTGTCGCCGAGGCGGCGCGCGGCCAGACGCGAATCGCGCAAGGCACCGACGCGGATCGCCAGATCGAAGCCTTCCTCGACCAGATCGACGTTGCGGTTGGACAGATGCAGATCGAGCGCCAGGTGCGGATGTTCGGCCAGGAAGTCGGCCAGCGCCGGCGTGATGTGCGTCAGCCCGAGTCCGCTCGGCGCGCTCACGCGCAAGGTGCCGCGCAGCGCGCCGCCGAGGGCGCTCGCGGCCGACTCGGCTTCCTGCAATTCGGCCAGCAGGGCCTCGCAGCGAGCCAGGTGCGCGCGGCCGGCTTCGGTCAGGCCGACCTGGCGCGTGGTCCGCTGCAGCAGACGCACGCCGAGCCGCGTTTCCAGTGCGGCCACCGCGCGGCTGACCGCCGACACGTGCAGGCCGAGCTGGTCGGCCGCGCGCACGAAGCTGAGGCGGCGACCGACTTCGACGAATGCATTGATTTCGGTCAATCGGTTGCCGAGCATTATTGCTTCTGATGCAATGATGACTTGTGTACGCGGCAGTTTATCGCAACAACCTGCGAGCGTACGCTCTTCTCACCGCCGCACGTCTCGGACCTGGCAATGGATGGATCACGCACCGTCGTCACCGAACCTGTCAGCAAATCCGCCGCCGAACCGCGATCGACTTTTAACGGTCGTGTTGCCGCTGGCATCTTCGTGGTGCTCTGGTGCACCGGCTATCCGGCGGGCAAGCTCGCTGTGCAGCACGGCGGCCCGTTTACGATCCTGTTCCTGCGCTTCGGCTGCGCCGCGCTGGTCTTCACCGCGCTGGCCTTGCTCGCGCGCGCGCAGTGGCCGCAGTGGCGCGTGCTGGTTCGCAGTGCGATCGTCGGTCTGCTCTCGCTCGCTCTGTCGTTCGCCGGCATCTACGAAGGGCTGCGTCTGGGCGTGTCGACCGGCGTGTCCGCGCTGTTCATCGGCGCGATGCCGCTCGCGACCGCGCTGTTCGGCATCGCCTTCGGCGACCGCCTCGAGAGGCGTCAGTGGTTCGGCCTCGCGCTCGGGTTCGTCGGTGTCGTGCTGGTGCTCGAAGGCAAGCTCGATGGCGCGACCGGCATCGGTCTCGGCTACGTCGCCAGTTTCGTCGGCCTGATCGGCTTCAGTCTAGGCACGCTGTACCAGAAGCGCCATTCGAGCACGATCGACCTGCGCGTCGGTCTCGCCGTCCAGCATATCGCTGCGGCCTTCGCGCTGTTGCCGCTGGCGCTGTTCGTCGATGGTTTTCGCGCGGACTGGAGCCACACCTGGATCGGCACCTTGAGCTGGCTGGTGCTGGTCAACTCGCTCGGCGGCTTCACCTTGCTGTTCGCCTTGCTGCGGCGTGGCGCCGCGACGCAGGTCGCCGCGCTGTTCTATCTGATGCCGCCGATCACCGCGCTGATGGGTTTCGTCGTGCTGGACGAGCATCTTTCGCTGTCCATGCTGCCCGGTTTCGTGCTGGTCGCAGTCGGCGTCTGGCTCGGTACGCAGCGCAGCGCGGTATCGTGAAAGCTCCGCGCACGGCAGAATAGGCGGCTCGCCTCTGTCCGCTGCGCCGTATGTCCCTGGTCAATCTCGTCAACGTCGACTATTCGGTCGGCGGCCCGCTGCTGCTCGAAAACGTCGATCTGGCGATCGAACGCAACGAGCGCGTCTGCATCGTCGGCCGCAACGGCGCCGGCAAGTCGACCCTGCTCAAGCTGATCGCCGGCGAAATCCGCCCTGACGACGGCGAGGTACGCGTCGAAGGCGGCGTGCGCATCGCGCGCCTCACGCAGGAAGTGCCGAACGATCTGCAAGGCACCATCTTCGATGTCGTCGCCGGTGCGCTCGGTCATCTCGGCCAGTGGCTGGCCGAGTTTCATCGGCTGACCCATCACCTCGACGAGCCCGGCGCGGCCGAGGCGATGACCGCCGTGCAGGCGCGCATCGATGCCGGCAATGGCTGGAACCTCGACCAGCGCGTCGGCAACGTGCTCGCGCGCTTGCAGCTGGACGAAGAGGCGCAGTTCGCGGCCTTGTCCGGCGGCATGAAGCGTCGCGTGTTGCTCGGGCGCGCGCTGGTGCTCGACCCGGACGTGCTGCTGCTCGACGAGCCGACCAATCATCTCGACATCGAGGCGATCGCCTGGTTGGAACAACTGCTGCTCGACTTCGGCGGCAGCGTGGTTTTCGTCACGCATGACCGCCGCTTCCTGCGCGCACTGGCCACGCGCATCGTCGAGATCGATCGCGGCCAGGTCACCAGCTGGCCCGGCGACTACGAAAACTATCTGCGCCGGCGCGAGGAACGCCTGCACGCCGAGGCGCAGGCGCACGCGTTGTTCGACAAGAAGCTGGCGCAGGAAGAAGTGTGGATCCGCCAGGGCATCAAGGCGCGGCGCACGCGCAACGAGGGCCGCGTGCGCGCGCTCGAGGCGATGCGGCGCGAGCGCGCGCAGCGGCGCGAACTCGGCGGCAACGCGAAGCTGCAGGTCGGCGCGGCCGGCGCGTCGGGACGCCGTGTCATCGATGTCGACGCGATCCGTTTCGCGTTCGGCGAGCGGGTGATCGTCGACGATCTGACCACGACGATCCAGCGCGGCGATCGTATCGGCCTGATCGGCGCGAATGGATCCGGCAAGACCACCTTGCTGAAACTGCTGCTCGGCGAGCTTGCGCCGCAGGCCGGCGAGGTGCGCCTCGGTACGAATCTCGAAATCGCCTATTTCGATCAGCACCGGACGCATCTGCGCGAAGATTGCAACGCGCTCGACAACGTGTCGGAAGGCGCCGAATTCATCCAGATCAACGGCGCGCGCAAGCACGCGCTCGGCTACCTGCAGGATTTCCTGTTCTCGCCCGAACGCGCGCGTGCGCCGATCACCGCGCTGTCCGGCGGCGAACGCAATCGCCTGCTGCTGGCCAAGCTGTTCGCCAAACCGTCGAACCTGCTGGTCATGGACGAGCCGACCAACGACCTCGACGTTGAGACGCTGGAGCTGCTGGAGGAACTGCTCGCCGCGTACCAGGGCACCCTGCTGCTGGTGTCGCACGATCGCGAATTCCTCGACAACGTCGTCACCGGCACCCTCGCGCTCGAAGGCGATGGCCGCGTCGGCGAATACGTCGGCGGCTACACCGATTGGCAGCGCCAGTCGGCCCCGCTGGCGACCGCGCGCAAGGCCGCACGCGCGCCGGTCAAGTCGATGGCCGAGACCGCGGCGGCAGCGACGGCGAAACGCAAGCTCACCTACAAAGATGCGCGCGAACTCGAGCTGCTGCCGCAACGCATCGAGGCCCTGGAAGCGCGCATTGCCGACATCGGCGCGGCAATGCAGGAACCCGCTTTTTACCAGCAGGCCAGTGCGGCGATCACCGCGACCAACGAGGAACTTGCCGGGCTGCAGCGTGAACTCGACGCGGCGTATGCGCGCTGGCAGGAACTGGACGCAGGCTAGCAACCGTCGTAGGGCGCGTGTAGTCGCCGGCGTCGGTATCCGCGTTCTATTGAAGAGCGGCGCGCTCTCGAAGCCTCTGCGCCGACGATGAGCGCAATGCGGCATCGCGATCCAATGGTGCGCCGATTCAAGCCTCGTCACCGCTTTTGACGACAGCAGCAGCTGGCGTGGCGGGTTGCGCCGGAGTTGGAGGAGTGGCGGGCGTGGCTGGGGTCGCTGGCGTTGCGGGCGTAGGCGGTGTCGGCGGTGTTGGCGGCATCGGCGGTACGCCGAAGATCGATTTGAATTCGGGCGCCTTCACGTTCAGCGCGAGCGTCTTGTGATCACGCATCAGCTTGATCGGCACGTCCTTGCCGGACGGCTGGTCGCGCAGCGCGCGCAGCGCGTCCTCGGGGCGATTGACGGTTTCTCCGGCAACGCTGGTAATGACGTCGCCGCCGCGCAGACCAGGCAGCGATGCGTTGTCGGCCGAGATCACCAGGGCGCCCTTGTCGGTGCCGAAATAGCGGCCGAGTTCGGGATTGACCGGCGCGAGGTTCAGACCCCACCACGGCATCGCGCGCCGCACTTCGCGCTCGGCATCGCGCGCCGCGCGCTGTGCTTCGCGCTGCGCGTCAACGTGTGCACGGCCATTTTCTTTCTGCGCTTGCCGCGCCTCGGCATGTGCGCGTTCGACATCGGCGCGGATCTGCTCGCGCTCCTTCGCACCGAGTTCGGCCTGCTCCGTCGCCTGCTCGACGACGGCGCGCATGCGTTCGTTGAAATCCGCCGGCAGTTTGCCGTCGGCGCCCATCTCGGCACCGAACGCATCGGTGAAGTTGTACGGTTCGCGGCGCTCGGCCTTGAGCGTGATCTCGCGCGGCTTGCCGTCGCGCTGCACGAGCAGGGTCACTTCCTGATCGACTTTGAGATTGCGCAGCGCATCGTTGAGGAATTTCGCCGAGTCGCCCGAGGGTCCTTCGAGATCGCCGCGCACCTTGATAATGAGATCGCCATTGCGGATACCGGCTTTCGCAGCGGGGCCGCCCGGCGTGAGCGCGGTCACGCGCAGGCCCTTCTCGTCTTTCGCGAGCACGACCCCGATCATGCCGCGATCCGGATTGCCGATGTAGCGATATGCGTAGGCGCGCGGTCCGACGTCGCCGAGTTCGTCGGAGAGCTTGGCCATCTTGCGCGACAATTCCTGCATCTGCGTGCGCAGCTCGGCAAGTTCCGCGCGTGCCACGCTGCTATCGACGTTCGGCGCCGGAGGCGCGCTGCTGCTCGCAGCAGCCTTCGCTTCGGCAGCGGCGGCCGACTTCGCCTCGCTGGCTGCGAGGCACGCGGTCGGCGTGGCAACGGCGAGCGCGATGAAAAGCAAGGTGCGTTTCATGAAGTTCCTCAGTTCAGCAATTGGGACGCGGCGCCGGCAGCGCCGCCGTCGTTGGCAGCGACCGCGAACGCGTTGCTGCGGATCGTCGCGAGGTCCTGCAGCAGGGCGACACGCTGGCGCCACAGCGGCAGCGCATCGCTGTCGCCGCGGACCGAGTCGAGCTGCACGTCGACCAGTCCGATCAGATCTTCCACCTCGACGGCGGCCATCAGATCGCGGCTGTCTTGCGGCGCGTTCTCGGCGAATGCGGCAATCCAGCGCTCCAGCGACTGCGAGCGCTGGTGCAAGGCATCGAGTTCGTGCGGATCATTCCGCGGCTGCGTCGTCGTCGTATCCGGCGCTGCAGCGGCGACCTCGGGTGCGGCCGGTGTGGGGGCGATGTTCGGCTCGAACGACCAGCGCGGCAGCAGCACGGCGAGCGCAACACCCGCAGCGAGCGCCGCCGGCAGCGCGTAGCGCCATCGCGTCGGCTGCCGGCGCGGGTTCAAACTGCGCGCCAGCGCGGGCCACAGATCCGGTGGCGGCGCTGCTTGCGGCAATGCGCGCAGTGCGGTTGCCAGACTGCGTTCGGTGTCTGCGTTCATGATGTCGTCGCGGTCATGCATGGCGCGACCTCCTGCGGGTAGCGGGGCGTGTCGGATTCGAGCAGGTTGCGCAGGCGCGTGCCGCCGCGTGCGACCTGCGATTTGGAGAAGCTGACCGACTTGCCGGTCAGCTCGGCGATTTCCTGATGCGTGTATTCCTCGACGTGATACAGCCACAGCACGCTGCGCGTCAGCGCCGGCAGGCGATCGAGCGCGCGTTCCAAGTGCCTGGATTCGGCGAGCGCCCATGGCGGTGGTCCACTGCTCGGCGTGTCGTCGTCGTCCGGCAGTTCTTCGAACTGCACGCCGCGTTCGCGCCGCAGTTTCATCAATGCCTCGTTGACGACGATCTGGCGCAGCCAGCCCCAGAACGGCGCGTCGCCGCGAAACTGGCCGATGCGTTCGAGCAGATGCAGCATTGCATCGTGCACGACTTCGCGTGCGGTCTCGGCATTGCCGAGCATGCGCAGCGCCAAGGTGTAGGCCGGACGCTCGAACGTGCGATAGATCTGTTCGAGCGCGCGCAGGTCGCCGCGGCGGGCGCGCGCCAGCGTGGTTTCGGCAAGGTCGATCTGGAAACTGGTGGCGCTCACGTCAGGGTCGGATGCGCGTCGGCGGATTTTGGTCGCAGCGGCTCGCGGCGCGCGAAGGATAGCCCCGGCAATCACCGCCCGGGGCAAAGGTTCACGCTTGTCCGCGACTTGTCCGGCACGCCTTGCGGACACTGTCCGGCAACCATGCCCGCGGTCGATAAGCCATGGACAACAAGGGTTTGCGGACTGGCACGGTCGTTGCTCAAACAACCACGCCGCTTCATCAACGCTATGGGGACCCCGCATCCATGATTCGCGACACCTCGGCCCAGGATCGCCAGATCGCTCCGCAACGCAGCCGCAAGAAGCTGTTCGTCTGGGGCGGCATCGCGGTCGCCGTGATTGCCGCCAGCGCGCTTCTTCTGCCGGCCGCCGCGCGCCTGATGTCGGCCGACTCGTCGGCAAGTTCGGCGCGTCTGCGCATCGCCGAGGTCAAGCGCGGCACGCTGACGCGCGATGTGTCGGTGCAGGGCAAGGTCGTCGCTGCGATCAGTCCGACGCTGTATGCACGCAGTGCCGGCACCGTCACGCTGGATATCCATGCCGGCGACAAGGTCAAGAAAGGCGATGTGCTGGCCGAGATCGATTCGCCCGAGCTCAACAACAAGCTGAAGCAGGAACAGGCGACGCAGGACAGCCTCGGTCTCGAAGTCGAGCGCGCGACGATCGCCAATCGCAAGCTCGAGGCGGCGACCGAAATGGCGTATCAGCAGGCCATCATCGATCGGCAGACGGCCGAACGCGAAGTCGAGCGCAACCAGAAGGCCTACACGCTCGGCGCGCAGCCGGAAATGACCGTGCTGCGTGCGAAGGATGCGCTGTCGAAGGCCAAGCTCAGCGAAGTCAATGCGCAGCACAACGTGCAGCTCGATCGCGACAGTCTCGCGTTCGAGCTGAAGACCAAGCGCTTCGCGCTGGACCGGCAGAAGCTGCTGGTCGAGGACCTGACGCGCCAGGTCGACGAATTGAAACTGCGCTCGCCGGTCGACGGCCAGGTCGGCCAGCTGCTGGTGCAGCAGCGCGCCAACGTCGCCGAGAACGCCGGCATCCTCAGCGTGATCGATCTCAGCGCGCTGGAGATCGAAGTGCAGGTGCCGGAAGTCTTCGCGCACGACCTCGGCCCCGGCATGGCCGCCGAGATCCAGGATGGCGGCGGCAAGTATGCCGGTGAGGTCAGCGCGATCTCGCCCGAAGTGGTCGATGGTCAGGTCACCGGCCGCATCCGCTTCGGCGACAAGAAGCCCGACGGCCTGCGCCAGAACCAGCGCCTGACCACGCGCATCCTGATGGACGAGCACCCGAACGTGCTGATGGTCGAACGCGGTTCGTTCGTCGACAGCGGCGCCGGCCGCGTCGCTTACATCGTGCGCGGCGACGTGGCCGAGCGCACCGCGATCCAGGTCGGCGCGACCAGCCTCAATGCGGTCGAGCTGCTGAGCGGCGTGAAAGAAGGCGATCGCATCGTGATTTCCGGCACCGACCAGTTCAACGGTGCGCAGCGGGTTGCTTTGAATTGAACGCTGTCTACATCCGCGCCGCCATCGTTCGCCGTCGTTCCCGCGACAGCGGGAATCCATCTGCACTTGATCCGTGAAACAAATGGATGACCAGGCTCCCTGTTGAAGAGCGATTCCCGCTGTCGCGGGAATGACGAAAGTTGAAGCATTCCCGATTCCCGATTCCCGATTCCCGATTCCCGATTCCCGATACCCGAGGAACAGCCATGTTGAAAATGACCCACCTGCAGAAGGTCTATCGCACGCATCTGATTGAGACCTACGCGCTGCGCGATTTTTCGATCCACGTGCGCGAAGGCGAATTCGTCGCAGTGACCGGGCCGTCCGGTTCCGGCAAGACGACCTTCCTCAACATCTGCGGGCTGCTGGAGGAATTCACCGGCGGCGAATACTGGCTCGACGGCGTCGATGTGCGCGGTCTGAACGACGATGCGACGTCGCGCCTGCGCAACGAGAAGATCGGTTTCATCTTCCAGAGTTTCAACCTGATCCCCGATCTCAACCTGTTCGACAACGTCGACGTGCCGCTGCGTTACCGCGGCTTCGCGGCGGCCGAGCGCAAGAAGCGCATCGAGGAATCGCTCAGCCGCGTCGGTCTCGCTTCGCGCGTCAAGCACTATCCGTCGGAACTCTCCGGCGGCCAGCAGCAGCGCGTGGCGATCGCGCGTGCGCTGGCCGGGTCGCCGCGCCTGCTGCTCGCCGACGAACCGACCGGCAATCTCGATTCGCTGATGGCGCGCGGCGTGATGGAGCTGCTGGAGGAGATCAATCGCCAGGGCACCACCATCGTGATGGTTACGCATGACCCGGAACTCGCCGCGCGCGCGCATCGCAACGTGCACGTGATCGACGGGCAGGTCACCGATTTCGACGACGAGCCGAAGTTGAGGAAGCCGGGATTGGAGAGCGGGGATTCGGGATTGGCGAGAGAAGCCGCTTCCGCATGACCGCCGATCATCCCCAGCCAGAGGTGCGATGAGATGTCCTCGTCAACGAATCCCGAATCCCGAGTCCCGAGTCCCGGGTTTTCAATGTTCGCCTACTACCTGCAGCTCGGCTTGCGCAGCCTGCGCCGGAATCCCATCCTGACCGCCTTGATGGTCGTCGGCATCGCCCTCGGCATCGCTGCGAGCATGACCACGTTGACCGTGATGCACCTGATGGGCAGCGATCCGATTCCGTGGAAAAGTGACAAATTGCACTATGTGCAGATGGACGGGTGGAGCGCGGACAATCCGTTCAACGACGACGGGCGTCCGCCGGACCAGGTCACCTATCGCGACGCGGTGGCGTTGATGGAGGCGGCCAAAGCCGACAAGCAGACCGCGATGTTCAAGCTGGCGATGCCGGTGCAGCCTGAGAATCCTGAGGTCAAGCCGTTCCAGGCGCTCGGTCGCGTCGCCTATGCGGATTTCTTCGCGATGTTCGAGCCGCCGTTCGCCTACGGCGCCCCTTGGGATCGCCGCCAGGATGCCGAGCATGCGCGTGTCGTCGTCCTGACGAAGGAGACCAACGAAAAATTGTTCGGCGGCCAGAACAGCGTCGGCAAGACGGTACGCATGAATGGTGTCGACTACAACATCGTCGGCGTGCTCGGCAATTGGAAACTGCGTTCGAAGTACTACGACCTGACCAACGGTGCGTTCAGCGATCCCGATGAATTCTTCATGCCGTTCACCACGGCGATCGATCTGAAGCAGCGCGCGAGCGGAAACAACAGCTGCTGGAAAACGGCCGTGGACGGCTGGGACGGCTATCTCGATTCGGAGTGCATCTGGATCCAGATGTGGGTGCAGCTCGACTCGCCGGCGCGCCTGGCCGAGTACAAGTCGTTCCTCGACAACTACGTCAACGAGCAGAAGAAGCTCGGCCGCTTCCCGCGTCCGCTCAACAACCGGCTGCTCGATGTGAATCAGTGGATGAGCGATCAGCGCGTGGTGTCGTCCGACGTACAGGTGCAGACCGGCCTTGCGTTCGCGTTCCTCATCGTCTGCCTGGTCAACACGGTCGGCCTGCTGCTGGCGAAGTTCACGCGCAAAGCCGGCGAAGTGGGTCTGCGCCGTGCGCTCGGTGCGAGCCGGCGCGAGGTGTTCCGTCAGTTCCTGATCGAGTCCGGCGTGGTCGGACTCAGCGGCGGCCTGCTCGGGCTGCTGCTGACCGGTCTCGGTCTGGTCGCGGTGCGCGCGTTGTACGCGCAGTACCAGTCGGTTGCGCATCTGGACTGGTCGATGATCGCGGTGACCATCGCGCTGGCGATCGTTTCCGCGCTGCTCGCGGGCCTCTATCCGACCTGGCGCGCATGCCGCGTGCAGCCGGCTGCGCAATTGAAGGTTTGAAAGCCGGGATTGGAGATTCGGGATTCGGGATTCGGAAAAGCATTTTGTTCTGCGCCCCGCTCTTCCCGACCTCGAATCTCTCGCTCTTCCAATCCCGAATCCCTAATCCCGAATCCCGGATCAAAGCCCATGGAAATCCGCCCGATCCTTTCCGCCCTGATGCGCAGCAAGGTCTCGATGATCCTGATCGGCCTGCAGGTCGCATTGACGCTCGCGATCGTCTGCAACGCGCTGTTCATCATCGGCCAGCGCCTGGAGCGCATGAATCGCCCGAGCGGCATGAATGAAACCGATACCTTCTGGTTCGGCAGCGTCGGCTTCGGCCAGGGCTACGATGCGCAAAGCGTGCTCAAGTCCGACCTCGCCCTGTTGCGCCAGATGCCCGGCGTCGCCGCCGCGACCACGACGAACTCCGTACCGATGAGCGACGGCGGCTGGAGCAGCGGCATCAGCCTGCAGCCGAAGCAGAAGACTTCGACCGCCAATTCGACCATGTACATCGTCGATTCGCATGCACTCGACACGTACGGCGTCAAATTGATCGCCGGCCGCGATTTCAAGCCGGAGGAAATCGAAGACCACGCATTCGGCGATCGCCTGCAGCCGAAGGTCGTCATCGTGACCAAGGCGCTGGCCGACAAGCTGTTCCCTGACGGCGATGCGCTCGGCAAGCCGATCTATCTTGACGAAGACCCGCCGACCAGCACGATCGTCGGCATCGTCGAGCGTACGCAGCAGCCCTGGGTCTCGAGCGATACGATCGAGAATTCGACCTTCGTTCCCGCATTCATGCCGTACGGCAACCGCACGCGCTATCTCGTGCGCGCCGAGCCAGGCCGCCGCGACGAGGTCATGAAGGCGGTCGAGCAGAAGCTGTCGGAAGTCAATCCGAGTCGCATCATCGGCAAGCTGCGCACGATCGAGCAGGTGCGCAAGGAAGCCTACGACGGCGACCGCGCGATGGCGATCATCCTCGCTGCAGTGATCGTCGCGCTGCTGACGATCACCGCGCTCGGCATCGTCGGCATGGCCAGTTTCTGGGTCGCGCAGCGCACCAAGCAGATCGGCACACGGCGCGCGCTCGGTGCAACCAGGTTCGACATCCTGCGCTATTTCCAGACCGAGAATTTCATCATCACCACGCTCGGCCTGCTCGTCGGCGGCGTGCTCGCCTACGCGCTCAGCCTGTGGCTGATGCATGCCTACCAGTCGCCGCGGCTGCCCTGGCATTACGTGCCGATCGGCTTCGTCTGCCTGTGGCTGCTCGGCCAGATCGCGGTGCTCGGTCCTGCGCTGCGCGCCTCGCGCGTACCGCCGGCAGTGGCGACGCGATCGGTATGACGGTCCAAGGCCGTGCTGCCGCGCGGCGTGGCTGCCATCGCGGCGCGCGCACCATCGCCAGTGCAGGCAGTGCGCGGCTAAACTCGCGGCAACCTTTTCGACCGATGGCGCATCCAATTCCCGGATGCGCATCCCCAACCCTGCCAACGACGTTATGCGCACCGTTCTGGTGATCGATGACAATCCTGCGGTCGGTACCGCGCTCGACCTGCTGCTCGGCCTGCGCGAAATCCGTACGCTGATCGCGTATTCGCCGGACGAGGGCCTCGCGGTGCTCGCACGCGAGGATGTCGACCTGGTCATCCAGGACATGAACTTCAGCACCGACACCACCTCTGGCGAGGAGGGCGTCGCGCTGTTCCGCGCGATCCGCGAGCAGCATCCCGATCTGCCGATCGTGCTGTTGACGGCGTGGACGCGCCTGGAAACCGCGATCGAGCTGGTCAAGGCCGGGGCTGCCGATTACCTCGCCAAGCCGTGGGACGATCACAAGCTGCAGGCGACCGTGGAAAACCTGCTGGAGCTGTCGGAGGCGACGCGCGAAGTGTCGCGGGTGCGCGACGAGCGCCGGCGCCGGCGCAAGGCACTCGATGCGAAGTACGATCTGCGCGGCCTCGTGTTCGCCTCGGCGGCGACCCTGCGCGTGGTCGAACTCGCCTGCCAGGTCGCGCGCGCGGATATCCCGGTGCTGATCACCGGCCCGAACGGCGCCGGCAAGGAACGCATCGCCGAGATCATCCAGGCGAACTCCTCGGTCAAGGCCGGCCCCTTCGTCACCGTGAACTGCGGCGCGCTGCCGTCGGAATTGATCGAAGCCGAGTTGTTCGGTGCCGAAGCCGGTGCCTATACCGGCGCGACCAACAAGGCACGCGAAGGCCGCTTCGAGATCGCCGACGGCGGCACCCTGTTCCTCGACGAGATCGGCAACCTGCCGCTGGCCGGGCAGGCCAAACTCTTGCGCGTGCTCGAGAGCGGCCAGTTCGAACGCCTCGGCTCCAGCCGCACGCGCCAGGTCAAGGTACGCGTGCTCAGCGCGACCAATGCCGATGTCGCCGCGATGATCCGTGACGGGCGCTTCCGCGAAGATTTGTACTACCGCCTCAACGTGATCGAGCTGCGCCTGCCGCCGCTGGCCGAGCGCGGCGAGGACATCGTGCCGCTGGCCGAGCATTTCCTCGGTGGCCAGGCGACGCTCGACGACAGTGCACGCTCGGCGCTGGCGGGCCATGCGTGGCCCGGCAACGTGCGCGAGCTGAAGAACGCGATCCAGCGTGCCGCCCTGCTGTGTCAGGACGGCGTCATCACCGCGCGCGATCTCGGCCTGGCCAACGTGCGTGCCGGCAACGGACGCATCGCGCCGGATGCCGAGCCCGATCGCGAGATGATCGAGTCGGCGCTGAAGAACGCACGCGGCGTGATCAGCCAGGCCGCTTCCGAACTCGGCTTGTCGCGGCAGGCCTTGTACCGCCGCATGGACAAGCTCGGCATCGTACAGGCCTGAGGCGCGACTGCTGAGCGACCTCGGGAAATCCCTGGCTGGTCAAACGCGCCGCATCGCGGTAGTCATTGAGCGAAGCGAAGTTGCACCGCGCGCGATGCAGCGCCCCGGCTTCGAACCCGATGCGCGAAGGAGGCCGCCATGCGTACCCGATACCGTGTTTCCATCCTGGTCGCGACAGCACTGTTGTCCGTCTGCGCAGCCGAGAGTCAGGCTGCCGGCGCTCTCGCGGTCGGCTCCTGCGGCGCTTATGGCTCGGCCTATGGCTACGACCACCTCGGTGCAGCGCGTGAGTCCGCCTTGGCACGCTGCGGCGATGCAAGTTGCCGCACCGCGGCGACGATTCGCAACCAGTGCGCAGCGTTCGCGGTCGAGCGCCACAACCTGTGCGGCGCGCGCGGCTGGGCCTACGCGGCCGATCGGGCGCAGGCCGAGGATCTCGCGATGCAGTATTGTCGCGAGCATGCCGCCCGTGGCTGTCGCGTTCGCGCGTGGGTCTGCGACGACAGCGGCTGATCCCGTGCGGCGCGTCCGCTCGACGTTCCATGCGGGCTTCGATGGCGGGCCGACCCGCTTCAGACAGAGCGGAGCCAGACGGATGCGATGCGGCTGATTTCTCTCGAAGGCAAGTTGGCCGCGGCGCTCGCGGCTGCGGTGGTGACGGCGGCCCTGTTGGCCGCGTTCGCCACGCTCTGGCTGCACTCGGCCTGGCTCGGCGCGGCCGCCGCGGTGTTCGGCCTCGCGCTGCCGGCATTGCTGTTCGCGCACCTGCTGGCGCGTCCGGTCGCTGCACTGATCCGTGCGCTGTCGGGCAGCGTCGTCGCATTCCGCGACGGCGATTTCAGTTTTTCGATCGGCGGCAAACGCGGCGACGAAGTCGGCGAACTGGTCACCGCGCACAACGAGCTCGGCCGCGTGCTGCGCGAGGAGCGCCAGCATCTGTTCCAGCGCGAGCTGCTGCTCGACACCGTGGTGCAGAACACGCCGACGGCGCTGGTGCTGGTCGAGCAGGGCGGACACGTCGTCTACGCGAACCTGGCCGCGCGCCAGTTGCTCAACGGCGGGCGCAGTTTGAACGGCGAACGCTTCGACGACATCGTCGCCACGGCGCCGGCGCCGCTCGCGCGCGCGATCGCCAGCGGCGTCGACGGCCTGTTCGGCGTGCCGCTGGAGAACGAAGAGGAAACGTTCCATTTCTCGCAGCGCGCGTTCAAGCTGCAGGGCAAGCCGCACACGCTGTATCAGCTGAAGCGGCTGACGCGCGAACTGGCGCGGCAGGAAGTGGCGACCTGGAAGAAGGTCATCCGCGTGATCAGCCACGAGCTCAACAACTCGCTCGGGCCGATCCGTTCACTGTCGCATTCCGGCCGCGAGTTCGCGCGGCTCGGCGACGCCAAGCGGCTCAGCACCGTGTTCGAGACGATCGAGGAACGCACGCGTCACCTCGAAGGCTTCATCCAGGGCTATGCGCGCTTCGCCAAGCTGCCGCTGCCGCGTCCGGAAAGCGTTGAATGGGAGCCTTTCCTCGACGCGCTGTCGCGGCATTACGCGTTTCGCCTCGGCGGCGCCGTGCCGGCGGCGACCGCGTGGTTCGATCGCACGCAGGTCGAGCAGGTGCTGATCAACCTGCTGAAGAACGCGCACGAGGCCGGCGGCCCCGGCGATGCGGTCGAGATGTCGATCGTGCAGAACGCGCGCGAGGTGCGCATCGAGGTCGGCGATCGCGGCAGCGGCATGAGCGAAACCGTGCTCGCGAATGCCTTGCTGCCGTTCTACTCGACCAAGCGCAGCGGCTCAGGCCTCGGCCTCGCGCTCGCGCGCGAAATCGCCGAGGCGCACAGCGGCCGCGTACAACTGGCGAACCGTCATGGCGGTGGTCTGGTCGTGACCTTGATGCTGCCGCAGCCGCAGGTTTGACCACGATGCTGCCTTCGAGCGAGTGTCGTTCGAGTCGAAACCAACCGCGTGGTTCGTTCAATGCGCGGAAGCATCGAGCAGTTCGATCCAGTGCCGCACCGGCCGCGACGTGCCGGCGGCGAGGTGCAGCTGACAGCCGATGTTGGCTGTCGCGATCAGCTCCGGTGCGCCGGCTTCGAGGTTCGCCAGCTTGCGTTCGCGCAGTTCCGCGGCCAGCTGCGGCTGCAGAATCGAATAGCTGCCGGCCGAGCCGCAGCATAGATGCGCATCGACGATCGGCGTGAGCTCGTAACCGGCTTCGCGCAACACGCGTTCGACCAGCGCCTCGCGCTTGAGGCCGTGCTGCAAGGTGCACGGTGCATGAAACGCGATCGAGTGGCCGGCGCCGACGCCGGCCCAGCCGCTGCGATCTTCGCCGGCGAGAATCTCGGCCGGATCGCGTGCCAGCGCGGCGATGCGCGCGGCCTTGTGCGCATACGCCGGATCGTGGCGCAGCAGATGACCGTACTCGCGCACCGTCACGCCGCAACCGCTCGCAGTGACGACGATCGCTTCGATCGCATCGCGCTCGACCAGCGGCCACCAGGCGTCGATCGTGCGGCGCATCGCGGCAAGGCCTTCGTCGTGTTTGCCCATGTGATAGGCGAGCGCGCCGCAGCAGCCGGCCGACGACGCGGTTTCCAGTGCGATGCCGAAGCGCGCGAACACGCGTGCCGTCGCGGCGCGCGTGTTCGGCGTCGCGCTTTCGCCGCAGACGTCGAGGATCAGCATGCGTCGCGTCGCGCCCGTCACGGACACCGGCGCGGCGGCGTTTTCGGCCGTGGGGACAACTGGCGGGATCTTCGCGCGCAGTCGCGCCGGCAATACGTTCCCGAGCCAACGAGCGATGCGCAGCAGCGTGCCGAATCCTGCGCGCGACGGCACCAAGCGGACCAATGCTGCACGCAGCAGGCGCTCGCGCAGCGGTCGCGTCAGCTGCGTCTCGACGACACCACGCCCGTAGTCGAGCAGGGCGCCGTAGCGCACGCCGGACGGACAGGTGGTCTCGCACGCACGGCAGCCGAGGCAGCGATCCAGGTGGGTCTGCGTCGTCGCGTTCGCCGGTTCGCCTTCGAGCAGCTGCTGGATCAGATAGATGCGCCCGCGCGGACTGTCGCGTTCGTCGCCGAGCACCTGATACGTCGGGCAGGTCGCCAGACAGAAGCCGCAGTGCACGCAGCGCCGCACGATCGCCTCGGCATCGCGAGCGGCGGGAGAATCGCGCAGGGCTTCGGCAAGGTTCGTATGCATGGGCTACAACTCGGGATACAGACGGCCGCGATTGAAGAGGCCATGCGGGTCGAACTCGGCCTTCAGGCGTCGATGCAGGGCGAGCATCGGTGCCGGCAAGGGATGGAATACCTGATCGATGGCGCGCGCGGCTGCGCCCGCGCGAAAGTGCGTGGCGTGGCCGCCGCCCGCACTCGCCGCGGCACGGATGCGCGCGGGATCCGCGTCCGACTTCAGCCAGCGCTGTGCGCCTTGCCATTCGATCAGTACCGGTCCGTCGAGATCCTCGATCGCCATTGCCGCAGCGACCGACAGCCGCCAGAGCGGGCGCGGGTCGGCGAAGAAGACATGTGTCTGCTCGCGCAGCGACAGCCAGAACGCATCGTCGTCGATGCGCTCGCCGCCGAGTTCGGCAGCGGCCGCGCGGACGGCTGCGGTCGCGCCCGACAGACGCACATATAAAGCGTCGTCGACGATCGCCGACGCGGAGATCGGCAGCGGCCGCTGCGCCCATCTGCGCAGGTGGTCGAGCGCACTGGTCGGATCGAGCTGCAAGCGCAGGCCGACCTGCATGCGCGGTTTCGGTACCAGCTTCAGGCTCGCTTCGAGGATCACGCCGAGCGTACCGAAGGCACCGACCATCAGGCGCGAAACGTCGTAGCCGGCCACGTTCTTCATGACCTCGCCGCCGAAACGCAGCGAGTCGCCGCGGCCGTCTAGAATGCGCACGCCGAGCACGAAATCGCGCGCGGCGCCGGCACTCGCACGGCACGGCCCGGACAAGCCCGCCGCCAGCGTGCCGCCGAGCGTCGCGTTCGCGCCGAAATGCGGCGGTTCGAAACCGAGCATCTGGCCGTGTTCGGCGAGCGCCGCATCGATCGTCGCCATGCGCGTGCCGGCGCGCGCGGTCAGCACGAGTTCGTCGGGCGCGTATCGCACGATGCCCGAGTGTGTGCTCATGTCGAGCAGATCGCCCGGCGACGCGTGGCCGAGAAAATCCTTGCTGCCCGACCCGCGCAGGCGCAGCGGCGCGCGCGCGGCCGCTGCGGCACGCACGCGTTCGCCGAGATCGGCGCTGCCGTCTGCCTCGATCGAGCCGGTATCGATCAAACCCGCTTCATTCATCAGAAGCGCTCGATCCCGGGGAATGGCATCGCACCGTGGTGCACATGCATACGACCGAACTCGGCGCAGCGACGCAGCGTCGGAACCGCCTTGCCTGGATTGAGCAAGCGCCGCGGATCGAACGCATGCTTGATGCGATGGAAACGCTCGATTTCCGGCGACTGAAATTGCGTGCACATCGCGTCGAGCTTCTCCACGCCGACGCCGTGTTCGCCGGTCACGCTGCCCCCGGCATCGACGCACAGTGCGAGGATCGCCGTGCCGAAGCGTTCGGTGCGTTCGCGCTCGCCGGCGTTCGCGGCGTCGTACAGGATGATCGGATGCAGGTTGCCGTCGCCGGCATGAAACACGTTCGCGACCGGCAGCGCGTATTCGCGCGAGAGCTCGGCAATGCCGCGCAACACGTCGGGCAGGCGCCCGCGCGGGATGCTGCCGTCGATGCAGTAGTAGTCCGGCGCCATGCGGCCGAGGGCCGGAAACGCGGCCTTGCGGCCGGACCAGACCGCGGCACGTTCGTGTGCTTCGATCGCGGTGCGGATCGAGGTGGCGCCGGATGCGCGCAGGATCGCCTCGGCGTGCGCGCATTCCTCGATGACCTCCGCTTCGATACCGTCGAGTTCGCACAGCAGCACGGCTTCGGCATCGGTCGGATAACCGCAGGGCACATACGCTTCGACGGCGGTGATCGCAGGGCGATCCATCATCTCCAGACCACCCGGCACGATGCCGGCGCGGATCACGGCGCTGACCGCGCCCGCGGCCGCGTCGACCGTCGCGAACGCCGCCAGCAGCAGGCGCGCGCTGTCCGGCTTCGGCAGCAGCTTCACCGTGACTTCGACGACGACGCCGAGCAGGCCTTCCGATCCGGTGAACAATGCGAGCAAGTCGTAGCCCGGAGCATCCAGCGCTGCGCTGCCGAACGTCAGGCGTTCGCCGTCGATCGTGACGATGTCGACCCGCAGCAGGTTGTGCGTGGTCAGGCCGTACTTGAGGCAGTGCAGTCCGCCGGCATTCTCGGCGACGTTGCCGCCGATCGTGCAGGCGATCTGCGAGGACGGATCGGGCGCGTAGAACAAGCCATACGGCGCTGCGGCTTTCGAGATCGCCAGATTGGTGACGCCCGGCTGCACGCGCGCGCAGCGATTGTGCGGATCGATCTCGATGATCCTGTTGAGGCGCGCGAGGCCGAGCACGACGCCGTTTTCGAGCGGCAGTGCGCCACCCGAGAGGCCGGTGCCGGCGCCGCGCGCAACGACCGGCACGCCATGCTCGTGGCAGACACGCAGCACGGCTTGCACTTCCTCGATCGTGCGCGGCAACGCGACGGCGAGCGGTAATTGACGGAACGCGGTCAATCCGTCGCATTCGTACGGCTTCAGATCAGGCTCGCGATGCAGCAGCGCGTCGTCCGGCAGCGCACGCGCAAGCGCGGCAATCAGCTGCAGCCGCTGCGCAACATCGCTGGAAAGGTCGACTGTCATCAAACCGGCATACCGGATGAACGTTGAACGCGAGGGTAGCGCACTCGCGGTGCGCTGCGGCAACCGGCGTCATCGGACTTGCCTATACTGCACGCACCGTCCGTCGTGGAGTGCGTCATGGGTATGGGGATCCTGCCGCTCGTCATCGTTGCCGTGCTGGCGATCGGCTTGTTCAAGCTGGTGCGCATCGTTCCGCAAGGTTTCGAGTGGACCGTCGAGCGCTGGGGCAAATACACGCATACGCTGACGCCGGGGTTCCACCTGCTGATTCCGGTCATGCAGAACGTCGGCCGCAAGATCAACATGATGGAGCAGGTGCTCGACGTGCCCTCGCAGGACGTCATCACCAAGGACAACGCCGTCGTCAAGGTCGACGGCGTGGTCTTCTATCAGGTGCTCGATGCGGCGAAGGCGGCGTACGAGGTCGCACAGCTCGAAGTCGCGATCATCAACCTGATCATGACGAACATCCGCACCGTGCTCGGTGGCCTTGATCTCGACGAATCACTGTCCAAGCGCGACGAGATCAACGCCAAACTGTTGCGCGTGGTCGACGAGGCGACGCATCCGTGGGGCCTCAAGGTCACTCGCATCGAGTTGAAGGACATCCAGCCGCCGCGCGACCTGGTCGATTCGATGGCGCGCCAGATGAAGGCCGAGCGCGAGAAGCGCGCGAACATTCTCGATGCCGAGGGTTTCCGCCAGGCGGCGATTCTGAAGGCCGAAGGCGAGAAGCAGTCGGTGATCCTCGCCGCCGAAGGCCAGAAGGAAGCCGCGTTTCGCGAAGCGGAGGCACGCGAGCGTTCGGCGGCTGCCGAGGCGAAGGCGACCGAGGTCGTCTCCGCGGCAATCGCCAATGGCGACGTCAACGCGCTGAACTATTTCGTCGCGAACAAGTACATCGAGGCGCTGAAGGCAATGGCCGAGTCGCCGAACCAGAAAATGCTGCTGCTGCCGATCGAGGCGACCGGCGTGCTCGGTTCGCTCGCCGGCATCGCCGAACTCGCCAAGAACGCACTCGACCGGCAGGCGGTCGACAAGATCGCGCCGCCGCGCGGGCCGGCGCCGCCGCAGGTGCGTTGACGTTCACAGATGGAAGATGCGGCAGGTCTCACAGGCTGCGGATAGGCCGAAGCCTCGCGGGCCGTCATTCCGGCTTGGCCGGAATGACGGAGAATCGAACGATCGTCGACGGTCCGACCGGGACACGCTCATGGACAATCTCGTCAATCACTACGGCTGGTGGCTGCTCGCACTCGTGCTGATCGCGGCCGAGATGCTGGCGCCGGGGTATTTCATGTTGTGGATCGGTATCGCCGCCGGCGTGATGGGCCTGGTCATGCTGATCGTGCCCGGGCTGCCCGCCATCGCGCAGGCGATCGTGTTCGCGCTGCTCGCGCTCGCGGCGTGCCTGATCTACTGGAGATTCATCCGGCCGCTGGCGGAGCAGCGCGACGATCAGCCGCTGCTCAACAAGCGCGGTGCGCAACTGATCGGTCAGCGCTTCGTCCTGTGCGATGCGATCGTCAACGGCCGCGGCAAGGTCAAGGTCGGCGATGGGACGTGGCTCGCCGAAGGGCCGGATCTGCCGGCCGGGAGCGAAGTCGAAGTGACGGCGGTGCTGGGGACGACGCTGAAAGTCGTCGCCGGAGTTCCGAGGCATGGATGATGCGCAGTGACGCACGATCCACGTTCAGCTAGACGTGGAAGACTACCGCTCCGCGCAGCTCCTGCATTCGAGCTGGACGCGCAACCGTGTCCTGCTGTTTCTCGGCGTAGGACTGCTCGGCGCGTTGCTACTGGCGCTGCGCATGGAATGGTCGTCGATCGTGGGCGGCGGAATTCTAGGATGCCGTCGGCGGTGCCGCCGGTGCCGAGATCGTCCGCCGACCCGTCTTGCCGCGGCGGTCTCGACGAGTGTTCGCGCAGCAGAAGAATTTGCGGCGGCCGGTGACCATGAGCTGGGACAGCGAAGCGCTTCGCTGGAGCAGCGTCGATGGGTCTGGCAGGACGTGTCGGGGCGACTTCGTGAAATGGCGCAGGAACGATCGCGTACTCCTTCTATCATTCGGACCTGGTCTTTCAGCTGTTGCCCCGGCGCGCGTTTACGAGCGAGGAACAACGGGCCTCCTTCGAAACGGAACTCATGCGGATCAAGTCCGCGTAGGCATGCGTCGCGGCGACTCGCAGCGACCTTTGTCGGAGCATGAATGACAGATCGGGCCGCGTTCGCGATTGTCTTGGGCTCCGCGCTGCTTTGCTGCGGCCTTGCGGCCTGCGTGTCGGTGTCGACCAGGCCGGCGTCCGACGCCGAACCGCCCGGGCGTGTCGCATGTCGACTACATTCCCGCGCAGCCGCGGTCGGCAAACGCGGTGCCGGTCTATCCGCGCGACTTGCTGGCGCTGAATCTGGCGCCGGTCCTGCTTGCGGTGCGCCTGACTGTCGATGGCGACGGCAAGGTCGTCGACATCGCGTCCGTCGATCCGTTCGCGTCGCAATACCAGGCCAGGTTTCTTGCAGCGGTCAGGCAGGCCTGCCTTCGATGGACGTTCTCGCCGCTGATCCAGCTCGATCTCGATGCCGGTCCGACGACGTTCGTCGAGAACGGCGTGACGGTCGCCTACAAAGGACGTCCCAAGCCATTGCCAACCCAGTTCGACTATCAGTTCGTCTTCAGCCAGCAGGATGGGCTGCCGCTGGTCGAGGCGAGCGCCAGCAAGCCTTAAGAGAGCGGCCGCCGTGCTGCTGCACGCGTCGGTGCTGCTCGTCAATCCGCCGCCGGCGTCGCGGTCACTTCGCGTCGGCCAGCATGCGCACGAAGCGCGCGCGTTCGGATGAATCCATGTCCGATACGATGGCCGCCGGCAATCCGCCGAGGGTGACGGTGTCGAGCCAGTAACCCTGACGCTCCGTCGTAGCGGGTGCGCCGGCATCGGCCTGCGCCAGTACGAACACGTCGATCAGATGCAGGCCGTGCCGGTAGACGAGCACCGGCACGCGCAGGCTGCCGACGTAGTCGATGCGGCCACCGACCAGGTTGAAACCCCGATCGGCAAAGTCCTGCACCAGCGGCGCCTGCGCCACCCTGCCGGCGAACCAGGGCTTGACCGTGTGGCGGTCGGTCGACACCACGTCGACCGGCGAGGCGGCGGCGAGTGCGCGCCAATGCCCGGCGAACAGATCGCGCGTCGTCTGCTCGGCGGCGTTGCCGGCATGCGACGACCACAAGGGAACCAACGCGGCGCCGGCCACGAACGCGATCGCCCAGGACGCAGCGAGCGCCAACCAGCGTTGTCGCGGCAGGCGAGTGCGGATTGCCGTGATGGGCTTCGGGCTTTCGAACGGAATGCGCTCGCGCAACGCCTGCGGTGCGGTATAGCGCGGCAGATCGGCACGCAGCGTGCGGCGCAAGGCATCGAGCTCGATCAGGGCCGCGCGGCAGTCGGCGCAGCCATCGAGGTGCGCTTCGAATTCGCGGCTGGCCGCGCGGTCGAGTTCGCCGTCGAAGTACAGCGCAACGAGGTCGCGGGCGGCACTACAGTCCATGGTCCACCTCGTTCGGCCGCAGCGGGCCGAGGGATTTCTGCAGCAGAGCGCGGCCGCGCGCGAGGCGCGACATCACGGTGCCGATCGGCGCCTGCAGGACGTCGGCGATCTCGCGGTACGACAGTTCCTCGATCTCGCGCAGGATCAGCGTCTCGCGAAATTCCATCGGCAGGTTCTCCAGATGGCGTCGGATCAGCGCGCTGCGCTGGGCGTGGTCGAGGCGGTCTTCGACATCGCCGGCGTCGCTCTGCGCGAGCAGTGCATCGGCCGCGTCGCGCCCATGCTCGGCGGCGACCTGATCGATCGCGACGTGGCGCTGTTCGCTGCCGCGCGTCGACAGCCGCGCCAGACAGCAGTTGCGCACGATCGCCAGCCACCATGCGCGGGCGTTGCCGCCGGCGTAGGAGTCGGCCGAGCGCGATGCACGCACGAACGCGTCATGCACGGCGTCGGCGGCATCCTGCTCGTTGCCGAGCAGCCAGCGGCCGAGGTTGTAGGCCGCATCGAGGTGGCGCAGCGCAAGGTCGCCGACGACCGTCTGCGAGGCGTTCACGACCGTCGTTCGCCGCGAGACCGCAGGCTAGGGTTTGCGCACATGCACGATGCCGGTCATGAACGGGTGGACAGTGCAGTAGTAGGCGAAGTCGCCTTCCTCGTCGAAAGTATGCTCAAAGTGGTCGTCGGTATCCAAGGCTTTCGACAGCAGCTGCTTGTCCGTGCTGGCGACCGTGTGCGGCACGTCGTCGTGGTTGGTCCAGGTGATCGTGGTGCCCGGCGCGACCGTCAGCTCGCCCGGCGTGAACGCGAACTTGGTGATGTCGACGGTCGGCGCAGCTGTCGCAGCGACGGCGTTCGACAGCGCGAAGATCGCGCCGAGCAGGATGCCGCTGAAAACGCTGCCGGTACGACGGCGGCCGGCGGCCGGGGTCGAGAGGTTCATGCGGTTGTCCTTCTTTATCGTGCGATGCCGTTCAGTGGTCGAGTGGCGTATCGATCAGCGCGAGTGCGTGCTCGCCGCGCACGACGCTGAGCTGACGCGTTCCGAGCAGTTTGCCGAGCTCGCCCGCCGGCACCTTGACCGGACCGGGCTCGCCGACGCCGGCCTGCCCCGGCGTCGGTAGCGGATAGGCCAGCGACACCGCCGTGTGCAGTGCGACGTGCCCTTCCACTTTCTGCAGTACCTGGTGGATGTGGCCGTTCAGCACGGTGACCGAGCCGAACGGCCGCAGCAGCGCGATCGCCGCCGCCGCATCGGCGGTACCCCAGCCCCACGGTTCCCACACGGTCCACATCGGGATGTGCGCGAGCACGACCACGGGCGTGGAGCGGGAGACCGCGGCCAGGTCCGCCTTCAACCAGGCGAGTTGTTCGTCGCCGAGCGCGGCGAGATGGCCCTTCTGGAAATTGAGCACGTTGTTGAGACCGATAAAGTGCACGCCGCCCTGATCGAAGCTGTACCAGGCGCGACCCTTGCCATCGTGGTCGAAGAACTTCAGATAGCCGCCGACGCCGTCGTCCATGGCGTCGTGTTCGCCCGGCACCGTGTGAACGCGATCGACCTTGAGTTCGCCGAGCAGGTCACGCGCCTGGCCGAATTCCTCCGGCTTGGACAAATGACTGACATCGCCGGTATGCACGACGAAGGCCGGTGCCTGTGGCAGCGCGTGGATGTCGGCGATCGCACGGCGCAGGCTGCCGACGACGTCGGGATTGGCGTCCTTGTGAAAGCCGATATGCGTATCGCTGATCTGCACGAAGGTCAGCGCATGCTTCGAGGCCTCATCCACGTGGCCGACGCTCGTTGCGCCGAGCGCGCGCGGCACGCCGCCGGCGACGCTCCAGACCACGGCGGCGCCGGTCCAGGCGGCGAGGCAGCCGAGCGCCTTGCGGCGATCGGCATCGGGTGTGTCGGTTTTTCGATTCGAGTCGGACGGTGTCATGGCGGCGGCTCCTGCGCTGGGTTCGAACCACCAGATCAGAGCGGGCGCGCGTTTATTCCCGGCACAGTACATCGGCGCGATCGTCGCCGGGCGGCGCTCGCGCGGAGCGAGTTGGAATGCCGCGTCGTGACCGCGATAATGCGCGCCCCCAAGACCGGACGGCGCCCTGCCATGACGCAACAGACCATTCTCAACGCCACCCACCGCGCGCGCGGCGCGAAGATGGTCGACTTCGGTGGCTGGGACATGCCGCTCAACTACGGCTCGCAGATCGAGGAACACCATCTGGTGCGCCGCGACGCCGGCATGTTCGACGTCTCGCACATGACCGTGGTCGACCTGCACGGCGCGCGCACGCGCGAGTTCCTGCGCCATCTGCTCGCCAACAGCGTCGACAAACTGAAGGTGTCGGGCAAGGCGTTGTACTCATGCATGTTGAACGAGCAGGGCGGCGTCGTCGACGACCTGATCGTGTATTTCCTGCGCGAAGACTTCTTCCGCGTCGTCGTCAACGCATCGACGCGCGACAAGGACCTGGCCTGGATCGAGCGGCAGGCGCAGGCGTTCGATGTCGCGGTCGGCGAACGTGCCGATCTGTCGATGATCGCGGTGCAGGGGCCGAACGCGCGCGCGAAGGTGCTCGCGCTGCTGACGCCGGAGACGCGCGCGAAGGCGGAGAAGCTCGGCAAGTTCGTCGCTGCGGAGGGCGATGGCCTGCTGATCGCGCGCACCGGCTACACCGGCGAAGACGGTTTCGAGATCATCGTGCCGCAAGCGCAGGCCGTCGCCTTGTGGGATCGGCTCGAGCAGGCCGGCGTCGCGCCGGCCGGACTCGGCGCGCGCGACACGCTGCGCCTGGAAGCCGGCATGAACCTGTACGGCCAGGACATGGACGAGACGGTCACGCCCTGGGAGGCGAATCTCGGCTGGACCGTCGCGCTCGACGAAGGCCGCGACTTCATCGGTCGCAGCGTGCTCGAAAAGCAGAAGGCTGCCGGCAACCACAGCATGATGGTCGGCCTGGTGATGGATGAGAAGGGCGTGCTGCGCCACGGCCAGCGCGTGGTCACGCCGGATGGCGACGGCGAGATCCTCTCCGGCAGCTACTCGCCGACGCTGGCCAAGTCGATAGCTTTCGCGCGCGTACCGGCCGGCAGCAGCGGCACGCTGCAGGTCGACATCCGCGGCAAGCTGATGCCGGTACGCGTGGTGAAGTATCCGTTCGTGCGCGACGGCAAGGCGATCGAAGGTATCTGAAGCTGCGTTCGCGCCGTCGCGCGGACGTTGTTAGAATCGCAACCAGCAGCCGACCTCCAAGGACCTGAGCCATGCAAGAAATTCCCGGCGATCTGAAATTCCTGAAGTCCCACGAGTGGGCGCGCGTCGAAGACAAGGGCACGGTCACGGTCGGCATTTCCGATCATGCGCAGGGACTGCTCGGCGATCTCGTCTATGTCGAACTGCCGGGCATCGGCGACACCGTCAAGGCCGGCCACGCCGTTGCGGTCGTCGAGTCGGTCAAGGCGGCGTCGGACGTCTATGCCCCCGTTTCGGGCGAGATCGTCGCGATCAACGAGGCGCTGCCGGACAAGCCCGAGACGATCAACGAGGACGCCTACGGCGACGGCTGGATCTTCGTGATCAAGCCGGACAACCTCGCCGAAGAGCAGGAAGAACTGCTCGACCCCGACGCGTACGCCGAATTGATCGAGAACGAAGACCACTGAGTCGGGTCCTCGCAGTCGGCCTCCTGAAGAGGGCGCGCTGGCAAGCGCGCCCTTTTTCGTTGGCGAACTCTGATGGCCGGCGAGCGGCGGACGCCATCACATCGGCCGGGTGCCGATCGTCGCGACGCAGCGTGTACGTCTTGGGCGTGAACGTCGCCGTGCATGTCGTCGGCGCGTTCTCGAACGGATCGAGCGGCGCTATCGTGAGACGACACGATACGCGAATTTATTGTCGGCGCCGCGAGCGAACGTTCGTCGTCGAGTCCGACGTGTGCGCGTCGAAGTCTGCAACGATCTGTCGCTCGCGATCGCGGACAAAATGTCGTCGTCGACTACGCATGCGTAGATGAAGATGCGATGCGTCGACGAGGTCGATCGAGTGTCCGAACGAGACGGCGACGCACCGCCGGGTCAATCGCTTTTCAGTCGCGCGGCGTCTCCTCGACCCCCAAAACGAAAAAATATTTTTCGGTCGTTCACCCGCGGTTGGGGCGGCGGAATCGCCTCACCGAAGGTAGTTCGTCAGCACGCTGTCGATTACGGTCACACTCACCGATGGACGCGGCGGTTCGATGAGACGCGCGGGTGAAAAGTCCGGAGATCCGCATCAGAGCTAGCTCTCCGGCCTTGCGCGCGATTATTGGCGTGTGAACGTATAGACGTCTAGATGTTTATACTTTTCGTACGACAGGCGCGATTGGGTGCGCTTCAGGCGCCGCCCGGAGGTCGTTTTCGGGCATCCAGCAGTCGTGTGGGAACTGCTTGTTTCCGTTGAAAATTTGTTGACACGCGCATCCGACAGTAATAGTTTCTGCGCCGGCGTGACAAACGAATAAAGGAATCATGACTGCAACCCGATTCATCGTCCCCTACATTGAACACGGCACCAAGTCCGGGTCGGTGAAGAAGATCACGGTGTCGGTTCCCTTCCATATTCTCAGACTCTTGTCCGACGAACGGACCCGGCGCCAAGTTGCAAATCTGCGCCACGCCACCAACAGCGATCTGCTGTGCGAAGCATTCCTTCACGCTTTTACTGGGCAACCACTGCCAACTGACGAGGAGCTAAGACGCGATATGGCTATTAAGAAAGCAGCTGCAAAGAAGAAACCCGCCGTTAAGAAGGCCGCCAAGAAGGCGGTGAAGAAGACGACTGCGAAGGCCAAGACCGCTACCGCCCGCAAGACCGGCGCAGCGAAGAAGCCCGCAGCGAAGAAAGCAGCGAAGAAGGCTGTAAAGAAGGCCAAGTAAGGCCTGCCTTCGAATCGGTCGCGATGTATGCGCACCGATCATGGCCCAGGCGACGCACGTGTTCATGCGCAAGCCTGCGGCCGGTAGCGACACCTTAGTACTGCAATACGTATAGAAATGTAGTTGACACTGCCAGCAAGACCTCTCTCTCCCTGCGGTTGCCCAGCGCAGGGAGAGAATTTCCCCGGTTCTGCTCGGCGCGCGCATCTGCGGCGGACCTTCGCCGACTTCCCGACCGAAAGTCCAACACGTGATCCACGCTGCGATGCGAGCGCGGCTCTTTGCGTCCGCGCGGTCTGTGGCTGTCCGTGCCGGTTTTGGTTCAGCGCGACAACAGCGTCGCCACCGCATTTCCGTCGGGCGAGCGCTCGGCGATGATCTTGGCGCAGCTGAGCAGAGGCACTGCGAGCAGCAATCCGGCGACGCCCCACATCCAGCCGAGCGCGATCAGAACGAGGAAGACCATCACCGGGTCGAGCGCGAGGCGGCGGCCGACCAGATGCGGTGTGACGAGCTGCGACTCCACCAGGTGCAGTCCGAGGAACGCCGCAGGAGCGGCCAGCGCCGACAAGGGCGATGCGAATTCGCCGAAGCCGACGACGGTCAGTGCGACCGCGGTGAGCAGCGGTCCGATGAAGGGCGCGAAGTTCAGCAACGCGGCGACTCCGCCCCAGAGCAGCGGATCGGGAATCTTCAACGCGAACAGGGCGGCAGCCGTCGCCACTCCCAAGCCCGTGTTGATCAGCGTGATGGTGATCATGTAGAGCGACAGCTCGTGCTGCGCCTGTCGCGTCGCGCCAACCAGATCGCGCTTGGCGCGCAGGTGCGGCGCCAACGTGACGAACTTGCGCAGCAGCTCGTCGCCGTGCAGAAGAAACAGGAACAGCAAAAAGATGACTACGATGATGCCGGCGAGCATCGCCGGTGCGGCAACGAGCGCCTGTGCGAGAAATCCCGGCGAGGCATCGACGACGCGCACCGACGATTGGCCGCTGTCGAAATTCGCGAGCTTGCCGAGGTCGTGCGCGGCCGATGTCGCTGCCTGCAGCGGCTTGCGCAGATCGCGCATGGCCGATTCCAGATGGGCGAGCGCCTGCGGCATGCGCGCCATCCATTGACGCGCCGGCGTCGCCAATGCGACGAACGCGCCGCCCGTCACGGCGACGGTGAAGACGACGGCGAGCAATGCGCCGACGGCGCGCGGCACGCGCCAGCGCTCGAGCAGCCGAACGGCGGGTGCGAACATCAGGCCGAGCAGGATCGCGACGAGGATCGGCACGATGACCGCCTGCGCAATTACGCACGTGTAAGCCACGATGGCGACCACGATTGCACCGAGCAGGCGGTTGCGCTGTCGATGCGGCCGCGCTGTCTGCGCATTCGCCAACGGCGCAACGGCTGTCGGCGTAGCGGATGTAGGCGGCGTCGGCGCGGCGACATCCGCTGCGTCGCGCGCGGCACTCATGCGCTGGGTGACGGCGGTTCGTCCGACGTGCGCTGCCGCAGGTCGTCCGCGAGCATCGCGCCGATCGGCGAACGCAGGGCGAACGAAACGGCGGCGGAAACGATGCTGCCGACACGCGCGAACGCGCGCCATGGCAGCAGGCCCGCGACGAATCCGCTGGCGGCGCCGCCGCCGACGATCAGCGCGGTGCGATGACGCGCAACGAGTTTGCGCAGCGTACGCGTCTCGGTTTGCCAGCGCGTGCGCTCACGCTGCAGGCGATGCGTCGCCTGCTGTACCTCGCGGCGGCGTTCAAGCAGCTTCATGGCTCGACCTGCCGATCTGTCCGAGCATACGGCGCGTATTCGGCAAGCCGAGCTCGCGCCAGCAGCCGCGCATCCCCCACAACACGGCGACCACGCCGAGCAGGTTCGCCAGGGCGACGCTGCCGATGCCGTAGAAGATGTTGCCGGTCAGCTGATAGATGCCGGCCGCGATCGCTGCGCTCGTCGCCAGCCATGCGCCGACACCGAGGAAGACCAGCGCGAAGCCGAGCCAGATCAGAACGAAGGCGCTGCTGCGCGCGAGCCGCAGCTCGGCGCGCAGCAGCGCCAGCGCCGCGTCGGCCACGCGCAGCGCCTGATCCAGGGCCGCGCGCGCGGCTGCGAAGGTGTCGTTGTCGCGGTGTGACGATGACGCGCCTTCATCCGAAGCGGCCGGCGCGTCCATGTCAGCGGCTACGCAACCAGCGCGACACCACGACACCGGCGGCGAATGCGATACCGAACGCGGCCAACGGGTGCTCGCGCACTTGCTCAACCGCCGCATCGCTGAATTGCTTGGCACCATCGGCGAAGCGCGCACTCGCGTCACGCAGGTCGTCTTCGAGCTGCGCTCCGTTTGCGCGCAGCTTCGAGCGCAGCCGATCCAGTTCGCTCTTCATGCTTTCGATGCTTTCGTTTGCCGCGCCAGCCAACTCGTCACCGGCTTCTTCAAGCGGCTGTTTCACTTCACGTACGCTCACCATGGCTTTGCTCCTGGGGGATGTAAGACCTGCAGCAGGGTCTGCGCCGACGCCGTTGGCGGTGCGCGGACCGCCATCGGCGAGGCAGACCCCACCGATGCAGCGCGAGCTTAGTCGGAGCAAACTGAACGGGCGACTCGCAATCGAAGCGGTACGAAACTTGCAGGCGCGAGAGATTACGATTTCGTGAAATCGCGTTATATTCAGGTTGCCTGCGGGGGTCGCAGCGCCGCGAAGTCGAAGCATCCAACGGTCAGGGGTCGGAAGATGTCGGGAGTCAACGCAGGATGTCACGACCTGTCAGGGCGTGGCCGCAGGTTTGGAACGGCAACCCATCGCGTCGGATTGCATCGGCGCGGCATGCGCGGGGCGATATCGTCAGGGCTGTTGATCCTGCTGCTGGCCGTCATCGTGGTCGTCGCTGTCGCATTGTGGTGGTTCGTTGGCCAGTCGTCGGCACCGCCGACAGCGGTCGTGCCGATTCCCGCGGGTTCTGCGCCTGCAGATGCGGCACCCGCTGGAGCTGCGGCAACGGACGATCTCAGCGTCAGCGATCTGTACAAGGCAGCGCGCGCGGCGGTCGGCGAGAACCGCATGGTGGCGCCGCCCGGCAACAACGCGCTCGAATATTACTTGCGCATTCTCGCCAGGCAGCCCGACGACAGCAGCGCAACCGATGCGCTGCGCGAACTGTTCCCGTTCGCGACCGCCGGCGCCGAGGATCAGATCAACCAGAGCAACTTCGACGAGGCGACGCGGATCATGGGCCTGCTCGCCAAGGCCGATCCGAGCAACTACACGCTGACGATCCTGCGCAGCAAACTCGACGCGAAGAAGAAGCAGAACGATCGCGACCAGCAGCTGCAGGCGCAACAGGCGGCCGCTGCCGCCGCGCGTACAGCGGGCGCGCCGCAACCACCCGGCGCCGCATCCGCCGTCGCACCTGCAGCGGATGCCGCCGCGACGGCGGCGCCAGCCCCTGCCGCTGCGCCGCCCGTGGCTCCTGTGCGGGAAGTCGCGCGGACGACGCCGCCGCCCGCAGCGGTACCCCCGCCGCCTGTGGTCGAGGAACCGGTCGGCGAATCGCGCGATGTGCGCGTGGTCACGCCGCCGCAGCCGAGCTATCCGGCCGCCGCGGTGCGCAGTCGTCAGAATGGCTGGGTCGAAGTCGAATTCACCGTCGCCGCCGACGGCTCGGTGCAGAACGCGAAGGTGGTCGGTGCGCAGCCTGCGCGCACGTTCGATCGCGAAGCGATCAATGCGATCGAGGCGGCCCGCTTCGAACCGCGGCTGGACAAGGGAAAACCTGTCGCCGCGACGCTGCGCCGGCGCATCGAGTTCAAGCTCAACAACTGAGCATGGCGACGCGGACGCCGCGCCAGCGGCGTTCGTTGTCGCAGCGAAAGGTCTGCGCGGACTCGATGCGTGTTGCAATCAGTCGGTGCCGCCGGCGAGATCCGAGCTGTCGCCGTGATCGATGCCGGCCCAGTTGACCTCGGGCAAGCCGAGGTAGCGGTCGATCAGCATCGGCATCAGTCCCATCGGCACCGGCGATTCGCAGTTCCACATCATCACCGCGCCGAAGCGGTATTTCGGCAGGAACGCAATGATCGCGCGGTAGCCCTGCACGGCGCCGGCGTGAAAGACCAGCGTCGTGCCGGCGTAATCGTAGATGCGCCAGCCGAGCGCGTATTTCGCATCGAGCAAACGACTGCGCCGCCACGGCGACGCGCGCTTTTCGCGCTCGGTCTCGACCAGCGGCGTGTGCAGCACGCTCAGCAGTTCCGGCGACAGCACGTTCGGTCGGCCGCCCATCTGCGCGATCAGCCATTGCTCCATGTCGTGGATGCTGGCATTGACGCCGGCGGCCGGCGGCACGTGGTAGTAGCTTTCCTTCGGCACGAACGGCGCCCAGCCGCTGCCGGTGCGATGGTGCGGGCGCGCCCAGCTCTTCGATCCTTCCAGCGCATCGCGGCCGTAGGTGGCGGTGTCCATGCCGAGCGGATGGAAGATGCGCTTTTCGACCTGGTGATAGTAGAAGTCGCCGGTGGCTGCATAGGTCACATCGCCGATCAGACTGAAGGCGATGTTCTGGTAGCCGTAGCAATCCCCGACCGGGCACGCCAACGGCACATCCTTCAAACGATCGACAAGCAATTCATAAGGCTCGTCCTGCTCGAGCAAGTTGTCGTAGGTATTGTGCGGCAGGCCGACGCGATGACTGAGGATGTCGCGCACGGTCAGCTTCTGCGCACCGGCGACGTCGTTCAAGGTGAACGCCGGCAGCATGTCGGCGACGCGCGTGTCCCAATGCAGCTGGCCGCGCTCGACCAGCAGGCCGGACATCGCCGCGGCGAACGCCTTCGACAGCGAAGCGAGGCGGAACACGGTGTCGCTGGAGACGCGTTCGTGCGTTGCCGCGTTGGCGAAGCCGACGCCGCGCTCGAGCAGCACCTTGTCGTCCTTGATGATGGCGGCGGCGAGTCCCGACACATCATTCGATGCCTCGACTCCGTCGAGCCAGCGATTGAACTCGTGCGCAATGGCGGGCGCGTCGCGCGACACCGCTTTCGCATCGACGACCGGAATCGCGATCAGCGGCAGCGCTGCCGGCACGCGTGTACGCACGACGAGTCTTCTGCCGGCAACGGCGCTGCTTTTGGCGGCGCCCTTTTTCGTCGAAGGCTTGGTCGCCACAGCTTTGGTCGCCGCCGCGGTCTTCTTGCGCGCTGCGGGCGCTGCCGCCGAATTTTTCGCACTCGCGCTCGTCGGCGCGCGTTGCGCCGGTTTCGTTTTTTTTGCGTTATCCGCGGCGAATGCGGGGGTGGCGGCAGCTACGGCAAAGGCCGCAAGCAAGACGATCAAAACGCGTGGGGTACTGCTCAATGCGATCTCCGGGGGCCTGCAGGACCCTCGTGTTATGCTCGAAAACGCGTTGATTCTAGCTGCATCGCGAAGGGGAAAGGAACATGACTCTGCTGATTGTGCTCGTGATCCTGGTCGGTGTCGGTTTTTACGCGGTCGGTCTGTACAACGCGCTCGTGACCGGACGCAACGGCTACAAGAATGCGTTCGCGCAAATCGATGTCCAGCTGACGCGGCGCTACGACCTGATTCCGAATCTGGTGGAAACCGCTAAAGGCTATATGCAGCATGAGCGCGAAACGCTCGAAGCGGTGATCCAGGCGCGCAATTCCGCGGTCTCGGGCTTGTCCGCCGGCAAGGCCAGCCCTGGTGACGCCGCCGCGATGCAGCAGCTGTCCGGCGCCGACAACGCGCTGACGCAGACGCTCGGTCGCTTGTTCGCCTTGTCCGAGGCCTATCCGGATCTGAAGGCGAACCAGAACATGATGCAGCTCAGCGAAGAACTGACCTCGACCGAAAACAAGGTCGCCTTCGCGCGCCAGGCCTACAACGATGCCGTGATGGGCTACAACAATCGTCGCCAGATGTTTCCCGGCTCAGTCGTTGCGAACATGTTCGCGCTTCAACCCGCCGAACCGCTCAAGATCGAGTCGGAGACGAAGCGCGAGGTGCCGAAAATCGCGTTCACCTGACGCGGCGGCGTGATCCGGAGCAGCGAGACGAATCGTGCGCGCGACGCATCCGCACGTAGCGGCGGGCGCATCGCCGGCTCACGCGCATGAATTTTTTCGAGCATCAGGAGCGGGCGCGGCGGCAGACGCGGCGCATGCTGCTGTTGTTCGTGCTCGCCGTCGCCGCGATCGTCGTGTCGCCGTCGATTGCGATCGTGGTACTGGCCCTCGGCGTCGACGGCACGCAACGCGTGAACGGCGGCCGCCGCCGCCGTTGATGAACGAGGCGCGCTGAGCTCGATCACGGCGTGCGCGTACCTGCCTTGCGACGGGCCGTGCGACTGGCGCGTCCTGTTGCAGGATGGGCGGTCATCGTGTGCCGCTGCTGCGTGCAGCGCAATGCCATCATGCGATTTCTGATAGAAGCGCAGCCATGAACCTGCATATCTCACCGCAGCGCGCGACCGACGAGCTTCTGGCTCGCCCGAATCTGCTGCTGCGCGTCGGCGAGCAGGTCGTCGACGTCGGTGCACTGCGCGTGGTCACGCGGCCGGACCTGCCGCGCCTGACCGGCAAGGCGGTCGCCGTGCTGATCGAACTGGTCCGCCATGCCGGCCGTACCGTCACGCGCGACCAGCTGTTCGATCGCGTCTGGACCGGCCGCTTCACCACGCCCGATGTGCTGACGCAGGCGATCAAGGAATTGCGCCGCGCATTCGCCGACGACAGCAAGCCGCCGCTGTATATCGAGACGATTCCGAAAGTCGGTTATCGGCTGATCGCGCGCGTGCTCGTGCTCGAGGCGCAGGATGGCGGGTTGTTCGTCGAACGCGCATCGGTGCAGTCGATCAACGACGACGCGGGACCGGGCGAGGAATCGACGGTCGATACGCCGGCCACGACCGAAGCACCACGGGCACGTCGATGGCCGGCGTGGCGCGTACCCGTTTTGCTGGGTATCGCCGCGGTGCTCGCCATGGGTGTCTGGCGCTGGTCGGTGCACGATGCGTTCGTGCCGTCGTCGGCACCGGCCACGTCGCCGCTGTGGCGAGTTGCCGGGCTGCGTGCGCTGACCTCCGACCCGGGCGCGGAGCGGCGCCCGCGCCTGTCGCCGGACGGTACGCGCGTCGCCTTCGGTATCCTCGACGAAAAAACCGGTTTCGACCGCATCGTCGTGCGCTCGATCGAGCCGTCGCAACTCGTGCATATCACGGTGGGTGCCAACGAGCATGAGGCGCTGCCTGCGTGGTCGCTCGACGGCATGCACATGCTGTACGAACGTCTGCGCGGACAGGGCTGCGCGATGTATGTCGCCTCCAGCCTCGGCGGCGGCGAGCACGAAATCGGCACCTGCCCGGATTATTTCGTCAACTATTACGACTGGACGCCGGATGGCGCCGGCCTCCTCACCTCGGAACGTGCGCGGGACGGCAGCCACGAGCTCGCGCTGACGCGTCTGGATCTCGACAGCGGCCGCAAGCAGACGCTTCAGTACGAACGCGACGCGCAGGATCAGGATCTCGAGCCGCACTATTCGCCGGACGGCCGCCGCATCGCATTCCGCCGCGGCATCGCGCCGTACAGCGATCTCTATGTGATGGATGCGGCCGGAGGTGCGGTACGCCAGCTCACGCACGTGTCCGCGCGCATTCGCGGCTACACCTGGACGCGCGATGGCCGCGGCCTCGTGTTCGCCTCCAGCCATGCAGGGCCGATGGCGCTGTACGCCCTCGATATCGATTCCGGCCGGCTGCAGGCGCTCGATGTCTCGCCGGCGGAATTCCCCGACGCCGCGCGCACCGATGACTCGATCGTCTACGAGATTTCGCGCACGCACAGCGGGTTGACGCAGCTCGCCCTCGATGCGACTGCGTCCCCCGCACGCATGCTCGCGCCATCGACCGGCAACGATTATTCGCCGGCGGTGTCGCCGTCCGGCGACCGCGTGGTGTTCGTATCCGATCGCAGCGGGCAATATCAGGTGTGGCTGTCCGACTCATCCGGCGGCGCTGCGCAGCTGTTGACGCAGCGAGCCGACAGCGCCTTCACTGCGCCGCACTGGCGCGCCGACGGCAACGGCATTCTGGCGATCGAGCGCGGCGGCGAGCAGCGCAAGCTGGTCGAGATCGATCTGGCGACCCGGCGCCAGCGCGTGGTGTCGCCCGCCGGCGAAAACATTCTCGCCGGCGACTACGGAGTCGACGCCGACAGCTACCTTTTCATCGCAGGAAGCTCCGGCCGCGACAACCAGCTGGTGCAGCTCGAACATGCCGGGCAGGCCAACCAACAGCGCCGGGTGCTGCTGACGTCGGTCTCCGAATTCCAGCTCGATCGCGCAGCGCGCGCGATCTACTACACGCCGAACGTGCAGAGCGGATTGCTGCGGCTCGATCTCGGCAGCGGCGCCACCGAGCTCGTCACGGACAGGATCAAATCGGCCGCGGCCAACTGGCGGCTCGTCGATGGACGCATCTGGTACATCGCGGACATCGAAGTGAAGTCGGCCAATCTGCACGAACTCGATCCGTCGACGGGCACGGACCGCGTGATCAGCTCGCTGCAGGCCATCATGCGCGATCTCAGCTTCAGCCCGATGCCCGACCGCAAGAGCATCATCGCGGTGCCGTTCGGCGCGGAAGACACTGACGTCGGCATGCTGCAGCTGACGCGTCAAGCCGCAGCCTCCGCAGCACACCGATAGCGCACCGTCGCTGCATGTGCATCGAGCGCGGTTGCGGTCGACGCAACGCGTGCAATTCCGCCGCGCCCGTTGCGAAGTCCTGCCGAAGCGCAATTTCAGTCACATCGATTGCGCGTGCGCGCAACCCGCGCGTCGCGTGCGCGGCCGAGACTCTCCTCGCCCTGCAACGGGCAGATGTGTCACAGCATCGATAGTGCGACCCCCTCGGCGGGCTACCTGGTTCGGGACCTGGGGCCCGTCTTTTTTTTCGCGAAGCGTCGGCGTCGCGGCTGGCGTCGCCTCAAGGCATGCAGGCGCCGAGCGGCAGCGGGACGACCTGGCTGACCGTTTCGTCGCGCGTGTCCTGCACGAAGGCGACGACGCGCGCCCGCGCGCGATCCATCTCCTCCGGCACGCGCAGGTCGGCGCTGGCCGAGCCGAGCGGAAGCGGGCCGGCGAATGCACGCACGACGTGATCGTGATGCAGGGTCTTGCCACGATTCTCGCCGCCGCGAATCGCGTTCGACAGGCCGTCCTCGATCACGGCAACGTAGACGCGATCGTTCTCGCCACCCGACGAGGTCAGTTCGACATGCAGAGCGGAAGCGGGCGAGACTTCGATCTTCAACATCGGCGCCGTGGTCGCCGCGGACTCGGGTGGGGGCGCTTTCGGCCATTCTCTCCAGAGGCGGCCGTCGACGCGGATCTGCGGCGTGTAGATCATGGAACGCGCATCGTGCGTCGCCTGTGCTTTTTGCCGCGCCGTGTAGCGCGCGTCGGCGTACGGATCGTGCCAGTCCTTCAGGTCCCAGTAGTCGACATGGAACTCAATGCCGACGTAGGCGGGCTTGTCGCGCAGCGTACTCAGCCATTGTTCGGCCGGCGGACAGGAGCTGCAGCCTTCGCTGGTATACAACTCCACAAGGTGCACGCGCGCGCGGCCGCTTTCGGCGACGCAGGCCGCGGTACCGGGCACGGGCGACGCGGTCGCAACGAACAGCGTCGCCCAGATCGAGAGTCGCATCGACGGTTCGCCTGCAGTGTGGATACTTCCGGTCAGCTTAGCCATCCACTCCGCTGGCGGGTTGCCGAACCTGCGCGCAGGGCATCCATCGGCTGCCTTCTGACGCGCCCTGGATGGCGCAGTTGGCGTCGAGGTGCGCGCGCCGCACTCGCGGATCCTCCGCACAGCTCGTTGATCTGCATCGATTTCGTCGGCAGTACCGAAAGATTTCAGCGCGATTTCGCCGCGCTATCCTGACCGCTTCGACCATCGCGCCTATGCATGACCCAGGTTCTGGCGTGTGGAGGTCGAAATGCTTGCCGTCAATCATCATCTCGCTCACGGAGCGAGTCTCGAACTAGTCGCGAAATCCGTATCGATCAGCCGCGACCCCGCCCTTGCGGTCGTCAGCGGAGGCGGGCGCGGCTGCGTGTTGAAAGCGGACGGGCCGCTGGCGGGCGTCTGGATTCCATTGCGCGGACGCCTGCAGCTGGGTGCCAATGGCGACACGCTGCTGTACCCCGGTGACTTGCGCATCACCGAAGCGGAGCGGCGCATCCAGGCCGTCGGGCGCGGCAACGCAATCTGGATCGCCCTGCTCGGAACGCCGTCGGCATGGCGGCATGCGCTCGGCGGCCTGCTCGGCATTCCGACGCCGGAGCCGTTGCTGCTGCCCGCGCAGCATCCTGCCGATCACGATCTGCGCCGGCGTTCGATCGCGCTGGCAAGGGCGATCATCGCCAACGCGTCGGACACGCCGGTCGAGACGCTGCTCGACCGTGTCCTCGCGCTGCAGGCCGGGTTTTCCGAATCGATCGCGCGATGTCCGGGGCGGACCTACGCGCAGCGCCGGCAAGTGTTCCTGCGTCTGCAGCGCGTGCGCAACTATCTCGGCGCGCAATGTCATCTCGACATCGACAACGACGAACTCGCGCGCATGGCGAGCTATTCGCCGTGGCATTTCATCCGCGCGTTCCGCGCCGCGTATCAGCAGACGCCGCATGCGTATCTGGTGCAGCAGCGCCTTGAACGCGCGCGGCGCCTGCTGCGCGCCAGTCCGCTCGCGATTGCCGAGATCGCACTCGCCAGCGGCTTCGAGAACCGCTGCGCGTTCTCGCGCCTGTTCCGCCAGCGCTTCGGCACGACCGCGGGTGCGATGCGCCGGCAGGGTACCGCGATGCCCGTGGCGATTGCGCGCTAGGCGAAAGCGCAATTTCTGCACGCCGGCATGCCCGACGGCGGCAACACTCGGACTTCACGGGTTTTTAATGTTCGTCATCGGCCGCAGTGCTGCGGCCGTTCACCAGTTTCATGACGGGAGAAAAAAAATGGGAAACCGATTGCTGCGAGACGCCATTCGAAATGGCCTGCGCCGGAGCGGGCTCGCCGGCGTGTCCTTGCTGGCCCCCGCCCTGGCAACGCCGGCCCTGGCGCAAGACGCCGCACAGGATGCGGCGCAGGGACAGAAACTGGAAACCATCACCGTGACGGGTTCCAATATCCGTCGCGTCGATATCGAAACATCGAACCCGGTCATCAGCATCGACCGCGCGTCGATCCAGCAGTCCGGCAAGGTCACCGTCGGTGATCTGGTCCAGCAGTTGCCGAGCGTCGCCGGCAATGCGATGAATCCGAACGTCAACAACGGTGGCGGGACCGGCGGCAGCTTCATCTCGCTGCGCGGCCTCGGTACCAACCGCACGCTGATCCTGGTCGACGGCAAGCGCGTCACCAACGGTGACGTCAACGCGATCCCGGCCGCCGCGATCGAGCGCATCGAAGTGCTGTCCGACGGTGCATCGGCGGTATACGGCTCCGATGCGATCGCGGGCGTGGTCAACTTCATCCTGCGCAAGGATTACCAGGGCGCCGAGCTGACGCTGAACTACGGTATCAGCGACAAGGATGACGGCGAGCGCAAGGGCTTCAGCCTGATGTTCGGACAGTCGTCCGACAAGGGCAGCATCATGGGCGGTATCGACTACAACAAGACCGACCAGATCCTCGCCAGCCATCGTGACTTCTCCACCTTCTCGCTGCAGTTGAATCGCAGCGGTACCCGGGTCAATCCGGCCGGCTCGATCGCATCGCCGAGCGGTGCCTACAGCGGCTTTCCGCAATTCGCCAACTGCAGCTATTACGGCTATGGCACGTTCGATGCGGGCGCATCCGGCGGCGACGGCATTCCGGCGCACTTCCGCTGCTACAACGGCATCGGCAACGGCAGCGCCGGCGATACCTACAACTTCGCCGCGATCAACCTGATCACCACGCCGCAGGAACGCACCAATTTCTTCCTCAACGGCGATTACAAGCTGACCGATTCGGTCGACGCCTATTTCCAGGTCTTCCACAACTCGACGAACTCGGCCGCCCAGCTCGCGCCGGTCCCGCTCAACATCAGGAACGCAGGACTGACGATCAGCGCGGACAATCCGTACAACCCGTTCGGCGTCGATATCGGTGTCGGCGCGCCCGACGGCGAGAACATCAACGTGCGGCTGACGGCGCTCGGCCCGCGCATTATCAATTTCAGTTCGAAGACCGATCAGGCGCGCGTCGGCATCAAGGGCAACCTGTTCGATACCGACTGGCAATACGATCTGTGGGGCAACTACGGCCACCAGGCGTTCGTGTTCCGCAACATCAACTACTTCAACGCACAGGCGGCGCAGAACGCGTTGTCGGGCAACTGCGCGCTGCCGACCGCCGGTGCTGCATTGACGACCGATACTTGCCTCAACCTGTTCGATCAGAACGATCCGAACACGGCGAGCCTGCTGCAGCAGTTCTATTCGCTCAACGTCGACAACGGCAGCCTGCAGACCGAGCGTCAGGGCGGCCTGGACGTCAACGGTACGCTGTTCGATCTTCCCGCCGGTGCGGTCAGCCTCGCGGCGGGTGCGAACGATCGCAAGTTCTACATCCGCAAGTCCGCCGACACGGTTGCGTTGACCAATCCACTGACCGGCAACTGCCCGGCGGGTTCGGCCTCGCTGTGCAGCAACCCGTATACGGGCGACTACGACGTCAAGGAAGCGTACGCCGAATTGTTCGTGCCGATCCTCAAGGACCTGCCGTTCGTGCACAGCTTGAACGTGACATTGGGCGATCGCTATTCGAAGTACAGCTCGTTCGGCAACACCAACAACTGGAAGGTCGCGGTGGAATACCGCCCGATCGAAGACCTGTTGCTGCGCGGCACGGTCAGCCAGGTATTCCGTGCGCCGAACACGGCGGAACTCTTCACCGGTTTGAGCAGTTCGTTCGATACCTATACGGCGAAGCCGGGCGAGCCGCGTTCGGCCAACACCACGCAGATCCAGACCATCTTCAGCGGCGCTGCGGTCGGTGGCTTCCCGATCAAGCCGGAGAACGGCAAGTCGTTCGATTTCGGCGTCGTCTACGATCCGCAGTGGCTGTCGGGCCTGTCGCTGAGCGCGGATGTATGGCGCATCTACCTGCTCAACAACATCACGCGTCCGACCGGCCAGACCGTGGTCGACCTGTGCTACGCCGGCGGTTCCACGCCGACCAGCAGTCCGTACTGCGGCTTCATCAACTACACCACGCAGGGCACGATCGACACGATCACCGGTCTCACGGTGCAGAACCTCGGTCGGCTGGACGTCAAGGGCGTCGACTTCGCCGCCACTTACAAGCTGCCGGAAACCGCGTTCGGCAACTTCCAGGTCGGCCTCAACACGACGTATCTGAGCGAGTACAACAACGCGGCGCCCGGGCAAGCCACCAGTCACGTGGCCGGCACGTTCGACCAGCAGTTCGGCAGTTTTCCGCGCTGGCGCGCACTCGGCAACGTCGGCTGGCAGATGGGTGATTTGTCGGCGAACTGGACGATCCGCTACATCGGTCGTCTGAAGAATACCGCGGGCGCGTTCTCGGGCCTGCCGGAAGGCTTCCTGCCGATCGGAGCGGTGACCTATCACGCCGTGCAGTTCGGCTACAACATCGAGGCGATCAATACGCGCATCGATGTCGGCGTCGACAATATCGGCGACAAGCAGCCGCCGCTGTTCTATCAGTCGGTCACCAACGCGAACATCGACATCAATACCTATGATCCCATCGGCCGTTTCTATTTCGGTCGCGTGACCGTCAAGTTCTGATCGCCACGGGTCGAGGAACATGAGCCGCGCGGATCGCTCCGCGCGGCTTGTCTTTTTTCCGCGTCCGCACGCCCTTCGATTGGCCGGCAGTGCATTCGCGGCCACCTGCCTGCACGCACGTTGTTGATGGGACTGCCACCGCATCGCTCTGCCGACCGCACATCACAGGTTGCGTCCCGGCGCCGGCTCGGGGGAGCATAGCGATCCCCCGCAGCCGCATCCGATATGTCGAAAGCCCCCGATCCCGCCCATGCACGTCTTGAGGAGCTGTTTCGCACCTACGGCGCGCGCGTCAGGGGGCTGCTCAGCACCTACGGGCTGGACAAGCACGGCATCGATCCGGCCGATGTGGAGCAGGAAGTGCGCATCCGGCTGTGGAAAGCGCTGGAGCGTGACCGGTCTGGGGCCTTTCATGCGTCTTATGTGCAGAGGGTAGTCGCCAGCACCGTCATCGATGCGCTGCGCAGGGCAGAAGTCCGTGCTGCAGAGCCGTTGCCGGAGGAGGGCGATGATTCACCGGTCGACCTCGGCGAGCCCTCGGTAGGGCCGGAACAAAGCGCCGGGGATGTGGAACGCATGCAGGGCATCGAGCGCTGCATGAACGAGATTCCGGAGCGTCGACGCGTCGTCGTCGCTCTGCATCTGCAGGGATTTTCCCTGCAGGAAATCGCCGATCTGGCCGGGATTGCCTCGGCCGAAGCGGCGCGAAAACTGGTTTCGCGTGGGCTGGAAGAGTTGAAAAGCCGTTTGCGCGAACTTGGTTACGGTGATTTCGAAGATTGATCGTTTGAAGACCGCGGCCAGGACGACCGCTCGGATGTGCGCTCAGGGACGATCGTCGAGGAGACAGCCATGAACGAAACGTCGCTTTCCCGCCTGTACCGCCGACTCGTTTCGGCGCGGCCGCAGCCGGCCGTCGATGCCATTGATCTGGCCGATGCCGGCGAAATGAGCCAGCCGCGGCGCGATGCGCTGGCGGCCAAGCTTGCTTCATCGACCGAATATGCCGATCTGGCGCGCATGCTCGGCGCGCTCAAGCCGACCTCCCAGGCATTGAGCGAGGACGTCGCCGCCGCGCGCCGCGCGGCTGCTCATCCGGCACGTACGCGCGAACCGCGTCCTGCGGCCGGTGCGCGCCGTGCGAATGTACGCCCGTTGCGCTGGGTTGGAGCGATGGCAGCCTGCCTCGCCGTCGCGCTTGGGTTGTGGTCGGGACGTGCGGATCATCACGGACCCGCGACGGTCGCGGCAACCTCGAAGCGGGCAGCCGTCGGCGACGTCATATTCACATCGCGCGACTCGATATTCGCTGCGTCGTCCGACAGCCGTCATCCACCCGCGAACCGCGGCGGCGACGAATTGTTCCGCGCGAACTTCTCCGGCTCATAGCTTCGTTACCTGACGAAAAACAACGCCCGGCTTCGAGCCGGGCGTTGTGTTTTCAGGCAGCCTCGACCGCGCTGGCGTGTTCGCGCGTCGCGGCGAATGTGACCATCGGCCAGCGTTCGACCGTCAACTGCAGATTGACCCGCGTCGGCGCCAGGTAGACCAGCTGACCGGCCGCGTCGATGGCCAGATTCATCGCGTTCTTCTCGCGGAATTCCTCGAGTTTCTTCGCGTCGCTGCAGCGTACCCAGCGCGCGGTGACGACGCCCACGTTCTCGAACGAGGATTCGACGCTGTATTCGTCCTTGAGCCGATACGCGACGACCTCGAATTGCAGCACGCCGACCGCGCCGAGGATCAGGTCGTTCGACATCAGCGGCCGGAAGAACTGCGTTGCGCCTTCTTCGGACAACTGCGCCAGACCTTTCTGCAGCGCCTTCATCTTCAACGGATCGCGCAGGCGCGCGCGGCGAAACAGCTCCGGCGCGAAGTTCGGGATGCCGGTGAACGACAACGCCTCGCCCGCGCTGAAGGTGTCGCCGATCGAAATCGTGCCATGGTTGTGCAGACCGATCACGTCACCCGGATAAGCGGTCGCGACGATCTCGCGGTCCGATGCCATGAAAGTCAGCGCGTTGGCGATGCGCACCTCCTTGCCAGTGCGCGTGTGCAGCATCTTCATGCCGGCCTCGTAGCGGCCCGAGCAGACGCGCAGGAACGCGACGCGGTCGCGATGCATCGGATCCATGTTCGCCTGGATCTTGAACACGAAGCCGCTGAGTGCCTCCTCGGTCGGCTCCACCACGCGTGTCGTCGTCGCGCGCGGTTGCGGCGACGGGGCGTGCTCGACGAAGAAGTCGAGCAGCGGCTGCACGCCGAAGTTGTTGACCGCCGAACCGAAGAATACCGGCGTCTGCCGGCCGGCGAGATAGGCATCGAGATCGAACGGATGCGAAGCGCCCTGCACGAGTTCCAATTCGTCGCGCAGCTCCTTCAGCATGTCGACGCCGATGCGCTCGGCGAGGCCAGGGTCGTCCAGCCCCTTGAAGATGGTCGAATCCTGCCGCGTGAAATTGCGCCCGGGTTCGTAGATATGGATCTCGTCGAGCAGCAGGTGGTAAACGCCCTTCAGGCGCGAGCCCATGCCGATCGGCCAGGTGATCGGAGCGCAAGGAATCTGCAGCACCGATTCGACCTCGTCGAGCAGCTCGATCGGCGCGCGCCCTTCGCGGTCGAGCTTGTTGATGAACGTCATGATCGGCGTATCGCGCAGGCGACACACCTCCATCAGCTTGATCGTGCGTTCTTCGACGCCCTTGGCGCAGTCGATCACCATCAGCGCGGAGTCGACCGCCGTGAGCACGCGGTAGGTATCCTCGGAGAAGTCCGCATGACCCGGCGTATCGAGTAGGTTGACGATGCGTTCGGCATACGGGAACTGCATCACCGACGAGGTGACGGAGATGCCGCGCTCCTTCTCCAGTGCCATCCAGTCCGAAGTCGCATGGCGCGCCGCCTTGCGCGACTTCACCGAGCCGGCCATCTGGATCGCGCCGCCGAACAGCAGCAGCTTCTCGGTCAGCGTGGTCTTGCCCGCATCGGGATGGGAAATGATCGCGAAGGTGCGCCGGCGGTGCGCTTCGCTGACGGTGTCGGTCATGGTCGGGATCGAAAGTCGGCGGCGCCGGGCACCGCGAAGGGCGCGCATTGTACGGAATGCAGCCGCCGGCCGCTTGCCGCCGCCGATGCAGGGTGATGTCCGTTAGTGTCGGGTCGGCGTCCTAGGGACGCCGGCAGCGCCCCGTTAGGCTGAAAACTCGAGGAGCGAATCGATGAAGAAGTCCCCCATCCGTGTCGGCGTGCTCGGCTTCGACGGCATCAACGGCCTCGACCTGGTCGGTCCGCTGGAAGCGTTCGCGCATGCGGCCTATGTCGACGCCGCGCAGGCCGCGCGGCAATCCTACGAGGTCTTCGTGATCGGGCTGACCAAGAAGGCGTTCAGCGGCGAATCGGGCATGCGTTTCCTGCCGCACTGCAGCCTGGCCGATGCGCCCGCGCTGGACACCCTGGTCATCCCCGGCGGCGCCGGCCTGCGTGTCGAGGCCACTACGCGCAAGGTCGCCGGCTGGGTCGCCACGCGCGCGCCGCGGCTGCGGCGCATCGCCTCGGTGTGCACCGGTGTCTTCGGATTCGCGCCGACCGGCCTGCTCGACGGGCGCCGGGTCGCGACGCACTGGCGCTTCGCCGACGCGGTGGCGAAGCGCTTTCCGAAGCTGCAGGTCGACGGCGCCGCGATCTTCATCAAGGACGGACCCTACTACACCTCCGGCGGCGTGACCGCCGGTATCGATCTCGCGCTCGCCCTGATCGAGGAGGACCTCGGCCCACGCGCGGCGCTCGCCGTCGCACGCGAGCTGCTGGTGTATGTGAAGCGTCCGGGCGGCCAGGAGCAATACTCCGAACCACTGCGCTTCCAGGCGCGCGCCGCGGACCGCTACGCGGATCTGATTGCCTGGATCGGCGCGCATCTCGAGCGCGATCTCAGCATCGCCGCGCTGGCCGAGCGCACGCATCTCAGCCCGCGCCAGTTCGCACGCCGCTTCGCGGCGGCTTTCGGCAGTACGCCGGCGGACTATGTCGAAAACGTCCGGCTCGGCGAAGCGCGCCGCCGGCTCGCCGACGCGCACAGTGCGATCGAGCAGATCGCGCGCTCGGTCGGCTTCAACAGTGCGGATTCGTTCCGGCGTGCGTTCGAGCGCCGCTTCGGCATCGCGCCGAGCGCCTACCGCGAGCGCTTCGGAATCACGACACCGCGATCCGCTTCCGCTTTCCCTACGATGGAGAACATCGAATGAAGGTTTCAACCACGTTCACCCTCGCGCTTGCGCTGCTGGTTTGCGCCGACGCGCGGCCAGGCGAACCCGCGCGCGCGCCGCAGTACACGGCGGACGGGCGTCTGCAACCGCCGTCCGGCTATCGCGAATGGATCTACCTGAGTTCAGGCCTCGACATGAGCTACCGCGATCGCGCAGGCATGCGCGACCACTCAATGTTCGACAATGTCTTTGTCGATCCCGCAGCCTATCGTGCATTCGTCGAGACCGGCAGCTGGCCCGATCCGACCGTCCTGGTGATGGAGGTGCGCGGCGCGTCGAGCAAGGGCTCGATCAACCAGACCGGCAAGTTCCAGACCAGCGACGTGATGGGCACGGAAGTGCACGTCAAGGATACGCATCGCTTCGAAGGCGGCTGGGCGTTCTTCGCATTCGACGACGGCCAGCCGGCGGCGGCGATTCCGCAGGCCGCCGAGTGCTACGCCTGTCACCGCCAGCATGGCGCGGTCGACACCACGTTCGTGCAGTTCTATCCGACCTTGCTCGGCATCGCCGAGCACAAGAACACCCTGAGCGAGGTTTACCGGAAAGAGGCTTCGACCCCCGCAGGGACGGGAAAATGAGCGAGGCCACTGACCCGACGATCGAGATGTAAAGGTGTATAGACGGCTAGATGTCTATTGACGGCATGAGGACATGCCGCTAGAGTTCTTCCACTGCTCATCAAGACCGGCTGAGGGACAGGCCCTTTGAAGCCGGGGCAACCAGCGGAACTCGCGTTCCGGCACGGTGCCAACTCCCGCGGGGACGCGCTTTTGCGCGGTCCGCCGAGAGATGAGTTGCAAGGTTCCACGGCGCCGCTGCGCCGTGCGGCTTGGCAACGCGTTTCCGGTTCCCGCGGCCCGATGGGCGTCAAGGAGAACTGCGATGACGTTCCAAACCGACAGCCTCGCCTTCGACCTCGAACGCCCTCCCGTCGCGTTCGATGCGGACTATCGGCAGCCCGACGTCACCGGCGATCTCGGCGAACGCACGATCCACCTGACTCCGAAGCACGCCGATGGCGCGCGCGACGTGCGCGTATGCTGGTCGCTGCAGGGTGCGTCGGATGCGCCGGTCGTGATCGTGCAGGGCGGCATTTCGGCGCATCGTCATGCGGCGGCGGGCGCCGGCAAGGCGGGCTGGTGGGATGCCATCGTCGGTCCGGGCCGTGCGATCGATACGACGCGTCTGCGCGTGCTGGCGATCGACTGGCTGGAACTTGACGACCTCGGCGACGCGCGTGCGGTCGACAGTGCGGACCAGGCCGATGCGCTGGCAGCGCTGATGGATGCGTTCGGGATCGCGCGCGCGCTTGCCTACGTCGGTGCATCCTACGGGGCGATGGTCGGGCTCGTGTTCGCGGCGCGTCATCCGCAGCGCCTGCAACGTCTCGTCGCAATTGCCGGTGCGCATCGCGCGCATCCGCTCAGCGTTGCCGTGCGCAATATCCAACGCGAAGTCGTGCGCCTCGGCGAACGCCTCGGCGATCCGGCCGCCGGCCTCGATCTGGCACGCCGCCTCGCCATGACGACCTATCGCGGCGAACGCGAATTCGCCGAACGCTGCGCGGATGCGCCGGCGTTCGAGCACGGGCGCTTCAAGTTTGCCGAGGAAGACTGGCTGAAGGCTGCCGGCGCGAGCTTCGTCAAGCGCTTCAGCGCGGCACGCTATCTTGCGCTGTCCGAATCGATCGATCTGCACCGCGTCGATCCGGCCGCCGTGCGCGTGCCGACGACGCTGGTCGGCATCGCTTCCGATCGCGTCGTGCCGCTGGCCGACCTGTGCGAACTGCAGCGCCGCTGCGGCGCCGCAGCCACCTTGCACGTGATCGACTCGCGCTACGGTCACGACGCGTTCCTGAAGGAGGACGCGCAGATCGGCGCCCTGCTGCAGGAAGCCCTCGGCGGCGCGCGCTTCGATGGAACGTCCCGCCATGGAACCGGAGCCTGAAATGAGTTCAACCTCCTGTACCCGCGCGGTGCGCGCCGGCATCGAATCCGACACGCAGCACGGCGCGGTCGTGCCGCCGCTGCACCTCAGCACCAACTACAGCTTCGAGGGCTTCGGGCGCAAGCGTCAATACGACTACTCGCGCAGCGGCAACCCGACGCGCGATCAGCTCGCCGGCGCGCTTGCCGATCTCGAGGAAGGCGCCGGCGCGGTCGTCACGGCGAGCGGCATGGCCGCAGTCGCGCTGGTGCTCGAGCTGGTGCCGGCCGGGGGTGTCGTGCTGGCCGCGCACGACTGCTACGGCGGAACCTGGCGCCTGCTCGATGCATGGGCGAAGAAAGGGCGCTTTCGCGTCGTCTTCGCCGATCTCACCGATCCGGCCAAACTGGCCGAGGCACTCGCGCACAAGCCCGACCTGATCTGGGTCGAGACGCCGTCGAATCCGCTGCTGCGCATCACCGATGTGCGCCATGTCGCGCAGGCTGCGCGCGCGGTCGGCGCGCGCTGCGTCGTCGACAACACCTTCCTGTCGCCCGCGTTGCAGCGCCCGCTGGCGCTCGGTGCCGACATCGTCGTGCATTCGACCACCAAGTACATCAACGGCCACAGCGATGTCGTCGGTGGCGCCGTCATCGCGAAGGACCAGGATACGGTCGCGCAACTGGTCTGGTGGGCGAACTGTCTAGGCCTCACCGGCGCGCCGTTCGACAGTTTCCTGACGCTGCGCGGATTGCGTACGCTCGGACCACGCCTGCGTGCGCATGGCGAGAACGCCGCACGCGTGGCTGCACTGCTCGAAGCGCATGCGGCCGTCACGCGCGTGTATTGGCCGGGTCTGGCGACGCATCCAGGTCATGCCCTCGCGGCGCGGCAGCAGGAAGGTTTCGGTGCGATGCTGAGTTTCGAGCTCGATGGCGGACTCGATGCGATCGAGGCTTTCGTCGACGGCCTCGAGTATTTTTCTTTGGCGGAATCGCTCGGTGGCGTCGAGAGTCTGATCGCGCATCCGGCGACGATGACGCATGCGTCGATGGCGCCCGAGGCGCGCCGCACGGCCGGCATCAGCGACGCGTTGTTGCGCGTATCGGTCGGCATCGAGGATGGCGGTGATCTGTGCGCCGATCTCGCAGCGGCGCTCGCACGCGCGGCAGCCTTCAAACCGACGCGCAAGGTTCGCGCATGAGCGCGGCGCCGACGTTCGCGATGCGCGCCAACGACACCGCCGTCGTCCTGCTCGGTACGGGCGTCGTCGGCGGTGCTCTGTTGCAACTGCTGACGACGCCGGCGGCGACCGACCTTTACCTGGTCGGCGCGGCGAACTCGCGCCGGCAGATTGCGAACGCGCGCGGCCTGGTGCCGGCGCAGGTGCGCAGCGCGCTCACCGCCTCGACGTTGACGCGCGACGATGCGGCGCTGCTCGCGGCGTTGCAAAGCAGCGGCGCCTCGCGTCGCGTCGTCGTCGATGCGACCGCTTCGGCGGCCGAGGCGCAGCGTCATGCCGCATGGCTGGCGGCCGGCTATCACGTCGTCAGCGCGAACAAGGCCGCCACTGGCGAGGCACTGGCCGCATGGGCCGAGCTGAAGCGCGCAAGTACGCGCGGCGGCGTCGAGTACGGCGACGCAGCCACGGTCGGCGCCGGCTTGCCGGTACTGTCGACGCTGCGCCGTCTGCGCGAATGCGGCGACCGCCTGCTCGCACTCGACGGCGTGTTTTCCGGCTCGCTGTCGTGGCTGTTCAACCATTTCGACGGCAGCAGGCCGTTCTCGGCGCTGCTGCGCGAGGCGCGCACGTTCGGCTATACCGAGCCGGATCCGCGCGTCGATCTCGGCGGCGCCGATGTCGCGCGCAAGCTGCTGATCCTGGCGCGCACGGCCGGCCACGCGATCGATGCCGGCGATGTCGACGTCGACAGCCTCGTACCAGCGCCGCTGCGCCACGTCGATGTCGGCGAATTTCTGATCCGCGCCGACGAACTCGACGCGGCCCTCGAGCAGCGCCGCGTTCAAGCGGCACGAAACGGCAACGTCTTGCGCTTCCTCGCCCGCCTCGATGAACACGGTCGCGCGCGTGTCGGGCTTACCGAGGTCGCGGCCACGCATTCAGCCGCGCGCCTCGCCGGTACCGACAACCTGTTCGCGCTGACGACGCAGCGCTATCGCGCGCAACCGTTGGTGATCCAGGGGCCTGGTGCCGGACCGGAGGTGACCGCGCAGGCGCTGCTAGGCGACGTGCTGGCGCTGCGCGCGCGCGCCGGCATCGATCGGGGGCCGGGCGCACAGGCAGTCTCTCTGGGGTCAGCGGCGAACGGCGCAACCGGCGTCTAGAGCAGGCGCGCGGATCGTGCGTCGCTGCGGCCCGAGCCGTGAAACCGCTTTGAAGATTCGCGTTTTAGCTGGAGCGCGTCACCCTCAACCGCTTGCCAGCGCCTTCTCCTGCGTGGGGAAGGGTTTTCATCCCGCCGCGTCGCTTCGCGCGCGAGCCGCGCGAAGCGACGCGCTCACTGGCGTCGAATCTCGATGTCGCCGCTGAAGGTTTCCAGCTTGACCTGACCGTCGCCAGCGCCGTTGCTGGCGTCGAGGCTGCTGCCGGGACCGTGTTCGGGCTGTTTCACCGCGCCGAAGTCGCTGCGGATCGTGCCGCTGAAACTGGAAGCGCGCAGCCGCGTCGAGGTATCGGCTGGGAGATACAGATGCACGTCGCCGCTCATCGTTTCCACTTCGATGCGCGCGCCGGATTCGGGCTTGCCGCGCAGGTTGATGTCGCCGGAAACCGTACCTGCGTTGACCTCGCGATAGGCGGCGTTGTCCGCATCGATGTCGCCGGACACGGTTTCGAATTTGATCTGGCCGCCGAGGCCGCGTGCGCGGATGTTGCCCGAGACGGTTTCCACATGCGCGCGCGTCGCCTGCGCGGAAAGGTCGATATTGCCGCTGACGCTGTCGATCTCGACTTCCTTCGCGCCGCTGTCCAGGCGCAGCTTGCCGCTGACGCTGTCGACGTGCAGCGAGCGCCCGGCGACGCCGCTGAGACTGACATCCGCGCTGACGACTTCGATCTTCATTTCGGCCGCGCGCGGCACCTTGAGGTCAAGGTCGGTATCGCCCATGCGCGAATCGGCGCCCCAGCTGAACCAGCCTTGTTTGTCGGGCGTCTGCACCTTGATCGCCAGATGATCGGTGCCGCCTTCGACGTCGAGCGCCTTGGCGCCGTCGCCGAGCGTGCCGCTGATCGATACCTCCGGCTTGTCCCAGGCGCTGACGGTGACCGCGCCCTTGACGTTCGACACGTCGATGCGTACGTCGGCGTTGACCGCGCGCGTCTCGTGGATCGGCGTGCCGGCATAGGCACTGGCGCAGGCCAGGGCCAGGACAGCGATCGGAAGCGGGGCGTGGCGGTTCATCGAGTGGGCTCCAGACATCAACCGGCGCTTGTGCCGTAGTGATCGAGTTTCATGCGCCGCGCGTTCGTGCGGTTCAACAGGCTGACCAGGAAGACGGCATCGGGACGCTGTTCAAGCGCCTGCTGCAGTTCGGCATGCGCGGCATCGAGTACGACCGCCGCGCCGACCAGGCGCGGGTCGCCGCCGGGCGCGCGACCGAACGCCTGCGCGTCGGTCGGCGAAATGCGCTGCGCCGGTAGCGTGCCGGCATCGATGCTGGCGACATTCTGCAGCGGCGTCTGGCGCATACCGAGCATGAGCGTGCCGCCCACGACGGCGAGCATCAGGGCCGCAGCTGCCGCCAGCGGCAGCCAGTTGCGCCGCCGCGACGCCGCCGCAGCCTGCGTGGAAATGCGCGACGCGATGCCGGCCCAGAGGTCGTCCTGCGGCTCGCGCGGCGCGTTCATCTCGCGCAGTCGACGCTGGATTTCGAAGTCAGTCATGTTGGATGTCTCCTTGCGATCGCCCTGATCGCGAAAACCAGAGCGGTCGTCCTCACCGCATTTCTCAAAAAAAAAATCAATCCAGCATCGTACGCAGCAACCCGCGTGCCCGATGCAGTTGCGCTTTCGAGGAACCGACCGCCATGCCGAGTTCGCGGCTGATCTCCTCGTGTTTCCAGCCTTCGACGTCGTGCAGCACGAGCACGGCGCGTGCGCGTGGCGGCAGTCTGGCGACGGCTTGTTCCAGATCGGCGCGCTCACCGGCGCAGAAGGGCGTGACCGGTTCACTGGCCGCTTCGAGCACGTCGCTTTCGACCGCATCTTCCGGGTCGCGCGAGCGCAAGTCCATCAGCGCGACATTGACCGCGAGGCGATGCAGCCAGGTCGAGAACGCGCTCTCGAAACGGAAGCTGCCGAGCTTCTGCCATGCGCGCACGAACGCTTCCTGGGTCAGTTCCTGCGCGCGCGCCTCGTTCATGCCGCTGAGCCGCCAGACGGCACCGTGCACGCGGCTCGCATGGCGACGATACAGTGCCTCGAAGGCACGCATGTCGCCGGCGGCGGCGCGCTTGACCAGTTCGGCGTCAGCCGGCTGTGACACGGCCACTTCGGTACGTGGCGTTTCGCTCATCGGCAATGGCATGGCAAGGCAGGCGCTCATCTTGCCAGCTTGGATGCGAAAGGGCTGCGTGGGGTTTAAGTCGGAGCGTCGCGCCTGCAGGACGCTTGCCGGATCAGTCCGGCGAGCGCGCGTGCATGTCTGCGCGGCGCGTCAGTCCGCGCTAGCCGCCCGCTGCCGCCCTGCGCGCCGGCACTGCTTCGCGCGCCAGCGCTTCGGCGACGCGTCTCTGCTCGTCGTGCAGCGTCTGCGGCATGCGCAGGCCGAAGGAATCGAGGTAACGACCGATATCGTCGACTTCGGTACGCCACCCGGCTACATCGACTTCGAGCAAGGTGTCGACTGCGCGATCGTTGATGTCGAGCGCGGCCAGGTCGAGATCGCGCTTGCGCGGCAGGAAACCGATCGGCGTCTCGAGCGCCTGCGCATCACCCTTGCAGCGATCGATGATCCATTCTAGGACGCGAAGGTTTTCACCATATCCGGGCCACAGGAAGCGGCCGTCGCTGCCTTTGCGGAACCAGTTGACGTGGAAGATCTTCGGCAGGATCGCGCCCGGCCGGTCGAACGACAGCCAGTGCGCGAAATAGTCGGCGTAGTTGTAGCCGCAGAACGGCTTCATCGCCATCGAGTCGCGACGCAGCACGCCGACGGCGCCGGTCGCCGCGGCGGTCGTTTCCGATCCCATCGAAGCCCCGATCAGAACGCCGTGCTTCCAGTCGCGCGCCTGCACGACCAGCGGTACCAGCGATGGCCGGCGGCCGCCGAAGACGATGGCGGACAGCGGTACGCCTTGTGAATCCTCGGCATGCGACGACCAGCTCGGACATTGCCGAGCGGATACGGTGAAACGCGAATTCGGATGCGCGGCCGGACCGTTCGCCGGATCGTACGGGCGGCCTTGCCAGTCGGTGACCGGCGTACCCGGCAGGCCTTCCCACCACGGCTGGTTGTCCGCCGTCAGCGCAACGTTCGTATAGATCGTGTCGCGCTGGATCGTGGCAAGTGCGTTGGGATTGGTCTGCTCGCTGGTGCCGGGAGCGACGCCGAAATAGCCGGCCTCGGGATTGATCGCGTAGAGGCGGCCATCGGCGCCGGGTTTCATCCAGCAGATATCGTCGCCGACCGTCCACACCTTCCAGCCCGCCTTGCGGAAGCCTTGCGGGGGAATCAGCATCGCCAGATTGGTCTTGCCGCAGGCGGACGGGAACGCCGCCGCGATGTAATGCGTTTCGCCCTGCGGAGTCTCGACGCCGACGATCAGCATATGCTCGGCCAGCCAGCCTTCCTCGCGCGCCTGCCAGCTGGCGATGCGCAGCGCGTGGCACTTCTTGCCGAGCAGTGCATTGCCGCCGTAACCCGAACCGATCGACTTGATCGAGAGTTCCTGCGGGAAATGCATGATGAAGCGCTTGTTCGGATCGAGCTCGCCGACCGAATGCAGACCCTTGACGAACGTATCCGCGCGCTCACCGCGAGCGATCCGCTCGGCGCCCTCGCGCTCGATGCGCGCGAGCGCCGGTGCTCCCATACGCGTCATCAGCGCCATGTTGGCGACGACGTAGGGCGAGTCGGTGATCTCGACACCGCAACGCGCGAGCGGCGAATCGATCGGACCCATGCAATACGGAATCACGTACAGCGTGCGGCCCTGCATGCAGCCATCGAACAGCGCGTCGATCTTTGCGTGCGCCTGCGCCGGGTCCATCCAGTGATTGTTCGGCCCCGCATCGTCCTTGTCCGCGGTGCAGACGAAAGTCAGATGTTCGACGCGCGCGACATCGGACGGGTGCGAGCGGTGCAGCCAGCAATTCGGATGCGTCTGCGCGTTCAGCGCGATCAGGCTGCCATCCTGCTGCATCTGCTCGATGAGCGCGCGCTGTTCGATGTCAGAACCGTCACACCAATGGATACGGTCAGGCTGCGTGAGTCGCGCGACGTCGTCGACCCAGCGGTTCAATGCGTCGAGTTGGCTGGCCATGGCAGGCGGCGCGCAGGCGCCCGTTGAAAGAGGATGAACGGACGGTAGCCGCGCCCTGCGGCCATTGCAAGGCGGCATGCGGCAAGCGCGGGCGTGCCGCTCAGTGCGGAATCAGGATCTCGATGAAGTCGCGGATGTACGCCTCGAATTCCTCGTGATTCATGCGCGGCTGGCCGATCTGGGCGAGCTGGATGAAGCCGACATAGGCGGAGTAGGCGAGGCGTGCGCGATTGGCCGCGGTGGCGGCGTCGAAACCGGCCTGGCGAAAGGCTTCGGTGACGAAATCCAGGCGTCGCTGCGAAACGCGCTCGATCACCGGCCGGATCAGCGGCTGGTCGATCGCCTTGATCAGCGCCGCGAATACGGCGTGCGACGGGCGCTTGTGGCTGACCTGGCGGACCAGTTCGCGGATACGCTCGCGCGGGTCGACGACGCTGCCGATCGGCGCCAGCACTTCCTGTTCGTCGCTGCGCTCCCAGCGTTCCAACGCCGCCTGCAGGAGCGCTTCGCGCGTGGCGAAATGCCAATAGAAGCTGCCTTTGGTCACGCCGAGCCGGCGCGCCAGCGATTCCACCGCGACGGCGCCAAGGCCGCCTTCGGCGAGGCTGGCGAGCGCGGCATCTTCCCAGTCGGCCGCGCTGAGGCGGCTTTTCGGCTCGATCTTGCTGATGGCGACGGTCATCGCCGTAGTCTGCCCGATGGCCGGCCGGCAGGGAACGTGCTGAACAAAATTTACAATTGCTTCAAGGAGCTGCCATCCATACGCTAGCGTATTGATTTTATTGTTACCGCTCTCCATACTGCGCGGTATGGCCTGCCTCGAAGCCGCACCGCTGCCACCGTCGACGCACTCTCTGCGCCGCCCGGACGGCGTCGAACTGGCGCTGTCGCGCTGGCACGGCACGCGCCGTGGCGTCGTCTTTGCGCATGGCTTCGGACAGACGCGCCAAGCCTGGGCCGGCAGTGCGTCGACGCTGGCCGAAGCCGGCTATGCCGGCGTCACGTTCGATGCACGTGGGCATGGCGACAGCGGCTGGCGCGGCGAAGCCCCTTACCGCTTTGAAACGATGGCTGACGATCTGCGCGCGGTTGCCGCGACGCTGTCCTCGCCCGTGCTCGTTGGCGCCTCGATGGGCGGCCTGCTTGGACTCGCCGTGCAAGGCGAGCCGGCGCCGCCGTTCGCCGCGCTGGTGCTGGTCGATGTGACCCCACGCTGGGAGGCGCGCGGCGTCGAACGCATCCTCGGCTTCATGGCTGCGCATCCGCAAGGATTCGAATCGCTGCAGCGGGCGAGCGATGCGATCGCGGCGTACCTGCCGCACCGGCGCGAGCGGAAATCGCCCGAGCGCCTGCGATCCCTGCTGGTCGATCGTGGCGACGGACGCCTGCGCTGGCACTGGGATCCACGCCTGCTGACCGACCTGACGCCGGATATCGAAAATCAGCAGCCAAGGCTCCTCGCGGCGGTCGCGCGCATCCGCGTGCCGATGCTGCTGATCAGCGGCGGCGACAGCGACATCGTCTCGCACGCGACGATCGATGAATTTCTATCGCTGGCGCCGCAGGCGCGCCATGTCGTCGTGCCGAAGGCGACGCACATGGTGGCCGGCGAAGACAATGCCGCATTCACCACGCACGTACTACAGTTCTTGGAATCGCTCGAAGGCGAGGAGTCCTGACATGAGTTCTTTCGTTCCCCTGTTGGCCGGCATCCTGGTGTCGTTGGCTGCCGCGTATTTCCGTGCCGGTCTGCGTGCATGGAGCATCGCGACGGCCGTTGCGATCATCGCGGCCGGCTGGCTGGCGGGGTCGTCGCTGCTCGCGATCGCGCTGCCGCTGCTCGTCTTCGCATTGATCGCGTTGCCGCTGAATCTGGTCGACTTCCGCCGCCGCAAGCTGAGTGCACCGTTGCTTGCGGCGTTCCAGAAGGTCACGCCGCAGTTGTCCGACACCGAGCAGATCGCGCTCGAAGCCGGCACCGTCGGTTTCGAAGGCGAGCTGTTCAGCGGCAAGCCCGACTGGTCGAAACTGTTGAAGCTGCCTAAGCCCGAATTGTCGGTCGAAGAACAAGCCTTTCTAGACGGTCCCGTCGAAGAACTTTGTGCGATGGTCAACGACTGGCAGATCACCCACGAACTGGCCGATCTCACGCCGGAAATCTGGGACTTCCTCAAGAAGAAAAAATTCTTCGGCATGATCCTGCCGAAGGAATACGGCGGCCTCGGCTTTTCCGCGCTGGCGCATTCGGCGGTGCTGCAGAAGATCGCCGGCGTCTCCACCACCCTGGTCTCGACGGTGGCCGTGCCGAACTCGCTCGGCCCGGGCGAACTGCTCGTCCACTATGGAACGAGTGAACAAAAGGATTATTACCTTCCGCGCCTGGCCGACGGGCGAGAGGTGCCGTGCTTCGCGCTGACCGGCCCGTACGCCGGTTCGGACGCGACCTCGATTCCCGACTACGGCATCGTCTGCAAGGGCGAGTGGAACGGCGCCAACGTGCTCGGCGTGCGCCTGACGTTCGACAAGCGCTACATCACGCTGGCGCCGGTCGCGACGATCGTCGGCCTCGCGTTCCGCATGCACGATCCGGAGCATCTGCTCGGCGACAAGGACGATCTCGGCATCACGCTGGCGCTGCTGCCGCGCGAGACCAAGGGCCTGGAGATCGGCCGTCGCCATTTCCCGTTGAACATCCCGTTTCAGAACGGACCGGTACGCGGCAAGGATGTGTTCGTGCCGCTGTCGCAACTGATCGGCGGGCCGGACATGGCCGGGCAGGGCTGGCGCATGCTGGTCGAATGTCTTTCGGTCGGGCGTGCCATTTCGCTGCCGTCGAACACCGCCGGCGGCATGCGCACGGGCGTCGCCGCGACCGGCGCGTATGCGCGCATTCGCAAGCAGTTCGGCATCGCGATCGGCCGCTTCGAAGGCATCGAGGAGGCGCTCGCGCGCATCGGCGGCTACACCTATGCCGTGACCGCCCTGTCGCAGGCGACCGCCGCCGCGGTCGATCGCGGCGAGAAGCCGGCGGTACCGTCGGCGATCGCGAAATACCACGCGACCGAACTCGCGCGCGAAATGGCCAAGGACGCGATGGACGTGCACGGCGGCAAGGGCGTGATCCTTGGTCCAAGCAACTGGATCGGCCGCGGCTGGCAAGGTGCCCCGGTCGCGATCACGGTCGAGGGCGCGAACATCATGACGCGCAGCTTGATGATCTTCGGCCAGGGTGCGATCCGCTGCCATCCGTACGTGCTGAAGGAAATGCAGGCGACGCGCATCGCCGACTATCGCGAGAAGCTGAAGACCTTCGACGCGGCCTTGTTCGGCCACATCGGCTTCGCCATTTCCAACGCGGTGCGCAGCCTCGTGCTCGGCCTTACCTTCGCCAAGGTCGGCCGCGTGCCCGGACGCGCATACACCAAGCGCTACTACCGCAAGTTGAACCGCTACGCAGCTGCGCTCGCGCTCGTCGCCGACACGTCGATGCTGGTGCTCGGCGGCAAGCTGAAGTTCAAGGAAAAGCTGTCCGCGCGTCTCGGCGACGTGCTGTCGAATCTGTACATCGCCAGCGCTATGCTGAAGCGCTACGAGGATCAGGAGCAGCCGGTCAACGACCAGCCGCTGCTGGCGTGGGCATTCCATGATTGCGTCTACCGGATGCAGACCGCGCTCGACGGCGTGCTGCGCAATTTCCCGGTGCGTCCGGTCGCCTGGGTGCTGCGTGCGTTGGTCTTCCCGTTCGGCCGCCGCGAGGTGCCGCCGTCGGATCGGCTCGGGCGTCGCGTTGCCCAGCTGCTGACCGCGCCGAACGAGGCACGCACGCGCCTGATCGGCGACATCTACATGACGCCGAACGCGAACAATCCGATCGGCCGCATGGATGCGTTGCTGCCGGAGGTGATCCTGGCCGAGCCGGTCGAACGCAAGTTCCTCAAGGCGGCCAAGTCCGGCGAGCTGAAGGGCTACGACTACGACGCGCAACTCGCCGATGCGGAAGCGAAGGGCGTGCTCAGTGGCGCGGAACGCGAGTTGCTCGCACGCGTGCGCAAGGCGACCTTCGAGTTCATCTCGGTCGACGATTTCGATGCGTCCGAACTCGCCGCCGGCGCACGTCAGGAAGACAAGCGCGCGCTGCGTTCAGTCGCCTGAGCGCCTGCGCGGTTGTCGTCGTCGGCACTGCGGCTGTTCCGGCGTCTCGGCGGTTCGACCCCGGGACGCTGGCTGTTTTCGCGGCTGGTGTGCCGGCGCGCGCCGTATTTCGATTCGATCGCGCCGTACGTCGAGGCGCTTGAACCCGGACATCGCATCGTGCGCATGCGCGATCGGCGCTCGGTGCGCAATCACATCGGCAGCGTCCATGCGATCGCGCCGTGCAACATGGCCGAGCTTGCCGGCGAACGCGCCACCGACGCCACGATTCCCGACGCGATGCGCTGGATTCCGAAGGGCATGAGCGTGCGCTATCTGGCCAGGGCGCATGGTGTGATGACGGCAACGGCCGCCGTGTCCGATGTCCCCGATGCATCGACCACACAAGAGCTGCGTACGCATGTCGAGGTGCGCGATGCGAGCGACACGCTGGTATTCGATGCCGCTATTGCAATGTGGGTATCGCCGCGCAACACGGCCTGAGTGGCGCGTCGATCCGGCCCACGCCGGTGCGCAGCACGGCGTGCTAACGTCGGAGTGCCTTGCTGCCCGACCATTGGATCATGACCCTGCATGCATTCCTCGCCGCCGCACGCGAACAGGCGGAACTGGGCCTCGCCGAAGGCGGCATCCCGATCGGCTCGGTGATCGTGCACGAAGGCCGCATCATCGGACGCGGCCACAACCGCCGCGTGCAGCGCGGCAGTGCGATCCTGCACGCGGAGATGGATGCGTTGGAGAACGCTGGCCGGCAAGCGGCCAGCGTCTACTGCGAATGCACGCTGTACACGACGCTGTCGCCGTGCGCGATGTGCAGCGGCGCGATCGTGCTGTACGGCATCCGCCGCGTCATCGTCGGCGAGCATCGCTCGTTCCTCGGCGAAGAAGACTGGCTGCGCAGCCGCGGCGTCGCCATCGATGTCGTCGACGATGCCGCGTGCGTCGCCTTGATGGCGGCCTTCATGCGCGATCGTCCGCAATTGTGGAACGAGGACATCGGACGCTAGCGGCGACGCTCAGTCGGCGATCGGCTGAGCGATGCGCCAGAGCACGCCGCTCGGATCGACCAGGGGGAAGTCGCGCATGCCCCAGGGCCGGTCTTCGGGTTCGTCGACGTTGATGCCGAACGTTGCCGCGGCTGCTGCGACGTGCCGCCACCAGTCGTCCACGCGTTCGACGAGCAGGTGCATCATGAAGTTCTCGGTGCACGCCGGCACGTGGAAATTCGTCAGCAGAAACGCCGACGAGCCATGCCGGAAACCGGCCAGGTCAGGGCCGGACCATTCGAGCTCGAAACCGATCGCTTCGTAGAAACGCTTCGACAGCTCGAAGTCGCGCGCCGGGACGAACGCTTTCGCTTCGACGGAAACCAGGTCGCCAACGGCCATGCGTTCCTCCCGCGTGTGTGCGGCCCCCGCTGCGCGAGGGGCCGCTCGAGTTCAGCCCTGCAACGCCTGCGCATGATGCAGCAGGTGATCTTCCATGAAGGTGCTGATGAAGTAGTAGCTGTGATCGTAGCCGGCGTGCACGCGCAAGGTCAGCGCCTGGCCCGCCTTGCGCGCAGCGGCGTCGAGGCGCCAGTGCTGCAGCTGCGGCTCGAGGAATTTGTCCGCATAGCCCTGGTCGACCAGGATCGTGCCGGGAAATTTGTTGCCATCCTCGATCAGCGACACGGCGTCGTATGGACGCCAGGTTTTCTGGTCGTCGCCGAGATAGCGCGGCAGTGCCTTCTGGCCCCACGGCACCTGGCTCGGCGCGACGATCGGCGAGAACGCCGACACCGAACGATAACGCTCGGGATTCTTCAGCGCGATCGTCAGCGCGCCGTGGCCGCCCATCGAGTGGCCGAAGATGCTCTCGCGATCGAGGTCGGCATCGGCGAAGTTCGCCGCGAGCACGGCCGGCAGTTCCTTCGTCACGTAGCTGTACATGCGGAAGCGCTTGGAGAACTCGGGCGTGCTCGCGTCGAGGTAGAAGCCGGCCGCTTCGCCGAACTCCCAGTCGCCGGTCGCGCCGGCAATGCCGGTGTCGCGCGGGCTGGTGTCCGGCGTGACGAGGATCACGCCGAGGTCGGCGGCCAGACGCTGCGCGCCGGCCTTGATCACGAAGGTCTCTTCGGTGCAGGTGAGTCCGGCAAGGTAGTACAGCACCGGCGCCTGCTCGCCTTTCGCCAGCGGCGGGCGATAGACGCCGAACTTCATCGTGCCGCCGGTCTCTTTCGACTCGTGCTTGTAGAAGCCCTGCACGCCGCCGAAGCTGCGCTGTTCGGAAATCGTTTCGATACTCATCGGGATCCTCGGAGGCGGAGCGCCGCTCGCACGGCGGTGAAGGAAAGTGGATTCGACAGTCGTCGAGCAGGCCGATTGTAGCGGCGCCGGCTATCATTGCCGACCCGCCATGATGCCGCAGACCATGCCTTATACGCCGATCGTCGCCACCCTCGGTTACGTGCTGTCGCCGGATCGCCGGCGCGTGCTGATGATCCATCGCAACGCGCGCCCGGACGACCAGCACCTCGGCAAGTACAACGGCCTCGGCGGCAAGCTCGATCCGCACGAGGACGTCCTCGCCGGCATGCGCCGCGAGATCCATGAAGAAGCCGGCATCGACTGCATCGAACTCGCGTTGCGCGGCACGATCAGCTGGCCCGGTTTTGGCAAGCGCGGCGAGGACTGGCTCGGCTTCCTGTTCCTCGTCACGCGCTTCGAGGGCACGCCGCTCGAGCGCAATCCCGAGGGGGAACTCGAATGGGTCGACCTCGACCGCCTGTTCGACCTGCCGATGTGGGAAGGCGACCGCCAGTTCCTGCCGCTGGTGTTCGACACCGATCCGCGCCCGTTCCATGGCGTGATGCCGTATCGCGATGGGCGCATGGAGTCGTGGAGTTATTCGCGCGCTTAGGTGCGGCGGCGCGCACATAGTTGCTGGCCGTCATTCCCTCGAACGCGGGAATCCATTTGCCGTTTCTTGATGCTTGCACGAGCCAATGGATGATCAGCTTCGCCGTTGGAAAGCCTTTCCCGCGTTCGCGAACAATGACGGCGACTGCGGCACGACATCGAGACAGTCTCTGCCGACATGCTACTTCGTCGGAGCACTCGGCTCGACGTCCTCCACCGAGCGCGCCGCGCGCCAACCGACCCAGCTTGAACCCGCGGCGGCGAGCATCGCCAATGCCGCGAATCCCGGCAGCGCGGTGCCGAGGTTGCGCAGCAGGTTGAAACCGCTGGTGATCACCAGGTCGCCGAAGCGCCAGACCGAGGTGTCGATGAAGTTCTTCGTCTTGTAGCGCGTCTCCGCATCGACGCGCGTGTACAGGCTGTCCGCGGCCGGTTTGAAGATGCCGTATGCGCTGGCGCGCGTGATGACGGCGACGACCGCGATCCAGGGACCGCCGAACACGATCAGCCCGCCGAGCATCAGTGCCTTGACCATGCCGTCGAGGGCGAGCGCCGGGGCGGGGCCGAAGCGCACCATCAATGCGCGGGCGACGCCGAGCTGCAACGCCATCTGCAGCAGATTGGTGCCGAGGTCGATGCTCGCGGCGAAGTTCGTGCGCGCTTCCGGCGTGTGGTACGTCGCGCCGCTGTAGTCGGCGAGCAGCGAATAGATGACGGTGCCGACCGCATCGCCGAGCAGCATCAACAAGGCAAAGCGGCGCATCAGCGGCGATCGGACCGTTTCGATCGCGCCGGCGAGGATGCCGCCACCGATCACCCGTTCGTCGCGCCGTTCGTCGCCAGCGACCGGATGCTGCTGTGCCCAACGCGACAGCACGAGGATGCAGACGATCGACAGCGAGAGCAGCAGCGCCGAGATCACCAGCAGGCCGGACACGCCGACCAGGAACACGAAGGCCTTCGTCAGCGCGGGACCGGCGATCGCGCCGATGGCGCCGCCGAGCGCGATGACCGGAAACAAGCGGTGCGCCTGCTCCGCATCGAACAGGTCCGCCATGAAGCTCCAGAACACCGACACCACGAACAGGTTGAACACGCTGCCCCAGACGAAGAACGCCGTGCCGAGCACGCGCGCGTCGATCGATGCCTGCATGCGGAAAAACGGCACGAACGCGAGCATCACGATGATGCAGACGAGGTACACGATCGGCACGAAACGACGGCGCGGGAAGCGTGCGACCAGCGCACCGAACAGCGGCGCCAGCGCGAGCGTCACCACGAACGTCGCGGCATAGAAGATCGGCAGGGCGGCCGATCCGACCGCGGCGGAGAGCTGGTCGCGCACCGGCCGGATCACGTAATACGCGGCGAGGACGCAGAAGAAATACACGAAGGACACGCCGACGGCGAACCATTCGTGACGCTGGATGGCGGGACGAGTCGGCAAGCGCGCGGGAATCTGCGGAAAGAGCGGAGAGCCTAGCATGCGCGCGCCCGCGCCGATGTGACGGCATAATCGGCCGATGCCGGCTCGTCTCTCCAGCATCCATCTGTTCCCGATCAAGTCCTGTGCTCCGCTCGCGTCGGACATCGCAACGGTCGAACTGCGCGGTCTCGCCGGCGATCGGCGCTGGATGATCGTCGATGCCGCGGGCAAGTTCGTCACTGGCCGCCAGCAGCCGCGCCTCACGCAGGTTCGCGCCGTTCCCGACGGCGATGATCTCGTGCTGAGTGCGCCGCAAGCCGGTCTTTTTCACTTGCGCACGCCAGCCGAAGGGGAGCGCATTGATACGGCGGTGTGGGGCACGCCGGTGCGTCCGCTCGTCGCCGCGGCTGCGGCGAATGCGTGGATCAGTGAGGTCCTCGGCATGCCGGCGCGTTTCGTCTACATGGACGATGCGTGCCAGCGCGCGGTCGATGCCGACTACGCGCAGGCCGGCGATGTCGTCAGCTTTGCCGATGGCTTCCCGCTGCTGCTGATTTCACAAGCCGCACTGGACGCACTCAACGCAAGGCTGGCGCAGCCGGTGCCGATGCTGCGCTTCCGTCCGAACCTGGTCGTCGCACACACGCACGCGCATGCGGAGGACGACTGGAAGCGCATCCGTATCGGCCCTGTCGAGTTCGACGTGGTCAAGCCGTGCACGCGTTGCGTGTTCACCACGGTGGATATCGAACGCGGCGATTTCGATCCTTCAGGCGAGCCGCTGCGTACCTTGCTCGGCTACCGGCGCAGCCCGGTCGGCGTCACGTTCGGGCAGAACCTGATCCCGCGCCGCCTCGGGCAGGTGCGCGTCGGCGACGCGGTCGACGTTCTGGAGTGATGGCTCTAGCGGCAGCGCCTACGCTGCGGCGATGAGCGCCGACGCGACATCCACGACCTACGATTACCTCATCGTCGGCGCCGGTTCCGCCGGTTGCGTGCTGGCGAATCGCTTGAGCGCGAATCCGGCGAATCGCGTATTGCTGCTCGAAGCGGGCGGACGCGACTGGCATCCGTTCATCCACATGCCGGCGGGTCTCGCCAAGCTCGTCGACAACCGCCGCATCAATTGGAACTACGAGACCGAACCCGAGCCGAACCTCGACGGCCGCCGCCTGTGGTGGCCGCGCGGCAAGGTGCTCGGCGGTTCCAGTTCGATCAATGCGATGTGCTACACGCGAGGCGCGCCGGGCGATTACGACGACTGGGCGCGGCACAGCGGCGACCCGCGCTGGAGCTGGGCGAACGTGCTGCCGGTGTTCCGCCGCGGCGAGGCGAACACGCGCGGCGCCGATGCGTTCCACGGCGCCGACGGTCCGCTCGCGGTGGCCGATCTGCGCCATCGCAACGTGCTGTCGCAGGCCTTCGTCGAAGCGGCCGTCGCGGCCGGTCATGCGCACAACGCGGACTTCAACGGCGCCGCGCAGGCCGGCTTCGGCGATTATCAGGTGACGCAAAAAAATGGTGCGCGCTGCTCGGCGGCCGTGGCCTATCTGAACCCGGCGCGCGCGCGCTCGAACCTGCACATCCAGACCGGTGCGCTGACCACGCGCGTGCTGCTCGATCATCGGCGCGCCGTCGGCGTCGAAGTGCGCCGGCGCGGGCGCATCGAACATATCCAGGCCGGCTGCGTGATCCTCGCCGGCGGCGCGATCAATTCGCCGCAACTGCTGCTGTTGTCCGGCATCGGCCCGGCCGCGCACCTGCGCGACAGCGGTATCGCGGTCGCGCACGACCTGCGCGGCGTCGGCGCGAATCTGCAGGATCATCTGGACGTCTGCACGCTGGTGCGTTCCACGCGGCAGGTCACCTACGACACGATCAACGACGCGGCAGTCGCGCTGCAGTTCCTGTTCAAGCGCAGCGGCATCGGCACCTCGAACATCGCCGAAGCGGGCGGCTTCGTGCGCTCGCGCCTCGCGCCGGACGCGCGTTGCGACCTGCAGTTCCATTTCGTCCCCGCGCTACTCGATCAGCACGGCCGCCACCGCCTGGATGGATTCGGCTACACCGTGCACGCCTGCGCGTTGCGGCCGCACAGCCGCGGTACGATCCGCCTGCACTCGGCCGACCCGGCGGCGCCGGCGGCGATCCGGCCGAACTATCTCGGCGATGCGCAAGGCCATGATCTGAACGCGATGCTGGAAGGCGTACGCCTGTCGCGCGAAATCTTCGCGCAGGCGCCGTTTGCAGCGTACCGCGGCGAGGAGATTTTTCCGGGCGCGGCGACGCAGAGCGAGGCCGCTCTCGTTGCCTTCATCCGGCGCAAAGCCGAGACGATCTACCACCCCGTCGGCAGCTGCCGCATGGGCAACGGCGACGATGCCGTCGTCGACAGCGAACTGCGTGTGCGCGGCATCGACAACCTGCGCGTGGTCGATGCGTCGATCATGCCGACCCTGATCGGCGGCAACACCAACGCACCGACGATGATGATCGCCGAGCGTGCGGCGGATATCATGCTCGCCGACAATTAGTCGGACGCGCGCATGCGCGTGCTCGCGGGATCTGGGGATTTTTCACATGCATTTTCGACTCGCCTGTCGCGGTTGGATTGCGCTGTTGGTTGCGCTCTCGAGCTCGCCGTTCGCGGCGCAGATTCCGGACAACGAGCGCCACGCCTTGTTGACGCTGTATACCTGCACCGATGGTGAGCATTGGTTCGGTCGAGCCGGCTGGGGGTCTCGTCGGAACGGAGTGTTCCTGGTTCGGGCCAGCGCCTATGCGAAGCAGTGTCCGCTGAGCTGCCCGAACAGCGTGTGCGACGGTAACGGCCGGGTGCCGTGCCTTGCCTCACGGCCGGCGCGTCCGACGAGGACGAGATACCGCAGAGCTGCAGCGGGGCCACGAGCAGTAGCCGCCGCTTGGGGTTGAGCGCGACTTACAGCGCTTGCTCGAATTCCGGCACGAGCTTGAACAAATCGCCGACCAGGCCATAGTCGGCGATCTCGAAGATCGGCGCTTCGGCGTCCTTGTTGATCGCGACGATCGTGCCGGCGTCCTTGATACCGGTCAGGTGCTGGATCGCGCCGGAGATGCCGATCGCGACGTACAGGTCCGGCGCGATGATCTTGCCGGTCTGGCCGACCTGCAGATCGCTCGGCACGTAGCCGGCGTCGACCGCTGCGCGCGAGGCGCCTACCGCGGCGCCGAGCTTGTCGGCGAGCGCGTAGATGACCTTGAAAGCATCCGCCGAGCCGAGCGCACGGCCGCCCGAGACCACGCGCGCGGCGCCTTGCAGGTCGGGGCGATCACTCTTGCCCTGCACGAGGTCGACGAAGCGGGTATGCGTCGGCAGCGCGACATCGAGGCTCAGCGCTTCGACCGGCGCGTTGCCGCCACTGCCGGCCGCGGCATACGAGGCGGTACGCACGGTCGCCACCACGGTCTGATCTTGCGGCGCCTCCACCGTCACGATCGCGTTGCCGGCATAGATAGGCCGCTTGAACGTGTGGCTGCCTTCGACCGCCATGATGTCGGAGACCTGGGCGACGCCGAGCAGCGCGGCCACGCGCGGCGCGAGATCCTTGCCGAACGTCGTCGACGGCGCCAGCACGTGCGTGTAGCCGTTCTTTGCGACAGCGGCGACCTGCGGCGCGAGCACGGCCGCCAGCGCATGCGCGTTCTCGGCGCGCGCGAGCGTCAGCACCTTGGCGATGCCGTCGATCCGGGCGGCTTCGGCACCGATACCGGCTGCATCCGCGGCGAGCACGAGCACGTCGATCGCTTCCGCTTTCAAATCCTTCGCGCAGCCCACGCAACGCGCGGTGCTGCTGTTGAGTTTGCCGTCCAGATGTTCGGCGATGATCAGGATCTTGCTCATCGGACCAGTCCTTTCGCTTTCAGTGCGGACACCAGCTCGGCGACGTCCTTCAGCATCACGCCCTTGCTGCGTTTCGCCGGCGGCGCGTATTGCGTCGTCTTCAGGTGGTTGCCGGATTCAACGCCGAGGTCGGCCAGCTGCAGGGTTTCGAGCGGCTTCGCCTTCGCCTTCATGATGTCCGGCAGCTTGATGAAGCGCGGCTCGTTGAGGCGCAGGTCGGTGGTGATCACGGCCGGCAGGTCGACTTCGATCGTCTCCAGGCCCGCGTCGACTTCACGCGTCACCTTCGCGGTCTCGCCGGCAACCTCCACCTTCGAGGCGAACGTCGCCTGCGGGCGATCCCACAGCGCGGCGAGCATCTGTCCGGTCTGGTTGCAATCGTCGTCGATCGCCTGCTTGCCGAGCAACACGAGGCCGGGCTGTTCCTTCTCGATCAGCTTGAGGAACACGCGCGCGGCGGTCAGCGGCTGCACCGCTTCGCCGGTGACGACATGGATCGCACGATTGGCGCCCATGGCGAGACCGTTGCGCAGGTGCGCCTGGGCATCGGCCGGGCCGATCGTGGCGACGATGACGTCGCTCGCGATGCCCTTCTCGCGCAGGCGCAGCGCTTCTTCGAGCGCGATGTCGTCGAACGGATTGGCCGACAGCTTGACACCGTCGGTGACGACGCCCGAGCCGTCCGGCTTGACCTGGATGCGGACGTTGTAATCGACCACGCGCTTGTAGGCGACGAGGATTTTCATGCTGTGGCTTCCCGGATGGCCGCGCGGATCGCGGCGTGAGGATGTTGTTCGTGAACGCGCAATTATAGCCGGTTCGCCGTTCACGCCGTCGCCGCGGGCGCCTCGATGCGCGTCGATTCGGGCGCGGGCAGCGCCTCGTCGAGACGCAGGCTGAGGCACTTGACGGCGCCGCCGGCCTTGAGGAATTCGGAAACATCGACGTCGATCGTCGCGTAGCCGGCCGCGTGCAGCCGCTCGCGCAGCGCGGGCGATGCACGGTTGAGCACCACGTGGGTACCGACGTTCATCGCATTGCAGGCGAACGCGAGCGCATCCTGTTCGCCGACGGCGATGTGCCGCCGCGACGGCACCAGTGCGGCAATGGCTGCGCGGCCGGCATCGTCGAACGCCGGCGGGTAATACAGCAGGTCGCCGCCGGCGAGCGGGCAGAAGCAGGTGTCGAGGTGATAGAAGCGCGGATCGACCAGGCGCAGCGGGACCACTTCGAGGTCGAGCAGGGCCTGCAGCGGCGCGACGGCTGCATCGCTGGAGCGGTGGCCGTGGCCGAACCACAGGCGTGCCGCGGCGCGATCGAACAGCGCATCGCCGGCGCCCTCGAACGCGATGCCGGCAGGCAACGCGCGCACCGTGTAGCCACGTGCGCGGAACCACGCCTCGTCATGCGCTTCCTCGGCGCGCCGTTCGGCGTGCAGGAAACGGCTCGGTACGAAGATTTCGCCGAATACGAGTCCAGCGTTCGCGGTGAAGACGAGATCGGGCAGGCCGGCGACCGGCGTCTGGCATTCGATCTCGGCCAGGGTCGCGAGCGTGTCGCGCAAGGTGTGCCACTGCTGCCGCGCGCGCGCGGCGTCCGCGTCGCCGAGATGGCCTTGCATCCAAGGATTGATGACGTAGCTGACGTCGAAATGATCGGGTGGACACATCAGCAGGCGTGCGCGTGCGGGCATCGGCAGGGACTTCCGGAAGACAGGCCCCGATGATCGCATCGGAAGCGGTGCGGCGTCAGCCGGCTGCGCGAACCAGACGGCGCCGGATTGCTTGCGCGAATCGCGCGGCCGCGCCCGCGGCGGTGGCGAAGAACAGCGAGGGCTCGGCGAGTTCGAGCTCGAGCACGCGCGGCGCGCCGTCGGCGTCGCGGATCAGATCGACGCGCGCATACAAGAGCGGTCCGTCAAACGGAATGGCCGCAAGCGTATGCGCAGCGAGCTCGCGTTCGGCCGTGTCCGGCGTGCGCGCCGTGATGTGCTCGGCGGCGAACAATGCACGCGTAGCGTGCTCGCCCCGGCGCAGCAGCGGGCCTTTGCGGATCGCATGGCTGAAGACGCCGTCGACATAGATCAGTGCCGTTTCGCCCTGCGCATCGACGCGCTCGAGGTACGGCTGCAACACCGCGCTGCGCCCGCTGCACAGCAGCGCATCGAGATGGTCAAGCGTGGCTGTGCGATCGTCGCGTGCATGCCGCCGCGCATCGCGCGAACCGGCGCCGACGGCCGGCTTGACGACGAGCTCGCGCGCCTGCGCATAGGTCTCGAGAAAGCCTGCGAGCGCCGCGCCGGCGTCCTCGCCGGCCTCGGCGAACGCGCTCGGTACGATGGCGACGCCGGCGCGTTCGAGCGCGGCCAGATAGTGCTTGTCGGTATTCCAGCGCACGACTTCGAGCGGATTCAGCAGCTCGGTCTGCGTGGCGGTCTGCGTCAACCAGGCAAGGAATTCGGGCAGGCGCTGGGTGTAGTCCCAGGTCGAGCGCAGTACGGCCAGCGCGTAGCGCGACCAGTCGACCGCGCGGTCGTCCCAGGCGACGATGTCGAATGCGAGGCCGGCCTCGTCGAGCGCCGCGGCGAGCGGCGCGAGATCGTCATCGAGGTCGCGCGCCGCGGCGGCGGTGACGAGCGCGATGCGCGCCGCAGCGGCGCCCGGGCTCATGCCTCGTTGCCGAGGAAATGCAATTGCGTCTGCTCGCGCTTGGCGGCGTACATCGCGAGGTCGGCGGCATGGATCATCGCTTCGCTGTCCTCGCCGTGCAGCGGATACAGCGCAACGCCGAGACTGCCGCGAATCTGCACGCCGACGTTGCTGCCGCTGGCGCGCGACTGCACGTCATACGGTTCGAAGATCGAGCGCGCGATCGCGTTGGCGCGTTCGGCGGCCGATTGCACATCCTCGACGTCGAGGATCACCGCGAACTCGTCGCCGCCGAGGCGTGCGACGGTCTCGTTGTAGCGCAAGCCGCTGCGCAAGCGGTTGGCGATCAGCTTGAGCAGATCGTCGCCGGCCTGGTGGCCGTAGTTGTCGTTGATCGGCTTGAAGCCGTCGATGTCGAGGTAAGCCAGCGCGAAGCGCGTGTTGTCCGCGCGCGCGCGCGCGATCGCCGCTTCCAGCCGCGCCATGAACAGCAGGCGGTTGGCGAGGCCGGTGAGTCCGTCGTGGTGGGCCAGGTGGCGCACCTGTTCCTCGGCCGTGCGGCGCTCCTGGATTTCGCGTTCGAGCTGGCGGTTGCGCTCGGAAAGATCGGTCAGCGCGCAGCGCAGCGCGAGCTTGTTGCGGTACAGCTCGAGGAAGATGCGCACCTTCGACAGCAGGATGACTTCATTGAGCGGCTTGGTGATGTAATCGACGGCGCCGAAGCTGTAGCCGCGCAGACGATTGACGTCGTCCGCGTGCGAGGCGGTGACGAAGATGATCGGCGTCGAGCGCGTGCGTTCCTCGCCGGCGAGCAGGGTCGCCGCCTCGAAACCGTTCATGTCCGGCATCTGCACATCGAGCAGGATCAGCGCGAACTCGTGGTCGAGCGCGGCGGCGAGCACGTCGTTGCCGGTCATCGCTTCGACGACGTCGGCGTCGATGCCGGCCAGCACGCGGCGCATCGCGATCAGGTTGGGGCGATGATCGTCGGCGATCAGGATTTTCGGGCGCTGGTTCAGCGGTAGGTTCATGGCCGACACAACCGGTTGAGCAAGGGAGCGATCTGTTTCAATGGAACGCAGTAGTCCGCGCCGGCAATGGCCAGTGCCGCCTGCGGCATCGCCGTGGCTTCGGCATCCGCCGGATCCTGCACGATCGCGATGCCGCCGCGTTCGCGTACGCGCTTGAGGCCCGCCGCACCGTCGTTGTTCGCCCCTGTCATGACGACCCCGATCAATCCCTCGCTGAATACCCCGGCCGCGCTTTCAAACAGCACATCGATCGCCGGCCGAGCGAAAGCGACGCGTTCGTCGACCGATAACGAAAAGCGGCCGCCGAGTTCCACCAGCAGATGATAGCCGGTCGGCGCCACATGGACGATGCCCGCAAGCGCGAGATGGCGCTCGCGCGCCTCGCGCACCGGCAGCGCACTGGCCATGCCGATCAGATCGCAGAACGTGGTCACATCCTCCGATCCGGTGTGGCAGACGACGAGGATCGGCCAGGAAAAGTCCTTGCTGACATCGGCGAGCACGGTGCGCAGGGCGCTCATGCCGCCGGCCGAGCATCCCATGACGACGGCTTTCGAAGGCGCGCTCATACGGCGTCGGTCTGCTTGCGGTAGATGCGTTCGCGCGCGTTGACCGCGCTGAAATGGCGGGCCGAGGAGGCGAAATCGATGTTCTCGCGGTTGCCCAGGCAAAGAAATCCGTTGCGCACCAGGCTGTCTCGGAACAGCGACAGCGCATGGTCCTGCAGAACGTCGGTGAAGTAGATCAGCACGTTGCGGCACAGGATCAGGTGGGCCTCGCAGAACACGCCGTCGCAGACCAGGTTGTGGTTGGCGAAGGTGACGTTGCGCTGCAGGCGCTCGTCGAGCTTCATGAACTCGTAACGCGCATGGTAGTAGTCCGACAGCGACCGCCTGCCGCCGGCGGCGAGGTAGTTCTCCGAATACGCGCGCGCATCGCGCGTCGGGAAAATGCCTTCCTGCGCACGCACCAGCGCAGCGTCGCTGAAATCGGTGGCGAAGATCTGGCAGCGCTCGTACAGGCCCGCTTCCTCGAGCAGGATCGCCAGCGAGTAGACCTCCTGGCCGAATGCGCAGCCGGCCTGCCAGATGTTGATGATCGGGTAGGAATCGAGCACCGGGAACACTTCGTCGCGCAGCGCGCGGAACACCGACGGATTGCGGAACATCTCCGACACCGGCACCGACAGCCCCGCGATGACCTCGGGCACCAGCGCATCCTCGCGCAGCAGACGGCTGGTCAGCTCGGTGATCGTGCGGCAGCCGCTGTGCGAGGCGAGGTTGAGCACGCGCCGCTTGAACGAAGCCGGCGCATAGCGGCTGAAGTCGTAGCCGTGGCGCAGCTGCAGCGCGCGCACGAACAGCTCGACTTCGACGTCTTCGATGTCCGGGCGCGCCATGACGCTACGCGTGCAGCCAGATGCGCATCATCGACAGCAGCTTGTCGACATCGATCGGTTTGGCCAGGTAGTCGTTGGCGCCCGCCTCGAGGCACTTGTCGCGATCGCCGCTCATCGCCTTGGCGGTCACTGCGATGATCGGCAGTTTGGCGTGGCCCGGATGCTTGCGGATCTCGCGCATCGTCTCGTAACCGTCCATGCCGGGCATCATGATGTCCATCAGCACGATCTCGATCGATTTGTTCTCCTCCAGCTGGCGCAGCGCCTTGTGGCCGTCCTGCGCCATCACCACGCTGAGGCCCTTCTCGCGCAGGATCTTCGACAGCGCGAAGATGTTGCGCATGTCGTCGTCGACGACCAGCACGGTGCGTCCGCTGAGGCCGCTGTCGATGTCGCGCACGACACGCGCCGGTGCATTCCTGCGCACGCTGTGCAGGAACAGGCTGACTTCGTCGAGCAGGCGCTCGAGCGAGCGGGTGCCCTTGATCACGATGCTGTCGGTGTACTGGCGCAGCTTGGTGCTCTCCTCGCGACTGAGCTCGCGGCCGGAGTGGATCACGATCGGCGGCAGCGTGCCGGGACGCTGGCTGACCACTTCGAGGAATTCGAAGCCGCTCATGCCGGGCAGGCCGAGGTCGAGCACGATGCAGTCGAAGCTCGCCTCGTCGAGCAGTTCGAGCGCCGCTTCGGCCGATTCCGCCTCGGTGATCTGCACCTTGTCGGAAGCGAGCAGGCGCGAAATGGCGAGGCGCGAGTCCTCGTCGTCGTCGATCAGCAGCATGCGCCGATGGCTGCCCGCGGTCGATTGCAGCAGGCGTTCGAACGCGCTCAGCACGGCGTCGCGTTCGACCGGCTTGGTCAGGAAGCCGACCGCGCCGAGCTCGCGCGCGCGCGCCGCTTCGTCGGTTGCCGAGATGAAATGCACCGGGATTCGCCGGGTCGCTCGATCGTGCTTGAGGCGCTCGATCACGGTCCAGCCGTCGATGCCGGGCAGCATCACATCGAGCAGGATGCCGGTCGGGCCGAACTGGCGCGCGAGATACAGGCCCGATTCGCCGTCGCCGGCGGCGAGCGCGCGATAGCCTTTGCGCCGGATCATGTCGACCAGGGTGCGTGCGAACACCGGGTCGTCCTCGATCGCCAGGATCACGGTATCGCCTTCTACCAGCAGGTCGCGGTCGTCGGGAACCCACGGCTTCGGCACCAGGCCCTGCGGCGCGGCCGCCGCCGCGAACGGGCTCGGCGCGGCAGCCGCGGTGCGCAGCTCGGGCGAGGCCGGCGCGGCGTCGCGCGATTCCGCGCCGTGCGTGCTGGTCTCGATGCGTTCGGGCAGCACGACGGTGAAGCGGCTGCCGCTGTTGAGCTCGCTCTCCACCGTGATGCCGCCGCCGAGCAGCTCGGACAGCTTGCGCGCGATCGCCAGACCGAGCCCACTGCCGCCGTACTTGCGGCTGGTGCTCGCATCCATCTGTTCGAACGTGCCGAAGATCTGGTCGAGCTTGTCCGGCGGGATGCCGATGCCGGTGTCGATGACGCTGAAGGCGATCGCCTCGGCTGCCTTCACGCCGGCGCGCCTGGCCAGCTCCGGCGTCGGACGGCCGATCTCGACCCGCACCGATCCTTCGCGGGTGAACTTGAATGCATTGCCGAGCAGGTTGTTGGCGATCTGCTCGACGCGCGCGCCGTCGGTGTAGATCGACATCGGCAGGTTGTCGGCGATGTCGACGTCGAACTGCACCGACTTTTCGCCGGCGACGTGTTTGAAGCGGCGGATCAGCGACTGCGCGAAGTGCTGCAGCTGGAAATCCTCGCCGACCACGTGCATCTTGCCCGCCTCGATCTTCGACAGATCGAGGATGTCGTTGATCAGGCGCAGCAGATTCGAGCCGGATTCGTGGATCACGCGGGCCGACTCGACCTGTTCGCCGTCGAGGTTGCCGCCCTCGTTGTCGGCGAGATTGCGCGACAGGATCAGCAGACTGTTCAGCGGCGTGCGCAACTCGTGCGACATGTTGGCGAGGAAATCGGACTTGTACTGGCTCGCACGCGCCAGCTCCTCCGCTTTCAGTTCGGTGTCGTGCTGCAAGGACACCAGAACCTGCTTCTGTTCGTTCAGCGTTTCCGATTTCTGCCGCAGTTCCTCGTTCGAGGCCTGCAGTTCTTCGGCCTGCACGCGCAGTTCCTCCTCGGACGCGCGCAAGCGCTGCTGTTGCTCGACCAGTTCGGTGGTCTTGCCCTGCAGTTCTTCGTTGGTCGCGCTGAGTTCTTCCTGCTGCACGCGCATTTCCTCTTCGGAAACCTGCAGCTCCTTGGCCTGCGCCTGCGTGCGCACCAGCAGCTCCTGCATGTGCAGCGCGCGGTTGAGGTTTTCCAGCGACAGCGCCGCGAACGGCATCAATTCGTCGAGCAGGCGCTGCTGCTTGCCGCCGAATGGCGCGAAGCTGCCGAACTCGAGCACGCCGAGCAATTGATCCTGCAGCATCACGGGCAACGCGATCACGCTGCGCGGCGGTGCCTCGCCGAGGCCGGAGTGGATCGTCATGTAGTCGGCTGGAATCTGTTCGAGCACGATGGATTTGCGCTCGAGCGCGACCTGACCGACCAGGCCGTCGCCGAGGCCATAGCGGGTGCCGAGGTGCTTGCGCTGGCGGAAGCCGTAACTGCCGATCAGGTCGAGGCGCTGCTCCTGCTCGTCGAATACGTAGAACACGGCGACGCCGGCCTGGATGCGCGGCGCGACGCGCGCGGTCAGCGTGCGCGCGAACTCGTCGCGTGTCGCCGCCGATTGCAGGTGACCGGCAATCTCGGAGACGTTGCTCTTGATCCAGTTCTGATCATTGGTCTCGAGCGCGGCATCCTTGAACACCTGCAATGCCCGCGCCGTCGCACCGATCTCGTCGCCGCGGTTCTGGCCGTCGACTTCGAAATCGTGATCCTTGCCGGCCAGGCGCGTCATCAGGTTGGTCAGGTGGCGGATCGGCTTGGTCATCAGGCGCGCAGCGAGCCACACCGCCGCGAGACAGACCAGGGTGCCGAGCGCGAGCATGCCGAGCACCAGCAGGCGCAATTGATCGAGCGTGTTGTCGAGCGAGGCGGTGCGCGCGTCGAGCGTATCGCGCTCGGCCTGCATGGCGGCGTCGAGTTCCGTATCGAGCGGGACCAGCCATTTTTCCGAATCGCCGAGGTAGCGCATGCCGGCGTCGTAGGAGGTGCGCGCGTAGTCCGCAGTGCCCGCGATCTGCTGGGTCGTCGTGATGAGCACCTGCGCGACCTGCTCGTTCCACTTGCCCATGAAGTCGTTGGCGCGTTCGAGACGCGCCTGCACCGTCTGCGCATCGGCGGTCAGCGCGCGCGCGGCATCGATATGCTTCTGGAAACTCTTCAAGCTGTCTTCGTAGCCGGGCAGGTGCTTGGGTTCGCCCGACATGTTGTAGCCGCGCAGCGCCAGATCGGCGTCGTGGGTGGCGCGACGGGCCAGCGTGATTTCGTCGAGGGTATCGCGCGAGTGACGCGCCCAGCGCTCCGCCTCGCGCTGCTGCGACAGGGCGAACAGGATCGCCATCACGGCCAGCACGAAGGTGGCCAGGATCAGCCCGAAGGCGAGCAGCAGCTTGCGCTGGATCGGCAGATTGCCCAGCCAGCCAGCCGTCCCTTTTATCGGCATGAAACCGTCTCCCTAAAGCCGTCGCGACGCAAGCGGCGCCTTGATGTCGCAGTCAACCTAGTGACGGCGATGTGAAAGGGCCGTGTTCCAGGCCCGAATCCTATGCGATTTTCGCGGCGCGCAGGCTGGATCGACGGCGGCTGGGTGCGCTTCCAGGGTCGATGCGGGTGCTAGAGGTTCTGATAATTCGGCCCGCTGCCGCCTTCCGGCGTGACCCAGTTGATGATCTGGTAAGGATCTTTGATATCGCAGGTCTTGCAGTGCACGCAGTTTGCCGCGTTGATCTGCAGCCGTTTGCCGGCATCGCCGTCGACGATCTCGTAAACGCCAGCCGGGCAGAAGCGCGTGCACGGGTTCTGGTACTCGGTGATGCAGCGGGTGATGCAGATGTTCGTGTCGGCGACGTGCAGGTGAACCGGCTGGTCCTCGTCGTGCTCGGTCGCCGCGAAGTACACCTCGGCGAGGCGATCGCGCGGCGGCAGCGTGCGATCCACATAGGTGCGCGGCGGCGCTTCGTAGCGGCCGATCTTGTCCAGCGACGACCAGTCCGCATGGTTCTTCAGGGTCCACGGCGACAGGCCCGCGGTCACCGTTTCCCAGCCCGCGTTGGCGAGCCCGAACCAGAGGCCTTTGTTGAAGCCCGGGCGGATATTGCGCACTTTCTTCAGTTCCGCCACCACCGGCGAGCCGCGCAGCGCTGCGTCCCAGCCGGTGGAACTTGCATGTTCGGCGATGTGCGCCGCGGCGAGCATGCCCGAGCGGATGGCCTGGTGGGTGCCCTTGATCTTCGGCACGTTGAGCAGTCCGGCGGCATCGCCGATCAGCAGCGCGCCGGGCATTTCGCAGTTGGGCAGCGACTGCAGGCCGCCTTCGACCACCGCGCGCGCGCCGGCCGAGATGATCGAGCCGCCTTCCAGCAGCGGCTTGATCGTCGCGTGGTTCTTCAGCTGCTGGAACGCCTCGAACGGCGAGAACAGCGGGTCGGCATAGTCGAGCCCGCTGATGAAGCCGATCGCGATGCGGTTCTGGTCCAGGTGATAGATGAAGCTGCCGCCGTAGATCGAGGGATCGAGCGGCCAGCCGAGCGTGTGCACGACCTTGCCCGCTTCGGCGCGTCCTTCGGGGACGGACCACAATTCCTTGATGCCGATGCCGTAGGTTTGCGGATCGCACTGCGCATCGAGCTGGTACCTGGCGATCAGTTGCTTGGACAGATGCCCGCGGCAGCCTTCGGCCAGCACGGTCAGCGGTGCCTTGATGTCGATGCCCTGGGTGTAGCTGGGCTTGTGCGAACCGTCCTTGGCCACGCCCATGTCGCCGATGCGCACGCCGCAGACGGCGCCAGCTTCGTCGAACAGAGGTTCGGCGGCGGCGAAGCCCGGATAGATCTCGACGCCGAGCGCCTCCGCCTGCGGCGCCAGCCACGCGCACAACGCACCGAGGGAGACGATGAAATTGCCGTGGTTGTGCATCTGCGGTGGCGTCAGCGGACTTTTGTGACCACTGTACGGATCGCGCAGCCACCAGAACTCGTCCTTGCTGACCGGCACGCAGATCGGCGGCGGATTCCTGCCCCATTCCGGCAGCAGTTCGTTCAGCGGCTGCGGCTCGATCACCGCCCCGGACAGAATCTGTGCGCCGATCGTCGAGGCCTTTTCGATGACACAGACGCGGATGTCCGGCTTCAGCTGCTTCAGGCGGATCGCGAACGCGAGCCCGGCAGGACCGGCGCCGACCGTGACGACGTCGTACTCCATGATGTCGCGCTCGCTCATCGCTGGCTCCAGCTGGCTTGGGGGGAAGCGCAATTGTCCGGGTTCGCACCGGCAGCGGCAAACTCGGCTTCGGTTAGGTTGGAGGTGCGGGAAAAGACTGAACCAAGAACACGAAGAACACGAAGGAAAAATCATCGAATAAAGCGCTTCTTCGTGTTCGCCGTGTGCTTCGTATCGAAAGCTTTGCTCTGTTGCGGCGGCCCGAGCCGCTCTCGAAGACACGGCCTATTCACTCGCTGCAGGCATAATCGGCCGACGATCAACGATGACGAGCGAGCATGACGCCAGCAGAAAACGGACGCGAGCTGCCCGAACACGTAATGCGCGGCGCGACCGCGTTCCAACTGCTGCACTGGCTTGCCAGTGGCCGCATCGACAGCGTCGAATTGATCGCGTCGTATTGCGCGGCGATCGAGCGCGAGAATCCCGCGCTGAACGCGTATCTCGCCGTGGCGGAAACCGCGCCGGCAGAGGCTGCAGCCAGCGATGCGCGCCGGCGCGAAGGCCGTGTGATCGGCCGTCTCGACGGACTGCCGGTCGCAGTCAAGGACAATCTCGATGTCGCCGGCCTGCCGACGACGGCGGGCCTGGACGCGCGTCGCGGCCGCGTCGCGACCGAGGATGCGGCCGCGGTTGCGCGTCTGCGCGCTGCCGGCGCGGTGATCCTCGGCAAGACGAATCTCGACGAAGCTGCCCTCGGCACCGCGACGATCAATCCGCATTTCGGCGCGACGCAGAATCCGCTGCGCGCCGGCTACACGGCAGGCGGATCGTCGGGCGGTTCCGCCGTTGCCGTCGCGGCCGGCCTGGCTGCGTTCTCGCTCGGCAGCGACACGCTCGGTTCGGTGCGGATACCGGCCAGTCATTGCGGCATCTACGCACTCAAGCCGACGCTTGGCGAGATTTCCGCGCGCGGTCTCGTGCGCGGCGCGCGCCGGCTCGATTGCGTCGGCCTCCTCGCGCGCTCGGTGCCCGATCTTGCGATCGTCCTGCAGGTACTGGATGCGTTCGATCCGGCCGATCCGCGCTCGCGCAAACGTCGCGTGCCGCTGGCGACGCCGGACTGGGAACCGGAGCGCCTGCGCACCGGTGTCCTCGCCAATCTCGACAGCCTCGGTGTCACCGCGGATGTCGTCGCGGTGTTCGAGCGCGCGCTGGCTGTGCTGGACGGGCAGCTAGGCGAGCGCCGCCGCATCGATTTTTCCGACTACGACTTTGCGCGCATGCGCCGCGCGGCGCTGCTCGTGATGGAAGCGGAACTTGCGCTCGAACTCGCCGGCGATCTCGACGAGGCGTCGCCGCGCTTGGCGACCTTGCTCGACTACGCACGCAACAAGTCGGCCGTCGACTATGCCGCGGCCGATCGCGTGCTCGACCTCGGCGTGCTGAAAGCGCGCCGCGTGTTTGCCGAGGTCGACGTGCTCGCGTTGCCGACCGTGCCGCATGGTCCGTATGCGATTGCCGAAGGCGAGCGCGCCAACGATGCCGACCTGACCAGCTTCGCCAGCATTGCCGGCTGTCCCGCGGTCAGCCTGCCGATGGGGACGCTGCCGGACGGTTTCCCGGTCGGCTTGCAGCTGGTCGGACCGCCGGGGTCCGATCTCCGTCTGCTCGAACTCGCCGAAATCTGCGCGGCGACGCTCGATGCGGCGCCGCGCTATCCCGTGCGATGACGGCTGCGGCGATCGGCGCATGGATCGCCGCGCAGCCGTTTTCGCAGACTGCTTACTAGTTGGCGCACGACAGCGACGCGTCGCTGTGGCCGACGACGACATCGGCGGTGATCAGACCGGCGACATTGAGCGCCAGGTGCACCGCGTTGGACGATTTCGACGTGGCATTCACGCCGTCTCCGCCGGTCGTCTGTTCGTTCAGCACCAGGGTGGCGCCGACGATGCCGAGCGCGTTCAGGTCGATGCCGGTATTCGGCGGCGGATTGAGCGGCAGCTCCGGCACCGGAATGCCGAGAATCGTGATGACCAGGTTGGTGAGCTTGGCGCCGTCGTCCGGGTCGCCGCCTGGCGGCGTGTTCTGCAGGTTGCCCGAATCGAACGAACTGGTGAAGACGTAGTCGTCGAGCAGACCGACGGCCTGGATGCCGGGCGTCGCGATGCAATACCCGCTGACGATCGACGTCGAGGTGATCGCATCGGCGGAAACGGAGAGCAGCGAGGCGCCGAGGATGCTGACGGCGGAAAGATCGAGCGCCGCCACCGTGACCGTAGCGCCGCTCGCCAGGGTGCCGCCGTCGACGTACTGCGCTTCGGATGTCAACAGACCCGTCGAGAGGCTCAGCAGCGCGCCGGGAACGTTCAGGCCGGGCAGCGAATTGGTGACGTCGATGGCCACGTTGGCGTCGACGACCACGGACGGCGCCTGCGGCGTGATATCCAGGTTGGCGAGGCCGAGCAGGCTGACGTGTACGGAAAGATCCTGAGCGTTGGCGCTGCCGGTTTGTGCCAGGGCGCCCGTGCTGAAGACGGACGCGGCGACGGCAGCCGCCACTGCGTAAGCAAGAGTTTTCATGGAATTCCCCTCCAAAATGATACGTGATGCGTGGTGCCTGCGGGGGCAAGAATCGGTTCCAGCTGTAGGTCAGTGAACCTGCAAGTTCTTACAGGGGATTGCGCGCCTGTTCTTCACGCGCCCCAGACAGAGTTTTCTTCACGATGCACGCTCGCCAAACCCGTGAACGGCGCGTGAAAACGCTGCTTCCGCGCACAATCTGCGACACTCGCGGCATCTGGCGGTTTGCGCCGCGATTCGGCGTATCCCATCGCGTCCTCAGCTGCGCGAACGCGGCGACCTGTCGAACTGACCAGCGGGTGATCGTATGAACCGTCTTCCGGCAACTCGCTTCCTGATCGCGATCCTGGCCACCGCCGCATCGACGCACACCGCAGCGGCGGATCCGGTTTTCATCAACGGCTTCGAGGCCGAGCCCGCCGCGCTGGCCGGCATCACGGCCGCGCACAACGTCGTGCGCGCCGGTGTCGGCGTGGCGCCGCTGTTCTGGGACGGCCAGTTGGCCGCCAGTGCCCAGGCCTGGGCGGACCAGTGCATCGACAGCGACGGCAACGGCCTGATCGATCACAACGACGGCCGCAGCAACGGCTTTCCCTGGTACGTCGGCGAGAACATCTACGGGTCGACCGGCGTCGCCACGCCGCAGCAGGCGGTCGACCTGTGGGCGGACGAAGCGCAGTACTACGACCACGCGACGAACACTTGCGCAGCGGGACACGTCTGCGGGCACTACACCCAGCTGGTCTGGTCGACCAGCATCATGGTCGGCTGCGGAATTTCATCCTGCCCCGGCCTGACCTACGGCAACGGCATCGTGTGCGATTACGGGCCGGGCGGGAATACGGGCGGGCCGCCGTACTGAGCCGTCGCGCGACGCGCGCGGATGCGATGCACGGGTCGCACATGCACATCGGGCCGCATCTCACACCAGGAACAGCGTCGCCAAACCCAGAAAGATGAAGAATCCGCCACTGTCCGTCAGCGCCGTGATCATCACGCTGGAGCCCATCGCCGGGTCGCGCCCGAAGCGGATCAAGGTCATCGGGATCAGCACGCCCATCAGCGCGGCGAGCAGCAGGTTCAACGTCATCGCAGCGGTCATCACGAAGCCGAGCGCGACGTTGCGATAGAGCAGCCAGGCGACGAAGCCGATCACGCCGCCCCAGATCAAGCCGTTCGCCAGCGACACGCCGAGTTCCTTGCGCAGCAGGCGCCTGGCGCTGTCCGGGTGGATCTGGTCGAGTGCGAGCGCACGCACGATCATCGTGATGGTCTGGTTGCCGGAGTTGCCGCCGATGCCGGCGACGATCGGCATCAGCGTCGCCAGCGCGACCAGGCGCTGGATCGAGCCTTCGAACAGGCCGATCACGCGCGAAGCGATGAACGCGGTGACCAGGTTGATCGCGAGCCAGGCCCAGCGGTTGCGCAGCGATTTCCACACCGAGGCGAAGATGTCCTCGTCCTCGCGCAGGCCGAAGCGCTCGCGCACTTCGGCGTCGCTCTCCTCGCGGATCACGTCGACCATCGCATCGATCGTCAAGCGTCCGATCAGGCGGCCCTGCGCGTCGACCACCGGTGCGGTGACGAGGTCGTAGCGCTCGAATGCCTGCGCGGTTTCGGCGACGTCGTCGTCCGGATGGAACGTGTTCGCATCCGCCGCCATCACCACGCTGACACGCTTGCTCGGATCGTTCACCAGCAGCCAGCGCACCGGTAGCACGCCGGTCAGCACGGTCTCGCTGTTGACGACGAACAGCTTGTCGGTGTGGTCGGGCAGTTCCTTCAGACGGCGCAGATAGCGCAGCACGGTTTCCAGGCTGACGTCCTCGCGGATCGTCACCATGTCGAAGTCCATGATCGCGCCGACCTGGTCGTC
>Ga0247776_10000002_pt1 | contig 166352 bp, 141 predicted proteins | sample UWRJL199509C5_FD_179912 | JGI IMG/M metagenome (GOLD analysis project Ga0247776, IMG submission 179912) | Plant litter microbial communities from Arlington Agricultural Research Station in Wisconsin, United States - UWRJ-L199-509C-5 | ecosystem: Environmental > Terrestrial > Plant litter >...
TCGGATTCGAACTCCTGCTCGCGATACACCGTCAGGCCTTCCTTCAGGCTCAACTGGAACCAGTCGCGGCAGGTAACGCGGTTGCCGCTCCAATTGTGGAAATATTCGTGGCCGACGACCGCGAGGACGTGACGATAATCGTCGTCCGTCGCGTGATCGGGATCGGCGAGCAGGTATTTCGCGTTGAAGATGTTGAGGCCCTTGTTCTCCATCGCGCCCATGGTGAAATCGTGCGTCGCGACAATGTGGAATACGTCGAGGTCGTAGCAGCGCCCGAAGCGCCGTTCGTCCCAGCGCATGGCCATCTTCAGGCATTCCATCGCCCAGCCGCAGCGTGCGATCGCATCGGCTTCGGCATGCACCACCAGGCGCACCCGGCGGCCTTCGGCGGTGACGAAAACGTCTTCGATCGAGTCGAGTTCGCCGGCGACCAGCGCGAACAGGTAGCTCGGTTTCGGATGCGGATCGACGAAGCGCGCCCAGTGGCGGCCGTCGTCGAGCACGCCGGCGCCGTCGGCATTGCCGTTGGCGAGCAGCAGCGGATAGCGCGCGCGATCGGCGCGCAGCGTGACGCTGTAGCGCGCCAGCACATCGGGACGATCCGGAAACGGCGTGATGCGGCGGAAGCCTTCGGCTTCGCACTGCGTCAGCAGGAAACTGTGCGGCTCGCTGCCGCTGAGATAAAGGCCTTGCAGCGCCGAGTTGGCCGACGGCCGGATGCGCACGCGCGTCTGCACCGTCGCGCACGCCGGCAGCGAGTGAATCGTCAGCACATGGTCCGCCAGCGTGTACTCGCCGGGATGCAGAGCGCGCTCGTCGACGCAGACGTCGAGGAGGTCCAGTTGTTCGGCATCGAGGCGCAAGGGCTTGCCGGTTTGCGTCGGATCCTGTTCGACGCGAAGCCGCGCACGGACGAAGGTTTCCTCCGCGTCGAGGTCGAATTCGAGCTCGACCTCGCTGACGCGCCATGCCGGCGCGCGGTAGTCGCGCAGCAACACGGGCGCCTTGGCGCATTCGGCAACGGAAGAGGTCATGCACGGGACCGGGTCGATCGGGGGCCGGCAGGCTAGCACGCGTCGTCCGCACGCGTGTATCGTCGGCACCCGTCCCGCACGTCCTTCGCCTGTGTCCGCAACGCCCGCACCTCCGGAATTCGCCGATATCCAAGCCGCTGCGAAACGCATCGCGGGCTACGCGCAGCGAACGCCGGTCGCGCGCTCGCATTCGCTCGATGCCCTGGCTGGCGCCGAGATGCATTTCAAGTGCGAGAACCTGCAGCGCGTCGGTGCGTTCAAGTTTCGCGGCGCCTGCAATGCCGTGTGGTCGCTGCCCGAATCCGTTGCCGCGCGCGGCGTCGTCACGCATTCCTCCGGCAATCACGGCGCGGCGCTCGCCCTCGCGGCACGCACGCGCTCGATCCCGGCGCATGTCGTCGTGCCGGAGGGTGCGGTGGCGGCAAAGCTTGCCGGCATCCTCGCCTACGGCGCGATCGTGCATCGCTGCGCGCCGACGCTGGCTGCGCGCGAGGAAACCGCCGAGCGCCTGCGTCAGGACAGCGGAGCGACCCTGGTGCACCCGTACACCGACCCGGCCGTGATCGCCGGGCAAGGCACGGCGGCGCTGGAGCTGCTGCAGGAAACCGGCCCGCTCGATGCCCTGATCGCCCCGGTCGGCGGCGGCGGACTGATCGGCGGCTGTGCAATCGCCACGCGCGCGCTGTCACCCGGCACGGCCGTCTATGCGGCTGAACCCATGGGCGCCGCGGACGCCTACGAATCGCTGCGCCGCGGCGAGCGCGTGACCGAGCTCGTGCCGGAGACGATCTGCGACGGCCTGCGCGGCCTGATCGGACCGATCAATTTCGAGCTGCTGCGACAGTACGATGTCACGGTCCTGCCGATCGACGACAGCGACACCCGTGCGGCGATGCGACTGCTGTGGGAGCGGCTGAAACTGATCGTCGAGCCGTCATCGGCGATCGCGTTCGCCGCGCTGCTGCGCCATCGCGAGCGTTTCGCCGGGCGCCGCGTCGGCATCGTTCTTTCCGGCGGCAATGTCGACCTGGACAAGTTTTTTTAGGAAACGATGCGATGTGGACCGATGCGATCCTCGCCTATCTGCATTTCCTGTCGATCTTCGCGCTGCTGTGGTTTCTGGCGCGCGAATGGACCGTGCTGAATGTCGGCGCCGCGGCACTCGATCTTGCACGCCTTGCGCGAGCGGACGCGGGCTTCGGCATCGCTGCGGGTGCGGTTCTCGTGAGCGGCGCGGCGCGCGCGGTGTTCGGCATCAAGGGCTGGTTGTTCTACGCGCACAGCCCGGTCTTCCACATCAAGATCGGTCTGTTCGTCCTGGTCGGCTTGCTCTCGATTGCGCCGACGCGCGCCTTTCTCGGCTGGCGCAAAGCCGCTCGCTCCGATGCGTCCTTTCGCGTTTCCGAAGCCGCGTGGTCACGCGCGCGTCGCTGGCTATTGATCGAGATGCATCTGCTCGCGCTGATTCCGCTCGCCGCGGTGATCATGGCGCGCGGGTTGGGCTAGGCGCTTCCGGTCCCACCGGTTTCGATGTCGGCATCGCGCGGCGCAGATTGACGATCAGCAGCGCCGCCGCAATCAGCACGATGCCGATCCCTTCGGAAAGCGAAGGCCGCTCGCCGAGGATGACCCAGGCGAACGCGATGCCGGCGATCGGTACGGCCAGACTGGACAGGCTGACCACGTTGGCCGGCAGTTGCTCGACCACCCACGACCACAGCAGCCACGCCACGCCCGATGCCAGCACGGCGTTGTAGACGAGCGCGCCGAGCAGGAAATGCGTCCACACGATTGGCTGCTCGTGCGTCGCCAGGGCAAGCACGATCAGCGCCAGCGCGCCGATCGCCATCTGCCACGCAGTCAGCGACAGCGCACTGACTCCGCCGCGCTGGAACAGCCGCTTCGACAGCACCACACCGGCGGCCCAGCACAAGCCGCCGACGATCGCGAGCGTGGCGCTTTGTGCACCGCCGACGCCGTGCCAGGGCTCCAGCACGAACACCAGGCCTGCAGCGGCGGCCGTCAGGCTCAGCCATTGCCGCGCGCCGGGCCGGTCGGCCAGCAGCAGCCAGCCGAGCAGCACCGCCCAGAACGGCATCGTGTAAGCGAGCAGAGCCGTGCGGCCGGCGCCGCCCTGGACCAGTGCCCATTGCACCAAAGCCTGGAATGCGGCCGTCTGCGCGATGCCGATCAATGCGGTGTCGAGCAGCGGCGGCGGCCGCAACGATTCGCCGCGCAGCAGCAGCACGCCGAACAGCACCAGCGCGCCGAAGCCGTAGCGCAGCGCCGAGAAATCGAACGGCCCGATGAAGACGAGCACCTGCTTCATCACGATCCAGTTGTAGCTCCACAACAGGACCGGCAGCAGCAGCACGAGCAGCGCGCTGCGGCGTGCGGTGGCAGGAACAGTCATGCGATCGTCGCGGTGGAGCGGCCTGAGCGCGCGAAGCTTCGTATGATACGCAGCCTGAGCCGGAGAACGAGATGAGCGACGATCGCAAACGCTGCAGCTGGGCGAGCGGTTCGACCGATGCCATGCGCGAGTACCACGATCGCGAATGGGGCCTGCCGCTGCACGACGATCGTGCGCTGTTCGAATTCATCTGCCTGGAAGGCGCGCAGGCGGGCTTGTCCTGGCGCACCGTGCTCGACAAGCGTGCGCACTACCGGCGCGTTTTCGACGAGTTCGACATCGCGCGCTGCGCCAAGCTCAGCGATGCGCGCATCGAGAAGCTGCTGACCGATCCCGGCATCATCCGCAACCGCCTCAAGGTGACTTCGGTGCGCGAAAACGCGCGAGCGGCGCTCGCGGCGATCGACGAGTTCGGCAGTCTCGACACATTTTTGTGGTCGTTCGCCGGCGGCGTGCCGCAGCGCAACCGCTTGCGCAGCGGCGCCGAGGTGCCGGCGAAGACCGAGCTGTCCGATCGCATGAGCAAGACCTTGGCCAAGCGCGGCTTCCGCTTCGTCGGATCGACCATCTGCTACGCGTTCCTGCAGGCGACCGGCATGGTCAACGACCATCTCGTCGGCTGCTTTCGCGAACGCGAATGCGCCGATGCGGCGAAGCGCTGATGTTCGTCAGCGATCCTGCGGACTTCCTCGCCGCGTTCTCGGCCGAGCGTTTTCCGGTGCGCGCGGCAGCGACGGCGCGCGCCGCGTTTCTGGTGAGCCCGGCGGCGGCTGCGCTGGCGGCCGAATCGGCGCTCGACAACCGCTACATGGACTTGGCGCAGACACTCGACGCGCAGCGCGCAGCGCAGCAGCATGCGGCACTCGTGCGCGCGCTCGGCGACGACGTTCCGGTGATCACGTTTCCCGGCGACGCCGATGCGCCGGACGGCATGTTTCCGAACAACGTGTTCGCCACCGTCGCCGGTCGATTGATCATCGGACGCATGCGCCACCGCGTGCGCCAGCGCGAAGCCGCTCGCGCCGACATCCGCGGCTTTTTCCGCGATGTACTGAAGTATCGCGTATCGGATTTGTCGCACGCGTCCTTCGTCGCGGAGCTGACCGGTTCACTGGTGATCGACCGGGCGCGTGGCATCGGTTACTGCGGCTTGTCCGAGCGCTGCGACCGTGCCGGCGCGCGCGCGATGCACGAGGCGTTCGGCTTGCGCCTGACGTTTTGTTTCGATCTCGCGCCCGGCGAATACCACACCAATGTCGTATTCGCGCTGCTCGGCGGCCGCGTCGCGATTCTGGCGGCGGACGGCTTTCGCGATCCTGCCGTACCGGCGGCCATCGCGCGCGCCTACGCCGGGCGCGCGATCGCGCTCAGTGTCGCGCAGAAGCAGGCGTTCGCCGGCAATGCGATCGCGTTGACGCCCATTCGCGCCTGGCTGAGCACGCAGGCCGTCGCTGCATTGGAGCCTGCGCAGCGCGCGGCGATCGAACGCTACGGGTTCACGCTGGCGGACGTCGATCTCGACGAAATCGAAAAAGCTGGAGGCAGCCTGCGCTGCTGCGTGGCCGAGATCTTCTAGGCGCTGGGTCTGCAGCATCGCGCCGGGCGACAACGCGCAGTGTCTACGGAGCCGTGTTTCGTGCCTGCCAGGCCGTGATCGCGCCGACGATCAGAAACGCCAGCGCCGCATTGACGACCAGATGCCCTTGTTTGGCCGTGTCGGCGAGACCGTCGCCAAGCACGGTGATCGCAAACGTCGCCAGCATCGTCGTCGCCGTCAGCGCGGCAACGTCGAGCGCACGGGCTTCGCGCCGCCCTCCCGACCGGACGAGCAGCGCGATCAAGAAGATCAGGGGCAGCGCCAGGATCGCCAGCTGAAGCGGCGGCCACGCGTGCAGCAGGCGGCCGAGGCTCGGCTGCGTTCCCGGTATCGTGGCGAAGTCGCCGCCTTCGACCTGGCCGAGGTTCTTCGCGATCCAGGGATCGAGTCCGAGCACGCCGTGCGCGGCCAGGCGCAGCGCGATCCGCGGATGCCGCGCCAAGGTCGCGAGTTCCTTGCCGCGGCTGAACTCGGACAGGCCGCTGCAGACCGTCTCCGGCAGGTCCGGGAATTCCCAGGCGTGGTGGTCGCTGTAGATCGCGCACATCGGATCGATGCCGAGCTCGGTCAGCAGCGCGGCGCGATCCTCGGCGAACGGCAGCAGCGCGGTGAATACGACGTCGGCGCGGTTGTACTGGTCGATCGCCGCCATCATCGCGCCGTCGCGGTGCAACTGGACGAACTGCACGGCGAAACCTGCGAGTGCGCCGCAGGCGAGCGCCGCGCCCCGCCAGCCGAACCGGCGCAGACGCGCACGGTCGATCGCGATGATGACGATGGCGAGCGCGAGCGGCAGCAGCAGGTGCTGGATCTTGCTCGTCGCCAGCGCGAAGGCGATGGCGGCAAGTACGACGAAACGCCGGCGGTCGCGCGGCGTATCGCGCCACAGCAGGCTCGCGGCGAACAGCGCGTAGACGGCAAGCAGAGAGGTCCATTCCGCGTAGAACGTATTCAGATAAAACGTATTGCCGGGATCGGCGAACAGCAGCGGCAACAGCGCCGCATTCGCCAGCGCCACGCGTGTTTCGCCGCGGCGCAGCCAGGCCAGCGAGAACGCGATCGATAGCATGAGCAGCGCGCCCCAGCGCAAGGCACCGACCCAGCGTACGTCGTGCGCGGTACCGGCGCCGACGGCCTCGCCGAGTCGCCAGATCAGTGCGGTCGCACCGGTGAACGCGAGCTCGCTCGACCAGTAGCACATCGGATCGGCGGTCTGGATGAAGCGGAACATCGAAAACGGCGCCTGCGGGCTGTTCTGCTGCGGCGGCACGTCGGCCGGCCGCTGCGGATAAAAGTGGAAACAGTTGGTGTAGCGCGTCTGGTCGTAACTGTTCGCATACGCATACAGCGGATCGTGCGACCACAGGGCGAACGCGCGCAGCGAGCCGACAAGCCAGAGGAGCGCGAGCAGAACGAGAATCGGCCGGTTGCCGATGCGGAAGGCGGTCATTGCGGCCAGTCTAGGCGGCTTCGATGACAACGCTCAATCGCGCCGTCACCCGTCCGGCCTGTCGACTGCGTCACAGGCGCTGCGTGCGCGGCGTCGCGCGGCGACCGCCAAGCGGGTCCCGGCGCACCCCCGGGAGGGCGGTGCTAGGATGCTTCACGTCACGAGGCATCCGCCTCATGGGGGCTGTCATGAGAACGCGTCTGGGGCATTACGACATCGTTGCCGAACTCGGCCGCGGTGGCATGGGCGTCGTCTACAAGGGCTACGAAGCGTCGCTCAACCGCTACGTCGCGATCAAGGTCCTGGCCGACTCGCTGGCGCACGACGAGGCGATCAAGGAACGCTTCCTGCGCGAGGCTCGCAGCATGGCGGCGCTCAACGATCCGCACATCATCCAGATCTATTTCATCGGCGAAGACGAGGGCCAGACCTACTTCGTGATGGAGTTCGTCGAGGGCGAGTCGCTCGGCTCGATGCTCAAGCGCGAGCACAAGCTCACCGTCGAGCAGTCGGCCAAGGTGATCCAGCAGACGGCGCTCGGCCTTGCGACCGCGCACGACCGCGGCGTCGTGCATCGCGACATCAAGCCCGGCAACCTGATGATCACCAGCCGCGGCTCGGTGAAGATCGCCGACTTCGGCATCGCGCTGTCGAACCACGACCTTTCGAGCAAGCTGACCACCACCGGCGAATTCGTCGGCACGCCGGGCTACCTGTCGCCCGAGGTCTGCCTCGGCAAGCCGGTCGACCAGCGCTCGGACATCTTCTCGCTCGGCATCGTGCTGTTCGAGATGCTGACCGGCAAGATGCCGTTCAACGACGAATCGCCGCTCGGTCTGATGCTCGAAGTCGTGCGCGCGGAAATCCCGGACGTGCGCCAGCTCAACGCCGATGCCGATGCGCAGATTGCCGGCATTCTGGCCCGCATGATCGCCAAGGAACCGGCCGACCGCTATCAGAACTGCCATGAACTGGTCGCCGATCTGAATGCGCATCCGCTGGTCGCCAAGGGCGGCCCGATCACCGCGCAGACCAGGCTCTCGCCGGCCGCGGCGACGATGATCGGGCAGAAGACGCCGATCTCCGCGCAGACGGTGCTGCCGTCGACGCCGTCGCGTGCGACGCCCGGCGCGCCGACGCGCATCACGCCGTCGGTGCTGCCGGTGCCGCCGCCGCCGAGCGCGCCGCCACCGGCGCATCATTCAGTGCTCGATCGTGCGACCACGGTGCATGCGAAGCCGCGCAGTTCCGCGTTGCAGGGCGCGATCGCGACGATCGTGCTGCTCGGCCTCGCCGGTGCCGCGTTCGCGTATCGCGATCACATTCCGGGCTTGTCCGGCCTCGTCGGCAAGTCGGAGGCGACCTCCTCGAGCAGCGCCGCGCCGGCCGCGGCATCGTCGTCCGGTCAGGCCGCGACATCGCCGTCGGCGAGCGACTCGATCAAGGCCTCGATCGCGCATTCGACCGAGGCGCCGCCGCCGGTGCCGCCGGTCGGCAGTGCCGACGCGGTCGCGCCGAGCGTGCCCGCCGTGCCGCCCGTTCCTGCCAGCCCCGCCGTCGATGCCGCGGCGCAGGCCGCCGTGAACGATGCCGCAGCCGACATCCAGAAAAGCGATGGCAGCCGCATCGTGGTCGGTGCCGATGGCAGCCAGCTCGTGCAGACGTCCGACGGCAGCAGCGTCGCCGTCGACAGCGCGGGCAATGCGAGCGTGAAGTCGCCGGGCATGTCGGTCGACACAACCGCCGCGGGCAGCGCGGTGCAGATCGCCAAGGTCGCGCCGGAAAAACCCGCAGCGCCGCCGAAGCCGCGCGTGCCGACGATCGCGGTCGTCGCTGCCGGCGACGACGTGATCTCTTCGCCGGCCGAAGACGCGATGGTCAGCCTGCTGCAGAGCCGCGGCTTCCGCGTCATCGAAGGCGGACGCACGCACGGCGACCGTCCGAATCTCGGCGCGCTCGCCGGCAGGGCCGACGCGGTGGTGTTCGTCAACGCGCGTCCGGTCGGTTCGCAGCAGATCAACTACTACGGCCAGAGTTCGACGCTGTATACCGTGCAGCTCGGCGTGAAAGCCTATCGCATCGACGGCAGCGTGCTGTGGAGCGGCGGCGGCGAGCAGGTCAACTTCACCACGCTGAACGCGGCCGAGAAGGCGCGCGAGGCGATCGAGCCGATGCTCGACCAGGTCGGCGGCCGCCTCGACGAGTTCCGTTCGCGCGGCAAGCGCGGCTGAGCGCCCGGCGACCGAGCAGCCGCGTCGCCATCGGCGAGGCGTCCCTGGATCGATGGCGGGGCGGCAGCGGGAACGCGCCGCCGCCATCGGCGTGACGATTACTTCGTCGGCAGCTCGAATCCGTCGCGGAAGACCACCTCGCCGGCGTCGATCGTGTTGGTCAGGTCGAAGATCGCCGTCGCGGGTGCACCGTCGACGTTCGCGCGCACCTGATAGCTGCCTGGAATCGCATTCGCGGTCGCGGTGACGCTGGCAAATCCGTTCTGATCACTCGTCGCCGTCATCGACGAGAGTGATGCGCTGGCTTCCTTGGCCGGTACGACGAACGCGACCGCGGCGCCGGCCACAGGGTTGCCGTCCTCGTCGGTGACCAGCACGGTCAGCGGCGCCGCGAAGGCCTGGCCGACGACGGCACTCTGTGGGGTTCCGCTCTGCGCACTGACGATCTGCGCAGGTCCCGCCGTGTTCGTCAGCGCAAACTCAACCGTCGCGAGGTTGTCGACGAACGCCGTCGCGGCATAGCTGCCCGCCGAGGCATTCGCCGTCGCTACGACGTCGGCATTGCCGTTCTCGTCGGTGATCGGATTCGTCGACGACAGAAAGGCGCCAGGCCCACCCATCGGCGCGGAGAACAACACGGGGGTGCCGGTCACCGCATTGCCGTACCTATCGGCGACATGCACCAGCAACGGCGTGGTGAATGCCTGGTGCACGATGGCGCTCTGGCCGCCGCCGCTGCCGGCCGTGAGCGACGCCGGCGCGCCCGGCGCATTGGTCAGCGCGAAGCTGGCCGATTTCGCAACGCCGGCGACGCTGGCGACGACCGTGTAACTGCCGGTGATCGTGTTCGCGATGGCATCGACGCTGGCGAAGCCGTTCGCATCGGAAGTAGCCGTCGCCGCCGACAGCACCGCCGTCGCCCCGCTGGCGGGCGCGGCGAACGCGACGCTGACACCGGCGACCGGATGACCGTAGGCATCCTTCACCTGCGCAAGCAAAGGCCCTGAAAACCCGAGGCCAACCGGAGTGGTTTGGGGTGTACCGCTCTGCGCGGCGACGGCGGCCGCCGGATAGACGATATCCACGGTCACATCGAGGCTGACCGCCTTCTTGAAGCGCGACTCGGCGAGATCCTTCGCCGCGATGCCGTCGCCGTACCAAGCGCTGTCGCCGTTATCGAGCAGGAACTGCAGCACGCTGCCGACGCCGGGCTGATCGGGCAATCCGGCGATCGATTCGAAGCTGCCGCCGTTGACGTCGAACGCGGTCAGGTCGACGCCGAGTTCGAGCGGCGCGTCGCCCGGATTGCCGGTCCACGCGAACAGGCGGAAATCCGACGGCGCAATGCCCGTCGCATCGCCGGTCGGACCGGCGGTGATCAGGAACTGGCCGGCCGCATTGCGATCGAGACTGCGCAGGCCGCGCCCGCCGAGGTCGAGGAAGATCGGCGCGCCGAACGTGGCCGCACCCTGTGGCTGCGAATCGGCGGTCGCCAGCAGCGCCGGGAAATTCAGTACCGGCACGATCAGCGCCTGATGGCGGTCGTTGGTCGGCAGCAGCGGCGCGCGGAAGGCGAAGTAGGCGGTGCTGCCGTCCGGCGCGATGCTGAGGCCTTCGATATTGAAACCGGCCGGTGTCTTCGAGTCGACGCCTTCGGCACTGCTCGCGGCGAAGCCGAGGTAGTTCGCGCCGAGGCCGTGGCCGTTGTTCTGGTCCCACGCGACGAGATCTTCGAGCAGCCAGTCGTAGCGGCCGACATAGGCCAGCGCTGCGTCCACGCCGGTGCCGGAGAGGTCCGTCGCGAAGACGCGATGGCGGTTCGGCCGCACGTGGAAATTCTTCGAGTTGCTGTACGAGCCGGTCCAGAACAGATGGTTGTCGATACGCGTCGATCCTTCCACGTCCATTTCAGGATTGTCCGGATCGGTCAGGTTCAACTGGGCACTGAAATCGAAGCCGGCCAGCGGCAGGCCAGAGTGGTGACGGTCGTACAGGCGCAGGATATTGGTCTCGTCGTCGGCGACCAGCATCGTGTCGGCGTCCACCGCGACCGTCGCCGAGGCATCGCTGGCGCCGGTGTGGAAACGCGTCGTTGCCGGCTGCGGCGCGGCGGCCGAGGCAGCGTAGTTGATGACGTACGTGCCGGTGTTGTTGCTGGCGTCGGTCGCGCTCAGCGTGATCGCGGCGTAGCCGACGCCGTGCGGCGTGATGGTCAGCTGGCGTGTCGCACCGGTGCCACTCAATACGAGGCCGCTGGCGTCGACCACGTCGGGGTTGCTGCTCGCAACGGCGATCGTCAGCGTCGACGCATCGCCGCCTCCGGGCAGTGCGAAGTCGAAGCCGATGCCGGTCGTCGCGGCAGGGTCGGTCGGGTCGTCGATGACGCCGCTGGCGGCACCGGTAGTCGTCGCGGCGAGGTCCAGATAGAACGAGGTCGCGGCGGTATCGACGGTGATCGTCGGCGCGCCGGGTACGCCGACGCAGGGGTCGAACGCGACGGTCGCGCGCGTGCTCCTGCCAGGGCTGGCGATATCGCCGCCGCTGGACGCATAAGAGCCTTCGCTGTCGCCGACGAGCGCAAGCGTCCAGTCGGCGGCAATGTTGTTGCCGAGGCCGGCCGCGTCGACCCAGCCGCTGACGTTGTTCGTGCGCACGCCGCCGAGTGCGGTGTCGTCGCCATAGGTCAGGCGGTCGATCGGCCGACCGCCGGCGTCGTAAAGATTGATCTCGTCGTCGCGGCCGAGGTTGTTGGTATTGCCGCCGATCACCTTGATGCCGCTGCACAGATTCCAGTCGGTGCGGAACAGGTCGGCTGCGGTCTCGGTGAAGATCACCGATTCGCCGGCGGCAACCGGACCGTAGGCGCTGAGGTCCTGGCTGCCCGGCGTGCGCGAGCTGTCATCGAAGCTCAAGCCGGTCAGATCGATCGAGGCGTTGCCGACGTTGGTGAACTCGACGAATTCGCCGTTGGCGCCGCCGTACATGTATTCGGTGATGCGCATGACGCCGACCGGCGGCTGGCAGGCGTCGAATGCGACGACGGCGCGCGTGCTCTTGCCGGGGCTGCCGATGTCGCCGCCAGTGGACGCGTACGAACCTTCGCTATCGCCGACGATCGCGAGCGTCCAGTCGGTCGCGATGTTGTTGCCGAGCCCGGCCGCATCGACCCAGCCGCTGGCGTTGTTCGTACGTACGCCGCCGAGCGCGCTGTCATCGCCGTAGGTCAGGCGGTCGATCTGCTGACCGTTCGCGTCGTACAGGTTGATTTCGTCGTCACGGCCGAGATTGTTCGTGTTGCCGCCGATCACCTTGACCGCCGCGCACAGCGACCAGGCCGCGCGGAAGGTATCCGCATTGGTTTCGGTGAAGATCACCGACTCGCCCGCGGCGACCGTGCCGTACGCGCTCAGATCCTGGCTGCCGGGCGTGCGCGAGCTGTCGTCGAAACTCCAGCCGCTCATGTCGATCGGCGTCGAGCCGACATTGGTGAACTCGACGAACTCGCCGTTCGCGCCGCCGTACATGTACTCGGTGATGCGCATCTGCGCCGTGGCGGGCAACGCACACAACGCCAGCGCGAACGCGCCGAGCCAGCCCGGCAGACGCTTGCCGATCGCGATCATGGTTTTGCTCCGGTTCCTGGAAAAAGGCGACGGCGCGCAGACGTCTGCACGTCTGGCGGTCTCAACCGGCAAGTGTTGGCACTGTGCATGACGCTGGGGTTACAACGCGGTGCCGGGGCGCATGCGTTTACATTTGGCGCTTTTAACCGGGCGCGCTAACGGGCGGATGCGACGGAGAGATAGATCGTCCACAGCGAGTAACGCGGACGCCCGTCCGCATCGGCATCGGCGGCCGTCATGCCGCTGCTGAGCAGCGCAAGTCCCAACGACTGCGCCCAGGGCATCTGCATCAGTGCGATCAAGCCCGAGGTGAGACTGTCGATGGCGGCGCGGCCTGCTGCGGAGCCGAAATCGACCGCGCTTTCCGCCAGCAGCACCTGGCAAGCACCGATCCTGCATTCGACCGCGATCAAGGCGAGGTGATTGGCGCGCTCGCTCGGGAATTGCGAGAGCCACTCGTCCAGATGCGTTTGCAGTTCGCGCGCAATCCGCTGCGAATCGTCGCCGCCGTCCGCGCGCGCAGCAAACGCCTGCAGGTGTTGCGCGCTGTCCGTTTCCGACGGACTGCTGCCGCCCTCGTCGAGCCGGGCCAGGTATTCGGCAAACAGGTCGATCGCATGGTTGCGGTCGATCGGTGCGTCGAGCATCGCGGCGAGCGCGGCGTCCGTCGGTCGCGCGTCGGGCTTCGGCATCGACTGCGGCGACGCTGGTGTCTGCATGGGTGCGGCAGTCGCCGGCGCACGCGACTCGGGCGTGCGCACGGTCGGCGCGGACGGCGCTGCGCCATCGCGCATGGTGGTGTTCGCTGTCGTGGCAACCGCAACGTCGGGCGCGCTCGTTGCCGTGTGTTTCGCCGACAGCGCCATATCGCTGCGCTGCCGCCACAGCCATGCCGCCGCGCAGAGGGCGACGATGACAATGGCAACGAAGAGCTTGCGTGCGCTGAGCATGACGTTCGAAACGCGGGCGATGCCGCCGGATGCGGGAGCGGACTCTATACCGCGCGCCTGCTCATCGCGCCACAGCGCTCGAGCATCGCATCGGGCATCGACTCAGAGCGCCGCCAGATTTGCATAGGCGAGCACCAGCCGCTTGCGCCCGGCGTCGGCGAAATTCACTTCGACCAGGGTATGCGCGCCGGCGCCTTCGTAACCCAGCACGACGCCTTCGCCGAAGCTCGCATGCTGCACGCGCTGGCCGAGCTTGAACGGCGCGGCGCTCTCCTGCGCGGCGGCGCTCGAGCGGCTGGCGTAGGCAGGACGGCTGACCTGCACGCGCGGACGCACCTCGTGCAGCAGGTCGGGCGGAATTTCGGCGAGAAAGCGCGACGGCCGCGCGTACGACTCGATGCCGTGCAGACGGCGCGACTCGGCATAGGTCAGCACGAGCCGGTCGCGCGCGCGCGTGATGCCGACGTACGCGAGGCGGCGTTCCTCCTCCAGACGCCCGCTTTCCTCGGTCGATTTCTGGCTCGGGAACAGACCATCTTCGAGGCCGACCAGGAACACCAGCGGAAACTCCAGGCCCTTGGCCGAATGCAAGGTCATCAGCTGCACGCAGTCCTGCCATGCCTCGCCCTGGCCTTCGCCGGCTTCGAGCGCGGCATGCGCGAGAAACGCGGCAAGTTCGGACAGGCCGGCCTCCAGATCCTCCGGCGTGCGGCGGAAGCGCGCAGCGACGTTGACGAGTTCGTCGAGGTTCTCCACGCGCGACTCGGCACTGCCGCGGCTGTCCTTCTCGTAGAAGTCACGCAAGGCCGAACGCGCGAGCGCATGCTCGATCTGTTCGGACAGCGCCAGCGGTTCGTCGCCGCGTGAATCGTCCTCTGCGTCGACGCCTTCGTCGTCGGACGAGACGGCCGGAGCGAGAGGGCGGGGCTGCGGAGAATCGTCGCCGCGCCATGCCGTGTCGCCTCCCGACACGCCGCCGGAAGACGGCTCGGCAGCGAACGGTTGCGCGCCCGCCACGAGACACTCGCGCGCGAGTTCCTCGATCAGCTGCAAAAACGCGCGCAGCGTATTCTTGCCGCGTCCGGCGAGGACATCCGCGCCGAGTTCGCCGAGTGCGGCTTCCCACATCGACGTGCTGTCGCGGCGCGCGCGCTGGCGCAGCAGGTCGAGCGTACGATCGCCGATGCCGCGCGGCGGCGTGTTGACCGCGCGCTCGAACGCGGCGTCGTCGTGCCGGTTTGCGACCAGGCGCAGGTAGGCCAGCGCATCCTTGATTTCGGCGCGGTCGAAATAGCGCAGGCCGCCGTACACGCGGTAGGCGATGTCGTGCTGGATCAGCTGCTCTTCGAAATTGCGCGACTGCGCATTCGAGCGGTACAGGATCGCCACGTCCGAGGCTTTCGCGTCCGCGCGCAGGTGCTCGCGGATGCGCTCGATCACGTAGCGCGCCTCGTCCTGCTCGTTGTACGCCGCATACAGCTCGATCGCCGCGCCGGCGTCGCCGGCGGTCCACAGCTGTTTGCCGAGACGATCCGGGTTGTGCGCGATGACCGCGTTCGCCGCCGCCAGGATGTTGCCGGTCGAGCGATAGTTCTGTTCGAGGCGGATCGTGCGCGCCTTCGGGAAATCGCGCAGGAAGTGCTGCACGTTCTCTACGCGCGCGCCGCGCCAGCCGTAGATCGCCTGGTCGTCGTCGCCGACGACGAAGACATGGCCGGCCGGCGGCGCGTTCGCGGCCGCCGGACCGCCATGTCCGGCGAGCACGCGAATCCACGCGTACTGCAGCGTGTTGGTGTCCTGGAATTCGTCGATCAGCAGATAGCGGAAACGCTCGCGATAGTGCGCCAGCAACGCTGCGTCGTGCAGCCACAGCTCATGCGCGCGCAGCAGCAGTTCGGCGAAGTCGACCAGGCCGGATCGGCGGCAGGTTTCCTCGTAGGCTCGGTACACATCGATCAGCACGCGATTGACCGGATTGAACCCGGGATCGAGCGCGTCCGGGCGCTTGCCTTCGTCCTTCGCGGCATTGATGAACCAGGTCGCCTGGCGCGGCGGGAAGCGTGCTTCGTCGAGGCCGAGCCCCTGGATCGTGCGCTTGACCAGGCGCTGCTGATCGTCGGCGTCGAGTATCTGGAACGTCTCGGGCAGCTTCGCCTCGCGGAAATGCCGGCGCAGCAGACGATGCGCGATGCCGTGGAAGGTGCCGATGGTGAGTCCGCGCGCACCGCCCGCGATCAGGTTTTCGCTGCGTCCGCGCATTTCGCCGGCCGCCTTGTTGGTGAACGTGACCGCGAGCACCGACCACGGCGACACGCGCTCGACTTCGAGCAGCCAGCCGATGCGATGCGTGAGTACGCGCGTCTTGCCGGAACCTGCGCCGGCAAGCACGAGGTAGTCGCCGGCCGGTGCGGTCACGGCCTCCTGTTGCGACGGATTGAGTCCGTCGAGAAGATGGGAAACGTCCATCCCGCCATTGTAGCGGTCGCTGCAAGCCCCGCTTCGCAATGACGCGACAGCTCGTACGCTGGACGGGTGTCAGGTCATGCGCGGCCACGGCCGGCGACGATGGGAGCGCCAACCCTGCTGCGTGCGGCTCAGACCGGGAACGGGTTGCGTTCCGCGAAGCCCTGCTGGTGCCAGTACGGATACGCGAACGTGGTCTTGCTGGCGGCGTCGAGCCTGGCCACCTGCTCGGCCGTCAGATTCCAGCCGATCGCGCCGAGATTCTGCTGCAGCTGTTCCTCGTTGCGCGCGCCGATCACGATCGTCGACACGGTCGGCCGTTGCAGCAGCCAGTTCAAGGCGACCTGCGGAATGCTCTTGCCGGTTTCCTTGGCGACGTCGTCGAGTGCGTCGACGACGCGATACAGGTAGTCGTCGTCGACCGGCGGACCGAAGTCGGCGGTCTTGTGCAGACGGCTCTGCTCCGGCAGCGGCTGGCCGCGGCGCAGCTTGCCGGTGAGGCGGCCCCAGCCGAGCGGACTCCACACCACCGCGCCGACGCCCTGGTCGAGGCCGAGCGGCATCAGTTCCCACTCGTAGTCGCGCCCGATCAGCGAGTAATAGGTCTGGTTGGCGACATAGCGCGGATAGCCGTACCTGTCCGCTGCCGCCAGCGATTTCATCAGATGCCAGCCGGAGAAATTCGACACGCCCGTGTAGCGGATCTTGCCGGCCCGCACGAGCGTGTCCAGCGTCGACAGCACTTCCTCGACCGGCGTCTTCGCATCGAATCCATGCAGCTGGAACAAATCGATGTAATCGGTGCCGAGGCGCTTCAGTTGATCGTCGACGTTCTTCAGCAGGTGGAAGCGCGACGAGCCGACGTCGTTCGGTTCGTCGCTGAAACGGAACGTCGCCTTGGTCGAAATCAACACCTTGTCGCGGCGGCCCTTGATCGCTTCGCCGAGGATCGACTCGGAAGCGCCGCGCGAATAGACATCAGCGGTGTCGAACATCGTGATGCCGGCGTCGAGGCAGACATCGATCAGGCGGCGCGCTTCATCGACATCGGTATTGCCCCAGGCGGAGAACAGCTCGCCCTTGCCGCCGAACGTGCCGGTGCCGAAGCTGAGCACGGGAACGCTGAAACCGGATGCGCCGAGACGGCGGTATTCCATGGCGAAGCTCCTCGAACAGTGCGTTTACGTGTCTGGGGCAGCAGCGCTGAAGATTCAACCGCAGCGCCGGTCGCCGCGCGCTGCCTTTCGATGAAGAAGGATTTACTTGCGTGTCGCGCCAACCACGACGAGGCCGAGGCCGACCAGCACGCCGATGCCGCCGAGCCACTGCGGTACCGTCCGCTCCTGCTTCACCGAGGCCGACAAGCCGCCGATCTTGACGACCTCCTTGTCCTGCGTGAAGTTGATGCTGCCGGTGAAGGCCGCGAGGCCGACGGCGGCGAGTACGACGCCTGCGAGAATGAGTCCGATGCGCATGCTGTTCCCCTGCTTGTGAAAGAATTGGATCGTGTCAGTGCGCTTCCACTGCGCGCCCGCGTTCGGCATGCAGGCTCGCCATCAGGCGGTCGGTCCAGGCGATGCCGATCGCCGAGGCGATGAAGACGCAGTGGATGATGGTCTGCCACATCACGCCGGTGGTGGTCAGCGTCATGCACGTCTTGCCACTGCCGATTCCCGCGCTTTCGGCCATGCGTGCATAGTCGGCGACGGTACACGGCGGCAGCGCGCCGCCGAGTGCGCCGGCTTCGATGAAGCTCTTCAGCAGATGGATCGAGCTGATGCCGATGATCGCCATGGCGAGCTTGACCTTCAGCACCGAGGCATTGACGTGGCTCAGCCATTCCGGCTGGTCCGGATGGTCTTCGAGGTTCAGCCGCGACACGAACGTTTCGTAGCCGCCGACGATGACCATGATCAGGAGGTTGGAGATCATCACGACGTCGATCAGGCCGAGCACGATCAGCATGATCTCCTGCTCGCTCAAGGTCAGCGATTCATGGATCAGATGCCACAGTTCCTTGACGAACAGGATCACGTAGACGCCTTGCGCCACGATCAGACCCAGGTACAGGGGCAACTGCAGCCAGCGCGAGGAGAAGATCAGCGCGGGAAGGGGCGGCATCGGGGTGGATTTCGACATGTGGCGCTATCGTCAGGCGGGTTCGCCGGATTCTAGCCTGGATGTCGTCGCGGGCGAGGCCAGGCTCGTGCGCGTGCGGCCGTCATTCCCGCGAACGCGCGAATCCATGTTGATGTTCGGTGCGCTTCCCCGCAAAGCCAATGGATTCCCGGGGTCGCGGGAATGACGCCCGGAGAGCGTGGGGATCGAGCTACTCGAGGGTGCGATCACGTTACGTGAGGATACGTGGCAGGCACCGCACGACGATGCCGCCACGCAGCCGATGACGACGATCGCCCATGTCGGCGAGGCGATGATCCAGGCCTCGCGTGCGAAGTGCAGCGTGCCTCGGTTCCTCATGTCGCCTTCGTCGGATCGGCGTACAGCTGCTCGGCGCGCTGGAACAGCACCCATGAGGTCGCGATGTACTTGTTGCCGCCGCCCGGGCGGTTGCCGCGATGCGTGTGCGTGAAGCCGGCGGGTGCGAGCAGCAGCGAACCCGTGCGCGGCGCGATGCGGCGTTGCTGGAACAGGAACTCGGTTTCGCCGCCGCTGAACTCGTCGTTCAGATAGATCGTCCACAGCAGCACGCGGTGCAGGTTGTCGTCGTTGCCGACGCGCGGCGAGATCTCGCTGTGCCAATACGGGTAGCCGCCCTGGTCGGCGAAGTAGCGTTGCAGATTGATGCCGCCGGGGCGGAACAGCTGCGTGGCCAGGCGCTGCAGGTCGGCGTCGGGCATCGCGCGGATATCGTCGACGTCGAGCATCGTCATGTCCTCGCTGCCGGGGCGCTTGCGATACAGCGCGGTCGGCGCGAGGGCCAGATGCGTGTACTTGCGCAAGTAGGCGAGCAGCCCCTTCAGCATGGCGGCATTGAGTGCGCCGACCACGTTCTTCCATTCCGCATGCGCGCTGATATTGAGGTCCCAGCTGTCCTTCAGGCGCGTATTGACGCCGCCGGCCGTGGAGCCACGCACGACCTTGTCGCTCACCTCGAAGTGTTGGATCAGCTCGCGGCACAGCTGCGCATCGAGCGCGCCGTCGTAGACCTCGATGAAATCCGCGTCGGGCACGGGGTCGGTCACGCCGCCGCCTCGCGGTGATAGCGCGTGACCAGATCGACTTCGTTCTTCGAGCCGAGGAACACCGGCACGCGCTGGTGCAGTTTGTGCGGCACGATGTCGAGGATGCGCTGGGTGCCGTCGGTCGCCGCGCCGCCGGCCTGCTCGACGATCAAGGCCATCGGGTTCGCCTCGTACAGCAGGCGCAGCTTGCCCGGCATAGCCGGGTCTTTCAGATCGCGCGGGTAGATGAAGATGCCGCCGCGCGTCAGGATGCGGTGCACGTCGCCGACCATCGAGGCGACCCAGCGCATGTTGAAATCGCGCGCGCGCGGGCCGGTCTTGCCCGCAAGGAGTTCATCGATGTAGCGACGCATCGGTGCTTCCCAGTGACGCAGGTTCGACATGTTGACGGCGAACTCGGAGGTGTCCGCGGGAATACGCAGATTCGATTGCGTCAGCGGAAAGTCGCCCTGCTCGCGGTCCAGCGTGAACTGATGGACGCCGTCGCCGAGCGTCAGCACCAGCACCGTGCTCGATCCGTACACCGCGTAGCCGGCGGCGACCTGCTTCGTGCCGGGCTGCAGGAACGCCGCCTCGTCCGGATTCTCGACGCCGTCCGGGCAACGCAGCACCGAAAAGATCGTGCCGACCGAGATGTTCACGTCGATGTTGGAGGACCCATCGAGCGGGTCGAACACCAGCAGGTACTCGCCCTTCGGATAGCGGTGCGGGATCGGATGCGGGTCGTCCATTTCCTCCGACGCGAGCGCGGCGAGATGGCCGCCCCACTCGTTCGCTTCGAGCAGGATCTCGTTGGAGACCACGTCGAGCTTCTTCTGCGTCTCGCCCTGCACGTTTTCGGTGCCAGCGCTGCCGAGCACGCCGCCGAGCGCGCCCTTGCCGACCGCGATCGAGATGCGCTTGCACGCGCGCGCGACGACTTCGATCAAGAGGCGCAGGTCCGCGTTGATGCGGCCATGGTCGCGCTGCTGCTCGATCAGGAAGCGGCTGAGCGAAATGCGGGCGCCGGCAGGCATTGGGGACGGCATCGAGGGCGTGCTCCGTGAAGACCGGCGCGTATTGTCGCGGCTGCCGCAGATGCACGCCAGCCTGCTGACACCAGGCTGGCAGCAGGCCTTGCGCACTCTCTGCAACGTGCGAATCGCGCATGTTGCAGGGAGCGCCCCGATGTTGAACCCGAACGTACCCGCCTGGTTCGAGATTCCGACCAGCGACCTCGATCGCGCGCAGCAGTTTTACGAACACGTACTGGCGGTACAGCTCAAGCGCGAGGACGTCGGCGACGGCACGCTGGCGGTGTTCCCGTACGGCGGCACGCCGAACGCGAGCGGCGCGCTGATCGCGATGGAGGACTGCGAACCGTCCGTGCAGGGCAGCGTGGTCTATCTCAGCGTCGCCGATCTGGCGCCCGCGCTGGAGCGCGTGAACACCAAAGGCGGCGACACGCTGGTGCCGCGCACCGCGCTGCCGCAGGGCATGGGCTCCTTCGCGCAATTTCGCGACTGCGAAGGCAACCGCGTCGGCTTGTGGTCGCCGGTCTGATCGCGCGCCCGCGTGTTTGAACTCGTTGCAAGGATGAGGAGGCAGGCATGGATATCGTTCATCGGAAGGAAGCGCAGGTTCCGGCTGCGCAGGCGGTGTGCGGCGTGGTCGAATTGCGCCAGTACACGCTGCACGCCGGCCGCCGCGACGAATTGATCGCGTTGTTCGAGCGCGAGTTCGTCGCATCGCAGGAAGCATGCGGCATGCGTCTGCTCGGGCTGTTTCGCGATCTCGACGATCCGCAGCTTTTCGTCTGGCTGCGCGGCTTCAGCGATATGCCGGCGCGCGCCGCCGCGCTCGCGGCGTTCTACGGCGGGCCGGTCTGGCAGGCGCATCGCAGCGCCGCCAACGCGACCATGGTCGATTCGGACGACGTGCTGCTGCTGCGCCCAGCGCGCCCGGATGCCGGCTTCGCTCAAGAAGGCGATTGCGCGGCCGCGCCGGCGCATGCGCTGGTGATTGCGATGGTCTGGCAGCTGCCGGTGCGGGTCGGCGCGGACTTCCTGCCGTGGTTCGAGCGCAGAACGCTGCCGGTGCTGCGCGGCGACGGCGCGCGCCTGCTCGCCAGTTTCGTCAGCGAGCCCGCCACCAATACGTTCCCGGCACTGCCGGTGCGCGAAGGCGAGAACGTCTTCGTCTGTTTTCTGGCCTTCGAAGATGCGCAGGCGTGGGAGCGTCATTTCGGCGGCCTCGCGCGGACCGGAAACAGCCACGACGCACGCCGCAAACCGTCGTCCGATCCGCTGATCCTGCGGCTGGCGCCGACGGCGCGCTCGCGCATTCGCGGTTGAGCTGCCTGCTCCGTCGCATCGCTTGTGGTTCGAACAAGGAGTCATGCCATGTCACCTCTGCTGCAGTTCCTGATCCGCGCCTATCTCCCGCTCGCGGCCCGGCACATGCTGATCGACGCCGCTGCTCAGACGTGGCGCAAGCCGTCGATGGCCGACGCTGCAGGCGGTGCCGCCCAACCCGCGTCCATTGCATCGGTGTCGCGGCGCCTGCTGCGGCGGGACGAGCGCAAGCGTGCCGACTCGCTGGCCGCTTGAAGCGAGCCCGGCGCTCGTGCCACGACCCATCTGCCAGGAGAACCGTGCAATGAACATACCCTCGAACCTGCGTCGGCTGACGCCCGTACTGGTCGTCGAGACGATCGAGCCTGCGCTCGCGTTCTGGATCGACCGATTCGGTTTCACCACGACGAATGAAGTCCCCGGCGACGACGGCCGTCTGCTCTTCGCCAGCGTGGAAAAGGATGGCATCGAGATCATGTACCAGACGCGTGCCAGTGTGATCGCCGAGCGCGCCGACGCGGCAGCTGAGCTCGACGGTCATTCGATCGTCGTATTCGTCGAGGTCGTTGCGCTCGACGCGATCGAAGCCGCGCTCGCCGGCGCGCCGATCGTCAAACCGCGCCATCGCACGTTCTACGGCAGCGAGGAAATCTACGCGCGCGAGCCCGGCGGCAACATCATCGGTTTCGCGCAGTTCGCGCCTGCGGATGCCGGTTGAATCATACCGTCTGCACGCCGGCGCAGACGCCACGCACAGCGCGGAGTGACGACCGGCAAGCGCTCGGCTCGGCGAGCGGAATGGCAGCGGCGTCTTTACCCGTGAGACGCGCGCGCGCCATCATCGGCGGATGCGCCGTGCCGATCGCCTGTTCCTCATCATTCACGCCTTGCGCGGCCGCCGTACCGCGCTCGCCGCGCGCAATCTCGCACAGACATTGTCGGTCTCGCTGCGTACCGTGTATCGCGACGTCGCCGATCTGCAGCTCTCCGGCGTGCCGATCGAAGGCGAAGCCGGTATCGGCTACGTGCTGCGCAAGGGCGCGGATATTCCGCCGCTGATGTTCAACGCCGACGAACTCGAGGCTCTGGTCGTCGGTACGCGCTTCGTGCGTGCGTTCGCCGGCGCGCGCCTCAGCGCGGGCGCGAAGGCGGCGCTGCTGAAGATCGAAGCCGTGCTGCCGGCGGACCTGCGCGATCGTGCAACACGTTCGCGCATCTTCGCGCCGGGCGGATGGAGCGAGACGCGGTCCGGCCTGATCGATCGTCTGCACGCGGCGATTGCCGAGCATCGCGTACTGCGCCTGGACTATCGCGACGAATCCGGTCGCGCCTCGCTGCGCGAGGTCGAGCCGCTCTGCCTCGCGTTCTGGGGCGGCGCCTGGACGCTCGGCGCGTGGTGCCGCCTGCGTGCGGACTTCCGCAATTTCCGCCCCGACCGCATCGCGGCCTGCGAACCGAGTGGCGAAGTCTTCGTCGAAACCGAACAGCGCGGCATGACTGCGTATCTGCACCAGTCCGGCGCCGACGTCGACGAGCTCGGCTGACGCTGCAACGGCACGGGCCGCCGTCGCACTCAGATGATGCGCAGCGTGATCGCCTTGAGCACCGCGCGCGTGCGGTCGCGCGTATCCAGTTTGTCGAGGATGTCGGAGACGTAGTTCTTCACCGTGCCTTCGGCGAGGAACAGCGAGCGTGCGATCTCTTTGTTCGAATAGCCGCCGGCGAGCAGGCGCAGGATCGCGACTTCGCGCTCGCCGAAATTCGCCTTCGGTGCGGCCTGCTCGCGGTAGGCGTAGCGCGCGCGCACCGGATCGGTCGCCACCGGCTGCAGCAGCGAGTCGCCGCGTGCGACTGCACGGATCGCATCGTGCAGGTCCTCCGGCGCGGCATCCTTGAGCAGGAAACCCTGCGCGCCGGCATCGACGGCGTCGAGCAGCAACGCGCTGTCGTCGAACGTGGTCAGCAGGATCAGCGGCGTCGCATCGCCGCGTGCGCGCAATCGGCGCAGCGCGTCGGTACCGGACAGCGCCGGCATGCGGATGTCCGACAGCACGACGTCGACCGCGCTGTGCGCGAGCGCATCGAGCAGGGAGGCGCCGTCATCGGCCTCGACCGCGACGAGGATGTCGCCGAACTGCTCCAGCAACGCCTTGAGGCCGGCGCGCACGAGTGCCTGGTCGTCGGCGAGGGCGATGCGGATCGGTGCGCTCATCGGCGCATCGTCGCACGCCGAAGGCTTCAACTCCTCATGCGGCCGGCACCCAGGCATTGATGCGGAAGCCGTGTTCGCCGGTCAGCGCGAGGCCGCCGCCGATCGCCTCGAGTCGTTCGCGCATGCCGTTGAGGCCGTTGCCGGGCAGGATCGTCGCACTGCCGCGGCCGTCGTCGCACACCTCGAGCACGATACGTCCGTGTGCGCGCGTCAACGTGAGCCAGACCTGTTCGCCCTGCGAATGGCGCGCCGCGTTCGTCAGCGCTTCCTGCGCGGTGCGCAGCAGCGCCTGCGCCTGTTCGACGTCGTCGACGCGCGCGTCGGCAGCGATCTCGATATGCACGCGCGGTCGCGGCAGCGGCGCGGCGAGTTCCTCGATCGCACGCTTGAGGTCGAGGCCCTCGTGCTTGCGCAGCTGTCCGACGACCCCGCGCAGATCGTCGAGCAACTCGCCGGCAAGTCCCGCTGCGGTGGCCACCGCGGGTGGCGCGCCGGCCGGATCGCGTGCGAGCAGTGCGAGCTGCAATTTCAATGCGGTCAGCTTGTGTCCGGAGACGTCGTGCAATTCGCGCGCGAGGCGCAACCGCTCGCCGTCGCGCGCGCTTTCTTCGAGCAGCGAACGCGTCGCCAGCAGGTGTGCGTTGACCTGCGCCAGCTCGTCGCGCGAGCGTTCCGCCTGCTTGGCGTAATGGCCGGTCAGTCCGGCGAAGGCCTGGAAGCCGAGATACATGAAGAACACTACGATGATGGTGGCCGGCGTCGACCACACCGTGAACAGAATCGCCAGCAATCCCAGATTGGCGACGCCGACCAGCGCGATCATGCCGAGGCGCGGAAGATCGACGGCCTGCGCGACCACGATGATCAGCAGCACCGCGCCGAGGCTGTCGTGCGTCCAGGCGACCAAGGCGAGCGCCGCGGCCGTCTGCACGATCAGCGCAAGCGCCCCTACCGCGCGTGCCTGCGTTTCGCGCCATGCGGCGAAGACGAAACCGCCGAGAAAGATCATCATCAGCGCAGCGCTGATCAGGCGCTCGTTCGAACCGCCGACCGCGCCGCCCGTGAAGCCGCCGATCATCAGGCCGACGAAGATCGTTGCCCAGGTCAGGTAGGCCGCGCAGTTCAGCGGCGAGAACACGGTGCGGCAGCGTTCGTTCATGGCGGCGCGATCCGAAACGGCAGGCTCGCTGTGTACGCCCGCGCGTCGCGCGACTCAAGGGTCCGACGTAAAAAGGTGACTTCCGGCAGGTCGAAGTCGTGACCGCCGGCATCTCGCTGCAGCCACGCCCGGCGCGCAGCATCGCAGTCATCGTTGCATCGCTGCCGGGAGCCGCTCATGATTTCCGAGATCCTTCGCCACACGCCGGTCTGGGTCTACCTGCTGTTCGCCTATCTGGTCTGGATGGGGCTCAAACGCCTGCAGCCTTCGCTGCGCGACGTGCGCCGCGTCTACATCGTGCCGGCCGTGTTCATCGTGTGGGGACTTGCCGGTCTCGTCCAGCGCGCGGATCAGCTGCCGCATGCCGGCTGGAGCTGGCTCCTCGGCGCGGCGCTCGGTGCTGCGCTCGGCGTGTCGCTGCAGCAGCGCATCGCGGTCGATCGTCTGCGCGGACGCGTGCTGCAGCCCGCCAGCGTCATGCCTTTGCTGCGCAACCTGGCGATCTTCGGCAGCCACTACCTGCTCAACGTCGCTGCAGCGATCCATCCGCGCGACAGCGCCGACTACCTGGCCTGGAACGTGATCGTGTCCGGACTAAGCGCCGGCTACTTCTGCGGCTGGGCGGTCCGTTTCGCGCTCGCCTATCGCGCGGCGCCGCAGATCGACCTCGCTGGCGGCTGCCGATCGGCCATTCCGGCCATTCCGCTGCGTAGCTGATGCATCGCACCTCTCGGAGGATTTCGACATGAAGATCGCATGCGCACGTCTGCTCTGCGTTGCAAGCCTGTGCGGCGCGGCGCAGGCTGCCGACCTCGATGTCACGCTGACCGACATCCGCGTTGCGAAAGGCACGCTGATGATCGCCGTCGTCGATTCCGCCGCCGCGTGGGACGACCAGGCCAAGGCAACGGCCGGGACGGCGCGCAAAGCGACCGCTGCGCAGGAGGTGTTCCATTTCTCCAATCTGGCGCCGGGCACCTACGCGGTGAAGGCGATGCACGACGAGAACGACAACGGCAAGCTCGACGCGAACTTCATGGGCATGCCGATCGAAGGCTACGCCTTCAGCAACAATCCGCAGCTGCTGCGCAAGCCGACGTTCGACGAGGCGAAGTTCGATCTCGGCGCCGGCGGCGGTGCGATCATGATTCATCTGCGCTGAGCTGCCGCGATGAACCGCCGCTGTTTTCTGCGCGATGTCATCGCTGCCGGCGCGGCATTCGCTCTGGTGCCGGGTCTCCTACGCGCCGAAGTCGCGCAGCGGACCGACAGCGAGCGCTTCGCGCTTGCACGGGCCAAGCAACCCTGGCTGACCGGCTGGAAAAGCGTCGACAACGCGAGCCTCGGCCCGACCACCGCGGCGATCGAGGGCCGCCTGCCCAAGGGATTCGCGGGAACCTTGTATCGCGACGGTCCAGCCTGGTTCGAGCGCGCCGGTTTTCGCTACCGGCACTGGTTCGACGGCGACGGCATGCTGCACGCGTGGCAGTTCGGCGAGCGCACGGTCGAGCATCGCGCACGCATGATCGCCACCTCGAAATTCACGCGCGAGCAAGCAGCCGGGCGCTTCCTGCTGCCGGCCGCGGGCACCACGATTCCAGGCGCCGTGCCGATCCGCAACAACGACGACGTCAACACGGCCAACACGGCGGTGATCCGTTTCGATGGACGCCTGTTCGCCTTGTGGGAAGGCGGTTCGGCCTATGAGTTGGACGCGGCCAGCTTGCACACGCTCGGCCCCGTCAGCTGGCGCGACGATCTTGTCGCGGCGCCGTTCTCGGCTCATCCGCTGATCGAGCGCGATGGGTCGCTGTGGAACTTCGGCTCGCTCGATCTGTTGAGTGGCTCGGGCCTGCTGCTCTGGCATGTCGGTGTCGACGGCAAGCTCCTGCGCAGCGCGACGGTGGCGACGCCGGCGCCGGGCTATCTGCACAGCTTCGCGATGACGCGACGCCATCTCGTTTTCGTGCTGATGCCTTACCAGTTGGAACAAGGGCAGGGGGCAGCCTTCTTCGAGCGGCTGCGTTTCCATTCGACGCAGCCCTGTCGCATCGCCGTGGTGCCGAAGGACGCGCTCGACGCGCCGCGCTGGTTCGAGGTCGAGTTCGGCGCGGTTTATCACTACGCCGATGCCTGCGAGCGCAACGGCGAGATCGTGGTCAGCGCCGCGCGTCACGACGATCCCGCCGAGATGCGCGCGCCGATGGCTGCGGCGATGCGCGGCGCTCCCGGCAGTTCGATCGGCACCGAGCTGGTCGCGTTGCACTTGAACCTGGCGAACGGCCGCGCGCGCTGGCAGGCGAGCGGCGTGCGCGATATCGAGTTTCCGGCGTTCGACCATCGCCATGATGCGGCGGCACCGGCGCGCCTGTTCGCGCCGATGCGCATCGAGCCGGCCGCAGCGCCGTACTTCAACGCGATCGCGGCGATCGACCCGGTGCGCGGGCGCCACAGCGTGCATCGCTATGGCGGCGGCGTCCTCGTCGAGGAGCATGTGTTCGTGCCGAAACCGGCTAGCCGCCGTGTCGGTGAGGGTTGGCTGGTCGGTACCTTGCTCGATGCGCCGCGTGGCCGCAGCGGCGTCGCCGTGCTCGATGCCGAGCATGTCGAGGACGGCCCGCTGGCGCAGGCGTGGCTGCCGTATGCGATGCCGCTCGGCTTTCATGGCACGTTCGCCGCCTGAACCCAGCGATCGGCACTTCCGTTTGCCGCGATCGATGCGATGATCGGAATTTCGACAGCGGGAAAACACTATGAAGGCTTGGATCGGCGCCCTGCTCGCGGGACTGCTGGTGACGACGTTCGCACCGACGCGCGCGCAGGCCGGCACCGCCGACGTGCGCTTCGAGGCCTTGTACAAAAAGGAGTGGGCCTGGCGCCAGCACGAATTCGCCGCCAGCGACGACGAGGACGGCGACGCGCGCGTGCAGGTCGATCATCTGCCCACTGTCGACGCGGCGTCCCAGGCTGCGCGCCTGGCGTACTGGAACGACGTGCTGAAGCAGCTCGACGCGATTCCCGCGCAGGAATTGTCGGCTGACAACCAGGTCAATATCGCGGTGTACCGGCCGCAGCTGGAGAACTTCGTCGCCGGCTTGCGCTTTCGCGACTACGAGGCGCCGTTCAATGCCGACTCGCAGTTCTGGTCCGGCCTCGGCTTCATGGCGCGGCGGCCGCTGAAGGATGCGCAGGCCGCACGCGTGTACATCGCCAAGCTGGATGATTTCCCGCGTTACTTCGCCGAGCAGATCGTCAACATGCGCGCCGGCCTGAAGCGCGGCTTCTCGGTACCGCGCGCGGTGCTCGAGGGGCGCGATGTCTCGATCGCGACGTACGCGGACGTGAAATCGCCCGAGGACAGCGAGTTTTACGCGCCGCTGAAGAAACTGCCATCGAGCATCCCGGCCGACGAGCAGGAAAAATTGCGTGCCGAAGGCGCGCGGGCGATCCGCGAGCATGTGATCCCGTCCTACGCGAAGTTGCTGACCTTCTTCCGCACCGACTACGTGCCGCAAGCACGCAGCACGCTCGCTGCCGAGGCGCTGCCCGATGGCAAGGCCTATTACCGCCAGCAGATTCGCGAGTACACGACACTCGATCTGGATGCGGAAGCGATCCACCAGATCGGCTTGAAGGAAGTCGCACGCATCGATGCCGAGATGCAGGCGACGATGAAGGCCAGCGGCTTCGCCGGCGATTTTCCGGCGTTCCTGAAATTCCTGCGCACCGATCCGCAGTTCTACGTGAACACACCGGACGAGCTGCTCATGCATGCGGCTTGGATCTCCAAGCAGGTCGACGGCAAGCTCGGCCAGTTTTTCGGCCTGCTGCCGCGCGGCCGTTTCGGCATCGAGCCGGTGCCGCCGGCGATTGCGCCGTTCTGGACCGCCGGTCGCGGCGGCGCGCATACGTACTGGGTCAACACCTACGACTTGCCGTCGCGTCCGCTGTACAACCTGCCGGCGCTGACCTTGCACGAATCCGCACCCGGCCATTCGCTGCAGGGCGCGCTTGCGGAAGAGCAGAAGAACCAGCCGGAATTCCGCAGCAAGAGCTACATCTCGGCCTACGGCGAAGGCTGGGCGCTGTATTGCGAAAAGCTCGGCGAGGAAATGGGCATCTATCACACGCCGTACGAAGAATTTGGCCGCGAAAGCTACGAGATGTGGCGCGCTGCGCGTCTGGTCATCGATACCGGCGTGCATCACAAGGGCTGGACGCGCGCGCAGGCGATCGGCTATCTGGCCGAGCACACGGCGCTCAGCCAGCACGAAGTCGAAACCGAAGTCGATCGCTACATCTCGTGGCCGGCGCAGGCGCTGAGCTACAAGCTCGGCGAGATCAAGATCGTCGAACTGCGCGCGCGCGCGGAAAAAGAACTCGGCCCGAAATTCGATCTGCGCGCATTCCACGACGCCGTGCTCGCCGAAGGCTCGGTGCCGTTGCCGGTGCTGGAACGGCGCATCGACGCCTGGATTGCGCAACGCCACGCGTCGTAGCGGGAATGGGTTCGCGCGCGACCACGTCGGGCCGCACGCAACGAACTCACGCGGGCGTCGTGATCTCGTCGTAGCCGCGATTGTGGAATTCGATCAGGCAGAAGCCGTGACCGAACGGATCGGCCAGCGTCGCGATGCGGCCCCAGTTCGCCGCGCGCGGCGCGCCTTCGAGTTTCGCACCGGCGTCGAGTACACGGGCGAGCGCGGCGTCAAGGTCGTCGACCACGAAGTCCAGGTGCACCGGGGTCCAGTGGCGGCGATAGTCGCGCGTCTGCGCACTGGCGTCGCCGGCGGCGCTGCCGGCGGCTTTGTTGAGCAGATACACCGCCGCGCCGGCGCCGAGCAGTTCGACACCGTCATCGCCGAAGCGGCGCGCCGCGGACAATCCAAGCGCTTCGACGTAGAACGCCTCGGCGCGGACGAGATCGTCGACATCGATATTCACCAGCAGCGAAACAGGCATCGATCGCGTCCGTCGGCCTGACAGGTGTTTGCGCAGCATAACGCCGCGGCAGCGGAGCCGGGGTCACGCAGCCTTGGCCGGCTTGCTCTGCGGCAGTTTGGCCGGCGGTTTCAATTTGAGCGGTTTCGCCTGCGGCGTCTTGCCCGGCTCCGTCGCGGGCGCTTCGTCAGAGCGGCCGGTATCAAGAAAGCGCTTCAGCCGGACCACCTGTGCGCCGAGCACTTCGTCGACCTTCGGCGCGAAGGCGTCGAGGCCGCTCGCGCTCGCGCCGTTGACGCGGTATTCGATGTCGAGCCGGGTCGAGCCATCGTCTTCGTCGGTGCGGATCCAGAAGCTGAGGATGCCGTGCAGCGCAAATTCCTGCAGCGGGCCGAGTGCGGTCTCCAGGCGCAGCAGCTTGCCCGGTATTGCCATCACCACACGACCATGCTCGACGCTGCCGCCGGGCCAGCGTTCGCAGAAGCAGCCTTCCGCTTCGGCCTTCAGGCTGAGATTGGACGCGCTGCCCGACCAGGTGTGTTCACTGTCCCACCAGAGCGGAATCGCGGCGACTGCGGCATAGGTTTTGGCCGGTGTCGCCATCGTCGGCTCGGAGAACGCGATGAGGAAACCGTCGGCGGCAGCTTGCTTCACTTCGGCATGGACTGCCGTGGCGCAGGCGAACAGGGCGGCGCCGAGGACGGCGGAGATGCGCTTCATGGTCAGGGGCCGGTGAGAAGACGGGCTCATCGATATCGGGACGAAGGGAATAGTTTCGCGTAACCGAATACGAATGGCGAAAACTTCATATATGCAGTATTATTGATAATAAGTCTATTTGTGGAGTTCTCATGAGCGGGCTTGCCGAACACCAGCCGATTCCCGTTACCGATCTGGGAGCCCCCGCACTACGCGCGTTCTTCGCGATCGCCGAGCGCTGGGACTTGCGCGTGAACGAGCAGCGCCGCTTGCTCGGCGAACCGCCGGAATCGACCTTCTACAAGTGGAAGCGCGAACGCGACGCCGTGCTTTCGCGTGATGTGCTCGAACGCATCAGCTATGTCCTAGGCATCTACAAAAACCTCGGCATTCTGTTTCCCGAACCCGAACGAGCGGATGCCTGGATCCGCAAGCCGAACAGCGCGCCGACCTTCGGCGGTGAGTCCGCGCTGGAGCGCATGCTGTCGGGCAACGTCGCCGATTTGTATGTGGTACGCCAGTATCTCGACGCCCAGCGTGGCTGGGGCTGAGCATGACGCCGGCAAAGGATCTGCCGCTGGAAAAGCGCGTCCGCTGGACACGCGCCTACCGCATCGTGCCGAGCCGGTTTCCGCCGATCGGCGTGTTCGACCGCATCGCCGATCCAGCCGATCTGGAAGCCCTGTACGAGATCGAAGCGCTGACCAACCCGCGCCTACGCGAGGAGCTTGGCGCGTTGCGCATGCTGCCGAGGGAGCGCCGGGTCAGCGGCCCCGGGACGACGCCGATCATGGCGGCGTTCACCCATTTGAATCCCGGAGGCAGCCGCTTTTCCGACGGCAGCTGGGGCGTGTTCTACGCCGCGCACAGCGTCGCCACTGCGGTCGAGGAGACCGTCTACCACCGCGAGCGTTTCCTGCGCGCGACCAGCGAGCCACCGCTCGACATCGAGATGCGCTGCTACAAGACCAGCATAGCCGGCCGTTTGCACGATCTGCGCGGCGGCTGGGAAGCGGTGCACGATCCGGCCAATTATTCGGCGAGCCAGTCGCTCGCGCGCAGTCTGCGTGCGGAAGGCTCCAATGGTCTGGTTTACGACAGCGTGCGCGACAGCGGCGGTGAGTGCGTCGCGCTGTTCTATCCGGACCTCGCCGCGCCCTGCGTGCAATCTCAGCACCTGATCTATCGCTGGGATGGCGAGCGGATTGCGGCAGTGCTGGAGGTCACCCAGCTGGAGCGCCGGGCTTGAGCATGCCGTAGATGAGCGGTTGAGCGTTACCTGCTCCGGTCAAAATCGCAGCGCGGCCTAGACGTCGCCGTCGTGCGCCCAACCCTCGCCGCTGCCGCACTGGAAGACCTTGTCCGAGGCAAGAATTTCGCCGGCCGGCGCCGAAGGCCGCGCCGCGAGTTCCGCATAGATCGGCGTGAAATCCGGCCGCGTGGCGTCGATCAGCTGCTCGAAGCTGTCGATCACGAAATAGGTCTTCTGGTAGGTGTCGATGCGATAGCGCGTCTGCATGATGCGCTTCAGGTCGAAGCCGATGCGATTGGGCGCCGGCGATTCGAGGCAGTAGATCGATTCGCCCTTGGAGCTGACGATGCCGGAGCCATAGATGCGCAGCTCGCCGTCCTGACGGATCAGGCCGAATTCGACGGTGTACCAGTAAAGTCGCGTCAGATTGACCAGTGCCTCGGCGCCGAGGCCGTGCGCCTTCACGCCGCCCTTGCCATAGGCTTCGATGTAGTCGGCGAAGAGCGGATTCAGCAGCAGCGGTACGTGGCCGAACAAGTCGTGGAACAGGTCCGGCTCGGCGATGTAGTCGATCTGCTCGGGTTTTCTGATCCACCAGGTGACCGGGAACCGTCGGTTGGCGAGGTGGTCGAAGAAGGTGAGTTCGGGCAGCAGACCCTCGACGCCGATCAGTTCCCAGCCGGTGGTCTTGGCCAGTATCGCGTTGAGTTCGTCGAAGCGCGGGATCGCATGCGGCGTCATGCCGAAGCGCTCCTGATTCTCGATGAATTCGCGGCAGGCACGGCCCTTGAGGATTTCGCGCTGGCGCTTGAACAGCGTGGCCCACGTCGTGTGGTCCACGCTTGAATAGCTGCTCCAAGGTTGCTCGATGACCGCCGTGGTATAGACGGGCACATAGCCTTTGTCGGTTTGCTGGTGTTCGACGCGGCGCGGCGCGGTGGCGTTCATGCGAGGGATCTCGATCTCGATGCGGACAGCTTAGCGCGGTTTGCCGGCGGCCGTCCGCGGCGCCGGTCAGTGCAGCGTCGGCGGCCGCGGTTCGTTGCTGCCGCGCGGCCGAAACACGATCACGCGATGGGCGTCCGCTGCGTGGGGGTCGCGCTGCCACAGGACCGGCACGTTCTGCGCGCGCGGTGGTTCGAGTTCCTCGTCGATCGGCTGCGCCTGCGCTTCCTCGTCCTCCCAGCTGTAGCGCTTGCGCGGCGGCAGCGGGTCGCGCGCATGCAGGAGCACGGCGGCCAGCACGCCGGCCAGCGCGCCGGCGAGGTGGTATTCGAAGCTCACATGCTCCTCGCCCGGCAGCACGCTGAGCAGCATGCCGCCGTAGAGGAAAAACACCGCCAGCGAGGTGACGACCGCGAGGCGGTCGCGCCGGATCAGTCCCATCACGAACAGAAAGAACATCAGCCCATGCGCGATGCCGCTGGCGCCGACGTGGACCGAGTTGCGTGCGAACAGCCACACGCCAAGGCCGGACACGATCCAGATCAGCGGCAGCGCCAGCCGCGACGCGCGCGGATAGACGTACAGCGTCAGCGTGGCGAGCAGACCCATCGGCAAGGTGTTCGACATCAGATGCGCGAACGAGGCATGCGCGAGCGGTGCGGTGAAAATGCCGATCAGGCCGTGCGGCTCGCGCGGCGTGATGCCGAGATCGTCGAGCGACCAGCCGAGCAGCCAGGCCAGCAGCCACGCGATCCAGAGGCCGCCGAGCAAGGCCGACGCGCCGAGCACGGCGTAGCGAACGCGCTCACGGTCGTGGGCGACGGCAACCGGGCTCGGCGGCGGCAGAGATGCGATGTCCATGCCCAGGGGATTGGGGCTCCGTGCGCGCGCTCAAGGGTGGATGGCGGCCGCAGCCCGTGAGGCGACGAGCGTCGAGAACGGCAGCGGTCACTACCGTACCTGCGCCGCACGCCATAGAATGGCCCGATTGCATCGGCTGCGCACCGTGTCAGGGGTTGGTCGCGCGGCGGTTTTCGGAAAGATCGCCCAGCACTACGTCGAAGCGGATCCACCGCGGATTCGCCACGCCATCGGCAGCGCATGCATTTCGATATCGCCACCGCCATGACGGTTACCTCGCTGCTGACCTTCGGCGTCGGCGTGAGCCTCATGTTCGCGACGTGGCGCTACCCGGCGAATCTGCGCGGCGCGATGCGCATCTGGGTCGGCGGGGTTTTCCTGCAGGCGCTCGCCCTGCTGGCGATCGGTACCTTCGGGTTCGCGCCGGCCACCTGGATGATCGTCCTCTTCAATACGATCTACGCGCTCGCTTACGCCGAGATGGGGCGCGCGCTGAACCGCTTCGCCGGCCGCCGCAATGGTTTCACGCCGATGCTGCTGGTCGCGGCAGTCGCGCTGATTTCATTCGTGCTCGGTGCCGTCTGGAACGAGCCGCGCTGGCGCATCGCACTCAACAGCGTACCGCTGGCGGCGCTGCAGTGCGCCGTGGCGCTGCCGATCCTGCGCACGCGCGCATCGCTGCGCGCCGCCGGTTACCTGACCGGCATTCTTTTCCTTGCCTGCGCGGCATTGACGCTCGCGCGCAGCGTGGTCGAAATCCTCGGTCCGGGCTTGGTTCCCACCGAAACCAGCGTGGTGATACGCAATATCGTGCTCGTCTTCAGTGCGATTTTGCCGATCCTCGGCACGATCGGATTCATGCTGATGTGCGGCGATCACTTGAATGACGATCTTGCCCGCCTGGCGATGCGCGACCCGCTGACCGGGGTCTACAACCGGCGCACGCTGGCCGGGCTCGCCGAGCGCGCGATCGATGCGGCCACGCGCGCCAACCGCCCGCTGGCGCTGCTCGCCGTCGACGTCGATCACTTCAAGCGCGTCAACGATCAGCTCGGCCACGACGTCGGCGACGACGCGCTGTGCGGCCTGGTCATGCTGATGGAAGAGTCGCTCAAGCCCGAGCAGACCCTCAGCCGCATCGGCGGCGAGGAGTTCGCGGTGCTGCTGCCGAACAGCAGCGAGGCAGACGCCTGCCTGGTGGCCGAGCGCCTGCGGCGGCACGTCGAGCGCTCGCCCGTGCTGATCGACGGCCGGCCGCTGCAGCTGCGCGTGTCGATCGGCGTCGCCGCACTCACGCCGACGATGGACGACCTCGGCGCGCTGCTGCGCGATGCCGATCGCGCGCTGTACTCGGCCAAGCGCGCCGGGCGCAACCGCGTCGTCGCGGCGTCGAAGATGCAGCGCGCACCGGTGCACGTGCTGCGCCGGGACACGTCGGCCTAGGCGGGTGCCCGAAGTCGGACGACGTCGAATCCAAGCGACCTCGAATCAGGCCTCCGATTTGGAATGCCGCGGCAGCCACAGGCTCGCCAGCACCGATGCCGTCAACAACACCGCGACGACGGCGAGGGCGAGGCCGATCGGGATCTTCCAGAAATCCACGATCAGCATCTTCGTTCCGATGAACAGCAGCACCGCGGCAAGTCCGTAGCTGAGCAGGTGGAAGCGCTCCGCCGCCCCGGCGAGCATGAAGAACATCGCGCGCAGGCCGAGCACGGCGAACACATTCGAGGTCAGCACGACGAAGGGGTCCTCGGTCACCGCGAAGATCGCGGGAATCGAATCGACCGCGAAGATCACGTCGGTCACGGCGATCAGCATCATCACCACGAACAGCGGCGTGTACAGCGGCTTGCCGTTCTCCAGGACGCGCAGCGCACTGCCGCGGAACTCGCGTGTCAGCGGCAGGTGGCGGCGCATCCAGCGCAGCATCGGATTGGCTTCGAGGTCGGGCTCCTGATTGGCCGCGAGCAGCATCTTGATGCCGGTGACGATCAGGAACAGGCCGAACAGATACAGAATCCAATGGAACTTTGCGATCAGTGCCGCGCCGATGAAGATCAGGATCCCGCGCAGCACGATGGCGCCGAGCACGCCGAGCATCAATGCGCGCTGGCGCTGCTCGGCCGGCACGGCGAAGTAGTTGAAGATCATCAGGAAGACGAAGATGTTGTCGACCGCAAGCGACTTTTCGACGACGTAGCCGGTGAGGAACTCGAGTCCGACTTCGTTGGCGACCAGGCGGCCGGCCTGCCCGTCGAGCCACCACCACAGGCCGAGGTTGAATGCGAGCGCGAGGCCGATCCAGGCCAGGCTCCACAGCAGGGCTTCGCGAAACGAAACGCGATGCGGGCCGCTGCTGCGCAGCACCCAGAAATCGACGACCAGCGCTACGGCGACGATCGCCGCGAACGTCGCCCACAGGCCCGTGGTTCCCACTGTATGCATCGCGCACCTCCGAAAGCAAAAAGCCCCGTGGGCCGAAGGGCGCACGGGGCCGCGTTTTCACAGGGCACACCTTCGCCATCATGGCGAAGGTCTTGCTCGCAGATCCTCGATCTGCCCACCGGACCGGGGCCTTGCGGCCCGTGCTGACGATCACGGTGACGGGAGCTACTCCCCTTCTGCGACTGACGATATCGGCAGCGGAGCGCGATGGCAAGTCGACAAGTGTGTCGCGCGGAAACGGCCTGGTACAAATGCTCGTGCGAAGGACTGCGAACGCAGATGCTGTAGCGCGCGCTCCGTGTGAGCCGGCTGTCACCGGCGCAGTTGAATCGAAGCAGCGAATCAAGCGACGAAAATGATCCTGAGTGCGTACAGCACGCCGATCACCACCAGCACGGCCACGCTCGCAACCACCAGCCCTGCAACGACGCGCATCGCCCTCGCGCCGTCGGCGTCCGGACTGTTGCCGACGCTGAACTCGCGAACCTGCTGCCCGACCCAGTCCAGCGCCTGACGCGTATATTCGACCGTACCGCCGAACAGGCCGCGACCGAAGAAGGACGTCGTATTGGCCTTGCCGTCGGCGCCCAGCGGAATTCTGCCCTCCGCCGCCGATGCGGCTTTGGCGATGTCGCCTGCCTGACGCGATGCGTTGCCTTCCAGCGTCGAGCGCGCCGCGGCGTCCGGCAACGCCAGGCGCGCGTCCGCGACGCGCGGATCCAGCAGGCGGCCATCGGCAATGCGTGCATCCGGCGTGGGACGCGCATCCGCCGGCAACTTCGTCATCAGCCGGTCGAGCGTATCGCTCGGCGATTTCGAGGGCGCCGTCTGCTGCGTCAAGCCGGTCTCCCCCTCCGGCAGCGCGCCCTGCCGCAGTTGCGCCGTCGCATCCTTGCCGTCGGTGCGCGCCGGCGCTGTCTTGTTCTGATTTTCCAGCAGCGCCCGCGCCAGCGCATCGGCCTCCATCGACGTGGCTGGAGATGCGCCGGACCATTGGGCGGCAGACTCGGCTGCGGTCTGCATCGCGGCGAGCGGCGCGCCTCCTTGTGCCAGCAACTGCGCGGCCCGAGCGTCGATGCCAGCCTGGGCAGGCGTGGGCAGCAGGCCACGACCTTCGCCTTCGGGCACGCCGGGGCCGGCATTCGGAGCGATCTGCGCGTTGGCGTTGGCGTTGCGCGGTGCCAGCGCAGGCGCATCGTTCGCCGCGCGCTGCATCGGGGCATTGCCAGGCGCCGGGGCGTGCTGCTCGGACGTTGGCTGCGCACGACTCGCGGTGTCGCCGACGAAATGCGGCAACTGCTCGGTGAACAGGTTCGGCAGACTGTTCGGCTGGGAGCTGGCAGCAGAACCGAATACGCCCGAGAAGATCGACGAAGCGGCCTGCGAGACCTGGCCGAAAATACCGCCGAGGCCGGGCGTCTGCACTCCGCCCGCGTAGGGGCCGGCGCCGGCGTTCACGCCGCCGTTGCCATAGACGTTGGAGCCGCTGTTGTTGCCGTAGACGTTGGAGCCGGCGCCGCCGGTGCGACCTGCGGGAAGCCCCGGACCGGGCTGGCCCGGTGTCGTCGTCTGCGAACCTTCCCCCATCCCAGGCGCGCCATTGCCGTCGCCGCGCGCGACAATGCCGCGGCCGGACGTATCGCCGGCCAGCGAGCCATCGCCGTCCCCGTTCAGTTGCCCGCGACCCTCGGCGACATCGTTGTCCGTACGCCCGCCGCCGTCGTCGTGGCCGGGGACATCGTTCGGCTGATGACCATCGCCGGTCGAACCCAAGCCGTGCGGGCTGGGGCCGTCCGGATCGTCGGCGTGTTGAGCCGGCAACGGAAACGAGGAGTGGGATGGATGGATCGGGGAAGGCATGGGCGAACTCCTGCCCGACCTCGAGATGACGCACGGCCGAGCACCTGATTGCTTATACGCGCGCGTCCGCAGGGCTGCGATTAGGGAAAACCCGAGTGTGCGACGCGTGCCACGCAAATCGCGCCTGCCCCGTCGTTCGGCCGCGCGAGCGGGGTTCGCTATGATGTGACGATGAATCGTATCTCCGCGGCCGCGCCGCCCCTGATCCAACTGAAGACCGAGCGCCGCTCGAACCATCCCTGGATCTTCCAGAAAATGGTCGAAAAACCGGCCGATAAGCCGAAACCAGGCACGATCGTCGATATCGTCGATCGCGAAGGCACGTTTGCCGGCCGCGGCTTCTACAATGGCCATTCGCGCATTGCCCTGCGCGTGCTGACCGCCGATCCGGACGAAGCCGTCGACGAGGCGTTCTTCGCGCGCAAGGTCGCCGCCGCGGTCGCGCTGCGGCGGGAATTGCTGCAGCTCGACACGGTGACCGATGCCTACCGGCTGATCCATTCGGAAGGCGACGGCCTGTCCGGCCTGGTCGTCGATCGCTTCGCCAATACCCTGGTCATCGAATATTTCTCGGCGGGCATGTTCAAGCAGCGCGATCTGATCCGGCGCTGCCTGCTGGAGCACTTTCCGGACGCCGACGTGTACGCGTTCGCCGAGGAACACGTGCAGAAACAAGAAAGTTTCGACTGCGCCGTGCCGCCGCCGCCGCCGCCGACGGTGATCCACGAACACGGCGTGCAATTCCACGCGGCGCCCGGCACCAAGCACAAGACCGGCTTCTTCGCCGATCAACGCGACAACCGCAAGACGCTGGCGGAATTCTGCGCCGGCAAGCGCGTGCTCGATCTGTGCTGCAATTCCGGCGGATTCGGCATTTACGCGAAGACCATCGGCGGTGCGGACGAAGTCGTCGGCGTCGATCTGGACGAAGAAATCCTCGAGATCGCCGAGCGCAACGCGCGCCTGAACAAGGTGAAAGTGCGCTTCGTGCAGGCCGACATCTTCCATTGGCTGCGCGATGCGGCGGCGAACAATGCGAAGCAGTTCGACGTCGTCATTCTCGACCCGGCCAAGATGACGCGCGATCGCGAACAGGTGATCCCGGCACTGAAGAAATACCTCGACATGAACAAGCTCGCGCTCGGCGCGGTGAAGCCTGGCGGCGTGCTGCTGACTTGCTCGTGCACCGGTCTGGTCAGCGAGGAGCAGTTTCTCGACATGCTGCGCCGTGCCGCGTTCTATGCGAACCGCACGGTGCAGGTGCTGAAGGTCAGCGGCGCCGGCCCGGATCATCCGTGGCAGGCGCACGTACCGGAAAGTCGTTATCTGAAGGCCGCGTTCTGCCGGGTCGAGTAGAGCTGCAGGGCTTGCATCAACGCTGCGCGGGAATGCGATCGGCCAGCACCAGATCGGCCCGCCCGGGTTTGCCGTCGCGCTCGAATTCGATCGGCAGGCGCGTGCCTGCCGGCAGCTCGCGCAGACGACTGCGCCAGGAGGCCAGCGCCCGCGTGGCGATCGCGACGCCATCGATCGCCGTGATGCGATCGTTTTCGCGCAGCCCGGCACGCTCGGCCGCGCTTTCCGGCGCGACCGCGGCGATCTTCAGCGCTGCGCCGTCGCCGAGCAGCCACAGGCCGCTGCGATCGAACGCATCGGGCTTGGCGAAATCCGCATTCGGTGCCAGGTACATGCGCTTCGCTTCGTAGTCGAAGGCGACCGTGAAACGGCGCAGCACACCGCCGCCGAGATTGCCGCCGAGGTCGGGATTGGCGAATGCGCCTTTATCGCCGACATAGAGATCGCCGGCGACGCCGTGTACAGCGACGTCACCGAGTTCGAGTTGGCCCAAACGCGCCGGACGCCCGCGCGAGGGACCGCCGACGCCCCAGCCGACCACGCTGTCGGGTGCGGCGTGGTAGCGCGCAGCGAGATCGTGCGCGCGCACGAACGGCGAGTGCAGGCTCAGCGACGCGCGCGATCCAGTGTCGATGCTGATTCGCAGCGGCACGCCGTCGAGCCGGCCATCGACGATCGGGATACGTTCGTCGAGTTCGAACGGCAGCGCGTGCGCAGCAGTGGGCGGCACGAATTTCTTCGGCTCGGCCAGCGTCAGCAGCTGTGCCGCGTAGTCGATCGTCACGCCGAAGCGGCGGAACATCTCGTAGCCGACCAGTCCGTCGGCCTCGACGCCTTCGACCTTCGGCAGCTCGCCGAGATCGATGATGTAGAACACCGGCTTGGCCAGCACGGCATCGCCGACGCGCACGTTCTTGGCATGCGCCATCGCCAGATCGACCGCGTCCTCGCCGACGCCGCGCGCGGCCAGCTTGCCCTCGCCGGCCAGGCCGAACTTCTTTGCGGCCGCCGGCGTCAGCAGGTTGATGCCGCCGGTATCGACGAGGAAACGCGCCGGCTTGCCGTCGATCGAGCCGTCGGCATAGATGTGATTGTTGACTAAGTCGAAAGCGATGCGCGTCACCCCGCTGGCGTTGTCGATGCGCGCCGTCGCCGCCATCGCCGGCATCGCGAAATCGGCGTCGGCGATGGCGACGTCGAGGGCGTAGCGTTCGACCCGCACGTCGCTGCGCTGACGCGGATCGGTGCGTCCGGCCGCATCGGTGACATCGTTGACGGAATGGAACGGCAGGCGCACGCCGCCCACGGCGCGCCAGTCGTCGAACGTCGTCGTCTGCGTGTCCTGGCCCTGCCGCTGCACGGTGCGTGCGAGCAGGTTCGTCTGCGCATCGAACCACAGCGTGAGCGGGTCGCCGTCCTGCGGCGTCGCGACGACGACGAGGTAGCGCCTGCCATCGAGGTCGCGCTGCTGCGGCTGCGCATACGTCGCCGCGATGCGCGTCGGATACCAGTAGCCGCGCGCATCGAGCCACGCCTGGCTGCGCGCGCGCCGCTTCGCCTCGACGGCATCGAGTGCGGCGACTTCGCCGCCGGGATCGCGCTGCCAGGCGACGCGGCCGTCATAGCCGTCGGCGCCCTCGACCAGGCCGAGCTTGTAGCGGTCGGAGGAGCGGCCGCGGACCAGGTCCTGCGTCGCGTGGAATTCGCCGCTGAGGCCACCGGCGCTCAGCGTGCCGGTCGATTGCAGGGATTTCACGCTGTCCCAGCGTGCACCGCCGCTGGCTTCTTTGTTGCGCGCGAACAGCGCCGCCGCATCGTCGGCATGCGCCACGCCGGCGCCGAGCAGCAGTGCGGCGGCGAGCCACGCCCTCACGGATTGCCTGAACATCGAAATCTCCTGCGGTCGTGCGCCGCCCTTGCAAGGCGGCGGCGTGGACTGAATAATCCGACGAAATTTCAAACGAGACAAGCCAACCTATGGCACAGAAGAAACGCGGCCTGGTCGAGGACGCCGACGAGATCGAGCTGCTGGCGTCGCCCACGCGCATCGAGATCGTGGATACCTTGGAGGCGCTCGGCGGGGCCGTCTCGGTGGCCGAACTTGCGCAGCAGATGGCGCGTCCCGCGGACGGGCTGTACTACCACCTGCGTCAATTGGCCGATGGCGGGTTGATCGAGCAGGAGGACGATGCCGAGGGCCGCCGCTATCGCACCCGCACGCGCAAGGGCGATCGCCTGCGGCTGCGCTATCGGCCGGGTTCGAACGCGAACGCGCAGGCGGTCGGGCGCGTCGCCGCCAGCGTGCTGCGCGTGGCCGGACGCGATTTCGCGCGCGCGCTCGCGGACGACGCCGCGATCGTCGAAGGAACCCATCGTGAGCTCTGGGCGGCGCGTGGCAAGGGCTGGGTCGGGCCGGCCGAACTCGCCGAGATCAACCGCCTGCTCAAGCGCCTGATGGATCTGCTGCAGAAGCCGCGGCGCGCGCGCGACGGCAAGCTGGTGGCGCTGTCGTGGGTACTCGCGCCGGTCGACGCGAAGCCGGCCAAGCGCCAGCCGGCGAAGCGCAAGCCTGCGCGCGCGTAGCAGCGTGCCATCCGGCCCGCAGCGTTGCGGTCACATCGGCGCGAACAGTTCGGCCAGATCCGTTTCGTCGAACTGCAAACCCTCGCTGCCGTCGCCTTCGAGCACCGCGCGCGCAAGTTCCGCCTTGCGCTGCTGCAACGCCTGGATCTTTTCCTCGACGGTGCCGGAGCAGATCAGCTTGTAGACGAAGACGGGCTTGTCCTGTCCGATGCGGTGGGCGCGATCGGTGGCTTGCGCCTCGACGGCTGGATTCCACCAGGGGTCGTAATGGATCACGGTGTCGGCTGCGGTCAGGTTGAGGCCGACGCCGCCCGCTTTCAGGCTGATCAGGAACAACGGCACCCGGCCTTCCTGGAAGCGCTTGACCAAGTCGCCGCGCTGGCGCGCCGGCGTCTGGCCGGTCAGGTTCTGCCAGCGCAGCTTGCGCGCATCGAGCGCCGCGCCGATCAGGCCGAGCATCTCGGTGAACTGGCTGAAGATCAGCACGCGCCGATCCTCGGCGACGAGGTTGTCGACCAGGCCGAGCAGCAGGTCGAGCTTGGCCGACTCGGTGACGCCGCGTGCACCGTCGAGCTTGACCAGGCGTGGATCGCAACAGGCCTGGCGCAGCTTCAGCAGCGCGTCGAGCACGACGATGCCGCTCTGCGCAAGGCCGCGCTTCTTCACTTCGGCCAGCACGCGCTCGTGCTGCGCAAGACGCAAGGTCTCGTACAGTTCGCGCTGCGCGCCGTCCAGTTCCACCGAGCGCAGGATCTCGGTCTTCTCCGGCAGGTCGTCGAGCACGTCCTCCTTGCGCCGGCGCAGCAGCAGCGGCGCGATGCGGCGCTTCAGGCGCTCGCGCCGCTCGACATCGGCGTGCTTTTCGATCGGCGTGCGGTAGAAGCGTGTGAAGTCGCGCACGCCGCCGAGCAGGCCCGGCTCGACCGCATCGAACTGCGCCCACAGCTCGCCCAGATGATTCTCCAGCGGCGTGCCGGTCATCGCCAGGCGCCGCCGCGCCGGCAGCTTGCGCACGATCTTGGCGGCCTGGCTGTTCGCGTTCTTGATCGCCTGCGCTTCGTCGAGCACCAGCAGGGCGTACTCGTGCGCACCGAGCGCATCGGCGTCGCGCGAGAGCAGCGGATACGTCGTGATGACCAGATCGTGCTGCGGGATCGCCGCATGCAGTTCCGCGCGTGCCGGTCCATGCACGACCAGCACGCGCAGATCCGGCGCGAACCGTCGCGCCTCGTCGCGCCAGTTGGTGATCAAACTGGTCGGCGCGACGATCAGCACGGGCTGGTCGAGGCGGCCGCGCTGCTTCTCCGCCAGCAGGTGCGCGAGTACCTGCACGGTTTTGCCGAGCCCCATGTCGTCGGCGAGGATGCCGCCGAGGCCGGCGTCGGCGAGGAAGCCGAGCCAGGCGAGTCCGTCGCGCTGGTAGGCGCGCAAGGTCGCGCGAAAGCCGGGCGGTTCGGTCACCGGTTCGCGCGGCGCGCGCCGGCGTTCGAGCTCGGCGCGCAGGCGTTCGGCGCCCTGCCACGGCAGCTGGGTGGCGAGTTCTTCCAGCACCGTCGCCTGCGCGTGGCGCAGGCGCAAGCTGCCGTCGGCGGTCACGTTGGCGGGCCCTTGCAGCCATTCGAGGAGCGGCGTGATCAGCTGGCGCAGCTTGGCCAGCGGCAGCGGTACGCGCCGGCGCGCATCCAGCGGTACCAGCCAGACCGCGTCTTCGGCTTCGCCCTTGCGCGGAGTCAGCGGAAACTGCGGATCGGTCAGCAGGCGATGCAGGATCGGCAGCAAGTCGACGCGTTCGCCGCCGACATCGATGCCGAGGCGCAGATCGAACCAGGCGTTGCCGGAATCCTCGTCGACGTCGGCGTACCAGTCGTCCGGTTCCTCCAGCAGCTCGAACGGAAATTCGCCGGACGATTCCAGGCGGAAACCGGCATCGCGCAGGCGCGGCGTCAGCGCAAAGACCTGGTCCGCCGCTGCCAGCAGGCCGCGCCCATGCTCGAGCACGAAGTCGCCGCCGGCGAGCGCGCCGCGCGGCACGCGCACGTTGCCCGGCAGCAGGTCGGCGTCGATGAAGCCGAGTTCGTCGAGGCGTTCGATCGCGGCAATTTCGCTGGCGCGGTCGCGCACGATTTCGATCACGCGATCGTCCTGCCGGCGTCGCTCCGGGGTGGTCGAGGTCGCCAGCGGCAAGCGAATGCCGTCGTAGTCGAAGCTGAGCCGCGCGCTGCCGGCGTCATACGCTTGTGCACCGGCTGGACGCAAAGGAAACGCGCGCAGGGTCAGCACCGGCGTCGGCGTCAGCTTGCGGCGCTCGATTTCGCCTTGCGGCGCCGGTGCCGGCAGGTGCTTGGCCAGCGAGGCATCACGCCAGCGCGCCAGCAGCAGCGGCACCTGCTCGGGCTGCAGCGCCGGTGCGCGCAGGGCGGCTTCGACCAGGCGCGGATCGCCATCGCAGCGCCCCATGGTGTTGCGCTCGGCGTCCCAGTACCAGAGGCCGCCAATGCGCAGCAGGCGGGTCCCGGCCGAGCCGTCGGCGAGTTCCGGGACCAGCTTCTGGCTGCCGTCCTCGGCCGCATGCCAATGCCAGCCGAGACCGCGCTGCGGACCCAGGCGGACGCGTCCGCTGGACGGCTTGTCCATGAAGCACGGGTGCTCGTCGAGCAAGGTCTGCAGCAGCGGTTCGTCGCGCGCATCGGCCAGCTTGCACACGCCGCCGCTGGCGAACGGCTGCGTGCGCATGCGCAGCTGCGCGACATGTTCGAACTGTTCCGGCGTCAGGCCCTGCCATGCGTCGCCGGCGGCATACACCTGTTGCAGCGGCTGCGGCGAGGTGAAGCCGCCGCGCTTGGCCGGTTTCAGCCAGACCGGGGTCGCCAGCAGGAACGGCAGCACACCGACATCGAGCTGCAGGATGATGCCGAAGACACGCGCCGCCGGGGGCGTTGGCGGAACGGCGGGTGGGCTGGTCGGCGTCTCGAACGCGTCGAGCCAGGCCGCCCACGCACCCAGTGTCGGCTGGTTCGGCGCGCTGCCCGCAGCGGCGTCGTTCGGCGTGCGCGCGCCAAGTTCCTTCAGCGCGATCGCCGCGACGTGCTTGCATTCGCCTTCGAGCGGGCAGGTGCAGTGGGTATTCAGGCGCGGGCGGCCGCCGTTCGCGTGGATGCGGATGCCCGCCGTATACGGCTGCGCGGCGCTGCCCTGCACTTTGCCGAGCAAGCTGCCGGTATCGGCGGCATCGGCGTGATACCACACCTCGCGCACGCGACCGCGGCGCAGGTAGTCGGCGCCCTTGGCAAGCACGTGCCGATCCAGCGCCGCTCCGGCGTGTCGCGACAGCAGGTGGCGGAACAGCGACTCTTCCATCGAGGTCGATCGATATGCGCGCGGATGGGAAAACCAACAATGCTGCCTGCCGGATCGATGAGCGTCCAGCGGAATTTGCGCGACGCAGTGCCGGTCCAGCTCTGTCGATGAAGCCGGTGTGCCGACATGTCGGCGCGCCGGCGCTCAGCCCGTCAGATGCGCAAGCGCGCGCTGCAACAAGCGGGCTGCGTCGCCGGCAATCGCTCGGAACTTGACCGAAATCCGCGGCTCATTCGCGACGCGCCGCCAGAACACGTGTGCCATGCACGCCGCCGCATGCCAGTCCGATTGCTGCTCCGGCGTTGGCAGCATGATCTCGTAGCGATGCTCGACGATTTCGCCGCTGTTGGCTGGGCGGAAGCGCATCGGCAGCATGTCGTAGGCAGGAGCGAGCGGCAGTGGACGTCGATCGCGCAACTGCAAGGCGGCGTTGCGAAGATGCATGTCGCTGTTGGCGATCAAGGCGCCATACCAGCTGAAAAGACGCAGGCGCCTCGCATCGTCGGCGTCGATCCAGCCGTCGCGTTGCAGTTGCGGCGCGAACCGCCGCCAATCGATACGCGCATGACCATAGTAGGCTGCGTCCAATGCCGCCAACGAGACGAAGCCGCGACGACCGGGCGCGGGCGTGCGGTCGAAGCGCGTGGATTGCAAGAAGATGCGCGCGTCGGCTGCAACGAGCTCACTGCGCGCGGCCGGCAAATCGTGTTCGCGCAGCACGTTGCCGGCGTGATGTTCGCAAATCAGCAGATCGGCCCAGCGTCGCCCGGCCGCCACGTTGACGCGCTCGCTGAACTTCACGATGGCAGGTTCGTAGCCCTCCGTACCGCGCAGAGTGACGGTGAATTTAGCTCGTTCGCCGCCCGCCGGCGAGCCGATGCCTTCGCCGCGCAGTGCGGCGGAGGCGAGCTCGGGATAGCGCTGCGCGCGATCATCGACGGCAATGACGCGGTGTGGCGCAAGCGCGCTCTGCAATGCGCGCTGCAGCGAGGCTTCGCCGAGCACGAGATCGCCGGGTGGGTCGTCGCCATGCCGCAGCAGTGCAAGCACGACGTCGTCCGGGCGCCAGATCAACGGATCGACGGGCGCGTCGATATCGCCGGCAATGCGTCGCGCGAAGGCGCGGCCGAGAAAACCTTGCGGACGCTGGTCGTCGAGAAACCACGGCACCCCCGGAAACCGGCCGGCGGCGCAGTCGCCGTGCATGAGCGCAGGCCGCTCGCCGCGCGGCTCGAAGAGGAACTCCTCGCTATGCAGTGCGTGCAGCTCTCCGAGCGTTTCGGACTTGCCGTCTGCCGAGATTCGGTAAAGCGGCCAGTGGCTGCCAGCCCGCGCCGTCGAATGGTCCAGCGCGAAGCGCGAAGCGCGCGCCAGACCGACTTGCAGGACGCGCTCGCTTGCGCTGGGCAACAACCGCGAAAGCGTTGGCTGGCTGATACCCGATTCGATCAAGCGGCCGCGCGGCTTCCCACCGGATTGCGCCACGCCATCATCAAATCGTGTTGCCGCTTCATCGCATCGGCGTGGTGGCGCTCCTTGATGTGACCGTAGCCGCGGATGTGTTCCGGGACCGAGGCGATGTCGACCGACAATGCATGGTTGTCGCCGTCGAGACCGGCCAACAGCTCGTCGACCGTCTTGCGATAGTCGACGATCAGCTGGCGTTCCATGCGTCGTTCGGCGGTGTAGCCGAATACGTCGAAGGCGCCGCCGCGCAGGCCACGCAGTTTCGCCAGCAGCTTGAAAGCGCTGAACACCCAGGGGCCGTACTCGGCCTTGCGCAAATGGCCGTCGGCGTCCTTCTTGGCAAACAGCGGCGGCGCCAGGTTGAAGTGCAGCTTATAGTCGCCGTCGAAGGTCTCGCGGACGCGTTTCTCGAAGTCTCCGCTGGTATACAAGCGCGCGACTTCGTATTCGTCCTTGTACGCCATCAGCTTGAACGCATAGCGCGCGACGGCCTGGGTCAGCGTCGTGAAGCCGGGCGTCTTCGCCTGCTCGGCCGCGCGGGTTTTCTCGACCAGCGCCTGGTATTGCTGCGCATAGGCGGCGTTCTGGTAGTCGCTCAGGAACGCGACGCGGCGTGCGATCTGTTCGTCGAGCGATGCGCTGAGCGTGCTGTCGTCGAGCGCAGCCGCGCCGGCGCCCGGCTGCGGCGCGCGACGCACCGGCAATGCGAGCGCGATGGCGCCTGACGGCAGATGCGGATTCGGCAGTCCGGCCGCGTTGCGCACCTGCACGATGTCGTGCGCGGCCAGACGTCCCCAGTTGAACGCGGTCTTGTTCATCTCGATTGCGGCGCCGTTGAGTTCGACCGCGCGCATCAGCGCATCGTGCGATACCGGCACCCAGCCCTTCTGCCAGGCGTAGCCGAGCATGAACAGGTTCGCTGCGATCGAGTCGCCGAGCAGGGCCGTCGCGAGCTCGGTCGCGTCGACCAGCTCGGGCTTGCCGCCGTCGAGCGCCTGCGTCACCGCATCGATGATCTGCTGCGCAGGAAACTGCATGTCCGGCTTCGTCGTGAACGTGCCCGGCATCGCCTCGTAGGTGTTCAAGACGACGCGCGCGCGGCCGGCGCGGATCTTCGACAGCGCCCAGTAGTCGTTGACCACGACCATGTCGCAGCCGAGCACCAGGTCGGCTTCGCCGGCCGCGATGCGTACCGCGTGGATATCGGCCGGTGTCTTCGCGATGCGCAGATGACAGGTCACCGCGCCGCCCTTCTGCGCGAGCCCGGTCTGGTCGAGCACGGTGCCGCCCTTGCCTTCCAGATGCGCGGCCATGCCGATCAACGCGCCGATCGTGACGACGCCGGTGCCGCCAATGCCGGTGACCAGGATGTTCCACGGCTGCGCCAGGTCGCTCACGAACTGCGGCTGCGGCAGCGTGCTGAAATCGACGTCGGACTTGCCTTTCTTTTTCTTCAGGCCACCGCCGACGACCGACACGAAGCTAGGGCAGAAGCCCTTCACACAGGAAAAGTCCTTGTTGCAGTTGCTCTGGTCGATCTCGCGCTTGCGGCCGTACTCGGTGTCCTTCGGCAGCACCGACACGCAGAACGATTTCTCGCCGCAGTCGCCGCAACCTTCGCAGACCAGCGAGTTGATGAAGATGCGCTTCTTCGGATCTTCCAGCTTGCCGCGCTTGCGCCGCCGGCGTTTCTCGGTGGCGCAGGTCTGGTCGTAGATCAGCACGCTGACGCCGGCGATGTCGCGCATGCGCTTCTGCACCGCATCGAGTTCGTCGCGATGGATGAATTCGACGCCGCTCGGGAACAGTTCCGGGCGCGACCACTTCGCGATGTCGTCGCTGACGACGATGATCGTCTGCACGCCCTCGGCGCGCATCTGCTGCGCGATGTCCGGCACCGTCAGCGTGCCGTCGACCGGCTGCCCGCCGGTCATGGCGACCGCGTCGTTGTAGAGAATCTTGTAGGTGATATTGACCTTCGCCGCGATCGCCTGGCGGATCGCCAGCGAACCGGAATGGAAATAGGTGCCGTCGCCAAGGTTCTGGAACACGTGCTTGGTGTCGGTGAACGGCGCCTGCCCGCACCAGGTCGCGCCTTCGCCGCCCATCTGCGTGAAGGTGTCGGTGCGGCGATCCATCCAGGTGACCATGTAGTGGCAGCCGATGCCGCCGAGTCCGCGCGAGCCCTCCGGCACCACGGTCGAGGTGTTGTGGGGGCAGCCCGAGCAGTAGTGCGCCGGTCGCGGGAAGTTCGCGCGCGGCAGCGTGAGTTCGTGTTCCTTGCTTTGGATCCAGGCGACGCGCGCGCGGATCGTCTCGTTGCTGAAGAAGCGGCCGAGGCGCTTGGCGATGACCAGCGCGATCATCGCCGGCGTCAATTCGTTGGTCGACGGCAGGATCCAGTTGCCTTGCTCGTCGTACTTGCCGACGATCGAGGGGCGTGCTTGGCCGCCCTGATCGGACTGGGGCCAGTTGTACATCGATTCCTTCATCTGCGATTCGATGAAGGAGCGCTTTTCCTCGACGACGATGATGTCCTCGAGGCCGCGCGCGAAATTGCGGATGCCGACCGGCTCGAGCGGCCAGGTCATGCCGACTTTGTAGACGCGCAGACCGATCGCGCGCGCATCGCGTTCGCTGATGCCGAGATATTCGAGGGCCTGCAGCACGTCGAGATAGCTCTTGCCGGTGGTGACGATGCCGAGGCGCGCGTTCGGCGAATCGATCACGATGCGATCGATCTGGTTGACGCGCGCGAACGCGCAGGCCGCATCGACGGCGTATTGGTGCAGGCGCATTTCCTGGTTCAGCGGCGGATCCGGCCAGCGAATGTTGAGGCCGCCGGCAGGCAATGCGAAATCCTCGGGCAGCAGGATGTCCAGCTGATGCGGATTGACGTTGACGCTGGCGGACGACTCCACGGTTTCCGCGATCGTCTTGAAGCCGACCCAGCGCCCGGTGAAGCGCGACATCGCCCAGCCGAGCATGCCCATATCGAGGATGTCCTGCACGCCGGCGGGATTGAGCACCGGCATCATCGCGGAGACGAATTCGAGCTCCGAGCCGTGCGGCAGCGTCGACGAGCGGCAGGCATGGTCGTCGGCCGCGAGTGCGAGCACGCCGCCGAACTTCGAGGTGCCGGCCGCGTTGCCGTGCTTGAACACGTCGCCGCAGCGGTCGACGCCGGGGCCTTTGCCGTACCACATCGAAAACACGCCGTCGACTTTGGCGCCGGGGAACAAGTTGGTCTGCTGCGTGCCCCAGACCATCGTCGCACCGAGGTCCTCGTTGAGACCCGGCTGGAACTCGATGCTGGACGCCTTCAGGTGCTTCTTCGCCTTCCACAGCTCCAGATCGAAGCCGCCGAGCGGCGAGCCGCGATAGCCCGAGATGAAACCGGCCGTGTTGAGGCCGGCCGCGCGGTCGCGCATCTGCTGCATCAACGGCAACCGCACCAGCGCCTGTACGCCGGAAAGATAAATGCGGCCTTCGGCGCGCGTGTACTTGTGTTCGAGCGTGTACTCGCGGTCGATCGTGAGCGCGGGCGCGGACATGGCGGGGGATTCCTGGCGGGAGAGGCTGAGCAACCCGCTGATTTTAGCCTAACGCAGCCACGCAGTTGATCTGGAACAAGTCGATGACGGATGAAGATGGAGAACATACGGGTTTGCCCGTTCAGTCCGGGCAAGGGCTGAACGAGGGCAACCGAATTATTCCGCGGCAACGACCACGCCTGCATCGCATTCGACGACGTGGTGCGTAGCGAAGATGGTGTACAGGCGAACCGGTTCCCGATCGTCGACGGCGACCAGTCGGCACTGATCGACTCAGGCGCCGCTCGGCTCTACACGACGCTCAGCCTCGCATTGCCGGCGTACGTGCAGCCGCGCAACCTGACCTACATCTTCGCGTCGCATCAGGACCCCGACATCATCGGTTCGGTCGTCAGCTGGCTCTCTATACGAGTGCGCAAGTGGTCTGTTCGCGCTTGTGGGACGCTTCATCCCGCACGGCGTGCCGTTCTATCAGAAAAATGCCGGCGCCGACCGCTACCTGCTGCCGCCCGACGAGGGGTCCGACATCCCGCTCGGGCGCACGCGAGCCCGCGCGCTGCCGGCGCATTTCCTGCACAGCGTCGGCAATTTCCAGTTCTATGACCCGATCAGCCGCATACTGTTCAGCGGCGACCTCGGCGCATCGGCGCCGGCGTCGTCGATCGGCCGGTCGCGAACTTCGACGCGCACATCCCACGCATGGCGGGGTTCCGTCGCCGCTACATGGCGTCGAATCGGGCGTGTCACTGGTGGGCGCGGCGCGCGCGCCGACTCGACATCGACATGATCGTCCCGCAGCATGGCTTGCCGATCGTCGGCGCGGACGGCGTACGTTTCATCGACAGGATCGAAGACTTGACCTGCGGTGTCGACCTGTTACCCGACGAAGCGGACGCTGCGCTGCTGTAGCAACCATTCGCCTCTGCGATGCGTCTCGAACGCCGCCCGCTTCACGGACGCGGCGTCGCGCGGAACGGAAACATCTGCTGGTTGACGAAGCCGTCCGGCATGTAGTCGCCGACCACGCCGTACTTCGCCGGCAGCGGCTTGTGCGCCGGCACCTTCACCGCGGTACCGAACAGGTAGTCGAGGAACGAATAGTGCGCCGCGTAGTTGCGATCGATCGCCTCGTCGTCCGAGGCATGGTGCCAGTGATGGAAATCCGGCGTCACGATCAGATATTTCAGCGGCCCCCACGGTAGATGCACGTTGGCGTGATTGAGCACTGCCTGGAAGCCGACGATGATGATGTAGGTGTTGATCACGCCCTCGCTGAAACCGAGCACGAACAGCGGCGCCAGCACCAGCACGCGCGTCGCGATGATCTCGAACACGTGCTGGCGCGAACCGGCGAGCCAGTCCATCGTCTTCGCGCTGTGATGCACCGCGTGGAATTTCCACAGGTAAGGCACCTCGTGATACGCGCGGTGCGTCCAGTACTGCGCCAGATCCGCGACGAGGATGCAGAGGAGCAGTTGCGGCAGGAACCCGATGCCTTTGACGATCTGCTGGAAATCGGCGTTGACCAGCCAGCCGAACGCGTGGTGGATGACGAAATTCACCGTCAGCAGGATCACGCCGACCAGGAAATGATTGATCGCGAAGTGCTTGAGATCGGTCTGCCACTCGCGCCGGAACACCGACTGGCCGTGGTAGAGCGGAAACAGCTTCTCGATGACGATGAAGATCAAGGTCGAGCCGAGCAGGTCGAGAATGAACCAGTCGAGGCCGATGTACGGCGTGTGATCGGGAAAGTCGCCGACCGGTACGCGCGAACCGCCGAGCGCAACCGCGCCGATGACCAGCGCGAACGCGAGCAGGTTGAGATTGCGGCGCACGCCGAGCACGAGGTTGGCCAGCGCAAGGCCGCCGGCAATCAGCAGCGCGACGAACATCGCCTGGCGCAGCACGTCGACCGAATACTGGTGGCGCAGCTCCGGCGTGGTCAGGTATTGCGGAAAGTGGAACGCGAGCACGCCGAGCAGGCAGAGGAAGCCGAGCGTCAGCGCCAGGATCGTCGCGATCAATCCCTTGCCGAAGCGCAACTCGCCGCTGCTCTCGAGCAGGCGCGCGGTATCGTCGACGGTGGAGCGCACGACGTGCACATGCGCCTTGAACGTGTCGCCGAGGATGTACGGCGTACGGCTGACCGATGGCTGCGACATGGCTTCCCCCAAGCTGGCTGGCAGCACATAGCGCGCTGCGGCTGCGACATTGTAGACGCAGGATCCGGCTTGCGGCGGCGGTTTTGTGCGGCGCACAATGTTCGCCGGCTGGCCGCAGCTGCAGCCCGAGGCCGCAAGGAACCGCCATGCGTATCGCGTTGTTCGCCCTTGCCGTCGCTGCGTTCGCGATCGGCACCACTGAATTCGTGATCATGGGCTTGCTGCCGCAGATCGCGAGCGATCTCGACGTGACGATTCCGTCGGCCGGCCTGCTGGTGACCGGCTACGCACTCGGCGTCGTCATCGGCGGACCGCTGCTCGCGCTCGCGACCGCGCGCCTGCCGCGCAAGCTCGTGTTGCTGGTGCTGATGGGTGTGTTCGTGCTCGGCAACGTGCTGTGCGCGCTGGCCCCGAGTTATGCATGGCTGATGAGCGCACGCGTGATCGCAGCGCTCGCGCATGGCTCGTTCTTCGGCGCGGCCGCGGTCGTCGCTTCGAGTCTGGCGCCGCCGCAACAGCGTGCGCGGGCGGTCGCGCTGATGTTCACCGGCCTCACCATCGCCAATATCGTCGGGGTGCCGCTCGGCACACTGCTCGGTCAGCACCTCGGCTGGCGCGCGACGTTCTGGGCGGTGAGCCTGCTCGGCGGCAGCGCGATCGTCGCAATTGCGCGCCTGGTGCCGACGCTGCGCGACCACGAGCCGCCGAAGTTCGCGCAGGAACTGCGCGTGCTGCGCAACCCGCAAGTGCTGCTCGCGCTGGCGATGACGGTGTTCGGCTTCGGCGGCGTGTTCACCGTGTTCACCTACATCGTGCCGATCCTGACCGACGAAGCGCATCTCGGCGCAGGCACGATCAGCGCGGTACTGATGCTGTTCGGACTCGGCGCGACGCTGGGGCTCCTGGCCGGCGGCCGCTTGGCGGACTGGCGCCTGATGCCGGCGATCATCGTCTCGCTGGCGGCGCTGGCCGGGTTCTTTCTGCTGTTCGCGGCGACCTTGCATATTCCCGCGTGCGCCGTCGCCGGCGTCTTTTTGATCGGGCTGATCGGTTTCGCGTCCGGTCCCGGCCTGCAGACGCGATCGGTGCAGAGCGCCGCTGATGCACCGTTGCTCGCATCCACCTTGAACCAAAGCGCGTTCAACCTCGGCAATGCCGGCGGCGCATGGCTCGGTGCAAGCCTGCTCGCACACGGCGCGCACTATCCGCAGCTGGGTATCGCTGCCGCAGCGGCAACGACGATCGGACTCGCGCTGACGATCTTCAGTGCCTCGCTGGAAAAGCGCGGCACATCGACGGCGTTGCTCGAATCGGACTGCTGCGGGAACTGATCGCGCGTTCGAACGCGTCGCCCATGCGCGGCGCTTCGTCGCAGCAGGTCGTTACAACATAGCGCGTGATCCAGGCGCAAATCAGCGGCTTGCCCGGCACACGCATGACAGCACCTGCGCAGCCGTGACTTCCGTCGCTTGAATCCCCGGCGGTTGCGCGCAGACTCGAGCCAGGAAAAGCATTCGATGCTCATCCTTCTGCCAGGGGATTCACAACTCACAGCGGCTTGCACGCGACGCCACGTCGCTCCTTCTGCGCCGCATCTCCTGCCTGCTTCCCTTCGAATCCCTGCATGTATTTCGATGGCGCCGCAGTCGCGGCACATCGGGCTTGCGATCGACCTGCGGTCGCCATTGCGGGCAGCTGCCCGCGTCATACAAGGAAATACCACCATGTCTGCGCTCCCGTTGGATACGGCCACGATCCTGATCGCGGTCGGCGTCTTGCTGAGCGTTCTGTTGCTCTATTCGAGCGTCGTCTACGTGCCGAACAATCGGATCGGCATCCTGGAGCGGCTATGGGCCGCAAAGGGCTCGGTCGCGCGCGGTCTCGTCGCATTGGACGGTGAGGCTGGCTACAGCCCGGCCCTGCTGCGCGGCGGTTTCCACTTGTTGTTCCCGTTTCAATACCGCGTGCACAAGGCAAACCTGGTGACGGTGCCGCAAGGCGAGATCGGCTACGTCTTCGCACGCGACGGCCGCGCGCTCGAACCGGGTCAGTCGCTGTCGAGCAACGGATATTTCAGCGCGAGGCCTGCACGCGACGATCAAAGATCCGATGCTCCTGCCGGCGCGTTGCAAGCCATGCCGGACGACTTCGAAGACGTGCGCGGTTTCCTTGCGAAAAGCGGCCAGAAAGGGCCGCAGCGCAAGGTGCTGCGTGAAGGCCTGTACGCGATCAACACGGCGCAGTTCGTCGTGCTGACGCGCGCGAATACCTATGCGCTCGCGCTTGCCAGTGCGGACACCGACACGATCGCGGCGATGCGCGAACAGATCGAATCGCGCGACGGCTTCCATCTGGTGGTGATCGGCGAAAAAGGCGGACACGCCAACGTCGTCGTCGAAGCGGCTCTGAAAGAGCCGCGCGCGAGCTCGGACGTGGTCGGCATCGTCACCGTGCACGACGGCCCGGGCCTGCCTGCCGGCGAACTGATCGCGCCACCGGTTGGCCAGGATCGCCGCAACGGCGCGACGTATCACAACGGTTTCCAGGATGCCGATCGCTTCCTCGCCGCCGGCGGCTATCGCGGTCGCCAACACCAGGTGATCGTTGACGGTACCTATTACGTGAACCGCTTGTTCGCCAGCGTCGAGTTCGTCGAGAAGACGATCGTGCCGATGGGCATGGTCGGCGTGGTGGTGTCGTTCACCGGCGCGCGCGGCGCGGATCGTTCCGGCAGCGAGTACCAGCATGGCGAACTCGTCGGCGACGGCGAACGCGGCGTGTGGGAAAACCCGCTGCTGCCCGGCAAGTACGCGTTCAACCGCTTCGCCGGTTCGATCATCAAGGTGCCGACGACGAACTTCATCCTGAAATGGGAATCGGGCCAGTCCGGTTCCGACTTCGATCGCAACCTCAAGGAGATCTCGCTGATCACCAAAGATGCCTTCGAACCGACCTTGCCGCTGTCGGTCGTCGTGCACATCGACTACAAGAAGGCCGCCAAGGTGATCCAGCGCTTCGGCGATGTGCAAAAACTCGTCGAGCAAACGCTCGATCCGATGGTGTCGGCGTATTTCAAGAACACGGCGCAGACCAAGACGCTGATCGAACTGCTGCAGCAGCGCGCGGATATCCAAGGCCAGGCGCTGGCCGAGATGAAAGACAAGTTCGCCGCCTACAACCTCGAGCTGCAGGAAGTGCTGATCGGCACGCCGAAGTCGCCGGCCGGCAACGGCCAGATCGAAAACATCCTGGCGCAGCTGCGCGATCGCCAGGTCGCGCGCGAACAAATCGAAACCTACGTCGAGCAGGAAGCCGCTGCGCTGAAGGAGCGCAGCCTGCGTGAAGCGACCGCGATCGCTGCGCAGCAGAAGGGTTTGACCGAATCGCGCATCGCGATCGAAATCGCCGAGAACAAGGGTCTGGCCGACGTGAAGACGCAGACGCGTCAAGGCGAAGCGGAAGCGGCGAAGATCCGCAACGTCGCGCTGGCCGACGCCGAACGCATCCGCGCGATCGGTGGTGCCAATGCGAACCGCATCGAGGTCGAAGGCGAGGCGACGGCGCGTGCCGCGCAGTTGCAGGTCGATGCCTATGGCGGCCCGGAAATCCGTCTGGCGCAGGAGATCTCGGCGCAGATCACGCGCGCGATCGCCGAAGCGAAGCTCGCGGTCGTTCCGGAAGTCGTCGTCGGCGGCGATGGCCGCAACACCAATGCGATCGAGGCGATCACCAGCATGATCATGGCGGCCGGCCAGGATCTGCGTCAGCGCCGCGGCCGCGAAGAGGTTCGTGCGAGCGGATGATCGCGCATGATCGCAGCGCTGCTCGGCGCGGCGGTGATCCGGAGGCGATCCGACTCCCCTCTCCCCCCGGCATCTCGGCGGAGCGGGTTGGACGGAGTGAGGCTGCGCGAACTGCCAAGTCGCCCTCTACACAGAACAGCACGCCCGAAAAACCGTTGGCTTGTTGCAGCCTTCAGCCGGCAACGAGTTGCCGCAGCACAGCGTCCAGCGCCGTCGGGCCGCGCCGATGTTCGGCAGCACCGCCTTCGAAGTCGATCCAGCCTTCGTTGAAGCCATCGAGCATGCGCATGCGCGGCAAAGGGTTGTGCGTGCCCTGCGCGCGAAACAGGGCATCCCACGTATCGCGCGGTACCGGGGTGGGGCTCACCGAATGACCCAAAGTGGCCGCGAATCCTGCGGCGATGTCATTCGCACTGTAACGTCGCGGCCCTTCCAGCTCGATGATGCGAAGACCGTTCCAGCGTTCGCGCAGCAGGCCGGCTGCAGCCGCGGCGATGTCCGCCGTCGCGACCATCGCAATCGCATGGTCGAGCGGCTGCAGGAACGAGGGAATGACGCCGCTGCGCGCCCGGTCGACATCCCACGACGCGTTCTCCATGAACCAGGCCGCGCGCAGGAAGGCGATCGGCGTCGTCGACGTACGCAACGCCGTCTCCACGATGCGCATATTGTTCAGCAGGTTGAATTCCGGCACGTGCGCGCCGATGGTCGACAGCAGCACGACGTTGCCCGGCCGGGCGACACCGATGGCTTGCCCGAAAGCTGCGGTGGCCGCGTGCGTATCCGGAAAATCGGCAGCCGGATCGAAGTTCGGCGGATTCATCAGGAACACGCCCTCGGTTCCTTCGAAGGCCTTCGCCATCGCCGCCGCGTCGTCACTGGACGCGATCGCGATCTCGGCGCCGCGCTCCGACCATGGTCGCGCCTTGCGCGCATCTCTCAACACGGCACGGACGCCTAGCCTTCTCTCGAGCAGGATGTTCGCGACGGCGCCGCCGACCTTGCCCGTCACGCCGGTGATGGCATACATGGATGTTCTCCTCGGTGGAAACAGGCCGGAACGGAGTCGATGTACAGGGTCCGTTCCAGCGCTCGCCGATCAGAGTAGGTGCGTCATGTCTTTGAAAAAAGCGACAGTTGCGCATAGTATCAATGACAAATAATCACGAATTGTCGTCATGCCGTTCGACGGTCGCCTGCTCTCCGGTGTCAGCGTGCTCGCCGCCGTCGTCGAGGGCGGCAATTTCGCGCGCGCCGGCGAAGCGCTGTCGCTGTCGCCGTCCGGCGTCAGCCGCGCGATCGCGCGACTGGAAGCGCGCATCGGCATCCGACTGCTGCATCGCACGACGCGCGCGCTGCGCCTGACCGACGAAGGCGCGCGCTTCTACGGCCAAGTAATGCCGCTGCTGTCCGGCATCGAGGAAGCCGCCACGCTGGCCGGCAACGCCGCCGAGATCGTGCAGGGCCGCTTGCGCGTCAGCATCGACCCGCCGTTCGCGCGGATGCTGCTGGCGCCGCGGCTGCACGAATTCGCTGCGCGCTACCCGGAGCTCGAACTCGAACTCGTCACGCGCGATGTCGTCGGCGACGTGCTCGGCGAAGGCATGGACATGGCCGTGCTGTTCGGCGAGCCTCCCGATTCATCGCTGGCGGCATGCCGGCTGTTGAGCACGCGCGTGCTCACCGTAGCGGCACCGGGCTACTTGCAACGCCATGGCCGGCCTGCGCATCCGTCCGAACTGGAACGGCACGACTGCATCCAGTTCCGCGATCCGCTCAGCGGCCGGCCGTTCCAGTGGGAATTCCATCGCGCCAGGAAAATCCTGCCGGTGAAGACGCGCGGGACATTGCTGGTCAACGACTCCGCCACGATGATCGCTGCGTGCCTGGCCGGCACCGGCATCGCGCAGGTGCTCGCGCTGCGCATCCACGATCTGATCGAGAGCGGACAGCTGATCGAACTGTTTCACGACTGGCCGGGCGAAACGTTTCCGTTGTACGCGTTCTATCCCTCGCGGCGGCATCTGCCGGCGAAGGTGCGCGCGTTCATCGACTTCTGCGTCGAAGTCGCACGCTGAAGATCCTTCCGGCTTGGCCGATCGCGTACCTGCTCAGTTGGCCGCCAGCGCATCGACCGGCTCGCGCACGGCGACGGGCGCGAGCGACGTGACGATCGCCGCGGCGGCTTCACGACCGTCGTGCACGGCGCGCACGACCAGATCGGCGCCGCGCACATTGTCGCCACCGGCAAAAACGCGCGGATGGGTGGTCTGGAACGGCAACCGTCCGGCACCTCCGACCTTGAAGCGTCCGCTGTCTTCGAGTTCGATGCCGGCGCTGACGCACCAGTCCGGCGGACTCGGTCGAAAGCCGAACGCGACGATGACGACATCCGCCGCCAAGGTCTGCTCGCTGCCCGGAACCGCTTCCGGTCGCGCGCGTCCCTTGCCGTCGGCGACCAGGCGCGTCTCGACGACGCGCAAGCCGCTCGCACGCTCCTCGCCGAGTACGGCGAGCGGTTGCCGGTTGAACAGGAAGCGCACGCCTTCGTCGCGGCTGTTCTGCACTTCGCGGCGCGACCCGGGCATGTTCGCCTCGTCGCGACGATACACGCAGGTGACCGAGCTTGCGCCGAGGCGGATCGCGGTGCGATTGCAGTCCATGCCGGTGTCGCCGCCGCCGAGCACGACGACTTTCTTGCCGCGCAGGTCCAGGCGCGGATCGGCACTGGCGCCGTCACTGAGCAGGCGGCGCGCGTTCGCGATCAGGAACGGCAGCGCCGGCATTACGCCGGGCAGTCGGTCGCCGGGAAGATCGGCGGCGACCTCGCGATAGGCGCCGGTGCCGACGAAGACGGCGTCGTAGTGATCGAGCAGCGAATCGAAATCCAGGTCGCGTCCGACCTCCACGCCGAGGCGGAACTCGACGCCCATGCCTTCGAGCACGCGCCGACGAATGCGTACGGTGTCCTTGTCGAGCTTGAACGGCGGAATGCCGAACGTCAGCAGGCCACCGATTTCTTCATAACGGTCGAACACCGTCGCCGCGACGCCGGCGCGCACCAGACGATCCGCAGCGGAAAGCCCGGCCGGCCCCGCGCCGACGATCGCGACGCGATGGCCGCTCGACTTCACGTTCGACAAATCCGGCCGCCAGCCCTGCTTGAACGCGAGATCGACGATGTTCTTCTCGATCGCGCCGATGGTGACTGCGCCGAAGCCGTCGTTGAGCGTGCAGTCGCCTTCGCACAAGCGATCCTGCGGACAAACGCGGCCGCAGATTTCCGGCAGCGGGTTGGTCTCGTGCATCAGCGTCGCCGCTTCGAACACGCGGCCTTCCTTCGCCAGCTTCAGCCAGTTCGGAATGTAGTTGTGCACCGGGCACTTCCACTCGCAGTACGGGTTGCCGCAGTCGATGCAGCGCGCCGCCTGTTCCTCGCCCTGTCCGGCGTCGAAACCGCCGTAGATTTCGCCCCAGCCGAGCACTCGCACGGCGACCGGCACTTCGCGCGGTGTCGCGCGCGGCACTTCGATGAAATAAGGCGCTTTTTCTTTCATGCGGCGCGCCTCAGTTCGTCGATCAGCGAGTCGACGCTGGCCGCCTTCGGCTTGACCAGCCAGAACTTGCCGAGCAGGTCGCGGAAATGATCCTGGATCTGCGCACCCCAGACGCTGCCGGTCGAGGCGATGTGTGCGGCGATCAAGCCGGCCAGATGCTGCAGGTGGTTTTCCATGCCTTCCGGCGAGATGCGCTGGATGTCGATCAGCTCGTGGTTGTAGCGGTCGACGAAATCGCGTTCGGTGTCGAGCACGTAGCCGAAGCCGCCGGTCATGCCGGCGCCGAAATTGATGCCGGTGCGGCCGAGCACGACCACGATGCCGCCGGTCATGTATTCGCAGGTGTGGTCGCCGCTGCCCTCGACCACGGCGAGGGCACCGGAGTTGCGCACCGCGAAGCGCTCGCCGGCGCAGCCGGCCGCGTAGAGTTCGCCGCCGGTCGCGCCGTACAGGCAGGTGTTGCCGACGATGACCGCGTCGCGCGCGACGAAGCCGGCATTCTGCGGCGGATGCACGACGATGCGCCCGCCGGTCATGCCCTTGCCGACGCCGTCGTTCGCTTCGCCTTCGAGCACGATGTGCACACCGCCGGCATTCCACGCGCCGAGGCTCTGGCCGGCGCTGCCGGACAGGCGCAGCGTGATCGGCTTGTCGTCCATGCCGTGATCGCCGTGATGGCGTGCGACTTCACCGGACAAGCGTGCGCCGAGCGAACGGTCGGTGTTGCGCACGGCGTAGCGGAACTCGCCGCCGCGCTTGTGCTCGACCGCGAAGCGCGTGTCCTCGCCGATCTTCGCCGCGAGCGTGCCGGGGTCGCGCGGTACGTTGCGCGCGCCGGAGCACACCTGGGCGCTGTCGTCGACCAGCCCGGCCGCATTCAGCAGCGGCGCCAGATCGATGCGGCGATGCTTGCCGTCGACATCCTCGCGCGCTCGCAGCAGGTCGACGCGACCGACCAGATCTTCCAGCCGCTGCACGCCGAGTCGCGCCAGATGCGCGCGCACGTCGTCAGCGACGAAATGGAAATAGCGCATGACTTTCTCGGCGGTGCCGACGAAGTGCTTCTTGCGCAGCACGTCGAGCTGGGTCGCGACGCCGGTCGCGCAGGTGTTGAGATGACAGATGCGCAGGTACTTGCAGCCCATCGCGATCATCGGCGCGGTGCCGAAGCCGAAACTTTCGGCGCCGAGGATCGCGGCCTTGATCACGTCGAGGCCGGTCTTCAAGCCGCCGTCGGTCTGCAGGCGCACGCGCTCACGCAAGCCGTTGCGGCGCAGCGTCTCGTGCGCTTCGGCGAGGCCGAGTTCCCAGGGCACGCCGGCGTAGCGGATCGAGGTCAATGGACTGGCGCCGGTACCGCCGTCGTGACCGGAGATCGTGATGAGGTCCGCGTAGGCTTTGACGACCCCGGCGGCGATGGTGCCGACGCCGGCGTGCGCGACCAGCTTGACCGAGACCAAGGCGTGCGGATTGACTTCCTTCAGATCGAAAATCAACTGCGCCAGATCTTCGATCGAATAAATATCGTGATGCGGCGGCGGCGAAATCAGGCCGATGCCGGGCCGCGCGTAACGCAGGCGCGCAATCAGTTCGTTGACCTTGTGGCCGGGCAGCTGACCGCCCTCGCCGGGCTTGGCGCCTTGTGCGATCTTGATCTGCAGCACTTCGGCATTGACGAGGTACTCGGCCGTGACGCCGAAGCGCGCCGATGCGACCTGCTTGATCTTCGACATCTTGTCGGTGCCGTAGCGCGCCGGATCTTCGCCGCCCTCGCCGGAGTTCGAGCGCGCGCCGAGGCGGTTCATCGCCTGAGCGAGCGTTTCATGCGCTTCCGGCGATAGCGCCCCGAGTGACATGCCGGCGGAGTCGAAACGCTTCAGGATAGCCTCGACCGGCTCGACCTGATCGAGCGCGATCGCGGCGCTGTCGGCGCGCAACTCGAGCAGATCGCGCAGCGCGGCAGGCGCACGCAGATCGACCAAGTCGGCATAGCGGCGATAGTCTTCGCCGTCGCCGGTCGCGACCGCGCGCTGCAGTGCGCCGACGACATCGGGGTTGTAGGCGTGATATTCGCCGCCGTGCACGTACTTCAAGAGGCCGCCCGGCGACAGCCGCGCCTCGTCGTCGAACGCCGCGGCGACGCAGGCGCGCTGTTCGTCCTGCAGATCGACGAAACGCGTTCCGCCGATGCGCGAGGGCGCGCCGGTGAAACACAGATCGACGATCTCGCGTTCGAGCCCGACGATTTCGAACAGCTGCGCGCCGCGATAACCGGCGATCGTCGAGATGCCCATTTTCGAGATGATCTTGAGCAGGCCCTTGCGGATGCCCTTGCGATAGCTGCGGCCGAGTTCGCGCGGCTCGCCGTCGTGTTCGCGGATGCGCCCGTTGCGGCCGAGATCGAACAGCGTCTGGTAGGCGAGGTAGGGATACACCGCCGAGGCGCCGAAACCGATCAGGCAGGCGAAATGGTGCGCATCGCGTGCAGTGCCGGTCTCGACCAGGATATTGCAGTCGCAACGCAGCTGCGCCGCGACCAGGGCTTGATGGATCGCGCCGGTCGCGAGCAAGGCGTGGATCGGCAGCTTGTCCGGTTGCTGCGGCCTTGCTTGTCCGGGTGGGTACCGGTCGCTCAGGAACACCAGCCGCGCGCCGCTGCGCACCGCGGTGGTGGCCTCGATGCAGATGCGGTTGAGCGCGGCTTCGAGGCCTTCGTTCTCGCGGTAGTAGAGATCGACGAAGCACTGCGCGTTGACGAACTGCGGCAAGGCGAGCAGCTGGCGCAGCTTGCGCTGCGACAGCACCGGCGACGTCAACAGTACTTGCTTCGCGTTGTCGGCCGACAGCTCGAAGATGTTGCCTTCGGGACCGATCTGCGTGACCAGCGACATCACCGCGGTTTCGCGCAGCGGATCAATCGGCGGATTGGTGACCTGCGCGAATGCCTGGCGGAAATAGTCGTACAGCGGCCGCGCTTCGCCGGACATCGCCGCAACCGGCGTGTCGTCGCCCATCGAACCCGTCGCTTCGACGCCGTCTTCGGCGAGCGCGGTAAGCACGGTATCGCGCTCCTCGCGCGACAAGCCGAACAGTTTCTGGAAGCGTGCCAGGGTGCCGTCCGGAAAAGGTTCCGCGGCGAGGCTCGGATCGATCAGATGCGATTGGAGATACGTCACGCCGTCGCGCAGCCATTGCTTGAACGGCGCAAGCCCGCGATTCAGCGCATCGACATCGGCGCTCTTCAGCAGGCGATGCTCGGCGAAGTCGACCGCGATCATCTCGCCGGGACCGAGGCGCCCTTTCTCGACGATGGCCGAATCGGGGTAGTCCCAGATGCCCGCTTCCGACGCGATGATCAGGTGTCGATCGTCGGACAATGCCCAGCGCGCCGGACGCAGGCCGTTGCGGTCGAGTGCGCAGGCAGCATAGCGGCCGTCGCACATGACCAGGCCGGCCGGGCCGTCCCAGGGTTCGGTGTGCAGACCGTAGTATTCGTAGAACGCCGCGAGATCGGCGTCGACGTCTTCGCGCGCGGACCAGGCCGGCGGCACCAGGATGCGCATCGCGGTCGGCAGCGCGATGCCGCCGATCAGCAGCAGTTCGAGCGCGTTGTCGAGACTTTGCGAATCCGAGCCCGACATCGTCACCAGCGCGCCGAGCGTGGAGAAATCGAACTGCGGCGAGATCAGCTTGCGCGCGCGCGCGGACATCCAGCTGCGGTTCGCGCGGATCGTATTGATCTCGCCGTTGTGGGCCAGATAGCGGAATGGCTGCGCCAGGCGCCATTGCGGCGTGGTATTGGTCGAGAACCGGTTGTGGAACACCGCCGCGCATGCGGCCAGATCCGGCCGCGCGAGATCCGGGTAGAAGCGGCGCAACGCGCCCGGCAACACCATCGCCTTGTAGCCGATCATCGAGGCCGACAACGAGACGACGTAGAAATGTTCCTCGTCCGGCAAGGCATTGGTGGCCAGGCGGCGCGCGCGATACAGCTTGCGGTCGAAGCTGGCCTCATCGAAGCCGGCTTCCTCGAACGCCGCGGCCGGCGCATTCACGAAGAGCTGAGCGATGCGCGGCAGCGAGGCCGCGGCCTGCGCGCCGCACACGACCAGATCGACCGGAACATCGCGCCAACCGGCGATGCCGAAGCCTTCATCGCGCAAGCGCGCTTCGAGTTCGGCGATCGACTGTTCACGCCGCACCGCATCGGGCGAAAGGAAGACCAGCCCGGCGGCGAAGTGCTCGGCGAGTTCGATGCCTGCTTCCTGCGCGAGTGCGCGCAACCACGCCACCGGACGATGCAGCAGAATGCCGCAGCCATCGCCGCTGAGACCATCCGCACCGACCGCGCCGCGATGCGCGAGGCGTTCGAGCGCCTTGAACGCCATCTCGACGACATGCGTGCTCGCGCGCGCGTCGAGCTGCGCAATCAGGCCGAAACCGCAGCTATCGCGTTCGTGGCTCGGGTCGTACAGCCCGGTGTGCTGGCTTGCCATCGTGCTTCACCTTTGCACGGGCGGCTTCGCGGGTGACGCGGATGTCGGCGACTCCTGAAGAATGGGCGTCTATACGTCCATTCCGAAATCGCCCCCGGGGAAGCCGCCGCTCGCCCGCGACTAGAGCACATTTGCTGCGAAGCGTCAAAGCCGGCTGCGCACGCGTATCGATGTGGCGACGGACAGGCGCCGACGATGGCGTTCGAAACCAGCTCATGCACGCATGCAGCCCCGCGAATAGCGCCAGTGCGCCTTGCGCGGCAGTTTGTCGCTGCTCTACGCTGCAGCCGTCGATCGGCGCGCCGCGCCACGGGAGGGTGGTGAATGGCAGCGCTCGGATCCGTCGCCTTCGGCCTGTTCGGTCTTGCCGTGCTGGTGGGGATCGCGTTCGTGTTTTCCAACAACAAGCGCGCGGTCGACTGGAAGCTCGTCGCGACCGGCGTGGCCTTGCAGATCGTATTCGCGTCGCTGGTACTCAAGCTCCCGATCGGCCGCGAGCTTTTCGACGGCATCGCCAAGGGCTTCGTCAAGCTGCTCGATTTCGTCCGCGTCGGCTCCGAATTCATCTTTGGCGGCTTCATGGACGTGTCCAAGTTCGGCTTCGTGTTCGCCGTGCAGGTGCTGCCGACGATCATCTTCTTTGCTTCGCTGACCGGCGTGCTCTACCACCTCGGCGTGATGCAGCAGATCGTCAAAGGCATGGCCTGGGTCATCACCAAGGTCATGAACGTGTCCGGCGCGGAGACGACGTCGGTCTGCGCCAGCGTGTTCATCGGCCAGACCGAGGCGCCGCTGACGATCAAGCCGTACATCGAACGCATGACGCAGTCCGAACTGATGACGGTGATGATCGGCGGCATGGCCCATATCGCCGGCTCCGTGATGGCCGCCTACGTCGGTCTGCTCGGCGGCGGCGACGAAGGCCAGCGCGTGTTCTTCGCCACGCACCTTTTGACCGCCAGCATCATGGCGGCGCCGGCGACCTTGATGCTGGCGAAGATCCTGGTGCCGGAAACGGAGGAGCCGTTGACACGCGGTACGGTCAAGCTCGAGGTGGAGAAGACGACCGCAAACGTGATCGACGCCGCGGCGACGGGCGCGGCCGACGGCCTGCGCCTGGCGCTCAACGTCGGCGCGATGCTGCTCGCCTTCATCGCGCTGGTCGCGCTGGCGAACGCGCCGATCCAGTGGCTCGGTACGCACGTCTGGGGCGGCGATGCCGCCGCGACGATCAACGGCTGGCTGTCCGCGCACGCCGGCCACCCGGTCGAACTCTCGTTGCAGACGGTGTTCGGCTGGGTGCTGGCGCCGCTCGCATGGCTGATCGGCGTGCCCTGGCAGGACGCGCCCCTGGTCGGCAGTTTCATCGGCGAGAAAGTCGTCATCAACGAATTCGTCGCCTACGTTGATATGTCCAAGCACCTGGACCAGATGACGCGCCAGAGCCAGCTGATCGCGACCTATGCGCTGTGCGGCTTCGCCAACTTCTCCTCGATCGCGATTCAGATCGGCGGCATCGGCGGTCTCGCGCCGAACCGGCGCGCGGACCTGGCGCGGCTCGGCTTGCGCGCCGTGCTCGGCGGCTCGATCGCAACCTTCATGACGGCGACGATTGCCGGCGTGCTCGAACAGCTTTGAACGAAGCCGGCTGACGCCCGCATCGTCGGCACGGACAAGAGCGCCGGTTCATTGGCGCGCCGATCGCCGACGCGCCGGTCGGTCTAGACGGCCGTCCCACGATTGTTGCCAGGCTTGACGATCAGGCGGGCGTCTTCTTCGCGTGCGCGACAGCGCTGCACGAAAGGAAGCGCAGCCTTCGGATCGGCGAGGTAGCGTTCGTAGGCGGCGCGATCGAGCGCGTAGTATTCCTCGTAGTCGACCAGACCGTTGCTGACCGGGATCGAGAGATAGAACGTACCCGTCGTTTCTTCGAGGCCGAGCGAGAATCGTTCGTCGCGCAGCACCAGAGCATCTGTGAACTTCACGCGATCACCGCCATTCAGCGAACCGGCGTGGTGGAGTATCGCGTATCCGGGATGCCTTTGACATCGATCACGGCTTCGGAATTGCCGATCGGCAACTTGCCGCCAGGAATCCACTGCTCGTTCGCGCCGGCTTCGTTGCCGGACGGCACGCGCAGGTCGAGCTCCTTCGGCTTCGGAATATCCACGCGCACCAGCGTGTTGTCGTCGAGGAAATGGTCCGGCAGGCCGAGTGCTTGTTCCAGCGCGCGAGGATCGCCGCGGGTCGATGCGAGCAACTGGTCGGCTTCGTGCTTCGGCATGACGAACGAGGTGCCGTCGCGCTGCCCGATGCCGTACTTGTCGAGGTTCGACGTCGTCATGAAGCGCGACGCGCCGTCGTCGAACTGTGCCAGATGGTCCGAAATGTAGGTGGACGACAGATATTCCGTCGGGTTCGGCCGCGAGCCCTTCGGCAACGCGAGAATTTCTTCGGCTTTCGCCTTGCTGAGGCCGCCGACGACATGGCCGGCGTCGGCGGCCGCCTCGCTGCCCTTGGCAAGTGTGCCGGCGGCATCGGCAGCGTCGAGCGCCTTGGCGCCCTCGCCGAGTTCGCCCAGGACGCGGGTGCCTTCGGCACCCTTGATCGCGGCATTCGCTTCGCCGGCGCCGATGAAGAAACTGCCGATGTCGACCACGCCGCGGCCGATGAACTTCGACCAGTCGCCCGATTTCGCCGCGTCCTGATAGCCGCCGGTCACGCCGTTCCACAGCGCCTTGGCGGTGTCGAGATTGCCTTGCGGGTTGCTCGCCCAGGCTGCCGGGCTGGCGAGATTGCCGAGTACTTCAGCGGTCTTGCCGACCGTCTGGAGGCGCTGCAGATTATCTCCGCCGTGCGCCGCCCATTCGAGCGGATTGACCAGCTTGCCGGCCCCGTCGGCCAGCTGCACGATACCCTTGCCCATGTCGTAAACGGCGAGCCCCGCGCCTTCGGTCAGTCCGATGCCGTCGGAGACCGACTTGGCAATGGCGCCGCCGATCACGCCCCCGTGTTCTTGTGCGAAGGTTTCAAGGTCGTGGCGGAATCCGTCGACGGACTTCTCGGCGTCGTGCACGGCGCCGTCGATCGTTGCGCCGACCGCGGCCTCGGCATGATCAAGATCGTCGAGACGATGACCCACCCATTGCTGAGCGCCGTGCAGCGCCTCGCCGCCTTCCTCGACCGCTCCCTCGATCTTGTTGCCGACCCAGGAAGCCGCGCCGCTGATTGCACCGCCCAGACTGAAGCCCACGATCATCTCCCGCATTCGATGCTGTTCGGCGCCGCATGACGTCGGCGTCTGCGAAGAGCAGCGTAGGTCGCGCAGCCAGCAGCGACCATTGGGGGAAACCCTATGCGGAGGTCAGTGCGGCTCGCCGCCGCGTGCGTGGCGCGCCGCGCGATGTGCGCGGAACGCGCGCAGGCGCGAACGCGCGCGGGCGCGCCTGCGCCACCACAGCCAGCCGACCACGGCGATCAACGCGATCGCGCCGACGGCGATGACGCTTTCGCCGCGCTTGATCCAGTCCAGCACCAGCTCGTGGTTTTCGGCACCGAAATAGCCGAGATAGACCCAGAACGGCACCGAGATCAACGCCGCGAAGCCGTCGAACAGGATGAAGCGTCCGAACGATACCCGGTGCGTCATGCCGGCGATCAGGAACACGGCCGTGCGCAGGCCGGGCAGGAAGCGCGCGACGAACAGCATGCGGTTGCCGTAGCGGTCGAAGCGGTGCTGCACCTTGGCGTAGCGGCGCGGGGTGACCACCGCGGACACCCAGCGCACGTGCAGCGCGCGTGCGCCGAGGAAATGGCCGAGCAGGTACATCATCGAATCGCCGAACAGCACGCCGACCAGGCCGATCGCGCACATCACATGCGGGTTCGCATAGCCGAGACCGGCGATGATGCCGCCGGCGGTCAGGGTGATGTCCTCCGGAATCGGCAGGCCGAGGCCGCTGACGAACAGCACGCCGAACACCGCCAGATAGCCGTGTTCGGTGAACAGACGGATCAGCTGGTCGAGCACGGGCATCAGCGCGGGCCGGCCGGACGGTGGCTGTCGCGCGCCAGCGGAGCGCGCGGAATCGAAATCGAAAGGCGGTGGATCGCGTTCACTGCGGCAAGGTGTGCAAGTCGGCCCACAAGTTTACCGGCTGGCGTACGCCCTGCGCGCGTGACCGTTAGAATGCGCGGATGCGCATCGGTCGCCACCTGATCGATCCTGCCGTCGTGCTCGCGCCGATGGCCGGGGTCACCGACAAGCCGTTTCGCCAGCTGTGCAAGCGGCTCGGCGCAGGCTTGGCCGTGTCCGAGATGACGACGGCCGACCCACGCCTGTGGACGACGCGCAAATCCTTGCAGCGCATGGACCATGTCGGCGAACCCGACCCGGTCAGCGTGCAGATCGCCGGCTACGATCCGCAGATGCTGGCCGAAGCGGCGCGCTACAACGTGGCGCACGGTGCGCAGATCGTCGACATCAACATGGGCTGTCCGGCGAAGAAAGTCTGCAATGTCTGGTCTGGCAGCGCGCTGCTGCAGGACGAATCGCTGGTCGGGCGCATCCTCGCCGCCGTCGTGCGTGCGGTCGAGGTGCCGGTCACGCTGAAGATCCGCACCGGCTGGGATCGCGAGCACCGCAATGGCTTGGTTATCGCAAAGATCGCCGAGGACGCCGGCATCGCCGCGCTCGCCGTGCATGGCCGCACGCGCGCCGACCTTTACCAAGGCGATGCCGAATACGACACGATCGCGGCGATCAAGTCGGCGCTGTGCATTCCGGTGCTCGCCAATGGCGACATCGATTCGCCGCAACGCGCGCGCTGGGTGCTCGACTACACCCAGGCCGATGCGGTGATGATCGGTCGCGCGGCGCAAGGGCGGCCGTGGATCTTTCGCGAGATCGCGCATCATCTGGCGACCGGTCAGGTGCTGCCTGCGCCGACGCCACGCGAAGTGCAGGACATCCTGCTCGGCCACCTTGACGATCTGCATGCGTTCTACGGTGAAGTGCAAGGCGTGCGCATCGCGCGCAAGCACCTTGGCTGGTATGCCAAAGACCGTCCGGAGAACGCCGCGTTTCGTGCCATCGTCAATCGCGCGGAAACGGCGGCGGAGCAAATGCGCCTGACGCGCGATTATTTCGATGCGCTGGCGGCGGATGCCGCGGACGAGTTCGCTGCGGCCGCTTGAGGCGTCACGCGCGCAGCGGCAACCACGGCAGCAGCAGCCAGCCGAGCACGAGGGCGATCAGCGCGACCCGCGTCAGCCGGTAGGCGACCGGCGACCAGCGCTTGAACTGCTTGCGCAGCTCGCCAGCGCGATGTGCCAGGGCATACAGGCGATTGACCGCGCCGACATGCTCGTTCGCCAGGTTCTGCGTCGCGGTCGCTTGGCCGAGCACGCGGCTGACGAAGCGATTGAGCGCGCGCATCGGCGCGGTGCGCAGCGGACGCTCGACGTCGCAGAACAGGATCACGCGGGTCTGATCGGTGCGGTTCTCGGCCCAGTGCACGAAGGTCTCGTCGAACACGATGTCCTCGCCGTCGCGCCACGCGTACAGCTCGCCGTCGACGAAGATGCGGCAGTCGTCCGAATTCGGCGTGATCAGGCCGAGGTGATAGCGCAGCGATCCTGCAAACGGATCGCGATGCGGATTGAGTTTGCTGCCCGGTGGCAGCAACGCGAACATCGCGGCTTTCACCGACGGGATCGTGTCGAGCAGCGCCACGGTATTCGGGCACAGCGTGTGCGCGGACGGCAGCGGCTCGCCGTACCATTTCAAATAAAAACGCTTCCAGCCTTCCTTGAAGAACGAGCCGAAACTGGCGTCGTTGTGCTTCTCGGCCGCGCGGATGTAGCCCTCGTCGAACAAGTGCAGCGCTTCTTCGCGGATCTCGCGCCAGCCGTCGCGCAGCGGATCGAGCTGCGCGAATTTCGGACGATCCAGGATCGGCGCGGCCTTGACGGCCGAGAACGCGTACATCAGCAGGTTGTACGGCGCGAACAGCCCGGAATGATCGACCAGCTGGCGGCCGAACTTCAGCCGCGTGCGCCCGCGCAGGTGCACGTACAGCACGCTGGCGACGTACAGCAGAATGAGGAACAGCAGGATCAGGCGGGAGGAAAAATGCGGCACGAACGAGGTTCAGGCGGGCGATTCGAAGGGCGAAGGATACGCCGACGCGTCGTGGCTTGGCGCACGGGGTGGTCCTTATCGGTTTTGTGGCAGATGCCCGCCGCCTTGGTGGGGGTTGGGCGGGAGCCCGTTCAAGCGCGCGGGCCGTTCTTGCTCCGGCGCCGAGCCCGAGCCCGCTGGATTCCGGCTTTCGCCGGAATGACGACGAGTGGCGTTGTCGCTTAGCGCGCGGCCGAGCCGCGTCATTCCTGCAGGCATTCTCCGCACCACTTCCAATCTCGTGATCGCCTCCGATCTCGTAATCACCTGGAAGCTCGCGACTACCTCCGACCTTGTCATCCCGGCGAAGGCCGGGATCCAGTATCTCCGGTCATGCCGCGTGTATCGGCGTTGCGTCAGACTTTCTTATCGCGTTCCTTCGCCAGCTTCTCGGCCTTCAACTGCGCCAGCGCTGCAACGATTGTTGCGGTCACCGGCGCCTCGCCGGGTGGCATGCTCTGTAGCAACAACTCGCTGACGGTCGACGAAGCGTCGCCTGCCTCGATCAGTGCAGCAGTCAAGCGGCCAGCGTCCTTCGGTGAATCGAAGGCACGACTCTGCAACAGAACAACGCCGTCGCCGTTGGTCAATTTGAAGTAGAACTTGCCGTCGGCTTCTCGATAGCTCTTGAGCTGCGGCGGTGCCTCACTCTTCTTGCTAATCGAAATTTTCAAGGACTCCGACATGCCGATGACGATGTTTTCGCGCGCTTCGAGCCGACGAATCCCCGCCGCCCAACGCAACGAGTCGACGAATGGCGCGCTGCGTTCACGCGCCTTGTTCGCGCCGGCCAAGAGCAGCGCTTCGAGTACTTCAGGCTTTGCAATCAACGCCTCGTAGCGTTCGCGCGGCGCCGCCAGTTCGGCGTCGATGCGTTCGAACAATTTCCGCTTCGCCTCGCCCCAGCCGATGCCGTCGGCGAATGCCTGGCGCATCGCGGCGGTTTCCTCGGCACTGGCGAACGCCTGGTAGATCGCAAAGATGTTCGAGGTGTCGGCATCCTTCGCCTCGCCCGGCGCGCGCGAATCGGTGACGATGCCGAGAATGGCTTTTTCGAGCTCCTTCGCCGGCAGCCACAGCGGAATCGTATTGTTGTAGCTCTTCGACATCTTGCGACCGTCGAGACCCGGCAGCGTCGCCACGTTGTCCTCGATCTTGGCTTCCGGCAGCGTGAACCGGGTGCCGCGACGGTCGAGATCGTCGGCGTACAAGTGATTGAAGCGCTGCGCGATGTCGCGTGCCATCTCGATGTGCTGGATCTGGTCGCGCCCGACCGGCACCTCGTGCGCGCCGAAGATCAGGATGTCGGCGGCCATCAGCACCGGATACATGTAGAGCCCGGCATTGATGCCCGCGTCGGGGTCTTCGCCCGCCTGCGTGTTTTGATCGACCGCCGCCTTGTAGGCATGCGCGCGATTGAGCAGCCCCTTCGCAGTGACGCAGGTCAGCAGCCAGGTGAGTTCCGGGATCTCGGGGATGTCCGACTGCCGGTAGAAGAACACCTTGTCCGGATCGAGTCCGCAGGCGAGCCAGGTCGCGGCGATCTCCAGGGTCGAGCGCTGGATGCGCTCGGCATCGTCGCATTTGATCAGCGCGTGGTAGTCGGCCAGGAAATAAAACGATTCGGTGCCGGCACGCCGGCTCGCCGCAATCGCCGGGCGGATCGCGCCGACGTAGTTGCCGAGGTGTGGCGTGCCGGAGGTCGTGATGCCGGTCAGGATGCGGCGTTTTTCGGTTGTCACGCGCGGAAGTCGCAGGAACAGGGCTTGCCAGTCTACGGGAATGCGCACGCCGGCTTAACCCCGCCCGTGCCCAGGCGGCGTTGCATGCCTCACCAACCCGGAGGTCCACCATGCAACGCCTGCTCTGCACTGCCCTGTTCGCCTCGTTCGCCGCTTTCGCATCCGCGCGCGCTCACGCCGGCAATCTGCTCGATCTCGCCGTGGTCGATCGCGATACCGGCGCGACGCTGCCGACCTATGCCGACCACGGCAAGCTGTATGTCGCCGGCACGCCCGGGCATCGCTATTCGGTGCGCCTGAGCAACCGCAGTGGCGGCCGCGTGATGGCCGTGCTCAGTGTCGACGGCGTCAATGCGGTGAGCGGCGAGACGGCGAGCCCTGAGCAATCCGGCTACGTGCTCGATGCGTGGGGGTCGACCGAGATTGCCGGCTGGCGCAAGAATCTCGACGAAATCGCCCAGTTCAACTTCACGGCGCTGCCGAACAGCTATGCCGCGCGCACTGGCCGGCCGGACAACGTCGGCGTGATCGGTGTCGCCGTCTTCAACGAGCGCGCGCCGCTCTGGCGCGAGAAGCGCGATGAAATCGCACGCGAATCGGCCGCCGCCGGCGGCGGCGCGGCCGATGTACAGCGCGCGCAGGCGCACGCCAGCGCGAATGCGCCGCGACCGGCCGCCGCGCCGGAAGCCGAAGCCAAACAGCGCAGTCTCGCCAAAACCGAGGATCGCCTCGGCACCGGCCACGGAGCGCGCGAATACGCGCACGTCGACACGACCACGTTCGAGCGTGCCTCGCGCCACCCGACCGAGACGCTGGCGATCTGGTACGACAGCTATCCGAACCTGGTCGCGCAAGGCATCCTGCCGCGCCCGATCGTGCGCGCCGATCCGCGTCCGTTTCCCGGCGGCTTCGTGCCGGACCCGGCACCGCGCTGAGCAAGCCCAGAAGTGAGGCGGGCAGGTACGAGCAAGCGTCCGCCTTTGTGGGTCTTTAGGCCGAGTAGATATAGGTCTGTAGAACTAGGTCTCGATACGCTGGTGACTCCAGCCTCGGGCTGTCATAAAGCAAGCCTTGCGTTGCCCAACAGGGGGTCGACGCCAGCCCCGAGGAAGTCCATGAAATCGATAGCCATCGTGCCGGGCGTGCTTGCGCTCGCCGTAGCCAATTGCCTGGGTGCATACGCCCAGGCGCAGGATGCAGCGCCGCTCGAGCAGAAGAAGCCCGACGAGCTGCCGAAAGTCGAAGTGCGCGACCGCCGCTCGCAGGACGACACCCGTCCGAAACTGCAGCACATCATGAAAGAGGTCGATGGCCCGTTGATTACGGTCACCAAGAAGACCTCGATCACCAAGCTCGACAACATTCCGACGGTGGTCGACAACAATCTGCGCGACCTCTTTGCGCAGACGCCGGGTCTGTTCTATTCGGAGCAGCAGTCGCCGGGCCAGTTGAATCTCAGCTACCGCGGCATCGGCAATCCGCAGGAATCCGAATTCGTCACGGTGATGCTCGACGGCATCCCGCTCGAGGGCGACTGGGTCGGCTTTCCAACCGTCTACACGTTTCCGCTGCCGCAGACGCTGTCCGAAGTGCAGCTGATTCGCGGCGGCAGCTCGCTGCTGTACGGCCCCGAGCCGCCGCCGGTGGTGAACCTGATCAGCCGCAAGCCGGTCGCTGATCGCGAGTTCGCCGGTTACAGCGAGAACATCGTCGGCAGCAACGGCCTGTTCGGCACGTTCAATCAGGTCTCCGGCACGTCAGGCGTGTGGGACTACCTCGCCGACGTCAACTATCGCAAGAGCGACGGCGAGCGCGACAACGGCGATTCGAAGTTGAAGGGCCTCGACTTCCATATCGGTTATCGGCCGGACGACATGTCGTATACGTCGCTGGATTTCCACGCCTACGATCTCAATACGGGGGATCCGGGCAAGCTGACGTATCCGCAGTTCGTTGCCGACAACGAGCAGGCAACCACGCTGTACAACCGCTTGTGGACGACGCGATACGTCGCCAGCATCACGCACGACCGGCACTTCGATGCCGACACCGAGTTGGTTGCCAAACTGTGGTCCGGTTATCAGGATCAGGCATCGCGTTCGCAGGACCGCGGCGCTCCGCCGACAACGGCGACTCTGCAGGACGAGCAGTTCCGCTTCACAGGTCTGGATGCTCGCGTCGTGCATCATTGGGGACGCGGCAACGCCTTCACCATCGGTACGACGCTGTACCACTCCGATGCGCCGTTCCGGCAATGGGGCGAAGACAATCTGGCGCCGGGCCAATACGATCGCTACGGTGTTGCGTGCGTGGCCGCGTCGGATGTCAAATGCGAGAAACTGCGTCAGCAGCGCTCGACCGATTATGGCGCGATCTTCGCCGAGAACGTGTTTCGCTTTGCTGGCGAATGGCACTTCGTGCCGTCGGTGCGCCTTGAAAAAGAGAAGGTCGACATCGACGAAAGCATCCATACGCCGCGTCCTGCCGACCAGTTGGTCGATCGCTCGGTCGATCACACGGTACCGTTATTCGGCCTGGGTCTGGGTAATGATTTCGGCCACGCCAACGAAACCTATTTCAACGTGTCGCAGGGCTGGCGTCCGGTGCGTTATTTCGACATCGGTTCGCCGTTCGGTACGCTCGATCCGACTTCACGCAACGACCCTGATCCGACGCACGTGCTGTCGTGGGAAGCGGGCGTCCATGGCACGCCCGTGGCGGGCTTGTTCTATGACGCAAGCCTGTTCTGGGTCAACGTCAAGGATCGCATCGAGAGCCAGCCCGCAGGTGCCGACGCGCCTCCCGGCAACACGATCAACGTGAATACGGGCGACACGCGCCATCGCGGCTTTGAAGGCCAGATCGACTACGATTTCCTGGCCGCGCGCGACCCGCATACGAGCCAGCATTTCTCGGTGTTCGCAAACTTGAGTTTGCTCAATGCCGAATTCACGGCGACACACAATCCCGCGGTGAAGGTCGGCAATCATCCCGCGTTCTCCCCGAACTACTTGGCACGTGTAGGTCTGGCCTATCGGGAAGACAAGAAACTCAAGCTGGCTTTGTCTGCGGTCTCCGTAGCAAGCCAGTACTTTCAGGATTCAAATGCGGCAATCGCGACGCCGGGCGCCGCAACGTATATTCCGGCCAAAGTTCCGTCCTACACCGTCGCAGACTTCTCCGCCGACTGGTGGGTATTGCCGCAGGTTCGACTGCTCGGCGGCGTATCGAACCTGACCGATCGCAAGTACTACAACCGCGTGTTCTCGAACGGTATCGATCCGGCCAATGGACGCACGTACTACGTCGGTGCGGCTTACGAGTTCTGACCACGGCATGCGACCGCGGCCGGGTGCCGCGGTCGCTCGAAGCGGACACGCACGCTCAGAAAAGACATCGGATTCGGCGCGCGTGCGTGGGGCATCGCTGATGCAAGGTGCAGCGCGGCCAATGGTCCCGATGTCCTGCGTGGCTGAGAATCCGCCGGTTCCCGATCGAAACGAGCGGCCGCAGCGGCTCCCTCTCGATCGGACACGTTTCAGCCCGCGCGCGGGAACCAGACGCGGATGCCGAAGCCCCGTCCATCCAGGCCTGTACCAAGATCGATCTGTGCGTGATGCGAAGCGGCGATCCGCGCCACCAACGACAGGCCGATGCCGCTGCCGCTTTCACTGCGTCCGGTGATGCGATAGAAGCGGTCGAAGATGCGTTCGCGTTCGTTTTCGGGGACGCCGGGGCCGTTGTCGGAAATGCTCAGACGCACGCCGAGCACTCCGTCGTAGTGTGCAGGCTGACAAGTCACGCTGACGCGGGCGCCTTCGCTGCTGTAGCGCAACGCGTTGTCGAGCAGGTTGCGCAAAAGAATGCCCAGATCATCGATGTCGCCGATGATCGCGGCAGGTTCGGCATCCAGTGCGATCGTTTGTTGCCTGCCATGGGCGATGGCTTCGAAATCACGCACGCTGAGAATGACGAGTTTCGACAGGTCCACGCTCTCGTGCGCGGGTGCTTTCTCGGTCGCTTCGAGACGCGCAATGTCGAGCAGCTGTTCGGACAGGCGAGCACTGCGCGCGATCCCCGCGCCCAGACGAACGAGGGCTGCATTCTTTTCCTCGATGCTGTCGGCGCGCAGCGCAATGTCCGTCTGCGCCGCCAGCACGGCCAATGGCGTACGCAGTTCGTGCGCCGCGTCCGCAATGAAATGACGCTCGCCCCGCACGGCCGCGTCGAGTTGTTCGAGCAGGCGATTGAACGATCGGACCAGTGGCTGGACTTCGTCGGGCAGGCTGCCCGCGGGCAAAGGCGTGAGATCGAACGGCTTGCGCTCCACCATGAGCTTGCGCAGTCCATCGATCGGCGCGAACGACCAGCGCGTCACCCACCAGATGCCGATGCCCGGCAGCACCAGCAGCAGCAAGGTCACCCAAACTATATATTTCAGGCGGCGCAGCAGTAGTTCGGCGATCTGATCCTGCGCTTTGCCGACTTGCACGTGGACCTTCCCGGTCGGGTCGGAAACGTCGTAGCTGCGCCAGACCCGATTGCCGATGCGTACGTCGGCGAAGCCGTTCACGAAATCCGGCTTGATGGGCTGCCGCGGCGCATTGGAAGAGTGCACCACGTCGTGGCCGTTGAGCCAGACTTGAAAGATCAACAAGTCGTTTTTTTCCGAGGTGCCGCCTGGCTCGGCGATACGCTCGGATTGCGCAAGACTGTCGGGTTCTCCGAAGACGCTTTCGAAGTTGGCCGGCAGCGACCCCAGGATGACATTGGCGACGTCGCGCACCGCTTCATCCAACAGCCCCTCGTCGCGCGTGACGACCACTTCGCGGATACCGAGCATGATGATCCAGAACGCGAGAATGGTCAGCGTCAGGGCAATCAGCAAACGTGTGCGCAGCGAAGTGAGTCGCCAGGGCTTCGCGCCGGCCGCACTTGGTAATGCCGCGGGATTCGGCGGGCCCGCCATCAGCGCGCCGCGCCCAATCGGTACCCATAGCCGTGTACGGTGACGACGACGTCGTCTCCGAGCTTGTTGCGCAAACGGTGGATGTAGACTGCGATGGTGTTGCTCTCGATCGTGTCGGAGCGACCGTATACGGCTTCCTCGAGTTGTTCGCGCGTGATGACGTTGCCTTGACGTTCCATCAGAGCGAGCAACGTGCGGTATTCGTGCATCGACAGATCCACGGGCATGCCTTCCTTCGTCACCACCCGCCTCGCCGGATCGACGACGACATCCCGATATGTCAGTACCGGTGAGACGCGTCCCTGAGCGCGGCGCAGGACGGCGCGCAGACGTGCGCAAAGCTCGTCGAGCTGAAACGGTTTGACGATGTAGTCGTCCGCGCCCGCGTCGAGCCCGCGAATGCGCTCGCTGAGCTTGTCCCGTGCGGTGACGATCAGCACGGGTGTCGCGTCGTAGCGTTCGCGCAGTCCGGTGAGCACCGACAGGCCGGAACTGCCGGGCAGCCCGAGGTCGAGCAGGATGGCTGCGTAGCGGCGATCGAGTGTCGCGAGCTTGGCCGTGACCGCATCACCGACGCACTCCACCTTCCAGCCGTCCTGGCGCAGACCCGCGCTGACCGCGTCGGCCAGCATCGCGTCGTCTTCGACCAGCAGCAGATTCATGGCTTCGCAAGTCCCTTCCAGTCGAGCGAGAAGTGCAGTGTGACCCGCCGCGATTAAAGAGTTCTTAAAACCGGTTCCGCAGACTCCTCCGCGCTGCCCCCGAAAGCCGCTTCCCGGACGGAGACATCATGCATCGCTGCGAGTCGACCCACCGCTTCATCCTGGCCAGCTTCGCGCTCGGTTTCGCCCTGTGCGCCGTGGCGGCATACGCCGACCAGCCCGAAAGCGGCTGGGATGTCACGCTCGGCGGCGGTGTCGCGAGTCTGCCGACCTATCCTGGCAGCAACGGTCAGACCACGCGCGCGCTGCCATTGGTGAACGTTACGTACGGGCGATTCTTTCTCGGCGGCGATACCGGTGGCACGGGGGCCGGTGCCGGCGCGCTCGGCATCAATCTGTATCAGGACGAGCATTGGCGCGTCGGTGCCATCGCTTCGGTCGGCTTGATCAGCGAGCGCAAGGAGTCCGACGACTCGCGTCTGCGCGGCCTCGGCGACATCGACGCCACGCCACGCGTCGGCGGCTTTGCCAGTTACAGCCTTGGCTGGCTGACGGCGGCAGGATCGGTCACCAGCGACGTCGGCGGCAACCGTGAAGGGACCGTGGCGAAGTTCGGCGTGACGGCGCGCTACCAGCCGACCGCGAGCCTGATCTTGAACGCTGGGCCCTCGGTGACGTGGGGCGACGGCCGATACATGCAGACGTTCTTCGGCGTCGATGACGCGCAAAGCCTCGCTTCGGGCCTGCCGCGATACACCGCAAAGAGCGGCGTCAGCAGCGTCGGTGTAGGCGTCGGCGCCAACTACCGTTTCGACCGGAAGTGGAGCCTCGGCATTCGCGCCTCGACCGGTCGGCTGCAAAGCGACGCCAGGAACGGTCCGATCACGCAGGACACGACCCAGAACACGGTTGCGCTGTTCGCGGCATACCACTTTTAGCCGTAAAGACGTAAAGCGCTCTCTTTGTGGTTTCGATCAGAAGATGGGTAATCATGGATATCGCCGTCGACAAACCTCGCCATCCACACGCATTCTCACGTCCGCCTTCCCGCAGCCGGCTTCTCAGGAGCCTCCATGGCTGCCTGGCGGAACGCATCGCATGGGAAACCGTGCCTGTTGCGGCCCCCGTCATTGACCTCTCGCCTCGAAAGGGCGCCCTCTCACGGGCGCTGATCAGTCGCGGAGTGCGCGAAGAGAACCTCGTGCTGGTGGACCGGGATAACGAGCGCGTCTCCTTCCTGCGCGGGCGCCATCCCGCCGCGCGCATCCTCTGCGTCGAAGCAACGCAGATCGCGACGCGGCGCGACGTGTCTTTCGGTCGGCGCGCCGGCGTCGTGGTCAGCCGCTTGGCGCTGGCCCGAATGGCGGAACACCAGGTTGCCGGATTTCTCGACGACGTATTCCAGCACCTCCTGCACGAAGACGGCGCGCTCTATCAAATCACATCGCTGCCGCGTTGCCCCGTCGCTCCAGCGGTGCTGCAGCGCCTGGGCTTATATGCCGAACGTGTAGCATGGGTCTTTTGGCACCTGCCACCGGTTGCGATCTATCGCATCAACCGGCCGTGGCTGTGGAGTCGGCTGCGTCTCTGAGGACGCAGGCGGTCACGTCCCGCCAGCATGAAGTGATGGCGAGCCGCCATATCCGCCTAACGCCGATCTAACGATTTCGCTGCCAGACTGACCCCAATCGACTCTCGAAGGGGGATTTCCATGCGACGTTCTTTCGTTGCCGTTTTTGCGTCCGCTGCGTTCGGGCTCGCTACGTTGGCGCACGCCGATACGACCTTGCTCAACGTGTCCTACGATCCGACCCGCGAGCTCTATCGCGAGGTCAACACGGCTTTTGCTGCTGAATGGAAACAGCAGGCCGGCGAAACCCTGACGATCAACCAGTCGCACGGCGGCTCTGGCAAGCAGGGACGCGCGGTCATCGACGGTCTCGAAGCGGATGTGGTCACCCTCGCGCTGGCCTACGACATCGACGCCCTGCATGAACACGGCGACCTGGTGCCGGCGAACTGGCAGACGCGGCTGCCGGACAACAGTTCGCCGTACACCTCGACCGTCGTGTTCCTGGTGCGCAAGGGCAATCCGAAAGGCATCAAGGACTGGGACGATCTGGTCAAGCCGGGTGTCGCGGTGATCACGCCGAATCCGAAGACCAGCGGTGGTGCGCGCTGGAACTATCTCGCGGCGTGGGCGTATGCGTCGAAGAAGTACGGCGGCGATGCAGCGGCAAAGGACTTCCTCGGCAAGCTGCTGAAGAACGTGCCGGTGCTCGACAGCGGTGCACGTGGCGCGACGACGACCTTCGTCGAACGCGGTCAGGGCGATGTGCTGCTGGCGTGGGAGAACGAGGCCCTGCTCGCGCTGGGCGAAGCGGGCGGCAAGGACAAGTTCGAAGTGGTGCTGCCGTCGCTGAGCATCCTCGCCGAGCCGCCGGTGTCGGTGGTCGACAAGGTCGTCGACAAGCGCGGCACGCGCAAGGTCGCCGAGGCCTACCTCAAATTCCTCTATACCGCGCAGGGCCAGGAGATCGCGGCGAAGAATTACTATCGTCCGCGCGATGCGGCCGTCGCGGCGAAACACGCGGCGGAATTCCCCGCGCTGAACCTGGTCACGATTGACGCGGCCTTCGGCGGGTGGCAAAAGGCACAGAAGACCCATTTCGCCGACGGCGGCACGTTCGACCAGATCTACGTGCCCGGCGCGAAATAGGTCGCCGCTTCCACTATCCACAGGATCTTCATGCGTCTTCGCGGGCGCCGTCACGCGCTGCCCGGTTTCGGGCTGACGTTCGGCCTGTGCGTCAGCTATCTCGCGTTGATCGTGCTGATCCCGCTGGCGGCTCTGGCGCTGAAGTCCGCGACGCTGGGGCCGGCGCAGTTCTGGGCTGCGGTCTCCTCGCCGCGTGCGCTGGCGTCCTATCGGGTCACGTTCGGCTGTGCGGCGCTGGCCGGCTTGATCAATCTCGTGCTCGGCCCGTTGCTGGCCTGGGTGCTGGTGCGCTATCGGTTTCCCGGGCGCAAGCTGATCGACGCACTGGTCGACCTGCCGTTTGCGCTGCCGACTGCGGTCGCAGGCATCACCTTGACCGCGTTGTATGCGTCGAACGGCCCGCTCGGGCGCTGGCTCGAGGCGGCGGGCTGGAAGGTCGCCTATACGCCGAGCGGGATCACCGTTGCGCTGATCTTCGTCAGCCTGCCGTTCCTTGTGCGCAGCGTGCAGCCGGTGCTGGAGCAACTCGAGCCCGACATCGAAGAAGCCGCGGCGACGCTCGGCGCCGGGCGCTTGACCACGCTCTGGCGCGTCGTGCTGCCTACCTTGTGGCCGGCGATCCTGGCCGGCTTCGCACTCGCGTTCGCGCGCGCGATCGGCGAATACGGCTCGGTCATCTTCATCGCCGGCAACATGCCGATGGTGTCGGAGATCACGCCGCTGCTGATCACCGCCAAGCTCGACCAGTACGATTACGCCGGCGCGACCGCGATCGCGGTCGTGCTGCTCGCCGCTTCGTTCCTCGCGCTGGTTGCGATCAACCTGCTGCAGCTGTGGACCGTGCGACGCCGCTCGGCGGAGGTTCGATGAGTTCGCACAGCGGCCGCAAGTCCTCGACCGCGCTGCGCGATCCGCGCTGGCTGCGCTGGAGCCTGCTGACGATCGCACTGCTGTTCGTCGGCCTGTTCCTGGTGCTGCCGCTGCTCGCCGTGTTCGGCTACGCGCTCGACAAGGGCTGGGAGACGTATCGGGCCGCCATCGTCGACGCCGACGCGCGCGCGGCGATCCGGCTGACCTTGCTGGTGACGGCGATCGCGGTGCCGCTCAACACGCTGTTCGGCGTCGCCGCGGCGTGGCTGGTGACTCGCTATGCGTTTCGCGGCAAGGGCGTCCTGCTGAGCCTGATCGACCTGCCGTTCGCGGTATCGCCGGTGATCGCCGGCCTCGTCTTCGTGCTGCTGTTCGGCGCGCAGAGCTGGCTCGGCCCGTGGCTGGCGGCGCACGACATGAAGATCATCTTCGCCGTCCCGGGTATCGTGCTGGCGACTACCTTCGTAACCTTTCCGTTCGTCGCACGCGAGCTGATTCCGCTGATGCAGGCGCAGGGCAGCGACCAGGAACAGGCCGCGATCACGCTGGGTGCGTCGGGATTTGCGATGTTCTGGCGCGTGACCTTGCCGAAGATCGGCTGGGGCCTGCTGTACGGCGTGATCCTCTGCAACGCGCGTGCGATCGGCGAGTTCGGCGCGGTATCCGTCGTCTCAGGACATATCCGAGGTCTTACCAACACGATGCCGCTGCACGTCGAAATCCTCTACAACGAATACAACCGCACGGCCGCGTTCGCGGTCGCGTCGCTGCTGGCGCTGTTTGCGCTGCTGACGTTGGTGCTGAAGCAGATCATCGGCTGGCGCGCGCAGCGCACGGCGGAGCCGGGCGCATGAGCATCGACGTCGCCGGCATCCGCTACAGCTACGGCAACGCGCCGGCGTTGAACGGCATCGATCTCAGCATCGAGTCGGGCGAACTGCTCGCCCTGCTCGGGCCCTCCGGCTGCGGCAAGACGACCTTGCTGCGCGTGATCGCCGGACTGGAATTCCCGGACCAGGGCACGGTGCGCTTCAACGGCCGCGATGTCAGCCGCGTCAGCGCGCGCAACCGCCACACCGGTTTCGTGTTTCAGCACTACGCGCTGTTCAATCATCTGACCGTGTTCGAGAACGTCGCCTTCGGTCTGCGCGTGCGACGCTGGCGCCTGCGTCCTAAGCGTGAAGAACTGAGGCGCAAGGTCGGCGAACTGCTCGAACTCGTGCAACTGGGCGAGCTCGCGCAGCGTTACCCGGCACAGCTCTCCGGCGGCCAGCGCCAGCGCGTCGCGCTCGCGCGCGCGCTGGCGGTCGAACCTGAAATCCTGCTGCTCGACGAGCCGTTCGGCGCGCTCGACGCGCGCGTGCGCGGCGACCTGCGCCGCTGGCTGCGCGGGCTGCACGACCGCATCCACGTGACCAGCGTATTCGTCACGCACGACCAGGAAGAAGCGTTCGAACTCGCCGACCGCATCGCGGTGATGAATCAGGGTCGCATCGAACAGCTGGCCGATCCACAGACGCTGTACACGCGGCCGGCGAGTCCGTTCGTCTGCCGCTTCCTCGGCGAGGTCAACGAACTTCCGGCGGCGCTGCATGCGAGCTGGTCTGGCCGCGATGCGAGCGACATCGTCGCGTTCGTGCGCCCGCACGATCTCGATTTCGAACTCGACAACGCGGGTCCGGCCACCGTCGAGAACGTGCGTGACCTGGGCCCGACCGTGCGCATCGAGGCGCGGCATCCGGCGCTGGCCAAGCCGCTGGTCGCGATCCACGAGCGAGGCCGCTTCGACGGCAACCGACTGCAGGCCGGTCAGACGGTCGCGGTGGCGGCGCGCCGCTGGACTTTGTTCAGCGGAGATGCGGCAATTTCGACGGCGCGCTGACATCCGCTTCACATCCGGTCGGCGGAAACTGCACGCGCAACCGCTACATTGTGGTATTTGGAACATTGTGGAGCGAGCCATGCGCTTTTTGATCGCCAGTCTGTTCATGCTGGGCGCCGCGTCGGCGTTCGCGGCGTCCGACACGCTCATCCTCGACGCGCCACAGACCGCCCACCTGGGGGCGTTGCGGGCCGGTGCCGCGCTCGTCGTCGACGGCGTTCCGGATGGCTTCGGCGGCAGCGCCAGCCTGCGTTTCGAGCGCATCGAGATTTACGCGCCCGGCGCGCGCGTGATCGCGGTCGATGCGAACGGCGAACACGAACTGCCGCGCAGTCCGCGTCTGCACCTGCTCGGCGCGAACGCGGACGGCAGCGTGCGCGCGAGCCTCGCGTTCGATCCCGATCTGGGTCATGTCTCCGGTTTCGGATCGGCACCCGCTGGCGCGTTCTCGATCACCGGCGAGCGCGAGGGCAGCAGCTTGCGCCTGCGCGCACGGCCGGCCGCGGATACCTTGCCGCCCGGCGTGGTGCCACAGACGATACCGAGCGACGACGCGCTGCCGACGGGTCGCGCCATGCCGGATGCGCTCACCCTGGCGCTGACCGCGACGACACCGGCGGGCGCGCTGCGCACGGCAGTCGTCGCGGTCGATACCGACAACGAGTTCATGTCGCTGCGTTTCTCGAATAATACGGCTGCCGCGACGAGCTGGCTCGGCGACCTGTTCGGAGCGATGAACGTGATGTACAACCGCGATCTCAACGTCAGTCTGCAGCAAGGTACGACCTACCTTCGCACCGCGCCCGATCCGTATTCGCTGGCTGCCGGCGTAGCTGCGAATTCGGCCGATCTCACCCAGTTCGGAAACTATTGGCAGGCGAACTACGGCAGTGTCCCGCGCGACTTCGCGATGCTGCTGTCAGGCGTTTCTTCGGGCGGCAATCCGCCGGGAAATTCGGCCTCTGGAATTGCCTGGGTGAATGCGTACTGCGAAACGCAATCGCAAGGCGGCAGCTACAGCGTCGAGAAGATCTTCACCAATCCGCAGGTGGGATTGAACTACTCGGCCCTGATCGTCGGACACGAGATAGGCCACAACTTCGGCGCGTCTCACACGCACTGCACGAATGCGGCGAACGGCAGCGCGCCGACCCCCTCTAACACGATCGACAAATGCTACAGCGGCGAATCCGGCTGCTATTCCGGCGTAACGAGCTGCCCGACGACCGGCCCCGGCCACCCGGCCGGCACCGTCATGAGCTACTGCAACATCCAAGGCTGCAACGGCGGCACCAATGTGCTGCAGTTTCACCCGACGCAGGTCAACGTGCTGAATGCGCTGATAGCGCAGAACACGCCTTCCTGCCTGTCCGCCAACACCGACGAGATTTTCTCGAACGGCTTCGACTGAGACTCGGGATTGGAAAAAAGACGGAGACACGAAGAACACGAAACAGAAGAAAAAGAAAAGAGGTCTAAACGCTTTCGGCTCTCCTCGTATTATTCGTGTTTCAGGCTTTCATCGTTCGACCTCGCCGACACTCGCCTAGATCAATCGCGCATCAGCGTCGACTTGCCGAACAAGCTCTCGACCAGGTCCACCGCCAACAGCGCGGTCTGGTTGTGCACATCGAGCGCGGGATTGAGCTCGACGATGTCGAGCGAGCCGAGCAGGCCGGTGTCGGCGATCATTTCCATGCACAACTGTGCTTCACGGTAGTTCGGGCCGCCGGGGATCGTGGTGCCGACGCCGGGTGCGATCGCCGGATCGAGGAAATCGACGTCGAAGCTGACGTGCAGATGCGTGTTCTTGTCGATGCCGTCGAGCGCCTCGGCCATCACGCGCATCATGCCGATCTCGTCGATGTAGCGCATGTCGTAGATGTCGAGCCCGGCCTCGCGCACCAGGCGCTTCTCGCCGGGATCGACGGAACGGATGCCGATCTGGCGGATCGTCGCGGTATCCAGCATCGGCGCGACGCCGCCGAGTTCGGTCAGTTCGCGCGGCCCGTAGCCGCACAGGCAGGCGACCGGCATGCCGTGCACGTTGCCCGACGGCGTCACCGTGGAAGTGTTGAAGTCCGCGTGCGCATCGAGCCAGATGACGCGCAGCGTCTTGCCGCGCTCGCGGCAATGCTGGGCGACCGCGCCGATCGAGCCGATCGCGAGGCAATGATCGCCGCCGAGCAGAATCGGCAGGCGCTCGCCGGCGAGTTCGGCGCCGACGGCGTGCATCACTGCGCGATTCCACGCGACCACGTCGGACAGATGACGATAGCCATCGACGGGCGGCTGCCAGGGATTGAACGGACCGCTCAGATTGCCGCGGTCGATCACATCGAGGCCGCGCGCGATCAGTGCTTCGCCGAGGCCGGCGACGCGCAGCGCTTCCGGCCCCATCGAGGCGCCGCGGTGGCCGGCGCCGATGTCGGTCGGGGCGCCGATCAAGGAAATCGGAGGAAAGGTGTGCATGGCGCGTCGATGCCGTTGCTGCTCGCGGGCCGGGCATGATCCGCGAAAAGCGCGGCGCCGTCACGACGCGCCGCGCGAGCCTCAGGCGAACGCCTCTCCGCTGCGGTCGGGTCGCGCCACGCAGGCGCGCACCACGGCCAGCAGCCGTTCCGCACCCTCGGCCTTGCCGAGGGCGGCATCGCAGCCGGCGTCGAGTGCCGCGCGCAGCACGCGTTCGTCGCGCTCCGCACTGAAACAGATCAATGCGATGCGCGCGAACTGCGGTTCGCGGCGCAGCATTGTGGCGATATCGGTCGCGGTCTCGCCGCGCAGCCAATAGTCCAGCACGACCGCATGGCACTGCCAGCGCGTCAGCGTCTGCCACAGCACGTCGGCGCTGTGTTCGATGCGTACCATGCAGCCGCGCGTCTCCAGCTGGGCGCCGGTCAGCATCGCCTGTACGGGGTCGTCCTCGAGCAGCAGTACACGCAAGGCTTCGCCATGGCCCGCCTGCCGCCCCACCACCTCCGCGCTGGCGCGACCGAGTTCATCCAGCAACTGGCGCACCGGCGCGGCAAGGCGCAACGCGAACGCGGCCGGCGGCTCGCGCGTTTCCGCAGCGCTCTCGTCCCAGCCGTGCAGCAGCTGGTCGGCCGTGCGCGCGCATTCGCCCAAGTGCTCGTAGCCATAGGCGAACGCGGAGCCGGCCAGCCGGTGCACGTGCGTTTCCAATTCGCGCCGATGCGCAGCATCGTGCGGGTCCGCCTCGAAGACGCGCCAGGCCGCATCGAGCACTTCGAGTTTGCGTGCCAGCGAAGCCGCATAGCGGGCGTGCAGGTCGTCGAAACGCTGGTTGGACTCGGACATCGACAATGGCCCGGTTCGCGAAGCGGCGGCCTGACGCGGCCGGACGGCTGAGGCGGTACAAGCATCGCATCCGGCGCGTGGGCACGGTGCGCGGTTCACGATCTTTTACGCCCCGGCGTGACAGCGTCATGCAACGATGCGAGCGTGACCGCGCACCCGCGCACTCCCGGCATTGCGGAGATCCCAATGAGCCATCTTACCGACCAGGTCCTCGATCAACTCGATCCTGCCACCATCCAGCAGATCGCCGCGCAGCTCGGCGTCGATCCGCAGCAGGCGCAGACGGCGATCCAGCAGGCGCTGCCTCTGGTGGTCGGCGGACTGGCGCGCGGCGCATCGACGGACGCAGGCGCCAGTGCGATCCACAGCGCCGCGGCCGATCACGCCGGTCTCGACATCGGCTCGATGCTCGGCAGCATGCTCGGTGGCGGCACTACCGGAGCGGGCGGCGGTTCGGCGCCCGGCGGTGTATTCGGCGGTGCCGGCGGCTCGATTCTCGGCAGTATATTCGGCAACCGGCAGGACCAGGCGACGCAAGGCCTCGGCCAAGCCAGCGGCCTCGGCACGCAAAACGCCGCACAGCTGCTCGCGATGCTGGTGCCGATCGTCCTGAGCGTGCTCGGCAACCTCAGCCAGCGTCAGGGCATGAGTCCCGGCGGCCTCGGCAGCACGCTCGGGCAGGAGTCACAGCGCATCGATCAGACCGGCCATGGCGGCCTGCTCGGTTCGGTCCTCGACCAGGACGGTGATGGAAAGATCGGCCTCGGCGACTTGTTCAAGGTCGGCGCCGAGATGCTCGGTTCGCGCGGACGCGCGTGACGAAGCGGGTGCGGCGTCCGCTGCGACGCCGGTCCGGAGTCACGGTCATCACGAGGCGTGAACTCGTTCGATACCCGCGGTGGCTCGCACTCGCAACCGTGGGCGTCGCCCCGCCCGGCATCGCACCTCGATGCCCTCGGCTATTCGTCGCCGAGGTGGCCGGCTAGGCCGTTGCGAACGACTTCGGCGCAGACAACGACTTCGGCGCAGACTCTGAAAACTGCGACGGACCAGGAATCGCTGCCGCTCGTCGCTGCTGGATCCGAGCGCGTGCACGCTTCGGCGCGCATCAGTAATAGCGCGGAATCGGCCCGCGCTGCGGCGTCTGCTGGTCGGACAGATCGAAGAAGAATTCGTCGATGTAGCACCAGCCCCAGCCCTCGGGCGGATCGTAGCCTTCGATGATCGGGTGCTTCGTCGCGTGGTAGTGCTTGGTTGCGTGGCGATTCGGCGACTGGTCGCAGCAGCCGACGTGACCGCAGGTGCGGCACAGGCGCAGATGCAGCCAGACCGAGCCGGTCTTCAGGCAGTCTTCGCAGCCGAGCGCGCTCGGCGTGACGGCCTGGATGCCGTCGAGGTGGGTGCAGCTGTCGGACATTGAATTCTCCTTCGCGAGCGGGCATCGGCAGAGCAAGCATAGCGACGAGGTGCCGCGGCGTCCGCTTTCGCTGCACGCGGGCTGCGCTCGATCCTGCCTAGGCACGTTGGCGGATGTTCGGAACAGGGGGCCAGCGGCGTCAGAAGTACAGGCGCGCACCGAGCTGGAGTTGCCGGTCGATCTCGAACGGCGGGTCGCCAGCGTCGATGCGCTGGTTGCGGTTGCTGCGGACCATGACCACCTCGGCGGTCAGACGAAGCCATTCGACCGGTTTCCAATTGACTGCGCAGGTGCCGGCGCTGCCGTGCTCGCGCGCGCGGCCGTCGAGGCTGCGTGGAAGCTGATCGGTCGAAAATCCGTCGACGCGCACGGCCAGCCGCCAGCGGCCGAAGGTATAGCCGAGCAGCACGTAGGCAGCACGAAACGGCGTGCTGGAACTGAAGGCCGGTACCGGCGCGACATCCGTCGAACCGCTCATCGCTTGCGCCAGCACGGTGAGGTTGCGCCAGTCCGTTTGCGCGCCGACGCTCCAGAACCGCGTGCGCCAGCTGAACACGGGCGAGACGCCGCTGCTGTGCGACGAGGGATCGGCCCGATTGTCGTAGCGCAGTACGCTGAAGGTTCCGCTGCCCGACGCCTGCCAGCTGCCGCCGGCGTACCAGCCGAGCCGTGCGTCGTTCTCGAGAAATGGATTGAATCGCAACGGTACCGCTGCGTGATTGCCGATCGCATAGACATCCGGTTCGCGCACACGCGTGCCCCAGCCCGCGGTGAGATCGCTCAGCGACCAGCCGCGCGCCGACAGCAGCTCGCCCGCGGGATCGTTGCTGCGCAGGGCCGCGGCGACGGCCGTCAGCGAACCGTGCGGCGTGCGCCATTCCAGCTGGCCTTCCGCGCCGAAACCACGCAGCTCCTCGCCGACCCAGCTGTTGATCGCCGACGGCGTCAGCGTCCACGGACTGGTCCATCCAATCGCCGTGTTCTCCAGTGAAATCGGCGGGAAGAACTCGCCGACTTTCAACGAGGTCCGCCACCGTGTGGTGGAGACCGGGCGATAGCGCAGATAGGCTTCCAGCACGGACGCGTTGTTCGGCCCCTTCGTCACGTATTGCAGATCGGCGACCGCGACCATCGACGGCGTGATCTGCCATCGACCGACGAGTCCGCCCTGTGCGCACATCGCCTGCGTGCCGCCAGCGCCGAAGCGTGTCTTGCCGAGGCCGCCGGCCGTCCAGCTCTTCGCGTCCGGCGCGGCCACCCAACGGCAGTCGAGATAGCCGTGCAGGCTCGCCTCGCCGGGGCGTGCCGACGTCGTCGCAGTCAGCAGCAGCCAGAGCAGAAGGCGGGCGAGCCTCACGAACATCGTCCGCGTGTGCGCCGGCCGAAGCCGTTCTCGACACCGCACATGCGTTCGATCGCCGCGGTATCGATCGCCTTGGCGATATGAAAGCCCTGCACGTGGTCGCAGCCGATGCGGCGCAGGAAGTCGAGTGAACGCGCGTCCTCGACGCCTTCGGCCGTGACCCGGTAGCTCAGCCGGTGGCCGAACTCGACGATCGACTGCACCAGCAGCTGATCCTTGATGTTGAACGCGAGCTCGCGCGTGAACAGCCGGTCGATCTTGATCTCGCGCACGGGCAGGTGGCGCAGATAGGCGAACGAGGACTGGCCGATGCCGAAGTCGTCGACCGCCAGTTCGACGCCGATGTCGGCGAGGCGGCGGAACACCCTCAGGGCCGCCTCGGGCTTGCCCATCACGGCGCTCTCGGTCAACTCGACGACGAGGTGGTGTGGCGCGACGTCGTGGGCGCTGAGCGCATCGATGATCAGATCGGGCAGGGTGGGGTCTTCGAAGTCGTGCGCGGAAAGATTGATCGATACCCTGAGTGCACATCCCTTGCGCGCCCAGCGTGCCACCTGCGCCACGCTGTGCTCGATCACCCAGCGGCTCAGCGCGCGGATGTTGCCGGTACGCTCGGCCAGTTCGATGAAGGCATCGGGATAGAGCAGGCCGCGGACCGGGTGATACCAGCGCACCAGCGCCTCGGCGCCGTCGATCGCATTCTTCGCCAGCGCGAGTTTGGGCTGGTAGAGCAAATGCAGTTCGTCGCGTTCGAGCGCCGTGCGCAGGTCGCTCATCAGGCCGAGACGTTCCGGCCGATGCGGATCGGTGGCCGGGTCGTACAGCGTGACTGCGTGCTCCTGGCCGACACACGCCATCAAGGCGACTTCGGCCCTGCGCAGCAGCAGGTCGGGTTCCTGGCCGTGCTCGGGCGCCATCGCGATGCCGACCGCAGGGACGGTGTCCAGGCACAAATCGGATTCGCGGTACGCGTTGGACAGCGCTTCCAGCACGCGCGTGGCCGCCGACATCGCCTGGCTCATGGTCGCGTCGGCCAGCCAGACCGAGAACTGCGTGTCCGTCACGCGTGCGACATGCGCGCTCCCGGCGGCGTCGCGCAGACGCTCGCCGGCATCGCGCATCACGCGATCGCCGATCGCGTGGCCGACCGTCTGGATGATTTCCGGCAGGCGCGTCAGGCCGACCATCAGCAGCGCGCCATCCGTGGGAGGTCCGTCGGCCGTGCCGCGCATCAGCAGTTCGGCGGCCTGCCGATTCGGCAGCGCCGTCACTGCATCGTGCGTCGCCTGGTAGTGGATATGCGCTTCGCGCTCCGAGATGGCCTGCGTCATGCTTGCGAACGCACCGGCAAGTTCGCCGATTTCGCGTCCGCCGTCCGACGGTGGACGCGCCGTGTAGTTGCCCGACGCGACGCCGCGCGCCGTCTCGGCCAGCGCTTCGATCGGACGCGCCATGCTGCGTGCGATCGCCATCGCCGCGCCGAGACCGACGATCAGACTCAGCAGCAGCAGCGCCGTCCACGCATAGACGACCTTGCGATACGGCAGCAAGGCATCGTCGAGCGAGAAGGCAAGCAGCACGGCAACCGGCGCGCTGCGCTCGGCCTCCTTGATGCGCTTGGCCAGTGCCACGAACTCGCTGGCGCCGGCGCGCACCAGGGTCGGTTGCAACGGAAGCTCGCGCCGGTCCGCCATCGTTGCCGCCGCGATGGTCGCGTCTCCGGCGCGCGCGATGTCCGACCAGCGGCCATCGTCGCTGTGCACGATCAGTTCCAGCATGTTCGGCAAGGCCGACACTTGCTGCAGACGCTGCAGCAGCGCGTCGTCGATCGGGATGCCCGCCGCGATCAGCGCGATCGGCGCGGGCGCGTAGATCGGCACGACGATCATCCAATACGCCTTGCCTCCCAGCGCGACGACAGCCGAGGCGGGGTGCGCGAACGCCGTGTCGACCAAGTCGGGAAAAGGAAACGGCTGGCCGGCGGATCGCGTGCCGGCCGTGTCCGAGCGGATCTGCCCATCGAGGTCGACGAGCAGCATGCGCTCCGCGCCGATGCGGCGGCCGTGATTGCGCAGCGCCGATTGAACGGTCCCTTCGTCGCGCTGCGCAATGGCGGCACGCAGTGCGTAATCGAGCGACAGCAGGTGCACGTTGTCTGCGACGCGGCTGGAGATGTCGTCGAGCTGACGCACGACGGCGTCCGCCTCGGCGGCCAGTTCGCGCTCACCCTCGGCGATCACGCCACGCCGCGCCACGGCGTAGACGAGCACCGCCGTCACGACCTGCACGACGATCAGCGTGATCACGAAGAGCATGGCCAGGCGAAGTCGAAAGTTCATCGTCAATAGCCGTTGCGTTCCGGATCGCTGCGGCCGGCGCGCGGATCGGGCAGCAGCGACAACGGGAACTCCAGCGAAGCTCCGCGCGCGTCGATCAGCACGTTCTGCTCGGGCGCGGCCTTGCCGGGCCGCAGTTGCGGATGCCACACATGGACCGAATAACGCCCATCGGGCAATCCGGTGAACACCACCTGCCCGCCCTGGCCCGTCTTGGCGACATGCGCTGCATCGCTGATGAGCAGGTGCGCAATCATGTGGTCATGAATATTGCAGCCGACGTCGATCTGCCCGGGGCGATCGAGCGCGACGGCGGGCGCGCTGTCGCCTGGCGCGATCACGAATTCGAAGCTCTTGGCATCGGCGAACGAATAGACGTGGTGGCGGGTCTTGTCGCTGTTGTGGAATTCGACGCGGTCGCCGGGCCGGAAGATTTCCACGTACGGAATGAAGGTTTCGCTGCGCTGGTCGATGCGCCGGGTCACCGGCGTGAACGGCAATGCTGCGTCGGCCGCTCCGCGCACTTCGATGACGGCGTCCGCCACCGGCACCGAGCTGGTCCTTTCGGAGACGAGTACGCTCAGATCGGATGCGCGCGCGAACGTCGCCACCCAGGTTCCCGCGCACAGCACGATCAAAAACCACCGACGCATCCACTTCTCCCTGAGGCCACGGTCGGATCTCCGGTCCGCGGCCTGGATACGATCGCCGCGTACGGAGCATCTGTCCGATACAGCGCCTCCATCTTGAACCCCCGCGATGTCTTCTTTTCACCTACGGCGGCACTAAAAAACACCCACGCGCGACGCGGCGGCCATTGGGAGGACCGCCGTGCCGCCGCGCGAGCAGAGCCCGCAACAGCCGGTGTTTCCTGCGTTGGGCATTCCGCCTTGCTGGCGCACTGACCTGTGCGGCGCAGCGGGCAGGTGTGTTCTGTGGTGGTTCGAAGCAAGATACGAGCCAGGACGTTTCGGTTCGCGGATACGCTGTCTCGTTTTGCAGGATTCGACGAAGCAATTCACGCGGCACCGGGTTCGCTGCATTCCCGGCGCGTGTGCTCGATTGCTCGAGCGCATCGGCGTCGGTGCGTGACGTCGTCACGGCATGCATCGCCTTGGGTGCAAACGCATGGCCGTGGCTCCGAGTGGCGAGCGGTCCGGCCGCGCGCACGTACCTGCGGCAGCCAGGGCGTGGATACGCGCCACGATCCATCGAGGGTCGAACCGTTCGCAAGAGTCACCCGCCAGGCCATTCGCAGGACCTGCTGTGAAACGACGTCCGTCACTGCTCCTCGTTCTTGCGATCGCCACGGCCACGATCTGGCCGATGAACACCCGAGCATCAGCGCGGTGGAACGCAAGGCGCTGACCGAAGCGACCGCATCGGCCCTGAAGGCCGAGTACATCGATGCCAAGAACGCTGAAGCGATGGCCGTGGCGATCATCCGGCGCGTCGGTCTGTCTTTCGTTACGCAGTTTCGCGCCGAAAGATGGGACCCCTGCATTGGATCGCGGCGTACCCGTCAGTCGGCGACCGGATGCCCGCCCGGCTGGCCGGCGATCGCGAGCAGCTCGATGTCGTAGATCAGGAGTTGATTCGGCCCGATATCGCCGCCGCGGCCGTCCTCGCCGTACAGCAGACGGCCCGGAATCCAGAAGCGGTACTTGGCGCTCATCGGCATCTGTTCGATCGCCTCGGCGACGCCCGGCGGCACGCGATTCAGCGGAAAGCCGGTGCTGTGGCCGGCCGCGTAGCTGTCCTCGAGCGAGAAGCCGTCGGGACGCTTGACGATCCAGCTCACGTCGACGGTGTCGTCCGCGTTCGGCTTCGGGCCCGTGGCGTCCTGCAGCGTGAGGTACTGCAGGCCGGACGCGGTCGTCTGCACGCCGGGCTTGGCGGCGTTTTCCTTCAGCAGCGCGTCGCCGTCGGCGGCGTTCTTCGCGGCGAGCGCCTTCCGATCGCCGGCGTGCTTCTCGCGCATGCGGCGGGTGAACTGCTGACGCGCGGTTTGGATCTCGGCGTCGCCGAGCAGCAGCTTTTCGTGTGCGTTCGCGCTGCGCAGCGCCTGCACGACGAGGTCGATGTCGACTTCGTCCGCGAGCGGCTGCATTTGTTTGGCGAGGTCGAGGCCGACCAGATAACTCGCGCGTTCGCGTTCGCTGGTCAGTGACGTCGCGCGCGGTTTGTCGCTTTTGTCGTGCGCAGCGTTGCAGCCGGCCAGCACGAGCGCGAGCACAGTAGCGAGGGAGAGGAGTTTCATGGGCTTTTTACCGGAATGAATCGAATGCGAGTCGCCGTCGTCAATCGACGACCGCGAAGGTGACCATCATGCCCTTGTCCTCGTGCTCGAGGTTGTGGCAATGGAACATGTAGCGCTGCGTGCCGCGGAACGGCTGCGCGAAGTCGAGCGCGATGCGCACGGTTTCGCCGGGCCAGACCACGACGGTGTCTAGGACGCCGAGGTCCTGCGGCGAGAGTCCGCCCGGCGCGACCTGTTTGGCGCGCAGATCTGGCGGACTGATCGAACGCGACAGCACGCGGAATTGGAAGCCGTGCAGATGCATCGCGTGCGGCATCGAATTGATCGCATTCTGGATCTCCCACGTTTCGCGGCTGCCGCGCTTGATCTCGAACGCGTTTCGGTGCCCGGTCTTGTGGAAGTTCCAGTCGTTGATGAACCAGTCGCCCTGCGCGTCCATGTTGAGGCGGAACTTGCGCACCGGCCAGGCTTTCGCATCGGGCGTCGGCGCGAGCGATGAAAGTTTCCGCGGCAGCATGCGCCGCACGGATTTTTCCTTCGCTTCGCCGACGCGCATTTCCATGAAGTCGAGCGCATGGCCCATCGCGATCGCGCCGGGATGGTCGCCCATCGGGTCGGGCGCCAGTTCGCCTGATTCGTTTTCGTCGTTCTCCATCGCATCGTAGGCGAGGCTGCGCAGGCGCACGCGCGCGCCCGCTGCGAGCTTGCCGAAATCGACCAGCACGTCGATGCGCTGCGCCGGCGCGAGGAACACGTCTTCGACGCGCCACGGCTCGGCGAGCAGGCCGCCGTCGGTGCCGATCAGGTGGAACGGCAGCGCGCCGCCGCCCTGCTGGACGAAGGCGATGCGCAGCAGACGCGCGTTCGAGACGTTGGCAAGGCGCAGGCGGTACAGCCGCGGCGTGACGTCGAGATAGGGTTCGGCCGTCCAGTTGACCAGCATCGCATTGCCGACCCAGTCGTCGGCGCCGTCTTCGCGATAGAGGATCGAATGATCCGCGCCGACCTGCTTGTCGGCGAGCATCAGCGCGAGATCGGTCTTGCCATGCACGAGGTCGAGCTGCTTCTGCAGTTCGCGCTCCTCGTCGTCTTCGACCACGACGAGGCCGGCCATGCCGCGCTGCACCTGCACGCCGGTGCGCATGTGCGGATGCGCGTGGTACCAGTACATCCCGGCGCGGTTGCGCACGTCGAAGCGGTAGCGCGCGCGCGCGCCGGCCTTGACCGGATGCAGGCCGCCGCCGTCGTTGGCTTCATCGATGACGAAGCCGTGCCAGTGGATCGTGGTCGCTTCGGCGAGGCGATTGTCGAGTTCGACGTCGATGGACTCGCCGCGCTTAACGCGCAGCGTCGGATTGGCGAATACGCGGCCGTCGGCTTGCACGGCGTAGTGCCACAGCGACGTCGGCGCGCCCGGCAGCACGGCGAAATCGCGGCTCTGCGCGACGAAGCGGTACGGCACGGAGGCATCGAGGTCGGCCAGCAGGCCGTCCTCGCGCGGGAGCTGCAGCGGGCGCGTGAAACGCTCGTACGTGGGCGCCTGCGCGGCGGATGTTCGCGTCGCGCGAGGCTGCGCGCACATCGGTCCCGCGTCGGGCTCGTCGATCGCGTGGACGGTCGCACGCATGCCGGCCGGCAGCGCGCGGGCGAAGCCGATCGCGCCGGCCACACCGGTGCCCAGCGATAGCCAGCCGAGCAGGCGGCGGCGGTGCGGATCGATCTTCGGCATTGCGCGAACAAACGTGTTCTCGGAAAGGCGCGCACTCTGCCGTCGGCGCGCAGGCAATGCAATCGGTTACGAGGGTGTCGGCGAATTTCATCTTCCTGCAACGCGCATGCAACACGACGATGCTTGGCGGGCTAGCCTCGCCTGTGTTTGGACGTCTGGATTTCTTTACATCCAAAGTGAATGAAATGCGGGAATCTGAAACAAAACGTCAACACATGAACTGCATAGTCGCGCCCCTCTCAACCGTGGGGACACCCAGTGAACATTGCACACCGCATCGCGCGGCTCACTGCCGCCTTCGCGAGCGTGGCCGCGTGCGCCTTCGCCGCGCCAGCCTTCGCCAGCGAACGCATTCCGCAGATTGCCGCCGAAGACGGCTCCTACACGCGCCAGATCGATGCCGACGACGGCATCACCTCCGCCTCGCCGGGGCAGATCTGCGAACCGGGCGCGAAGTGGATCCGCCTCGGCTTCAAGGATCTTGCGCTCAAGGGCTACGACTCGCTGACGGTCAGCGGCGACGGCGGCTCGAGCTACACCTTCGAAGGCGACAAGTGGGACGGCGTCAGCTTCTCCTCGCGCGCGATCGAAGGCGAGTGCGTGCAGATCAAGGCTTACTTCGCCGATCCGGCCAGCCACTACAGCCTCGACAGTTACCAGTACGGCGTCGAACCACTGAATGCCGGCAGCTACGTCGTGGTCGCCGCCGGCGACATCTGCAGCGGCGACGGCAACCAGCCGAACGGTGCCGGCTCGGCCTGCAAGGCGACGTCGGACACCGTCATCGCCATCAACCCGCTCGCGGTGCTCACCGCCGGCGACAACACCTACGAGAACGGCGCGCTGTCCGAATTCACCAGCATGTACGACCCGAGCTGGGGCCGCTTCAAGTCGATCATCGAACCGGCACCGGGCAACCACGAATACGGCACCTCGGGCGCGACGGGCTACTTCGACTACTTCAACGGCTCGGGCGTGCAGACCGGCCAGGCCGGCGATCGCAGCAAGGGCTACTACAGCTGGAATCTCGGCAGCTGGCACTTCATTTCGCTGAATTCCTCCAGCGGCAGCAATCCGAACGGTCCCGACGGCAACGAGCAGGCCTGGCTGGCAGCCGATCTCGCGGCGAACACGCTGCCTTGCGTGGCCGCGTACTGGCATCATCCGGTCGCCTCGGACGGCAACTACCATCCAGGCATCGCGGCGTTCAATCCGTGGTGGAACACGCTCGTTGCCGCGCACGCCGACCTGATCATCAACGGCCACGATCACAACTACCAGCGCTATCCGCCGATGTCGGCCTTCCCGCTGACGGTGGACGAGACCAACGGCGCGGTCGAGGTGCTCGTCGGCACCGGCGGCCGCTATGCCTACCCGCAGGCGAGCAGCAATCATCCGGCCGTCCTGCCGGTCGCGAGCAACTACGCCAATTCCGCCGCCAACAACGTCTGGGGCGTGCTGAAGCTGACGCTCACCGCCACCGGTTACGACGGCGAGTTCGTGCCGTCCGACGGCACTTCCAACACGTTCACCGATACGTTCTCCGGCACCTGCCACATGGCGCCGCACAAGATCGGCGGCAGCGCCGCCGGCGTTGCCGGCAGCGGCCTCAAGCTGCATCTTGCCGGGCCAAACAGCACGGACGATCTCACGATCGCCAGCAACGGCAGCTTCACGTTCAACGAGACGTTGAACTACAACGATGCCTACACGATCAGCATCGCCCAGCAGCCGTCGTCGCCGGTGCAGACCTGTGCCCTCGTCAATGCCAGCGGCACGGTCCAAGGCGCCGACATCGGCAACGTTCAGTTGAGCTGCACGACCCGCACCTGGAACGTCAGCACCGGCGCGACCGGCCAGGGCACGATCGATCCCCCGACGGCGATCGTCAACGACGAAGCGACCCAGGCCTTCACGCTGACGCCGGCCACCGGCTATCACATCGACGCGGTGAACGGCTGCGGCGGCACGCTGAACGCGTCGACCTACACGACCGGCCAGGTCACCGCCGATTGCGCGATCGCCGCAACGTTCGCGATTGACACCTACACCTTGAGCTACAGCACCGACGGCACCGGCACGATCAGCGGCACGCCCGTGCAGACCGTGGACTACGGCAGCAGCGGCACGGCCGTGACCGCGGTGCCGAACGCGCACTACCACTTCGTACAGTGGAGCGACGGCGTGCAGACGGCGACGCGCACCGACAGCAACGTCACCGCGAACCTCAGTGTCGCCGCGACCTTCGCGATCGACAGCTATACCCTGACCTACGCGGCCGGCGCAAACGGTTCGATCAGCGGTGCGGCGTCGCAGACGATCGCCTACGGCGCGAGCGGCTTGCCGGTGACGGCGGTCGGCAGCACCGGATACCACTTCACGCAGTGGAGCGATGGTTCGACCGCGAACCCGCGCACCGATGCGAACGTGAGCGGCGACCTCAGTGTCAGCGCAGCGTTCGCGCTGAATACCTACACGGTCGGCGCGGTCATCGAGGGTGGCCAGGGCACGATCACGCCGGACTCGCAGACGATCAGCCAAGGCGCGACCGCGAGCTTCACGTTGCTGCCCGCCGCCGGCTACCACGTCGACACGGCGTTCGGCTGCGGCGGCACGCTGGGCGGCTCCACGTTCACGACCGACGCGATCACCGCCGACTGCGCAGTGCACGTGCTGTTCGCAATCGACACGCACACGGTCGGCACGAGCATCGTCGCCGGCACCGGCACGATCTCGCCGTCTGCGCAGACCGTCGACTACGGCACCACCGCGACGTTCACGCTGGCGCCGGCGACCGGCAACCACATCGAATCGGCGAGCGGCTGCGGCGGCGCGCTGGATGGTTCGACCTACACGACCGGCGAAGTCAGCGCAGATTGCACGGTCAGCGTCAGCTTCGCGCTCGACCAGGTCGCCATCAGCGCCACGGTCGAAGGCGGCCACGGCACGGTCACGCCGGATACGCAGATGATCGCCTACGGCGCCGACGCGACGTTCACGCTGACACCCGATCCGGGCTACGTCGTCGACGTGATCGGCGGCACCTGCCCGGCCGGTACGTTGAACGGCGGCGTCTACACGGTGCCGGACCTCACGTCGGCCTGCTCGTTGACGGTCAGTTTCGCCGTGAATAGCGGCGAGGTGATCTTCGAAAGCGGTTTCGAACAGGCACCGTAGGCACAGCCTATCGGGCGCGGCATTTTCGCCGCGCCCTACGCCAAAAAACGGCGCGGCCTGACCGCGCCGTTTTTCGTTAGAAATAAGATCATTCGAGGTGCGACGTGCGCCGCGCCGCGAGCTGCGCGCCTAGGCAAAGCGCGCCTGCAAACGCCCCGCGTAGTCCCCGGCTTGTCCAACACCCGCCGTATGCCCCGGTCCCACGCGCTTTGCCTGCCCCAATCGGCATCACGCAGGAGTGGGTCGATCCGATTGGCGCGCGTGTCGGCTTCGGTCTCGCTCATGGTCGTGCGTAGCCGCCCTCGCGTTGCGCGCGAATGGCGAGTATCAAGGCAACATCGATCAACGACAGATAGCGATAGAGTGCAACGTATCCAGGTGTGCCACGACCAATGATCAATTCGCGTTTATCGTCACCTGCCGGGCGGCCGATGAATGGGTTCTCTGCGAGCACGTCGAAGGCGCTGACGATTTCGTCCCCCCGGGCCTCGGCACCTTCGATCTCATGACGCTGCAAATGCTCCACGATTCGGTCGAGATCCTCGATCACTCCCTGCGCCAGCCTGACGCGCGTCACGTCATCGACCCAGCTTGCGCGCCAGCGGCCGCTTCGCGTTCTTTCCGGCGAGCCGGTTCTTAAGGTAGATGCGCGCTTCCTCCCACGGGACGCTCTTTCCGGACTCGAGGAATTGCGCGTAGCGTTGATCCGCGACTGCATCGAAGTCGACGCGACGCTCGACTAGATCGGCTTTCTCCGCAATCGCTTCCAGAATGAAATTGTGCGACGTCGTTCCTGCCTGTTCCGCCGCTTCTGCAACGCGAGCCTTGAGTTCGTCAGGTAGGCGGATGGTTGTGGTGCTCATGAAAACGCTCCGGGTCGGCATCATCTTTCGGAATGTAGCACGTTTGTGTCACATCGGCGAATGACGTTGAATGTCAGGTCGGTTGGCCGAGAAGGCTGCTTGGAAAAGGGACTGGTGGAGGGTTGCTACGTCTGCGAGGCAAGCGAAATAGTGGCGCTGTAGATTCTGAGTCTGCCTCTCCAGTTGATGGATATCGACGCAGACTTCTTGTTGATACTGGATTGAGGAGAGGTCAACGGGGAGATTCTTTATAATGCCGATATTGAGACCGTCCATGCCGACCCTCTCGATTGCGCATCTGAATACGTGAGCGCTTTTGGGCATAGTAAGAAAGTCGAGTACGGACCATTTCATTGCGGGAATATTCGTCGGCTGCCGATTTAGCCTCGAGCCAACTTCAAAAACTAGCGCTTTCGCAACGCAGACCGCCGGAGGGGATTCTAAACTCTTCAAAACGGTGGGCCGGGCAAGTCATGCCGCGCTCAAGCTTTAGCTCTTAGATCATCCGGATAGTCCGCCCATGCTGCATCATTTTGCGCGGCTCCGGCCGCCGCTGTGCGCGGTTGTAGGCTGCGCGAACTTTGTTGCGCCCCGCATGCGCAAGCTGGCGTTCGATCAATTGCGGGGTGCCAGCCCCTCTCGTTCAAGCGCGTGGAGCCATCGCGCGGAACCCATGCGCGGTCATCTGGTCGCCGGTGTAGTCGAGCCGGCGCGAGCGTCGAGGATGGCCGAGTGGTGCATCCGCTTTGGTGTCTTCGCGGCACCACGAAGCTCGGCACTCGGGTCGCGGTCAGGGCGCGCGGTTAGCGATGGCGTAGCGGAACACCTGGCGGCGCGTCGTGCAAGACCTCCGTAGGTGATCGCGCTTAGCGCCCGGGACCTGCCGCGGTACCTAACTTCCGCAACGACTTGTCAGGAGGTGAGCCTGACCCCGTTCTTCGCCAGTCCCGCACCCTATGCAGTCAAACCCTCAGGCTCGTCCAGTCCATGGGCCCGGCAACCGGCGCTCAGCGTATTGGCCAGCAGGCAGGCGATCGTCATCGGCCCTACGCCGCCCGGTACCGGCGTGATCGCTCCGGCCACGGCAGCCGCACTTGCGTAGTGAACGTCCCCCACCAGCCGTGTCTTGCCGTCGCGCAGGATCCGGTTGATCCCGACGTCGATGACCGTGGCCCCGGGCTTGATGAAATCACCGGTGATCATCTCGGGCCGGCCCACGGCCGCCACCAGAATATCCGCGCCCCGGCACACGGCCGCGAGGTCCCCGGTGCGTGAATGCGCGATGGTCACTGTGCAACTGTCGCGGAGGAGCAGCTGCGCCATCGGTTTGCCCACGATGTTGGACCGCCCCACGACCACCGCGTTCAGCCCCGACAGCGATCCATGATGATCGCGCAGCATCATCAGGCACCCCAGCGGCGTACAGGGAACCATGCTCTTCTGCCCGGTCCCCAAAAGCCCGACATTCAAGACATGAAATCCGTCCACGTCCTTGGCCGGATCGATCGCGTTGCTCACCCGATCGGAATCGAGATGCGCCGGCAGCGGCAGTTGCACAAGCATTCCATGCACCGCCGGATCGGCGTTGAGGCGCCCGATCAGCGCCAGCAGTTCGGCTTCCGAGGTCGCAGCATCCAGACGGTGTTCGTACGAATTCATGCCGACCTCGACGGTCGCGGCACGCTTGTTCCTGACATAGACCTGGGATGCCGGGTCCTCGCCCACCACAACCACGGCCAGGCCCGGCGTTATGCCCTTCGACCTGAGCCCGGCCACAGCCTGCGCCACCTGCGCGCGCACGCCCGCAGCAAAGGCCTTGCCGTCGATTACCTTGGCCGTCATCGCCTGCTCCGGGTCCATGGTCGGGGATGGCGGCTCGGTCGACTCAGGACAAACCTTCGACAAAACCTTGCTCGTTCACGCGGATCACCTCGGCGCTCGGCACCTTGGGCAGGCCCGGCATCGTCATGATGTCCCCACAGATGGCCACAATGAAACCCGCTCCCGCCGACAGCCGCACTTCGCGTACCGGAATGGTGAAGCCGGTGGGCGCGCCACGAATGGCGGGGTTGGTGGTGAAGCTGTACGGGGTTTTCGCGATGCAGACGGGCAGATGCCCGTAGCCCGCCGCCTCCCACGCCTCGAGTTGATCCCTGATCGACGGGTCGGCATCGACCCCGTCGGCGCGGTAGATCGTCCTGGCGATGGTTTCGATCTTGGCAAACAGGCTCACCTCGTCGGGGTAGAGCGGAACAAAGTTCGCCACACCGCTTTCGGCCAGCGCCACGACATGATGCGCGAGCGCCTCGATCCCGGCAGAGCCTTGCGCCCAGTGCCTGCACAGGAACGCGCTGGCCCCGTGCTCGGCGACATACGCCTTGACCACGTCGACCTCGGCATCGGTGTCGGAGAAAAAGTGATTGATCGCCACCACCACCGGCACGCCAAACCCTTTGACATTGTCGATGTGGCGGCCAAGATTCGGGCAGCCGGCCTGCACGGCTGCCACGTCCTCGATGGCCAGATTCGCCTTGGCCACGCCACCATTCATCTTCATCGCGCGAACCGTCGCCACGATCACGGCGACCGCGGGCGCAAAGCCGGCCTTGCGACATTTGATATCGAAGAATTTTTCCGCGCCAAGGTCGGCGCCGAAGCCCGCCTCGGTCACTACATAGTCGCCCAGGCGAAGCGCTGTCCTGGTGGCGATGACGGAATTGCAGCCGTGCGCGATATTGGCAAACGGGCCGCCGTGCACGAAGGCCGGATTGTTTTCCAGCGTCTGCACCAGGTTGGGCTGCATCGCGTCTTTCAGCAGAACGGTCATCGCGCCATCGGCCTTGATGTCGCGGCAACGAATCGGCTTGTCGTTCCGGGTATAGGCCACCACGATGTCGCCCAGCCGCGTCTGCAGATCGTCTAGGTCGTTGGACAGGCACAGGATCGCCATCACTTCGGAGGCTGCAGTGATGTCGAATCCGGTGTGGCGCGTAACACCGTTCGAAGCGCCGCCCGAGGACACCACGATATCGCGCAAGGCCCGGTCGTTCATGTCCATCACGCGGCGCCACGTGACACGGCCCTCGTCGATGTCCAGGCGGTTGCCCCAGTGGATGTGGTTGTCGATCATCGCCGCCAGGAGATTGTGCGCGGAGGTGACGGCGTGGAAGTCGCCGGTGAAATGCAGGTTCATCGCTTCCATCGGCACAACCTGCGCATAGCCGCCGCCCGCAGCACCGCCTTTCATCCCGAAGTTCGGCCCGAGAGAAGCCTCGCGGATGCAGACGATGGCCTGCTTGCCGATCCGGTTCAGACCATCGCCGAGACCGACCGTTGTGGTCGTCTTGCCCTCGCCAGCGGGCGTCGGATTGATCGCGGTCACCAGGATCAGCTTGCCCATCGGCCGCGTCTGCAGTGACTCGATGAAGGCCTGGCCCACCTTCGCCTTGTCGTGACCATAGGGCAGCAGTTGTTCTGCCGGAATGCCAAGTTGCGCGCCAATTTCCATGATGGGCTTCTTGAGAGCTTCGCGCGCTATCTCGATATCGGCCTTGAAGGCCATGCCTCGTTCCCCCCGGTTACGCAAACCGCGACTGTACCCGGCGGAGCGAAGCATGCGCCATCGGGGGAGTCGGTTTTCGGGTTGGCTCGGTGTCATCGCGGGTCATGACCGATCCTCGTTCTCGGCGCGCGTTGGTTCGCAGGCCATCGAGATAGTCTGCCCATGCCTGCATCATTTTCGGGAGCTCGGACAGGTGTTGCGCACGGTTGTAAGCAGCGCGAACCTTTTCGTCACGAAGTTGCCGGTGTATCCATCGATCGTACGAAGCAATTTGCCTATGGCGTCAGCGTCGAGGATGCCCGCAGTGCTTCTGCTTCGGTGTCTCCAGGGCACCACGAAGGTCGGCACTGGGTCGCGGTCATCGCGTGCGGTAGCGATGGCGTAACGGAACGCCTGCGCGCATCGCTGCTGTAGGCGCTGGGCCGTCTCAGGCTTCCTTCGGCTCTCATGCGACGCAGTACAGCCAGAAGCTCGAGCGGCGTGATGTCGGCGATCGGCCGCGGCCCAAGCCACGGGAAGGCGTGCGTCTCCAGCGTCCACGTCGCCTTCTCCAGCGTGGTCTCGCCATGTGGCCCTGCTTGGCGAGCCACTCGCGTGCGATCGTCTCGAAAGTGTTTCCCGTCGACACGCGCCTGGCGATATTCTCCGCCCGTCGCTTGTGCTGGATCGATGCCATCGCGCAGCAGGCCTCGCGCCGCGTCTGTCGATCGCGCGCGGCACTCGACGACCTCGGCGCTCATTTGGTGCCGCTTATCTGACTCGAACAGATGACCTACCGCTTACAAGGCGGTTGCTCTACCAACTGAGCTAAAGCGGCGCGGCGCGCATTCTAGCAACCGGGAACCGCGTCTCCTAGAAGCAGGAGATGGTTTCTTCGCGCAGGTCGTGTGCGCCGGCGAGGCGGCTGCGCCAGTCCGGGGTTTCGGTGCCGGAGAGGGCGAAGTCGAGCCAATAGGCCGGCAGGTCCTCGGTGCGTGCATTGGTCTGCGGCGCGAAGCCGAGGCCGGCGAGTTCGGCGCGCCGGCGCTCCGCGTTGCCCTGGTCGCGGAACAGGCCGAGCGAAATGGTGTTCTGCTGGTCGCCGGCGGTGACGACGTAGTAATCGCGCACGCCTTTGGCCGACAGCGATCGCGCGGTCGCGAGGGCTTGTTCGCGCGACGCCATCGCCGGCAGATAGACCCAGTAGCCGCGCGCCTGGGTGGTGTGCGTTTCGTGGAACTGGATGCGCCGGGTCAGCGGCGTCAGTACGTTCATTGCGGCGCGCAGATCGGCTTGCGTCGGGAACGGTCCGATCGAGCGGCAACGGTCGTTGGCGAGGTCGGCCTTGCTCTCGGGCGCTTCGGCCAGTTCCGCGCCGGCCGCGGCGCCGCCGCCGTCGCGTTCGGCCAGCAGGACGAGTTTCGGCACACCGGCATCGACCGCCGCGGTCGCGGCCGCGCGCGGCGGCTTGGCGAAGGCGAGCCAGCAGGCGGCGCCGACGTTCAAGGCGAGCAGCAGCAGGAACAGCGCGCGGACAAACATCGGACGGGGTCGGGCCTGCGGCGGGGACGAATCAGGATTCTAGCCGGCTGTCGAGTCCGCATCTGCCGCCCACAGTGCAAGACCGCGCAGGACGAGGTCGTGCACGCGCTCGGCGTCGGGCAACAGTGAAGTGAGTTCGTCGCCGCCGCCGCCGGTCAGCAGCAATGCGGGCACGGCGCCGAGTTCATGCGCGGCCGCGCTGCGAAAGCGATCGACTGCGCCGGCCGCGGCGTACAGCGCGCCGGCGAACACCGCATCCGCCGTGCTGTGCGGAAGTTCGCGCCACTGGCCTTCTGACGTGCCGACGCGTGCGGTCGCACCGAGCAAGGCCTCGCGCATCAGGCGTGGGCTGGCGACGATCAGGCCGCCGCGATGGGTGCCGTCCGCAGCCAGCGCGTCGATCGTCAGCGCAGTGCCGACGCTGACCAGCACCTGCGCGCGCGCGCGCTCCGCCTGCAGCGCGACGAGCCCGAGGAAGCGATCGACACCAAGTCGCTGCGGCTGCGTGTACGCGTTGCGCACGCCGAGCGCGACGGCCGGGCTGCGCAGGAACTGCGCATCGAGATGGAAACGTTCCCGTACGCAGGCGGCCAGTTCCTCTTCGCGCGCGGCACCGACCACGCTGGCGACGAGCACGCCTTCGACACGATGCAGGCCGCTCCACTCGCTGCGCAACGCCGCCGCCAGCGGCCGCTCCAGATGCGCGAACACGCCGCCCGCCTGCATGCGGCCGTGCGTCAGCGTGGCCCATTTCAGGCGCGTGTTGCCGAAGTCGATCAGTAGCTTCATCGCTGCGCCCTCACGCTGACTTCGCCGCTGTCGATGCTGCGCTCGCCGTCGGCGAAGGCGACTCGCAAGCCGCCGCGCGCGTCGACGCCGCGCGCGATGCCGTCGAGGGCGGCGTCGCCGCGCAGCACGCGCACGTGGCGCTCGCGCAGTGCATCTCGCTGCGCGAACGCGTCGGCGAAGGCAGCGAAACCATCGACGCTGAATCGATCGAGCGCGTCGATCAATCGTACGAGCAGGCGCGCGACGACGAGGTCGCGCTCGGGCGCGTTTGCGCCCGCCAGGCGCGCGAGATCGGTCCACGGTTGCCCGATCGCGGCGCCTGCGGCCGCGTCGATACGCATGTTGAGGCCGATACCGATCACTGCATGGCAGGGCCCGATCGCGTCACCGCCGAGCTCGACCAGGATGCCGCCGAGCTTGCGCGCGTCGACGACGATGTCGTTCGGCCATTTCAGGCCGACCGCGTCGATGCCGCAATCTTCGAGCGTTTGCGCAACGGCAATGCCGACGACGAGGCTGAGCCCCGCCAGCGGCGCCATGCCGGCGTCGAAGCGTTTCAGCAGCGACAACGCGATGCCGCCGGTCAGTGGCATCCGCCAGCTGCGGCCGCGCCGGCCTCGCCCGGCGGTCTGTACTTCGGCGAGGCAGACGAGCAGATCGCGCGGATCGGTCGATGCGCGGCGCAAGAGCTCGCTGCTGGTCGAATCGAGCTGCCAATGGACGTCAAGGCTGCCGAACCGTTGGCGCAGCGCCGGGGGCGACAGCGCCGAGATCCGCGCTGCGTCGAGGCGGTCTAGCGGCGCCTCCAGCCGATAGCCACTGCCCGCTTGCGCCGCGATCGGCAGACCGAGCTCGCGCAGGCGCTCGATCTGCTTCCACACCGCGGCACGGCTGACACCCAGGCGTTCGGCCAACGCGCTGCCGGACACCGCTCGGGCGTCGGCCAGTTCAGCCAGCAGGCGCGGCGCGGTCTCGCCGCGGCCGCCCGCCGGAGGTTTTTTCTTCACTGCGCGCGAGGTCAATGGGCGAGGGCACGATCGAGGGCGTCGTCGCAGTTTAGCCGCGACGACGGTAAAACAAGGCGAACCGTGCAACCTTTAGCGGCCGCGGCGCATCCGACCCGATGCTCGCGTTAAGGGTGCAGCCGGCGGACTGTCCGCCCGCTGTCCGCCGGTGTCCGGCGGACGCCCGTGCGAGCCGCTCCGCTGCCTTGCGCGCAAGCCGGAGCGCGGGCCATGACCAATGGCACGCTACATGCTAAAGCCGCGCATGGCTGGAGTCGGGGAGTGGATCATGCGAGCATTGTGGAATCCCTTGGCCGCGCTGCCGGGAGCACCCCGATGAAAAAACTTGCGTTTGTCCTCGTGGCCGCGGTGGCCATGCTGTCCGGCGTCGCCGCATGGGCGCAGGAAGCACCGTTGCGCGGGGTCGGTCTGCTCGCCTTGAACGCGAGCGATGCATCGAGCGGCCTCGGTAATACGCAGCCGCGTGGCGCGCTGGTCGAAACGCCGGACAGTGGCGGTGGCGGCACGACGACGCGCAACGGGCGTGGCGCCGGCGATATCGGTCCGGCCGCTCGTCTTCCGCGCGCCGAAGAAGCGGCCACGCACACCGTGCCGGATGCATTGCCGCCGGCGATATTGCCGCACGGCGACCCGGCGACACCGGCCGCGGCCACGCCGAAGCGCCCGAGCTACCGCTGGCAGTCGCTGGTGCCCGGCGCGATCAAATGAGTCGTGCGGCCGCGTGATCGGCCGCTGGCTGCGCCGACTCGGCCGTACGTTCGCCGCGCCCGCCCGCATCGACGATGACGCCTGGCATAGCCTGCTCGGCAGTTCGCCGCTGTTCCAACGCCTGACTTCGCACGAGCACGCCGCGCTGCGCACGCTGAGCGAGCGTTTCCTCGCGCGCAAGCGCTTCACGGCGGCTGCCGATCATGTATTGACCGATGCGCAGTGCCTCGCGCTTGCGGCGCTCGCCTGCCTGCCGGTGCTGCACCTCGGCTTCGACCGGCTCGCCGGCTGGCGCGAGGTGATCGTCTACCCCGGCGAATTCCGCGTGAAGCGCGAATACCACGACGAGCGCAGCGGCGTCGTCACCGAAGGCGAGGACGATCTCATCGGCGAGGCGTGGGAACGCGGTCCGCTGATCCTGTCGTGGGCCGATGTCGCGACCGACCTCGAAAACCCGTTCGACGGATTCAACGTCGTCGCGCACGAGATCGCGCACAAGCTCGACATGCTCGACGGGGCCGTCGACGGCGTACCACGGCTGCCGCGGCACATCACGCGGCAGGAGTGGCTGGCGGCAATGCAGCCGGCCTACGATGCGCTGGTGCGCTCGGTCGAGCGCGGCCGCGACAGCTTGATCGATCCTTACGCGGCCGACAGCGTCGACGAGTACTTTGCCGTCGTCAGCGAGCTGCACTTCTCCGATCCGCGCCTGCTGCGCCGTGCGGCGCCGGCGGTCGGCACCCTGCTCCAGCGCTTCTATGGTCCGGCCGCCGATGCAACTTTGGTTGCAGCGACGGGGTCGGACCGGTAGCCTGCGCGGTCCGCAATCCCAAATGCCGCGCGGGCGTCCGTACCGCGACCGTTGCCGTCCATGCCATTGAAAACTCTACTTCGCGCCTCGGTGCTCGTATTGCTCGCCTCGCCGCTGCCCTTGCTTGCGTGCAGCGGCCGCCTGCATATCGAATTGGAACAGGCCGGCGTCTACGCGCTGGACCATGCAGCGATCGTTACGGCGCAGCCGGGCCTCGCCGACTGCGCGGCCGGCGATCTGGTGCTGACCCAGGCCGGCAACGAAGTGCCGCTGCGCGTCGTCGCTGGCGGCGAGCATTTCGCCGACGGCGACCATATCGAATGGATCGGGCAGCCTCTGCACGGTCCGGAAAGCTGGTACGACACGTACAGCGTCAACAACGTCTATCTGCTCGGCGCCAAGCCCGGCACGCATGCGCGCATGCGCGACGCCGATGCCACTGCCGGCGGACGCGCGGCGCTCGAGCGCAGCCTGCACATCGAGCAGGAAAACCTGATGATCCGACTCGACCAGACCCAGCAGAAGCCGGGCGAGGAGTCCGACATCTGGCAATGGGCGAAGCTGACCCAGGTCGATCCAAAGCCGTTCGAGACGAATTTCGATCTGCCCGATCTGGATGCGCATGCGACGACGCTGAGCTTGACGCTGAACTTGCGCGGATTGTCCGACCTGCCGCCCGCGCCAAAGAACAAACGCGCGAAACCCGACGACCACGTCGTCGAGGTTCTGCTCAATGGACATGCGGTATCGACGCTGCATTGGAATGGCCGCGACGAGGAACGCCGTACGTTCGACGTGCCGATCGCCGGTCTCAAGGCGCGCGCAAACACGCTGAGCCTGCATGTGCCCAAGCGCGCGTCGGCGACCGATGCGAAGGCCGACGTGGTCGATGTCATCATGTTCAACTGGCTGGAAGCGCGCTATCCGCTCGGCGGAGACCTGGACGCCGGCGCGTTGCCACTGGCCGTGCGCGCGGAAGCGAACGCGCCGCTGCAACTGAGTTACCGCGGCGATGGTTTGCCGCTGCTGTATGGTGCCGACGGCGTGCTCCGGCCGGGACGCTCGCTCGGTGCCGGCCGCTATGCCTTCGCACCGGCGCCGGTCGGCGTGGAGCTGTTCCCGGCGCTCGCAGGCCAGCTTGCCAGGCCGCTGGCGTTGCGTGCGGTTGCCGAAGGCGATTGGCAGCATCCCGCGACAGCGTACGACTATCTGATCGTCAGTCATCCGAGCTTGATCGATGCGATCAAACCGCTCGCCGAATTCCATGAGAAGCGCGGGCTCAAGGTCGGCATCCTCGACATCGATGCGGTCTACGATCAGTTCAACAACGGCATCACGCATCCGCGCGCGATCCGTCAGCTCGTCGACATCGCCTATCACACCTGGCCGACGCCGCGCCCGCGTTTCCTGCTGCTGGTCGGCGATTCCAGCTACGACATCCGCCACGACACCTACAACGATGGCAACTACGCGAAATGGGTGGATCAGGAACTGCTCTATCCGAACGCATTCGGTGCGATCGGCGGCACGCCGTACAAGAATCAGCCGCGCAAGCTGGCCGATCGCAATCTGATCCCGACGTGGCAGTTCCCGTCGCCGGAAGGCCAGTCGGCCAGCGACAACTGGTTCGGTGCCGTCGATGGTGACGATTGGCATCCGGTCGTCGCGGTCGGGCGCTTCCCGGTGGTCGAGCCGGCCGAAGTCAAGGCGATCGTCGACAAAACGATCGCTTACATCTCAAAACCGCAGCTCGGTGGCTGGCGCCGCGACGTGATGTTCATCACCGACGAGATCGACTCGTTCAAGAAGGCCTCCGACGAGATCGCCAGCGGCCTCGGCAAGGAAGGCTTCCTCGCCGACAAGGTCTACGCGAGCCCGAAGGAATCGGACAACCTCGCGCATCAGAGTGCGATCCGCGACGGCATCGACGAGGGCCGCCTGCTGGTGCACTTCATCGGCCACGGCGGCCGCTACATCTGGCGCACCGGTCCGCCGGATCTGCGCAAGAACCACGATCTGTTCACGCTCGACGACGTTTCTTTGCTGAGCAACAGCGAACGCCTGCCGATGATCCTGTCGATGACCTGCTACTCGGCGCCGTTCGACAATCCTACCGAGGATTCGATCGGCGAGAAGTTCCTGCGCGAGCCGGCCAAGGGCGCCGTCGCGGTGTTCGCCGCTTCCTGGCGCAACTCGCCGTCACCAGATTTCAGCAAGAGCATCATCGGCGAACTGCTGAAGCCGGGTGCAACGATCGGCGAGTCGATCGTGCGCGCGAAAAAGACGACGAAGGATCGCACGCTGGTGGAGATGTACAACCTGCTCGGCGATCCCGCCGTGGTGCTGGAAAGGCCGCAGGACAGCGCACGCGTCGCGCGCGCCGGGACGCGCTGGGACGACGGCGTGGTCGTCGACCTCGACCAGCCGAACTTCGACGGCAACGTCGTCGTGGATTGGCTCGATGCGAAGGGCCTGCGTCTGAGTTCGGCCACCTATCGCACGAGCGAAAGCCGCTTCCGTCTGGCGGCGCCGGCTGCGGCGCACGGCAAACTCGCGCAGGTGCGCGTCTACGCGGCATCGGTGGCGAGCGGGCGCGATGCGATCGGCGGTTTCGACGTCGTCGAGCCGACGCCGCGGCCGGCCAAGCCGATGCGTGTCGCGCTGGCCGAATGGTGGCGCAGACTCACCGCGCCGCCCTATCGGCCGCCGGTGCGCCACGCCGACACGATTGCCATCCTCGACTTCGACGCTGCCGCCGCTGCGCAGCCGGCAGCGAAGACACAGAATGCTGCAGCGCCCGCCGCGGCAGCTTCGGCAAGCGCCGTACCCTAGCGGACTCCGCGCCGCATCGACGCGTGCCGCAGCGGTTGCTCAGTCGTCGCTGCCGCCAACGTCGCCGCCGTCGCCGCTCGGCTCGTCGCTGCGCGCCTTGTCGAGGACTGCCTTGAGCGCCTCGTTGCTCGCAAAGAACGCATTTTCAGCGTGCGCCGGAGCAATGCGGATCGAAGGGGGTTCGAGTTTCTGCAGGGTCGCAGCCTGCCCGGAGTTCGCGCGCCAGTCGGACAGCTTGAGGCTCTGCATGGTGATGCCGAGTGCAGCGAGAGCGATCACCGCGCCGGCCTTCAGTGGCAGTTTCGTATTGCTGAGGGCACGCAGATGCGCCAGGCAGACCGTCGCGAAGGCGACCCATGCGGCGACGTAAACCGTGTTCGACAGATGCGTCCACGACAGCGCGAACGCGCCGAGGTCGCTGAGCTGGTCGTATAGCGAGAAAGCGAGCAGGCCGGCGCTGACGATCAGCAGATGCAGGCCGAAACGCGCCTGACCGCTGAAGACGCGCGAAACCACGCTCCACAGCGTGGTCCATACCGCGATCGCGATCGCGATCGTCGCCAGCGGCGTCAGATAGCGGATCAGTTTCGGTTCGCCGGTTTCACTGAGCCACAGGCCGAGCCATTCCAGCGCGAACAGGAGTGCGATGCAGACGATTGCCAGCGGCCAGCGCGGCGCGCTGCGCGCCAGCGGCAACTCGGCCGGCACCGCATCGGCGGCACGGCGCAAGCGCAAGCCGGTGTGGCCGACGAGCACCGTCGTCGCAGCGCCGAGCACGATGCGTTCGCGCCGCGTGCGCTCGCCGTCGACGACCAGTCCATTGATGCTGCCGAGATCCTCGGCGATCCAGCTGCCGTCGTCGCCGTAGGCGATGCGCAGGTGATGCGCGGCGACGTGCGGGTCGTCCAGCACGATGTCGTTGTCGTAGGCGCGCCCGAGCGTGATCGCGTTCGCCGTCACGCGCGTGCGCGAGACGACGTCGCGATGACGCCCGAGAACCTCGAGCCAGGGTCCGTCCGCTGTTGCCGGTTTCGCCCGCGTCACTTCGTCCATGCGATTTCTCCCATGAAACGCTTCGCCAGCGCCAGCGCGTTGTCGTAGCTGACGCCTTGCAGCGCCAAGCGCGACACCAGCGCTTCCTTGTCGCGATCCTGCGTCACGGTGGTCACGGCGACGTCGTAGAGACCGGCGAAGTCGCGATAGGCACGCGCGCACCAGACGGCGCGCAGCGTCGGTGCAGTCGCGGCATCGACCGGCGCGACGAAATCCTCGTGGCATTGCGGCTGGGTCAGGCGCTTGCGCGACCACGAGCGCGACATCGACGCCGCACCGTAGTACTGCGAAAGGAACGCGGCGAACTGGAACGCGTTGAGATCGACGCTGCGCACATAAGCATGCGTCAGCTCGCTGCGTCCGCTCTCGATGTCCTCGGCGATGAACAGCGAGCTTTGCGAATTGCAGCTGGAGCTGTCCATCTGCGCACGCGGCTTCGGCGTCTGCTCGGCGTTCGTGCGCGCCCAGCAGTTGAACCAGTCGGCGGCGCTCTCCGGCGCCTGATAGGGCCCGAATTTCGTCGAGCGGAAGCCCTTCTCGTCGAGCGCGCGATAGAAACCGTCCTGCCAGGCGAGCAACTGGCGGTCGATCTCTTCGCGTGCCTGCGCGAGCGTCAGCGGCGTGTTCTTGCGTGCCCGTTCCAGCAACGCGGTCGCCTTGCGTGCCGGCACCAGAAAGCTGACCAGTTCTCCGTCGAGCCGCTTGGCGACATTGATGCCGACCACCTTGCCCGCGCCGGTGACCGCCGGCCCGCCGCTCATGCCCGGATTGATCGCGCCGGTGAAATGCACGCGTTCGTTGTAGCTGCGCTCGACCAGGCCGTTGTAAGTGCCCTCGACGATCGTGAAGCCGAGGTCGAGCGGATTGCCCATCGCATAGACGCGCTCGCCGCGGGGCAGCTCGCTGGCGACGGCGGTCGGGTCGAACTCCAGATGCGGCAGGTCGGTGCCGTCGAGCTGTACCACCGAGAGGTCGTTGGCGATGTCGATCGCGAGCAGTTTGAGCGCGCCGTGGGTGCCGTCCGGCCGCGCGTATTCGAGCCGATAGGTCTTCGGCTCCAGCGCGTACTGCGACACGACATGGTAGTTCGTGATCGCCAGCCCGTCCGCGCCGACGAGGAAGCCGGAGCCGATCGACGACTGCCGCTTGGCCGCTTCGACCAGTGTGCGGATCTGCAGCAGGCTCGATCGCGTACCGGCGTAAATCCCTTCGGCGGCGGCCGAGACCGGCGTGCCGGCCGCCGCCGGCGCAGCGGGTGGCTGGGGCTGCAGCGCCTGGGCCGCCGCCGCTTGCCCTGCGAAAGTGCAGGCGAACAGCACGGCGCGGCCCAGCGCCGTGCCGTAAAACCGGTCCTTCATCGTCTTCTCCGTGGAATGCCACTCAGACTATCGCCGTTCGCGGTGCGAACTCAATGCGCGTCAAGCGCGTGCGAGCACGTCCCGATACACCGCGACGGTCGCGTCGACGCAGCGCCCCCAGGTGAACTGCGCGCCGCGCGCCGCGCCGCGCGCGGATGCGTCCGTACGCCAGAATTCGTCGTCGAGCAGACGCGCGAGGCCCGCGCGCAGGGCCGTTTCATCGAGCGGATTTATCGTCAGTGCGAGCGGCCCGGCTTCGTCGCGTGCAACTTCCGGCAGCGAGGAAACGTCGGAGGTCAGCACCGGCACGCCGCTCGCCATCGCTTCCAGCACGGGCAAGCCGAAGCCTTCGTACAGGGAAGGGAACGCGAATGCGTGCGCGCCGGCGTAGACCAGCGGCAATTCGTCCTCGGCGACATAGCCGAGCCGGCGCACCTCGCCGCGGGCTTCCAGCGGCGGCAGCACCTGTTCGAGTTCCGCATTCAGCCACCCGCGCGCGCCGACGATCACCAGCGGATGGCGCTGACGCAGCGCCGCCGGCAGGCCCGCGTAGGCGCGCGCGAGGCGGGCGAGATTCTTGCGCGGTTCCTGCGTGGCGACGACCAGCAGGTAAGCGCGGTCGGCCAGGCCATGCTTGCTCAGCACCGGCAGCACTTCGTCGCGACGACGCGGCCGATACGCCGCATCGACGCCGAGCGGCACCACGCGCAGCTTCGCCTGCGGCACCGCCAGCTTGGCGGCGATCTCGTCGGCGATGAACTGCGAATCAGTGAAGATCGCAGCGGCCTTGTCGAGGGTGCGCGGCAGGTGCCGATCGAGAAAGCGTACGCGCTCGATGGGATGCGTTTCGGGATAGTTGAGCCAGGACAGATCGTGGATCGTCGTCAGCGCGGGGCCGGCGAACGGCATCAGCACGTAATTGGGCGTGTGCAGCAGCCAGCCGTGCAGGCGTCGCGTATGCAGGCGGAACAGCGCGGAACGCAACTGCGTATACGCTTCGAGCGCGACGGACTTGAACGGCACGTTGCGGCGCAGGCTGGCGATCGTCGCGTTCGCATCGAGCGCGTGCTCGGCATCGCCGACCCAGCGATACGCCGAGTACAGGCGCAAGGCTTCGATGTCCGGGTGCACGCCCAGGCCGCGCGCGAGTTCGAGCGCATAGCGCCCGATGCCGGTCAGCGGCGCCGTGATCGCATCGACGTTGAAGATCACCTTCATGCGCGGATCACCGCCGTTCGCTCTCGCGGGCGAGGTCGGCCTCGACCATGCGGCGCGCCAGCCCCGCAAGGTCCAGGCCCGGGCGAAAGCCGAGTTCCTGCCGTGCCTTGGCCGCATCGCCGACCAGCAACGGCGCATCCTGCGGGCGCAGCAAGGCGGGATCGACGCGCACGCGCACACGATCGCCGCCGCGCTCCACACCGACTTCGTCGACGCCCGTGCCACGCCAGTCCAATGCGATGCCGGCCGCAGCGAACGCGGCGCCGGCAAAATCGCGCACGCTGGCGGCGATGCCGGTCGCGAGCACGTAGTCGCCGCCCTCCTCGCGTCGCGCCATCGCCGCCATCGCTGCGACATGGTCGGGTGCGTAGCCGAAGTCGCGGCGCGCGTCGAGATTGCCGAGCAGGACGGCCTGCTCGTGTCCGAGCGCGATGCGCGCCGCGGCACGTGTCAGTTTGCGCGTGACGAACGCCTCGTCGCGCCATTCCGATTCGTGGTTGAACAAGATCGCGCTCGACGCACGCAGGCCGAAGCTCGCGCGCCAGGTGCCGACCGCCGCATGTGCGAGCAGCTTGGACAAGCCATACGGCGAACGTGCCATCAGCGGAGTCTGTTCGTTCTGCGGCGAATGCGCCGGCGCGCCGAACATCTCCGCGCTGGCGGCCAGCACCAGATGCGCCTGCGGCGCTTGCGCGCGCAGCGCTTCGAGCAGGTTGATCGTGCTGAGTCCATTGGCGTCGACACTTGCGCGCGGATCGCGGAACGACTCGGCGACGCGTGACTGGCCCGCCAGATGGAACACCGCAACGGGCTGCGCTGCCGCCAACAGTGCCGTGCAAGCCGCGGCATCCGTTGCGTCGAGCGCCGTCAGACGCAGCCGCGCGTGACCGGCAACGCCGAGCCCGCGCAGGCGCCACAGGTCGGCTGCGTGCAGCGGTCGATACGTGCCGATCACCTCGATACCCTCGTGCAACAGCTTCGCCGCGAGCAACGCACCGTCTTGGCCGCTGACGCCGGTGATCAACGCGCGCGTCAGCGGGCGGCTCATGCGGCGAAACTCGCTGCGGAATTTTGAACCTGCAGCAAATCGCGCATCGTGCGGACATTGTTGGTATCGATCTCGAGAATCGGGATATCGAGCAAGCGACACAGAATCTCGGCGGCCGATTCCTTGCGCTCGCTCACCAGCAGGCGCTCGATCGCATACAGCTGCAGCCAGTCCCACAGCGCGCGATAGGATGCCTCGGCGTCATCGGCTTTCCAGCTGTTCGCAGCGATGACGCGGCCGGCGTGCACGAGTTCGTTCGCGTTGCCGTTCGCGCGCAAGGTCCATACTTCGGCGCCGGTGATCGTCGGCGCTTCCGTGCCGACCCAGAGCAGGCGCGGTTGCGCCGCCGTCGCACTGCGCGCAGCGGCGAACAGCCGCCGCACGCGCCAGTCGAGGACGCAGCGTGCGAATGATCGCAGTGTGCGGCCGACCTCGACCTCGTAATCGGGCCAGCGCTGGCGAAGCACGGCCATGCCGGCCACGCCGAGCGAGCGCCGGCGCTCTTCGCCGAAGCTCTGGCTGCGCGCATGCCGGACCAGCACATTGCCGGCGATCAGGTGGCGCCACCCGGCCTGCGCGGCGCGCTGGCAGAAATCGTTCTCTTCGCCGTAGCCTTGCGGAAACGCCGCTTCATCCAATGCGCCGACGTCGAGGATGACAGCACGCCGGATGTAGAGACAGAACCCGTTGCCGGTCGGCAGCTGCGGGTAGGCAAGTCCAGCGTTTTGCCAGAGTGTGCGCGCCGTCTGCTCGAAGCTCCACACCGCGGGCAGATCGTTCGCTTGTTCGAGTTCCGGCACGGAGAATGCGCCGGCGTTGTCCGACACCGCAGTGACCGTGCCGATCTGCTCGTGCGAGTACGCCGCGCGACGCAGGCCGCTGAGCCAGTTCGGCGCGACTTCGGCATCGGCATTGAGAAGCACGACATCGGCGCCGGCGGCGGCGTCGATGCCGCGATTCGCGGTTGCCGTGAAGCCGCGATTGGCAGCGTTGCGCAGAACCTCGACGCCACGCATCGGCGCATAGCGCGCGAGCAGCGGCGCGATCGCGGGGTCCGGGCTGGCGTCGTCGATGACGATCAGCCGCGCGCGCCCGCTGGTATGCGCAAGCACCGCATCGAGGCAGCGTTCGACCAGCGCCGGCGCGTCGTAGACCGGCACGACGATCGCGACATCGCGCGCGGCGGCGTCGACGCCGAACGGCACGAGCTGTGCCGCGTCGAGCAGCGCCGCCAACGGAAGCGCCGCTGCGGGCACGCCAGCGCCGATGCCGGCGGTGCCGATCGTCAGACGCAATGGCTGCTCGGCCAGCGCCGCGCCGGAACGGCCGCGACGCGGCATCACATCGAACGCGCTGTGACCGGACGGCGAATAAGGGAAGTCGCAGCGCGCATGTCCCCCGCCGTCGACGGCGATTTCGACGAAATGGGCAGCGTCGACATCGAGCGCGACGGTCGCGAGGTCGCCGCCATCGAGGACGAGCTGCAGCATGCGCCCATCCCAGTGAGCCTCGCGCAGCGGCGCCCGCGGCCGCACACGCGAGCCGCGAAACGCCTGGCGCAGGAACGACAGCACGGATCAGCCAGCCCGACTCGTGCGCGCGGGCGAGGCGTGCGCCGCGGCTGCAACGTCGTCGTCATCGAGGATGCTGCGATCGGCGATCGCATTCCACAGCGTCTGCTGCGCAGGATCGAGTGCGCCGCATTCGACGCTTGCACGCGCATGCGAAGGCGGTGGTCTCAGCCAATCCTGCACGACGGCGTCGGCGGGCTCGCGCAAGCCCTCGACCCCGAGTGCGTCGAGCGCGGCGAGCAGACGTCGCGCGCCGCCGAGCGGGTCGGCGGTCAGTTCGGCGTAGTCGACCAGCACGCGCGGCCAGCCGCGACTCGCCGCGAATGCGGCGCGCGTGTAGTGCTCCCACAACGCCAGTGCGCGCGCGCGATCGAGTCCGTCGCGGACCGCGAGCGAAGCAGCCACGGCGAGCGGCTCGCGCACGACGTGCACGAACACCGGCCGCGTCAGCAGCGGCAGCAGTTCGCGTGCGAGCAGACACAGGCGGGGTTCCTTGATCAGCCAGGGACGCTGCGGCTCGAGTGTCTGCAGCAGCTCGGCGACGTCGGAACGGAACGCGTCGACGGCAGCACCCGGCGCCGTCGATGGCGGCCGCTTCCAGTCGCCGCCGGCCGATTCCAGTCGGCGCAGGCAGGCGCCATGCAGGCGTGCGAGTTCGTAATGGCCCTTGGGGTTGTCCGGCCCGATCATCAGCGCGTCGTCGCTGCCGGCCGACACGCCCATGCGCGCCAGTAGACCGGCGACGCTCGACGTGCCCGAGCGATGCATGCCGAGCACGACGATCTGACCGCTGGCCGCGCGCGCGCGATCGCTCGGACGATGCGACTTCACCGGCACACTGGCTGGTGCCAGCGCGTCGTCGCGCGACAGCAGATCGACGAAACGATCGGCGCTCGCCTCGATGTCATGCGCGGCCCCGAAGCCGGCCGCTTGCGTGCGAACGTGCGCGGCCAGCACGGCGCGATGCTCGAAGGCGCGGCGCAGTTGCGCGGCAAGTGCGTCGCGATCGGGCTCGGCCCAGCGCAGCTCGGGCTGTCCCGCCGCGTCGACCAGACGCGCGCTCGCGACCGGCAGCCCGCACTCGCGCGCAAGCCGGCCCGAGCTGCCGAAGTCGGTCGCGATCAGCAGGCGCCCGCAGGCGAGGGCCTCGGCCGCGCTCGGATCCCAGCCGCCCCCGCGACGCACGCTGACATAGACGTCCGCGGCGGCGAGGAACTGCGCACGCTGGTGCCAGGGAAATCCCCAGCCGTCGAGCACGCGTACGCGGCCCGCATTCGCGCTCGCCGGCAGCGCCGACAGCGCGGACTGAATCGCCGCAGCGTCGCGGCCGGGTCGTACCTGCAGCAGGAGTTCGACCGGCTCGTCGGCACGGAACGTGCGCCGGAACGTGTCGACGAGAAGATCCGGCGCATCGCGCGCAAGCTCCTCGACGATCGCGAGGAAAACGAAATGACCGCGCGGGTGACGCCGCGTCGGCACCGCGGCGTGACAATAATCGCGATCGACACCGAGCGGCAGGATCTCGATCGGCGTGCGCACGCCAGCGGCGCGAAAGGCGTCGTGCTGGAACGCATCCGGCACCAGCAGCACATCGAGCGTTTGCGCCGCCTCGGCCCAGGCATGCGGTACGCGTTCCCACTCGCCATAGGCGAGCCCGACACGCCGGCGGCCGCGCGCACGCGCGAACGCGGCCGCGCCGCACGCGATGGCGAGGTTCGGTGTGGCCGGCGCCTGGCGCCGCGCGGCGAGATCGAGGCGGCGATCCTGCGCGTCGCCAAGCTCGCGCACGCTGGCCTCGAGATGCATGCGCAAACCGCGCGCATCAAGGCGACGCACGAACACGCGCGCGAGCTCCGCTTGTGCGTATGGAAATCGCGTGACGCCGTGCCAGCCGACATCGGCGCGGTAGAGGGTACGCAGACGCTCGCGCCAGCGCGTGGAAAACGTCTCGCGGCTCTGCGCGAACAAACGCGCGCGAAAGCCGCCATCGCCCTGCGTGGAACCATGCTGATCGTGGCGCAGCGTCACCTCGCCGGCGACTAGGCTGGCGATGCCGACATCGGCGGCGCGCAGGCAGTAGTCGGTGTCCTCGAAGTAGCTGTGGAACGCCGGATCGAGACCGCCGATGCGCTCGAGGCAGTCAAGCCGGATATAGACGACCGCGAACGCAACCGCCTGCACGCGGCGCGTGCGCGGGTACTGCGCGACATCGCGTTCGACGTAGCCGGCCTCGGTCTGCTCGCCATGCAGGTCGTCCGCTTCGATGTAGCCGCCGACGTGATACACGCGTCCCTCGGCTTCGGGTCCGAGCAGGCGACAGCCGACGATGCCGCGGTCGGGCTCGGCATAGGCTGCATCGCGCAGACGGCCGAGCCAGTCGGCCTGCGTGAACAGCAGATCGTTGTTGAGCAGCACGACATCGTCGTCGGCGCGCGCCGCGGCGATGCCGGCGTTCATGCCGCGCACGAAGCCGAGGTTCTGCGCCAGCGTGACGATGCGCACGCGCCCGGCGTATTCGGCGAGCGCCTGCGGCGTCTCGTCCGTGCTGCCATTGTCGACGACGATGACCTCGGCCTCGGGGCGCGCGCTGGCGAGTATCGAATCGAGGCAGCGCTGCGTCAGCGGCCACTGATTCCAGGCGAGCACGATCAGGGCGGCGCCGCGCATTTCAGCCCTCCGCAGGCCAGAGGCTGGCGAGTGCGCGATCGACGTCGTCCTGCGCATAGCTGGCGATCGGCGTGCGCAGCAGCGCCGCGGCCGCTTCGGCGGCGCGCAGGCTGCGGCGGGATGCCTGCACGAGCGCACGCCGCTGCGCCGTATCGACCGCGCCGTGTTCGTGCAGACGTGCCAGTCGCGCAGCGGCAATCAACACGTGACGCGGATGTGCCTGCAGGGATCGCGCGAGCTGCCCGATGCGCTCCACGTCGAGCGCATTCATGCGGCCGCCCCGACCAGGTGCAGGTCGCGGTGATACGCGGCGAACACTTCGTCGCGGCCGCCTTCGAGCACGCTCTTGCCATGCTCGACCCAGAGCACGCGATCGCACAGCGTGGCGATCTGGTTTTCATCGTGACTGACCAGCACGACCGTGTGGCCTTCGCCCATGCGGGCGCGCAATGCCGCGCCGGATTTCTGCTGGAACTCGGCGTCGCCGACGGCGAGCACTTCGTCGATCAGCAGCACATCGGGCTCGACCTGGATTGCGACGGAGAACGCCAGCCGCATCATCATGCCGGACGAATACGCCGCAATGGGTTGTTCGAAAAAATCGCCGAGCTCGGAAAATTCGTGGATCGCCGCCAGCCGCTGCACGATATCGCGCCGGCGCAGGCCGAGCATCAGGCCGGAAAGCACCGCGTTGTCGCGGCCGGACAAATGCGGCGTGAAGCCCAACGCGAGCGAGAGCAGCTGGCACGACACCACGCCGCGCCGCACCGTGCCCCGATCGGGCGTCAGGATGCCGGCGATCACGCGCAGCAGGGTGCTCTTGCCGGCGCCATTGCGGCCGATCACGCCGAGGCGCTCGCCGCGGCGCAGGGTGACGCTGACGTCCTCGAGCGCCCAGAAACGATTGTTGGCACTGAGGCGGCGCTGCGCGCTGAAGGCGACGCCGACGTTGTGCAGTTCGACCAGGACTTCGTTCCTCATGTGGCGAGCTTCGGGTAGCGCGACGCCAGACGCCCGACGACCCACACGCCGATCGCGCAGGCGATCAGCGAGATCAGCGTGGCCTTGGTCAGTCCGACCCAGTTCGGCCACAGGCCGTGCATCAGCACGCCGCGCGCGGCCTCCATGATCACCGCGATCGGATTCAGGGCGAGGATTTCACGCAATGGCGACGGCACGTTGGAGAGCAGGAAGACGACGCCGGAGAGGTACATCACCACGTTCAGCACCTGCTCGATGACGAAGCGCAGGTCCGGCAGCAGCGGCACCAGCGCGGCAATCATGAAACCGATGCCGGCCGAGAGCAGGAACGCGACGAGGAACAGCGGCAGCAGACCGAAATACGCGAGACTCGGCGGATAGCCCGAGCACCACAGGATCACCAGCAGTACGGCCAGGATGTAGAAGAACTTCACCGTGTCCGACAGCATCGCGACGATCGGGAACACCAGCGGCGGCAGCTGCACCTGGCGCACCAGATTGAGATTGCTCCAGATCGCGTAGCCGCCGTGGATCATGCACGACTTCATCCATTGCCACAGCGTCAAACCGATCAGCAGCGACGGCAGGTAGCCAGGACCTGCGGTGTGCAGGATGACATCCATCACCAGCCACCACACGCCGAACTGCATCAGCGGGTCGACCACCCACCAGATCAGGCCGAGATAGCTGCGCGAGCGTTCGGCACGCAGTTCCGCGTAAGTGCTGAAGAGAACGAGTTCGATCAGGTGTTGACGCATCGGGGCGGGGAAATCGAAGGCGGCCGCGAGGATACCGGATTCGCTCCGGCTCAGCCTGCGCAGAGGCGATCGAGCGCGGGGCCGGCGAACGCGAAAAACAGCAGCAATGCCGCCAATGCCGCACCGAGGACGAGGCGCGCCGGCGTGAGCGCGATGACGTCGGTGCGCGTGGCCGATGCGGCGTGTGACGTCGACCCGCGTTGCCGCAGCGCGCTCAGAAAGCTGCCGGCGAGGCCGCACAGGAACGGCAGCATCGGCAGCAGGAAGCGCGCCTTCGCGTGCAGCGGCAGGAACAACACCAGCTGGTAGGCGATGAACAGGCCGACGATGACGAGCAGGCGATCGGGTCGTCGGCGCCAGCAGGCCAGCCCGAACGCGCCGGCAGCCAGCACCAGCGCGTGAAAAAAATCACTGGTCGCGGTCAGCGTTGCGGTCAACCACGGGCTGGTCGTGTACACCGACAGATGGCCGGCACAGGCGGGGCCTGGGAGTTGCGACAGCAGCGGCGTCTTCGCGCTGAACAAACGGAAATACTGCCGTCCAGCCTGATCGGCGACCACATGGACTAGGCCGCGCTCGGCCAGCAGCGCGTGGACCTTGTCGAAATAGATCGCATTGCGCTGCTGCGGCGTCGCCGCGCTGGCGAGAAATTCCGGCAGCGTCGCGCCGCCCGTGTCGAGCACATAGTCGCTGCGCCAGCGGTCGGTCAGACCGATCCACAGGTTGTAGGCCGAACTGTCGGCGATCATCGGCTTGCCGTATTCGCGCCAGCCGTGCCAGAGCGCGGGCGCGGTGACGAGGCCAAGGCCGACGACGAACAGCAGCGCCGGCCGCAGCTGCAGGCGGGGGCGCTCGCGGCGCACGAACGCCAGCAGGAACACCGGCCAGAACGGTGAGAGCAGGCTTTTCGCAAGGATCGCCAGGCCGACGCACACGCCGGCGACGAAGGCCGGCGTCCGCGACGACGCGCGTGCGAGCAGGCAAAGGGCGGCCAGCAGCAACAGCAGGTGGGTCGTCTCCGGCCACAGCCACTGTGCATAGGCGGCGGTGACCGGGCTCAGCAGGAACAACGCGGCAGCCGTGTTCGCCGCCGCGACGCTGCCGCCGAGGCGGCGCCAGAGGTCGCGCAGCAGGGCGCCGCAAACGACAAAAAACAGCGTTTGCAGCACTTGGACCGCGAGCACCGACGTTCCGTAGGCCGCGTAGACCGCCGCCAGCAGCAGCGGCTGCAGCGGCGGCCAGATCGTGCCCGGCATCCACGAGCCGCCGGCGAGGATTGCCAGGGCGGTCTCTTGATAGGCCGCTTCGTCGCCGATCAGCGGTTTGGAGCCGTGCGCGTAATAGGCCCACCACAACAAGGCCTGAGACAGCGCGAACAGCGCGACGAACAGTGCGGCCAGCCAGTGCCGCCGACGGACCACGCGCCGATTCATCGCGCGGCGTCGGCGCAGCGACGCATCATTCCTTAGCGGGTGCAGCCGGCTCCGCCGCCGTCGGTGGCGGACTGCCGACCGCGCGACGTTTCGCCGGCGCGCGGAAGGTCGGCGTGAATTTCTCGCGCGAGCCCTTCGTCGAAATACTTTCGACGTAGTACCAGTATTCCCTGCATGGATCGATCGTGTCGTCGCGGTACTCGTACTTGTGCGTCTCGTCCGAGGTGCCGGCGCCGAGAATCGGGTCCTTGGTCAGTTTCTTGAACTCGCCTTTCTCGCTGTCGCTGCGGAAGACCTCGTAGCCGAAGTTGTCCTGCTCGCTCGCCGTCGACCAGCGCGCGGTATTGGCCAGGCGCTGATCGGCAGCGACGGCCGACTGCTCGCCGCAGACGCCTTCGGGAATCTCCTTCGCCGGCACCGCCGCTTCGGCAGGTTTCGATTCCGCAGCCGCAGCAGCAGGCGGCGCCTTTGCAGCGGGCGCTGACGCCGCCGGCGGCGGCGATGAAGGGCTACACGCGGTCAGCGCGACAACGATCAAGGCGGTCAGGGCGAGCTGGCGCATGCGTAACTCCAAGGAGGGGCGGGACGGTGCCGGGCGGCGGCAACGATAGGCGGTCGTTCGATAGCTGGCAACCCGGATGCCGCTCGGGAAACAGAGCCCTTCGACTCGCGCGCGCGGCGCCGCCATAATGACGGGTCGCATCGAGGCAGCGCGGCCCGTGGGGCTCGTCGATCGATGGCGACGCTGTTTTTCTGGGATGGATGGCCGTGAGTTCGAGTCCGCAAGACGAGTATCTGGAACGCGTGAAGGCCGAGATTCGCGCCGAGGCGGAGCGTGCGCGTGTGCGTGACCCGCTGCCGCGCCACGATCCGCCGCCGCGCGCGACGCAGGCGCGGCGGCCGGCTTTCGACGCAGGCATCGAACGCGAACGCCTGGACTACGCGATCGGCGAGCTGACCGGTCCGCACTATCGCGCGTTTCTAGACCAAGCCTTCCGCGCGGTGCTGAAACGCCCGCCCGACGAAGCCGGTTCCGAGCTGCAGATCCGTCTGCTCGCGGCTGGCGCCAGCAAGGCCGAGGTACTCGGCAACCTGCGCTGGTCGCCCGAGGGACGGCGTGTCGGCACGCGCGTGCGCGGCCTGCTGCCGCGCTATGCGCTGGCCAAGCTGGTGCGGGTGCCGCTGCTTGGCTATTTCGTCGAATGGGGGCTGGCCTTCGCCGGCCTGCCGCTGCTGCTGCGCCACCAGCGCGCGGCCGATACGTCGAGCGCGGCGCGTTTCGGCGCGCTCGACGAGGCGCAGGCCAACGCCCAGCGCATGCTCGACGAACTGCGTGCAGCGCATGCCGCGCTCGATGCGGAGCATGACCGCCGCAGCGATGCGCTGCGCGCCGACATCGACCGCATGCTGCTGCGGCTGGATGCATTGGAGGAACAGGCGCGTGGGCTGGAGGAACGAGCGCGTGCGCTGGAAGCGCGCGCCATTGCCGGCGCGCATGAAGCGATCGAGCTGCGCCACTACGTGCACGCAGCCAATCACTGGGTCACCTCGCTGCAGCGCAGCCTCGACGAGCTGGAGGAGACCGCTGCGAGCGGGCGCGAGCGCGCCGATGCGCTGGCGGCGTCGATCGACGTGGACGCCGACGAAGCGACCGCGCGCGATGCACGCCACGCGAGCTGGAGCGCGGTGCTGGCGACGCGCCTGCCGGCCGGCGCACATATGCTCGATCTCGACAGCGGCGACGGCTCCTGGCTCGCCGCGCTCGCCGCACGCGGCATCGCCGCCAGCGGCGTCGAAGCAAATGCCGCCATGGTGGCGCGTGCGCAGCAGCAAGGCCTGGCGATCGCAGTTGGCGATCCGCTGGCGGTGCTGCTGCGCTGCGCAGACGGCGATCTCGACGGTCTCAGCCTGAGCGCGACGACCTTGGCGCGCGAACAGACCGACATCGCCGCGCTGCTCGTCGAAGCGCGCCGCGTGCTCAAGCCCGGCGGCCATCTGCTGCTGCGCTGCGAGCATGACCCGCACCGCCTGGTCATTGCGAACGCCGCGCTCGACGCCGCGCAGCACAGCCGCGCTTTGCTCGTCGCCGCGGGCTTCGTCGCACCGAAGAGCCTGCCGGCGAATCGCGCGTTTGCGCTGCTGGCACAGCGGCCTGCTGCATGAGGCGCATCCCCGCATGAGGCGCGCCCCTGCATGAGAATCGGGGTCCTTGTTCCCGGTCTGGCCGCGCACGACGCGGTCAGCAACGACACGCTCGGCATGACGGCGGCGTTGCGCCGGCTCGGCCACGAGGTCGCGGTGTTCGCGCCGCATGCGCGCGGCGTCGACGAGCCAATCCTCGCGCCGGCGGCGGTCGGCGACTGGCTGCGTTCGCCGCAGGACGTGCTGCTGTATCACTACTGCGTCGGCTGGGATTTTCCGCTGGCGCTGTTCCAGCGTACGCGTGCGCGGCGCATCCTGCGCTATCACAACATCACGCCGCCGGCGTTTTTCGCCGACTGGTCGGAAGGCTATGTGTCTGCGTGTGCGGAAGGCCGCGGCCAGCTCGATGCCTACGCTGCGATGAACTGCGAGTTGTATCTGGGCTGCTCGCCGTACAACCTCGAGGACTTCAGCGTGCGCGGCGTCGACCCGGCGCGCTGCGCACTGCTGCCGCCGTTCCATCAAGTCGAACAGCTGCGTGGTCTGCAAGCCGATGCGCAGCGCCTGCCTGCCGGATCACCGCTGCTGTTGATGGTTGGCCGTCTGGCACCGAACAAGGCGCATTTTGCGCTGGTCGATGCGCTGGCTGCGCTCAAACTGCAGCAGCCGCGCGCGCATCTGCTGTCGCTCGGCAAGCTCGACCCGAACCTGTCGCGCTACGGCGACGCGCTCGAAGCGCGGATCCAAGAGCGCGGCGTCGCCGCTGAGACCACGCTGCTGCAGGACGCCAACGGCGCCGAGCTGCGCGCCGCGTATGAGCGTGCCGATGCGTTGCTGATGCTGAGCGAACACGAAGGATTCTGCGTGCCGCTGATCGAGGCGATGGCACTCGGCACGCCGGTGATCGCGCGCGCGTCGAGTGCGCTGCCGTGGACGCTCGGTAACGCCGGCCTGCTGTGGGAGTCGACGGATCCGCACCTGATCGCCTCTGCGGTGCTGCGTCTGCGGACCGACAGAGAACTCCGCGAGACGCTGCGCGAGCGTGGCCGCGCACGTTACGCGGAACGGTTCGCGCCGAGCGTGCTCGAGCGCGACCTGCACGCCGTCCTGCAGCGGTTCGACGCATGAAGGCCGCGATCATGACGCCGGTGCTGGCTGGCGCCGATGCGGTCGGCAACGACGTGCTGGCGATGGCGCGCGTGCTGCGCGAGCGAGGCATCGAGACGAAGCTGTGCAGCAATGTCGCCGTCGGCATCGACGAGCCGATCCTGCCGCCCGAGCGCGTGCTCGATTTCGCCGGCGGCGCCGGCGATCTGCTGATCTACCACTTCTCGGTCAGCTGGCCGGCCGCGCTCGACGTCCTGCGCGATGCGCGCGGCATGCGCGTCGTGCGCTACCACAACATTACGCCGCCGCAGTACTTCGCCGAGTACGGCGCGATCGACTACGAAGCAGCCTGTGCCAGCGGCCGCGCGGAAATTGCGCAGATCGCCGCGCTCGGCTGCGAGCTATATCTCGGTGCTTCCGCCTACAACAACGAAGACCTGCTTGCCGCCGGCGTACCGCGCGAGCGCTGTGCGGTGCTGGCGCCGTTCCATCGCATCGCGCATCTGCAGAGCGCCGAGGCCGATCTCGCTCTGCTCGATGAACTCAACGACGGCGCGCGCAACGTCCTGATGGTCGGCCGCGTCGCGCCGAACAAGGGGCATGTCGAACTGGTCGACGCGTTCGCGGCGTACGTCGATGCGTATGGCGATCCGGCGCGGCTGATCATCGTCGGCAAATCCGATCCGCGCCTGCAGGCGTACTCGCAGCGTATCCAGGCGCAGATCGACACGCATCGGCTCGGCGATCGCGTGTGGTGGCTCGACTCCCTAAGCGAAGCGCAGTTGAAAGCGGCTTATCTTGCCAGCCACGCCTTCATGACGCTGAGCCGGCATGAAGGTTTCTGCGTGCCGATCGTCGAGGCGATGGCGCTCGGCGTGCCGGTGCTCGCGCATGGCTCGAGTGCGATTCCGGAGACCGTCGGCGATGGCGGCATCGTCTGGCCCGAAAGCGATCCGTGGCTGTACGCCGCGAGTCTGGCGCGCCTCGCCGCAGACGAGCCGTTTCGCAACGGTCTGCGCGAAACCGCACGGCGCCGCTACGAGCGTGAATTCTCGGCCGGCGTGCTGCGCGAACGCTTCCTGCGTCTGCTGGAGCTGGCGCGGTGAAGCGCGTCGCGATCGTCGTGCCGCGCTGCCATGCGAAGATCGTCGGCGGCGCCGAGGCGCATGCCTGGCAATATGCGACCCTGCTCGCCGACACGTATTGCGTCGATGTTTTGACGACCACGGCGAGCGACTATGCGAGCTGGGCCAACGATCTGCCCGAAGGCGTAGAGCAGCGCGCGGGCGTGACGATCCGGCGTTTCCGCGTCGCGCGCGAGCGCGGCCCGTACTTCCACGATCTGCATCGCCGCCTGCTGGCGCATTTCGCGGCGAACAGCGCGATGCCGCGCGTGCATTGGCCGGAAGCCTTGCAGGAGGAGTTCATCCGCGCGCAAGGCCCCGATTGCCCGCAACTGATCGAGTATCTGGCCGCGCATGGCGACGACTACGCGGCGGTGATCTTCCTGACCTATCTGTACCCGTTGACCTACGACGGCTCGCGCGCGCTCACGCATCGGCGCTGGGGCTTGGTGCCGACCTTGCACGACGAGCCGCCGGCCTACTTCAGCGCGTACGCGCAGATGGCGCGCGGCGTGCCGCGCATCCTCTGGAACACCGCGGCGGAGCGGCGGCTCGGCCGGCGCCTGTGGGGCATCGACGCGGGCAACCTCGTGGCGATGACCGTCGCCACGCAGCGGGTGTTTGCCGCCGTGGAAACCACGCCATATCTGCTCTACAGCGGCCGCATCGATACGCACAAGGGCTGCGCGATGCTGATCGCCGCGTTCGAGAGCTACCAGCGCGCACAGCCGTCGGCCTTGCGGCTGTTGCTGACCGGCGTCGACCAGCTTGGCGTGCGTGAATCGGACCATGTGCGCTATCTCGGCTTCGTCGACGAGCAGCGCAAACTCGCGCTGATGGCCGGTGCATTGGGTTTCGTGCATCCCTCGCCCTACGAAAGCCTCAGCATCGTCGCGCTGGAGGCGATGGCACAGGGCACGCCGCTGATCGTCAACGGCGAGTGCGAGATCCTCGCCGACCATGTCGAGGCGAGCGGCAGCGGGCTGGTTTTCCGCGGCGAAGCGGAGTTGCACGCGGCCATCGATGCACTGCGCGCGCAGAGCGCGCCGCTGCGCGCGCAGCAAGCGCAACGGGCGCGCGCTTACGTGTTCGAAAACTACAGTCACGAGCAAGTGCGCGCGCGATTGATCGAAGAAGTGGAGGCGTTGGCACGTCTCTGAGCATCCGCCGTGCGCGCTCGGATTTTCGCGCTGCGCAGAGGACGTGGTTGCGCCTGGCCTTCCCGCGTTGCGCTCAACGCTCGGCTTTCAAGCTTCGTCCCGGCAGTTTCATCGCGAAGCGCGCGCCGCCGAGCGTCGGCGAGCGGCTGACCTGCAGCTCGCCGCGATAAGCCCTGAGGATGTCCTGCACGATCGCCAGGCCGATGCCGTGACCCTGCACGCGCTCGTCGCCGCGCACGCCGCGTTGCAACAGGTGCTCGACCTTGTCTTCCGCAATGCCGGGGCCGTCATCCTCGACGACGAGATCGAGGCCGATGCGCTTGCCACCCGCCGCAGCCATCGGTTGCGCCGTCAGCAGCACGCGCCGCCGCGCCCACTTGAACGCGTTCTCGAGCAGGTTGCCGAGCAGTTCCATCAGATCGCCCTGGTCGCCGTGAAAGCGTGCGGCCGGATCGATGTCGAATTCGCACAGGACCAGTTTGCGCGCATAGACCTTCTCGAGACTGCGCACGATTTCTTCGGCGAACGGCTCCAGCTGCAGCGGCGTGGCGAACGTCTGGTGCCCCGAGGTCGCCGCGCGCGACAGCTGGTAGGCGACGATTTCATCCATGCGTCCGACCTGTTCGAGCACGGTCCAGCGCAAGTCCTTGCCGTCGGCACCGGTCTCCAACTGGCTGCGCATCACCGCAAGCGGCGTCTTCAAGCTGTGTGCGAGGTCGGACAAGGTGTTGCGGTAGCGCTTGACGCGCTCGCGTTCGGCGTCGATGAAGTTGTTGAGGCTGGCGGTCAGGCCCACCAGCTCGACCGGATAGTTGCGGCCGAGCTCCTCCTGTGCGCCGTGCTCGACGCGCGCGAGGTCGGTCGCGACCTTGCGCAGCGGCGCCAGGCTCCAGCGCAGCACGACCAGCAGCAGCAGCAGCAGGACCACCCCGAGCGTGCCGAGCCAGAACATCAAGGTACGCCGGTAGACGTCGACCTGCTTGCGCAATGCGCGGCTGTCTTCGGCGACATGGAACGTCACGTGCAGCTCGGATTTCGCGCCCGGATAGTCGACGCCTTGCGATAGCACGAACAGGTCGCCCTCCGGTGACGGCACCGGGCCGCGGAAGCGCACCTCGCCGCGAGCGAGTTCGTCGGAGAACGGCAGGTCGCGGTCGATCGCCGACGGCGAGCGCCATTCGTTGCCCTTTGCACCGACGACCTTGGCGCCGACGATACCGGCGTAGAGGCCGGTGTCGGTCGGCTGGTCGAAGCGCGAGTCGGGGCCGACATCCGGCGGAATCAGCGCGCCGGCGCGATTGGGATCGGAACTGGCGAGATAGGTGTAGAGGTAGCCCTGCAGGCGCTCGCGCAGGCCGCTTTCAGCGGCCTGGTAGAACGCGCTGTCGAGCGCAAAGAACGCGATCGCGAGAAATCCCGCCAGCACGAAGCTCGCAGCCGCCAGCGAGCGCGCTTGCAGCGAGAGCGGGCGCGACACGCGCGTGCGCCTCAGGCGCTGTCGGCGGCTTGGGCCTCGTCGGCCGGCGGCGTTTCGGTGCGATCCAAGGCGAAGCGATAGCCGCGGCCGCGCACCGTTTCGATCGGCTTGATCGCATTGTCGGGGTCGAGTTTCCTGCGCAAACGCCCGATGAAGACTTCGAGCACGTTGGAATCGCGGTCGAAGTCCTGCTGGTAGATGTGCTCGGTCAAATCCGCCTTGGAAACCAGTTCGCCAGCGTGCAGCATCAGATATTCGAGCACCTTGTATTCGTAGCTCGTCAGGTCGACCGAGTTGCCGTTCACGCTGACCGTCTGCGCGGTGGTATCGAGGATGACCGGTCCGCACTCGAGGGTCGGCCGCGACCAGCCGCTGGCACGGCGCACAAGCGCGTTCAAGCGCGCCAGCAGTTCCTCCACATGGAACGGTTTGACGAGGTAGTCGTCGGCGCCGTTCTTGAGACCTTGCACCTTGTCCTGCCAGCTGGAACGCGCTGTCAGGATCAAAATCGGATAGCGCTGCCCGGCTTCGCGCAGCTGCTTGACCAGATCCATACCGGAGAGCTTGGGCAGACCCAGATCGATGATGGCGACATCGAAGGGAACCTCGCGCCCGAGATACGAACCCTCCTCGCCGTCGCCCGCGGCGTCGACCGCGAAACCGTCGCGCTTCAGCCGTGCGGCCAGTGTTTCCCGCAGCGGCGCTTCGTCTTCTACCAGCAATACGCGCATTTCATCGTCTCCTTGAGTCGTGCCTCAACGTGCCCGCAACCATCACGGGCGTTCCCGGCGGCCTGTTTTGAATGTCATTGATCGGCCAGCACTTGCACGACGCGAACCTGCCCATCGCGCGTCAACATCTTGATCCGATAGACCTTGTGCTTGCCGACCGTCAACGTCTGCACCGACAGCACCTTGCCCTCGGCTTCGCGCTGCGCCTGTGCCACCGCCTCCTGTGCGCTGATTTCGCGCGCGCACACCGGCGTTACGGCACTGCCGAGCAGCAGGCCGAGGCAGCAGACGGCAAGCGATCCTCGCAAGATTCGCATCGGGGACGATATCCGGCACACAGGGTATGAACAGGCCGCAGTCTCTGCAGCGCGTATTGAATTGCGGCTGAACTCGATCGGCGCCCGCACGGCCACTGCAACGGGCCGGGGCTTGCGAGAAAAGGCGGGCTGCCTGCGCAGCCCGCCCTGCTACTCGTTTACTGCGTGCAGCCCATCACCTTGACGTCATCGATCGCCCAGTTCGGGTTGGTGCGATGCGCGAAGCGGTCGTGGCCAAGGTTGAAGCGGAACTTCACGGTCTGGCCGACATACTGCTGAATGTCGATGATCGAATTCAGATACGCCTGCGGATCACCGCACCAGCCTTGCTTGCCGCCCAGCGGGTTGCCGAAGCTGCTGCTGATAGGTCCGTTGTACGGATCAGTGAGCAGGCCCGTGGTGAGCTGCGTCCAGGTGCTGCCACCGTCGGTCGACGCTTCCACCAATGCGCCATCGCTGCACGCGGTCCCGGAGCTGGCCGCCTTGATCTTCTGTTGATTCCAGAACTTCAGGCTCAGACTTTCGAGAGCGGATGGCACCGTGATGCTCGGTGAGATCAGCCACTGGTCGTTCGCCACGCCGGAGGCGGTCGGTGCGTTCGCCTGCCACGCGTGCGTTCCGCTGTTCGCGGCAGAGCCGAGCGTCCAGGTATCCGAGCTGTCGCTCGCTGCGCCGTGCGTCCAGCCGGGTGCGCCGCTCTCCATGTCGTCGGTGAACACCGTGGTCGGCGCGGTATCGACCGGGCAGTCGCCGGGCTGGGCCAGGGTGGTGAACTCCTGTCCTGCTCCGCCCGTGGCGGCCGCGTCGAAGCCGTTGGCGAAGATGACGTCGTCGCTCGGCGCCGTCGGTCCGCTGTCGCCGCAGGGGTTGCGGGCCGTCACGCGCCACCAGTAGCGCGCGCTGGAGTCGAGCGAACTTCCCTGATCGACGGTCCACGCGGTGTCGGTCGTCTCATGCGAGACCACCACCGTCGTGAATGCGGCATCGGTGGCGATCTCGACGAGATAGCTGTAAGCGCCCGGCGCGGCATCCCAGGTGAACGTCGGCGTCAGCGAAACGCCGGCGCTGCCGTCGGCCGGCAGCAGATTCGCCGGTGCGTCGGGGATGGCGTTGAACACGTCGAGGTCGATGCCGAGCGTCTTGGTGATCGAGCCGGACGTACCGCTCACGGTAACCGCGTAGTCGCCGGGTGTGGCGCTCGCCTGCGCCGCGATCGTCAGTGTGGAATCGCTCGGCGGCGTCGCCGGATTCGGATCGAACGTCGCCGTGGTGCCGGCCGGATTGCCACTGGCCGAGAGCGCCACCGGATCGGTGAAGCCGGTGATCTGGCCGATGTGCAGCGGCGCGCTCTGCTCGGCACCGGCGCACACCTGTACCGCGGGCTCCGGCGTGGTCAGCGTGAACGAAGGCTGCTGCGAGCAGTTGTTGCAGGCGAGTGCGAAATCCTGGTCCGTACCGTCGCCGGAGTTCGGCACGCCGTCACCGGCGATGTTCGTCGCCTTCACCGTGATTGTGACGTCGCCGGTGGTGCCGGCGGGGAGGAAGACGGCCTCGTAGTTGTTCTTCGTGTCCGCGCTGCCGCCCGTCGTGCTCCACTGATGATCGAAGTGGTTGCCGAGGTAGGTCTGGCCGCCGACTTCGACGGTGAGGTCGAGGTTGTTGACCTGCGGACTGGTGCCGAGCGACCCGGGCGCATCGGTATAGGCCATCGCGATGCGCACCGGCTGGGTCGGATCGGCGATGCCCCAGGTGTAGGTACGCGTCTCGCCGGTGTTGTCGAAAACTTCACTCTGGTCGAGCAGCACCTTCGGCGTGGCGTTGAACATGTCGGTCATGTTCGGCATGCCGTAGCCTTGGTTGTTGCTCGGCAGATTGTCGTTCGCACTGGTGCCGGTCAGATAGGTCGGATGCGCCATCAGCCAAGCCTTCATCAAGGCCGGGCTCGGCGAGCGCGGGCCGCCGATCTCGTCCACCGTGCCGGCGGCGCTGCCCGCGCCACCTTGCTCGATCCACCAGTAAGCGAGCGATGTCACGCCGGCCACCGCGGGGGTGGAATGGCTGGTGCCGCTGGAATACGTGAAGATGTGCTGGACCGGGCTCTCCGGGTAGTACTTCACGCAGACGCCGCCGCCGTTGTAGCTGGAGAACACGCTGGCGACCCCCTGGATGTGCGACCCGGGGGCGATCACTTCGGGCTTGGCGCGCTGGCCAGGTGCCGGGCCGCGGCCGGAGAAGCCGACGACGTTCTCCGGATTGTTGGCCGGATCCGGACCGCACTGGTTGTCGGGCGGCGTCGGGAATGGACGCAGATTTTCCGACGCACCGACGGTGATGACGTTCTTGCCCGCGCCGGGCGAGGACACCGTTGCGACACCCGGTCCGGAGTTCGCGGCCGCGAACACGTAGATCATTTCCTGGTTGCCGGACGCCGTCGGATCGGCATCGCGCACCCCGGCGTCGTAGTTCTGGTCGCCATCGTCGTAGGTGGACGGCGGCACCGTGAGACCCCACGAGTTGGTGCTGATGCGTGCGCCGGTCTGCCAGTTGCTCTTGATCACGCCCTGGTCGTCGCCGCCGCAGCCGCTGACGTCGTAGGACTCCGGACTGCCGACGAAGATTGCCGTCGAGCCGACACGGCCGAACGGATTGATGCCGAGGCCGAGATGCTGGCCGTCCGCATCCTGGAACGGATAGCCGGTGCTCTGATCGTAGTCGGCGATGATGCCGGCATTGAGCGAGCCGTGTCCGTCGTACGAGCCGACCGAACTGTCGGCCATCGAGGAGCAGTTGTTGAAATAGGCGACGCGCACGGGTTGCGCGATGTCGCCCTGGACGTGCAGATACGGATCGATCGTGTTGAGCACGGTCACGCCGCTGCCGCCTTCGTCGATCGTGCTGTCGGTGACGTCGACGATCGGATAGTCGGCGGCGGTCTGGCTGAAGCCGCGGTCGAGAAGGAACTGCAGATAGCTCGGCGACGTCGGACCGGGCGCGAAATCGCCGGTCATGATGATGCTCTGCTTTTCATCCATCAGCTTGCGCGGCAGGTTCTCGCCGACGAAGGTCACATCGGGGCGTTCCGCGATCGCGGCGACATCGGCGAGGCGCACGCGCAGTTTGATGTTTTCGAACTTCAGGACCGGCGTCCAGTGATAGTCGACGACGCCATTGCCGAGCGGTGCCTGCTGCTGCGTCGGTACCAGACCCTTGGAAACGACGAACTGCTTGGTCGCTTCGACGCCGGAATGCGCGTACACCTGTACGACGACATCGACTTCGTCGCTCGACGTCGGATTCGCGCCGAGACGATCGCCGAGGCGCGGATCGACTTTGAAGAAGCCATAGAACGGTGCGTTGTACTGCAGCCAGGATGCCGACGAGCGCAGATCCTGGAGGCGCGCCTGCGCGGCCTGGTCGGCCCACACGATGTAGCCGTTGCTCGCCACGTACTGGACCGGCTTGATGCCGCGCGACGACAGCGCGTCCAGCCATTCCTGCTTGACCGGGCCGACGAACTGCACGACCTGCAGCGCATCGCCGGGCGCAGCCTGCAACGAGAAAGGCGCGGGTGCGCTCAAGGTGTCGTGCTGGGTGTCGAACGGATGTGCGGTGAATTGCAGCAAGTCCGCTTCATTGTCGACATCGACCGACTGCGCTGCAGCCTGGGCCGAGCCGATGGCCGCGCTGTCGACCTTGTACAAGGCGAAGCTGCCATAGTCTTCGAGCAGCTGCGCGCCGCTCTGGTTCGGCGCGAACACGCCCTTCGCCGCGATGACTTTCTTGTAGGCACTGGCCTTCGCCGGAGTCGCCGTCAGCGGAGCCGACGGCGCTAAAACGCCACCGGCACCGACCAGCGCGGCCAGGATTGCCGTTGTAATTGGTTTTCGCATGATTCCCCACCATTGAGACAGACCGATAATTCGCAGGACGCGAATCGTCGTCACCGCGCTCGGCGCGCGGTAACCCGATCCACCGCTGACTGCACCCTATTCCATCGCAGGCATTCGATATGCCGGAAGGAGTCGACCGGGTCGTAGCGACCCGCACGGACAGCCGAATTTATTCCTTTGTCGCAGCCCGGTAAACAGGCCGAAGGTCGATCTGCAACCAACGTGTGCCGTGCTTAGCAAAAGGACCCACATGCGCCGGCGAATGGTTTCCGATCGTCGACGCGACGGCGACGCAGGTCGGACTTTCCTGAACGAACGCCCGTGTAAAAAATTCCTTGTTCACGAGCCAGCCTGCACAGGTTGCCTAGGGTGGCGTCGCGCATCGCAGCGCCGCGCAGTCGATTCCGGTGCGCTGTTCAACCAAGGAGAGCCCTTTATGAAGAATTCCACTTTCGCGATTCCGGTCTTTGCATTGGCTGCCGCCCTCGGTGGCGCCGCCGTGGCTCAGGCAGGCAGCCCGGCCGATACGCCGAATGGCGAAACGGCCATGAAGTCCGATCAGCCGGTCACCGATACCTGGATCACCACCAAGGTGAAGACCGAGCTGGCTACGACCGACGGCGTCAAGAGTACTGAAGTCAGCGTCAAGACCGTCGATGGTGTCGTCACGCTGACCGGCGTGCTGGCCACCGACATCGCCGTGAAGAAGGCCGTTGCCGCCACGGAAAGCATCAAGGGCGTCAAGAAGGTCGACGCGACCGGCCTGAAGTCCAAGTCCTGATCTGATACATCAATCTGATCAATATCGAGTACCGAGGAAATTGCCATGAACGAAGACAAGATCAAAGGCCAGTGGAAGCAGCTCGCCGGCAAACTGAAGGCGAAATGGGGTCAGCTGACCGACGACGACCTCAAGGTCGCCGAGGGCAACAGCGAGTATCTCGCAGGCCGCCTGCAGGAGCGTTACGGCATCGCGCGCGATGAAGCCCAGCGACAGATCAAGGATTTCGATCGATCGCTGTAACCTGATTTCGTAATGTGCGTAGCGAAGTGCGGGGAAGCGGTGCTGCCGCTTCCCCGTTTGCGTCAGCGACACGGCGATCAGTTCGCGAAGGGCTGGAGGCCCGGTGTTCGTAGTGCGTGACGCAGTGGATCGAGCAGCACCCCGTAGCGCTGCGCGCGCATGGTGTCGTTGCGCAGTGGCTGTCGCACCTGCCCGGCACTTGCCGAGCGTACGCCGCGGGCCGCTTCGTGGAAGCGTAGGAATTTCTCGTCGAAGGCGAGTCCGCAAAATTCGACCAACGACTGGATTTCCTGCGCGGGCGCCGCGAGCAGCGTTTCGTAGTCCTGCACGCGCACATGCTGCGGATGCCGCTGTGCCCAGAATCGCGACAGGCGATCGTAGTCGCGCCATTGCGCACCGAGTTCGCCAAGGTCGTAGGCATAGCGGACCAGGCCTGGCGCGAACAACTGCTTGTAGCAGGACCAGCACGTCTCCAGCGCATCGCGCCGGCAGTCGATGATTTTCGCGCCCGGCAGCATCGCGCGGATCGCGCCGACCAGAAGCCAGTTGTTCGGCAGCTTGTCGGTCGAGCGTGTGCGCTGCGTGCGCCAGCGCGCAGTCCGCGAGAGGTAGTCGCGGCCGAGCCGCTCCCAATCGTCCGCGCTCGCGCTGGCCGCCCACGCGGCGAACGGCACGCCGCGCCGTTTGGATTCGGCGGCGATGGTCGCCGGCAGATCGGGCAGTTCGCTGGCGCCTTCGATGTCCGGATGCACGGCGAGGATTTGCTCGATCAGGGTCGTGCTCGAGCGCGGCATGCCGACGATGAAGATCGTCTCGTGGCCGATCGGCTCACGCGCCTGCGCGGTGATGCCTGCAAACGTCGTCATGATGCCGTCGATCTCGCGCGTCGAGGCCGCGCTGTCCCATTGGGTGGCACGCCTGACCAGTGCATTCGCGCGCGCCAGCGTGGCGAATGCGTCCACGTATCGGCCGGCATCCTCGTAGACGCGCCCGAGTGCGAACCCGAGCGCCGCACGCGCCGGCTCGGGCAAGCCGGCAGCGGCGTGCAGACGCTCGAGCGCGGCGACTTCGCCGGCGTCCAGACGCACCGTCTTCATGTCGACCAGACTGAACCAGGCCTGGTACGCGCGCTCGCCGCCGCGTGCGATCAGCTGCCGATATTCGTTGGCAGCTTCATCGATGCGACCGAGCGCCTGCAGGTTGCGCGCGATCAGCAAGCGGCCTTCCGCATGGCCCGGCGCCAACGCGACGACCCGCCGCGCACTGGCGAGCGCTTCTTCGTGCAGGGCGCGCCGGTCCAGTTGCAGGCTGAGGCGCATCCACGCGTTCGCGTCCGCCGCGGCGACCACGCAGGCGCGACGCAGCAGGTCGAGCGCGCTTTGACTGTCGCCCAAGTCGGCCATCAGTTCGCCGTACTGACCCAGCAACTGCGCATCGTCCGCGTGCGTCGCGAGCGCGCGACGATAGAGGTCGGCAGCCTCGGCCAAGCGGCCGCGGCGATGCAGCAGGAGGCCGTCCAGGCGCAGCAGTTCGGGATGCTCTGCGGCCAGCACGCGCGCGCCGGTGAGGACGCGCTCGGCGCCGGCATCGTCGCGCCGAGCAAGCAGGCGGCCCGCCTCGGTGAGCAGCGCGGTCACGCGCGGTGCAAGCCCATGCAGTCGATGGCGCAGGTGTGCCGGTTTTGCAGGAGGTCGAGTCGGTGTCGTAGCCATGCCGAAGGCGAAACGTCGCTGCGCATAGCGCCGAATTTCGCGCGCACGCGTGATGCGCTAGCTTAGCAAACCCTCAGGACGCCGCCGCCTCGGCTCTTGCGGCGGCGTCCTCATCCTGGCGCAGTCGAGGATGGCGGGCGTGCCGGCACGCCCGCCCCCTTCGATCGAACGTCCGATCAATGATCGTAGGCCGACTCGCCGTGCGAGGCGATGTCGAGGCCTTCGCGCTCCTGCTCCTCGGTGACACGAAGTCCGACGATCAGGTCGGCGATCTTGTAGGCGATGAACGCGACGACTGCGGTCCAGACGATCGTGATGCCAACCGCCTTGGCCTGGATCAGCAGCTGCGCTGCGATGCCCGGATAGCCGCTGGTCACCTTGACCCAATCCTGCACCGAGCCGGGTCCGCCGAGATCGGGCGAATTGAAGATGCCGGTGAGCAAGGCGCCACTGATGCCGCCGACGGCGTGCACGCCGAACACGTCGAGCGAATCGTCGGCCTTGAGCAGCTTCTTCAGACCCGTCACACCCCACAGACAAACTACGCCGGCGATCAAGCCGATCGCGAACGCACCGGGCACACCGACATTGCCGGCCGCAGGGGTGATCGCGACGAGGCCGGCGACCGCACCCGAGGCGGCGCCGAGCATCGACGGCTTGCCCTTGATGATCCACTCGGCGAATGTCCACGACAACACCGCGCAGGCGGTCGCCAGATACGTGTTGAGGAAGGCCAGCGAGGCGGAGGCATTGGCTTCCAGCGCCGATCCGGCATTGAAGCCGAACCAGCCGAACCACAGCAGCGAGGCGCCGATCATCGTCATCGTGAGGCTGTGCGGACGCAGCGCCTCCTTGCCGTAACCGAGGCGCTTGCCGACCAGGAATGCGCCGATCAATCCGGCCACGCCGGCGTTGATGTGCACCACCGTGCCGCCGGCGAAATCGAGCGCACCCATCTGCCAGATATAGCCTGCCGTCGCGTTCAGCGCATCGACCTTGGACGCATCCGTATACGCATCCGGGCCCGGCCAGAACCACACCATGTGCGCGATCGGCAGATAGCTGAAGGTGAACCAGATCACCATGAAGATCAGCACGGCCGAGAACTTGATGCGCTCGACCAGCGAGCCGAGGATCAGGCAGCAGGTGATCGCCGCGAACGTCGCCTGGAAAACGACGAACACGATCTCGTACATCGGCGTTGCTTTGGAGAACGTCGCACCGAGCGACCAGTCACCCTTGAACGCATCGCCGGTGCCGGCGAGGAATAGCCGGCCGAAGCCGCCGAAGAATGAATTGCCTTCGGTGAACGCGATGCTGTAGCCGTAGACGCACCAGAGCACGGTGATCAGCGAGAACACGACGAACACCTGCATCAGCACGGACAACATGTTCTTGCTGCGTACGAGGCCTCCGTAGAACAGGGCCAGCGCAGGGACCGACATCAGCAGGACCAGCGCGGTCGAGGTCAGCATCCAGGCGGTGTCGCCTTTGTTCGGCATCGGCGCGGGCGCCGCAGCTTGTGCGAACGCGAGCAGCGGAAGCATGCAACAGGCCGCCAGCGCGGCCAGGACAGGCAGTTTGCTTTTCATGGGGCGGTGTTCTCCTGTTCAAGTAGCCGTCCCTGGAGCGGTTTTCCAGTCGGCATCCATGCCTCCTGCGCACGCAGCCGGACGGCTGCGTGCGACCTCAGAGCGCGTCGTCGCCGATCTCACCGGTGCGGATGCGCACGGTGTGATCGAGGTTCGTCACGAAGATCTTGCCGTCACCGACCTTGTCGGTCCGGGCCGCATCGCTGATCGCCTCGATGACGCCATCGACGCGCGCGTCGGGTACGGCCGTTTCGAGTTTTATCTTCGGCACGAAATCGACGACGTACTCGGCACCGCGATACAGCTCGGTATGCCCCTTCTGGCGGCCGTAGCCCTTGACCTCGGTCACCGTGATGCCGGTGACGCCGGCTTGCGACAACGCATCGCGTACGTCGTCGAGCTTGAACGGACGGATGATTGCGGTGATCAGCTTCATGCACGTTCTCCTGCTGTCTCGAAAAAAATCAGAACGCCTTGGTCACGCTGAGCACGCCGGTGCTGCGTCCCAGGAAATCGTTGTAGCCATTCGTGTACACGGCCTTCTCGGCGTTGGTGTCCTGGTAGGCGAGCGCGACCGAGATGCCGTTGGCGAAATTCTTGGTCACGCCGAGCTTCCAGTCGGTGTAGCTGGCATCGCCGAAATTCTTCACTCGCTGATGGCCGACGTGGCCGTTGAGCACCCAGCTCGGCACGAACTCCCAGTTCGCCGACAGATCGAGGTAGTCGCTGTGCTTGGAATCGGTGAAGCCGAACAGGTTGGTGAAGGCGTGCGAGTACTTCAGCGTGGCGATCGAATAGCTGATGCCGACGTAGCCTTCGGTGGTGTACGGCCGCGTGAATCCGCTCGGATACGTGCCGGGGTAGTAGTACGTGTACAGCCCGACATCGAGCTTCCAGTCGGCATTCAATGGCACGCGCCAGCCCGCGTAGAGGTCGATTTCGAGGCTGTTGGAAACGTTGGTGCCGAGCGCGGAGTTGTCGGACAGCCAGCTGACGTTGCTGCCCCAGGCGCCGATGTACCAGCTGTCGGCACTGCCGTATTCGACGCCGCCCTGCAGCGCGGGCTCCTGGTCGGTCTGCGAAATGCCGCGGAACAGGTAATCGCTGACGCCGCTGATATTGCCGGTCAAGGCGGGGCCGCTCGGCGGCGCGTCCTCGGCATGCGCGCAGGTAGACATGAGCACCGAAGCAAGGACGATGAGGCGTGTTGGCACGGGCATGCGGGTTCTCCAGGTCGGATGGGACTCGTCGCGCCGGTGTTGCATCCGGCGCGGATCGACGCTCCTTGCGCGATAGCTCCAGGCCACTGAGGCTGTGTCGCCTCTCGATCGCCGCGTCCCGCGGTCCGACGCCCACAACAGGCGCCCCTCCCATCCACCGCGCCCCCATGCGCGATGTACAACGTGTGCTGCGTCATCCTCCTTCGCGTACGGAATCCTGCGTCGAGCCAGCAGCGCTTCGTCCAATCTGCTAATGCATTAATTGCATAAGCGAATTTATAGGCCTTCGCGGTTCCTTGTATCGTCGAACGGCCTTATTGCAGCGAATCTACCCTTTCCCGCGCGTGGCGGGAAAGGGCGGCAAAGCACACTCAGATCGCGTAGTACATCTGATATTCGAGCGGATGCGTCGCCGCGCGGAAGCGCGTGACTTCCTGCAGCTTGAGATCGATGTAGCCGTCGATGAAGTCGTCGCTGAACACGCCGCCGGCCTTAAGGAACGCGCGGTCCTTGTCGAGCGCGTCGAGCGCCTGGTCGAGCGAATGACACACGGTCGGAATATTCTTTTCCTCTTCCGGCGGCAGGTCGTACAGGTCCTTGTCGGCCGGTGCGCCCGGGTCGATCTTGTTCAGGATGCCGTCGAGGCCAGCCATCATCAGCGCGGTGAACGTCAGGTAGCCGCTGTTGACCGGATCCGGGAAGCGCACTTCGATGCGGCGCGCCTTCGGGCTGTGCACGAACGGAATGCGGCAGCTCGCCGAACGATTGCGCGCCGAATAGGCGAGCATGACCGGGGCTTCGAAGCCCGGCACGAGGCGCTTGTAGCTGTTGGTGGCCGAGTTTGCGAATGCGTTGATCGCACGCGCGTGCTTGAAGATGCCGCCGATGTAGTACAGCGCCGTCTGCGACAGGCCGCCGTAGAGATCGCCGGCGAACAGGTTCTGCCCGTTCTTCGCGAGCGACTGATGTACGTGCATGCCCGAGCCGTTGTCGCCGACGATCGGCTTGGGCATGAAGGTCACGGTCTTGCCGTTCTGGTGGGCGACGTTCTTGATCACGTACTTCATCGTGATCAACTCGTCGGCCTTCTTCACCAGCGTGTTGAACTTCGTACCGATCTCGCACTGGCCGGCCGTCGCGACCTCGTGGTGATGCACTTCGACGATCATGCCGACCTGCTCGAGCACCTTGCACATCTCGCTGCGCAGATCCTGGAACGAGTCGACCGGCGGCACCGGGAAATAGCCACCCTTGATGCCGGGACGGTGACCCGAGTTGCCGGCTTCGAACGCGTTGCCGGAAGCCCAGGCGGCTTCCTCCGATTCGATTTCGTAGGAGACGTGGCCCATGTCGTTGCGAAAACGCACCGAGTCGAAGATGAAGAACTCCGGCTCCGGACCGAAGAACGCCGTGTCGGCGATGCCGGTCGATTTCAAATAGGCTTCGGCGCGCTTGGCCACCGAACGCGGATCGCGCGCGTAGGCCTGCATCGTGCTCGGCTCCAGCACATCACACTGCAGCAGCAGGGTCTTGTCGGCCATGAACGGGTCGAGCACGGCACTGTCCGGGTCCGGCAACAGCACCATGTCCGATTCGTTGATGCCTTTCCAGCCGGAGATCGACGAGCCATCGAACATCTTGCCGTCCTCGAACAGCGAGTCGTCGACCGAATGCGCGGGGAAGGTCACGTGATGCTGCTTGCCGAGCATGTCGGCAAAGCGAAGATCGATGAATTCGACTTCGTTTTCCTTGATCAGCTTGAAAACGTTCTGGGCGGACATGGAAGACCTCAAGAGTGGGTGCTGCACATGCAGCAACGGTTGTGCCAACTGAAAAATCTATGGAATTCGCTTGTATTTCAATGAATTGAATAAACGACGCGGTGCTTTAATGCACAAACGTAGTGCATCAATAAAAGCATTTGCACTAACTTTGGGCGCGCCATGTGACAGCATGCCGGTGTTGCTTGCGACCCGCGTGTCCGACGATGCTTGCCGCGGCGCTGATCCTAACCAACTCCTCTGACTGAAAGGCTGATTCGTGAGCGACGTCATCCAACCGATCCTGCTCGGCCTCGTCGAAGGCATCACCGAGTTCCTGCCGGTGTCGAGCACCGGCCATCTGTTGATCGCCGAGCACTGGCTCGGCCATCGCTCGGATGTGTTCAATGTCGTGATCCAGGCCGGCGCGATCCTTGCCGTCGTGCTGATCTATCGCGAGCGGCTGTGGCAGCTGCTGACCGGCTTCGGCAAGTTCGAGAATCGCGACTACGCGCTGAAGTTGACCGCCGCATTCCTGATCACCGCGGTGCTCGGCTTCATTGCGACGAAACTCGGCTTCAAATTGCCGGAGTCGATCACGCCGGTGGCGTGGGCGCTGATCATCGGCGGCGTCTGGATGCTCGGTGCGGAATGGCTCGCCGCCAGGCAGCCCGAACGCAGCGCGATCACCTGGCGCGTCGCGGTGCTGGTCGGACTCGCACAGGTGGTCGCCGGGGTGTTTCCCGGCACCTCGCGTTCGGCCGCGACGATCTTCGTCGCGCTGCTGGCCGGCGCCAACAACCGGGCGGCGGCAACCGAGTTCGCATTCCTCGTCGGCATTCCGACCATGTTCGCGGCGAGCGGCTACGAACTGCTGAAATCGTTCAAGGGCGGCGGCCAGCCGCACGAAGACTGGAGCGCGCTGGGCGTCGCGTTCGTGGTGTCGCTGGTGACCGCCTTCGTCGCGGTGAAATGGCTGCTCGGCTATATCCGCACGCACCGCTTCACGCCGTTCGCGATCTACCGCATCGTGCTCGGCGTGCTGCTGCTCGTGGTGCTGCCGGCGGGCGTCTGAGGCTTAGACGTCGGCGGCGCGGTTGAAGTCGCCGATCGCGCCGATCAGATCGGTCAACGCGAGGCGCTCGATCTCGGTCAGATAGGGATTCCAGACATCCAGCAGCATGACCGCGCGCGTGCCGCCGCTGCGGTTCCATGCCTCGTGCTCGAAGGTGTCGTCGAAGCTGAAGCAGATGCCTTCCTGCCAGCGGCGCAACTCGCCGCCGACCACCAGCGCGCAGTCCTCGGGCACCACCAGCGGGAGGTGGGTCACCACGCGCGTGTTCGTCACGCCATGGTGCGGCAGGATATGCGAGCCGGGCGTCAGCACCGAGAGGCAGGCTTCGGGGGAATGATCGCGGATGCGGCACAGCGGCGCGGCATCCAGGGCCGCGACTGTGCGCGGGCAGCGCCGCGCATTTTCTGCGTAACGAACCCCATGACGGTAGAAGAACAGCGCATTCCACGCCGGCGTGCCGCGTTCGCCGCGCAGATGATCCTGCAGCGCGCTCTGGTCGTCGACATGGCCGAGAAACGGCTCGAAGCCGTTGTCCTCGCCGAGTGCGGCGAGCATCTCTGCACGGATGACGTCGGTCTGCGCTTCGAGTTCGGCGTACCACGGAAACAGCTCGCGCTCGAAATAGCGCGGCGCCGGCAGGTCCGGGAAATAGAGGAACTTGGGGCGCTGCTTCGGCTCCGGATAGTGCGCCGTGAGATCGCCGAGATAGATCGCCAGCGACTTCTCGACGCGCGCGAGCGCGGTGCTGCCGTAGCGATCGCGCAAGGGATTGAGCATCGAGAAAAACAACGCACGGCGGCCTTGCTCGACATAACGCATTGCATGCAGGACGAGAGCGGTCAGTTCCGGCGGCGTCGTCGCGCCGTCGAGCCAGAGTCCGCGGCCCTGCGCCGCCCAGATCGCGCCAAAATACGTCGGCAGCGCCTGCTGATGGCGGCCGAGCGACTGCAGCACCTCGGCCAGGCGCAGGCGCGGCAAGAAGGATTCCGCCGCAGGGACATCCAGGCACAGCGACAGCGCTTCGAGGGATTGCTCGAGCTTGCCCTGTTCGCGGTAGAGCACGCCGAGGTTCGTGCGCGTCGCGAGATCCTTTGCGTCCTCCTTGCGCGCCTGCTCGAGCAGGCGCAGCGCTTCGCCGCGGTCGCCACGCGCATGCGCGCGAATCGCCAGGAAATTCAGCGCCTCGACATTCCCAGGCGCATCGCGCAGCAGGTCGGCATACGCGCGTTCCGCTTCCAGCGCCCGTCCTTGCTGCGACAGCTCGAAAGCGGCGCGGCCGCGCGCGGTGGGGTCGGTGTGTGGATCGCTGGATGGCAGGTTCATGCGGGACTCGGGTGTGTCGGCAGAAGGGAGGTCAACGGCGCAAGGCCGGATTGAGGCTGTACGTGCCAGTCAAGGCGGCCTCGGCGAGCACGTGCGTGCGCATCGCTGCGCGCACATCGGCGATCGTAAAACGTGCCGGCAGGTCGAGCGACGCGGCATCGAGCGCATACAGCCGAAAGTGGTAATGGTGCATGCGTTCGTCGTTCCACGGCGGACACGGACCGTCGTAGCCGTAATAGTCGCCCGCCATCGCGGCGTCGCCGGCGAACCAGATGGTATAGTCGTTGATGCCTTGACGCGATCCGGGTGGGCCGTGCGGTGTCGCCTTGCCGTGCGCGACGACGCCGTCGCTGCAGCTCGCCTTGGCGAGTTCGCGGCATTCGCGTGGAATGTCGACCAGCAGCCAATGCACGAACTCCACGCGTGGCAGCGATGCTGCGATGCGCCGGTCGGCTTTGTTGACGTCGTCGCCGACGCTGGGCACGTCGTCATCGATGCACAGCAGCGCGAACGAACGCGTCTGCTCCGGCACGTCGGACCAGGCAAAGTGCGGGTTCCGGTTCGTCGAGAGGGCGATCGGCTCGCCGTCCGCGCCGGGCTTGCCGAAGCCGAGTTCGTCCGGAATCGGCTGCATGTCGCGGAAATCGTCGCTGCGCAGATGCATGGCGCTCACTGTTCCTTGGGGGCGGAATAACTGACGCGATAGACTTCGCCGGCGAGATCGTCCGAGACCAGCAAGGCGCCGTCCGGCATCACCAGCACGTCGGCCGGCCGGCCGCCGACCCTTTCGTTCTGCTGAAAACCGTCGACCAGCGGGCGATAACTCTTCACCGTGGCGCCGTCGAGTTCGACCGCCATCACGCGGTAGCCGGATTTTTTCGAGCGGTTCCACGAGCCGTGCTCGGCGATGATCGCCGCGCCGCGGAACTCGGCCGGAAACATCGTGCCGGTGTAGAAGCGCATGCCGATCGAGGCGACGTGCGCGCCGAGCTTGAGGACCGGCGGCGTGGCGTCTTTGCACGAGCGATCCTTGGCGAAAGCAGGGTCCGGCGTATCGCCCTGGTGGCAAAAGGGAAAGCCGAAGTTCTCGCCGCGCCTGCTGATGCGGTTGAGTTCATCCGACGGCAGATCGTCGCCGAGCATGTCGCGGCCGTTGTCGGTGAACCAGAGTTCGTGCGTGCCGGGTTGCCAGTCGAAGCCGACGCTGTTGCGGATGCCGTGCGCCTCGTCGCGCCAGTCGGATCCATCCGGCTTCATGCTGAGCAACTTGGCATGCTCGGCATCGGGCTCGCAGACGTTGCATGGCGCGCCGACCGCCACATACAGGCGACCATCCGGGCCGAACGCGAGAAACTTCCAGCCGTGATGCGTATCGGTCGGCAGCTGGTCGGTGACGAGCACGGGCTTCGGCGGATCGTCGAGGTGATTTTCGATGTCGCGCAGCACATAAATCCGGCTGAGCGCGCCGATGTAGAGATCGCCGTCGTGGAACGCGATGCCGGACGGCAGCTTCAGCGACGATGCGACGACGCGAACGCGCTCGGCGCGTCCGTCGCCGTCGGCGTCGGTCAACGCGTACACCTTGCCGGCATCGTTCGAGCCGACGAAAACGGTGCCCTTGCTGCCGAGCGCAAGTTCGCGCGCATTCGGCACCGGCTCTGCATACGTCGCGATCTGAAAACCGGCGGGCAAGGTCAGCGCCTGCGGCGGCTTCGCGCAGGCGCACATCGAAACCGTGCAGAGCAAACCGAGTAGGGCGGTCGTGCGCATCAATGGCCTCATCCAGCGAGTTGTCGGAACGGTCCTGCGAGTGCTTCGTCGTAATGCTGCCAGTGGCCGCTCGGAAAGCGCATCGGCAGGCCGCGAGCATGTGTCGCGGCAGCCGCTGCCGCGCCGCGCACCGGCATTTCGATGCCGAGGAAGCGCGCAAGTTCAGCCGTGGCTTGCGCTTCGTCCAGTACCCGGTCGGCATCGATCATCAGGCGCTGCGTTGGCGCGAACCCGGTGCCGAGCTGCACGTGGCGGCGTGCGCGCAGCAGCCAGAGCGCAGCCGCCGCGGGATCGGGACAAGGAAAATCCAGCGACCAGCCGAATGCAAGCCAGTTGAGCAGCGCATCGCGCGGATCGCGTTCGACGACGACCACACGGACTCCGGGCATCGCGCTCTGGATCCACTGCAGCAGGCGTGCATCCCACAGCGGCAGCCAGTCGACGAGGATCCGATCGGCGCTCGGATCGGTGCTCGTCGCCATCGTCTGTAGGGGTGCCAGGTAGCGTTCGAGCATCGCTGCACGGTCGTGCGGATTGAGTGCGGCTGCCGGCACGTTGAGGCGCGCGCGCTCGAAATCGGCAGTGCGCGTCACCGCGCCGAAATGATCGCGCAGCACACGTAGCTGCGGCTGCTGCGCGAGCAGTGCGGCGACCAGTTCGACGCCGCTGCCGGGCGTGCCGAGCAGCAGCACGGGCGCGCGCAGCGCGGCATCGGCTGCGTGCGGTGCCGTCGGATCGTCGCTAAGCGGCTCGTCCAGCAATGGCAAGGAAGAAGGCAGATCGCGCTGCGCTTCGCTGAAACAGCGCACCGCCGCAGCCGCGTCGCCGGCGCGGTCGTGCAGGCGCCCGAGGTAGTTCCAACGCAGCCGCGTCTGCGCGTCGTCGAGCCGCTGCTGGCGCACGCGCTCGAGTGCTTCGAGCGCGGCGGCATCGTCGCCGCGACGCATGCCACTGCGCGCTTGCAGGAACAGCATCTCCGCATTGCCTGGGTCGCGGCGCAGCACGAGTGCGGCTGCAGCCTCCGCGTTGTCCCATCGCCCGAAGGATTCCTCGATCGAGGCCAGGCGCTCGTGCGCTTGCAGATCGCTGGGATCGGCCTGGCTGATCGCCTGCCAATCGACAGCGGCCTCGCGCAGCCGACCGAGCATGAGAAGCAAGTCGCCGCGTGCTGCGCGCACGGAACGGTCGCGCGGCACGCGTGCGAGATAGTCGTCGTAAGCCGTGATCGCTTCTTCGTTGCGCTCGAGCCGGGCCAGCACCCAGCCGAGTGCGCGTACCAGCATCGGCTGCAGCGGATTGATCGCGAGGGCCGCGCGATAGTGCGTCGCGGCATCGTCGAGCCGGCCGCGCGCGACAGCGGTGTCGCCGAGTCCGGCGCGGACCTGAAAATCGAATCCGGGCACGGCGAGCAGCTCGCGATAGTGCGTTTCGGCTTCGTCGGCGCGCTCGGATTTGACCAGAATTTCGGCCAGCATCAGGCGCACCTGGTGCAGCTGCGGCTGCAGGCGCAGCGCATTGGCGAACGCCTGCTCGGCAAATGCCAGCGTGCCGCGCTGAGCGAATGCCTGGCCGAGCATCGTCTGCACGATCGCATCTTCGGGCGCCAGCGCGGCAGCACGCGTGAGATAGCCGAGCGCGCTGTCCACGTCGCCGCGCTCGAGCGTCAGCGCGCCGAGTCCGGCCAGTGCCAGTGCATCGTCGCCCGCGCGCAGCGCGGTGCGGAAATGTTGTTCCGCGGCGTCGAGCTCGCGCTGCATCAAGGCGATCTGGCCGAGCCCGGAATGCACGCCGCCGACGTTCGGATCGAGCGCCAATGCGTGCCGGTAGCCCTGCTTCGCCGCTGCATAATCGCCACGACGGAAATACGCGCCTGCCAGGGTCGCCTCGATGGATGCGTCCGCCGGCGCGAGTGTGCGCGCACGTTCGAGCAGCGCCAGGCTTTCCGCGGTGTCGCCACGCTGGTGGCAGAGCAAGCCGAGCATGTGCAATGCGTCGACATCGTCGGGGTGGTCGGAGAGCCGCGCACGATAGCCCTGCTCGGCCTCGTCCAGACGGCCCTCGCGATGCAGGTCGATGAATTCCTTGAGCATGGATTGGCATGTGCTTGCGTAGGGACGGAGCGCTCGACGCAGCGGCAAAAGCCGCCGCGCACAGCCGCGAAATTATGCCTGATGCGGGCATGCTAGGCTTGTGCGCAGCCTGAATCGCGCACCTACCCTCAACGATCCCGACCCCTGACCGCTGTGCCCATTCATCAGGATCTCGTCACCCTGCTGCGTGCGCGCACGCCGCTGCTGCTGGTCGATTCCGCCGCCGAGACGCGCGTGATTGCCGGTTTTCGCCACGCGATCGCACAATCGCTGCGGCCGTTGTACCGCTGGAGCATCACCGACGGCCTGAAGCGCCTCGACTTCGATCCCGAGGACGAGCGCGAGACGCCGCCCGACGCGAGCCTGGTGCTGCAGGCGATCAAGCAGCAGCGCAGCGTCGGCGTCTACCTGCTGCTCGACTTCCAGCCCTATCTGCGCTACCCGATGACACTGCGTCTGTTGCGCGAAATCGTGCAGCGGCAGGCGTGTGCGGAACACACGCTGGTCTTGGTCGGCGCCGGCTACGAACTGCCACCTGAACTTTCCGCCGCGGCGACGCGTTTCGAATTCGAATTGCCGGATGCGGGCGCGCTCGCCGCGCTGGTGCGCGAGGAAGCATTCAATTATTCGCGCGAGAACGACGGTCGCCGTGTCGTCGTCGATGCGGAAGCCGCGCGCGCCGTGGTGCGCAATCTGAAAGGTCTCGATCTCGACGACGCCCGCCGCATCGTGCGCAAACTGATCTACGACGACGGCGCGCTGACCGCGGCCGACTTGCCCGAACTCGCACGCGCGAAATACGCCCTGCTCGATCGCGCCGGCTTGCTGCGCATCGAGTACGACACGGCGCAGTTCGCGCAAGTCGCGGGCCTCGCGCGGCTGCGCCAGTGGATCGCGCAGCGCAAGCCGGCGTTCCTCGGCGACAAGCTGGCGGCCAGGCTCGATCCGCCGAAAGGCATGCTCCTGCTCGGCGTGCAGGGGTGCGGCAAGAGTCTCGCGGCGAAGGCCACCGCCGGCGGTTTTGCGGTGCCGTTGTTGCGCCTGGACATCGGCACGCTGTACAACAAGTATCACGGCGAGACCGAGCGCAACTTGCGCGAGGCGCTGAAGAACGCCGAACTGCTGGCGCCTTGCGTGCTGTGGATCGACGAGATCGAAAAAGCGCTGGCGACCGACAGCGCCGACGACGGCGTGTCGCGCCGCGTGCTCGGCTATCTGCTGACCTGGATGGCCGAACGCAAAGCGCCCGTGTTCCTCGTTGCGACCGCGAACGAAGTGCATGCGCTGCCGGCCGAGCTGCTGCGCAAGGGGCGTTTTGATGAAGTGTTCTTCGTCGACCTGCCGGACGCGGCCACGCGCGCCGACATCTTTCGCCTGCACCTCACACGCCGCGAGCTGCACGCGGACGATTACGACCTCACGGCGCTCGCCGTGGCCACCGACGGCTATTCCGGAGCGGAGATCGAACAGATCGTCGTGGCCGCGTTGTATGCGGCCGTCGGAAAATCGGCGCCGACCGCAGAGCAGCTGCTGGCCGAAATCCGCAGTACGCGCCCGCTCTCGGTATTGATGGCCGAGCGTATTGCTGCGTTGCGCGACTGGGCGCGCGGTCGCACGGTGCCGGCGGACTGATATCGCGTCTGCGCTCGCCGACATCCAGGACTTGACGTCATTCCCGCGAACGCGCGAATCCATTGCCTGTTGATGCAAGGCAGCCGACCCGCGACGAGCTAGGCCATCACGGCCGTGTCATGCTCCGCTTTGGTCTCCGCAACGCTGCCGCCCAGATGCGCCAGCATGCGCTGCGCAATGTAGTCCTCGGTAAAACTGCGCAGCGACAGATCGCCGATGAAACCGCAGTGGCCGCCGCGCTCGGCAATGTCGAGTTCGACCAGCGGCGGCAACTCGAGCTTTCGAAAATCATCGACCGGAATGATCGGATCGTCGGCAGCAGTGAGGATCGTTGCAGGCACGCGCAGTTCCGCGAGCGTGTCGCCGGCGATCGAATAGCCGTCCAGGTAATTTTCGAGCGAGCCGAAGTCGGTGTGGCGCAGCACCAGGGCGCGCGTGAGTTCGCGCAGGTTGACCGCCATGTCGTCGTCCGAGAACCAGTCGCCATCGGGAAACAGCTGGCGCTTGCGGCGAAGCGACCTTCTCCACTTATATAAAAAATAACGCTCGTAGAACCACGGCCCGTTTTCGATGCCGAACAGGCCGCTGGCGGGACTCACGACCGGGCAGACGGCCAGGGCATAGGCGAGGCGGATGCCGGCGGCCGGCGCACGCAAGGCCACGCGCAGGGCGAAGTTGCCGCCGAGCGAGAATCCCGAGATCGCCAATGCGCGCGGATCGAACTCGCGCTGGATCGCGGCGACGGCGCCGACGACCTCGTCGAGGCGGCAGGAATGGAACAGCTCGCGATTGAGGTGCAGGGTGTCGCCGTGGTCGCGCAGGTTGAGGCGGAACAGGTCGAAACCTTCGAGCAGCAGGCGCGCGCCGGTATTGACCACGTAGGTCGAATTCGCGCTGCCTTCCCAGCCGTGCAGCAGGACGATCAGCCCGCGCGACGACGCAAGCGCCTTCTGTGGCGTGTGGAAGCCCTGCAGGCGCACACCGTCGCCGCAGTCGAGCAGGTATTCGGTCGAGTCGCGTTCGATCGCGCCGCGGCGATGCCGCGACGCCCAGCGCCGCAGCCCGCTCGAAGCGAGCATCGATTGCAGATGCGCGCTGCGCAGCCAGCGCGGCGGTTTGAAGTCGGTCGCGCGCACGGACGTCTCAATCGCCATAGCCGAGTAGTCGGACGATGCGCGCACGGCTCTCCTCGGCCATGCGCCGGCGTGCCTCGGGCATCGCCGGCACTGGTTCGAGGAAATGGATCTCCGCGTCCATCGGCGGGCCGCCGAGGATGCGCAGGAAGTTGGCGAAGAAACTTTCCTTGATACCGAACGGCACGCGCGGATCCTGCGTGCCGTCACGGCCGTAGCGCAGCGCGACCGGCTGCACCGGGACATCGGCATCGAGCGCGGTCTGGAAAATGCGCGCATGGAAGGTGCCGACGCGATCACCATGACCGCTGCCGCCCTCGGGGAATACACCGACCGGCTCGTCGGCGCGAAGACGGTCGACCACGGTCGCCATGACGGTGGCGAGCGAATCGGTGCTGCCCCGGCGATGGAAGATCGTGCCGGCGCGCCCGGACAGCCAGCCGACGAACGGCCATCCCGCGATCTCGCTCTTGGCGACGAAACTGACCGGACGCTGGCTGTGCATCAGTTCGATGTCGAGCCAGGAAATGTGGTTGGCGACATACAGCACGGCGCCCGGCAGCGGCTCGCCGAAGCGCCGGATGCGAAAGCCGAAGATGCGCACGAGCACGCCGGACCACCAGCGGATCATGAACTTCTCGAGAGACGTTCCGCCGACCGGAATGCGCGCCGCGAGCGGATTGAGCACCAGCACGCCGAGCGGCGCACTGATCAGTACGTGCAGCAGCAGCAGCGGCGTGCGGATCGCGTAGCGCAGTGGACGCAGGCGGTCGCTGGGCGCGGAAGACACGGAGGATTCGGCGGAAGCGCTCATCTAAGCCCCCATGGTAGCGGAAGTCTGCGGCGGTGCGTCATGGCGCTGTTCGCAGCCCCATGTTGTCGTTCAGGGCGCCGCCGCTGTCGGAAGGGGGTCAAGAAAGATTGAAACACGAAGAACTCGCCGAACACGGAGAACACCAAGGGGAAGACTGCGACGTGCGCTTCCGTCAGATCGCTTCGAAAAGTGCGGCCTTTTACATTTCCTGTCCTTCTTCCCGTGTTTCCCGTGTTTCCCCTGTTCTTCGTGTTGAAAGCTCCGCCTCTGCCCGAACCCGGTGCAGCGCTTCGATCAGTCCAGCAGCTGCGACTGGGCTTCGGCGAGGTCGTTGAGGTGCTGCTCCCACCAGCGTGCCTCGCCGACGTAGCCGAAAGCGCGCGGAAACGCCGGATCGTGCCAACGTGCGGCGACCCAGCCGGCCCAGTGCACCTGCCGCATGATGCGCAGCGGCTCGATCAGCTGCAGTTCGCGCGAATCGAAGTCGCGGAACTCGCCATAGCCTTCGAGCAGCGCGTCGAGGCCGCGCTCCGACGGCGCCAGCATCCACAGGTCCTGCACCGCCGGGCCCATGCGCGCGTCGTCGAGGTCGACGAAATGCGGACCGGCATCGGTCCACAGCACGTTGCCGGCGTGGCAATCCCCGTGCAGGCGGATGCGCGTCAGCGGTTCGAGGTGGGCGATGCGCGCATCGATCGTCGCGGCAATCGCGTTCGTGCGCGCGCGGTAGGTGTCGAACAACCGCTCCGGCAGCAGGCCCGATGCCAGGGTCGCGCGGGCCGCTTCGCGGATGAACGTGCTCGTGTCGATCGTGCCGCGCGCCTGGAAGCGCGCGCGCGCGCCGACGCCGTGCATGCGCGCGAGCAGACGGCCCATCCAGGCCAGCTGATCGGCCGCTTCGAGTTCCGGCGCACGTCCGCCGCGGCGCGGGTACAGCGCGTAGCGAAAGCCGGCGTGCGTCAGCAAGGAAATGCCGTCGACGAGCAACGGCGCGACGACCGGCAATTCCTGTGCGGCCAGCTCCAGCGCGAACGCGTGTTCCTCAGCGATCGCCGCATCGCTCCAGCGGCCCGGCCGATAGAACTTCGCGACCAACGGCGTGGTGTCCTCCAGGCCAACCTGGTAGACGCGGTTTTCGTAGCTGGCCAGCTCCAGCAGGCGGCCGTCCGTGTCGAAACCGGCGTCCTCGACCGCGTCGAGCACGACGTCGGGAGAAAGCCCGGCATACGGAGTCGCGTTCGGCGCCACCGGTTCAGACGGCCTTCGGCGACGGCCGCGGCACCACGGCCAGGGTCAGTCGCGAGAGGCACACAAGCCGCGCGTGATCGTCCTCGATGCGGATTTCCCACACCTGCGTCGTGCGGCCGAGATGCAGCGGCCGTGCGATGCCGGTGACGCTGCCGCCGCTGACGCCGCGCACGTGGTTCGCGTTGATGTCGAGGCCGACCGCCATTTCGCTGGCGGCGTCGACACACAAGTTGCCGGCGAGGCTGCCGAGCGACTCGGCCAAGGCGACCGAGGCGCCGCCATGCAGAAGGCCGAACGGCTGCTGCGTGCGCGCGTCCACCGGCATCGTGCCGCGCACGAAGTCCGCGCCGATCTCGGTCACGCGCATGCCCAGATGCTCGACCAGCGTGTTGCGATTCCAAGCGTTGATGCGGTCGAGGTCGGTCGGGCTTTTCCAGAGGCTCATGACGATTCCGCGCGGAACGAGGCCGTATTAGATCGACTCCGGGTCGCCGCGGGAAGGCGTCCAAGACGATTCGTGCACGCGATGTCTTCGAAAATAGCGATTCGTTCGCAATCCGCCGCCGTCTCGCCGCGAGCGTTCAGACCGGCAGCCAGCCGCCGCCGCCGCAACCGGTCTTCAACCCTTCGCCGAGTGCGGCTGCAAGCGGCCTTTATACTGCGCTCTGGAACTCGCGCCCCGCGGCGCGGTCGATCCTGCACCCCGGAGTGCCACCATGAAGCAAATCCTGCTGCTCCTTGTCCTGATGATGGTGCTGGCGTCGTCGAGCGCGTTCGCGATGCGCTGCGGCAACCTCCTCGTCGATGCGGGTGCGCAGGATTTCCAGGTGCGCGAGCGTTGCGGCGACCCGTTCTGGACCGACCGCTACACCAGCGTCGACGTGATCGGCGCCTACGGTCCGCTGGAAGAGCAGCGCTCCGTGCAATTCGACGTCTGGTACTACAACTTCGGACCGCGCCAGCTGATGCGCCAGATGATCTTCCGCGACGGCGTGCTGCTGCGCGAAGAGACGCTCGGCTACGGCGTCGATGACATCGGCAGCAACTGCAATCCGAACCGCGACTACGCCGGCTTCAGCGTCGGCGAGCTGTACGCGCGCTGCGGCGAACCCGCATCGCGGCGCAGCGAGACCGACACGATCGTCAGGCGCCCGGCGCCGGGGGTGGAACGCTGGCGCGACCAGCGCCGCGAGAGCTGGGTCTACGATTTCGGCGACGATCGTTTCGTGCGCATCGTGCGGCTGGTCAACGGCCGCGTCGACGGTACCGATCTGGTGCATCGCTGACGCGCCGATTCGCGCATGATTGAGAACGTCGCAGCGCCTCGGATGCGTCGCCGGCGTTCCTACTTCACCGCAGGCAGCCGCGGCACCCCATGTTCGCTGCGTTCTTCGAACGCGATCGGTCGCGTGTCGACCGGACCGCGCGGCAGCCGCGGGCCGACCTTGGTGCTCGCTTCGCCGCGCGCGACGCGCAGCGCGTTCGCATAGCAGACATTGGCCGTCGAAACATCGCCTTCGCCCTGATAGCAGTCGCCGAGCGCTTCCCACGCGGCAGGCGACTCGGCAAGTCCGAGTGCGCGTTCGAGCGGTTCCTGCGCCTTGGCCCACTGCGATTGCTGGACGTATAGACGTCCAATCGTCGTCAGCAGGGCAGGGCTGTTCGGCGCGATCGCGAGCCACGCTTCCGCCTTGCGCACACGTACCGGCAGCTCGTTCGGACCAAGCTCGGCGTAACGGATCGCCAACTCTTCGCTCCACTCACGGCGCTCGGCAGATTCGATCTCGTCCATCGCAGCCAGTGTCTGTCCGAGCGCGGCCGCGCGGCGCGCGAATGCGTCGACCAGCTCGGGCCGGCGCCGCTGCGCCCGGCCCGAGGCACCCCACAGCGCATTCAGGCGCGCGGCATCCGGCGCCGCCGCCAGCGCCGCGCCGAGTACGCGCACCTCCAGCGCCGCCTGCGTCTGCGGCGCCAGCGACTGGCTGCGCGCGAGCGCCGGCAACGCATCCAGCGCGGCTTGCGTGTCGCCGCTGGCCAGCGCGGCATCGATCAGCAGGCGCCAGCCGCGCAGCGAGAGGTCGTTCGCGGCGGCTTTCGGTTTCAGCAGGGCGAGCGCGTCGGCGTGACGGCCGCTTTCGATCAGGAAGCGCGCGCGCATCGCGTCGGCCGCGCGTGTGCCGCGCGGGCCGACGTCGTCGAGAGCCTGCGCCGCGCGCTCGGGAGCGCCGCGTTCATATGCCGCGCGGGAGAGCACGAGCAGCGCCGGCGTGCGGAAGGCCTCGTGCGTCGCGGCCTTGGCAAGCTCACGTTCGGCCTGCGCATAGTCGCCCTCGGCGAACGCGGTGAGACCTCCCGCGAGGCGCTCGCGCCCGCGGCGTTTGACCGAACGGCCCCAGGCACGAAACGGAAAGCGCGACAGCCACCACAGTACGGACAGTGCCGCCCACAGCAGCAGCAGGAACGCCACGGCGACGACGACGCTGGTCTCGATCGTGGTACCGCGCACGCGCAGCTGCACATAGCCCGGGTCGGCGGCCAGCCAGTGCCAGGCGAACGCGGCCGCGACAGCGACGATCAACAGCAACAGCAAGGTGCGCCAGAGTTTCATGTGCCGGTCTCGCTTTGCGATGCGGCCGGCGGCGGCGTATCGGCCGGCGCGTCCGCTGCCGCCGGGTGCGCCGCCGGTTGCACCAGCGCACGCGTCGCGCGCAGGTTGCGCAATTCCTTCAAGGCGCTGCCGAGTTCCGGCAGCGCCGGCGCCAGCGGCTGCGAAACGAGCCGGTCGAGTTCGGCCAGTGCGGCCTGGGTCGGCGCCGCCGTTGCGTCGAAGCTGGCACCCAGGCCGTCGCGCGCGCGCGTCAGCGCAGCCTTGTATCCCGCATCATCGCGTGCCAGCAGTGCCGCCTCGGCTGCGCGCAGATCGATCGCGGTCAGCGCGCGCGTCAGCTCGACGTCGCGCGTCGCGGTTGCACCGAGGTCGGCGCTGTGGCTGACATGGACGAACTGGGCCAGGAAACTCTGCCAGCGCGACGGTTGCGCGGCATCCCTATTGGCTGCGCTCTGGGTCGCCAGCGCCGGCAGCTGCGCACGCACGCGTTCGAGCGCGGCGAGGGTCGCCTGCCTCTCCAGCGGTTTGCTGGCGTCGAGCGCGCGCAGTTCGGCGCCGATCGTCTGCCGCACCGAGGCGAAAACCGGATCTTCGGCGGCGGCCAGTGCGGAGTCGGCCAGCTTGTACGCCGCGGCGGCCGCCGCCGCATCGTGGAACAGCGCGAGGCGTTCCTGCGCGAGCTGCAGCAGGAATTCCGCTTCATTCATGGCCAGCGCATCGCGCCCGCTCTGGCGCTGTTCGGCGAGATTGGCAACGGCATCTTCGAGATGTCGCGAGCGCTCGCCGAGCGCCAGCAATTCCTCGCGCACGCTCTTGTTGACGCCGTCGGCATCGGCGACGCGCGAGCGCAGGCTGTCGAGTTCGTGCTTGCGCTGCTCGCCGCCACGCGCCAGCTCGTCGAGGCGCGCGATGAACTCCACGCGTGCGGTGGCTTGGGCAGCGGACTGGCCGTGTTCGACGACGTACGTGCGCCACAGCGCGAATGCGGCGACCGCGAGGGCGAGCACCGCGGCCAGCCAGGCGGCGCCACCACCGCGGCGCGACGATGCCGCGACGGCGTTCGAACGCGGTGGCGGCGTGCGGTCGACCGGATCCGGCGAAGGCGGGGAGGGCAGGCGTTCGATCTCGTCGCTCATGCCGGCATGCTAGCCGAACCCATCGGCCACAGCAGCAGGCAGATGACTGGCGTGTTCACATTCCTGGCGGCGCACGCATTTACAGCCGATGATGCGCGAGCGCGCGCGCAGCGGCGTCGAGCAGATCGTCCACCAGTGCCGAGCGCGCGCGCAGGATATTCGCAAAGCCATGCCCTGCCGCGGTGCCGGCGAGACGCTCGCTGCTGACGATCAGTATCTGGCCGCGTAATCGCGCGAGCAGCGGCGGCGGCAACCGCGCGACGAGATGCGCCAGCGCCTGCGCGCTCGACAGCAGCACGATCAATGGGTCGTCAGCGCGTTCGAGCGCCTCGAAATGCCGCTTCGTCAACCGTGGCGCCACGCGCTCGTAGACATGGATCTCCTCGATCGTGGCGCCGCGTTCGCGCAGTGTCGGCGCGATCAGATCGCGCCCGCCGGCCGCGCCGACCATCGCGATGCGCTGCCCGCGGACATCGGCGAGTTCGGGCAAGGCGAGCACGCCTTCGCTGTCATTGCGTTCGAGCGGCACGCTGGCGCGAACGCCGTGCCGCGCCAGCACGCGCGCGCTCGCGTCGCCGATGGCGATTATCCGCGCGCGCTGCCGCAGCGACAGCGTCGGCAGCACGCGGAAGGCGAAGCGCACCGAGGCGGGACTGCTGAACAGGCAGATATCGGCCTGCGCAGCCGCGCGCAGCTGCGCCCGCGCGGTCGCGGGGACGCGCACGGCACGCAGTGCGAGGCCGGGCAACGCAATCGCGTCCGCTCCGGACGCGTGTACGCGTGCGATCAATTCGCCTGCGCTGTCGGCCGGACGCGTCACGACGAGCGTGGCGCCAGCGAGGCGCCACGGCGCGGCGACGTGTAGGGACGGCATCTCGGACATGGCTCGAATCGCGGGGTACGGGCATCGCGATGATACGGGGCTTGAGTGCCAAACACGGCTTGCGCACACTCGCGCCTCTTCAATGCCCTCGCCTATCCGATGAACCTGCCCGCCGTCACCGATTTCCCCGCGCCGCCCGCCGCCGCGGCGAGCGCCTTCGAGCGTGAACTCCTCGCCGACATCCCGATGGCGCGCGCGATGGCCGTGTCGGTCGCCGGCTACGACCGCCGCACGTTGACCCTCGCCGCACCGCTCGCCCCGAACGTCAACGACAAGGGGTGCGCCTTCGGCGGCAGCCTCGCCAGTCTGATGACCCTGGCCGGCTGGGGATTGCTCAAGCTCGCCGTCGGCGCGCGCGCAATCGACTGCGACATCTACGTGCAGGACAGCACGGTGCGTTACCTGGCACCGGTCTGGCAGGACTTCAGTGCCGAGGCCCAACTCGACGAAGGCAATGCCTTCGACGAATTCTTCGCAGCGCTGGCCGCGCGCGGCAAGGGGCGCCTGCGCGTGCGCTGCCGCGTGCCGCTGCCGGGCGGTGGTGAGGCCGCCACGCTCGAGGCGCGTTTCGTCGCGCTGGGCAAACGCTGACGCCCGTCATCGGCTTGCGGCACAATCGCGCGATCATCGAGATCGCGAGGAACGCCATGCGTCGTTACGTGATGCCCGCCCTGGTCGCCGTATTGCTGGCCGCGTGCGCGACCGACAAGATGCGCTCCCGCCAGACCGTGCTCGACGACACCTTGAAGGCCTACGCCGGCACGATCCGCTGGGGCGATGTCGCGCAGGCGCAGGCGTTCTTCGACCCGAAAGTGTTGGCCGAGCACCCGCCCACCGCGCTCGAGCTGGCGCGCTTCAAGCAGGTGCGCATCACCGCCTACGACGAGCAACCCCCGGTGCCGGTCAACGAGAACGAAGTGCGCCAGACCGTCGAGATCGGCCTGGTCAACGTCAATTCGCAAGCTGCACGCAGCGTGATCGATCATCAGGTCTGGCGCTACGACGAGGTGCAGAAGCGCTGGTGGCTGACGTCCGGCCTGCCGGACATCACGCGTCAGCAATGACCGCGCCGACGCAGCCGCGCCGGTCTGCGCTTTGCCTCGCCGCCTGCACTGCCGGATAATGGCTGGCTGCGCGCCCGCGCCCTGATCCGCGAAGTCCATGTCCGACATCCTGCACCGCCTGCCCGAGTTCCTCGGCAACCATTTCTATCTGACGCTCGGCTTCGTCGGCGTGCTGGTCGCGCTGATCGTCACCGAGGCGCGGCAGTTCACGCGCGGCTACAAGGCGCTCACGCCGGCCGGATTGACCCAGCTGATCAATCGCGACAATGCGCTGCTGATCGATGTGTCGAGCGTCGCGGACTTCGAAAAAGGCCATATCCCCGGCGCCAAGCACGTTGCCATGAGCCAGTTCGACCCTGAAAGCAAGGATCTGCTGAAGGTGAAGGATCTGCCCGTCGCGCTGGTGTGCAAGAGCGGCCAGATCTCGGCCGGCGCCGCGCATCGCCTGAATAAGGCCGGCTTCTCCAAGGTGTTCTGGCTCGAAGGCGGCCTAGGCGCCTGGGGCGAGGCGCAGATGCCGCTGGCCAAGGGCCGCGCCTGAGTGATCGGCCGCCGGCCTTGACGCCGGCGCACCTGCGGCGCCACCGGTGCTAGGCTTCCCTTCTCGCGGTCCACACGGGAGAGGGGTCATGCAGAGTCTGCCGAAGTCGTTGCGCAGCGGGTCTTGGGTCGTGTTGCTGGCCGCAGCAGGAATCGCGCTCGGCGCGCCGGACGCGCGCGCCGACGATCTGCCGCCGATCGGCTCGCCGAACGTCGCCCTCGCCGACCCCTTGATACCCGCGCCGTTGACCACGCCGTGTTCGGTGACGCTGTTCGAAAATCAGCAGTTCGCCGATTTCGATCCGAAACCCTTCACCTATGCACCGCCGGCCGATTGTCCGGGGCCGTGGCAGAAGGTCGTGCTGAGCCTCGACTACTCGGTCACGATGGGGCGCCAGTTCGACCGGACGTCGACCTTGTGGCTGGGCGGCGCGATCATTTACTTCGGCACGACGCAGGAGCCCTCGGCGACAGTCTCGCCGTCCTGGCACATCGAGCGCGATCTGACCGATTACAGCCCGCTGTTCGCCGCTGCGCAGGACGGGCGCGCGATTCTGGGCAACTTCGTCGGCACTTCCGATGGCGTCGACTACACGGGCATCATCTTCGGCAGCGCTCAGCTTGTGTTCTATCCGCTCGCGCCGACCGTGTTCGATCATCCGCCGCGTCCCGACGTGCTGCTGCCGCTGTCCGGCAGTGCGGAGGGCAGTACCGCGGACCTGTCCGGCACGAGCACACTGTCGGTGACCTTCGCCGAGCTGCCGACGAACATCGAACGCGCGTTTCTGGACGTGTATGCGCAGAGTCAGGGCGGCGATGAATTCTGGTATTTCAATCTGCCCGACGATATCGCGCCGGTGTTCGCCGACGGCGGCGGTACGGCGTTTCGCGAGACTGAAATCTCGATCGACGACCAGCCGGCCGGCGTCGCGCCGGTGTATCCGTGGATCTACACCGGCGGCGTCGATCCGCTGCTGTGGCGGCCGATCGTTGGCGTGCAGACCCTGGCCTTCGAGCCGTATCGCGTCGACCTGACGCCGTTTGCCGGCCTGCTCAACGACGGCGAGGCGCATACGGTCGCGCTCGGCGTGTTCAACGCGCAGGATCATTTCTCCACCGCTGCGAATTTGCTTCTGTATCTCGATCACGGCGCGACAGAAGTGACCGGATCGGTGACCACCAACACCTTGACCGCGGTGCCGCTTCCGGAGGTCGTCGAGAACATCGTCAGCGATGGCGTTCAGACCAGTGGTACGGTGACGGTGACGTCGAATCGCGACTTCACGATTGCCGGCAGCGTGTCTACCTCGCATGGCGTGGTGACGACCGAGATCCACCAGGTCATCGACTTTTCGAGCGCGCAGGACCTGGCGACGAACAACGACTTCTATCCGTACAAGCAGAACACCGTGCAGTCGACCACGATCGATTCGACCACGAGCAGAACCGATGGCGCCGCCACCAGCGTCGTGCACGAAACGCGCTCGTATCCGCTGACGTTCAATTTCCAGGACGCGCCGGATGCGGACGGCAACGAAGTGCTGGCCTCGAGCGTGGATCAGGCCCTGCTGCAGCAGGTCGACATTGGCTATGTCGGCTACACCGCGAGGACGGCGTCGCGCGAGAATCACGTCGTCAGCAGCGCCACGCGCTATTTCGACGCCGACGGCAACAACACCGACCTGCAGGCCGATGCGACGCAGACCTACGTCTACAGCGATCCGTTCGGCGCCTGCTACAGCCGCACGATCAGCGCGAGCCGCCGCGGGCTGACCTTGCCCGGCGCGGTCACCGCGGCGAGCGACGGCGACGGCTGCCCGGCTGGCAACACGCTGTCCTGGTTCGATGCTTGGTACAACTTCGGCTCCTCGGTCACCGACGCGACGCTCAAGATACTGCCGTAGAACGATTTCCTGGTCCGTGCCGGGGCTGCAGGCGGCGCGCCGCTTCACGGCCTGCAGCGCCGGGTGCGCTGCCGGCGCGTACGTGGAATAATCCGCCCCCTTTTCATCGACCCACCGAGCAGACCATGGCAGACAATACCAACGGCGCGGCCAACGGCCAGGCGCTTCCGCAGCAAGGTCAGGCGCAGCTGAATCTGCAGCGCATCTACGTCAAGGATGTCTCGTTCGAGGCGCCGGGCGCTCCGCAGATCTTCCAGCAGCAGGGTCAGCCGAACGTCGAGTTGAATCTCAGCCAGCGTGTCGCGCAGCTCGGCAACGACGCGTACGAAGTCGTGCTCAGCGTGACCGCGACCTGCAAGGTCGAGGACAAGACCGCGTATCTGGCCGAAGTTCAGCAGGCCGGCATTTTCGGCCTGACCGGCTTCGACGCGACCAGCCGCGATGCCGTGCTCGCGACGTACTGCCCGAACGTGCTGTTCCCGTACGTGCGCCAGGTCATTTCCGACATGGTGCAGAACGGCGGCTTCCCGCCGTTCTTCCTGCAGCCGATCAACTTCGATGCGCTGTACGCCGAGCAGCAGCGTCGCCGCGCCGACAGCGCGGCCGGCGAAGGCGCCAAGCTGTCCTGATCGGATCGTAAGCTCGCGCGCATCGCCGTCCGATGAGCGAGACGACGCCGGTCGCGGTGCTCGGTGCCGGCTCCTGGGGCACCGCGCTCGCGGTGCAGCTGGCGCGCAACGGCGTGCCGACGACGTTGTGGGGGCGCACGCCGCAAGCCGTCGTCGACATGGCGACAAGCCGGCGCAACCTGCGCTATCTGCCGGAGCTCGAGCTGCCGTCGTCGCTGCAGTTGTCGGCGATGATCGAGCCGCTCGCGCGCGATGCCGGCAGCGTGCTGATCGCGGTACCGAGTCATGCCTTCGACGAATTGCTCGGCGTGATCGCGCCGTGGGTCGGCGCCGGGGTCGGCATCGCCTGGGCTACCAAGGGATTCGATCCGGGCAGTGGCCGCTTCCTGCATGAGCTCGTGGCCGAGCGCCTGCCCGGACACCCGGCGGCCGTCGTGACCGGTCCTTCGTTCGCGCGCGAAGTCGCGCAAGGCCTGCCGACCGCGGTGACGGTGCACTCGGCCGACGCGGCGTTCGCACGCGATGTCGCACAGAAGCTTCACTCGCCATTCTTCCGTGCCTACACCGGCAGCGACATTCGCGGTGCCGAACTCGGCGGCGCGATGAAGAACGTACTGGCGGTCGCCACCGGCGTCGCCGACGGCATGCAGATGGGCTTGAATGCGCGTGCCGGCCTGATCACGCGCGGGTTGGCCGAGATGCTGCGCCTCGGTGCCGCGATCGGTTCGCGCGCCGAAACACTGATGGGTCTGGCCGGGCTCGGCGATCTGGTGCTGACCTGCACCGGCGATCTCTCGCGCAATCGGCGGCTCGGCCTCGCACTCGGTCGCGGCGTCGGCCTGCGGCAGGCGATCGCCGAGATCGGCCAGGTCGTCGAGAGCGTGCAGACCGTCGATACCGTGATGAAGCTCGCTGGCGAAACCGGCGTCGAGCTGCCGATCACCGCGCTGGTGCAGAAAGTCCTGCGCGAGCAACTGACGCCGGCCGAGGGCATGCGCGCTTTGCTCTCGCGCGAGCAGAAGCCGGAATATCCGGACGTGCAGCCGGCCTAGCCGGCGCCGACGAAGCCGAGCTGGCGCCACGCCTCGTAGACGACGACGGCGACCGCGTTCGAAAGATTCAGGCTGCGGTTGTCCGGGCGCATCGGCAGGCGCAGGCGATGTTCCGCCGCCACGCTGTCGAGCACTTCCTGCGGCAGGCCGCGCGTCTCAGGTCCGAACAGCAAGGCGTCGCCGTCGGCATAGGCGAGCGTGTCGTAACGCACCCGGCCGCGCGTGGACAGGGCGAGCAGGCGTGGCGGCGCGACCGTTGCGATGAATGCGTCGAGGTCGTCATGCACCGCGACCTGGGTGAACTCGTGATAGTCGAGGCCGGCGCGGCGCAGCTTGGCGTGGTCGAGCTCGAAGCCGAGCGGCCGGATCAGGTGCAGCGCGGCACCGCTGTTCGCGCATAGGCGAATCACATTGCCGGTGTTCGGCGGAATCTCGGGTTGGAACAGGACGACATGCAGCACACGCGCATTATCGGGGCAGCACGCGCGCGCGCAACGGCAAGTCGTGTTCGATCACGCTGGCGCCTTCTGCGCGCGGCAGGCGTGCCGAACCGCTCTCGTCGTTGACGCGATACGCGACGGCTTCCGCTTTCGGCTCGATGGTGGCCTGCGCCACCACGCGCACCGCCGGCAGCGTGACGGCGGCGAGTTCCGGCGTCGACGCGTTCACGTGCACGGTCGGCAGCAGGGTCACGGCGAGCGGCGCGGTCGTCGCGACGCGCATGCGCGGTTCCGCGTAGGGATTCGCGCTGTCGCCGGTGATCGACACCGTCGGCAGCAGGGTCGCGTGCAGCGGCGCGGTGTCGTCGACCGTCATCGTTGCGGCGTTTTGCGCGGCCTGTGCCTGCGTCGCTGCAAAGGCAGCCAGCGTCAGCGCTATGGTCGTACGCAGGAAAGAAAATCGGGTATTCATGGCTTGCTCCAGCAAAGGTTCTAGGGCTGTAACAACGCAAGCACCGTGCCAGGGGCGGGAAATGCTGCGTCTTCGGCTCTATGGATGCAGGATCAAGCAGTTAGGTTGCTAGTCCAAAAGTCATGGGTGGCGTGTCGGACACCGCGGCGGACGTACGCAAGGTGTCCGCGTACGCGCGTTCGGCCGCTGCGGGAGCACCTTCGAAGTCGCGCCGGCGACTACGCGGCGGAAGCGTCACGGAGAGCCTGCAGCATGCGCCGGATCTGCTGCGCGTCGCTGCGAATTTCACCCGTTTGCATGTCGGCGAGCCGTGGCTGGCGATGGCGCATGCGCGAAGCCAGCGCATGCCTCGCCGAGGCGTGGAATTCGGATGCGCCGGTCGCTGCGTGCAGCGCTGCGATGTTGTCCGCGTCGACGCCAGCGCCCGGCATGACGGTCACGCGCGCAGCTGCCTGCACGATAAGTTCGCGGATGAGCGGCACGCCTTCGCACGCGGAAGGCTGCGATCCCGAGGTCAGAATGCGTTCGCAGCCGAGCGCGACGATCGTCTCGAGCGCCTCGCGTGGATCACGGCAGAGATCGAACGCACGATGGAACGTCACGCCGAGTGATCCGGCCGCCGCGATCAGCACTCGACAGGCCGACGTGTCGACATCGGCATCGGCGTCGAGCGCGCCGATGACGACCCCGTCGCAGCCGAGTTGCACGCAGGCTTCGATATCCCGCCGCATCGTCGCGAGCTCGAGTGCGTCATAGAGAAAATCGCCGGCGCGCGGACGGATCAGCACGTACAGCGGTATCTGCAGGCGCTCGCGCGCCAGGGCGATCGTCGCGTACGACGGCGTCAGGCCACCTTCGCCGAGGCTGGCACACAATTCGATGCGTCCGGCGCCGGCCTCCTGCGCGTCGATGGCGGACGCCAGCGAATTGGCGGCGACCTCCAGCAGAGGCGGCGCGGGCGCTGCGGCCATCACGCTCCGTACGTGCTCTGTGCGGCGATCAGCGCATCCTGCTTCGCAGCGTCGCACACCGCGTATGAAAACCCTTTCTGGATCGCCCAGGCACCGACGTCGCCGCGCTTGTTGATCGCGAGGAAACCGACCTGGATGTCCTTCGCGACCGCTGGTTTGCGCTTGATGATGCGCGTCACCGCCTCGCGGCACGCCGCTTCCGGCGAGCGCCCCTGGCGCATCAGTTCGACCACCAGAAAGCTGCCGACATTGCGGATGACTTCTTCGCCGACACCGGTCGACGTCGCCGCGCCGACTTCATTGTCGACGTACAGGCCGGCGCCGATGATCGGGCTGTCGCCCACGCGGCCGCGCAGCTTCCAGGCCATGCCGCTGGTCGTGCAGGCGCCGGAAAGATCGCCGTGCGCGTCGATCGCGAGCATGCCGATGGTGTCGTGGTCGTGCGTATCGCCGGGCTTGCTGCCCGCCGGGCCGGCACCGTAGCTGCGCACTTCGCTGTTGGCGACCGGCGTGTACTTCGCGGTTTTCAGCCACTCGTGCCAGGCCTGCTCCGATTCGGGCGTCAGCAGCGTTTCTTTCGGAAAGCCTTGTTGCAATGCGAATTGCAGTGCGCCGTCGCCGACCAGCAAGACGTGCGGCGTGCGCTCCATCACGCGCCGCGCGACCGAAATCGGATGCGCGATATGTTCGAGCGCAGCGACCGCGCCGCAATTTCCCTGCTCGTCCATGATGCTCGCATCGAGCGTGAGATGGCCGTCGCGATCGGGATAGCCGGCGCGGCCGACGCTGTGGTTGCGCAGGTCCGCTTCGGGGATACGTGCGCCGGCTTCGACTGCATCGAGCGCGCGACCATTCTTCGCAAGGATCGCCCACGCCGCCTGGTTCGCGGCCACACCGAAGTCCCAGGTGGAGACGACGCGCGGCAACGTGCCTGTGGAGACTTCGGGGGCGCGCGCCGGAAGGTTGCTGGCGAGCAGCAGCGATGACGTCGCCGCTGCTGATTTCAGAAATTGCCGCCGGTCCTGCATGCACGCGTCCTTTTCGACAATGATGGCCGCCCACGAACTCGGCAACGCACGCACGTGCGCGCTTACGGCGGCGGCGGCGCGTTGCGCAGGATATACGTCGTGTACAACGTGTAGCCGTCGCTCGACGTGACCTGGGTCGTCATGTCGGAGAAACCGGTTTCGCTCCACCACGGCTGTTCGCGCAGGCTGGCGATCGCCTGCTGCCACTCCTGGCTCGACTCGGCACGATTACTCTGCCCGTTCAGATCGTTGTCGGCGGCAAGGATCTGGCACAGCGTGGCGCGGCATTCGACATGCACCAGCGCGACGTGGCCGCCCATGTCGTCCGGCAGGTCGTCGATCCATGCGTCCAAGGCATCCTGCAGGTGATCGGTCGCCGCGCCCGACCAGCTGTCGTCCTTTTGTTCTTTGTCGAAGCGTTTCCAGAGATCGCGCGCGGGATTCGGCAG